>Ga0210400_10000153_pt1 | contig 93110 bp, 83 predicted proteins | sample IncBWH26MmetaG_FD_155456 | JGI IMG/M metagenome (GOLD analysis project Ga0210400, IMG submission 155456) | Forest soil microbial communities from Barre Woods Harvard Forest LTER site, Petersham, Massachusetts, United States - Inc-BW-H-26-M | ecosystem: Environmental > Terrestrial > Soil >... | reverse complement strand
GCTCATACCCGCCTATGTATTCAGCGGGCTGTAGCGAGAGTTCATCTCGCCGGGTTTCCCCATTCGGAAATCCTCGGATCAAAGCCTGCTTGCGGCTCCCCGAGGCTTATCGCAGCTTGCCACGTCCTTCTTCGCCTTCTGGCGCCAAGGCATCCACCGTACGCCCTTAGTAGCTTAATCATAAAACTCACTCAACCCGTCTCCTGTTGACCAAATTGCTTTGGCTTGAAAATGGAAACGTCCCGATTCCCGCAGTTCCATACATCCTCGCATCAGCACTCCGCTCTCCCGGGCAGGGATTGCGGATGTCCGGTGATCCAGCTTCCCGAATCACTAAGTATTCCGACGCAGGCTTTCGATCCTACAGTCCTCGGATGACCATGCCCGGCGTTCGCTTCCCGGCTTCTCTTTCGAGTCACCAGTCACGAATCACCAGTCACGGCCTTTGAATAAGCCGCCTTTTCTTCCACAGTTTTGCTCGACTCGAGCAAACTTGTAAGTAATCCACACCATGGCACCCCGCCCGACCGTAATCGGGACACAGGGTTATCGGCGTGGACTTGCCAGCCTTTCTGTTGTCAAAGAACTTTTATTCCGAGTCCATCGGAATGTCCCACACTGCACATGGCAGCGCCTGCGAATAATCGCATTGGGACTGTGTCTGGTGGGACTTATCCGGCCGGATTGCCCGGCCTCGCCTTCCAGCTCTGCTTACCCCAGCTTTCGCTGAGTTTTTGCTTCGTGTTTTAGTTGCCCTGCGACTTGCTTCGGAATTCCCTTGCGGAAATTCTCCCCACTCGTCACTCGCTACTAATCACTGCTGCAAAATAAAAAACCCGGCGTCGAGCGCCGGGTACAGCCACCCACACTTGGGTGGCTCCACGCGATGCTCGACTTCTTTCTAGCCAGTGTTCGTAAAGAACCTCACTATAGGATCTACTGCTTGCCTTCGCTTGATCTTACGCTGGGAAGACTTCTTTCGACCCGACTGTGATGCCCCTAATCACGCCCGGCGGTCCTACAGCCCCCGGGCCATTTGTAACTATACCAGCTTTTCTTTATCCGTCAAGCCCCCGGCAACAATTATTTTTGCCCCTCCCTGTGCCTCTCTGTGCAAAAGCCGGTCTAATCAAAACCCAGCTAACCCAATCCTTTGCTACCTCCACCATAGCTTTCCTAGCGACATATGGCGACACCTGCGGATGTCGCATCTCTTCGCTTGCCCCTGCCTGCAGGCCTCAGATACGTTTGCGTACATCCAATTGCGCTGCTTGTTTTATCGCAGAATAGGAAGGGCGGCCATGCCTCTCATTACTCATCCCAAAATGCAAACCTGCCCGGCATTTAAGCGGGGCACCGGAAACCAACCCGAGATCTTGCTAAAAGCTCCTGGGAGGGTTCCTATCCACAAGGCCCTCTGGGCTCTCCTACTCTTGATTCTCGGCATTGCCGGGTGCAGCGGCGCGCACACGCCTCCTCCTCCGACATTGACCTCCTTGGCGGTAACACCTGCCAATATGCCGGTCGCAGCCGGCACGAAGCAGCAAATGAAAGCTACCGGCACCTTCAGCGATGGCTCCACCAGCGACCTAACGACTTCAGTCACTTGGACGTCATCGGACACAACCCTCGCCACCGTGGATTCTGGCGGATTAGCGACTGCCCTGGCCATCGGCCGCCCGCTGATCAAGGCGGCCTCCGCCTCGGTGAACAACTCAACGATCTTGCTCATCGTTTCCGGGAACTCCAACAGCGTTCCCCGCTTTGCCTACGCCACAAACAATGTCGACAACACCCTTTCGCGTTTTACGGTGGATCCTGCCAGCGGGCAACTGCGCGCCAGTGGCTATGTTCTAGTCGGTTCGGGGCCGCTGGCCGTCGCTGTCGACCCCCGGAACAAATTTGTATATACCGCAAATGAGAACGACGGCAATATTTCAGCGTTTGCAATTAATTCCTCCACAGGTGCCCTAACGAGCGTTCCCGGCTCACCTTTCTCCGCAGGGGCTGGTTCTCTAGCGATCGTGATCGATCCGACGGGGTTGTTCGCCTTCACCGTAAATTCCGGTGGCGGCAATATTTCAGCATTCTCCATCGATCCTTCGACGGGTGCCTTGAAAGGGCTCAATGGTTCGCCCATTGCCGCGACCGCCGGAGCAGATTCCATCGCCGTGGATTCTTCGGGGCGTCTGCTTTACGTCACCAGCTCCGTTTCCAATAAGATTGCCGCATTCTTGATAGACCCGGCGACGGGCGTGCCTGTACCCGCAACCGGTTCGCCCTTTACGGGGGGCAGTGGCCCGTCCGCCGTGGCCATCGATCCCGCAAGTAAATTCGTCTTCGTGGCCAACTCCGTTTCAACGGATGTCTCGGTGTTCACAGTCGACTCGAAAACCGGTGCGTTGGCGCAAGTGGCTGGCTCTCCCTTCCCAACCGGAGCCGGAATGGAAATTGCCGGAGTCACCGTCGATCCCACAGGCAAATTCCTGTATGTGGCGAATTTTGGATCGAGCAGCGTTTCGGCGTTCACCATTGCCGCGACCGGCGCGCTGACAGCGGTCGCTGGCTCCCCCTTTGCGGTGGATAGTCAGCCCCGCGCTGTAGAGATCGATCCGTCGGGAAAATTTGCTTACGTTCCTAATCTTTCGGCAAATGAGATTGAATCATTCAGCATTGCCGCGAACGGCGCGCTTACTCTCTCTGGACGCATCCGTACGCGCCCTCAAGCCTCGGCATTGGCATTCAGCGCCGGCGCAGCCCCTGTGGTATACACACCCGCCTTCGTCTATGCCGCGAACAACAGCTCCAATAACGTCTCGGCTTTCAGCGTTACCCCCTCCTCGGGAGCGTTGACCGCCGTCAGCGGCTCACCCTATGCGGCTGGAACCGCGCCGGCTGCTATCGCATCCGACCCTTCCGGCAAGTTCGTCTATGTAGCCAACGTCGGCTCAAACAATGTCGGCGCCTATGCCGCGGACCCCGCGTCGGGCGCGTTAAGCAACGTTCCAGGCTCTCCATTTTCGACGGGCGTATCCCCCACCAGCGTTACCGTTGATCCCTCAGGGAAATTCCTCTACGCAGGCTTCGCCGGTGGAATTTCCGCGTACACGATAGATACGTCCATTGGCGCCCTCACGCCAATTGCGGGCTCGCCATTCACTGGAGGAGCTGGCATCGTGATTGTCGATCCCTCCGGCCGGTTCCTTTTCTCCGCCGACTTCAACATCAACAAACTTTCCGCGTTCACTATCAACTCACAGTCTGGAGCACTGACAGCAGTGAGCGGATCGCCATTCACTGCAGGGGTTGGCAAGAACCCCCTTGGGCTGGTGGTCGATCCGACCGGACAGTTCCTCTACCTTGGAAACACTCTTGATGGAACCATCTCTGCGTTCGCGATTGACGCAGTTGCAGGCACACCCACGCCCGTTTCTGGTTCACCTTTTCCCACGGGAAGCGGTCCGCGCAGCGTTTGCGTGGACCCGTCAGGCAAATATCTCTTTGCCGGAACATTCGGTGACGGAAAAGTCTCTGGCTACACAATTGGCGCTTCTGGTGGCCTGACGCCGATCACTGGCTCTCCCTTCGCGGTGGGCGTCGGCATCTTAGGAGTAGCTGTCGATGCCTCCGGGAGGTTTCTCTACGTCGCAGACAACAGTCCGGGAAGTGTAAGGGTGCTTAGCCTCGGTGCCAACGGCGCGCCGGCCTCGATCACCGGCTCTCCGTTCGCCGCCGGCTCGGGAACCGAAGCCGTCGTCGTCACCGCCAAAATCCAATAGCACCCGGCACAACCGTTCATTTCAACAACGCCACCCCCGCCTTCGCCGCTGCCGCGCGCAAACTCTTGTCCAGCGTGGCCAGCGGCAGATTCTCCGTCAGCGCCAAATCAATGTACATCGCATCGTAACTCGTCAACCCCAACTCCAGCGCCCTTCGCAGCAGTTCTCGCATGCTAGGCAGCGCTGTAGCAATGTCCGTATGCCGCGCTAGAAAACCTTCGTAGTATTTGAGTCCTTCATCGGTTTCCTGCACGCTCAGCAGGCCGCGCCTGTGCACCACGGCCAAGACATTGCTAATCTCCAGTTGCCAGAACGCCGGCACAGTGGCCCGGTCGCCGGAACTCGCCCGCTGCTGAATCCCGGCTGCGTAAGGATCTGGATTTCGATCGACGACCCAAGCCAGCGCTACCGATGCATCCAACACAAACCGCGTCAACGCCGTCCCTCCTCGATTAGATCCTTTATGGTCACACCAGGTGGGAGAGGCTTGGCTCGTTTCCGGATTCGCTCCATCCCCGCGAAGATCTCTTTTATATCTTGCAGGTCGGGTTTCTCCTGCGCCGGCCCAATCTCCGCCGCCACCTTGCCGCGCCGCGTAATCCTGATCCGCTCACCGCGCGAGGCCCGATCCACCAATTCCGAAAGCTTCTGTTTCGCCTCGAATATGCCGACAGTGCGCATTTTGCAAGACTCCTTAGAACAACCTAGATTATCATCCTAGATGATTAAGAGCAAAAGCGCAAGCCTCGCAGGAGCCGTTGGCGCGGAGCGATGGCCCAATCCGCGTTCATCTTCTGTTTAGAAAGCGAGGCATAGCTTTGCCCTTAACGGGAGGGCAATCTCCCGCGTTCAGGAGGGAACATGAAAGTACATCTATTCGTTGCACTGGCTGGCGGATTACTGCTTGCAGGAACCGCGTCGGCCCAGGAAAAGAAAATCAAGCGCTCCGATCTTCCGCCCGCTGTCGAAAAAACGGTTGCTGCGCAGAGTGCAGGAGCAACCATTCGAGGATTCTCGACCGAAAAAGAAAAAGGTCAAACTCTCTACGAAGTGGAAATGACCGTCAATGGTCATAGTAAGGACATTACGATGGGCGCCGATGGCTCCATCGTCGAAATCGAGGAGCAAGTCGCGCTCGATTCCCTCTCCCCTGAAGTCAAAGCCGGATTGCAGGCCAAAGCCGGCAAAGGAAAAATCCTGAAGGTTGAGTCCCTCACCAAAAAAGACAAGCTGGTGGCCTACGAAGCTCAAGTTGAAATAAACGGAAAGAAATCAGAAGTCCAGGTAGGCCCCGACGGCAAACCGCTCGATCACGAAGAATAGCCACAGAACACTTTCCTTTTTGAAGGGACCAGCGTCGGGGCGGGAGAGCTCGCCCCGGCGGTTTCTAAACATCTTTCCACACAACCGAAACCCGTGAAGTAAGATTGGAGACTCTTTACAAGGGTTGGAGTGGGAAAATGACAAAGTCATTCGCAACGGTTTCCCTGATTCTTGCCGGAACAGTCTTGATTTCCGCCCGTCCACCCGCGCCTGCCGCGAATCAATCTGCCCCGCCAAGTTCCAATCTCTTGGCTCGCCGTTATCAGGAAGGTGAGAAGCTGACCTACCGCATGAAAGGAACCAATCAGCAGTGGCAATACGAAATCCAGGCGGACGGCGTCGTCAAGAAAGATGCCGCCGGAAGTTTTTTTGAAGAGTACTCATGGTCCAATCTGAGCTCAAACCATCAGCCGGTTGCTCTTCCTGCCGCGAGCTCTGAATTTCGCCAGATTCTGTCGCTGGCCCCAAACCGCGTGCCTTCCATTCCAGATCTCAGCAAAGTTCATCCCATGCTGATCGGTCCCATCGCGGACTTGCTTACTTTCTACAGCGATTTGTGGCTCGCCGATCGGGCGGCAAAATTTTCCCAAGCGGGGGATCATTTCTACGTCGAACATGGCACTCCTTCTTCCTGGGCTGATGGCACCCGCGTTTTGCTCGGCGAAGACTCGATCGACTTCGATGTAACGCTGAAAAACGTCGACCAATCTCAACAAACGGCCACGCTGCTCGTACGCCATGTACCCCCGGCGCGGCCGCAAGTGAAGTTCCCCGCGGATTGGATGCACCCACCGGTGGCAGATACGCCGAATAACTGGGTTCAAGTGCAGAAGTCCGGCGAGGGAAAATATGTCGCCGAGGTCGGCAAGGAAACATTTGAAGTGCAAATCAAAGTGAGCTTGCTGAATGGAAAGATGCTCTCCGCGAAAATGGATAATCCGGTGGAAGTGCTGAAACGTGAATGCTCGGACTCAGCTCTTACAGCGTGCGGCGAAGCCGCGCGTTACCAGATTCGGCGGCAGATCGAAATTCAATAGAAATTAGGAAACCTGAAGCCGTCGGACGCTGGGTCGGGCGATGATTTGCGATATCGCTGGCGGGCGCCTCGGCTACTTGGCAGTGCGAATCCTCACTCCGGGAACGCTTTCGCGTCAATCCCCGGCACGAGTTTCAAAGCATTTTTGTAATACACTTTTTTCAACACTTCGTCCGGCACCTGAAAACCGTAAATCCGCCAGAACGCATGCCGCTTGCGGTAATACTCGAAATATTCGTCCCGCGTCTCCAGCGCCCGGAAATACCACTTGTATTCGTTCACGTCGTAAATGTCCTTCCCCATCAACACGCGGTCCTGATACTTCACCAGAAAATCGTGCGCGGAATACGGCTGCCGCCCCAGCTCCGCCAGCACCGCGGCGATGTCCACGTACATGTTCGGAAGCGAATCGAGAGTCTTCCCCAGCCGCTCCAAGTCGTTTCCGTGAAACGCCAGATGCGCGGCGATGAAATTCGTCCTCGGGTGCTTAGCGAACAGACGATTTCGCTCTGCCATCAATGTCTCGAACGGGGGATACTTCGCCGGCGGCCGCGCCCGCCCCGGAAATTCCTTCAACTCCTCCCAGCGCTCGTTGTGGTAATCCCACGGATCGAAGAATGCCGATGGCTCCGCCACGTGAATGAGTACGGGAAGCTTCAGCTCCGCACATTTCTCGAACACCGCGTCAAATATGGGATCGTCCACGTGCACGCGTTCGCCATTCGCATATTTCAGGTCCATTCCGAAATTCTTAAAAATTTTCAGCCCTTGCGCGCCATTTCTCACGTCCTCTTCCAGACGCGCCACCACGCGCTTCCCGAATCCTGGCGTGTTCAGATCGTCGTAACTCATATTCGCGAACACCACAAAGCGGCCGGGATAGCGCCCCTTCATCACCGCCACCGTATTCTTTAGTTGCTCTCCGGTGCCTCCGCTCAGGTTCACCATGACGCGCAAATTGATCGTGTCCATCTCTTTGACCAGCCGGTCCACTTCTTCCGCCGTGGGATTCCAGTGATGGCTGTGAATATCGATGAACGGAAATTTCGCCCGCTCGATTTTGTGTTCCTTGGTGACCAGCGTGGATTTCGGCTGATATTCGTCGATCGTCGGCGTCCCCTGTTTTTTTTGTGGAGCTTGCTCTTGCTGTGTCCTCGCGGCGCGTGGTCCAACGATGAACGCGCCAAATAGCGCCGCGAAAATAAGGGAAAATAAGGTGATGGTTCGCCTGGAATTCATAGTGCCCCTTGGTTCTGGAACGTCCGGCTCATTTTCCCACAGGAAGGTGGCCCAGCGCCCCGGAATCCTCTGCTAATATTTGCCGAGATGCCCCAACGCAAGCTGTTCCGATTCCTTTTGCTCGCCGTGCTTGGTCTGATTGCCGGTTTTCTTGCCCTGGCCATCGCCGTACCCATCGAGCCGCAAGTTCCCGCCCCGCTGATCGCCCTCTTTTCACCTGGCCTGAAGCTGGCCGAATTGCTCACGCCGGCAACCGGCAAGTCCTTCGCTTGGACCTTCGGCTGGTTTCTGCGCATCGCCATCCTGACAAACGCTGCCTTCTACTACGCGCTTTTCGCAGTTGCCGTGCACCTCGTGGATCGCCGCCGCTCCAATTAGCCGGGGCCTCGGCAACTCTCAGGGATGGAATGGAATTCGCGTGCTGGAAGGAAAGTGTGTCGAACCAATGCGAAGGGACAGGGGGGAGCACAACTCTCCCAAGAGTGCCCCCCGCCGGTCAACCCCTCAATAGGAACAGACAACCACAGGGCACAATGTCTTTATGCGGTCACTTGTTCCGATTGGGCTAGGCTGTCCAGGTAGTGTCGCCCTCCCCCAAATCGTTTCACGCCGGCTTCCTGATTTTTTCTCCATAGTGGCGTGTCCCGAAAACATTCTTAAATCGTCTCCGCCGTCTATTTCCGCTTGCGTCCACGGTGCTCTCTGAGAACTCTGTGTTAAGCATTCTTCTTAACGCGCTGCCGACAACGTGTTTCGCCTCACTTTGGATTCGATTTCCGCGCGGCAGAAGCGCAGAACCTCATTTGTGTTCTCAACCGACTTGGCTTCCTGTTCTCCTCCATCCGCAGGCAGGAGATCAACAACATGGCCAAATTCATGCAGTAAGGCAAGGATTTGCGCGTACAACGATTCTCCCGCATAGGGCCCCACCCGTAAGCCGCGTGCGCCGTCCACTCTCCATGGCCCGCCATTGCCCTGCTCCTTCACCACGCTGGCGGTCCCGGAAAAAAACGCTCCCCTCATGTTGATCGTGATCGTGGCGTAGCTGCCGTCAGCCTGGATAACCCTGGCGACATACGGACTCCGGAAAAGTTTCATCTCCCCGGTGCCGTCGGATTCCCGGACAAACTCCTCGCCCTTGCGGTCTAACTCATAGCTGAGCGTCCGAAAGGTGGCTGCCGGATTCGCATCCCTTTCCCGGAACCACGCGGAACAGCCATTTTCGCTCTCCAGAATTTCCAGGATTCTTTCACGCGCGCGAAGAATTTTTTGCCCCGGCTTGCCCATGTTTGCCAGATTCTCCTGCACTGGATCTCTGGGCGCGTGGCACCCGGTTTTCCCCAGGCTTGCGAGTGGGCAAGGGTCTACCGGGGCGGGGCTCGCCGGCGGTGCATCGCACGGTGAGTCCAGACCCCCGCCTGCCTCGGTTGCCGCAGGCGGAGCGGCTCCTGCGCTTCCTGGCTCCCCAAAGCACGCTCCCCGGCCAAGCGGCACAGCAGCGAGAGGTAATGGATCGGCAGCGCGGCGGATAAAACGAACGGCCTGCGGGAACACAGCCGTCCCGGAAAAGAACGACACAAAAAGAAGAGCGACGGCATGAATCCTCCAAGGGGCGGAGTACATCTTTTTCTCCCGCCCGGACCTGTAACGCACCACAGGCCGTCCTCGCTGGCGCGCTTCCTGATGGCCGTCAACCGGAAGCTGCCAGGGAACGGTAAAACCTCGATCCGGGGCTAAAGAGAAAGACGAAGCCCGCGGGGCAAAACCGCCTCAAACGTTTCTGGAATAATTCTCAGTGGAGCATGGAGTTCTGGATTCTGAAGTGGCAGGCTTTCGCTGGCGTCAGATTCGAGAAGTGACATGGCTAAATTTAGATGATTTATTGCGAGGAAAATTGCGGTCGAATGCAGGCGGAACTAGCCTTGGAGGAATGCTTCTTGTGGCTTCATTCCCTCTCTATAGGCAGTAGATTGGGACGAATAGTTGTTCTCATTTCGCAGCGTGCTCCGAGATGTAATACGGGGCGCCGACGGTGAAAATCCTCTGGTTGCCGCGGACCAGGAGTGTCCACTCCAGGAGCCGGGCGCGTTGGTTGTGCAGGAAATATTCGTACCAGCGATCTTCGACCAGCTCGGGAATCACGACGACAATATGCCGATCGGGGTGCTTTTCCGAGAGCTCGAGAATGTATTGAACGAGCGGCACAATGATGAAGCGATAGGGAGACGGCAGCATAACGAGGCTGGGCGGCTCGGCTCCTACGGCGCGAAAAGGCTGCTCGACGTAGCGCTCCCACTCTTCGTTCAAGAGCCGGGAATGCTCGCCGGGCTCGACGTGCACGGCGATGATTTCCGGCGAAAGGCGAGAGGCAAATTCCAGCGCTTGCTTGCAGATGGAGCTCCAGTGGTCGATGGGTACGACGGCGATCGGCGGCGCGTTGTGGTTGGCGGGGGCGACGGGAACGAGGCAACTGGTGGCGACGCTGATCATGTGATAGTGGCGGCGCACGACGCGGAAAAAGAAAATCAGCAAGGGAATAAAGATGACGGTGATCCAGGCGCCTTCCGCAAATTTCGCAACAAGAACGACGATGACGGTGACGCCGGTGACGAATCCCCCGAGGCCATTGATCAGCGCGCTCTTCAGCCAGTGCGGGCCGCGGTTTTTCCGCCAGTGCACGACCATGCCGAATTGCGAGAGCGTGAACGCCAGGAAAGCACCCACGGCGTAGAGCGGGATGAGCTTGTCCGTGACGCCATCGAAAACAACCAGCAAGAAGCAAGTGAGCACGGCGAGAACGACGATGCCGTAGGTGTAGACCAAGCGGCGTCCGCGATAGCCGAAGGCGTGCGGCAAGTAATTGTTCTGCGCGATAGCGCGGCAGAGGCGCGGAAAATCTGCGAACGCAGTGTTCGCGGAGAGAGAAAGAACAAATAGGATAGAGGCGATGGTGAGGTAATAAAAAACTCCTTTGCCGAAAACCGCGGCGATCAGCATGGACAGCAGGCTCTGGTAACCGGGGTGGCCCGGGTCGGTGGCCGCGATGCCGTAGACTTTGACGAGATAAGAAATTCCCGCCAGCAGGACAGCCAATAGAAAGATGATGACCGTCAGCGTGCGCTGAGCGTTTTTCACGGCCGGTTCGCGGAAGGCTTTTACGCCGTTGCTGACGGCCTCGACGCCGGTCAGTGCGGTGCAACCGCTGGCGAAAACTTTCAGCAAGAGCCACATGGTGACGGCTTCGGTCATGGCCGGCGGGGGCGGCGGCGGCGTGACCGGTATGGGATGCCCACCGCTAAGGGCCACGCGAACGAGCCCGCCAACGATGGTAACGAGCAGCGTGCCGACGAAGAGATACGTCGGCACCATGAAGGCTACGCCGGCGTCGCGGACGCCGCGCAGATTCAGGATGGTGATGATGACGAGAATCCCGACGCAGAGGGTCACAGTATGCGGCTGCAACGAGGGAACTGCGGAAACCAGAGCGCCAACGCCGGCGGAAATGCCCACAGCCGCGGTGAGAATGTAGTCCGTCAGCAAAGCGGCCGCCGCGAGCAGGCTGGCGGAGGCGCCCAAGTTGAAGCGCGCTACGGTGTAAGAGCCGCCGCCGGATGGATAGGCGGCGATCGTCTGGCGATAAGAGAAGTAGACGATGACCAGCAACGTGATGATCGCCGCGCTGATGGGGATGATGTACTGGACGCCGAGCAAGCCCAGCGGAATCAGCAAGCTGAGGGCGGCTTCCGGGCCGTACGCGGCGGAACTGAGCGCGTCCAGCCCAAAGATGGGAATGCCTTCCTGGATGCCGATTTGTTCGGCGCGCTCGTCGCTGGTCTTGATGGGCTTGCCGATGATGGCGTCGAGGATGTTCATGAGTGGGTGAGCGAGAGCGTGAGCTAGTTTCCGGCGGTTCCATTTGCAACGAGAAGTGGTGGAAAGTCAACTGGGGGAAAAGAATAGTGACTGGTGACTCGTGATTGGTGACTGGAGGAAAAGGTCGAAAGTTGACAGTCCCGACCCGGTCGGGATCTTCGATTGAAAGTTGAAAGAAAGAGGCGGAATTAGCGCAGAGATCGCTGAGAACGCAGAGTTCACCGAGACGAGAGGAGGGATGGCTAGTCACAAGTAGACTCCCCCCCCCACCCCGGGTGGTTTTTGGCAAAGAGTTCGGAAACGATTGAAAATAAAAGGGTTGAGTTTTTGCCGTGTGCAAAAGAGTTTGCAAGCGTTTGAAAAGAAAGAGGATAGCTCGAAAACACCTTGGAACTTCGCGACCAGATCGGGATCTGTGCTCCACAATTGCGGTCGAGCTTCGATTTGAACGTCCCGAAAGTGTGTCCGGGATGCATATGGCGGATTGAAGAATAGAGCCCGGCGGGACGCCCCTTCGAAGCTCCCTTCGCAGCTCAGGATAAACAGGGTGAACCACCGCACTCCATAGGCGAGAATGGGCTCGAACTATCAAAAGACATGGTATCACAAAGGTTACTCCCTGTCAAGAGTAACTTGTTAGCTATTCGAATGGACGTGGCAGGGTTGACACAGTGGGATTTAAGTTGGCGGGAGGAAAGGGTTTGCGGGAGGGGTGGGATTCGAAAGAATTGTGGAAATCTGTGGAAAAGTCAGCGCGCGGGGATGTCTACCAAAGTGTAGGTTCCGGGCTTTGCAGCACTCACCGCGGCAGCAATATCTACCAGAGCGGTTCTCACCAAGCTCCATCTGCTCTTGTTGAGAACGACGATCGCGAGCTTGCGACCTTGAAGATTCTGTTGATGGCGCAAGTTCTTGTCGGTGGTGAGCAGCACATCAAATCCGGCGTCTTCAGCAGCTTTCAGCAAGTCGCCGTTGCTCAACGTGTCCCACCCTTGGTGCTCTTGCTTCTTTGACGGTATGGCCTTGTAGCGCACGGGCGATGCCTCTTGGCGTTCCGTGGTCAAAGAGGATGAGCATTAGCGGCGGATGGGAGGTTCAAGACTACGCGCGGCAAAATCCAGTACCGCCGTAACCTGTTCGCGGGTCACGTCGAACTGTTCCATGATTTCTTCGATGGTCATGCCATCCTCGAGGTTCTCCAAGATAGTGGCGACGGGCATGCGAGTGCCACGGAAGACCCACGCGCCACTAACTTTCCCGGGGACGCTTTCCACCGCTGGACAAGCCGACCAATCCAGTGCCATAGGCTAGCCTCTCCCTGCATTCTAGCCGAAAAGCAGGGTGCCGGGGCGTGAAACGAAGCAGGTCGGACAGTGGGATTCAGGTTGGCGGAGGGAAAGGGCTTGCGGGAGGGGTAGGATTCGAAAGAATTGTGGAAATCTGTGGAAAAGTCAGGAGTCCCATAGTTCGGTTCTGTCGAAAAGTTTCTGAGCGGCACTAATAGATGAGGCACGCCCCGCCTAGTTGCGTCGCTCAGGAAATGGGGCGGCGTTTTATCTACCGCTCCTTGGTCGATTCCTATGTTTTTCAAGGGCAGATTTGAGCACGCCTTCGATTCGAGCACCACGGCGGTGGAATCCGAACTCCGGCAGCAATTCGTCGATGATTTCCTCGTCACTCCGTAAACGGCCATCTGATTCGATCCAGTCGATTATTGCCATAAGTTCCCACTCCGAATATTCCGTGATTGCGTCGCGTCGAATGATACGAGGACGCATTTCTCGACTCCGCGGCTTGATAAGAGACTCATCCCCATTGACCGCAGACTCTGTCGTCACGTGGACTTCAGCAATCGGATTGGAACCATCGACCGACGCGACAGCATTCTCGTAAGCTGCCAACGCGCGGGTCACCTCTTCGTCTTTACGCATAAACCAGTCAGTGGACCATATACGGTGAAATTTCCAGCCAAGATTCTCAAGCTGTTGCTGTCGCAGGCGGTCTCGATCGCGCGCCGTCGGGCTCGAATGATAGGAAGCACCATCACATTCAATTGCCAAAACGTATCTGCCTCGTTGCTTTGGATGCTGAGCGACGAGATCGATTCGGTAACTGGAAGCGCCGCACTGTGGGACAAGTGGGATGCCCTTTGACTCAAGAACGTCAAAAACTTCTGCCTCGAAGGAATTCATTGGGAAGTCGGTCGAAGCCAGGTCTCCCAGTCTCTTTCCTCCACTCGCAGCGTACTCCAGATAGAAACGAAGTAGCTCTACTCCCGTCCCTGTCTTGACTTTCGCCAAGTCCATATCCAGATGACTGAAAGACGACACTAGGGTCATGCGCTGCCGAGCCCGCGTGACGGCTACGTTGAGTCGCCTCTGTCCGCCAAAAGACAAGAGGGGGCCAAACCTGAAAGGCAGGTTGCCCCCTCGGTCTTTTCCGTAGCCAACGGTCAAAATAATCGCATCTCGCTCGTCTCCCTGAACGCGCTCTAGGTTCTTAACGAAGAACCGCTCTTCTGCATTCGCGTCGAAAAACTGACCAAGCTCAGGCCTGTGTAAGAGCGCTTGATCGAGAGCTCGCTGAACGCGATCGGCATGCCGGATTCCCATCGCGATGACGCCCAACGATTCTCGCGGCCTCTTTTCGGCATGTTCAAGGATAAGCTCAACAATCTTATTGACCTCAGCTGAGGAGCTTTCTTCCTGTCCATCCACGCCTAAGGGTTGTTGAACCAAGACGTGCTGGATTACAGGTGATCCCCCAGGACCAGGAAATGTCACTAAGCGATCTTTATAAATGTAGTGATTGGAAAAACTGATTAGTGTTTCGTCTCGACTTCGATAGTGCCAATCGAGATACCACGACGGCATGAAAGCATTCGTCGTGTCGAGGAGGCTCTCAAATCCCTCTGTCGCGGAATTTGATTCGTCTTCGAGCAATTCGTCATCATCGGCGGCAGCAAAAAAAGTCGTCGGAGGTAGCTGCCATCTGTCACCGGCGACAACAAGATTTGTCCCTCGCATGACTGCGGGAATTGCATCTTCTGGCAGGACCTGGCTGGCCTCATCAAAAATGACAAAGTCGAAGCATCTTGTCGTGTCCAGAAGTTGGCTTACCGACAGAGGGCTAGCCATCCAACAAGGACACACGGCAGTAAGCACATGCCGCGCCTCAGCAAAAAGTGCACGAAGGGGCCGGTGCCGACGCTTCTTCTCAGCTTCAGACCTAATGATATATTCCTCTGTCTTGTGCTCATTCATCGCCGCTATGGCTCGTTCCGCGTAGGCTCGACGTACACGCGCAGCCGCGATACGAATTCGGTCCTTATCGAGTTCCTTGAATTCTCGCACGAACGCATCGTGCGTTCTTCCATTGAAACCGGCGATTTCGGGGTCCTCAGCTTGTGCGGCCTCGAGACTGGAGGAATACCAGGACTGGTCAAAAGCAGAAAGCCACTTCCCCGGCACCATCTTCTTCTTGCGGAGTTCCTCGACAAGTTTCCCAGCGCCACATCTGTCCAGTCCCTGTTCGACCTCACACAATTTTGGCAATTTCATCGGCGTGAGCCGGTCCTTGGCAAGGGCATCGATATACGTCCCAACCTCATCCAACGGTAGCGACTCGGATTGCTTCTTTGGAACAATGGAAACTAGCGCTGCGAGATCAGCAACAGCCAACTCCAGCTTTCTGTGACTGTCTGCATAACTCGGGATCGTCTGAGGCAAAGATGTCCGGCTACTTAGGTCTGCCCATTTCATTCGCTGGTCCTCAGCCGCACTCAATTCTGCGAATAATTCTGGGACACGCGCTTTGCCTGCAATGCGACAAGTGAGAGCCTGATTTCGCGCATGGCGGTATTCGCTACTCAGGCACCAGGTCCAAATAGCTCTTAGTCCTCCGGTTTTGCCTGGTGCCAGGGCACGAATCATTCCTTGAATATTCTCGGTGAAGACCTCAGGTGAATAGAGGTCGAGCGTTTTACGCACAGCGGCAAGCAACGAATACATCTGTTGTGCGTCTTTCAAAGTCTTCGGGGTGCGGAAGCCAACCACCCTCGGCAATTCTGCCAGAGATAACATGAATTCGGGCCAAGTCTGCGAAGACAAGCGCGCAACCAAATCGACAGCCTGTTGTGCGACCGCGCCGTCCGCCAGCCGCACGGCGTTCCATGGAGAAGGATCAGTCCGGAGAAAAAGGGTCGCGAGTCCTCCAGCCTCTCTCAATAGGTCACGGACCTTAGCCGGATCTGCCTTTTCGATCTTTGCCAGTTCCGGGCCTCGCCATCGAACATCTGACTGGATTTCTAACTGCAAGCGAAGCAATGTTCCCTGCAGCTCGTACACCGACATCCCGCTTGGTTTCCGCCTTCGATGCAAACTTTCGACATGGCGGTTTAAGCGATCACGACGTTCCACGTATTGCTGATGCATCCGATCACAGTCCACAGGAACAGCCTGTCGGACGGTATTCAGAGCGGCAGCAACCTGCTCCATGACGCGCTTGGGAGACACATCGGCCCCGTGCAAATCGATGGCAATCTTATCTAGGCCAACTTGCTGGAGTCGTTTCAGCACAACCTGTAGTGCAGCTCGTTTTTCTGCGACGAATAACACGCGCTTCCCAGTAGCCGCGAGGCTTGCGACCAGATTCGCAATGGTTTGGCTCTTCCCAGTTCCAGGTGGTCCGTGAATGACCGCACTTTGGCCGGCGAGAACAGCGGCTATGGCGGACTGTTGGCTGGAATCGGCATCGAGAATCAAAAACTCTGATTGAGGCGGGAACGTATCGAATTCTTTGGGATCAGGATTCTGTGTCTTAGCTCCAATCGACTGCTTCGCTTCGGTATCACCAGCCAATGCTGCAATGAGGTCGCTGGATACAAGATGCTCCAAGCTTTCCCGGAGGTCTCGCACCATTGCCATCTTCTGGAAGGCAAAATTGCCAAGAACGGCGACTTCACGAATCCTAAATTCTGGAATTGATGTGCATGCTTCTTTGAAAAGCTCATAAACAGGAGATGGATCAAAGACTTCCTCTTCCTCGTGTCCTTGCAAACGCGAGAGTACTTTTTCGGACGAGAGCGAGACTCCGAACTCCGTCTCCAACACATGGAGAAGAACAAGATTTGCTTGTACAGGTCCGCCGCGATGAATTGAAAGCGAAGTTCCCGCGTGTCCTTTAATTTCGAGCCCAACCGGGAGAAGGAGAACCGGAGCATCAGAGTCCCGGCCACCGTCGGCGGACTTCCAACTGGCCATCCCGAGAGCCACGAACATCGTGGTCAGCCCCTTTTCCTCTTGGTTCGCCTGAGCGCGGCGCCAGACACCCAACGCCTTCAGTACCAGCTCTTCATCCGGCAAGTCCCTAACCAGGCTTCTCACTGACACGGAATCGCCGCGCAGGAGAGCAGCCCAGCGTTCGCCGTCGTCAAGCGACAAGCTCAACGTCCCCCATTTAAGTGAACGGTAATAGAGAAGATTGTTGCGACGCGAAAGATCGATCAGCCTTTTGATCCAGGCTTGGCGAGCTCTCTCGACAGATTCTTGTCTCTGTGGGCTGATTTCCAAATTCACGCCTCTTGGTTCGAACTTCAAAATAGTGCCAGTCTCTGTGAATGACGAATATATCACGGTGTAATGGTACGCATGAGGAGGTAAGGGCTTCGAGATGAGCATGCTGAATGCGGATTCGGCGCGGGAGATTCGGGAATACTTCATTCCTGATTTCAGGGATTGGAAGAATCACGATGAGCATCAGAGGGGATTTTACGCGGTTGAGGGAGATTTGAGGACGGGGTGGAAGGAAAACTAGAAACTAGAAGGCAGAAGTGGAGAAAGGCGAAACTAGAAAGGAGAAGAGAGATTCCTCTCTGCGCAGGCCGACGGATTCGCAGGAGCGAAAGCAGAAGAAAAAGTCGGCCTGCTCCGTTCGAAATGACGGTGGTGCCTATAGAGTCGGCTCAGGCGGCTTTTTTGAGTTTGAGTTTGGCGATGTAGCCAAGGGGGAGAGGGAAAACTGTCAGTGCAGTCCAACCTAAAAGCCCACTGAGCCGGACAGACCCAGTGGGCTTTTTTTATATTGTCTTACCGTGACGCTGCACGCTGCTGCGCTCGCGTAATGTTGTTCATTATCCGTGCCGAAGACCGCTTGAGCTGTCCACTGGGTACAGCTACTTCCCTTCAGCATTGGTCGGAGCACCCATGCCCGAAATGATTTGCCACTTGCCATCTCTGCGGAGCCACGTATGGATGATGCGGAGAGCACCGGGATGGTCTTTCCCATCCTTGTCCGTCCAAGTCAGGTGAACGCGATAAGCAACAGTGGCGTATGCACCTGTTGTGTGGGACTTCAGGGGTTCCAGTTCAAAAGACTTCAGCGTTTCGCCTTTGCCAGTGTGAGCAGTAATCCAACCTGTTATCCGTTCCTTTCCTGCTGGTTCGGTGTCGCTATACGGCCAGCCCAGAAAATCTGGGTGCCATAGGGTGCGATACCGGTCCATGTCATTGCTTTTCACGTATTGCCAGTAGGAGTTCTCAAGCAACCAGACTTCCTTTTCGCCGCCAGACTGCTGCGCCGCGAACAGCGCAGAGGAGAGCAAGACAAGTGTCACGGCTACATAGCCTATTCTCTTCATCGTTGGCCCCACTTCACTCATGTAAATGACTCCCTTTCGGGCGGGAGTATATACCGGTCATGTCCGGAAAACAACGCGGCCATCCGAAGATAGCCGGGCCGGTGTTACCAGAACGCCATAGCACTTGACAATAAGATGTGGCACAAACGGTTTTGATGCTAGAAACTAGAAGGCAGAAACTTGGGAGAAACTAGAAAGGAGAAACTTAGAAGGCAGAAATGCCGGAGGAGCTGGCTGGCCGCGCGGCTACATTCCGCGGAAAATGATTACACCAAAAATATCGGACCAGGCGTGGGCTATCATGCCCGGCCTCAGGCTCCTACGCCAGACAGCGAACAGCCCGAACAAAACGCCGAAAAGAGTGATTCTGGCTGCCACGCCCGCGCCTTCGTAAAAGTGGCCAACACCAAATACAAGGGCTTGGAAAAGGACGGCCAATGCCGCGCTGCCTGTGATGGCCCGAAATTGCTTCTGAAGATAGCCACGAAAAGCGAGTTCCTCACAAAATCCGGCGGAAAGGGCAAGAGGTATCCACGCGAGGCTCTCAAGAATTCCTTGGGGAAGAAGTCCGTGCGCCGCATTCGTGCCGGCGCCGAGAAGATGAGGATTTTGCAAGCCGATCCACAACGCCCAGAGCGCTGCGCCTAGAGCGATGTCTTTCATGACGTCCATTGGCGTGGCCCATCGGCCGCCAACGAGGTCGCGCAAACGCACTCCCCGCTTCTGGACACCCATGCGGACATAGAGCACCAGGAGCCATTCCGAAATGACCACGGAAACGTAACCCGGCACGGCATTGGAGCTTGGCACCGTTGGCTGTGGGTGCTGCTTTGCGGCGTGCTGAAAGAAACCACCCACAACGGACAGAGCTAGAAAAATAGCGATGAACACAATGGTATGCCATGCCGGGGCGATGAGCGGGCGGCTGGACGGGGGTGAAGTGAGGTTCGCGGGTGTGGCCATCGTTTCCCCTCTTCCCACATTGGTGATTGGCGGAGTATTTCCGCTGATGGTATCCCGGATGATGGCCAATTCGGAAATAATCTACTTGGAGCGGTAAGTAGAAATCAGAGAGTAGAAACCAGAAACTAGAAAGTAGGAGTAGATAAAAGCGAAGCGAAAGTATCGGTAGGATGACCATAAAGCTAAGGGCGCTTCTAGAGCAATCAGAACCCAGAAAAACCAGGATTCTTCAGGGGCTAAAGCCCGCTTTTTCCAAGGCGTTTTCGTCACGGCTAAAGCCGTGCCCTCCTAAAAGCCATTTGTTTTGGCATGGGTTCCCTTTTGGCGGCGAAAGTATCGGCAGGATGACCATAAGGCCGAGGGCGCTTCTAGAGCAATCAGAACCCAGAAAAACCAGGATTCTTCAGGGGCTAAAGCCCGTTTTTTCCAAGGCGTTTTCGTGACGGCTAAAGCCGTGCCCTCCTAAAAGCCATTTATGAGGCAGGTTCTAGAAACTAGAAGGCAGCAGTACTGCGCCGCTACAAAGGCTTTGCGTGTTTGCGAATGGTCAAGCCTTGGCGGGCGTGCTCGATGGTGACGAGTGGCCAGAAAAGGGATTCGAAGAGAGAAGCAGATCCCTCGCTGCGCTCGGGATGACAGATTGAGAAAGGTAGTGGCGAGTGACGAGTGACGAGTGGCGAGTGGCGGGGGCTGAAAGACTTGGAACTTATTGGCGGGCGGGGCGTATCATCTGGCAGGGGGGCAAGCCATGTATTGCGATGGATGCGGGAACCAACTCACCTCTGGCGGGCAGTTCTGCACCAAGTGCGGGAAGCCGATTGTTCCTAGCGGAGTAGCGGCGGCGACGGCTCAAGCTACGGGGCAAGCCGGCGGGCCTACGGGGGCTTACAGCAAGCCTGCGGGAGCGTATGGCGTTAGAACCGCGGCTGAGGGACGGGTGCGGGGCAACATCCATCGTTTGGCGACGCTGTGGATGATCAGCGGGATTCTGCGGCTGGCGGGAATCGGCTGGATGATGGTCTTTGGCAGGATGTTTTTCCCGCAGATGCGGGGATGGGGAGGGCCGGTGGTGTGGCCATTCGGGGGCAGATGGGGCGGGGAGATGCTTTTCCAGGGCGGGCTCTTTTCGCTGGGCATTATTCTCGGAATCTTCGGCGTGCTGCACCTGCTTCTGGCTTGGGGGCTATTCGAGCGCGAGCGGTGGGCGCGGATGCTCGGGCTAGCGCTGGGGTTCCTGGCGCTGGTGCGGTTTCCGCTGGGAACGGCGCTGGGGATTTATACTCTGTGGGTGCTGCTGCCGGAGGAGTCGGGCAGAGAGTATGAGCGGCTGGCGCGGGGCGAAGGGCGGATGAATTCGGCGGCGGTTTCGTCGTGAGGATCGAAATTAGAAAAACGAAATTAGAAATCAGAAACTAGAAAGCAGAAGTCAGAAAGTTGAAGGTTCAAAGTTGAAGGTTGAAGCGGCCGGGAGTCGAAGGTTGAAATTGGAAAATCGAAAATGGAAATGGGGAAGTTGAAGCTGGAGAGCGGAAATTCGAAATTAGAAAATCGAAATTAGAAAAAGAGGGTCACGTTGTCTAGCACATCCCCTTTGCGCAGTTCCCTATCGTTCTCCTTGTAACGACTTGCATTACAACGTGTGATCCGGACAGCCTTTACATTCGCCCCGTGGGAGATTGACAGGAGAGGGGCGGCGGCCCTATGGTTTCGCGTAGAGATAGTTGGCTTCACGTCGAGATAAAGGTGAAATCGGAGTAGCTGGACCAGGCGTAAACGGAAGCAAAGAAACGGTGGAAGTGGGGGTGACCTCGCGCGCCCGTTCGTTCAAAACTTTCCCAAACAGGCGTGAGAAAAACCAGGCTTGAGCCAAGGGCCGAATTTTCTGAAGGCGCGAGCAATCGATAGTGCGAGCAGTTGAACGTGCGAATGGGGGCCGCGGGCCAGACGGAGTGCGAAAGGAGAATTCCCATGAGGAGAAAAGGGGCCACGCTGGCAGGAGTTGTGGTTTTGGGCGGAGCGGCGCTGATTGTGTCGTGCGCGAAGCCCTATCATGAGGAAACCGAACGGTATGTGTTCGTGTCCACGAACATCAACTTGCCGTACTGGCGGGAGGCGGAGGCGGGATTTTTGGACGCGGCGAAGATGATGGGAGTGAAGGCTGAGCTGATCGGTCCGGCGACGTACGACCCGGACGCAGAGGTCGGGATGTTCCGCAAGGTCGTGGAGCAGCAGCCGGCGGGTATCTGCGTGTCGGCGGCGCGGCCGGAGGTTTTCCAGGCGGAAATTAACAAGGCGGTGCTGCAGGGTATCCCAGTGATTTGCGTGGACGCGGACGTCCCGAATTCGCAGCGCGCGCTGTACATAGGAACGGATAACGTCAAAGCCGGCAGGGAGAGCCTGAAGCGGATGGCCGCGCTCGTTTCGGGCCGAGGGAGCATTGTGGTGATCACCATTCCGGGACAGCACAACATGGATGACCGGGTGGCTGGCGTGGCGGACGCACTGAAGAATTTTCCGGCGCTGAAGCTGACAAAAATCCTGGATGACAAGGGCGACGCGAGAAACGCGTTTGACCAAGTTTCCGAACTCATTCAGAAGAAAGAAAAAGTGGACGGAATTATTTGCCTGGAGGCAACCGGGGGTTCGGGCGCCGCGGACGCGCTGCATCGCTTCAGCATGGAAGGCAAATTGGCGGTGGTGGCGTTTGACAACGATCCGGGGACGCTGGATTGGATCGAGCGCGGGGCGATTACGGCGACGATCACGCAAAAGCCGTACGTGATGAGTTACTACGGGCTGAAGTTCCTCGACGACCTGCACCACAACGCGGTACACCAGTTCAAGGATTGGCGCACGGCGCTGGCGACGCCGCTGCCGACGTTCGTGGATACGGGCACGGTGGTGGTGGACAAGAATAATCTCAAGGTCTATCGCGAGGCGCTGACCGCGCACCCGGCTCAGTAGAGGTGGCGGGACGAGGACGGCTCGCCGGCGGGATGGCGTTCGAATCGGAAAGGATCGCAGTTTCGAGCGGGGGGACGGGTCTTCCATCCGGGGAATCTCTTCCATTAGCGCTCATTGGATTGCCCTGCGCGCGCGCGTTCATAAGAACGAGTGATATCCGGAATTTTCTGCAAGGAGGCATGTGCGGCCGCGGGCTACCGGGCTTGCAACAGTACGTGGCAAGCCGCTTGCCAAATAAGCGAGGGTTTGCTATTCGAAGTCTTGCAAAACAATTCAACCAGGGACGGGCCCCATGATTGACGAGACCACCAAGCAGGCAGCGCAGGAATACCTGGCCACGAAGCTGACGGAAGAAGAGCAGATTTACGAAGCGACTCAGAACCAAGCGCTGGCCGTGGCGCGCGCGCCGCTGGTCTGGAAGCACGTAAAAGATTCTATTTTCACGAAGTGCAGCGAGTGGAACGCGGTAACTCAAGAGCAAACGCTGACCTGTAAAGAAACGGCGATCGGAGATTTGAGGATTTGGTGCGCGGCGCGATCGAAGCAGATGACCGTGCATTATGATTCCAAGAAACTCTTGATCACGGTGAAGAACGCGGGGCGACTGGAACATGAAAAAGACGTGATCCTGCATATGGAAGGATACCGGACGGGTCCCGAGCGGACCGACCGGGACGTGCATCTGGTGAGGAACGAGCAAGCGGTGAACATCGATTTGTTGATTGTGGGCGAGCTTCGCGTTTTGACCGGAATGGAACGCCAGCGGAAGGCGTAGGGATAAAGCAGGAGCGCACTTCCGCGCGGCGCTTTCTCTGGAAAATCACCGTACTTGCGGTGTCGGGCGATGGTGGCCGCGCTTTTGGCCGCCTTGGCAACGCCTTGGGCCTGAGCCGCATCAATAACAGGCCGCGCTCTGACAACGCGCCGCCGGCGGGATCCATTTCGAGGCACACAAAACCGGCGTCGCCTTGACATGGGTGTTGACTCGGCCTACACTACGGAGTTTTTAGATGGTTCCGAGAAGCAGGCAGGGGAGCGGGACAATCGTGGACGAGAGCAGGAGCAAAGGCATGCCGAAAGGGGCGTGCACAAGAACATGACTAAGGGCACCGACAAGGTCAAGGCAAGCATGGATAAGAAAAGGCTGGAGTATTACAAGAAGAAATTGCTGGCGCGGCGGGAAGAGTTGACGAAAACCATCGCGCGAACCCAAGAAGAAGGCCGCGCGGCGGACGACGATCCGACGGTGGACCTGGCGGACAAGGCGGCGAACTCCTACACCAAGGAGTTTCTGTTTGGAATGACCAATACGGACCGCACGGTCCTGAACATGATCGATGCGGCGCTGAAGCGTATTCAAGCCGATGAGTACGGGGTGTGCGCGAATTGCCAGGAGGAGTTGCAACAGAAGCGGCTGGAAGCTGTGCCGTGGGCCAAGCACTGCATCGCTTGCCAAGAGAAGATGGAGCAGGGATTGCTGAAATGATCCGCGAAGAACGGTTGAATGCGCGGGTCTAAAGACCCGCCACTACAGGGCCCTTCGAAAATTCGATTACTTCGACGTACACTTCCTCTTTAATTAAAGGGCAAAAAAGAGTAGAGTTCCGGGTGCGTGGCGGACGGAAACTCATCCATCGGCGTGGCAGCGGAACCGCGCCCAGGTGTGTCCAGCGGGACCGGACGTGGCCGGAGTTGGCTCGCGGAGATCAGCGATGCACTAGTCAGTGTGTTTTTCCCTTCTGGATGCCGCATCTGCGAACGGTTGCTGACGAGCGCAAGCCGGGTTCCTGTTTGCGAGGAATGCCTTTCGTCGTTCTCGCGTGTGGCTGGGATGATATGCGTGGTATGCGGGCGGCCGATGCCTGGATTATCTGCCGAGCCGGAGCAACCGCTGTTCTGTCCTGCTTGCCAGAACGGGACATATGCGTTCGACAGGGCCCGGAGCTTTGCGTTGTATGAAGAGGCGGTGGTGCGGGCGATTCTGCTGCTGAAGTTCGAGCAGATCGAGCCGCTAGGCGCCTGGTTTGCGGGGCGGCTGGCCGAGTTGGCGAGCGCAGAAGGAAACAAGCTCGCGGCGGACGTAGTGGTGCCCGTGCCTTTGCATCGCGAGCGAGAGCGGGAACGGGGATACAACCAGGCGGCGTTAATTTCCAAGCCATTGGCGAAGAGGCTGAAATTGCCTCACCAAGCCGTGCTGCTGGTGCGGACACGCGCTCGGCCAGACAAGCAAGTGCTGAGCTTGGAGGAGCACTGGGAATCCGTCCGTGGCGCTTTTGCCACACGCCCGGGCAGCCAAGTTGACAATTTACGCGTCTTGCTGGTAGATGATGTAATGACCACTGGAGCAACTCTAGATGCTTGCTCCCGAGCACTGCTCGGGGCGGGAGCCAAGTCCGTGATTGGACTAACTGCAGCACGGGCCGTCAGAAACCTGCCGCCAAGCACCCGATAGTGGTAAGATAGACTTGTAGAAGGCGCGATGGGCGCAAACCGGCACATGTCGGTGGATTCCCGGGGGCGCTATACCCCCGAAGGCCTGGGCGAGGCTATGCCAGGTTCCGAAGGTCCCGCAGGCAGTAGAACCCACAACTTGCTTTCGCCGCGCCGCGCTTCCCTGATGCAGGAGCCGGTGCTGGTCCTGAACGCGACGTACGAGCCAATCAACGTGACGGCGGTGCGACGCGCCATGGTGTTGATGCTGAAGGGCGTGGCGCAAGCGGAAGAAATGCACAACGCGGAAGTGCATTCGGCGGCGCACGCGCACAAAGTGCCGTCAGTAATTCGCTTGCTGGCGTACCGGCACATTCCGCAGCAGAGCCGGGCGCTTTCTAGGAAAAACATCCTGTTGAGGGACCGCAACACCTGCCAGTTCTGCGTGCGGGTATTTCCAAGTTCGGAGTTGACGCTGGACCACGTGGTGCCGCGGTCGCGCGGCGGACGTTCCACCTGGGAAAACCTAGTGGCGTGCTGCTACCGCTGCAACAACAGCAAGGGCGATCGGACCCCGGAGGAAGCGGGGCTGAAACTAGCACGGCGACCTCGCCCATTCACGCTGCACACCTCCCGTCAGCTCATGCGGCTGATCGGGCACCGGGACGAGCGGTGGCGTAAGTATTTGTTTTACTGAGATTTACGCTGCTAAATCGATTTTTTGAGAAAAGTTTGCCGACTAGGTAACCTTTTTCGCTGGCGGCCATCTAAGTAGGTAATACCACTTCGAGGACACACCCCGGGAGGCGGTTAAGGCGAATGCCTTAACCGCTTCTCTCCTTTTCAGGCTTATTTTCCAGAGAAAGAGATCTAGAGGGTTTCTTTGCCGTTGAAATCCGGAAAACTCTGCAGCGCCGCCTCTTCACTCGGGAACTCCGGGAAAACCTCGTAGAGCCTGGTAATCCTGAGAATCTCTTCCGCTTTCGACGACAAGCCGACCACTTTCATCTGCCCGTTCGCCTTCACCACGGAGACATAGATTCTTGCCATCTCGCCGATCCCGGAACTATCCAGGTATTGAAGGCCGCTTAGGTTCAAAACGATGTCTTTTCGGCCCTGCTTCAACAGCCGGGAAATGGCGTCGCGCAAAGCGCCGACCTCGAAGAAAGTTAGCCGCCCGGACACATCAAGGAGGGAGATGGGGCCTGCCTGACGAATGGTGATTGAAAAGTTCGTGGGCTGCACGGTTCGTACCCGGTCCGCCGGGGAAGATATTCTACCTGCGGGATACCGGCCGTGCGCGGAAAATTTGGGGAAAAAAGTCGTGGAGAAACGCGGCGCTCCGCTGGTGCGCGGGATTCGCCGCACGGCGTTACTGGCGCAGCACGACGCGCAGGCCGCGCCGCCAGCTCTCGGCAAGACCCACGCGCACGATTTCGAGTTCCGGTGAAAGAACGTTCAAGAGGTCATCGGTAGCCGGATGGAACCGCAGCGCCGGCGCGACCAGATAAACGATCGGCGCAGCCTGCTGCAAGGCGATACCAGGAAAATAACCGTAGCGGGCGATTTCTTCGCTCTGCAATTGCCGGCGCACGCGCAACCAATAATCGGCAGCTTGCAAGGGCAGATGGAGGTGCTCGCTGGCCTTCAGCTCAATGATGGCCAGCCGTCCGGAGCGCGTCACGGTGAGGAGGTCGAGGATGCCGTGTTCGCCGCCGGCATTGGCGAAGACCTGAGCGTAGACGAAGCGCTGATCGAGCATGGCATCGATGCGCGTGATGTCCTCGCGAGCAATGGATTCCAGCCAGCGCTCAGGGTTGGCGCGGTAGAGCGCATGGCGCGTATCGCCGGCCAGCGGGTGCCGATAGACTTCCAGATCATGCAGAAGCTGCTTCAGAGCGGGGCGGGAAGGGGGAGTGAGTTCCTCGCGGGCGTCGGCAATTCCAAAGAAAACGCGCCCATCCCGCCAGCGCGCGAAGGGCAAGCCACGAAAACGCAACCACACTTCACGGGATTGCGTCGCGGGATGAAAAGTTGCGGACGCCGGCGCTGGCGCCAGCGCCAGGATGGCATTCAACGCGGGCCGCGCTTGATTGAGCAGAGCTTCCGATTCGCGATGAGGGACAAGCCAGGTATCCAGGTTGCCCGCGCGGCGGGGATCGATTTTTTCGAGGATGTTCAGCGCGGGCTCGTGCTCGAAAAGCTCCACGGCTAATTGGGGGTCCAGCGCGGCGAAACGATGCGCGACGGTGCTGCTGGTGTTCTTGGGAAGAATCAGGCGCAGGACGGTGACCGCTCCCCGGCAACCTGATTGGCGCGCGCGCCGCAGCCAGAGCAGGGCGAACGTGAGGCTATTGTCGATCGTGTCCGAAGACTCACCCCCGGGCACGGCTAGCACCGCGACATACGTCGAACCGCGGCGGAGCAGTCCGCGGGCGTAATTGCCGGAGAGGGAGTGCTCGAGATCGGGAGAAACCGCCAGCGATTCGAGTGTTTCGTCCGGAAACTGCTCGGCAAGAAGGTGAGCGAGACGGTCGCGGAATTCCTCGCGCGAGAGTTCGCGCGCGCCGCGCTCAAATTCCCGGCGAATGAATTCCAGCCGGTCCGGTTTGCTGCGGCCGAAGCGTTCGACGGCAAGCGCCAGCCGCTGCTCGGAATGATCGGTGATAGCGAGAACGCGGCGCGTGAGGTTAAACTGCTCCGACCACAGGTGCAGCAACGGCTTCTCGCCTTCGCCGCGCACTTCCCAGGACATTCCGGAAAAAGGTGCAACGCTTCCACCGTTCTCGCGAACCTCGACGATCCCGGAGGCGGTGAACTCCTGGAGGCTGGCCTGCAATTCCGCGGCAAATTCCATGCACCTATTATAGATGAGATACGTAGATGCGGCACTATCTTTTCATGCGATTGCGGGAACATCAGTAACTCTTGCGGCTTTAACGGCCCACGACGATCCGCTGGACCAGCGGCTCAGGAAGGCGCGCGCTGCGCATGCGCTGCTGCACGGCGGGAATATCGTAGGGCACGCGGCAGAACTCGATGACCTGGTGCGCCAGGTCGGCAATCGCAAAGGCAGCGCGCGGATCGCCGTCGCGCGGTTGTCCGATGGAACCGGGATTGAGGAGATAGCGGCGCGGAAGCTCGATGCGCAGGGCGGCCAAAGGTTCGGTTACGCGAGGATGAATCTGCAGGACCTCGAGTTGCGAGTCCTGATAGGAAAAGCCCCCTTGGTGATGGGTGTGCCCGAAGAAAGTAATTTCGGCGGTGGAATCCAGAAGACCTTCGAGGGCCTGCGCCGGAGTGAAAACGTATTCGTCTTCATCCTGAAGCGCGCCGTGGACTAGCACGATGCCATCGGTGGCCAGAGGGCCGCGAGGCAAAGCCGACAACCAAGCGAGATGATCGGGCTGGAGCTGCGCGCGCGTCCAATCCACGGCGGATTTCGCCACGGGATTAAAGTCGTCCGTGGGCATCAACCCTGTGACGGCTTTGTCGTGATTTCCGCGAATCGTCTGTGTGCCGAGTTCGCGCAGGCGCGCCGTGACTTCATTGGGATCGGGGCCGTAGCCGACGACGTCGCCCAGGCAAACGGAACGATCCCAACGATCCTTGGCGGCATCGAGTACGGCGTCGAGAGCGGTGACGTTCGAGTGCAAATCGCTGAGAATGAGAATGCGCATTCCTGATATCCAAAAAGTGACCCCCGAGTATAAAGGAAGCGGCGCGCCGATGCACGGTGCGTGGAGCGAAAAATCGCGAAGCGATAAGAGGCAGGAAAAAATTTCCATGGAAAATTAAAGGTTGGCAACAAAAATACAGGTCTTTAGGAAGAGTTGAGACGGCAGAAACCCGAAATTAAGTCGTGGTGACAGGCGAGAGCGCCGCGTGACCGGCCGTCGCCGTGAAAAACAAAATTTTCTGATGCGGTGAAGAAACATTTGCCTGGGGTGCTTCGTCTATACAGGTGCAGCCGGTTACGGGGTTGTTCCCGGCGAGAATCAGAAAACCCCGCGGTGGCAGCCGCGGGGTCACGACACGCAGTCTTTCCGGCCGTTAATCCAGGAAGAGTAGGTGTCTTCACGGGCGAGAGTACTCGTCCGCCTCATGCGTGTCAACTCCCTCTTGCCGGTGACAGCCTGCGGTGCGGCTGACTCGATCCTGTTTGAAAGGAAATTGACGCGCATGAAAACGAATTCATTTGTCCGCGGTATGGCTTTGCTGGCAGTCCTGGCTCTGACGCTTCCGGCTTTTGCAAAACCCTTCACCAAGACCATCACCTTTTCGCAGACCGCGAAAGTCGGCAAGTCCGAACTGAAATCCGGCGAGTACCGTTTGGAAATCGATGGAACCAAGGCCACCGTGCAGAGAGGCAAGCAGGTGGTTGCCGAATCCGAAGGCCGCTGGGAAGACCGCAGCGCCAAGTCCGCGTATGACTCCGTGCTGATTGGCGAAAATGGGCAGGTCAAGGAAGTCCGATTCGCCGGCCAGGCTCGTGTTTTCGTTTTCAGCGAATAATCGAGCAGAGGCCGTGACTCCTTTCCGATGGACGAGAGGGAAGCTGCCCGCGCGGCGAGCAGCTTCCCTGCTTGTCGTTCTGGCAGGGCAACTCCTGAGGTGGCAGGATCCCGTGTCCGTTGTTAGTGGTTTGCTGCATTTTTTTGCGCCGGGCGTGCGCAAGTTCTTCGTGAATCCTCAAACACCTCTCTCCACGCTTTAACGAACCAACATACAGTCTCCATAGCTGTAAAAACGGTAGCCCGCGTTGACGGCGTGCTCGTAAGCCGCCAGGATGCTCTTGCGCCCCGCGAAAGCGCAAACCAGGGCCAGCAGCGTGGAACGCGGCAGGTGAAAGTTTGTGAGAAGGCCCTCCACGACGCGGAAGCGGAATCCGGGCACGATAAACAAGCGCGCTTCGGCCTTGCCGGGAAGGACGAGTTTCGCGGAGCCTGATTCCGCCGCGCGCAAAGCGGCGTCTTCCAGCGCGCGAACCGCGGTTGTGCCGATGGCCAGAATGGGGCGACCGGCATCGCGCGCCGCCTGCAGGCGCTCGGCGGTTTCCTCCGGGATTTCGTAGGATTCCGAATGCATCACGTGGCCTTCCAGCGTTTCGCCATGGATCGGCTGAAAGGTGCCGAGGCCGACGTTCAGCGTAAGTTCGCAAATCTCCACTCCCCGCGCGCTGATTTTTTCCAGAATTTCCGTTGAGAAATGCAAACCAGCGGTGGGCGCGGCAATCGCTCCCGGACGCTTGGCGAAAACCGTTTGATAGCGCTCGCGGTCGGAAGTTTCGTCGGCGCGCTCGATGTACGGCGGCAGCGGAACATGGCCGAGGCGCTCGAAGTGCTGACTGATGCTGTTCTGGTCATGGGAAGTAAAACGCAGCGTGCGCAAGCCGAGCTGGCCGCGTGACAGAACCTCGGCCTGCAATTCTCCCTCACCGAAAAAAACCCGCTCTCCGACGTGCATCTTGCGACCTGGCCGAACCAGCGCCTCCCAAGTGTCGGCATCGACCTCGCGCGAGAGGAAAATCTCGACTCTCCCGGTGAGATGCTCCGATTTTGTGGCGCGCGATGGCGGCTGGGAATGAACGCCGGCCCGTCTTCCGAACAAGCGCGCGGGGATGACGCGCGCATTGTTGAGGATCAGGAGTTCGTCGCCTCTCAGAAGACCGGGGAATTCGGCGAAGAGGCGATCTTCAAAAATTCCTGAGGAGCGATCCAAGGACAGTAGCCGCGAAGATTCGCGACGGGCGAGGGGACGCTGAGCAATTTGATCGCGCGGGAGACGGTAGTCGAGTTCGTCCAAACGCATCGGAAGCGGCAGTCTACCAGCAAAGCGATTGTCGCAAGCAAGACAAACGAATTGGTTTGGGAAGGCGTTTCGAGATTACGTCGGCGCTACACGCAAGAGAATTCTAAGAGCTCAGCCTTCCCATAACATACTGAAATATAATGACTTACTCCTATGCTTGTGTAAACTTAGATCTGTACTTGACAATTGTGCGCTCATATTTTATTATGACAATGCAATCACCTAAGGAGATGCTTAAACCATGAAATCACTTACTCGTTGGGAACCCTTCCGCGGGGCTGCTACCCTGCAGGATCAAGTCAACAGATTGCTCAGCGATGTCTTCGAGCGCGCGGGCGAGGAATCCAGCCTCACGGCCTGGGCGCCCTCGGTGGACATCTACGAAACCGAGCATGAACTGGTGGTCAAGGCCGATTTGCCGGAAGTCGATCCCAAGGACCTGGACATCCGCGTGGAGAACAATATTCTGACTATTCGCGGCGAGCGCAAGTTCGAGAAGAAAGTGAACGAAGAGAACTACCTGCGCGTGGAGCGCGCGTACGGCTCTTTCGCCCGCAGCTTCTCGCTGGCGAACACCGTGAATTCGGAAGCCATCAAGGCCGACTATCAGAACGGCGTGTTGACGCTGAGCATCCCGAAGAAAGAGGAAGCCAAGCCGAAGCAGATCAAGGTCAACGTCGGGACTCCGGCGGCGGCCGCGGCTGCTGCGGGAAGGTAATTCTGGCCTAGCAACTCGGTCGAGCGTTAGATTAAGGGGCTGGCCAGTGTGCCAGCCCCTTTTCTTCAGGAGTAGCAGTAGACGAGGTATGTATGTTGCGATTTGAAAAAATGACTGTGAAGGCCCAAGAGGCCGTGCAGAGCGCGCAGGAGGTTGCCGCGCGCCACGAAAACCAGCAAATCGAGCCTGTCCATTTGCTTTCCGCGCTTGTGGCGCAGGCGGATGGCGTGGTGCCGCCGTTGCTGGCGCGCCTGGGAGTGCGCAGCGAGGCGCTGTCGCAGGAAATTGAGCGCGAGATTGCCCGCTTGCCAAAGGTGCAGGGCTTTGCCCAGCAGCACATGGGAAAGGCGCTGAACGAAGCGCTGGAGGGCGCGTTCAAGGAAGCAGACAGCTTCAAGGACGACTATGTCTCGACGGAGCACCTGTTTCTGGCCATCGCCAAGCAGGACCGCGACCCTGCGGGGCAATTGTTAAAACGCCAGGGCGCCTCCCACGAAGCCATCCTTCAGGCGCTGACCGGAGTGCGCGGAACGCAGCGCGTAACTTCGCAGAATCCCGAGGCCACCTACGCCTCGCTGGAAAAATATGCGCGCGATTTGACGGAACTGGCTCGCAAATCAAAACTCGATCCGGTGATCGGGCGCGACGAAGAAATTCGCCGCGTGATGCAGATTTTGGCGCGCCGCACGAAAAATAACCCCGTGTTGATCGGCGAGCCCGGCGTCGGCAAGACGGCTATCGTGGAAGGACTCGCGCAGCGGATTGTTTCCGGCGACGTGCCGGACGTGCTGAAGACCAAGCGCATCGTGGCTCTGGACCTAGCCGCGCTGGTGGCGGGCGCGAAATACCGCGGTGAATTCGAAGACCGGCTGAAAGCCGTCCTGAAAGAAATCACCGAGGCCGAAGGGCAAATCATTCTGTTCATCGACGAATTGCACACGCTGGTGGGAGCGGGCGCCGCGGAAGGCGCGATGGACGCCTCCAACATGCTCAAGCCGGCGCTGGCGCGGGGCGAATTGCGCGCCATCGGCGCGACGACGCTCAACGAATACAAGAAACATATCGAGAAAGATCCGGCGCTGGAACGCCGGTTCCAGCCAGTGCTGGTCAGCGAGCCCACGGTCGAAGACACCATCGCGATCTTGCGCGGACTGAAAGAACGGTATGAAGTGCATCATGGCGTGCGCATCAAGGATGCTGCGATTCTCGCGGCGGCCACGCTTTCCAACCGCTACATCTCGGACCGTTTTCTGCCAGACAAAGCCATCGACCTGATCGATGAAGCGGCGGCCAGCCTGCGGATGCAGATCGATTCCCTTCCCGTGGAAATTGACGAGATCGAACGCCGCATCATGCAGCTGGAAATTGAACGCCAGGCGCTATTGAAGGAGAGTGATGCGCACTCCAAGGAGCGCCGCAAGCAGATTGAGAAGGAACTGGCGGTGCTGAAAGAAGATTCCAGCGCGCGAAAGTCGCGCTGGCAGGCGGAAAAGGAAGCCATCGGGAAAATCCGCAAACTCAAGGAGCAGATTGAGCAGCTCAAAACGGAGGAGCAGAAATACGAACGCGCCGGCGAACTGGCCAAGGTGGCGGAAATCCGCTACGGCAAGATTGCGGTGGCCGAGCGCGACCTGAAGCAGGCCCAGGAACGATTTTCCGCGGTGCAGAAGGACGCGCCGATGCTCAAGGAAGAAGTCGATGAGGAAGACATCGCGAAGCTCGTAAGCAAGTGGACGGGCATCCCGGCGGGCCGTTTGCTCGAAGGCGAAGCGCAAAAGCTCGTGCGCATGGAAGAGCGGCTGCGGCAGCGGGTGGTCGGCCAGGACGACGCGCTTGAGCGTGTGTCCAACGCCGTGCGGCGCAGCCGTGCGGGCCTCTCCGACACCAAACGACCGATCGGATCGTTCATTTTCCTCGGGCCCACCGGCGTCGGAAAAACGGAACTGGCGCGGGCGCTGGCGGAGTTTCTCTTTGACGATGAAAAGTTGATGATCCGCATCGACATGAGCGAGTACATGGAAAAACATAGCGTGTCACGGCTCATCGGGGCGCCTCCAGGCTACGTCGGATACGAAGAGGGCGGACAGCTCACGGAGCAAGTACGGCGTCATCCTTATTCAGTTGTCTTGTTTGACGAAATCGAGAAGGCGCATCCCGATGTATTCAACGTGTTGTTGCAGATTCTCGAGGACGGGCGCCTCACCGATGGCAAGGGCCGCACCGTGGACTTCCGCAACACCGTGCTGGTGATGACCAGCAACGTTGGATCGACGCCGATCTTTGAATTGGCGAACAAGGAGCCGGAGAGAGCGCGAAAGCAGGCGATGGACGCATTGCGCGCTGCGTTCCGGCCGGAGTTCCTCAATCGCATCGATGAGATCGTGATCTTCAACCCGCTCGGAAAAGAGCACTTGGAGCGCATCGTCGGCTTGCTGCTGATGAGCGTCGAGAAGTTGCTCGAAGAGCGCCAGATTACTCTGGAACTGACGCCCGCAGCGAAAGAGTTGTTGCTGCGCGAAGGCTACGATCCCGCATATGGGGCGCGGCCGCTGCGCAGAACCATCCAGCGGCTCATTCAGGATCCGCTGGCGCTGCAGATCCTGGAAGGCAAGGTCTTGCCCGGCGATCATGTGCGCGTGGACCGCGATGGGCAGAAGGACGCGATGAAGTTTGAGCGCACGAAGACCAAACAACCCGCCGCTGCTGCGGGAATCTAATGGGTAGAGGCGGAGCGAGCTCAGGGAGCTTCGTATTTTCTCGAAGGTGTAAGATTTAGGGTGGTTTGGACGTATTAAGACACAAGAGGAACAATGAGAATTATTCGCACAACTTTCTTGCTGGGAGCCCTGACGCTTTTCCTGATGCTGGTGGGCCAGTACTTTGGCGGGCGAAATGGCGTGACCCTGGGCTTGGGAATTGCGGTGTGCACAAATGCATTCGCCTATTTCTTCTCGGACAAGATTGCGTTGCTCTCCAGCCGCGCGCGGCCCGTCTCGCGCGAACAATTGCCGAGACTCTACGCGGTGATGGAGCGTCTCGCAGCCAAAGCAAACCTTCCGGTGCCAAAGCTGTACCTGATCCCGGAAGCCGCTCCGAACGCTTTTGCAACCGGCAGAAACCCCAGGCATGCCTCCGTGGCCGTGACCGAAGGTCTGTTGGAGCTCATGAATGATGACGAGCTCGAAGGCGTCATCGCTCATGAACTTTCGCACGTCCGCAACTACGACATTTTGATCAGTTCGATTGCGGCAACCCTGGCGGGGGCCATCATGTGGATCCCGCGGTTCGGGTATTGGTTTGGTATCGGCGATCGCGACGATCGCGAGCGGGGTGGCGGGTCAGGCATCCTCGGGCTGCTGCTAATTATTCTGGCGCCTCTCGGCGCATTTCTGTTGCAACTCGCTCTTTCGCGCCAGCGAGAATTCTCCGCGGACGAAACTGGAGCGCGGATGGTGGGCCAGCCCTATGGCTTAATAAGTGCGCTCCAAAAGCTCGGGGCTTACAACCAACGAATACCCACGACCTCGCTTTCCCCGTCGACCTCGGCATTGTGCATCGTAAAGCCCATGTTCGGCGGAGGCACCTTTTCGTCTTTGTTCAGCACCCATCCCCCGCTCGAGAAGCGAATCCAGGCTCTGCGGGAGATGACCGTAACCCCGCAGGGCTGACGATGTTTTGACAGGATTCTGCACATTTGAAGCACGGCAAGTGTAATCTTTTCAAGAATTGCCACACGCTTATGGCCTCGAAGTCATGCCACCCTGGCTAAATGCCTGATTTGACAGCAGATGTTTTCCTCAGCCGCCAACCTTGGGTTTGGCGCGGGAAATGCACGCCCAATAGCCAGCCGAAAAGTCGGCTTTTGGGGGATCTGAGGGACGGGGACATGAGCTGCAAGGACACTATCCATTTGATTTGTTGGTACTTAGAGGGACGGCTCTCCCAGTCCGTCGAAGTCGAGATCAAGCGCCATCTGGAAACTTGCTCCGACTGCCACCTGGTTTTGGACGCGGCCGTGAATACGCTGGACCGGTATTTTAGCTCTGAGCGCACTGCCGTTGCCGAAGCCGGTTCTCGCGCCGCTTGAACTCTTTCGCGCTAACCCATTGAAAAATAGAAGCTTGGTCTGGGCTACGGTATCATGCTTGGCTGTCTGTGGCTCTTGATTCACCCCCGCTCAACCCTGTGGCGTTCCTAAGAGTACTGACGGCAAATTATACGGTTTTCAAGAATCCCACGTAAACTTTACTGGTACTAGTACTTACTAAACCCTCTCTTTTCACCCCATGACCAACCACTAATCAACTGATTTTACATGGTTTAGGTTGACAAAGGGCGAGAAAGACCCCTTTGGCGAAACGCATGCTCCCTCTCATGGTACAAGGCAAGAAGCCAAAAGGAGATCCACAGAATATGAGCGAATTCCAAGAATCAGCCCACCCGAATACCGTCGCGGCACCGCGTTGGGTCGGATTGGCAGTGGCGGTGTTGGGCGGCCTTTCGCTGCTCGGCCTAGGAGTAGGCTGGAGCGCCATGAATCAGGCCAAGAGCGCTGAGCAATCGACGCAAGCCACCGTGAAACAGGCGAATGATGCCCTGTCTCAGCGGCTGGCCAAAGCCGACGAGATCAACCAGCAATTGCAGAGCGACGTGAAGGTTGTCACCGACAGGCTCAAACTTACCCAGAGCGAACTCATAGCGGCGCGCAAGCAGAATAAGAATGCGACCACTGCGGTCGACCAGAAAGTGACCAGCCTGGCAACTTCCGTGAAGGCCGAATTGGCCACCAAAGCGAACGCGGATGATGTGAACAAGTTGAACGGGGACGTCACCGGCGTAAAGAGCGACCTGGACGCCACCAAGAACAGCATTCAGATGGCTCGCAGCGAGATGGGCACGCTTATCGCGCGGAACCATGATGAAATCGATCAGCTCCGTCACATGGGCCAGCGCGATTACTTCGAGTTCACCGTGCAGCGCAAGGGCGGTGCGACCAAGGTCGGCTCCATCCAGATCGAGTTGAAGGACACCAACACTCGGAAGAACCGCTACACGATCAACGTGTTGGCGGATGACAACAGCTTTGAAAAGAAGGATCGCTCGGTGAACGAACCGATCTTCTTCTACACCGGCGGGACCCGCGCGGCCCTGGAACTGGTGGTCAACAAGGTCACCAAGTCCACCGCCACGGGTTACCTCAGCATTCCGAAGGCGGCTGGAACAGCCTCGGCCAGTGCCACGGCGTCCGGGCAATAAGCGCGTACCGCGAACACTAGTCTTCTTCTGCAGAGCACACAGGACCAGGGAGGATTCCACAGAATCCTCCCTTTCTTGTTGAAGATCGTCCGGGAATAAGAATCCGCACCAATAGGTCCCAGTAAGAGTCTGGACACTTGAGCGCCTCTGTGCCAAGCTTATGGGCGGCCCAGAGGATTAAAAACCAGTGGATTTCTGGAGGGGGAAATCATGAAAGTACGATTCGCAGTGGCAATGGCAGCAACGCTCTTCGCGGGAGCACTCACCATGGCCGCCGATGGCACATGGACCGGCTGGATCTCAGACAGCCAGTGCGGAGTGAAGGGCGCGAATGACAAGGCAGGTACGGCGGAGTGCACCACCAAGTGCGTCAAAGAGCATGGCGCCAAGTACGTGTTCGTGAACGACACGGATAAGAAGGTGTACGTTGTCGACGCGCAGGATAAGGTGGCCGCGCACGCCGGACATCACGTGACCGTGAAGGGCACCGTGGAAGGCGAGAACCTGAAGCTCACCAGCATCGACATGGCGGCTGCAAAGAGCATGTAAGAGTTGTCTGGCAACATTTTCCAGGTGGGCGGGCCGACCGAGTCGGCTCGCCCGTTTTGTTTTGTGCGGCGAAGTATTTCCGTTACGATGTTGTGCTGCCATGTCCACCATCCTCATTCATGCCGGCCGTGCGCTGACTCCGGCAACAGAAATCAACGATGCAGGCCTCCTGATTCGCGAAGACGTGATTGAAGCCATTGGTCCGCGCTCCGGGATGGCCCTGCCCGCGGGAGCGCAAGAAATTCGCGCCGTTGACAAGATCGCAGTTCCCGGATTTATAGACGTGCACATCCACGGCGCCGGCGGCCACGACGTCATGGAAGGAACCGCCAATGCCCTGCGTGCGATCACCCGCAAGGTCTCGGAATATGGCACCACGTCTCTCGTCGCCACCACCGTAACTGCCAGCACCGACCACACTCTCCGCGCCGTCGAGGGCATCGCCGGTTACGTCGCTCACCAGCGCGAAACGGATGAAGCCCGCGCGGAAGTCCTGGGAATCCACCTCGAGGGGCCCTTCATCAGCAAAGCGCGCCGCGGAGTCCATCCCTCCGAATGGATTCAGCTCCCGTCGGCGGAGACGCTCAGCCGTTTTCTCAAGGCCGCTGCTGGCAATGCCAGAATCCTGACTATCGCGCCGGAAGTCCTCGGCGCCGCTCCGTGCATCGATGCGGCGCGGCAAGCCGGTCTGGTCGTTTCGATGGGGCATACCGACGCAACCTACGAGCAGGCTCGCGCGGCCATGGCTCACGGCGCGCGCAGCGCTACCCACGTCTACAACGCGATGCGTCCATTTTCGCACCGCGATCCGGGCGTCATCGGCGCCGTGCTCACTTCGCCGGACGTCAACGCGGAACTGATCGCCGACGGCGTACACGTCGAAGAAGCCGCCATGAAACTGCTACTACTCGCCAAAGGAGCCACGCACGTCACGCTGGTGAGCGACGGTCTTTCCGCGACGGGCATGCCGGACGGAAAGTACATGCTGGGTGATCTTGAAGTGACCGTGAGCGGCGGCGTTTGCCGCAACGCCGATGGAGTGCTGGCAGGCAGCACGCTCACGCTCGACCGCGCGCTGCGAAATATCGTAGCGCTCGGCATTCCCTTAGCGGACGCCGTGCGCATGCTGACGCTGAACCCCGCCACTTTGCTCGGAATTGAATTCAAGAAAGGTTCACTGCGTGTCGGCGCGGACGCGGATATCTTGCTGCTCGATGCGGGATTGCACGTAACCAGCGTGTGGGCGCGCGGTGTGTCACTTTAGGAAACGAAAAAATTCCGCAGCTTCACGGATTGAGGGAAATATTGAGTTCCTCGGCAAGCTGCTCTGCATCGAACGGACTGCACGAAAAATACCGGCCGCCGACTTCCAGCGTGGGAACAGTGCGCTTGCCGTTGTTGGCTTTGAGGACGATCTCTTCCGCGGACGGATCTTCTTCTATATTTACTTCACGAAAGGCGACACCGCGCGCTCTCAAAAAAGATTTTGCGCGCCAGCAATCGGGGCACCAGTTGGTGCTGTACATGATTATGGGTTCCATTGTTTGGTCGGTCTCATTCCATTAGATGCGGACCGCGGAGCCAGGTCGCAGGTGCTGTGTCGCGAGGAGCAATGAGGGATAATTCACGATCCTGAGACGAGGGCACTGCGCCGCTTGGTGGCCACTTGGATGCGGATCAGCGCGCGCTGCAGCGCAATGTTGGCGCGGTCCCAGTCGATATTTGGATCGTTCGACGCCAGGCGCTTCTCGGCGCGAGCCAGCGCATCTTTGGCACGCTGCAAGTCTATTTCCTCCGCGCGCTCGGCCGTTTCCGCGAGGACGGTCACGCGGTCCGGAAGAACTTCCGCAAATCCGCGAACGATCGCGATGTGCGCGGATTCTTTGCCGCCCCTGTCGTGATAGCTGAGTTCACCAATGCCCAGCTCGGTCATGAGCGGCGCGTGCCCGGGCAATATGCCCAGATAGCCGTTCTCACCGGGCATCTGCACCTCGATGGCCTTCTCGCGGAGCAATTGCTTCTCCGGCGTAACGATCACCAGCTCGATGGCGTCGGGCATCATTTTTCGTTAGGCGCTCGCCTTCATTTTTTCGGCTTTCGCGAGAGCTTCGTCGATGGTGCCGACCATGTAAAACGCCTGTTCCGGGACGTCGTCGTACTTGCCTTCCACGATTTCCTTGAAGCTGCGCACGGTGTCTTCGATCTTCACGTACTTTCCTTCAAGGCCGGTGAATTGCGCGGCCACGAACATGGGCTGCGAGAGGAACTTCTCGATCTTGCGCGCACGCGCCACCGTGCGCTTGTCTTCGTCGGAAAGCTCTTCGATACCGAGAATCGCGATGATGTCCTGCAGGTCTTTGTAGCGCTGCAGAATGGATTTCACGCCGCGCGCCACGGCATAGTGTTCCGCGCCGACGATGCGCGGATCGAGAATCCGCGAAGAGCTCGCCAGCGGATCGACCGCCGGGTAAATGCCGCGCTCGACGATCTGCCGGCTGAGGTTGGTCGTGGCGTCCAGGTGCGCAAACGTCGCGGCTGGAGCCGGGTCCGTGTAGTCGTCGGCGGGAACATAAATGGCCTGCACCGAAGTGATCGACCCGCTCTTTGTCGAAGTAATGCGCTCCTGCAACTCGCCTATTTCGGTGTTGAGGTTCGGCTGGTAGCCCACGGCGGAAGGCATGCGTCCGAGAAGCGCGGAAACCTCCGAGCCTGCCTGCACGAAGCGGAAAATATTGTCGATGAAGAGGAGCACGTCGAGATGTTCTTGATCGCGGAAATATTCAGCGACGGTCAGGCCCGTGAGGCCCACGCGGAGACGTGAGCCGGGTGGCTCTGTCATCTGGCCGTAAATCAGCGCCGCGCGCGACTTCTCCGAATTGCCTGGTACGATAACGCCGCCCTCGGACATTTCCAGCCAGAGGTCGTTGCCTTCGCGGGTGCGCTCACCAACTCCTGCGAACACTGAGACGCCGCCATGCTTCATCGCGACGTTGTGAATCAGCTCCATGATCAGAACGGTTTTGCCCACCCCCGCGCCTCCGAAGAGGCCGATCTTGCCGCCCTTCAAATACGGTTCGATCAAATCGACGACCTTAATTCCGGTCTCAAACATTTCAAGCGTCGTGGATTGATCTTCCAGCGACGGCGCCGGGCGATGAATCGGGTAGTAAGTATCGCTAACAATGGGGCCGAGCTGATCGACGGGTTTTCCCAGAACATTCATCACGCGGCCCAGCGTCGGCCGGCCCACGGGAACTTCAATCCCTTTTCCAAGATCGTAGGCTTTCATTCCGCGCACCATGCCCTCAACTGGCTCCATGGCGATGGCGCGCACGCGGCCTTCGCCAAGGTGCTGCTGGACTTCCGCGGTGACATCGAGCGGCTCGGGAATGTTGAAGCCTTCGCTAGTGATGTGCACGGCGTTGTAGATGGCAGGAAGGTGCCCCGCCTCGAACTGAATGTCCATCACAGGCCCGATGACCTGCACGACGTGCCCCACGCCTGCGTATTTCTCCGCCATGCTGCTTTCTCCTAAGCGCCGTAAGAGGCGCCGCTGACAATCTCGATAATTTCTTTGGTAATCGCCGCCTGCCTCACTTTGTTCATGTGCAGCGTCAGGGCATCAATAACATCGCCAGCATTTTTGGTAGCTGATTCCATGGCCGTCATGCGTGCGGCGTGCTCCGCTGCCGAAGATTCCAGCATCGCGCGGAGAATCTGCGTTTCGATGTAGCGCGGCAGCAACTTGTCGAGGAGCTGGGCCTCGGGCTGTTCGTAGATGTAATCCACCTGCGCACTCACTTGTTCGGCAGCGGATTCTTCCTCCGCACGAATGGCCTCGACCGGCAAGAGCTTAGTAACTACCAGATTTGGCGTCATCACGGTCTTGAATTCGCTGAAGACGATGTAGACCGAATCGATCTCTTCTTTTGCATACAGCTCCGTGACGAGCGTGGCGATCTCCCGCGCTGTCCCAAAGTCCACCCGCGCGAGGACGTTCACATATTCCGCGATGATGCTGAAACCCGCCTTTTTCAACGAGTCGCGGCCCTTCTTGCCAACCTGAATGGTCGAAATCCTCTTGCCCTTGTTGGCACGGAAAAAATCCTGTGCCTTGCGCAGAATATTGGCGTTGAAAGCGCCGGCCAGTCCGCGCTCCCCCGTCAAGACCAGAGCAAGAATCCGCTCCTCGGATCGCTTCGCCAGCAGCGGGTGTTGCGGCTCTGAAATGCGCGACATGATCGAACGCAGCATGCGCGCGAGTTCCTTCGCATACGGGCGCGCCGCAATAGCCGCTTCCTGCGCGCGCCGCAGCCGGGCCGCGGCGACGAATTTCATCGCGCGGGTGATCTGCTGAGTGTTCTTCACCGAGCGGATGCGACGCCGGAAATCGAGAAGTGTGGCCATTGTCAGTCGTTAAGCGCGAATCCTCACTTTGCCGCCGCGGCAACCGCGGCCGTGAACCGTTCCTTGAAGGCATCTAAAGCGGTCTTTACTTCCGCCTTGATGCCATCGTCCAACGCTTTCTTCGCCGCAACATTCTTCAAAATCGAAGGGTAGTTCGTTTCGACGAACTGCAGGAACTCGCGCTCAAACCGGCGAACTTCCGCCACCGGCACGGCATCCAGCGAGCCGCTCGTCGCCACGTAAAGGATCAACACCTGCTTTTCCACCGCCAGCGGCACGTACTGATCTTGCTTCAGGATCTCCGTGAGCCGCTGGCCGCGAGCAAGTTGTCCCTGCGTCACCTTGTCGAGCTGATCGGAGCCAAACTGCGCGAAAGCCGCGAGCTCCCGGTATTGCGCCATATCCAGGCGCAGCGAGCCGGCCACTTGCCGCATCGCCTTGATCTGCGCGTTGCCGCCGACACGGCTCACCGAAATGCCGACGTTGATCGCGGGACGAATGCCCGCGTTGAAAAGGTCGGATTCAAGGTAGATCTGACCGTCTGTAATGGAAATTACGTTCGTCGGAATGTAAGCGGAGACGTCGCCGGCTTGCGTCTCAATGACCGGCAGCGAAGTGAGCGAGCCGCCGCCGAGCTTGTCATTCAATTTTGCCGCTCGTTCCAGCAAGCGGGAGTGAAGATAAAACACGTCACCCGGAAACGCTTCGCGTCCAGGAGGGCGACGCAACAGCAAGGAAATCTCGCGGTAGGCCTGCGCGTGCTTGGAAAGATCGTCGTAAAACGTTACGGCGTGCCGCTTGCTATCGCGGAAAAACTCGCCCATGGCGCAAGCGGCGTAAGGCGCGATGTACTGAAGCGAAGCCGGTTCTGCAGCGGAGGAGGTAACGACAATGGTGTAGTCCATGGCCCCGGCGTCCGTAAGCGTCTTGACGACCTGCGCAATGGTCGAGCGCTTCTGTCCAATTCCGCAGTAGATGCAAATCAGGTCGCCGCCCTTTTGATTGATGATGGTGTCCAGAATGACGGCGGTCTTGCCGGTCTGGCGGTCGCCGATGATCAGCTCGCGCTGGCCGCGCCCGATCGGAATCATGCTGTCGATCGCCTTGATGCCCGTCTGCAAAGGCTCGCGCACCGGCTGGCGATCGAGAACACCCGGCGCGATCTTCTCCAGCGGATTGCGCTGCTTCGTCGCGATGGGACCTTTGCCATCCACCGGCTGGCCTAGTGGATTCACCACGCGCCCAACGAGCGCTTCGCCCACCGGCACGGACATAATCGTGTTCGTGCGCTTGACGACATCGCCTTCCTTCAACTCCTGCGACTCGCCCAAGAGCACCACGCCAACCTCTTCCTCTTCGAGATTCAGCGCGATGCCAAAAACGTTATGCGGAAAAGCCAGCATCTCCCCGGCCATGACCTTCTCGAGCCCATGCACGCGCGCAATACCGTCGCCAACGCTGATCACCGCGCCGACTTCGTCGACCGAAACGGTTTGCTCGTAGTTCTCAATCTGCTCGCGCAGAATCTTGCTGATTTCGTCCGCCTTGATATTCGCCATGCCTGCTCCGTCGTTTCCCGACCCGGTCTATTTAGACGCCGGGCTTTAGCCCGGCCCGCCGTAAATCCGTATCTACTCGGCCGCCAGGCGCGCGCGCATCTCATTCAACCGGCTGCGCAACGAGCCATCGTAAATCGTGTCCCCGATCCGCACCACCGCGCCGCCCAATAACGCCGGATCGAGCGCGTACTTTGTCTCAATCGCTTTACCCGTCAATCGCGCCAGCGTCGCCGCCATCTCTTTCTTTTGCGCTGCGCTCAATTCCACGGCCGAAGAAATTTCAGCTTCGGCGACTCCCTGCCGCTCCCGAATAACCTGGTGAAACGCGCCGATAACCTCCGGGATCAGCAGCGTGCGCCGGTGGTCCGCAAGCACAAAAAGAAAATTCCGAATAATCTTGCTCGCACCCAGCCGCGCCGCGATCTTCTCGATAACAGCGTGCTTCGCTTCAATGCCTACCGCCGGGCTTGCCAGAAACGTGCGCAGTTCCGCGGATTGCGCATACGCCGCGCCAAATTCGCTGAGCTGCTTGGCAGCCGGCTCGGCCGCGCCCTGAGCCAGCGCGATGTCCGCCATCGCATTCGCGTACTGAAGGCTCGCGGACTTCAATTCGGCCTCCCTTCCAGGCTCTTCACGAAATTGCTGATCAGCGATTCCTGTGCCTTGGGAGTGAGTTGCTTCACGAGCAGCGTCTCCGCGCCATCCACCGCGAGATTCGCGGCCAGCGCTTTCAATTCCAGGCGCGCGGCGCGCTCCGCGGCTTCGATTTCCGTTTTTGCAGCGGCCGCAATTTTCTGCGCATCGCTCTGCGTGGCGGCACGCAGGCGCGCCACTTCGGCGGCGGATTCGCGTTCAGCGAAGGCGCGCAGTTCTACGACTTCCTTCTGGAGATTCGCGAGCCTGGTTTCCGCTTCACGGAGCTGCGCGTCCGCCGCAGCCTTGGCATTGGTGGCATTCGAGATCGCGGAGCTGATCGTTTCCGCTTTCTTTCGGAATACCGGCGGCAGCAATTTGCCGAACACCCACACGACCAGGCCCGCAACAATGGCAAAATTGACCCATTTGAAGATTTCCGTAGCGCGCTCGGTAGCCGCCTTCCCACCTTCTTCCGCAGCGTTCGCGCCAATAGCGGCGAAGAGCAACACAAATAGAATATTCGCAGCCAGGAAAAAGGAACGATGTCGCTTCATCGAGCCTCTCTCGCGGGAGCGTTGGGACGCGGCGGAGTTTGCAGTATGCGCCGCGCGATTTCCGCGGAAAGTTGCGCCACGGTGGCTTCCACTTCGCGGCGAGCCGCGGCGAGTTCAGCCGCCACGCGCGCTTTTGCGGCGCTGACTTCGCCCGAAGCTTTCGTGCGTGCTTCCTTGATCTGTGCGGCACGTTCTTCGAGAAGTTTTTTGCGAGCGGCCTCCTGCTCGGCATACACCTGCCCGCGCGCCTGTCTGAGCGCCTCCTGGTACTGCTTGACCTTCTCGGCCGCCGCAGCCTGTGCTGCTTCCGAAGCCTTCTGCGCCCCCACGGTACGGGCATCGCGCTCCGCCATCACCGCCAGCAGCGGCTTGAAGAAAATCGCCCGTAAGATGAAGTAAAAAAGGAAGATAATCAGGACCGTAGGCACAGCCTGAAGGAACAGTTCGCCTAGCTGGAGAACAATCGTCTGCATCGAAATTGGGATCGCCTAAATTCCGTCGACCGTGGCCGACAACCGGCCACTGACCTGGCAGCCGCGCTCCTACCCCGAAGAAGCGCACGGTGGGCTTATCGCTGCCGTCTTGAAACTTAATTTTATAGCATTCACGGAGCCGTTCCGTCAACGTGACCGGCCAATGCCCTAAATAACCAAGCCCAACCCGCTTTGCGTAACGATTCGCTCTCCGGTGGTTTTCATCACGACAACTGCTTTTATCCTTCTCTCATGGAGGTGATACGCTCGAAATAGATTGAGACATGAATCGTCCTGCTCCTCCGGGAGAATCGCGTGGTCCAGATCAAAGGCTCTGCAATTCAGGAAACCATCAACCAGGTCAGACGCCGATCCGGTGATGATTCGTTCAAAAAAATCCTGGACCTCCTAGATGACCAAACTCGCAAGGTCTTCGAAGGCGAAATTTTCGCTTCTACCTGGTATCCCCTGGATGCGTTCACGCGCTTTCTCGAGGTAGAGATCAAGGTCCTTGCCGATGGAAACGAAGAAATGGTCACCCGCGGCTCGGAGGCCGTCATCGAAAGGCAACTTCGCGGTATCTATAAGGCCTTCGTGAAATTAGGCTCTCCCGAATTTGTAATAAAAAGAATCGCCGCCGTCCACGCCACGTATTTCCAGGGAGTGCCCATCGAGGTTCAGATGCCGGCGCGCGGCAACGCTATAGTCAGGTATACCGGCTTTGAGAAACAGCACCGCATTATGGGCTTTGCGATTATCGGCTTTTTCAAAAAGGCTTTGGAAATCTCCGGCGCCAGAGATGTCACGATTCATTTCGCGACGCCCATCGACGAGGGCAAACCCTACTCGGAACTTTCCATCTCGTGGAGCTGAACTGTCTCGGAGATAATTCCCCCACTGCGTGAGTCCTTAGAGCCGCTCAACCTTTGTAATGGAAACCGGCTTAATGGGTTGCCTGTTGCCGCGTTTGCGCGGGAATGGGAATGTCGTAGACGAAACGGATTGTGAGCGGCGAGTTGCTGCGGCCTGCTACCATGTGCAACGTTTCGTACAGTTGCCGGCCCTCGGTTGACAATTCAAACGTCCGGCTCATCTTGTTGCCGCGCGGGTCTTTTTCGTCCGTGACCAGCCGGTTGCCGTCAAATTTCGCCGCAATCTCCTGGTAATTTTCGTCCTTCGATTTTTTCAGCTTGCGCCCGTCGGTCATCAACGCCAGTTTGCGATTCCGGTCATCGACTAGGTCGACTTCCGCACCGGTCATCGAGATGGCTATCGACTTCGCCGGTGTAAGGAGTTCGCGCATTCTCTGTCGCTCTTCATCGCTTTCTCCTCCGCGCCTCCCTCCGTAGCCGCCGCGTCCCCCGGCCGGATACCCACCGCCGACGCGCCCGCGTCCGCCACCGTACCCACCATTTGAATCCCGGGAGTCTTGCCGCCTCTTGCTCGGGTCGTCGCTATCGTCCGGATCGAATTTCCAGGCGCCCAGAATGGTCGTGCGCGGCGGAGGCAGCGGAATTTCCTCCTGGGGCTTGGTTGCGGGCCCGGGAACAGGCTGGGGTTGCGCCGCGGGCAGAGGCCCCGCCGGCGCTTGCGCGTGAATCGCACCAGGAACAAGGCAGCCGAGTCCAGCGAGCATTGTTAGCATTGGCAGCCTGGCGAATTTGATGGCTCGCATGGATAATTCCGAAATTCTTTGCTCCACTATTATATTCCCCTCCCACAATGCAAGAGTTCCCGCGCCATTACTTCAGCCAGCGGTTCAGCTCCGTGGCGTGAGGAAGCAGAGCCAGTGCGCCGAGTTTCCGGAACCGCGCCGCGCGTTGGCGGTAACTGCCTTCGCCCGGAGCGATAATGGCCATAAACGGAACGTCCGCAGCGCGCGCCGCCAGCGCGTCGTCGATGTTGTCGCCCAAATACAGGGCTGCCGCCGGATCGCGCTGGCCGAGGATTTTCTGCAATCCCTCTGGGTGCGGCTTCTTTTCCGCATCGTCCATGGTAACAATGGTGCGGAAATATTTCGTCGCGGGCCAGCGTTCGAACGTGTACGAGAATTCCTGCCGCGTGCGCCCGGTGAAAAGATTCAGCTCGTAGCTTTGCGCCCACTTTTCAATCTGCCGCGGTGTCACCAGCAGCTTTTCGTTTCGCACGTTCCCCGGCTTTCCGTTGCTTCCCCAATAAAATCTTTCGAACGCCTCCCGCGCTTGCTCATACGTCGCCGGATGTCCCAGCGAAGTCACCCACGCCGACACCATGCTCCAATCGTCATTGAATCCCGGCTTGCTCTTCCAGCGGTGCAGCTCCGTATAGGTGACCCGCTTGCCTGTAATGTAGCGTACTGTCTCCAGCGCCGATCGCCAGTACGTCTCGCGCACATCCACCAGCACGCCGTCCACGTCAAAGATCAGGATTTGCGGCCGCACCGCTTTTTTCATGGTCTTTCGAGGCTCACCTGGAATTGTGGTTCTTCCCGTCAGCACGCAAGGCACGCGCGAGCTGGAGAAAAATGTAAAAAGCAGGATATCACGGTGGCCGCGAGGAAAAAGTCCCCAAGGGGATGCCCTAGAAGAAGCCAAGGGTTTGCAAGGAAGAAAAAAAGCCGCACCCGGCTCGCGAACAAGCTTCTCGCTCGTCCGTCATGCAGGGTGCGGCGGGTCCTAAGGCTTCTGCAGAACCTGTACGCGGAATCTTCCGCGGCCCAGGTTCTATCGCGCTCGTTCAGCCAGTCCGGAATCCGGCCTAATAAGCTACTTCCCGGAAACTGATCAGCTGATAGCCTGCGTTGGACTTCGGCGCCAGCGCGCTGGCCGTGTCGAAATGGAACTTTCCGTTTCCGCCATAGTCGATCGTATTGCCGACAAGCCGGCCGAAAAAGTCTCCGTTGCCTGCAACGGCAATGGCGGCATTGGGAGCGTCCACAATTGCATAGCTCGCTCCCTGACCTTTAATGCTGATCGTTCCATTACCGCCGTAATTGATCTGCAAGTCGTTGGGTATCAGCGTTGAATTCAAGATGCCTTTGCCCGTGATGGTGATGGGGGTTGCGCTTGAACTAGGAAAATTCAAGACCACTGCCCCGGGAGGGCTAACCGTCAGGGCGCCACTACCCCCACCGATGGAAAGGCTGTGGATGTTGTACACCCCGGGAGCCAAAGTGAGCACGCCATTAATATTGATATCACCGTATGTCCCAGGCACCGCTGGATTTGCAGGCTGCGGACTGGCTGCCGTTGGCAGAGGCGTTGGATCCGGCGGCGTTGGAAATACAACGGGTTGGAGCAATTGCTGGAGTTGGTTGGGGTTAGGGCCGGCTCCATTAGGGTTATATAGGCCTGCGTTTGCGCCGGTTGTACTGTAATCGCCCCCAGCGCAAGGGATTTGCGGTCCCACCCCTGGCAGGCTTTGTATGCCAATGTTACCGCCAATCGACGCATGCCCGGAGAGGCTGACCCCGCCATTGGCCCCGACGGCCCCTCCCGTGTCAGACAGGTTGGCGCCGCCGTATGCGCCGGCCTTGGAATTATAGGCATCGGTGAAGGGGTTGCTGTTGCCTCCGCCATGAAAATTTATAGCGGGGCACGCCGTTCCGGTAGCGAACAGCCCGTAAGGGAAAGGCTGGGCGGGAGGCAGGGCCACCTCGGCCTGAACCATTCTTCGCGTGCTACCGCTGGCACTCGCCGCCAAGCTGGTGATCATGAAGACGGGAGTAGCCGCTTGGGGCACCAAGGGCTGGCCTGGAACGGAGTTATCCTGGCAATTCAAGGTCGGGGCATTCACAAGCAACTCGGTGCTCCCATTCCAGCAGACCTGCGTTGCCTGATTGGCCGCAGTGAGGGGAGTGCTAACCGGGTAATTCTGCACCGAACCGTTCTGCTTCAAGGTCACACGAACCCATTTGTAGGGCAAAGCTGCAGCGGTCCCGCTCCACGGATAGTTGCTGGTCACTGGGTTTAGCAGGGATGCCGGTGTCTGCACCGCCGCTGTCGGCGGTGTCGTGCAGCGCACGTCGGATGCCGGCTTTTGCAGTTGCACTCCGGTGAAGTCATGGCAAAGTTCGTCATCCATATAGGCGTTCCCTGCGGTCCAAGGTTGTACCGTGCCTGGCGCCGCCCCTTCGTTTAACACATACAGCACGCTTCCGGCTGCCGGGGGAAAGACACCCGGCGCGGGGTTCCCGCTAGGCAGCAGGCCGGGGAGCACCGTAGGAGGGAGTATCGACATCCGGTCCCGAACTTCCTCCATGCCGGCCTTGGCGGAGAGTGCGGATACGCGCTCCGTACGATAATTGCTGTTGACCGAGGTTTCGGTGTTGGTCATGAATACCAGCGAAACAGCAATGGCGGAAAGCAAGAGCAGCGTAAACAGCGCAAAGAGTAAGGCCACGCCGCGTTCCCGGCTGTTCTTCCGATTCTCAGTTTTGTTTCTCATTTCGTTCCTCCGCGAAAATCTTCTCAAGTGCTAATTAAAGTTATGAATCTTCACGCCGGTGGACATGGTAATCGTCGGAAAAAGTCCGTTGGAATCCGGCGACGGCGAGAGCACGTTTAAGGTGACTTCAATGGCCGAGATGTTGTTGCACGGATAAGGGCAAGCGCCGGCCAGCGCGACGTTGTTTCCCGAATTGTCGTAGCCCAGAAATATGTTCGTATTGTTAACGTTGTTGACTTCGGTGTAATAGAATGGTGGGGTTCCATTAGCCAACCACGCTGCTTTCGTCACTGTCCCCCGCTGGATAATGCAGGGGCAGGGCCCGTTGAGCGGGTTGAGCTGGATGAACACTTCGCTGACCGAGCCGCTTCCGTCGACGTCAGCCTCGAACTGCAGGGAACTTGGCGTCACGTTGACCAGTCCGCACGACACATTCACGTCCAGGGTGCAATTGTTCGCCGAAGCGAGCGTCGCTGGATCAAACATTTTTAGGGCCGGATAACCCGATTGATGGATGTCGCTCACGATCTGGTCCATGAATTCGCGCGATTCCTGCGTGAGATCGACCTTGGTGGTATCCATCGTGTTTCTTTGCTGCAATTTCCTCAGGCCTTCCACCACCACGCCGGCCACCAGCATCAGGATGGTCATGCTCACGATGAGCTCGATCATGGTGAACCCGCGCTGCCAGATTGGCTTCTTGCTGCCGCTTATAAGCTTCATTTTCATCAAGCTCCTCTCAGCTTCCGCCAACCGTGCGCAACGTAACGGGCAGGGCAAAGTACAGGCCGCCGCCAGTGCTCAAGGTCCCTAGCCGCCGCGCTGAAGCTGTAATCAGCCGCGTGCTGTTCGCCGTGACGCTGATGACGTTCCAGCGCACGTCATAGGTGGTTTGCTGGCCGTTCGGATCGCAGTCCACGTACTGCATCGCGAAACCCGCCGGTACATTGCCGATTCCTTGGCTGAAGTCGATGCCCCCGTAAAACGGGCTGCCGGGATTGTTCATCAGAGCCGCGCCCTGGCCGTTGGGCCAAGCCGCGCCCTGCGTGGAAGGTATCTGCCAGTTGTTCCCCACGCAGTCGGTCAGGTTTACGACCACCGTGGCATTGACGCTCTGCGCCGAGAGTTCTTCGACCACCTTCTGCGCCAGCAGCGTAGCCGTTGTGTCTTTGCTGTTGCGGTTATTCGTGGCCATGCTCACCACAAAGAGGGTCGTGAGAGCTCCCAGTCCGATAGCCAGCACCAGCATGGCGATCATCAACTCGATGAGCGTCGCCCCGCCTTCCGGCTTTCTCTTAAGAACGGTCTTGCGCTTGTCTGTTCGTTTCATGGCGTCCTTCGCTCGCTTAGTATCTGACCCATACCGCGTTGGGCCCACCGGAATAGAGCCATCTCTGGATTCTGCCGGCAGGCGTCACGGTCACAGCGGACCAATTCTGGCTGATTTGGTTTTGGAAAAAGAACCAATAGGCTTGGGGGCCTCCCAGGCTGTCGCAGACTCCGCCTACCGGCAAACAAGGAAGACCACGCGGGCCAAACGTAATCGGTGTCCCGGCCGCGTTTCCATCTAATGGCACCACCGGAGAATTTGCGGGCAATATCAACGCTTGCAGGGCCGCCGTGCTTGGCGCCGCCGCCTGAGGCTGCGGTGTGACTTCTCTGCTTATTTGTATGATCGGGTCTTGCTGATTGATGACCGTCCCGTTGCTTCCGGAAGCTCCGGTCGCTGCCTGCGGGTAGATGTCCACAAACCCTCGCTGAACGTTGTTGTTGTTATTTGCAGGAAGCACATAAACCGAATAAAAGTGGTCATCATCCACCGCCCGGATTCGTGCTACTTGTATTAGCGAGGAAAGATCGCTGGCCGCCCCTTTCAACCGGGATGAGTGCATGGCGGTATTCAAATTGGGGATAGCAATGCTCGCAATAATCAGGATGACGGTGAGCGCCACCAGCAACTCGAGAAGCGTAAGTCCGCTCATCCGACTGAGTTGCCGTGAATATTTCGCTCTTGGATTGATTTTCATCGTTAACTGGCTTCTTCCTCAGCAGGCGCTTCGAGACGCCCAGCTGCGCGGAAATCCGGTTCGCTACGCAATTAGAGATAGCACTTCCGCCGCCAACCTCGGAATCCTTATAACCTACTGACTCCATTGGTGTTATTAGCTCTTGCCGTGAGTCCGGACTTCCGGCCTGAGCTTCGATGGGTGAAAAAGTTACAGGTTGGGTGGGTACTGGGGTTTCTACTTGACTACTTCGAAGGAGCACTCCGTGGCTGGCTCGCAAGTACGACCCATTCAAACAGAGAGTCGAAGCAGTTGCCGGAATCGCCCGCACCCGGAATGGCAAACTCTCCTGGTTTCCCGGTGCAATTCGAACGCCGTCTTGGCACAGGCGTGCGACGGCCAACCAGCCCATTTGTTGTCGCTCCTTTCAGGGGCTTGCTACAATCGCAGAGTTGGGGTTGCTGTAGGACGGAATGCATTTTAGGAGCCGGGCCCGCGGCACGATCATTTTCCTGTGAATTTTTCACGAGTGGCCGGACGGAAAACGCGCTTTCCGCCTCTGCGCATTTTGGCCCTGCCCGGGCCGGCGCCGCAAGAAACGAGGAGAGCAGCATGGCTGGATATGGCGGAGTCGATTTTATTGATTTTGATTCGCAGTTGAACGACGAAGAAAAGCTGGTGCGGCAGACGGCGCGGCAGTTCGTCGAAAACGAAATTATCCCCATCATTGAAAAGCACAGCCGCGAAGCGACATTCCCGAAACAGCTGATTCCGCAGCTCGGCGAGTTGGGATTTTTTGGCGCGAACCTGCACGGTTACGGCTGCGCGGGAATGTCCAACGTGGCGTACGGATTGATGACGCAGGAGCTGGAGCGCGGGGATTCGGGGTTGCGGAGTTTTGTTTCGGTGCAAGGCGCGCTGGTGATGTATCCGATTTATTCGTATGGGAGCGACGCGCAGAAAAACAAATGGCTGCCGCTTTTGCAGCAAGGCAAAGCCATCGGCTGTTTCGGTTTGACGGAGCCACAGTTCGGATCAAATCCGGGCGGGATGCTGACGCGCGCGGTGAAGAAGGGCAACAAATATATTTTGAACGGCGAGAAGATGTGGATTACCAGCGGATCGATCGCGGACGTGGCGGTGGTGTGGGCCAAGACCGAGGACGATAAAATCCGCGGATTCCTTGTTGAAAAAGGAGCGCCCGGATTCAAAGCCTGGGACGTGCACGGGAAGTGGTCGCTGCGTGCTTCGGTGACGTCCGGATTGTCGTTTAGCGATTGCGAAATTCCGGAAGAAAATCTTTTGCCTGGCGTTACGGGCTTGAAGGGGCCGCTGAGTTGCCTGAACCAAGCACGCTATGGAATCGGATGGGGCGCGCTGGGGGCGGCGATGGCGTGTTATGACACGGCGTTGCAGTATGCGAAGACGCGCAAGCAATTCGCGAACAAGCCCATTGCATCGCATCAACTGGTGCAGGAAAAACTGGCGTGGATGATCACGGAGATCGTCAAGGGGCAATTGCTGGCGCTGCACGTGGGGCGTTTGAAGGACAATAAAAAAGTCGATCCGTCGCACATCTCGATGCTGAAGATGAACAACGTGGCGATCGCGCTGGACACGGCGCGCAAGGCGCGCGACATTCTCGGCGCGAACGGCATCGTGGACGATTACTGCATCATGCGGCACATGAACAACCTAGAGAGCGTGTTTACCTACGAAGGGACGAACGACATTCACAAGCTGGTGATCGGCGAGCGGATTACCGGCATCGCCGCATTCGTTTAGAGATCGAGAGGGCGGACTGAAGTCCGCCCCTATATTTTCCAGCCAACCTAACTTGCGACTCGCCGAATCTTGTATGCTGTGGGGCGCAGCATGCTGCGCCCCTACAAGGAGCACTGTCCCATGCGTCCACCTTCCATAAGATTGATTCGATCGCTCCGGTTTTTGCTTGCAGCGGTTCTCATTACTTTCGCTGGCGACTGCGGGATTATTTGCGCGCAGCAGAAAACTGCAGCGGCGCCAGCGCAGGAGAAGCCGAAGATACGGGCGATTACGGCGTTCATCAACTTGGACCGGGCGCAGTACAAGGAACAGGTTGCGGATGCGCTGAAGATGCTGAGGCGCGCGCAGACCACCTTGGAATCGCGGGGATACCAGGTGCAGACGATCCGCATCGCGACGCAGCCGTTTCCGGAATACACCAAAGGACTGACGGCGCAACAAACAGTCGCGTTCTTCAAGGAATACGACGCGCTGGCGCAGAAAGAAAAGTTCGCGGCGTCGATCGGTCCGGCGATGTTGAATGTCGACGACCCGGGATGGGCCGACGTCCTGGCCCAGATTCTGAGCAACACGAAGACGCTGAATGCCACCCTGGTGGTTGCCGGCGAGGACGGCGTGCGCTGGAACGCGGTGGGCGCAGCGGCGCGGGTGATGAAAAAGCTTGAGGAGACGGAGCACAGTCAGGGAAATTTCCGTTTTGCGGCGATTGCCATGGTGCCGCCGCTGACGCCGTTTTTTCCCGCGGCGTATCACACCGGGTTCGGACATCAATTCGCGATTGCGCTGGAATCGGCGAACGTAGTGGCCGCGGCATTCAAGGATGCGCCGGACCTGGCGACGGCGAAACAACGGCTGACGGATTCGCTCGCCGCGAGCGCGTTCGACATCGAGCGGCACGCGGGTCGCGTCGATCGAGAGACTGGTTGGACGTACATGGGCATCGATCTTTCGCCGGCGCCGTCGGGAAATGTGTCCATCGGCGCGGCCATCGAAAATCTGACCACGCAGCCGTTCGGTATGAGCGGAACGCTGACGGCGGCGGCGACGATTACCGCGGCGGTCAAAGACGTCAAAGTAAAACAGACCGGATATTCCGGATTGATGCTGCCGGTCTTGGAAGATACGCGGCTGGCGCAGCGCTGGAGCGAGGGGCACCTTTCCATCGATGCACTGCTCAGCTATTCGGCGGTGTGCGGCACGGGACTGGACACCATTCCGCTGCCGGGCGATGTGAGCGCGGAGCAGCTTTCGCTGATTATTGGTGATATGGCCAGCCTGGCTGTGAAATGGCACAAACCGCTTTCGGCGCGGCTGCTGCCTGTCCTTGGCAAAGGCTGGGGCGAAATGACCGAGTTTGATGATCCATTCCTGGTGAACGCGAAGTTGCAGTCGCTGGACGTGAAGTGAGCGGATAGGATGTACCTCATTGAGAAAAAGTGGCATGGCGAGACAGGGGGGACAATGGGCGAGACGAGTTCCAGAATGGGAAGTGTACCCCCCCACCCCGGTGTTTTCGTAAGAGATTCGTCTTAGGATTCATCGTCCGGGGCACGCGTGTTTGACGTCAAAGAGATTCCGACCAATAGGAGCGAGCATGAACGTCCCTTCCACACCCCCAGCCAAATCGTCACTATTCCGCTTGGCGCGTTACGCCGCGATGACGTTCCTGGCCTTCGCCACCATCCTTGCACCGACTTTTTTCTCCAGGGCCACCTCCGCCCTCCACGACTCGACTCTCGTAACCCTCGCAAGGATCCGCGAAGACTGGGTCCAAGACCTTCGTACCAAACAGCTCGAACCCATCGTGAAGCTCTACGCACCAGGCGCCGTCTTCCTGCAACCCAGCGGCGAACGCATCACCGGCTCCGCCGCTCTCCGCACCCTTTTCCAAAACATAATGGCCACCTTCAACAGCGATCTCATCTTGCACAGCCAGAACCTCGAAACATCCGGGGATCTGGCCTACGACAGCGGCGACTTCCAGGAAACCCTAACCGCCATCGCCAGCGGCACCAAAATCGCGGCCAAAGGCAGTTACATCATCATTTACAAGCGCCAGCCAAACGGCAGTTGGCAAATCGTTCAGCACGTCTGGACGGGAACGCCGCCACCTGGCACGTAGGCCGCCCATCAACGATTTCGTCGCGGCTGCTTAGGGTGCTCCATCTGCCTACCTGCTTCCCTCGTTCTCTTGCCACTCTTCACTCTCGCAAACTCCTTTGTGTTCGCTGTGACCAGCGTCAGTTTGCGGACTAGCGCCTGTCCCGCTATCAACAAGTCATACGTTCCGATGGGCAAGGGATAGAAATTGGAAAATCGAAAAATGGCAGGGTAAGCGGTCTGAAAAGGCCAATGGAATACGAAAACAAGGGGCAGGTAAATGCGCAGCGTGATGGCTGCGGCAGTGCGGGCGAAGCTGCGAATCATCCAGCGGCGGTGGCCGAGCGCATCGCCTCGCTACTGCCAGCGGAGCGCCACCGCTGGGTCCACGCGCAACGCGCGCCAGGCGGGGATCGCTGCCGAGGCTAACGTGACTAACGCCGTAAACGCGGCCGCCGCGGCATACACCTGGGGATCAGCCGGGCCCACCCCCACCAGCATCGTCGCCTCAACGCGCGCCAGCGCAGCAGCCGCCAGCGAACCCACAACCAGGCCCGCCGCCGCGAAAGCTAGCCCTTGCCGGATCACCAGCCGCATGATGTCCCTTGGCTGCGCGCCTAGCGTGACGCGAATGCCGATCTCGCCGGTCCGCTGCGCCACGGCATAGGCCATCACGCTGTACAGACCGATTGCCGCCAGCAACAACCCCAGCCCGCTCAGCACGCTCAAAAGGCTCGCCGCGATCTTCGCGCCGAAAAGCGATGCAGCAACGTACTCGGTCATCGGCTCGGCATCGAAGACGGTCAGGGCAGGATCAATCGCCATTGCCTCGCGACGCAGCGCGGCAATCGCTTCATTCACCGATCCGGAGGTTCGCACATCGAACGTCAAACCATACTCCGGGCGGAAAACCTGCCGGATGGGAACGTAGAAGTACGGCTGCGGACTCTCCGTAACGCGGTGATACTTGCTGTCCTTAACCACGCCCACGATGGTGAACCATTCGCCCCATCCGTGCACCTTGCGGCCGAGCACGCTACGATTGGCCAGGAAGCGCCGCACGAATTCCTGGTTGACGATCATTACCTTTAGGGACTTAGCGTCGTCGCGCAAATCGAAATCGCGCCCTTCCACCAGCGGTATCCTCATCGTGTCGAAGTGGCCAGGCGATACCAGGTCCCGGTAGATCTTCATATTCTCGTTTGGGCCCGGAACGTAGCCCTCCACCTCAAGCGTTTCCCAGTTTCCCCCGCTAAATCCCAAAGGAGCTGAGTCGTCATAGCTGACCGCGGTCACTCCGGGCTGGCGCTCCAACTGCTCGCGGAGACGGCGGCAATAACTGTCGGTCTGCGGTGCATCATAGCCGGCGGTGGAAAAATCGAAGCGCGCCAACGCCACACCTTCCGGCTTGAAGCCGGGATCAATGGCCCGCGCGGTTTGGAAACTCTTCAGGAATAATCCCGCGCCCACTAAGGCAATAACGGCCAGAGCCACCTCAGAGGCCACCAGCAGCCCGCGTAAGCGGTGCGACTGTGCGCCCGAACTCCCGCTGCGGCCGCCTTCCTTCAGCATCTCGTTGACGTTGGCTCGTGAAGCGTGCAGTGCCGGAGCCAGTCCCGCAAGAATCGCGACGCCAAATGCCAGCGCCATGGTGAATGCCAGGACCTGCCCGTCGAGCGGCGGTTGCAACATTGCCGGCCCCGCGACCGCGGGGATCAGCCAGCGCAACGCGCCGCCCAGCAAATTTGCCAGCATCAAGCCGCACACCGAGCCGGCCACCGCCATCAGCAGTGTTTCGGTGAGAAGCTGCCGGATCAGTCGCATCGGCCGCGCGCCCATCGCCAGCCGCACGCTAAACTCTTTCAACCGCCCCGTCGCGCGCGCCAGCAGCAGGTTTGCCAGGTTAGCGCAAACAATCAGCAGCACTACGCCGCTGGCTCCCATCAGGATGGTAATCGGCGTCAGGAGTATCGACTGGGTCCCGAAGTGCGACTGCCAAACCGGCAACACCGTCGCACCAATTCCTTGGTTCGAGTCCGCGTCGGCCACCGCCATACGATTTGCCAGCGCTTGCACTTCCGCACGCGCTTGTTCCATGGTTACGCTTGGCGCAAGCCGCGCGTACATCACGAAGTAGCGCGCATTTCGGTCGCGCAACATCCAAGTCCCCGTATGGGTCAACTGCCCGTACATCGTGAGCGGCATCCACATCTCGTAATCCAGTCCCGAGGTTGTGCCGTGAAAACCTTCCGGTGCCACACCGATAATCGTGAACGGCGTACGGTTGATGTGCAGGCTCGCCCCGATAGCCGACCGATCCGAGTGGTACTGATTCTTCCAATAGCTGTGGCTGATCACCACCACCGCATGCGCGTTCTGCGCGTCATCGCGCTCCGCGTCGGAGAAGAAACGCCCGGCTTCGGGCTGTATGCCCAGCATGTCGAAAAAGCCCCCGGAAACCATCTCACCCCAGACTTGAGTTGTACGCGGGGCGTCGCCCACCGAGAACACATTTCCCACTCCCACCCGCGCCGTCACCAGATTCACAAGCTTCAGATTGTCGCGGAAATCCCGGAAGTCCAGATAAGATGTAGTGATCGGCTCGCCGTCCGGCGCCATGTTCTCGATGGCGACGATGCGCTCCGCCTGCGTGGCGCCGGGCAGGGGATTCAGAAGCATGGGGCGCATCCAACTGAAGATAGTGGTGCTCGCCCCGATTCCAATGCCAATCGTGAGTACTGCCACCGCGGCAAAGCCGGGATTTCGCGCCAGCGTTCGCAAGCCGTAACTAAGGTCGCGCAGTACTGTATTCATGGCTGCCTTGAAAGGGTGCAAGCCGGTTACCAACGTAAGTTGTTGAAAGCATGCATTGAAGTTCAGTCTCACCGCCCCGACACTGTCCGGTTGCGGGACAAGGCTGTCTGACAGCGGCACAGGGTTCGTACCTACAAAGGAATTTATCAAACTGACCTGACAGATCCCACTTCGAGTCCAGATTGCGGCGACTTCCCCTCTATATTGACCAGCCCGGGCGGTAGCCGCGACGCAAGTAGTCGTTCGCTTGGAGGACGTTGGTGATGCGCATGTTGGGGGCGTCGTAGGAGATCTTCTTTCCGGCGCGGAGTGCGACGATGCCGAGGAGCATGACCTCGGTGAGGCGGGCGGCGTAGTCGAAGGGGCAGGAGGCTTCGGCTTTGCCCTTGGCGGCGTCGACCCAGTTCATTTCGTGGGCTTCGTTGGGGATGCGCGGGAGCTTTTGCGGGGGTAAACCGAAGGAATTGTGGAGGGACTTGGGCAAGAGGCGGGGCTTGTAGCCGTAGGTGTCGTAGAGGAGCTTGCCTTTGCTGCCGATGAGCAGGGCGCCGCCTTCTTGTTTCAGGTCTTCGTCGCCGAGTTCTTCGGGCTTGTTGGGCTTGAGGCCGCCGTCGTACCAGGTGAGCTTGACAGGAGGCAGTGGACCGCGGGCGGGGAAGTCGTAGAAGGTGAGCGTGGCGGCGGGATAAGAGGCGCCGTTGAAAGGAGTGGAGACGGTTTCAACGCTAGTGGGGAAGCCCAAATTGAGCGCCCACATAGTGTGGTCGATCAAGTGGGCGCCCATGTCCCCGATAGCGCCGACGCCCCAGTCGGTCCAGCCGCGCCAGTTGAAGGGGTGGTAGATGGGGTGGTAGGGCACGTCGTTGGACGCGGTGCCGAGAAAAAGATCCCAGGCGAGGCCGCCGGGGAGGGGATAATCGCCGGAGAGGGCGGCGGCTAGACGCGCATTGACGCCTGCGCCATTCCATTTGAGAGGATCGGGTTGCGGCTTGAGAGGCTCCGGGCGCGGGACGCCCTGGGGCCAAAAGCCGAGGGGGCGGTTGGTCCAGATGTGAACCTCACGGACTTCGCCGATCACGCCAGCCCAGACGTATTCGACGGCGGTGCGGCCGTCATCGGAGGAGTGGCCCTGGTTGCCCATTTGCGTGGCGACTTTGGTTTCGGCGGCGCGGCGAGAAAGTTTGCGGGCTTCCTCGACGGACCAGCAGAGGGGCTTTTGGACGTAGACGTGTTTGCCGAGGTCCATGGCCGCCAGGGCGATGGAGGCGTGCATGTGGTCAGGCGTGGCGACGACTACGGCATCGATATCTTTCTGGTGGTCGAGCATCTCGCGAAAGTCGGTGTAGCGCGTGGCTTTCGGGAGGCGTTCGGTCTGGAGCTTGATCATCCTATCGACACGCGCCTGGGCTTTGACGGGATCGAAGGGCGCTGATGAGTCGCCCGGCTGCGGCGGGGCGGGCAGTTCGATGCGCTTTTTGAGACGCTCGATTTCTATGTCGAGGCGGTCGAAGCCTTTGTCGGCGTAGCGCCAGTCGACATCGCAGAGGGCAACAATGTTCTGGCTGGCGAGGTTAATCAGATTCGCGCGGCCCATGCCGCCGACTCCCACGGCGGCGATGTTGAGCGTATCGCTGGGCGGAGTGAAGCCACGGCCGAGGACGTGTCTCGGAACAATGGCGCAGGCGGCGCCACCGGCGGCGACTTTCGTTAGGAAGGTGCGGCGCGAGATTGCTTTCCTCTTGCTCATGAGCATCTCTCCTGGGCCGGATTATTGCGTATCGGCGAGGGCGACGTAGGCGCCGAGGGTGATCATGCCGAGGCCGGAAGCAGTGCGCTGGCCGCGGCGGAGGCGGGCACTGCTCTTGAGTTTGCGCTCGAGAGGAGCGGCAAGGACAACGACCAGAAGATCGGCGGCGGTGTTGAGGAACACGGAGAGAGCGCCAAGAACCACAAATTGCAGGAAAACGTGGCCGCGTTCGGGCGCGATGAATTGCGGAATGAAGGAAAGGAAAAACAGAGCCGTCTTCGGGTTGAGAACTTCGGTGAGAATCCCCTGACGAAAAGCGCCTTGCGAAGGCTGCGATGCGCTGACGGCCATCTCCGCATTTCGCGTGCGGATCATACGGATGCCGAGCCAAACGAGATACGCGGCACCCGCGTATTTGACGGTGTGAAATGCCACGGCGGAAGCCGCCAGGATCGCGGAGACGCCGAGCGCGGCGGCGAGGACGTGGAAGAGTCCACCGAGAAAGGTGCCGAAAGAAGAAAGGATGCCCTCACGCCGGCCACCAGCAAGGGTGCGAGCTAAAACGTAGAAGATTCCGGGCCCTGGGGTGATGGCCAAAAGAAACGCAGCGGCAAAGAAAAGAAAGAAACGGTGTGCGTCGAACATCCGAGAATTGTATGGGCCCGAAACGCGGCGCGCAAGATGGCTTTCAACTTGTAAATGGCCGAATAGAAATTGCTTTCGATTAGGTTGGCATGCGCCTGGAACAGTCAAAGCCAGCACTCCCAGAAATAGACCGGCGCGGGCAAGTCAGAAAGAAGGCGGGCGCTGGTTGGCGACGGCAAAGGCGCGCTCGAGGGCGATGCCGACGCGGCCGAGGGTGCCTTCTTCAAAGAGGCGGCCGATGAGGGTGATGCCGTGTGGGACGCGGCGCGGGGGAGAAAATTTGGGCAGGGGGTTTTTGGGGTCGGGAGCCCAGTCGGAGCGCGCTTCGGAGACTTCGACGAAGCCCGCCCGCAGAGTGAGCGAGGGGTGGCCGGTGTGGTTACTGATGGTGAGCATTTCGTCGCGAAGCGAGGGCACCAGCAGGAGATCGACTTCGGAAAAGATGCGAGCCATTTCCTGGGCTACTTTGCGACGGAAGCGGTCGGTCTGGACGAAATCGACGGCCGAAAGGAAGCGGGATTGGCGGAAGAGGTTGGGCCAAGCATCAGGGGTCTGCACTTTGAGCTGGTCGACTCCGTGGCTGAGGGTGAGTTCCTCGAAAGCGGCGGCGCCTTCGGCGAAGAGAATCAGATTGAGCGAGTCGTAGGGCCAGTTGGGAAGCGAGACTTCGACCGGCACCAGGCCAAGTTTTGGAAGTGTTGCTAGGGCGGCGCGATCCACATCCGTGGCGGGATCTTCTTTCAGCCAGGCGGGGAAATAGCCGACGCGGAGGCCTTTGATGGACGCAGTGGAATCGAAATCCAGATGGCTGGGAACGCTGGAAAGATCGCCGGGATCGGGGCCGGAGATGGCTTGCAACACAAGCAAGGCGTCTTCAACGCCGCGGGTCATGGGGCCGAGTTTATCGAGCGACCAACAAAGGGTCATGGCGCCGGTGCGGGGAACGCGGCCGTAGGTAGGGCGGAGGCCGGTGACGCCGCAGCGCATGCTGGGGCTGATGATGCTGCCGCCGGTTTCGCTGCCGATGGAAAAGCCGACGAGACCAGCGGCGGTGGCAGCGCCGGGTCCGGCGCTGGAGCCGGAGGCGCCTTCTTCGAGGAGCCACGGATTGACAGTTTGCCCACCGAACCAAATGTCGTTGAGCGCGAGGGCGCCGAGGCTGAGCTTGGCGAGGAGCACGGCGCCAGCGGCGTGGAGGCGCTTGACGACGGCGGCGTCGTCTTTCGGAATGCGATTGCGATAGGGCTCGGCGCCGTAGGTCGTGGGAATGCCAGCGGTGTCCAGAAGATCCTTGCCGCCCCAAGGAATGCCGTGAAGCGGGCCGCGGTATTTTCCGGCGGCGATTTCTTCGTCGGCTTTCTTGGCTTGGGCGATCGCGAGATCGCGCGTGAGAGTGATGATGCAGCGGAGCCTGGAATCAAATTGCTCGATGCGGCGCAGGTAGATTTGCGTTAGGCGTTCAGAAGTGAGCTTGCGCTGCTCGATCCAGCGGGAGAGTTGGATGACCGGGGAGAAGGCGATGTCGGCGTCGCTGGAGGGCAGCGGGCCGGGATCGGTGTTGGTGCGAATGAATTGATCGCGCTGCGGGCCCGCGGATTGGCCGGGAAGAACGGAATGGTAGCGCGAGAAGGGCGCGAGCGTGGATTCCAGCGCGATGGCGCGGGGACCGGTGCGCCGCTCGTAGACGGAGGCGAGGTTGACGCGCCAGGTTTGGGCGGCGAGGGCGCGGTCGGCGGGGGTGAGTTGCACTTGCACGAGCTTTTCGGCTTCGGCGAAGGTGGCAGGGGAGACTTCGGGGCCGACGGCGGGGCCGGTGCCGAAAGCAGGGGGCGCGCCGGGCGGGAGTGGCGCAGGCTCCTGCGCGAGTTCGCTGGTATGGGCTTGCGTGCTGGCGCTCGAGGCTACAGCTGCGCCGAGGAGACCGAGCGAAGTCTGGGTCAAGAAATGCCTGCGGGATTTGGACATGGGTCCTCCGCGCAGCATTGTATCTGAGTGTCGCGGTCAGAAAAAATCGAGTGCCTATCCTGCCGAACGGGAGACGTGCCGAATCGTAAGTTGTCGACGGGAAACCGCACTTTGGCTTATGATGGCGCGCGACTTGGCCCGCCGGGGCAAGGCCTTTCTGGGGCAGACGGAGACACCCATCAATGGAAGAGCAACTTAGCCTGGATTTTTTGCGCGTGGTGGAGAACGCAGCGATTGCTGCGGCGCGCACGATGGGATTCGGGGACCGGCACCATGCCGATGAAGTGGCCGTGGAAGCGATGCGCAAGACGATGGATTCGGTGGAGATCGACGGGACGATTGTGATTGGCGAAGGAGAGCGCGATGAAGCCCCGATGCTGTATATCGGCGAAAAAGTGGGGCTGGGTACGCACGCTCCGAAAGCGTTGTTTCCGCAAGTGGACATCGCGGTGGACCCTCTGGAGGGAACAAACTTGTGCGCCACGGGCGCGGCGAATGCGATCGCGGTGCTGGCAGCGAGCGAGCGCGGCGGATTGCTGCACGCGCCGGATTTGTATATGGAAAAACTGGTGGTGGGACCATCGTGCAAGGGCGCGGTGGACCTGGATGCGCCGGTGGCGGACAACCTGAAGGCCATCGCCAAGCGGCTGGACCGCGACGTCGAAGATCTGGTAGTGATCGTGCTGGACCGGCCGCGGCACGAAAAATTGATCGAAGAGATACGCGCGGCGGGGGCGCGCATCCGGCTGATTGGCGATGGCGACCTCTCGGCGGGGATTTCCGCGGCGGTGATCGGAACGGGGGTGCACGCGGTGATGGGCACGGGCGGCGCGCCGGAGGGCGTGCTGACGGCGGCGGCGCTGCGCTGCTTGAACGGGCAGATCCTGGCGCGGCTGGTGGTGAGCAAGCCCGAGCACGCGGAGCGGCTGGCGAAAATGGGGGTGAAGGATTTGAAGCGCATTTACGACACGGAAGATCTGGCGCCGGGAAAGAAAATGATTTTTGCTTGCACGGGCGTGACGGACGGAAACTTGCTGAAGGGCGTGCGGTTTTTTGGGGAAGGTGTGCGGACGAGCTCGATGATTCTGACGCTGGATGAGCGGCAGGTGCGGTTCATCGATTCAGTGCATCTCGAGAAACGGCCGGATATTAAGGTGCGGTTTAACTGAGGTGGAATCGGTGACCGGTGACTAGTGACTAGCCTGGGCTACTGCCGCATTTTGCGGAGTACTTCTCCGAGGGTTTGGCAGACTTCTTCGATTTGTTCCATTGAAATGTTATTGAAGAAAGGGAGCGCGAGGGTGCGCGCGGCGATGGACTCCGTGCGGGTGAGGGCCATACAGCGGTGCGGCTGCGAGCGGTAAGCGGGTTGCAAGTGAATGGGCGCGAAATACCTTCCGCATTCGATGCCGCGGGATGCCATTTCTCTAAATATGTGGTCGCGCTGAGCAGCGGAGAAGCTTTCACGCAGACGCAGGACGTAGACGAACCAACTGATGCGGCGGCGCGGTAACTCGAGCGTGGGCAACTGCAAACCGAATTCGGTTTCCAGACGGCGGTGATATTCGCGGGCGACGGCTTCGCGCCGCTCGAGTATGCTTTCCAATCGCTGGAGCTGGCTGGCGCCAAGAGCGCAGCTTAATTCGGAGATGCGGTAGTTGTAGCCCAGCTCGTCGTGCTGGAGCCATTCGCCGGATTCGCGGCGGCCCTGGTTGCGGAGTTTGCGGGCGAGCGCGGCTACGTTTGAATCGTTGGTGACTAGCATTCCCCCTTCGCCGGAAGTGATCTGTTTGTTGGGATAGAAACCAAAGACGGCGGCGTCTCCGAAGGACCCCACTTGGCGACCGTCGAATTGCGCGCCCAGCGCTTCGCAAGCGTCTTCGATGACGAAAAGATTATGACGCCGGGCGATCGCGAGGATTTCGTCAAGCGCGGCGGGACAGCCGAAGGTGTGCACGACGATGATGGCGCGAGTGCGCGGGGTGATGGCTTCCTCGATGCGAGCGGGGTCGAGATTGAGTGCGCCTGGATCGATATCGATGAAGACGGGCACGGCGCGCTCGTAACGTAGAACGTTGGCGGCGGCGATGAATGCGAAAGAGGGGACGATTACTTCATCGCCTTCGGAAATGCTCAGCGCGCGGATGCAGAGATGGAGAGCGCTGGTTCCGGAATTTACGGCGACGGCTTGCGAAACGCCGATGTTGGGCGCGAAGGAGCGTTCAAATTCTTCCATTTGAGGGCCGAGGCTGAGGCGGGGGGTGCGGAGCACCGCGGTGACAGCGGCGATGTCCGCTTCGGTGATATCGGGAGCGGAGAGAGGAATCCTCATTGCCGACGCTGGCTCAGCATCGCGGGTTCGGGAGCTGGCAAGGAGGAATGGCGCTTCATCAAAAGAGCTTGGGAAAGCGGAACGGTTGTCAGAACCTGGACAATTTTTTCGGAGGCGAAGCCGTCACCGTAGGGATTGGTCATGCCGTGGAGGGATTCTCGAAAAGCCTCACTTTTCGCAACGCGGACGGCTTCCAGTATCGCGTGAGGATCGGGCGCGGCGTCGATGATATTTCGGGCGCGCTCCCTTCCTTGTTGGCGCAGGCCGACATTGACGGTGGGCAGGGCGAGAGAAGGCGTCTCCATGATGCCGCTGCTGGAGTTTCCGAGGAAGGCATCCATCTGGCGGAGCAGGCTCCAATAGGTGACGGCATCGAGGTTGACGAAGACGTGCGAGTTCGCGCGCGAGGCGGCAAATGAGCGCGAGCGAGCGATGAGGTCTCGGCTGCCGGCGTCAGCATTGGGGTAGCAGAAAAGAATCTGGCCAGGGAGAGAGGCGAGGGCTTCGAAGAGCGGAGCGGCTTCCTGGACGGTGTCACGCGCGATGGTCACGGGATGATAGGCCACGAGAATGGACGGTTTCTCGAGCTTGATTTTCAGCAGGGATTCGAGTTCTTCGCGAGTGTACAGGGTCGAGCGGCGCAAATGGTCGAGGGAAGGGGCGCCGGCGCGATGGACGCGCCACTCCTCTTCGTCCATGGCAATGATGCGGCGGCGCGCGTCGAAAGTGGAAGTGAAGTGAATGTGGCTCATCTTGGTGAGGGAGTTGCGCACGGCATCGTCGATGGCCCCTTCGCTGATTTCGCCGCCTTCGATATGGGCGATGGGGATGCGCAGGGCCAGCGCGACGGAAGCGGGAGCGAGCATTTCATAGCGGTCGGCGATAAGAAGAAGGATGTCCGGGCGCATCTGGCCGAGACAGTCCGCGAGGCTCAGGGTGGCGAGGCCGATGGTTTTGGCCATGCCGACGTCGGTGTCGGAACTCAGAAGACATTCGATATTTGCGTCAATCGAAAAACCGTCCTTTTCGATTTCGCTGACGGTGCGGCCAAATTCGGGAGAGAGATGCGAACCGAGGACGAGGAGCTTCAGGTCCACCTGAGGATGAATGGAGAGATCGCGGAGCGGCCAGTAAAGATGGCTGTAGTCGGCGCGGGAAGTGGTGATGACGGCGATTTTGCGTTTCAAGGCTGTCTCAGGCAAGCGAGGGATTCAAGAGCGAGAGGAGCGTTTCGCTCGGTTTGTATTCCGGAACCAGGCTGCAGAGGGCGGCAAGCAGCGCGGCGAGGTTACGCTCACGAACGCTTTCGGAAATTTTTTGCAGCGAAGTTTCAAGAAAGCCGGCGTCACGCCTTGGGCCGACGGCGCGGTAGAGCCGCTCGTCGCTCGATGGTTGCAGCGCTTCGTCCGCATAGACAAACTCTTCCTCCAGTTTGTCGCCCGGGCGCAAGCCCGTAAAGACGATCTCAATATCGCGGGAAGTTTCGAGGCCGACTTCACGAATTAGGCGTCGGGCAAAATCCAGGATCTTGACGGGCTCACAAATTTTGGGAATAAAAATACTGCCGGAATCATCCGTGGCAGCGGCAGCCATGATCAGTTCCACGGTTTCGCTGAGCATGAGGAAATATCTGGTGGCTTCGCGATGGGTTATCGTTACCGGTCCGCCGCGCTGAATTTGCTGACGAAAGAGCGGGCCAACGCTTCCGTGAGAGCCGAGAACATTTCCGAGCCGCACCGCGTTCATCTTTGTTCCGGCCAAACTTGTGTTCTCAATGTTCGATTTCGAATCGGTAAGGCCGAGCAGGACAAGCTCGGCGACACGCTTGGAAGCTCCCATAATGCTGCGGGGATTGACAGCCTTGTCGGTGGAGACCATGAGCAGGCGTTCGGCTCCGAAGCGGGCCGCTGTTTTTGCCAATTCCCAAGTGCCAAGGGCATTGTTGCGGACCACGGCGATGGGATTCGATTCCATCAGGGGGACATGTTTGAAGGCGGCGGCGTGATAAATCGTCTGGGGACGATAGTGGTCAAAAATCTCGGCCATTAAGGGCGCGTCCAGAATGTCGCCGAGAATGGCCGCGTAAGAGGATTTGCCGAGGGCGGCAAGCTGCAGATTGATTTCGTGGAGGTTCTGTTCGGAGTGATCGACAAGTATCAGGAAACGAGGATTGCCGGAAGCGAGAGCTTGCACCAGCGCGGAGCCAATGCAGCCTCCCGCTCCCGTAACGAGGATGGTCTTGCCGATGTTAGCGGTGGCGAGCAAAGGTGCGTTCACGTCAGAGTTCAAATGGCCGCGGAATCGCGGGGCGCGCGAAAACTCGAAATGCCAAAGCTCAACGCTGCTGATTCGCGACGGCCAGGAAAACGCGATCATCCACGGCAACGGATCGGGTAAAGAGAGTGGCGGCGTTTGCGCCCACGATGGCGATCTGCCCGGCTTTGCCGCTCAAAGCCGGACCGGTGGGCTTTGAGCTGGATCCCGTCCCGTCGCCCGGCTGAAGTGAAATCCTAGTCGTCTTCGGAGTGCAGTTGGCCGCGCCGACACAAGTATCGCGGATGAACACCTGGCGGAGGCCGCTGTTGTTTCCGCCCGCAGGCGCTTCGGAGAGCGGATTCGAGGAATGGCTCGGGGTGATGGCCAGAAACGCGACAAAGCGCCCTGAAGAGCTGACCGAAGGCAGGATGCTTTCCGTACCGGCCAAGGCTCCGTTCGAATCGGTAGAGACCAAATGGGTCGACGGCTTGCAGGAATCTCCGGCGCCAGCGCAAGTATCGAGCAAATAGACCTGGCGGCCCGGCGCCGCATTTTCCACGAGATTGGTCGCGGCAGAGCTGAAGGCCACATAGCGTCCGTCGGCGCTCATGGAAGGCGCATGACTTGCGGCATTTGCCGGAGTGCCATCGGCTGTCGCGGAGACAAGAGTTGTACGCGGCTGGCAAGCTGTCGCAGCGCCTTCGCAGGTATCCCGCAAAAACACTTGTGCGTGTTCATTCTGTACCGCAGTGTAAGCCACGTAACGCCCGTCGAGACTAAGCGCTGGAGTCTCCTCGGCAACAAGCGCGGCAGCGGAAGCACCAGCCGTGGTGCCCGGCGGGCAACCAGTCGAAGGGCAAATAGTGAAGGTTGCCGGAGCGCTGGAGCCGCCGCCTCCGCCGCCCGTGCACGGTGTGACGCAACCCGGCTGGGGAGGTGACGGTGGATTGAAAACCGTCACGCTCGCGATCAAATTTGTCGTGCCTGCGTTCACCAGAAGATCCGGAGTAACCGTGGCCTGAACCTGAGTAGAGGTTGAGGTCGAAAGGACAGTCAATTGGCGTTGCGTCCCCGCGATGCTCCACTTCACTTGGGATCCGCCGGAGGGATCCGTAGTTGGGAGAAAAGCTGAACCACTGAGCGACAAAGTGAAGGGGGCGGAGCATGCTGAGGCGGTGCATGCCGGCGCGCTCGTGGGACCGATGCCAGTGAGAACCGGCGGTGGATTGGCAGGCGGATTGATATAAAAGATGAAGGGGTTCGAAAGGCCATTGTTGCCCGCGCCGCTGGCGGGATTGAGCGTGCTGACGCTGGCGTTGCCGGGCTTGGCGAACAATGCCGGCGAAACAGTCGCGGTCACCGCCAGAACGTTTCCATTACTGTCGAGGGTCACGGTAGTAGGGATGGTTTTTCCATTCCATTGCACGACCGTTTTTGCCACGAAGCCCGAGCCAATCACGTTCAGCGTAATGGGAGCGCAGTTGGCAGCGTTACAGGCACTGGTCTGGGCAGGCGAAAGAGAGGTAATGGAGGCGCCCGTATTGTTCTGAAAGGTGTTGCCGTAATCGTTGCAGCCGGAGACCGCGAAAATCGTTAAAAGTGCGACAGCCAAAGCTGTCCAAGACCGCTTCATTGAGACTCCTTCATCTTTATCTAACAGGCCCGGCCATACCGGAACCCACTTGCCCGCGCGAACGGGGTAGCCCGTGGCGCCAGGCGCACTTTGGGTGTGAGATGCGAAAATTGTGCCGCGCGTTGACCGCAACGAAGCCGGGAACCGGGGAACACCGCCCAGCCTTTCTCCACCCCTGCGCGAAACCGCACTTTGCCACGAATCTGAGGACTCAGGCAACCCTACATCATTACCACCTGGACGGGGAGGAGGTCAATGCGCATTGCAAGCACGCCGCCGACGCCGCTTGGCGATCAAACGCGGTTCCGGCTAAGTAATACGTCTTTCGCTACCTTATACTTGCCGATTTCCCGCTCATGCTGCAAAGGGATCCGATAATGGAAAAGAGCAAAGTGTGATTCAGGAACTGCACACAGCGGAACAGCCGTCGGTTAAAAGCGACTGGAAGATGAGGCTGGTCTTCAGCGCTATCGGCTTCCTGATGGCCGCAGCTGGAGCGGGCGGCTGGTTTTACTACTATTCGCGGCTCCAGGACGTGCCGCCACCACCTTCGCTAAGGCCAGTGCAGGCATATCGACCCTTTGCCAAGATTATGGCTGCGCCACAAACGGTTGCCGCGCCAAGCACGAACACGCCCGGCGCACCTTCTTCCACACCGAGCAATGTGCCTGCAAGACCGGTCTTTCACGTCCTAGAACGGCGTCACCTGCCCGACTTCCGTGAAGATTTGAAGAAGGCGGTTCTGGACGAATTGGCACCGAGTTTTCCTGAACTTCAAGCTGCGCTAGAGGAACCGGATGAGGGGGCCAGTCCGCCTCCCTATCAGCGGGTGTTCTTTGAACTTCTCGAGGAGGCAAAAAAGGCACCGGCTGACCGGCGGCCCGCCGTCCTGTTTGCGGCTGACCAGGCCGGCCGTCTTGGGTGCGATAGAGACGACAAACGGGAGGGCGCTCAGGCGGATTGCGCCCGGCTGCAAAAAGACCTCGCCCAGTATGACTTGAAACTGGACAACGACGAACTGGGAGCAGGCTTGTATTATCCCCACGATCTTCTCTGGCGCATCTGGCGAGAATATCCGGAGACAGTGTGGGCAGAGCGGGCGTTTGTTCTGCTCCTCGATAGCGGCTGGGACACCAGCGCCACGTGCGCAAAAGGATCGGACCAAACAAAGGAAGTGATTCGCCAAGGAGAATCCTTTCTACGAAATCGGCCCAACAGCACGTACCGCGGGGTCGTCACGCTGCTAGTAGCCGAGGCGTATGCGTCGCGGTGGTCGCTGAGCAACGAGCCGGCAGGCGGCGGGATGTCCGATTACGTTGACGCGAAGGAATTCCAGGAAGGCGCCGAAGCGGCTCGAATCAAAGCCATTGGCTATTTCGAGGAAGTCGTGCGACTGGCGCCAGAAACAAGTCTGAGCAGATATGCGCTGGAAGTCCTGCCTCCGCTGCGAGAAAAACAAATCCTGGACAATTACAGATTTTATTGCGTCTACGATTAGCGCCGCGGCGTGCTCAGCGAAGAGCTACTCACGCGCGTGCCTTTCAGTGGTCCCCGCTATCGTTCTTCATACCCAGAGACACGATCGAGATGCGCGTCAGTTCGCGGACGTGCGATTGACACTCCGCATCCTGGAGCGGCAAGGCCCTTGCAGCGCGATAACAAGCCAGCGCTTGTTGCTTGCGGCCAAGTTTGGCATAGAGGTCGCCGCGCGCCAGTTGAAACAGCGGATTCTCGGGGTACTTCTCAACGAGCGGGGTGAGGACCGCGAGAGCTTTTTCATACTGCTGATCGTAACGATGCAGGTTCAGGGCGAGATAGAAGCGAGCGACGTTAGAGGTGAGCGAGCCCTGCTCGATGGCGTGTTCGAGCAGGCGCACTCCTTCTTGCTTGGACCCGCCAGGGATGCCCATGAAAAAGCGCAAGATCCGGGCGAGGCTGCTGAGAGTGTCCACGTAATAGTTGTAAAGGCCCAAACCCAGGTCGGCGTCGGCGAGATCGGGGTCCAGAGCCTTGGCGCGGAGGAGGTGTTCGCGGGCGCGCACGCCAGCGCGGGCCGCGTTGCGATTCTCGGCGCGCAGTCCATAAAGGCGGGCGGCAGAGGCTTCCGCCATGCCGGCGTAAAATTGCATTTCCGCGGAATCGCTCTGCTTGATCTGCGCTTCCGCCAGCGACAAGGTCCTGGCCACAAGATCGAGATAATGCTGATCCGCCGGGAGCTTGGGACGCCGCCGGGCGTCGCTCATTCCATACTTGAAATCGGCGGAAGTACACCAGATGCGCCACCACAACGCTTCCGTTTCCATAAGATAGCCCAGAGGATGATTGGGTCTTTCCTGCTGCATGCGCTTAGCGGCTTCTACCGCTCCCTGGAGGTCGAAGGAATAGATTTTGTCGAGGATGGCAGGGGTTTCGGGCTGTAGAGTGAGATTGGAAGGGTGCGCAGAAATTGCCAATGGAGTCAGGACGAGCAGGCAAGCGAGGCTGGCACGGCGAGCTATCCGCGAAGCATTCATGGTTCCCGTCCGGAAAAAGCGTGCGCATACCCAGGCTTTGCGCCGGACGAGTTTAAGCTGTTCGAGAAGAGATGCAAACCGAAATGGTTTTTGCGGCAGGAATCTTGGTTAGGCGAGGCGCTGGGCATTTGATATTCTCGGCGGACCCGTGAAGACGAACAACAATGCTGCAAGCCCTGCCCTGGAGCGCGGCCTGGGCCTGAAAGAAGCCGTCGCGCTGAACATGATCGAGATAGTGGGCATCGGTCCGTTTGTGGTCAGCTCCCTGGTGATTCGAGCGATGGGCGGACCGCAGGCGCTCATCGCGTGGCTGGCGGGCGCGCTGCTGGCGACGCTGGATGCGTTTGTATGGTCCGAGTTGGGCGCGGCGATGCCGAAGGCGGGCGGCACGTACGTCTTTCTACGCGAAGCCTATGGTCCCGAGCGGTGGGGCCGGCTAATGTCGTTTTTGTTCGTTTGGCAAACGCTAGTGCAGGCGCCGCTTTCCGTTGCGTCAGCGTCGATTGGTTTCGCAAAGTATGTGGGATATCTGTACCCCTTCACGCCGCTGCAGGCGAAGGCGATTTCCGGTGGACTGGTCGTCTTCATCGTCGTGCTTTTGTACCGGCGGATAGCGACTATCGGAAAAATTTCCGTTTTCTTGTGGATTGGCGTCGTGGGAACAATGCTATGGCTGATCTGGGGCGGAGCCACTCATTTCAGCGCAAAGATCGCTTTCGATTTCCCCCCGGGAGCTTTCGATTTGTCGTGGGTGTGGTTCGCGGGATTGGGGTCAGCGATGGTCAGCACCATCTACAGCTACTGGGGCTACTACAACATTTGCCATCTTGGCAGCGAGATCAAGGATCCAGAAAGAAATATTCCCCGAGGGATTTTTCTTTCGGTGCTGGGGATCGCCGTGCTGTATCTGGCGATGCAAACGAGCATCCTGGGAGTGGTGCCGTGGCGCGAGGCGCAGAATTCCGATTTCATCGCCAGCTTGTTCGTTGAAAAATTATATGGACAAGCGGCGGCGCGCTTCGTGACGGGAATGATTTTGTGGATTGCCGTCGCTTCCGCTTTCTCCGTGCTGCTGGGCGCTTCGCGGGTGCCCTATTCGGCGGCGCTGGACGGGAATTTCTTCCCAGTATTCGGCAAGGTTCACCCCACGAAACATTTTCCTCATATTTCACTGTTGGTTCTTGCCGGACTCGCGTTGCTCTTCAGCATTTCCTTGAAACTGAAGCAAGCCATCGCGGGAATTCTGGCGATGCGGCTGCTGGTGCAATTCATCGGGCAGGCCGTGGGGGTGATCCTGCTCCGGCGGCGCAGGGGCACGCAAGGCTTGCCGTTCAAAATGTGGCTGTATCCTCTGCCGGCTGTGCTGACGATGATCGGCTGGGCCTGGCTATTTTGGCAGACCGGGCCGACGCGAAAGTGGGGGCTTGCGGAGATAGCGCTGGGAACTCTGGCGTTTCTAATTCGCGCGCGGGAAGTGAGACAATGGCCTTTTGCAAGTTCGCCGCCGGCTGCTGCTGGTTCACTTTGAGAATTATGAACTCCTTTGCCGTGGAGGTTTCGTGAATTCCTATTTTCGGCGTTTTGCGATTTGCATTCTGATTGGCGGGGCGGCCGCTGCGTTCTTGGCCCCTTCCGTGCTTGCGCAATTTCCTCCAGCGCCCGGGACAGGTCCCGGCTTGCCGGAAACGATTGAGGCGATAGAGAGCGCCCGCATTACTACGCGAATCCTTTTCATCACCGCACATCCAGACGATGAAAGCGCCGAGACGCTCACCTATCTTGCCCGCGGGTTGCATGCGGACGTCGCGCTGCTGACTTTGACGCGCGGCGAGGGCGGGCAGAACGACCTCGGCCCCGAACAAGCCCCGCAATTGGGATTGATCCGCACGCAGGAATTGCTGGCGGCCACGCGAGCCTATGGCGTGAAGCTGTACTTTACGCGCGCCAAAGATTTTGGCTATTCGAAAACGCCGGAAGAAACGGAACGCATCTGGGGCGACCAGGTCCTTGAGGACATGGTCCGCGTGATCCGTGGATTTCGCCCCAATATTGTGATCAACGGCTGGGGCGCCGTGCACGGTGGCCACGGACATCATCAAGCCTCGGCGTTGCTTACGCCGAAGGCCGTGCAACTGGCGGCGGATTCTTCCTTCAAGCTGCACGGCTCTTCCGCGGACGACCAGGTTTCGGCGCCCTGGGGCGACCGCAAGCCTATGGTCGTGGTGGACCTCGAGCGTAGCGAAGCCCCCAAGGGCTACCTGCTCCCTGTCAATGAAATTTCCCCGCTCTACGGAAAATCCTGGCGTGAAATCGGACTCGATGGCTTTGCCAATCATCACTCGCAGGGCATCACCGGATTCTTGAGTTCGCCGTTCCTGCGCCGCTCCGTCGCGCTCCAGCGCGAGGACGGCGGGCAACTTGATCCGGCCTTGCTGGCGCAACCGCTTGGCCCGCTGGACGAGGACTATGAAATCGGAAACATGGGCGTGGATCCGCTCATGCGCTCCGTGGATAGCGCCTTGGTGGCCGCGCGTGATGCCGCCTTGCGGCTCGATTGGAAGGCGGCCGCGAGTTCCCTGGTTGCCGCCGGGAGAAAAATCAACGAAGTGCCCGTGCCTTCCATTTCATACCAGGTCCCCGCCCCGGTTGTCTCCCTGGCGAGAAGCCTGAAGCGCAAACGGGAAAAAATCGACGCGGCCCTGGCTCTCGTCACTGGGCTACGCGTGGACGCGCTGGCCGATCGCGGCGAACTGGTCTCCGGAGAAACATTCACGGTCCGCGTGGACTCTCATCATCGCGGGGAAATAACGGGAGATTTCAAGAAGCCCGTACTGCTGCTTCCCGCCGATTGGAATGTCACCAAAGAAGAAGCCGAGACCGGCGGGGCGGTTCGCTTCACCATTTCTGCCGGACAGAATCCGCAACGCCTACCGGCCTCCACCATCGCCATACTGCCGGAACCTCCGCCGCTGGTGACGGTCAGCCAGGAAGCCGTGGTCGATGGCTATACGTTCGCGGTCAACTCACCGGTGATGCAGCTCCACGCGACTTCCACGCGCGCGGACCGCATGCCCCTGCGAATCGTTCCCGCCTACACGCTGGCGGTCGAGCCAAATCAAGCCATCGAGATTACCGGCAAGCCGGGTAAGCCGTTCGATGTGCTGCTCCGCGTGCATTCCTATGCCATGCAAGCAGGCGAGGTTCGCGCGGGGCTGACCGCGCCGCGCGGATGGAAAACGGGCGCGCCCGTGCCCTTGAAATTCGAGGGAGCGGGCGACCGCTACGCACGCCTGACGGTGACGCCGCCGCTGAAACTCGTGAAGGGGAACTTCAAGATTTCGGCGTACGTGGAGCGCTCAGCCGACCGTGCCCATGGCGACAAGGCGGAAAAGTTCACCACTTCGCTGGAACCCCTGCCGACGCTCCCGACGCAATTTTGGAGCGAGCCGGCCCAGTGCGCCGTGCACGCGTTTGACGTGCTGGTGCCCGCGAACTTCCGCGTCGGCTACGTCACCGCGGAAAGCGAGCCTGTTCCGGAAGCGCTGCAACACCTGGGCATTCGCGTGGAGATGTTGGACGCGGTGGCCCTGGCCTTCCGGGACTTGTCCCCCTTCAACGCCATCGTAGTTGGCGTGCGCACATACGAACTGCGGCCGGACTTGCCTGGAGCGAATCAGCGTCTGCTGGATTACGTTTCCAATGGTGGAACGCTGGTGGTGCAGTATCAGCGTGACTTTGCCTGGGACAAATTCCACTATGCGCCGTATCCCGCCTTGATCTCGCCGCCGTCTCCGCCGGCGAAGGAGGGTGCGCCGCCGGCCGTTCGTCTCCTTCCACGCATCACCGACGAAAATTCTCCCGTGAAATTCCTGAAACCGGATGATCCGCTGCTCAACCGTCCGAACAAGATCACGCAGGACGACTTCAAGGGCTGGATGCAAGAGCGGGGCCTTTATTTCTGGACGGAGTTCGACCCAAAGTACACACCGCTCCTGGCCATGCATGATCCCGGCGAGCCCGACCTCAACGGCAGCCTCGTCTACGCCCATGTCGGCAAGGGCACTTACATTTACACGGGCCTGGCCTTCTTCCGGCAATTGCCCGAAGGCGTCCCAGGGGCTTACCGGCTTTTTGTCAATTTGCTCAGCACGTCGCCGCGCCCCGGAGCACGGCCCGCCACGAAAAAACGGAAAAAATCTCGATCCTGATAGCTCCAGACTGCGATTGCCTGGGACAAGTAAATCAACTGGGCACATCGCTTCCGCGCGCAAATCCCCGTGCTATTCTCTTGAGCCGAGGGGTGCAATGCGAATGATCATCCATCATCGGACCTGCTTCACCGGGCGAGCGGCTCAGAACTTCACTCTATTGTTGCTGGCATCCGCGTTCTTCTTGGCTTGCGTTTCTCCCGCCGCGGCACAGAAAAAAAAGAAGCCCGAGCAGCCTCCGCCAGCGGACAGCTCCAAAATGCTGGTTTCCATGAGCGACGAACAGCAAATCGATTACATGCTCTCGGAAATGCTGGGCGCCTGGCAGCTCGGGGACGTCGAAAAGCTCCGCCAGGACTATGCCGACGACGTTGCCGTCGTGAATGGCTCGTGGGCGCCGCCGGTTCTGGGGTGGACAAACTATCTGGCTATTTACCAGCAGCAGCGCTCCCGCATGCAGCAGGTGCGCATGGATCGCTTCAATACCTACATCAAAGTGAGCGGCACGGTGGGCTGGGCGTGCTACCAGTGGGAATTCGCAGGAGTTGTGGACGGCCAGCAGAAGGACTCCCAGGGCCAGACCACGGTGGTGTTAGAGAAGCGCAACAACCACTGGGTCATCGTGCTGAACCACACTTCGCTCGCCCCGCGGCCCCCGCAAGCCACTCCCGCAAGCGTCCCTTCCGTTCCACCGGAGCCGGCGAAGCCGACTCCGCGCTGAAGCCAGCCTGCTAACCAGGCTGAGCCAGCGAACTAGAACAGGCCCTTCAGCCCTTCCTTAAGCCACATTCCGGCAATCACCAACAGCAGAACGCCTGCCAGGATGCCCGTACCCATGATGGGCTTTGAGAGGGCTTCAATTTTGGCCACCAGCTCACGCTGCTCCTGGGCCATGTGCTCTTCCGCCGCATCCAGAAAGATTTGATCGTCTTCGTGGCTTGCGAGAAGGCTCCGCCGAAGCACGAGAACCAGGAATACGGCAAACACAACTCCCCACACGATTAGCATATAAAGAAGCGGTCCCGTTGGTGATTCCATGGTGACCTCCCGTTGGAACCGACCCGCAGTGCCGGCCGGGCCAGCAAGGGGTTTCTTGCGTTTTATAGGCGGGAGTATAGCACTCTGGATTCAAAATTCTAGTCCCGAAGATTTGAGAGACAGACAGGAGACAGACACTGGACCGCGCACTACCCTGCCTGAAGTCCTGGGTCCGAGAGCCGCTGGTTGTCAGGCAAGATCAACATCCTAAAGGGGATTCTCGCTTGACCAAACTGTCGGGCGGCAAGGTGAATGGTCAGCGGAATGCCTAACGAAACGGCTGCAACGGGGGCTGCAGCCGCCCCCAGGCGCCGTGGTTGCTCCGTTGACAAGGGGGGAACTGCCGGGCAGAATGAAAATGCTTCCATGCGTGTGCGACTCCGGCTGCACTGGGGTCAACAGCTCAGGAGCCGCCCCCATCTGATCGGGGTGATCATGTATTTGTGCCCGAATGGCGGAATTGGCAGACGCGCTGCGTTCAGGTCGCAGTTCTCGCAAGGGAGTGGAGGTTCGAGTCCTCTTTCGGGCACCAATATTTTCTGAACATTGCATTGCAGTCCGCTACGGTGTTCCTTCAAGCTGATCCAGAGCACAATCGAGGTGTCCCGATGTTTTTCTATCTGCTGGCGGTTTCGTTTCCGGAGTGGAGACCGCATTTCTCTTTTCTTGATACGCCACACGCCAACGAAATGATGGCCCTGCGCTGGCTGCACCTCGTCTTTGGGATCATCTGGATCGGGCTGCTTTATTTTTTCAATCTGGTGCTGACACCGGCAATGAAAAAGTGCGATCCCCAGTTGCGCATCAAAATCTATCCGGAGCTGATGCCGGGCGCGATGGGATGGTTCCGCTCGTCGGCGTTCGTGACTGTTCTTGTTGGCTTGCGCTACTTCACGATCCATCTGTCCACGGATGCGAGACTCGCGGGCGATCTTTCACTGATTGGCAAGTGGTTTGGTTGGTGGCTGCTGGTGTGGGTCGTTGCGTATGTTTTCATTTACGCCTTGCAGCTTCCCGCCAGAGGATTCCTCAATATTCTGTGGGTGCGGGTGATTGGAATTTCCGTGGTGGTGATCGCCGCGTCCTGGCTGGTTCTTGCACTGAACGGCGGACCCAATGTTTCGAACGCGCACCTCGCCATCAGCGTAGGTGGAGGATTGGGTTTGGTGATGCTGCTGAATACCTGGGGAGTGATCTGGCGCGTGCAGAAGCGTCTGATTATCTGGACGCGCGCCGCCGCCGCACAGGGCGCGCCCATGCCGCCGGAAGCAGAACACTTGATGCGCTGGAACTATCTCACCGCGCGCACTTCGTTCTGGCTGTCTTTCCCCATGCTCTTCTTCATGGGTGCCGCCAGCCATTATCCCTTTCTGAGCACCGTCGCTCGATAAGGAGATCAGGTCGTTTGTGTTCAAAGTTAGTCAGGGAAAGAATTTGAAAAGGGAGGCGGGCCAGGTCGTCCCGCCTCCCTTCTTTCCCCTCTCGGGGAAGCCGGCCAGTCTGACGGAGGGCGACTAGCCGGTCGTGTGTTGGCCTGCCTATATAATCCCGGAATCCGGAAAAAAGTTCCTGCGAAACCGAAAAAAATGAATAGAATTACAGTGGAAATCCGGCGCCCCCGTCTGGCGCGACACCTCATGCTACGACCATCACACCTGAGTCCCGATAACATATTGCGTTTTCTGCAAGTTAGGAGCGAGCCAGCTTCCTCGAATGAAATCGCGCAGGGACTCCATCTGAAAAAAGCCGACAATCGCCCGCTCTTCAAAATGCTTGCAAAGCTCCGGAAGCGCCGCGCCATCGAGGAATTGCCCGGCGGACGATACCGCCTCCCGAGCCGCAAGTCGGAACGGGAGGTTCCCGGCAAGACGTCGCCCCAGAACGCGGTTCGCCACGCTCCGCCCTCCACACTCGCGGATCGTGCGGAAGTAAAGGGACGCCTGGTTCTTCACCACGACGGCTATGGCTTCGTCGTGCCTGATTCGCCGATGCCGCAGCTCGACGGCGATGTTTTCATCCCGCGCGACGCCATCCAGGACGCAATGCACGGCGACCACGTTTTGGCGAAGATTCAGCGGCTGGGTGGAGTCACCGGGGCGCAACGCGCGGAAGGCCGCATCGTTCGAATCCTGGATCGCGCGCATCCCACGGTCGTGGGATTGTTCCGCTACGGCGCGCAGCACAATGTAGTCCTGCCTTACGACGTTCGAATCCAGCATGAAGTGGAAATTCCGCGCGGCAACGAGCTGACGCCGGGGCTATGGAAGAAGCTCGGCTTCAGCGGCGCGGATGAAACCAGCATTCGAATGAGGCGCATCCCGCGGCTGGAGGAACTGGACGGAGCCGTCGTGGACGTGGAGTTGCTCCGTTATCCTCAGGGAGGCTCATCGGCGACCGGCCGCGTTATTGAAATTCTCGGCCGGCCCGGCGATCTTGGCGTCGACACCGAAATCATCATTCGCAAGCATCGTCTCCCGCACGCCTTCTCCGCCGAAGTTCTGGAGGAAGCGGAGCGTGGCGCGAAGCCCGTCACCGAGACGCAGCGCGCCGGCCGCGAAGATTTCCGCCACCTGCCGATCGTCACCATCGATGGTGAGACCGCTCGCGATTTCGACGACGCCGTTTACGTCGAACATCGCGCCGATGGCGGCTGGCATTTGCAAGTTCACATCGCCGACGTGGCGCACTACGTTCGAACGGAGAGCGCTCTGGACCGCGAAGCTCGCCTCCGCGGCACTTCCGTTTACTTTCCCGATCGCGCCGTTCCGATGCTTCCCGAGGCCCTTTCGAATGGCATGTGCTCGCTCAAGCCCCACGAACATCGCCTGGTGATGAGCGCGCTCATGGAATTCGACGCGGCCGGCCGCATGAAATCCTCGCGCATGACTTCCGGCGCGATTCGCTCCACCGAACGCATGACCTACACGAACGTGAACAAAGTCATCGAGGGCGACCCTGAGATGACCAATCGTTACGCCGCGCTGGCGCCCCGCTTTCGCGAAATGAAAGAGCTGGCGTTGCTCCTGAATGCCCGCCGCAACGAACACGGCTCCATCGATTTCGATCTCCCTGAACCGGTCATAGAATTCGACGAAGAGCAACGCATGACCAATATCACGCGCAGCGAGCGTAACATCGCGCACCGGCTCATCGAAGAATTCATGCTGGCCGCCAACCGCGCCGTCGCTGGCTATCTGCTGAAGTGCGGCATCGAATCGCTGCACCGCGTTCACGAAAAGCCCGACGCTCGCAAAGTTCTCGAGTTCGAAGAGCTGGCCCGCGCTTTCGGTTACTCTCTCGGCGTCGAAAACTTGCACCAGCGCGAGGTCGCCGTTCGCCATGGCCGCGTTCCCGCGCCCGCGAAAGCCGGCCGCCCCGACTCCTATGGCCACGGCCGCGAGCGCGGCATGAAAGTGGCGCTTCCGGGCGGCGAGCTGCGCATCACGCCGCAGCATTATCAGCGCCTCATTAAGAAGGTCGTCGGCAAGCCTGAAGAGCGCATCGTCTCCTACCTCATGCTGCGTTCCCTCAAGCAAGCCCGCTACGCCGCCGAGCCTCTCGGCCATTTCGCCCTCGGCTTCGACGAATACACCCATTTCACTTCGCCCATCCGGCGGTATCCCGACCTCATCGTTCATCGCATTTTGAAATGGGCCCTCGCTCATCCGAACGACGCCCCCGCATCTCCGAAATCGCACGTCCCCACCCCGCCCGGCGCCGAGGCCGCGCTCTATTCGCACAAGAATCTTGAAGAGGTCGCTTCGGAAACGTCCGAAGCGGAGCGCCGCGCCAATGGGGCCGAGCGCGAACTGATGGACTGGAAAACCGCTCAATTCATGGAAGAGCACCTCGGCGAGGAATACGACGGCCTGATCATTTCCGTCCAGAAATACGGTTGCTTCGTCGAACTTTTCGAGGTCTTCGTCGAAGGTCTTCTGCCGATCAGCGCGCTCGAAGAAGCCGCCAACGCGCGCTGCGCCTACCGCGAGAAGGATCACGCCATCGTGGCCCTCGCTGGAGGAGGAGGCCGCGGAACGCGCGGCGCTCAAGGTAGTCCCGTAGGGGCACGTCTTGCCGCGCCCGCCCGTGGCCGCGGCGCAAAACCCCGCCAGCTCGAATGGCACCACGGCGATAAAGTCCGTGTCCGCGCCGAGCGCATCGACCCCATGCGCAAACGCGTCGAATTCGCCCTAATCCTATAGGGTCCGCCTTCTGAGGCCGACCGCTTAAATCAACTAAGGCGTTGTATCTGGATCTGCCTTGGCTGCAACAGCGCTGGCAGCTTCTGTCGAGGAATGCTCCCCTTGCCGTGTGAGATAGAGGACAAATGGCGTAACCTCGAACGGCATTTTCTCCGATTCCGCCACGGTGGTTACCGGCTTGGACTTGAGCATCCGCAACTGGTCATTCCAGGGGTCGACTTTGATGCGTCCGCCGAGGGGCAGCGCCGCTATAGCGTTGCCCGCCGGCTTTGCATCCGCTTCGGAAGGCGGCGTGGAGAATACCGCGGCGACGATGGTCCAGCTTGTCGACACCCTGTCACCCAGATGCGGGCTAATCAGGTTAGGAATTTCCTTCGCGCGGTTCCTGAGCGCCTGCAGGAAGAGCTGCGCGGTGCCGGAGTGTTCCTTGTAGGGCGAGTTGCTCAGCAGTTCGATCCCTTTTTGCTTGGCCGCCTGTTCCTCTTCCGGAGTGCGCGCAAAGTCAAAGTGGCGAAAGGTTTCCTTGTCGTTGAATCGCACGCGATTGAAGAACGCAAATTGCGAGTCCATGCGATGTCCGAGCACCACGTGACCGAGCTCATGCGCCAGGATGGCTGCGAGGCTGGGCTCGTCCGGAAGCACGTCCACCAACCCGCGGCTTAAGACGATGGTGTGGCCGATGGTAAACGACTCCAGCGTGGAGGTCATGAGCACGCGGCAGCGTACTTCCGGTGAGATGTCCAGATTATTTGTCACCTCTAAATTGTTGACCACCGCTTCGAGCACTTTATCCACTTCCCCTGGCGGCGCCAGCAAGCCCTGCCGCTCCAGCCGCTCGGTAACGTTGTCTTCGGCCTGCCGGTCCCAGGAACGCTCTGCTTGAAACGGCGAGTAGTCGTTGGCCGTTGTGGTTTGATCGTTTACGGGGACCGGCCCCTCCACCAGCACCTTGCTCAACTCTTGCTCTTCCCGAACATTGCCCAAGTCGTAGCCCCACAGGCGCGTCTGCGCCCGGAAAGCCTTGAATCCGAGCCTCATGGTCCTCGAGTCTCGCACGCTGCCTTGTTCGCTGTAGATGAAAGCCGGAAGCCATTGGTTCTTTCCGGCATTCGTTCGCCAGCTATCGAAATTGAAATAATTGCTGGTCAAGGACGAGCCGCCGTAGGCGCCGTTGAAGCGCACGATGTGGTAATCCTGATCCTCCACCCAGATGCGGCCGACGAAACGTCCTTTGCCGGACTTCGGCAATGGATCGACGTCAAAGACCAGGCAACGAACTTCGCCCAAAAACTCGCGCCGCACATACTCAATCCTGTAATGCGCGCGGTCGAAGCCGTTCATGTCCAGGTAGATCATCTGCAGGAAGCCGCGCGGCACGAATTCCGTGGAGAGAAAGCTCGACCAACCCCCGAAGACCTTGTGCTTAATGCCACCGTCATGCTCCAGCGGTTCAAGCTCCACGCCCTTGCCAAGCTCGGCCCGCCCAAGAAAGTATTTGTCGCCGTCTGGTACGGCTCCCAACTGCTTATCCGCGCGGACATTCTGGATGTAGGTTTCCACCAGCGGTGAATATTGGCGAAGGAGCTGCACCTCCGCCTGCTCCTGCCGCACGATCTTGTCCACCACTTCGCTCACCGTCGCCGGCTGCTGGGCCACTGTGGCGCTCGCCATCGCACCAAGCACTAGAATCGCGGGCAGGACCTTGAGGCTGCGCATTGTGCCTCCAAACTTGGACCTTATTAAATAAGGCTGTGTCTCCCACACTAGACCGCGGCGCGGCGCCTGCCATCTGTACAGGGGTCCAGATTAGGGACAGCCGTATTCTCGTTTGCCCGTGCGGACAAGATGTCCACCCTCGGTGGTGCACGCTTAAGACCGCATTGCGGTACCCCTCTTCTCAGGTCAGCAACATCTGCTATTCTGGAAAGTCAAAATAAGAACCGGCGCACCGCTGCTGCCGCAAAACTTCGCACGAAAGAGGAAATCTACTCCGTGAGTCGCACCACAATCAGCACACGCGCCGTCAAGCGCGCTTTCAATTTCAACGCTGGGCCTGGGGCGCTGCCTCTTCCCGTCCTCGAATGCATCCGCGAGGAACTGCTCGACTGGCACGGCAGCGGCATGTCCGTCATGGAGATTAGCCACCGCTCGCCGGAATTTGAAAGCATCAACGCCGCCGCGGAACGAAAGCTCCGGGAACTCCTTGGAATCTCCGACGACTATGCGGTCATCTTCGTACAGGGCGGCGGGAGCATGCAGTTCACCATGGCCCCCATGAACCTCTACCTGCCTGGAAAACCCGTGGACGTCCTCCATACCGGCTCCTGGACGGCTAAAGCCATCGGCGAATTGAAAAAAGGATTTCTTCACAATGTCGCAGCCTCCACCGAATCGGAAAAGTTCACCCGCCTTCCCCGCCGCGAGGAAATGAAATTTTCTCCGGACGCCTCCTACGTCCACCTCTGCACCAACAACACCATCGAGGGGACGCAGTGGACCATCCTTCCCGATACCGGCGGCGTGCCGCTCGTTGCGGACATGTCTTCGGACATCGCTTCTCGCCCCATCGACGTGAAAAAGTACGGCGTCATTTTCGCTGGCGCCCAGAAAAACCTTGGCCCCTCCGGCGTCACCGTGGTCGTCATTCGCAAGGATCTCGCCGAGCGCGCGGACAAGAATCTCCCCACGCTTCTTCAATACCGCACGCATATTAAGGAGAAGTCGCTCTATCACACGCCGCCGACTTTTGCGGTTTATATCGTCGGCCTGGTCTTGGAGTGGATCGAATCCGAAGGGGGAGTTTCGGGAATGCAAAAGCGCAATGAGGCCAAAGCGCAGTTGCTTTACGACACCATCGAGTCCAGCGGGGGCTTCTATTCCTGCCCCGTCGAAAAAATCTCGCGTTCAAGAATGAACGTAGTTTTCCGCGTAGCCGGCGGAGACGACGCGGTCGAAAAAAAGTTCGCCACCGAAGCCGCCGCCGCCGGCTTGGTCGGTACGCCAGGACACCGCTCCGTTGGAGGCATGCGCGTCTCGCTGTACAATGCTGTCGGACCCGCGGCCGTCGAAACCCTCACCAGCTTCATGCGCGAATTCCAGCGCGCGCGCGGCTGAACTTTATGAGCGAAAACGATTATCTAAAGCAGGTTGCCGCCCTGACGGGACTCCAGCACTATCCGCAGCAGGGGCCGTGGGGCAGAAAATCCGGGACGGTTATCGGCGCGCGCGATGGTTATGTCACCGCGATTGGATTTGTGCGGAGCCGCGAAGCGAAGATTGTCATTCTGGTGCGCTTCAAGAAGGTCGAAAATCCGGAAGTGGTCAAGTTGGCAGTGAATCAAAGTACGGCGGTACCCAAAAAGCGTGGCAAACTCGCCGAGGTCGGCAATGATTTCCTGCGATGGGAATGGAAATATTCGTTCACCAAACCCAAGGCCGAAGATGTCGCCCAGTTGGCGGACGCCTTGCGGGAATCCATCAAGCCCGTTGCGCAGGGCTTCGACGGACGCTGCGAGCGCTGCACTTCCTCGTCCACACAGGCGTTGACGCTCCTGAACGGTGTGCCGATCTTCATTTGTGCCGGCTGCCAGGAAAAAGTGCATCACGAGCTGGACCAGGCAGCCATCAACTACGAGGCCATTGTTCCCAACTATCCCAACGGCTTGGCGCTGGGGATCGGCGCGGCCGTGCTTGGCGGGGTCGCCTGGGGATTGGTGGCCTACGCCATCAACCGCATTTTCCTGTACGGTGCGATTCTGATCGGGTACTTCGTCGCAGGCGGCGTTTTGAAGGGAACGGGAAAGGTGACGCGCTTCGGGCAAGTGATTATTCCCATTTTCACTGTTGCGAGCGTCTTGTTCGGCGACGCCATTTTCTATACGCTAGCCATAATGAAGCACGAGAGCGCTCCTTTCTCCACCAAGCTCCTGGGCGCAGTCCTCTCGCATCTCTGGGAAATCGAGAAAGAAGGAAATGGAGTGTTGACCATCATTTTTGCCCTCGTTGGAGCCGGATACGCTCTTTATGCCGCGCGCAAACCCAAGTTCAAGGCGGCGTTTCAGCCGCTCGGCGTGCCCAGCGCCTGAATTGAAGCCTTCGCCACCGTTATACCGGAGTTCGAGCGCACCTCGGCTCAGACGAAACGCATAGCTTCGAAGAATAGAGCGCAGAAGGATTCCCCTCTGCGCGCCGCCTACGGTAACGCAGTTTCAAGCCAGGTCGAAGAGCAGGATCTCGGCGTCTCTTACGCCAGTGAGTTCGATGGCCTTTCGGCGGGAATGGCCGCGCCGTCGCCCGTTTCAAGCGGCGTGCAGTTCAGCCCGACGCTGCCGCGCGCTACTTGAACGTAGGCGTGCCGGTTTCCGGCGCGCCCGCTTTGGTGTACAGTGATAAGGGACCTGCGGCCCTAGCTCCGCGGCCTCCGAGGATTTTTCAATGGACTCCCCATTGTCCGCTACTGCCACGAGAAAGCCTGAAGGCTCACTTACGCCCCGCGAAACCCTCACCGTCACCGATAATCGTACCGGCAAGTCCTACGAGCTCCCCATCACTCACGACACCATCCGCGCCGCCGACCTCCGCCAGATCAAGGTCGACCCCAAAGATTTTGGCATGATGAGCTACGATCCGGCCTTCAATAACACCGCCTCGTGCATCAGCCGAGTCACCTACATCGACGGGGACGCAGGCATCTTGCGCTATCGCGGTTATCCCATCGAAGACCTGGCGGAAAAAAGCACTTATCTGGAAACCGCCTACCTCCTGCTGCACGGCGAACTGCCCACGCCCTCGCAATTGAAGGATTGGACCTACAACGTCACGCACCACACCTTCATCCACGAGAGCATCAAGAAATTCCTCGACGGCTTTCATTACGACGCCCATCCCATGGGCATGATGATCTCGACCATCGCCGCGCTTTCCACTTTCTATCACGACGCCAAAGACATCTTCAGCGCCGAGTCGCGCAAGAAGCAGACTTATCGTCTCGTCGGAAAAATTCCCACCATCGCCGCTTTCTCTTATCGCCATACTCTGGGCATGCCGTTCGTCTATCCCGACAATGAGCTCAGCTATCCGGGCAATTTTCTCAACATGCTGTTCCGCACCACGGAACCGAAATACCGGCCCAACCCCACCCTTGAGCGCGCTCTCGACGTTCTCTTCATCCTGCACGCCGACCACGAACAGAATTGTTCCACCAATACCATCCGTGGCGTCGGCAGCTCCCACGTCGATCCCTACTCCGCCACCGCCGCCGCCATCGCCGCGCTTTACGGCCCGCTGCACGGCGGCGCCAATGAAGAAGTCCTGCACATGCTCCTGGAGATCGGCTCGGTCCAGAAGGTTCCGGAATTCATCAAGCGCGTCAAAGCTGGCGAAGTGAAGCTCATGGGCTTCGGCCATCGGGTGTACAAGAATTACGACCCGCGCGCCCGCATCATCAAGCACATCGCGTACGAAGTGTTCGAGCTCATGGGCAAGAACCCGCTGCTCGAAATCGCCCTGGAGTGCGAGCGCATCGCCCTCGAAGACGACTACTTCGTGAAGCGCAAGCTCTATCCCAATGTGGATTTCTACACCGGCCTCATTTATCAGTCGATGGGTTTCCCAATGACCATGTTCCCCGTGTTGTTCGCGATTCCCCGCACTTCCGGCTGGATCGCGCAGTGGGAAGAGATGCTCCTCGATCCCGAGCAGAAAATTGCACGCCCCCGCCAGATCTATCTCGGGCACGACACGCGCCATTACATTCCCATCGACCAGCGGTAGGACTCACGGTATTCTCTTTGAAACTCCCTCGCGCTTAGGCCCTCGACAATCTCCCTCCGTCGCGTATAGTTATTTTGTAGAGAGGTTGTATGGCTCAAGTCTCGAATACCGCGACGCACACCGGCGCCCGGCGACGCAGTCAGCGCGTGCTCATGCAAGTCCCCGTTCGCATACGCGGGAAGAACCCTCAAGGAGTGGACTTCGAGGAATTCACCGAAACTCTAGCCATTAACGCTCACGGCGCCCTGGTTCTGATGGCCGCCCGTCTCACCAGCGGCGGTGTTGTTCACATGCGGCACAGCAAGACGGAAGAAGAACAGGAGTGCCATGTGGCGTTCCTTGGTCCGGTGCGGGGCGGCAAAGGAGAAATCGGCCTGGAGTTTACGGCGCCGCGCCCAACCTTCTGGCGCGTGGCTTTCCCCCCCGAAGACTGGACCCCCAAGAGTCCCGAAGCTCGCACCGTCTCCACCAACCGCACGGTGAAGTAACTCGTTATTCGAAGCGCCCGCCGTCTCTTTTTGCTCTGCGCTCCCTGTGAATTCTATGTAGGTTATTTTTCGGTATGAGACGTGACCGAGGATATTCCCTGCCCGGAAAAATTCAGCCCTGCGCCCCTTTTTTGGAGATCATCGCCGACAGCAGCCATTTCCTCAGCACCATGAGGTGATAGGGTTTGGTTTCTCGAAACATCAGTCCCATGCCTTGCTCTGGCCGGGAGTAAATGACGGTTGCCTGGGCCTCAAAAAACTCGGTCTCGGTAAAGAGTTTGATCGACAAGGACGACCCCATCGGATAAGGGATCTCCAAATCCACATAACAACCGTTCAGACTCAGCTCTTTGACTCGCGCCGTCCGCTTGTCTTCGGACGTGCCTTCGCGCATCTCTATGGATCCAACGAACGGATACCGGGGGTTTCGGCGCCGATCCTGTTCCATGGGACTCCTGGGAGAGAACCAGGACGATTCTACTCTGGCATCCCCAAATCTGCTCAATAAATCTCGTTGTGTTGTTTGACGTGAAAAAGTTTGGGCGTGAAGACTTACCCGCTGCCATGCCGCTCGGTGCTCAGTCCCCGCAGGCGCACTCCGCAAACGCCGCGAGTGGAACTCTCTGCTCGCGCTGGCGTTCTTCGCCGCGCCGGGCCATCTGCGTCGCTGCTGCCGCGCGCGCTTGCCGCCGCCTGGCAGGCTGGAGCGCCACGCTCAATTTCTCGCGGAGCCTGCGGTGCGCTCGGAAGAGCCGCAGCCGCACGGCCATCGCCGAAATCCCCAGCCGTTCGGCCACTTCCTGCGTCGAGTATTGCAAAACGTCGCGCAGCAGGCAGGCTTGCCGCAGCTCGGGACCAAGCTGCGTGATGGCCTCAGCCATCAACCTGCGCATTTCCCGCCGTGCGAAGCGTTCTTCAGGATTGTCTTCGCGCGCCGCGACGTTGCTTCCCAGCGTTTCATCACTCGCGCCGTTCGGCTCTTCGAGCGAGAAGAGCTTGCCGTCGCGCCGCTTGCGGATTACGTCAATCGACGCATTGGCCGCAATGCGCGATACCCACGCGTGCAGGTCGTCCCTGTTTTCGCCGGGCGAGCCGACAAATTGCTCCAGCCGAGTCATCGCTTTCAAGAACGCATCTTGCCGAACATCTTCCGCATCCGCGGGATTGCGCGTCAGCCGCAGCGCCCCCAAGTACAAGCTGGGTGCGTAGGGCAGGATCAGCTTGGCCAGCGATTCGCGGTCCCCCTTGCGCGCCTGCAGCAGCAAAGCGGCGCGGGTCGGGCCATCGAGGCATAAGGAAGTGCTGCACATGGTGCGGTAGAGATTGGCAGGCCAATCGCCACCGGTTCAGCGATGGTAAATGCTTGTAAACAAGTCTGTTAGCGACATGCTGGAATCATGCGGCCGAGCGAAGGGTGACCGTTTTTGGGACGTGAGGTAGCGATTCCGGTCACCGCTTACGCCTTCTCGGATGACGCGACTGGTCGACGAGCGGCTTTGCTGAACTCTTGGATGAAGCCTGGAATCCGGGGTCAATCGCCGTGCAAGGCTCCCGTCTATTCGGCGATTTGAAGTTTGTCGCCTTGCATCTCCCACTCCACGCGAACCAGCCAATCGAAATGCATGCCTTCCGTCTTGAGCCAGGCTTCCAGGTTTTCGCGCGAATCGGCGCGGAACTCCACAAACATTTTTCCCTCCAGCATGTTGACGAGCACACGTTCCGCGCGAGCGAGCCCTCCGGCTTGCATGCGCTGCGCGAGAACCTCCGCGCCCTGCCGCGTGAGGCAAGCAAGCGTGTGCTGTGTAAGGTAGCGTGGCATGGGCGCTCCTAAGAGTAGAGATCCAAGTATTTCACAGACCGCGCGTAAGTGGCATGTTCGATGCATGGAACAAGCAGACTCAAGACAGGGAAGAGACGACGGCCCCGGAGCAAATACAGGAAACATTTCGCTCCGCCACCCGTCTTTTTAGAGTGAACCTCCTCCCAAATCTTCGGTATACCTTCCGGCAAATTACAAAGAACCCGGGCTTTTTCGCGCTGGCGGTCGCCGCCCTGGCGCTGGGAATCGGCGCTAACACGGCTATTTTCAGCGCGGTAGAAGCGGTCCTGCTTAAGCCGCTACCATACTCCCAGCCCGAGCGGCTGGTGGTGGTGTGGGAGGACGCTACGTACGTGGGCTTCCCGACCAATACGCCGGCGCCCGCGAACTACTTGGACTGGCAAACGCGAAACCGCGTGTTCACGGATATGCTGGCGACACGGTTTGACACTGCCAGCCTGACGGGAGACGGGCCGCCGGAACAGCTCTCCGGAAAAAGGGTGACGCCAAACTTCTTTGATGTCCTGGGCATCCAGCCCATCGTGGGCCGCCCGTTTACCTCGGAAGAAGACAAATCGCAAACTCCGGTCGTGGTCTTGAGTTACAACTTGTGGCGGAGGCGCTTTGGCGGCGATGCGTCGATCATCGGGCGTTCAATTCTGATGAACGAGGTGCAAACGAAGGTAGCCGGCGTGATGCCGCGGGATTTCTTTTTCCTCGACCGGAAAAACAGCGACTACTGGGTGCCGATGGCCTTCACGCCCGAACAATGGGCGCGCAGGCAAACGCACTTCCTGACCGTAGTCGCGCGGCTGAAGCCCGGGGTATCAACGCAGCAGGCGCAGAAGGACATGGAACGCGTCGCCGCGGAACTGCAACAGCAATACCCGGAATCAAACGCGAAGCTGGGCGCGGTGGTTGTACCGATCGAAAAGGAATATGCGGGTGAGGCCCGGAGCGGGCTGCTCGTGCTCCAAGTCGCTTCCCTGTTCGTGCTGCTTATTGCCTGCTCGAATCTGGCGAACTTGTTGCTGGCACGTTCGACCGGCAGAAGAAGAGAGATTGCAGTTCGGCTGGCCATGGGCGCATCCCGATGGCAGATTGCTTCACAGTTGCTGACCGAGAGCCTGGTGCTGTCCGTTGCGGGAGGATTGCTGGGGTTGTGGGTCGGGCAGATGTGCTGGAGCGTTTTTGGGCAACTGGTCCCGGAGCAAGCAAGTGATGGATTCGCAGTGAATGGGCACTTACTGCTTTTCACGGCGGGAATCTCGATTGCGGCCGGAATGTTGTTTGGCTTCGCACCGTCGCTGCGGGCCTCGAGCGTGCCGTTGCAAGAGTCGCTCAAGGAAGGGGGACGAGGCGGAGAATCCCGCGGCGGATTGCGTCTGCGGGATACACTGGTGGTGGGGCAGTTTGCACTGGCCTTCGCTCTGCTGGTGTGCGCCGGGTTGATGATTCAGACCATCTGGAATCTGCGGAAACAAGAACTTGGATTTCAAGCCGACCATCTCCTGACGTTGAGAATACCTTTGCCCGAGAAGAAGTACGACACGGACGAAAAAGTGCGAGGATTTTTCCGCGCCGTGGTGGAAGACGTACGCGGGCTGCCGGGAGTGAAGGGAGCGGGGTTCAGCTCCGACGCGCCGTTTATGACGATAGGAGACACCAATGGCTACGTGGTGGAGGGCGAGCCGCCTCTGCCCACGGGGGAATATAACGACGCCCTCTACCGGGAAGTAATGCCCGGATACCTGGAGACGCTAGGAGCGAGAGTGAAAGAAGGCCGCTTGCTGGCAGAAAGCGACCACGAAGGCGGGCTGCCAGTACTGGTGGTGAATGAATTTTTCGCCAAGCGGCACTGGCCGGGGCAAAGTGCGATTGGAAAACAGATTCGGTTTGACGATAAGGACGAACCATGGCGGGTGGTGGTGGGAGTAGTGCGCGACATTCGGGAGCGCGGACTTCTGTACGAAATGAAGCCGGCCGTGTACGTGCCGGTGACGCAGGTGAAGAAGGCCGAACGGCATTTGTTCCTGGTCGTGCGCACGTCGAACGATCCGCTCAATACAATCAAAATGGTCGAAGGTGCGGTGTGGTCGGTAGATCCACAGCAGCCGGTATCTTACGTGCGCACGATGGACCAATTGATGGAGGCAGACGTTGCGGACCGGACACGGCCCATGATTTTACTAGGAGTTTTCGCGGGATTGGCGCTGGTGCTCGCATGCATCGGCGTTTATGGTGTGCTAGCTTATGCGGTGGCGCAGCGCACGCGGGAGATTGGCGTGCGGATGGCACTGGGTGCAAGTCCAACGGACGTAACGCAAATGATTCTTGGGCGCGGAATGAAATTGAGCGCCGTGGGATTGCTGGCGGGCGGAGCGCTGGCGGCCGGACTCGCCGTTTTGTTGCGGACGTTGTTGTTCGGGGTAACCCTGATGGCGCCAGGAATCTATGCGGGCACAGCGGCGGCGCTTGTCCTCGTTGCCGTGGTGGCATGTGTGATTCCCGCGCAACGCGCGGCGCGCGTGGATCCTGCAGTGGCATTGCGCAACGAGTAAGGCCCGAAACAAATTCGGAATCACTGCCTGTCCGAATTGACAGGTTGGCGGTGAAGCACATTTTCCGCCTCCGGCGGCAAGTCCTTCCACGCACGTTCTACACTCGAAGTAGATGAGGACGGAGCAGCCTCGGATTCGCATTGAGGCGCAATCCTTCCGCGGTGTCCTCCGCACGGGGCACTGAAGAGGTTGAATAAAATGAGACGCGTACTCGTATTCCTATCGATTTTTCTGCTTACGCTAGTGGCGGTTCGCGGGGTGTCGGCCGCTCCGCAACACAGAGGATCCGCGACGCTGTACGGCGTGGTGTTGGGCCCGGATGACAAGCCGGTGGCGCACGCGAGCGTGTCCTACCAATCGTCGAACGGCAGCGCGCCGCACGCGGTATACACGGACTCGCAAGGGCATTTCACGATTTCGAAGCTGAAGGCGGACAATTACGATCTCCGCGCCTCCGGGAAGGGCGTTTTTTCCGAGTGGGAGAAGAACGTCAATCTAAGGTCCGGCAAGACAAAAGAACTGACGCTGCGTTTGATTTACGCAAAAGAGGTTCCCAAGGCGTATGTGAAGGGCAAGTCAAAGCAGTAACTGGCGACTGACAATTGGCGACTTGCGATTCGTGGCTGGTGACCGGGACAAATTTGTTGTCGCCCGCGTAAGAATCCCGGATCATTGCCGCGCAGAACAATTCTCGCGGAGATACAAGATTCCTATTGATACAGGAGCTGGGCCAGCTCGTAGATATCGGAATCAGAGACATCGGAGATGGCGCAATACTCCATGCCCTGGCGGCGCCAATGGCGCCACTGATAACCTTGCCGGAGACCAGGCGCGTGGATTGGCGTGTCCGCTTCCTTGGTGGGCATGACAAAAACATTAATGATGTGTTTGCGGCGTGCATAGACCAGCGTGGCGACATTCTGGCCGCCGAGAACATCGAGACGCCCGCCAATCAGCGGAAATCCTTCATCCGCAAAATCCTTCACCGGGGGCACAAAAGCAAGCTTGCCATTGAACCACGGCTTGACGGTGTGCTGGTCGGTGGAAGCCACGTCGGTGAGATGGCCGGGCTGCAGCGAGCGGACGTGCGCGTCAATGATTTCGGCAACGGTGAAGGGCGTAGTGGAAGCACTGTCCTTGCCAGGGTGCGGCCAAACGAACCAGGAAACGGAAGCAACCACCAGTATGGTGGCGGCCACGGCAACCCAGCGCCAAGCCGCAATGCGAATGACAGCGGGAAAAGCGGTCATGGCATCGAGTTCGGCGCGAATTTTCTTGCGCAGGGCTAAAGGAGCGCTTTCGTAAAGACCGCTGCGCTGAAGGGACGAGCGCAGCGATTCCTCGGATCCGAGGGCGGTGGTGCACTCGCGGCAGGTTTCTAGGTGATGCTCAAATTCCGCGGCGCGCGTGGCATCGAGTTCGCCATCCAGGTAGCCGTGGAGGACCGTGCGATTCAAATCACAGTTCACGGGCGGCCTCCTGCGGAGAAGCGTGCGTAAGCGCGCGCTGCAAACGCTGGCGGGCGCGCGCCAGCGCGGACATGACAGTACCAATGGGGATGGCAGTTATGGAAGCAATTTCCTTATAGGAACAACCTTCGAGTTCGCGAAGGACGAGGACTTCGCGGAAGCGCGGAGGCAGCGTTTCCAGAGCGCGAGAGAGGCGCTCGCGGTTGGACCCGGCAATGGCCAGAGCCTCGGGTGAGACGCTGGGCTGGGGGTGCAATTCTTCGTCGAATTCGGTCATCAGTTCCACAGGGCGATTCTTCTCCAACCAGGTATAACAAGTATTGCGCACAATCTGCAAAAGCCAGGCTCGCGCATCGCCACCGTGAAACCCGCGAAAAAAGCGGTAGGCACGGAGCATGGCTTCCTGGGCGACGTCTTCGGAGTCGGCGCGGCTTTTCAGGAGCCAGCGCGACAAATTGAAGGCGGCGTCTAGATGCGGTAGAACGAGCTGCTCGAAGCGCGCCCGGTCCTGCGCATCCAACACGTCCGCACCTTTTCCCTGGTCAGAGCCACTCATGGACAGGAACCGCCTGAGGGGTCATTTTATTCCCAATCCCCTCTTGGATGTGACTAATTCGCCAAAAGGTTGGTAAGCACGGAAATCGGGAATAATTTGCGCCCCTTGCTGGTCTGGATAGGCGAAACACGTCCCATATGCGGCGCGGGCTCCCTGGACTCTCTCACCCGCGCCGCCCTCCAAGCAAATTGGCGGGAACGGGCGACATTAAATAGTTACGGGTACGGGTGTATCCAAATCTCGAGGAGGAAGCGATGGCGGGTAAGGCGAAAGACGAAAGCCTTTACGACCACAACCACGACGGGATCGACCGGCGTGGATTCCTGAAATGCATGGCTTGGGCGGGAACGGGCGCCCTGTGTGTGATGAGCGGCGGCGTTCTGAAGTCCTATAGCCTCAGCCGGCTGCCGGAATTGAGCCCGAAGGAAGCTATGGGCGAATTGAGCTTTGTGCAGATCAGCGACAGCCACATGGGTTTCAACAAGCCGGCGAATCCAGATGTTGCAGGCACGCTGAAAGCCGCGGTGGACAAGATTAACGGCCTCTCGGCGGCGCCGGAATTTATGCTG
>Ga0210400_10000152_pt1 | contig 93758 bp, 81 predicted proteins | sample IncBWH26MmetaG_FD_155456 | JGI IMG/M metagenome (GOLD analysis project Ga0210400, IMG submission 155456) | Forest soil microbial communities from Barre Woods Harvard Forest LTER site, Petersham, Massachusetts, United States - Inc-BW-H-26-M | ecosystem: Environmental > Terrestrial > Soil >... | reverse complement strand
ATACCCACCTCATCGCTGTACATGCGACACGATGGTTGCCGGAAGCCGAAGCTGGCGGAGGCAAGGCTCGCGATGACCTCGTTGAGATACTTGGCAAAGAGCGCCTTGCCATCGAACCGAAAGGGAGCGTGGTCAAATACTTCCACGTCCTCGGAAAGCATGTCCAGAATGGGCTGGAGTTCGCGCTGGTCGAAGGCATCGGCGAACTTCTGTGTTAAGACTTGGAGTTCCTTCACGCTCATGTTTGTGTCTCCTCTGATGAGTTAGACACACGCCGCGCCACACTGTGACAGAACTATACCGCCGAATCTGCTCACCGCAGGGGCACTGGCCTGCGGAGGCTCCCATCGGATTGTGCTCGGATGACGGACAAACCGGAAGTTATCGGTTGGTCCTTCGGATTAGCAACGATAAACGCCGTTGCGGGCACTTACGTGCTAACTCTCTCTACGACATGATTGCAGTTTTGTAATCCGAGGACGATTTCTGAAAAAAACTAGCGGATTGAGCCGATGAGTGTTTTCTGATTCAGGAAGTTGAGCGCTTTGCCGGGGGCGAGGCCGAAGTAGAGCGTGCCGGCAACAGTGATCCAAAGAACGATGGTCGCGGTCATCGGAAAACGGACAGGAGCAATGGCGGCGCCGGGCTTCGGTTCGTGCATGTACATGATTATGATGAGGCGCAGGTAGTAGTAAGAGCCGATAACGCTGTTCACGGCCATCAGAACCGCGAGCCAGATCAAATTCGAATGAACCGCGGCAGTGAAAATGTAAAACTTGCCGAAGAATCCCGCCGTAACTGGCAAACCGAGAAGCGACAGGAGAAATACCGTGAGAGAGGCAGCGACCCACGGTTGGCGCTGGCCGAGGCCCGCGTAATCGTCGAGCGAAACGTGTTTTTCTTCCGCGCCACCGAGCTGCGAGACGATGGTAAACGCGCCGACCTTCACGAGCGCGTAGCTCAAAAGATAGAAAAGGACTGCGGCATAGGCCGAAGAGGCCGAGGAGGGATCATCGGCAGCCATGGACGTGACGGAAGCGAACGCAACGAGGATGTAGCCCGCGTGGGCGATGGAGCTGTACGCGAGGAGGCGCTTGACGTTGGTCTGTACGAGCGCGCCGAGATTGCCGAGGAACATAGTAAGAGCAGCAAGCACCCAGAATGCCCAGAACCAATAATGCGTGGCGGCGGGCACGCTGGCGAAGATGCGAAGAAGGAGCGCGAAGGCGGCAGCTTTTGGCCCGGCAGAAAAGAGCGCGGTGACGGGAGTCGGCGCGCCTTCGTAGACGTCCGGAGTCCAGACTTGGAAAGGCGCCGCAGCGACTTTGAAGCCGAGGCCGATCAAAATCATAGCGAGGCCGAGCTTGAGCAAGCCGCTTTGCGGATTGGCGTTGTCCATGGCGTTGAGGACGGTAGTGCCGGTAACGCCGTAAACGAGCGCGATGCCGTAGAGAAAGAATGCTGTGGCGAAGGAGCCAAGCAGAAAATATTTCAAGGAGGATTCGCTGGACTTGAGCGAATCACGCCGGTAGCCGGCAAGAATGTAACTGGAGATGGAGCTCATTTCGAGGCCGATGAAGGCCGTAATGAGTTCCTGCGCGGAAGCGAGGACGCCCATACCGGCTGTAGCGAAGAGGACGAGAGCGAGGAACTCAGCAGGATCGAGATTTTCACGCTCGAGATAAGCTTCAGCGGCGAGAATGACGAGGAAAGCGACGAGGCCAACGAGCAAGTGAAAGAAAAGGCTGAACGCGTCAAAGCGAATTAGTCCGGAAAAGCCCGGCCCGTAATTCCAGCCGGAGACGACAGAGAGGGCCGTGCCGCCAAGCGCGCCGACGAGAGCGAGAAAAGTGAAGAAATGGCGGTTCTTGAGGAATGGCTGCAAGAGCATCAGGAATACGCCGAAGCCGCACCAGACAAGTTCCGGATAGACGAGCTTGAGATCAACGAGGTTGGGCATGCCGTTATTCATTTAGCGGGTGCCGGACCTTTCGAGAGAGATTTTGAGGCTGGAGCCACCGGGCGTGAGTGAACTCTCCTGGGGTTGCATGTCTCCGGGGCGAAGCATTTGCTGGCGGATTGTTTCGGATGCCGTTGCAGTGCGACGCGTGAGATAAGCCGAGCCGACGCCCATCCAGAGGGTGACAGCGGCCATAGCGAGAAGAATGCCGCGTTCGCGCGCGCTGGTATCGGGCAGGGATTTGTTCTTTTCGTGAGTGACTTCGCCGAAGAAAACACGCTGGTAGGCCCACAGCAGATAGCACGCGGAGAGAATCACGCCTGTAGCGGCCCAGGAAGCCCATTTCCAGTTGACGCTGTACGTGCCCAACAGGATCAGGTATTCGCCGACGAAGCCGTTGAGGATAGGAAGGCCGAGCGAAGAGAGTGCGGCGAAAAGGAAGAATGCCGAGAGGCGCGGCATGGGCGTAGCGAGGCCGCCGTATTCCGAGATTTCGAAGGTGTGGCGGCGGTCATAAAGCATGCCGACGAGAAGAAAGAGCGCGCCTGTGGAGATGCCGTGAGCGAGCATCTGGTAAATGGCGCCCTGTATGCCGATGGTGCCGAACGTAAAAATGCCAAGCACGACGAAGCCGAGGTGGCTGACGCTCGAATAGGCTACGAGTTTTTTCAGATTCGGCTGGACGAGAGCGACGAGTGCTCCGTAGATGATTCCGATAATGGCAAGGACAACTATCCACCATCTCTGTTCACGAGATGCCTGGGGGAAAAGCGGCAGGCAGAAGCGCATCATGCCGTAGGTGCCCATTTTGAGGAGCACGCCGGCCAGAATGACGGAGCCAGCAGTGGGCGCTTCGACGTGCGCGTCCGGCAGCCAGGTATGCAATGGGAAGAGTGGGACTTTAATGGCGAAAGCGAAAAAAAACGCGAGGAAAAGCAACAGCTCCGACCTGTGTGACAGCGAAACGACGCCGGTTTGCAATGCCTGCTGGATGTGCGGCAAATCGAAGCTGCCTGTGACGTTATAGAGCCAGATGATTCCGACAAGCATGAGGATAGAGCCGGCCATCGTGTAAAGAACGAATTTGATCGCGGCGTAAATACGGCGGCCATGGCCCCAAATGCCGATGAGAAACGCCATCGGGATCAGCATCACTTCCCAGAAGAGGAAGAAGAGGAAAAGATCGAGCGAGAGGAAAACGCCGACGATGCCGACTTCGAGCATCAGCAGCATGACGAAAAATTCCTTGATGCGCTCGTGGATGCTGTTCCAGGAAGCGATTACCGAGATCGCTGTCAGGAAGGTGGTGAGAATGACGAGGAAGACGCTCAGGCCGTCCACGCCAACGTGATAGTGAATGGGCGGCAGCTTAATCCATTTGAAATTTTCTTCGAGCTGATAGCCGGAGGCGCTGAAATCCATGCGCCAGAGCAGCGTGAGAGAGAAAAGAAATTCGAAAATGCTTACGCCAAGGGCGAAGCCGCGAATGAATTTGTGGTCGTCGCTGCGCAGAACGAGGATCGCAAGGGCGCCCACGGTCGGAATCAAAATCAGGCTTGTGAGCAGGCTGGGCAGAATCATTGCGCGCCTCCCGCCATGGCACGAATGGCCGGCCAGAAGATAATGACGAGCACGGCCAGCGCGCCGATTACGACCCAGACGGCGTAACTGCGCGTATTGCCGGATTGCGTCTGGCGTGTGATGTCGCCGGTCGCCGTGGCGCCGTGCGCTATGCCGTTCACGGTGCCGTCGATCATTTCGACGTCTATCACTTTCCAGAGAACATTAGTAGAGAGTGCGAGAAGAGGCTTAACGATGACTGCACCGTAAGCTTCATCGACGTAATACTTGTTGCAGAGCGTTGTGTAGAGAGGCTTGAGAGACTTGGCGATTTCGGCAGGTTTGCCGGGCTGTTTGATGTAGAGCCAGAACGCGGTGAGCAATCCGATGAGGGCTGCGACAACAGCAACGACTGCAAGCGTTAGTTCAAAACTATGAGCAGTGGCTTCGGAAAGTGCGCCTTCGTGTGCTGCTCCGAATATCGGAGAAAGGAACGAAGTGAAGTGGTCTTCGCCGCCCCAAAAAGAAGGTGCAGCCATCCAGCCGCCGATGACGCTTAGTACGGCGAGAACGACGAGCGGGCCGAGCATGCTCCACGGCGATTCGTGCACGTGGACGTGATGTTCGTCATAACGCTGCTTACCGTGGAACGTGAGGAAGATGAGGCGGAACATGTAGAACGAAGTGAGCAGCGCGGTTAGGAGACCGAAGAAGTACAGTGGATGCCAGCCGCCTTCACGCTGGAAAGCTTCAAACAAGATGGAGTCTTTGCTGAAGAAGCCCGCTAGTGGAGGGAAGCCTGCGATGGCGAGCGTGGCGATGAGCATTGTCCAGTAGGTGACTTTGATTTTCTTACTGAGACCGCCCATATGAAGCATGTCCTGTTCGCCGCCCATGGCGTGAATGACCGAGCCTGCCGCGAGGAAGAGCAACGCTTTGAAGAAGGCGTGGGTCATCAGGTGAAAGATGCCGGCGCCGAATGCGCCGACACCGCAGGCGAGAAACATGTAACCGAGTTGAGAGACCGTGGAGTAAGCGAGAACTTTTTTGATGTCGGTCTGAACGAGGCCGATGGTTGCGGCGAAGAAAGCGGTCGCGCATCCGACAGTGCCGACGACTACCAGGGCCGTTTCGGAGTGCGTGAAGAGAACGTGAGAGCGGACGACAACGTACACGCCTGCGGTGACCATGGTGGCGGCGTGGATCAAGGCACTGACTGGAGTGGGGCCTTCCATGGCGTCAGGCAGCCAGACGTAAAGAGGGAGTTGAGCAGACTTACCGCACGCACCGGTGAACAGTAAGAGGCAGGCGACGGTGAACGTACCGAAAACGCCCCAGCCTTCGTTGGCCCAAGGCGCTGACTTGGCGAAGAGCTGCGTGAAGTCAAGCGTACCGAACGTCTTGAAAAGCAGAAACATCCCGAGCATGAAGCCGAAATCGCCGATGCGATTGACGATGAAGGCTTTTTTGCCGGCGTCCGACGCGGATTTTTTCAGAAAATAGAAACCGATGAGCAAGTAGCTGGCGAGTCCGACGCCTTCCCATCCGACGAAAAGGAGAACGTAGTTCGCGGCGAGAACGAGAATCAGCATGAAGAACATGAAGAGGTTGAGGTAGGAGAAGAAGCGGTAGTAGCCGCCTTCGTGCGCCATATAACCGGTGGAGTAGATGTGGATCAGGAAGCCCACGCCGGTGACGACGAGAACCATGATGACGGTAAGCTGGTCCATCTGGAGGTCGAAGCCCGCGCGGAAGGAGCCTGCAACGATCCAATCGAAAAATTCCTTGCGGAAAAGTTCCTGATTCCGAACGAAGATGAATTCGCGCACCGCCTCCAGCGCGGCAAGAAAAGAAAAACCGGTCGCGTTCAGCGCAACAGCATTAACAAGCTTGTTCGGCCAATTCTTGCCGAACAGGCCATTTGTGGCCGCTCCCAGAAGGGGCAGCAGAGGAATGATCCAGAGATGATCGAGCATCGGCGTTGGCATTAGAGTTTCAGCAGGTTCACTTTCTCAATGTTCAGCGACTGGCGATTGCGCTGGATCAGGATGATGATGCCGAGGCCGACGGCCGCTTCCGCAGCGGCGACCACGATGACGAACAAGACAAAGACCTGGCCGTCCACTTTTCCGGATGCCTGGCTAAAGGCGACGAAGGCAAGATTGACTGCGTTTAGCATGAGCTCGATGGACATGAAGATCGTGATGATGTTGCGTTTGAAGACGAAAGCGACAGCGCCGAGTCCGAAAAGGATGGCGCTGAGAAGCAGGTAATACTGCGTCGGCACCATGCTATTTCTTCTCCCGCTGGGCGAGAACGAGCGCGCCCATGATGGCGACGAGAATCAGGAACGACGTGAGTTCGAACGGATACACAAAATCTTTGAACAGCATCGTGGAAATTTGCTCGGTGGCTTTGGGAATGACTGCCTGCGTCGCGCCATGAACGTTTTGACCGGGCTTGACGACGAGAGCCGCGAGGGAAGCAGTTAGCGCAAGGGCCAGTGGAAGCCCGGCGAATTTGGCGATCTTCGAGAAATCCGTGTGTTCTTCTTCGCCGGCGTTTAAAAGCATGATGACGAAGATGAAGAGCACCATGATGGCGCCGCCGTAGACGATGATTTGCACGGCGGCGACGAACTCCGCGCCCATGAGGAGATAGAGGCCGGCGAGGCAGACCATGACGACGATGAGCGAAAGCGCACTGTGAATCGGATGTTTTTGTAGAACGAGGTTGAGCGCGCCGAGAACAGCGAGTCCCGCGAGCACAAAAAATATGATCAGGACGGGGCTCATACGTGCCCTCGCCAGAGAATCACGCCAGCCGTGACGATGACGTTGGCTATCGAAACGGGAAGCAAAAGTTTCCAGCCGACGTTCATGAGCTGGTCATAGCGGAGGCGCGGCAGTGTTCCGCGCGCCCAGACGTAGAAGAAGAGGAAGACGAAAACTTTTGCAGTGAACCAGAAGACGGGCTGTATGAATTCGTTCACCTGGTGAAGCGGAGCGATCCAAGCTCCAGCAAGCAAAACAGCGCCGATAGCGAACATGGCAAAGCCAACCGCGGGAAGGACGAGCTTGCCGAAAATGGTTTCGTACTTGAGGCCGTCGTAAATGACCCAGAGGCCGAATGGAATCAGCGTGATACTGGGAATGTAGTGAGTAATCGTCCAGGAATCGGGGAAAATGGACACCCAGCCGCCAAAAAAGAGGATCGTGGCAAGGCACGAGACCGTAATCATCGCCGTATACTCCGCGATGAAAAACATCGCGAACTTGAAGCTGGCGTATTCGGTGTGGAAACCAGCAACAAGTTCGGATTCGGCTTCGGGAAGATCGAAGGGCGCGCGGTTGGTTTCCGCGATGGCCGAGGTGAAGAAGCAAATGAAGCCAAATATCTGCGGAAAGAGGAGACCGTCCTTGCCCCAGGCAAAAATGTTCCAACCTAGGAAGCCCACGCCCCCAACGCCGTGGGATTGTTTCTCGATAATTTCGGTGAGGCTGAAGGTATTCGCCATGAGGAGCACGCCGACAACGGACATTGTGAGGGCGAGCTCATAGCTGATCATTTGCGCGGAGCTGCGCAGGCCGCCTAAAAGCGAATACTTTGAGTTGGAAGCCCATCCGGCGAGTGCGACGCCGTAAACGCTGAGTGCCGTGATGGCAAAAAGAATCAACAGGCCGATGTCCGGATTGGTGATCCAGAGATAGATTTTCTGGCCAAATAAAACAATCGGATCAGGGCCAAAGGGAATTACGGCGAGCGCCGTGAGCGAAAGCGCGAGCGCAAGAAACGGCGCAAGGTAATAGACAAATTTATCCACGCCGAGCGGCGTTGGATCTTCCTTAAAAAGAAATTTGAGGCCGTCGGCCGCAGGTTGCAGAAGGCCGTGCGGGCCGACGCGGTGGGGTCCCCAACGAGACTGGATGTGAGCGACGACTTTGCGTTCGAACCAGGTGAGGTACGCGTTTACCGTGAGCACGATAAAGAGGAGCAGCGCGATCTTGACGATCGTGATAATCCAGAATGCGTTTTGCTGAAGGAAGGCGATCACGATTTTGCCTGCGCCTCCGGAACGGTCTGAATAGCCTGGTTGTAGCGGCCGAGTGTGCCGCTGGTAAAGAGCGAATCCTGTGCGGGTTTGATCAGGCCGACAGGGACGTCGTAGGCGGCGTGGCCGTTTTTCTTCACTGCGATGTGAGAGGCTTCGGCTTCTCCCGCGAGCAAACCGGTGAACTCGACGTCGTAGCCCGGAACGGCTTTGCGGATCTCTTCATAAACAGCACCTGGTGTTTTGTAGTGGAACGCTTTGCCGAGGCCCTGCTTTTCGAGTTGATGCGAAAGGATGCGGAGCAGGTCGAAGTCGCTACGCGCGCCCATGACTTCCGCAGCTTTGTGCAGCGGCTGAATTTCGCCGCTGGTGTTGGTGACAGTCCCGTCTTTTTCGTAAGCTGAGGCGGCGGGAAAAACAATGTCGGCTTGCTTCGCGGTTTCCGTCATGAACATTTCATGGACGATGACAAGATCGGCTTTGCCGCGGCCGTAGCCGAGTGTGCCGTAATGCGCGAGCGGGTTCGCACCCATGACGTAGAGCGCTTTGAGGCCGCCGTTTTGCGCTGCTTCGACCATTTGCGGCACGGTCATGCCAGGCTTCTGTGAAATCTTGCCACTCCAGAGATGTTCGAAAGTTTCGCGCGATTCTTGATCGTCGAGGTGCGCGTAGCCAGGCAAGCGATCGGGCAGAACGCCAAGGTCTGCCGCGCCGCGCGAGTTCGAGTAATCGCCTAGCGTCATGTAACGAGTCTTGCCCGGAAGTGAGGAACCGAGAGCGACGATGCTGGCGATGGCCGAGCCGGTAAGCTCGGCGCCGAAGACGATCGCAACATCAGATTCCGCGGAGAGAGCGGACTTAAACACACTGAGCTGGTCGGCAGCAGGGCCCGCGATTTGGCCTTCGCCGGTGGCGAGCCAGCGGACAGCAGCGGCTTCCTGACCGGCGGCAACTTTGACGAACTGATTTGCTTTGCGCTTCAGCTTGATGTCGCGCGAATTGATGATGTACAGCTTCAGGCCGTGATGACGCACGCCGGTGCGAATCTGCCAGGCTACAAACGGATTCTGATTCGTCGGATCGTTGCCGATGAGCAGAACGGCTTTTGACTTGTAGAGGTGGTCCATCGTCAGCAGGGAATCTTTTGCGTTTTCGCCGAGCGCTGTCAGCAAGCCGGTGTAATCGGCCGTGCGGTGATGGTCAATGTTATTGGTCCCGATGGTGACGCGAGCGAGCCGCTGGAAGAGATAGTTTTCTTCGTTTGAAGTGCGGTTGGAGCCGATGAAGCCGATGGAGTCGGCGCCGTGCGCGTCGCGGACTGCTTTTAATTTGGTTGCTGCGGTTTGCGCGGCCTCTTCCCAGGAAACGGGCAAAAGCTTGTCGCCCTTGCGAACAAGCGGCTGCTTGATACGCTCGGGATGCTTGGTGAAATCGAAGCCGAAGCGGCCCTTGACACAGAGGAACTCGCCGTTGATGCCGCTCATATCGCGATTATTGGCGCGAAGAATTTCATGATTGCGCACGCTCAGCGTGGTTTTACAGCCATTCGAACAGTGAGTGCAGATAGTTGAGACGTACTGCATTTCCCACGGCCGCGTTTTGTAGCGATAGGTGCCGCTGGTGAGCGCGCCAACGGGGCAGATGTCAATGCACATGCCGCATTCTTCGCACTCGAGATGATCTTCGCGGTTGGGGATGATGATGGAGTTCGCTCCACGCATCCCGACGCCAAGCGCTTTCACATCCATACCTTCATCGCAAACTCGCACGCAGCGGAAGCAGAGAATGCAGCGCGGTGCATCGTAATAAACAAGCTCCGACCACTTTTCTTCGGGGCGGTGAATTTTTTCTTCGATGAAGCGGCTTGTGTCCGCGCCGTAACGGAAAACCATGTCCTGCAATTCGCACTCGCCGCCCTTATCGCAAACCGGGCAATCGAGCGGATGATTCGTGAGCAAAAATTCGAGAACCCCTTTACGCGCCTGCTTGATTTGATCCGTATGAGTCTTTACCACCATGCCTTCAGATGCGACAAGCGTGCATGCCGTCTGCAGCTTTGGCATTTTTTCGACTTCGACGAGGCACATGCGGCACGCAGCCTGCAACGAAAGTCCCGGGTAGTAGCAGAACGAAGGAACTTCGGTGGCAATCTGCTTGGCCGCTTCGATTACCAGCGTTCCCGCTGGAACTTCAACTTCGCGGTCATCGATTTTGAACTTCACCAGCTTTTGTTCAGCCATGATCTTTTTATCGCGCCCCGAGCAGCAATTCGTTGCTGGTTTTGTTGTACGCGCAGCGCCCGTTCAGATGGTCTTCAAATTCATTGCGCCACTTCTGCACGATGCTGATCGTCGGCATGGCAGCGGCGTCACCGAGCGGGCAGAAGGTGCGGCCGAGCATGTTCTTGGAAAGTTCGCCGATCAAATCAATATCTTCGGAGCGGCCAAAGCCATCGTGGAAACGATCCAGCATTTTACGGAGCCAGGCTGTTCCTTCGCGGCAGGGAATGCACCAGCCGCAGGATTCATGCGCGTAAAAGTGCATGATGCGGCGCGCCATATCTACCATGCAGGTGTCTTCGTCCATCACAACCATGCCACCCGAGCCAAGCATGGAGCCCGCCTTGGCGACGGAGTCATAGTCCATCGGAAGATCAATTTCGTCCGCGGTCATGATCGGGCACGAACTGCCGCCAGGAATCACGGCTTTCAGCTTCTTGCCGTTGGGAATGCCGCCGGCCATCTCGTAAATAAACTTTTTCATGTTCATGCCGAGCGGAATTTCGTAGATGCCGGGTTTGTTCACGTGGCCTGAGACACAGAGCAGGCGCGTGCCGCCGTTCTTGGGCGTACCGCGATTGGCGTAGGCTTCGCCACCTTCATTGATGATCGAAGGCACCGCACTCAGCGTTTCGACGTTATTAATGATGGTCGGACAGCCGTAGAGGCCGACCACGGCAGGGAAGGGCGGTTTGATGCGCGGATAGCCGCGTTTGCCCTCGAGTGATTCCATCAGGGCAGATTCTTCGCCGCACTCGTACGCGCCCGCACCGGTATGGACCAGCAGATCGTAATCGAATCCCGAATCCAGAATGTTTTTTCCAAGATAGCCGCGCTCATATGCTTCGGCGATTGCTTCATCGACTAAAGCCTGAATGTAACGATATTCACCGCGCATATAGATGAACCCGCGATTCGACCCAATCGCTCGGCCCGCGATAATCATTCCTTCGATCAACTGATGCGGGTCCATCTCCATCAGCGGGCGGTCTTTGCAGGTGCCGGGCTCCGCTTCGTCGGCGTTGCAAATAACGTATCGCTCCTTGGGGGAATCCTTGGGCACAAAGGACCACTTCATACCAGTGGGAAATCCTGCGCCGCCACGGCCACGCAAGCTGGACTTTTTCACTTCGTCGATGATGGACTCCGGCGTCATTTGCTTCAGAGCTTTTTCGAGTGCTTTATAGCCGCCGTTTTTCAGGTAGACGTCAATCCTGCGGGAATCCTTGATGCCCCACCGAGCACTGATGAGTGGCGTCTCGAGCGGATGACGGTCGTGTAGCGCCCCGCTGATCACCGGCTCTGGCGCTGGTCTGCGGCCTTTGTCGAGATCTTCAATGATGCGGTCAAATTTTGCGGACGTAAGATTTTCATAGAAATCGTAGTTCACCTGCATTGCGGGCGCACCAGTGCATGCGCCGATGCATTCGACTTCTTCCAGCGAAAAAACGCCATCTTCTGTAGTTTCTCTGTTGCCGATTTCGAGGCGCTTTTTTGCTTGATCCAGAATCTCGTTTCCGCCGCGGAGCATGCACGCAACGTTCGTACAAACCTGGACATGATGCTTGCCCATCGGTTTGCGGTGCAGCATGGAGTAATATGCGAGCGTTTCCTCAACTTGAATTGTATGTAATTCAAGCCGCTCCGCGATTTCAGCAATCATCTCATCGCTAACGCAACCCAGTTCATCCTGCGCGCACATCATCATCGGAATCAGCGCGCTGCGTTTCACTGGATACGCATTCTGGAGCTTTTCGAATTTCGCCGTGAGTTGTGGGGACATTTGCATGAGATTTACCGGTCCACGTCGCCAAGAACAATATCAATCGTACCGATACAGGCGACAACGTCCGCAATAATCTGACCTTCGACAATTTTCGGCAGTGCCTGCAAGTTGATAAAGGAAGGCGAACGGAAGTGGCAGCGCAGCGGTTTCGGCGAACCATCGCTGGCGATGAAGCAGCCAAGCTCCCCGCGCGGCGATTCGACGGTGACATAAGCTTCGCCCGGCGCCGGAGAAAATCCTTCCGTGAAAATCTTGAAATGGTAGATAAGCGCTTCCATTTCCGTCTTCATCTTTTCGCGTTGCGGGGGAATGATGCCTGCAGCTTCGGCCTTGATCTCGCCCTGGTCCGTAATCTTTTCCATGGCCTGTTTGACGATTTTCAGGCTTTCGCGCATTTCTGCGATGCGCAGCATGTAGCGCGCGAAACAGTCGGAATCGGTGCGCGTCGGAACGTTGAAATCGAATTCTTCGTAGCTGGAATAAGGAAATACTTTGCGGTTGTCGTAGGCGAGGCCCGCAGCGCGGAGCGTCGGCCCGGTCATGCTATACGCGATTGCGTCTTTCAGCTTGATGACGCCAACGCCTTTCGTGCGCGCCATCCAGATGCGGTTCTCGGTGAGCAACGTCTCGTATTCATCGATGCGGCTGGGCATCATCTTCAGGACCTTGCCCACTTTTTCGCGCCAGCCCGCCGGAGGATCGAGCGCTACGCCGCCGATGCGAATGTAGCTCGTCATCATGCGCTGGCCGGCGAAGAGTTCGAAAAGCTTCAGAATTTCTTCGCGTTCGCGGAAGCAATAAAGGAAAACGGACATCGCGCCAAGGTCAATCGCATGTGTACCCAGCCAGACCAAGTGTGAAGAGATGCGCTGCAGCTCGACCATCATCACGCGGATGTACTGCGCGCGCTTGGGAATTTCCAGTCCAAGAAGTTTTTCGACCGCGAGGGCATAGACAAGATTGTTACCAAGCGGGTTGAGGTAATCCATCCGGTCGGTCAGCGTAGTCGCCTGCGAATATGTTTTGTCTTCGCAGGATTTTTCAATGCCGGTATGAAGATAGCCAATGTCCGGAACGGCCTTCACCACCGTCTCGCCGTCCAGCTCCAGCAATATGCGAAGCACACCGTGTGTGGATGGGTGCTGCGGTCCCATGTTCAGGACCATCGTTTTGGTTGCGCCGGTTGCGGTTTCGACAGTGGTAGTCATGGCTCTTATTTCTTCAAACCTGGCAAATAGGTCGCCGGAATATCACGGAACCCTTCCACGGGATAGTCGCGACGCAGCGGATGCCCCGTCCAGTCATCCGGCAACAAAATCCGCCGCAAATCTGGATGATCGTTGAAGGTAATGCCCATCAAATCGAATATTTCGCGTTCAAGCCATCCCGCGCCAACCCAAACGGGAACCATGGAATCGACATAGGGCTGGTCTCCGGGAACGCGCGTGCGAAGACGAATCTTTTGTTTCTTGGGAATCGACGTAAGGTGATATTGCAGTTCAAAGCGAGGCTCGACAGGGTAGCGGTCAACGCAAGTCGCATCGGAAAGCAGATCGAATTGCAACGCGTCCCGGCATTCCTTGGCTGTCGCACGAATCAGGGAATGGGGTACTACGATGGTGGTTTCGCCGTGAAATTCGATCACTTCTTCAACAGCTTTTGAATTCCACGCGCGCAGATGCTCGACCACAGCATTAGTGTTTTGATTGCCGTTTTCCGCCACTCGATTTTGTTTACGCGCAGTTTACTTGTGCCAGTCCAGCGCGCCCTTTTTCCAGAGATAGAAGTAACCAACCAGAAGGATGGCGATGTAAATCATCATTTCCACAAAGCCGTACAATCCCAACTGGCGAAATACAAAGGCCCACGGATAAAGAAAAATCGCTTCCACATCGAACAAAATAAAAACCATAGCGACCAAATAAAATTTTACCGAAAAGGGTTCACGAGCGTCGCCCGTCGGCTCCATGCCGCATTCGTAGGCCTGTAGCTTGGCCTTGTTGGGGCGCCGCCAGCCGATCAGTTTCGAAAGGCTTGCAATCATGCCAGCAAGGAAGGCTGCAACCAGCAGGTGTACGACTAGCGGACCGTATGCATGAAGACCAGAATCATTCATGGGCGAAGCGGTATAATAACGATTCAGGGCGTGGTCGGTCAAATGCTAGCGGAAAGAATAATTTTGACGTCCCGCTCTGGAACAGGCGAATGCTATTCGGTCATAACACAAACGTAACAGTGGGAGATGCGCACTACCACGTGCAGACGGAAGATCGCGGCGTAGCGCACGCGGTGATTGATACGGCTGTATATCTGTCCGGACGCGTCGTGCACAGACGCACGAACAACTATTCGGATTTGTTGCCGCTCGATGCGGGTAAAGAAGCCATTTTGAAACAGCGGGTAGACGAGCAGCACCACGGCATAGAAGAAGAACTGCGAAACGGATCGCTGAAGCCTGCTGAAGCAGGAGCGGCGGCGACTTCTGCGGAGCAAGCGCGGGACCTAAGAGTGGAACTATCGAATGCAGCGAACTGGCTAAAAGGCAAACAGGCGAGCCTACAGGTTTTGGTGCAAGATCGATCGGGCGAAGCAGTCGCGAATGCGAACGTCGTCGCGCACATGGAAGGTGCCGTCTTGCCCGTGCGCGCATCCGGAGTGACCGGCGCCAACGGCATCGCAGTTGTTGAGTTTGAAATGCCCGCGCTAGCCGGAGCGCAGGCCACACTGGTCATGGAAGCGAGTAGCCCGACTGCAAAAGGGCAGTTGCGATTTCAGTTACGCGCGAGGCCCAAGGTGCCCGCAGTATGAGCGATCAAGCACAAGGCGTTGGAACCGTGTTCACCATTGTCGTAAATGGAGAATCACGGTCCGCGAAAGCGAGCGAAACAGTGATTGATTTGCTGGCTGCGCTTGGACTTGAAAACGGGCGCGTTGCGATTGAACGCAATTTGAAGATTTTGCCACGCGCCGAATGGTCCACGATGAAAATTACAGCCGGCGATCGTTACGAAATTGTGCAATTTGTCGGCGGCGGCTAGATTTACTTCGCGCGCTTCCGGCTGCGCCATTCTTCGGCGGTAATTTCCCAAGTTTCCGACGGCAAGCGGCCACTTACATAGTCGCGTTCGTTTTTGGCGATCACACGCATGCCTTGTTTCAACGAAATGCGTCGCGAAGCTTCGTTTGCAATTGCTTTCGGCGCGTGAAGAACTGTAAAGCCAAGTTCATTGAACCAATAGTCCGTCACCGCGTCGCAAGCTTCGCTCATTAAGCCCCGGCCTTGCCATTTCGGGTCAAGCCAAAACCCGCGATTTTCCTCAACAGATTTGATAAGGCTGATAAAACCGATCATTGTTTCCGGCGCGGTTTTTGGGCGGATCGTCCAATGCCAGGCTTCTCCGCGCTCCATCGCCGGAAACGCCATATCGCGGCAGTATTGCAGTGCGCCATCTGGCGGATATGGCCAGGGAACTTTGTTATTGAGAAATTTTACGATTTCCCACTGCGGAAAAAGCGTTTGGATTTGCGGCGCATCGGCGAGTTCGAGTGGCTTTAGAAATAGACGGGGAGTTTCCAGCGCGCGAATCATTGCCGGCTCCTCACACGCCTTTGAGCAGATGCCCCATCTTGGACTTCTTTGTTTGCAGGTACTTGCGCGAAATTTTGGAAATGCGCGGCTGGCAGGGAACCCGCTCAACGACTTCAATTCCCGATTCTTCGAGCTGGCGGACTTTTTCCGGATTGTTGGAGAGCAGGCGAATTTTCTTTGCGCCTAGCTGTTTCAATATTTTCGCTGGAAATTCGTATTCGCGTGCGTCAGAGGCAAAGCCGAGCGCTTCATTTGCCTCGACTGTGTCCATGCCTTGGTCCTGTAATTGATAGGCGCGGAGTTTGTTCATGAGGCCGATGCCCCGGCCTTCTTGCGGAAGATAGAGGAGCACGCCACTCGGAGCTTTGCCGATTTTTTCGAGAGAAAGCTCCAGCTGTGCCCGGCAGTCGCAGCGCAAGGAATTGAGTACATCGCCAGTGAGGCATTGCGAGTGAACGCGCACAAGCGGCGCAGTTCTGCCTTTTAGATTTCCGCGAACAAGAGCGACCGCCTCGTCTTGCGGGCCTTTGCCGGTGAAGCCGTGAATCGTGAACTTGCCCCATCTGGAGGGAAGAACAGCGTGTGCGACGTGCTTCAGTGCTGTGGACTTAGTGCGCTGCTTCTTTGTGTGCGGTTTCGCGGCCATGGGAATTGTCTAGTATAACAGGCCCGCATGAGTGCTTCCTTTACATCAAATCTTTACTTAATGGGCCGGATTGGCTAGCGTTAGCGAAGAGATTTTATAAGCTCAGATGGAATCGATTTTCTCAACGCGCGATTTCCTGTTTACGCTGCTGCTCAAGGTAGGCGTGGCAGCATCGTTTGCAGCATTGCTCGCGCGATGGAATACGTTCAGACGCGTGTTATTTACAGAAGAACGCGACCCCGATCAAAAACTGAAGCTGATGTTGTTCATGACGCCGCCGCTGATTCTTGGCGTCGCGTTGAGACTTGTGAGCCCCGCTTATCGATTTGCGGACCTCTCTATTGAAGGCGCGTTCCTGATGGGTTTGCTCGGCGGCCGAGTAGTGGGGCCGATTGGCGGCGCAATTGTCACAATTCCGGCTCTTGCAGCGCATGAGTGGCTCGGCATGCCTGCTGCGTCTGCGGCTGGTTTGCTTGGAGGATTGATTCGTCAGGCTATCCCTAACAAGGAAGACCTTTGGAACTTTGGACCCTTCACTTTCTTGAACATTCCGAAAGCGATTGTGCGCTTGGTTCGTAAGGCGGAGATGTCTTGGGAAATGCTCCCGCTCGGGATGTGCGTCGGGCTGGAAGTCGGCCGTGTGGCGCTGGCGATTGCCACCAAGCCGAAGTGGCTATTCGCGATTGACCAACACTGGAACTGGTGGCTGGCTCTGGCGGTGATTGCGACCCTTATGTCCGTCGCCGCGCCGCTAAAAATCTGGAATAACACGCGCATCGAAATGAATCTGGAACGCCACCAGCAGCTCTTGCTCAAGGCGCGCATGGACGCGTTATCCAGCCAGATCAATCCGCATTTTCTCTTCAACACTCTGAACACGGTGTCATCGTTGATCCGCATGGACCCGGACACGGCACGAGGCGTCGTACTAAAGCTCAGCAACATTCTGCGGCGCCTGCTGCGCAAACATGAGACGTTCGTGCCTTTGCGCGAAGAGCTGCAATTCATAGACGACTATCTGGATATCGAAGTCGCTCGCTTCGGCCACGACAATTTGGATATCGTCAAGAAAATCGAAGATTCTGCTCTGGAAGCGTTTGTCCCTAGCATGCTGCTGCAGCCCATCGTTGAAAATTGTTTGAAGCATGGCTTGGCTCCAAAGCTCGGGGGAGGGAAGATCCAACTTCGAGCCGTTCAATCCAACGGCCGCCTGCAAATCGAAATTGAAGACAATGGTGTCGGAATCTCCGAGGAAAAAATGCCGCATGTCTATGTGGAAGGAATCGGTCTAAGCAATGTCCGCGAGCGCTTGCACGTTCTTTACGGCACCGACTTCCATCTCGACCTGCAAAGCCGCCCGGGAGAAGGTACTCTCATCCGCATCGAAGTGCCGGAATTGACACCAACCCTCCAGGAAGCCACCGCGGGATAAACCGGGATAAACAGAGTACCTTCTTTTGTCGTCTGACCCCTGCTCCGGTCAGCTCTCCCACCTGTACCAAAAACGCCTTGACAAAGTACGGTAGTTTCTGATATTTCTGTTTATACAGAATATACGGAAGGTGCTGCCATGACGCAAGAAAGCCCTAGCCTGACACCCGTAGCCCAGAAGTTCATCCTCCATTGGGGCGAAATGGGCACGCGGTGGGGAATCAACCGCACGGTGGCGCAGGTGCATGCGCTACTGTTTTTGTCGCCGAAGCCTGTGCCTGCCGATGAAATCTCCGAAACCCTTTCTGTGGCTCGGTCTAACGTCAGCACCAGCTTGCGCGAATTGCAGGGGTGGGGAATCGTGCGTGTGGTGCACGTGCTTGGCGACCGCCGCGATCATTTCGAGAGCATCAAGGACGTCTGGGAAATTTTTCGAATCGTTTCCGAAGAGCGCAAGCGACGCGAAATTGATCCCACGCTGCGCGTGATTGGCGAATGCGTAGACGAATTGAAGAAAGACACAAAAGGCGATGCGTATACACGCGAGAGGCTTGAGAGCATGCTGGAATTTCTTACTGTGATGAGCGGCATGTTTGAAGAGGTAATGCGCATGCCTTCCGGTACGCTGAAGGGCGTCGCTAAGTTACGCGGCAAAGTCATCACGCTATTGGGCAGTGGCAGCAAGAAAGCTGCGAGCTAAACCATGATCTCCCTGGTCGACGAATATACAGACGCAAAAAGCCGCCACGCACGAGGCTGGCTCTTCTTCGATGCGGAGTGCAAATTCTGTACCCGCATTGCGCGGTGGGTTGCCCCGATTCTCGCAAAACGCAATTTAGCCGTCGCACCTTTGCAAGATGCGCGCGTCGGCTCGTTACTCGGTCTCACGCCGCATGAACTTCTCCGCGAAATGCGCTTTCTCCATTGCGATGGCCGCCATTCTGGCGGAGCGGATGCTGCTGTTGAACTAGCCAGGGAAATCTGGTGGGCAAGCCCGCTCGTCTGGCTCTCCAAAATTCCAGGCGTGATGCGCATCCTCCGCAAAGGCTACCACTGGATTGCCGCACGACGCAGTTGTGCCGCAGAGCAGTGTACTCGGCTTGAAGTGTCCAACAGACATTAGTCCCCGAGAAACATAACGGAGGCGACGATGAACCCCGTAAACCTGTGGCAGTGGGACGGCCGCGTGAACCGCACGACGTACCTGCTTACCGGTGCGATAGCGTTTGTGACCAAAATCGCGCTCGATTATCTCGTCCTGACGCACCTTTTTTATCGGCACTGGAGCATGCTGCTTTATTGGCGCCCGTTCGGCGTCCTGCAGGAATTTCCGCTCTTCGGCGTGGAAAATTACAACTATGCCGCAGTCATGCTGACGCTGTCGTTGCCGTTCCTGTGGCTCGGTCTCAGTATGACCGTGAAACGCCTGCGCGATGCAGGACTTCCCGTTTGGCTCGTCTGCCTGTTCTTTGTGCCGTTTCTTAACTTGATTTTTTTCGGCGTCCTTTCCGCTTGGCCATCCGCGCAGGAATTGCCAAGCGAAGAGGCGGCGCCGTGGCCGGCCGTACGTCCACTCGACCGCTGGATTCCGAGAACGAAATGGGGCAGCGCTATTTTGGCTACGGGTCTGACGACGTTGCTTGGATTGCTCTTTGCGCTGATAGGCACGCAAGTCGTGAAGTCCTATGGATGGGGACTCTTTGTGGCGCTGCCGTTTTGCCTGGGCCTTTTCAGCGTTCTTTTGCACAGTTATCACGAGCCTCGCAGCTTCAGCGATTGTGTGGCTGTCTCGGTCCTGCCTGTGGTCGTGCTAGGCGTTCTGTTGATGGCCATCGCCATAGAAGGACTCATCTGCATCCTGATGGCGGCGCCGATCGCATTTGCCCTGGCGCTTCTTGGCGGTTGGCTTGGCTTTGCGATTCAAGCTCTGCACTGGGGGCGCAGGCACACGCCCGCGATGCTCTCTGTGGTCATTCTGCTAACGCCTTCCTTTTTCAGCGTGGAACATTTAGTCGAACCGCAGGCTGGTATATTCGAAGTCAAATCTTCCATTGAAATCAACGCTCCGCCGGAAAAAGTGTGGCAACAAGTCGTTTCTTTTGCGGAAATCGCACCGCCTCAAGAAATGCTCTTTCGCGCAGGAATCGCCTATCCGATTCGCGCGGAAATTTCCGGTCATGGCGCGGGCGCAGTGCGGCACTGCGTTTTCTCAACGGGCCCGTTTGTGGAGCCCATCACTGTATGGGACGAGCCGCGCCTGCTCCGCTTCAGCGTCACGGCGAACCCCGCGCCCTTGCAGGAACTCTCTCCGTACGGGCACATCGAGCCTGCGCATCTTCACGGCTATTTCGAATCGCACCAAGGCCAATTCCTCCTGACGCCGCTGCCGGGCGGACGCACGCGTCTCGAAGGCACCACCTGGTACAGCCATACGATGTGGCCCGAGCAATACTGGCATTTATGGTCGGGCTACATCATTCACAACATCCACTTGCGGGTATTGCGCCACATCAAGGCGCAAGTGGAAGCGGCGCACTAGCTTGTTAGGAAATTTCAGGCCGTAGCGGCCCGTGATTCGGAGAGGACCCGCTGATAGTAGTGCTCGTAGGCAGGAATTACGTCATTGGCGCAGAATTTTTTCTTAGCGTTGACGCGTGCAAGCTGGCCCATTTCGCGGCCGCGATCCGCACGCGAAAGTAAATCAATCGCATAGCGCGCCGCAGTGGCAATGTCCTCTGGTTCAACTAAGAACCCGTCCACGCCGTGTTCGATGACTTCCGGCACGCCGCCGACGTTCGTTGCAATCACGGGAACTTCACAGGCCATCGCTTCGAGTGCGGCGAGGCCAAACGATTCAAGTTGCGAAGGCAACAAAAAGAGATCCGCTTCAGAAAGCAAACGATAAACCTGGTCCTGCTTACCGAGAAAATGCACATCTTTTTGCAATTTCTTTTTGCGGACAAGATATTCCGCAGCACTACGTTCCGGCCCATCGCCAATCAGGACCAGCTTCGCGGGCATCTTTGCGCGCACCAGAGCAAATGTTTCGACAGCATCCGTAACGCGCTTCACGGGACGAAAATTGGAAAGATGCATCAAAATCGGCTCTCTTCCCTGAGCCCACTTCGCGCGCAATGCTTCGTCCGGCTTACGCGTATATAGATCGCAATTCACAAAATTGGGAATCACTTCCATCTGCCGCTTGATGTCGAACTCTTTGATGGTTTGGTTCAACAAGTAGCGTGAAATCGCGGTGACGCCATCGCTCTGTTCAATCGAAAACTTCGTGATCGGCAAATAACTGCGATTGCTTCCAACCAAGGTAATGTCCGTTCCGTGCAATGTCGTAATGAATGGGAGCCTGCGCGGGGCTGCCATCGAGCGTGCCAGCATTGCGCTCACGGAATGGGGAATCGCATAGTGCACGTGAAGCAAATCCAGCGACTCCGATTCGAAGACTTCCAACATTTTAGTGGCGAGCGCCAGCGTGTACGGCGGGTGGTCGAATAAGGGGTACGATGCAACTTCAACCTCATGAAAATGAATGTGCGGGTCGGCCAGATTCATCCGAATCGGTGGCGCATAGCTTATGAAATGAATGTCGTGCCCGCGCGCGGCGAGCTCCTGGCCAAGTTCGGTCGCGACGACTCCAGAGCCGCCGTACGTGGGATAGCAAGTGATGCCGATGCGCATGAGCCTGGAGCGGTTCTCCTGGTGAAGGTTCCGATACGATACCGCAACTTCCGCCGATTGCGCCGCCCCGGCCCAACTTGCCAGTCCTGCGGCCCGATGCTACATTCGCGCACCCGCTCTTGAATTTGCGGGTAAGAAGGCTGCTCCATTAGACGCAGGAGGATTGCATTTCGTGACACGGCTGGTCGGCAAAGTTGCACTGATTACAGGTGGTGGCACCGGCATTGGACGAAGTACTGCGTTGGTTTTTGCCCGCGAAGGAGCCAAAGTGGTTGTAGTGGGCCGCCGGCTGGAGAAGCTGCAGGAAGTCGTCGCGGAGATTAAGACGGCAGGTGGGGAAGCGGTAGCCGTGACATGCGACGTGAGCCGTGCCGCCGATGTTCAAAGCGCAGTGGCCAAAGTGGTCGAAGCCTTCGGTAAACTCAATGTGCTGGTCAACAACGCAGGTATCCTAAGCGTTTCCACGATCGAAGAGATTCCCGAAGAGGACTGGGATCGCTTGATTGACGCTAATTTGAAAGGGCCGTTTCTTATGTGCCGCGCCGCACTCCCGGAATTTCGCAAAGCGGGCGGCGGCTCGATTGTGAACGTCGGCTCCGTACTCGGTCTGGTCGCAATGAAAAAGCGCGCCGCTTATTGCGCGTCTAAAGGTGGCGTGACGCTGCTCACCAAAGCCATTGCGGTTGACCACGGCCACGAAAACATCCGCGCAAACTGCATTTGCCCTTCGATAGTCGAAACCGATCTCGTCAGCCAGCTTTTCAATACTCCAGACGGCGACCGCGTAAAACGCGAACGCCTGGCCACGATTCCTCTTGGCCGCATGGGAAAGCCGAACGACATTGCCGAGCTTGCCGTTTATCTTGCATCGGACGAATCGTCCTGGTTGACCGGAGCGGCGATTCCTCTCGACGGCGGCCTCACCGCAGCATGACCTCCAAAGGAAAACGTATGGCCGGCAATCTGCCCAAACTCAGCAAAAAAGCTCTCGACTTCGCGCGGAAGCGTTTGAAGCAAAGCCGCGTGCCGGCTTTGCTCGGCTTCCACGTGGAAAGACTCGCGCGCGGTCGAGCGGTTCTTTCCATGCAAGTCAAGGATCTGCACAAGCAGATTCACGATGTGGTTCATGGTGGCGTGATAGCGGCGTTGGCGGATACGGCCGCGGCGATTGCTGTGTATACGGTTATCCCGCAGGGCGCGGAGATCGCAACAGTTGAACTGAAAATAAACTATTTGTCACCCGTGCCGAGTGGGAAAATCAGAGCAATAGGTACAGTTCTGCGCGCGGGCAGAAATTTTGTGGTTACAGAATGTGAAGTCATCGATGCGAAGAGAAACTTGGCTGCAAAAGCGCTGCTGACGTTTGGCGCCGTCTCGGGCACTTCACTCGAACTACCCCGTGTCCCGGCCAAAAGTTAGGCTTACTCCGCGCCACCCTGCGCGTTCTCTTCCCCGTCCTTGTGGACGTATTTGATCACGCGCTTGAAGATCAGCAGGTTCGGACTGCCTTGCCGCGTCAGTTTGATGCAATCGCGGTCGTACCATTCAATCGTTCCGTGTAGCGTTTCGCCGGAATCGAGCACAATCGTCATCGGGGTGTGGGTCTGCATCTGCTTGACCCAGTAGAAATTCTCGGCATGAGTCACTTCCGGTGGCGCAGGCTTCTTGCTGGGGGCCGGTCCGTTCGAATTCATGCGAGGAGGATTTTGCTCCTTCACGTCCTGAAAACCAGGACGGAACATTCTACGATTCACCATGGTGGCTCCTCAGGTCCCGAATGGGGGGTGTTCTTGGGTTCTAGTGCTGAGATGCGTTCAGCCCGTTTCCGGTTACAGCCTGAGGAAAAAAAATCTGCGCGCATCATCTCCGCCTTTGCGTTAGTAATACGTTTTACTAAACGCAATTGTAACAGCCTAACTAACTATTCGGCGCGAGCGACACCGCTAGCGCGTCCAATCCCAACTGCCTATTCAGGTTACGCCGCGCACCGAAAGATAGCTCATCCAGCCCCTGAATCGCGCGCATTACCCAGCGAGAATCCACCGTTTTGCTTAAAGCTTCCAAATCTTTTATAAGGTTGGGATTCCGCAACAGCGGTTGCTTTGTTCCACTCGTTAATTCCAGTAAATCCGTCAGCAAACCATAAAAAACCGCAAGTTGCGCTTCAAACGAATCCTCGCGATCTTTGGCCATGGCTGAAGTCTCAGCAAAAAGCTGCGCAAAGCCCTGACCGCGAGCCGCGCGTTCCAGAATGTGTAGCGCCGATTGCCGCCGCTTGGTCGCCGTTTCTACATCCATTTCCAGAGCCATACCCGGGCTGCCTTCGGAAAGTTGCGCTGCTTGGCGGATTTGCGCAGGAGATCTGTCTGTTTTCTCCTTAAGAATCCGCTCCACTTCCGCGGTCACGAGCGGAGCAAAATGAAATTGCATGCACCGCGAAAGAATTGTCGGCAGCAGGGAATAAGGCGAAGGCGCTGTCAGTATTAGTGTGGCGGAGCCCGGTGGTTCCTCCAGAATCTTGAGCAGGACATTTTGTACTTCCCAACGCATCGTGTCCGCGCCATCGAAAATAAAGACGCGCCGCCGCGCCATCGGCTGAAAATACGCTGCCCTTTGCGCTGCGCGAATCTGGCCAATTCGAAGCATTGGCCGCGCCACCGGATTCTTTAGACGTACGGGATCGGGAACCAGTGCCCAGACATCCGGATGGCTTTGCAAAATGAGAGGCATGCGCTCGACTGTCGCTGCATCCGCGCTTTCACCACGTTCGGCCAATCCTTGCTCGATTAAACGCTGCGGTTCGGCAAGCAGGGCGATACGCTGGCAAGTAAAGCACTCGCCGCACGAGTCGTCCTTCAACTTTTCGCAATTCGCTGCTTGCGCGAAAAGCCGCGCAAGCGTGAATTTCCCAACGCCCGGCGGCCCGGAAAAAAGCAGCGCATGCGGCACGCGATCACTTTTCAGCGCGCCACGCAGCGCTGCAACAATACGCGCATTGCCCAGAAACTCCGAGAAAGGCATGGTCAGGCCCGCTCCAATCCCGTAAGCAGGGGATTCACCGCGGACAAAATGTCTTTGGAAATCTCTTCCGGCAATCTCATCTCGCCGCGGGTAGCGTCAAAGCACTGGATAGTCGCCCACGGCGATTGTCGCGAAAGCGAATCGTACATGTCAGCTGCGTCTTCCAGATGGCGAATGCTGGCTTCGAGAATGTCGTGCGTCGAGTCTGTGTAAGAACGCGACGGCTTCTTCTTTACCAGCGATTGTGCTTCGCGAGGCGGCACACGAAGATAGAGCACAAGGTTCTCGCGGGGCAAATCGTAAATTCCGTATTCCAATTGCTCGATCCAGGATAGAAACTCTGAGCGCTTGGCTGCAGGAACACGCGCGGTTTGATGCGCCAGGTTGGATGCAACGTATCGGTCCGCGAGCACTATCGATCCGCGGTTTAGCGCTTCCACGATTCTTGATTTTGCTTCGAAGCGGTCTCCCGCATAGAGCAGCGCCGAAAAATGCGGGTCAACTTTATCGAGCGGGCCGAGGTCCCCGTTCAGGAATTGCCCGACCATCTTGCCGAACCAGGACTCGTACTGCGGGAAGCCAGTCGAGTAGACGGAATATCCACGAGAGGTCAATTCATGCTGCAGCAAACGCACTTGCGTGTTCTTGCCGCTGCCATCAATACCTTCGATTGCGATCAGTTTTCCGGATGTGGTCATACGTTCGAAAGGGCTGTGCCCCAGTCTAACCGGAGCCGTTCGAAGCCGCAACGCCGCGTTCTCTGGGCGCATGCTACGATAAAAAATTCACGATGAGCGCCCTGAATATTCGAGAGAATCTGCAACTCGTTTGCGAGCGCATTTCGCGCGCTGCCGAGCGCGCAGGTCGCCGGGCGGAAGAAATTACGCTGATTGGCGTTTCGAAAACGTACCCGGCCGCGGATATTCGTATGGCGTCCGAGGCGGGCGTGATCCACTTCGGCGAAAATCGCGTTCAGGAATGGGAAGGGAAGCGGGGCGAAATTGCTGATTTGCAGGCGCGCTGGCATCTCATCGGCCATCTGCAATCAAACAAAGCGACACGCGCCGCGCGCATATTTCACAGTGTGGATTCGGTGGACGACGCAGCTCTCGCGGAGCGTCTCGACCGTGCACGCGGTGAAGTGGCGCAACCGGAAAGACTCCGTGTTCTCATCGAAGTGCACATCGCCGGCGAGGAATCGAAAAGTGGAGTGGAAATCGCCAATCTGTCCACATTGGCGGAACGCATTTTGCATCTTCCCAACCTGGACCTCGCAGGACTCATGTGTATCCCGCCTTACCTCGAGGACATCCAACAAGTGCGGCCGTATTTCAGAAAATTGCGTGAGTTGCGAAACTCTCTCGAAGCGCAATTGCGGCGTGACTTGCCTGTGCTCTCCATGGGCATGTCGCACGACTTCGAAGTTGCTATCGAAGAAGGCGCAACGGAAGTGCGCGTCGGCACAGCATTATTCGGTGCTCGCGAAACAAAATAATCTTTAGAAAGAGTCTCGTGGAAATGCCCACTCTGTTCACGCCCATTCGCTTTCGCGAAATCGAACTCAAGAATCGCATCGTCGTTTCGCCTATGTGTGAATACTCCGCCGTGGACGGTCACCCGCAAACATGGCATCTCGTTCATCTTGGCAGCAGAGCAGTTGGCGGCGCTGCGCTTGTCATAGCCGAAGCTACCGCTGTCGAAGAACGCGGCCGCATCTCTCCTGCTGACACTGGAATCTATCTCGATGCCCACGTTGAATCCTGGCAGCCCCTTACGAAATTTATTCGTTCCCAAGGCGCAATTGCGGGGGTTCAGCTCGCTCACGCAGGCCGAAAAGCAAGCACGGATCTTCCCTGGAAAGGAGGAAAACCTTTATCGCCGAGCGCGGGCGGGTGGGAGCCTGTTTCGGCAAGCCCGGTCCCATTCGATGACGGCTATACAACGCCGAGAGAACTTTCCGTTCCTGAACTGCACGAAATCGTCAAATCGTTTGCACTCGCCGCAAAGCGAGCGTTAGCAGCCGGCTTCGAGGTCATCGAAATCCATTCCGCGCACGGCTATCTCTTGCATCAATTCCTGTCGCCGCTTACGAATCAGCGGAAAGACGAGTTCGGTGGCTCTTTCGAGAATCGTCTGCGCTTCCCTCTGCTTGTCACAAAAGCAGTCCGCGAAGTTTGGCCCGAACGCCTCCCGTTGTTTTACAGACTCACTGCAACGGATTGGGTCGAAGGCGGTTGGGACCTCGAACAATCCATCGAACTCGCGCGCCAACTAAAACAGCTCGGAGTGGACTTGATCGACTGTTCGAGTGGCGGAACAGTTCCACGCGCCCAAATTCCCGCCGGTCCCGGTTTTCAGGTTCCATTTGCCGAAGCGATTCGTGCCAATGCCGGAATCGCCACAGGCGCCGTCGGTTTCATAACCGATGCAAGACAAGCAGAAGAGATCGTCTCATCGGGAAAAGCAGACATCGTATTTCTCGCTCGCGAATTCTTGCGCGATCCCTACTGGCCCCGCCGCGCTGCTCAGGAGCTTGGTCACAAGATCGAGCCGCCCGTTCAATATCAACGCGCATGGTGAATCCTGCGTCCAATCTCGAAATTTCAGAAAATCCCGCAGCCCAATCTGTCGTTTTTACCGTTCGCGTGCAGCCCCGTGCGAGCCGCGATGAAGTCACTGGCGTCATCGAAGGTGCTCTGAAAGTCCGCCTAACCGCACCTGCGGTCGAAAATCGTGCCAACGAAGCGCTCTGCGAATTCCTTGCTGCGCTTTTGAAAAGGCCCAAGTCGGCTGTTAGAATCCTGAGCGGTGACCGCAGCCGAACAAAGCGCGTAATCATTGACGGCGTAACGCGGCAGCAGATAGAAGCGTTGTTGCTCTTCGAAGCTTAGCGGCAGGGAACAAAAGAAAATGTCCTTCGATCTTTCGGAAATGCAGAGCGATTTGCGCGCCGCCGGCCTGCACGGATGGCTTTTCTACGATTTCCGCGGCCGCGATCCCATCGCGCAGCGTGTTTTGAATCTTCCGCCCGGTATGCGCACTCGGCGCTGGTTTTATTTCGTTCCAGCCAAAGGCACGCCGAAAAAACTGGTTCATAAAATCGAAACGGAATCGCTCGTAGCAGTTCCCGGAGAGACGCTTTACTACGCTGCTCAGGAAGAGCTCCGCGGTAACTTAAAAAAGCTCATCGGCCGCGCAAAAAAAATAGCGATGCAGTATTCCCCGAAAAACGAAATTCCTTATGTCGCGATGGTGGATGCCGGAACGATCGAACTCGTCCGCTCCACGGGCACAAAGGTCGTCAGCTCCGCCGATCTCGTCCAAAAATACGAAGCTGTCTGGACCCCTGACCAACTCGAATCACATCTCTACGCCGGCAAACATGTTGACCATATCGTCGCTGAAGCGTTCCAGCGCGCCGCACGTGGAGTCCGGGAAAATCGCCCTGAAACTGAGTACGGTCTTCAGCAATGGATTCACGAGCAATTCGCCGCCGCCGGTCTGATGACCGAGGAAGGCCCGGACATCGCCGTCAACGCACATGCAAGTGATCCGCACTACGGTCCATCGCCGGGCCGCCCCACGCAAATCAAGGAAGGCGATCTCCTGCTTCTCGACGTCTGGGCCAAACGCAACAGCCCGGCTAGCGTCTACTACGACATCACTTGGGTCGGTTATCTCGGCTCGAAGCCGCCGGAAAAAATCAAAAAGGTGTTTAACACGGTGCGCGACGCGCGCGACAAAGCCGTGGATTTAATTCTCACCAGCATCGCCAAAGGGAAGCCGCTTCAAGGCTGGCAAGTCGACAAAGCCGCCCGTGGCGTCATCGAAAAAGCCGGCTACGCAAAATATTTTTTCCATCGCACTGGTCACAACATCGGCACCTCCGTTCACGGCAATGGCGCCAATATGGACGGAATCGAAACGCACGATGTTCGCCACCTGATTCCCCGCACGTGCACTTCCGTCGAGCCGGGTATTTATCTGCCGGAATTCGGCATTCGCAGCGAAGTCAACGTTTACGTCGGCGAAAAAGAAGCGCGCGTCACCGGCGCGGTTCAGAAAGAGCTTCTGGCGCTCCTCGCCTAATAAATAAAACGGATATGGAAGAACCCCTCAACGAACAACTGCCGCCAGAAGATTCCGTGGCCGCACCCGCGTCTGCACCGGTACACTCGGCACAAGTACAACAGGACGACGGACGTGAACTTTTAGCCCTGATGATCGGTGTTGCCGGATGGGCCGTCCCTGGCCTCGGCCACGCTTTGCAAAAAATGTGGGGACGCGCGCTCGCCGTTTTTCTTGCGGTTGGGGCGCTCGTCATGCTCGGAGCAGGCATGCGCGGCAATCTTTTTACCTCGCGTGGAGAAGACGCTTTCGCCACACTCGGCTATTTGGCCGACCTCGGCGCAGGCGCATTTTATTGGGTCGCACGTTCTGTCGAAACCGCAGGCCCGGACGTCTCCCACTCTGCCGGCGATTACGGCACGCGCTTCCTTGCTACTGCTGGCGTTCTAAACCTTCTCGCAGCGCTTCACGCTTACGAAGCCGCGCGAGGGCGGAAAGCCTGACTGCCGATGAACGTTCCACTCACCCACCTTCAATCTATGCTGCTCTTCGCTTTGATTATTTCGCTCGCTTTCGGCACGCTCGGTCGCCGCCGTCCCATCGAACGCCTCAAATACGCCGCTTGGTCTTTCTTTCTTTTCGTCATCGTCGGCGTTGCCATAGGCTGGCTCATGTATCCCTTTTCTCGTTAAGGACGAACCGCTGAAAGAACACTTCTCTCCACCACGCTCGACAGATTTTTTCCGCGAATGTTATAATTTTCAGCGTCGGGCCGAGGTAGCTCAGTGGTAGAGCAGCCGATTCGTAATCGGCAGGTCGTGGGTTCAACTCCCACTCTCGGCTCCAGAATTTTCCGAACCTCAGACCTCACGATTTCTTTCGATACCCGCGCTCCGGCTTTTGGTTTGTAGCTGTACCTTGAGCGGCAATATATTCCGTCATAATCTACGAGTGCTTCGCGACTCCTGCGCAGCCCGGGGTGGATGCTTTGCTGGCTTTTCCCCTACCGCTTTCTAGTTTCCGGACCGTTCTGGCCTCTTTCGTGCTTCTTTCAGTTCTTCTCGTCGAAAGCCAGGCAAATGCGCAGCAGACTCCCGCGCCTCAGTGGCTTGAGGTGATTGTCGAAGCCAAAGACAAGGAAGCTGAACAAAGCCTCTCCCAAACTGATTTTCAAATTACCGAGGGTCGGACTACCTTCCCCATCGTCTCTTTGGCAGGAGGCTCGGCCGGCCCCCTCCGCCCGCTCTTGTTATGGTTCGTTGTTAACTGCGCTTCAACCACAAGCGGCTCTGCATTCATCCTTGGCAAAACGGATCTGTTCACTCCCATTCTGCAAAAGTTACCGGCTGCGGACACCGTCGCTGTAGCGGATTTGTGTGGCAGCGGAAAGACCGCGGTTGCTCTTGCCCCTACTGCGGATCGAGCGGAACCGGCAAAAGCTCTTCACACTATTTTGAGTGCTGCTCCTGTCACTACTCCGAATCTCCCAGGCGAAAATCCGCTCCTTGATGTGGTGGAACGTATCCGCAACGCTTCCTCATCGCTTAAGCCCCAATCCATGCCCGTTTTAATATTTCTCTATCGTGACTACACCCAAATGCATCTTGGTCCGCTGGAGAACATCATTCGGGATGTCTTACGAAGTCCAGGGATCGTTTACAACCTCGATAACGGTGCGACTAAGAAGCCGGTTGTCGTAGCAGTAGACCCGAGCCCAATTCCCGATTACGAATTGCAAGTCATCCATTTTCTGGCGCGTGAAACCGGTGGACAGGTTTATTCCAGCTGGACCAATAAATACGCTGAGAATCTGGATCGCCTGATTGGGGATTTACATCGCCGATACGAAATTGGCTTTGTCCCGCCGAATCTTGATGACCAGCGACACCAAATCAAGATCAAGTTGACTGACGAAGGTCGGCGAAAAGTAAAATCCGCGGACCTGAAATATGCTACGACTTACTTTGCGCCTCTTCCTCCCGCACCAGTAACCGCCGCACCATCACAGCAGGATGTTGCGCTCACTCAAGCTCTCGATTCGGAAACTCAGTTGACGGACATTCGATTCGACGCCTCAGGGAAAATCCCAGCAAACGAGCAATCTGGTCAGTTTCGTATCTATGTGGATCCGCGTTCTCTCTCTTGGGAAACATCTGAAGGCATGGCAGGCGATGTTCAGGCGAAATTCACGCTCGTTACAGCCTGCTTGGCTGCAGACCGGACAATCCTTTCCAACCAAATGAAGGAATTTTCAGTGGCGCGCTCAAAAGCCGACCAGTCCGGGGGTTCGCCAAAGGCCGTCATCCTCGGTATCTCTGTTCCTGTGCCAGCCAATACGGCCCGCGTTCGCTTTGTCATTCGCGATTCTGCCGGACACCAAGGTTCCTTTCAGTTAACCTCCGCACAAATCAAGCGCGAGGCTCCTTCGGATGCAAAAGTGCACTAGTTGTCTGCGGGTTGCGGGCGAAACGATTTCCCACCGGGAAGTTCTGCGGCAAATTCTTTTAGGGTTTTTTCTGCTGCTGTTTTTTCTGTAACTGCTTTTCCGTTTCTTCCACAATCTTCCGAAACTCTTCCACGGCGGGCACGTCGTGCGAATGCAGCGCATTTTTCGCGACGTAACGCCAAATCGGCGCCCGATCTGTCGGATCGGCGACACTTCCGTCATACACAAAGAAGGAGTCCTCGCTTGCTCCAACTCCTGCGCCAGGTCCCGTTCCGCTGCTCTGCGGATCGTTCTGGCCTCCGTCCGGCGTTCGTCCCTTTTGCCCGCCGATTCGAATACCGCTGTCGTTTGGCTGGATGATGACCGGGCGGTCATTCGGTGACGTTCCGCCGCCAATGGTTGGCTGCACAATTTTTCCATTGCCCTTGCGAATTACGACCACCAGGTCCGGCGCCATTCCGGTCATCACAGGCTGGAAGCGTCCCCAATTCGCAAATGCTTTCTCCACATCCTCCAGCGCAGTCTTGTTCGCCAGCGGAGCATCCGTCGAAACGCCCGCATCCGGATCAATCACTACTGCCACCGTGCGCGCATTCAAAATGGTCGCAGGCAGCACGGGTTTTTTCTTGTCGTTCGCAAACGAAAAAGTCGCAGCGGCGGTCGCAAAACCAAGCAGGAAGAAAGTGCCCAAACGCATCGGAGCCTCCGCAAAACCGTGCTTCCGAAAGTCTAGTCTTTATTGGGACGCACTGTAAGTCCCGCTCGTTTCTTGGAAGGCCGTTGCTGCGAGCCGCCGAGTCTCGCCATTGCTTATCCTGAAACAACTGGCCTTCGGTTCCATTGGCACCCACGGTGCTTCTTCCTAACCTGAAAACAGCAAGACGGTTGGAGAGGGCATTGCCATGTTCAAAATCCGATTGTTGGTTCCGGGCTTTGTTCTATTTGTGACGCTGGCTGCGCTGCCCAATTTCGGCCAAAGCCCCGCGCCGGGCCAGCAATCTCAGTCGGCGCAAAATCCGTCCCAAAATTCGCAGGGAACTCCCGCAGCTCAACCCGGCCAGCCAATTTCTCTGGCCGACGCAGCCCGTCAGGCCCGCGCCAATAAACAACCCGCCACAAAAACCGCAAAACTCCTCGATGATGACAATTTTCCGCGCGCTCGCGCCAACACCGGCCAAAAAGCGCCGGAACTCTCCGCTTCGGCCAACGGCAAAACCCTTTCTCTCTCCGATTTTCACGGACGCGTTGTGCTTTTGGATTTCTGGGCTTCCTGGTGCGGCCCCTGCCGCAACGCGCTTCCCAAACTCAAACAATTACAAGCCGTCTACGGAAGCGACCAATACGCTGTCATCAGCATCAGCGCTGACGATGACCAACGCACGTGGCAATCATTCGTCTCGACTCATCAGATGACGTGGCTCCAGCAATTCGACGGCGACGGTTCAATTCGTAAGACATTCGGCGTGCAAGCCTTCCCGACCTACGTCCTCATCGGCCGCGACGGAATCATCCTCAATCGTTACGTTGGGGAGGATTTCGCCGAATCCGTCCTCGACCGCATCGGCCCAGACATTAAAAAAGCCTTGCAGTAATCAACTGATTCCAAAATACTCAAAATTTCCTGCACAATAAACCCATCATGTTCGCCTCTAGAACCAATTGGAATTTCGCCGAAAACCGCCTCACGCAAGCTTTGGCCGAACACCGCCGCAATGGCCACGCGCTCATTGATTTGACCCTCTCTAATCCCACCGAAGCTGGATTCACTTATGACCAACCCACAATCCTGTCGGCGCTTCAGAATCGCGCATCTCTCCAATATGAACCCGCGCCGCAGGGCCTTCGTTCTGCACGCGAAGCTGTTGCGCAATATTACGCCGAGAAAAAGAGTCCAGTTTCCACCGAAGATATCTTCCTCACGACAAGCACCAGCGAGGCGTACTCATACATCTTCCGCATGCTCTGCAACCCGGGCGACGAAGTTCTCATCCCAACGCCGGGCTATCCGCTCTTCGATTTCCTCGCCGATCTCAATGACGTCCGCTTGGTCCGTTATCCGCTCGTCTACGATCATGGTTGGCAGATCGATTTTCCGTCTCTCGAACGCGCCATCACTCCGCTAACGCGCGCCGTAGTCATCGTCAATCCCAATAATCCCACCGGCCACTACGCAAAACCGCAGGAACAATCGCAACTCGCCTCAATTTGCGAGAAAAACAATCTCGCCATCATCGCCGACGAAGTTTTTCTCGATTTTTCTGTGGATGGAACCGTTGGAACTACATTCGCAGCACAAAATACAGCGCTCACGTTCTCTCTGAGTGGTCTCTCAAAAATCTGCGGCCTGCCTCAGATGAAGTCTGCGTGGATCGCAATCTCCGGCCCCGAAGAATCGAAGCAGGAAGCCCGCAAGCGCCTCGAAATCATCGCTGACTCCTACCTCTCCATGAACGCTCCCGTGCAGCACGCACTTCCTCGACTCCTCGCTACACGCAAGCAATTCCAAGCGCAATTGCTCGATAGGGTCCGTACAAATCTCGTCGCCCTTGATGATAGACTTTCCGCACAGGCTGTTTGCTCGCGTCTCGTCTGTGAAGCCGGCTGGAACGTCATCCTCCGCGTTCCCGCTACACGCTCCGACGAAGACCTCGCGCTCGAACTGCTTCAAAAACAGGGCGTTTTTGTTCACCCAGGGCACTTCTACGATTTCCCGCAGGATGGCTATTTGGTTTTGGGTTTGATCGCGCCGAAAATGGATTTCGCGGAAGGCACACGACGACTGCTCGAGTTCTTTTCAAACTGACAAAATTTCAAAAGGGAATTAGGTGTGCGGTTCCGCGCGGTGCAATTCCGCATGCCGGCCCGTTCCACCCGGCACAATTGTTCGCACGATCACGTACAAGAGCGGAATAAAAATCAAATTCAGCGACGTTGCCGCAATCATTCCGCCAAACACCGTTGTCCCCACGGAAATGCGCCCCGCTTTTCCCGCGCCCGTGGCCAGCACCAGAGGCACAACTCCCAAAATAAACGCGAATGACGTCATCAAAATCGGCCGCAAGCGAATCCGAGCCGCTTCCACTGCCGCATCCGCAATCGATTTTCCCTGCGCGCGAAGCTGCTCTGCGAATTCCACAATCAAAATCGCATTCTTGCTCGAAAGCCCGATCAGCATCACCAGCCCGATCTGGCAATACACGTCATTCTGCAGCCCGCGCAAATATTGCGCGCCGATCGCGCCCAGCAGCGCAACAGGAACGGCGAGCAACACGATAAACGGCAGTACGAAACTCTCATATTGCGCAGCCAGCGTGAGGTACACGAACACAAGCCCCAGTCCGAACAGAATCAATGCCTTTGATCCGGATTCCAGTTCTTCCAGCGTCAGTCCGCTCCACTCGTATCTCATTCCCTGCGGCAGCAGCTTTTTTGCAAACCCTTCCATGTCCGAGATTGCTTGCCCGGAACTGCGCCCGGGCGCGGCCGACCCGCTGATTTCCGCCGACCGGAACAAATTGAAATGGCTGATCACTTGCGGAGTGGCCGTCTGTTCCAGCGTCACCAAATTATCGAGCGAGATCATTTTCCCTGTGTCGGAGCGTACGTAATACCCGCCAATGTCCTTCGCCGTGTTCCTGAATTTTCCTTCCGCCTGCACGTACACGCGATACGCCCGGTTGTTGAAGTCGAAATCGTTCACATATACCGAGCCCATGTAAACCTGTAGAGCGTCCGTGATTTGGTTCAGAGGAACTTTTAGGCTTTTCGCTTTCTCGCGATCAATCTTCACCAAATACTGTGGATCGTTCGCCGTGAAGCTCGTGAAAAGTCCCGCCAATCGGCCGCTCTGATTTCCTTCGGCGGAAAGCTGGTTTGCCACATCCGCCAATCCCTGCAAGGAATTTCCGCTCGGATCCTGGAGTTCAAACTGGAATCCACCGATGCTCGACGTGCCCGCGACAGTCGGAGGATTGAAAGGAATCAGCAGCGCTCCCTGTACTCCTGCCAGCGGCCCGCGCAGCCGGTCGATTACCATCGCTGCGCTATGTTCATCGCCTTTTCGTTCCTCAAATGGTTTCAGGGCAATAAAAATCATTGCCCGGTTCGGCGCGTTTCCCGCGAAGCTGAATCCTGCTACCGAAAACGTGCCTTCCGCTTCCGGAACCTTCGTCAGGAACTCTTCCGCACGCGAGCAAACCTCGCGTGTGTACTCCAGCGAAGCGCCCTGCGGCGCCTGCACGATTACCATGAACCAGCCCTGATCCTCATCGGGAATAAAGGAACGCGGCACACGCTGATATACCCAGTAAGTGACTCCCAGCGTTGCTATGAACGCCAGCACGGAGATCGTTTTCCAGTGCAGCACGCCCCGCACTGTTCGCTGATACGCCTCTGTCCCTGCCGTCACCACTCGGTTGAAAGCCTTGAAAAATGCTCCTTGCGCTCGCTCACGATGGTGTCCCAGAAAAATCGCCGAAAGCGCGGGAGTCAGCGTCAGCGCATTGAACGCCGAAATGGCAACCGAAAACGCAATCGTCAGCGCAAACTGACGGAACAAAATTCCTGTCGTCCCGGGAAACAGCGCCACTGGCACAAACACCGCCACAAGCACAAGCGATGTTGCGATCACCGCGCCTGCCACTTCTTTCATCGCCGCGGAAGCCGCATTGTGCGGTTCCGTAATCCCTTCAACGATGTGCCGTTCCACGTTTTCAATCACAACAATCGCGTCGTCCACCACCAAACCCGTCGCGAGCGTGATTCCGAACAGCGTCAGCGTGTTGATCGAAAATCCAAACAACTTCACGAAAATAAATGTTCCCACCAGAGAAACCGGAATCGTAATCGCCGGAATGAACGTGCTTCGCCAGTCTTGCAAAAACAAATAAATAACGATGATCACCAGCGCAATCGCTTGCAGCAGTGTGATGAGCACGTCTCGTATGGATTCGCCGATGACTGTCGTCGTATCGAACGCCACCGCGGCGTGTAGCCCCGGCGGGAAACTCTTCGATAGGCGCAGCATCTCCGCCTTTACCGCTTTATCCACGTCCAGCGCGTTCGCTCCAGGCAGTTGCGTCACGCCGATTCCCACCGCCTCGTGCTTGTTGTACCGCAACACGGACCCGTAATCTTCCGCGCCCAACTCCGAATGCCCCACGTCCTTCACGCGGACAATCGTTCCGTCTGTGCCGGTTTTCAAAATGATGTTGTCGAACTGGGCGGCTTCCGTGAGCCTTCCGATCGCGCGCACGCTCACTTGATACGCTTGTCCCGCGGGCAATGGCGGGACGCCCACTTGTCCCGCAGCGACTTGTACGTTCTGCTCCTGCAAAGCCGCAAGTACATTGCTCGCCGTCAGACCTCGCTGCGCTAGCTTTGACGGGTCAAGCCACAGCCGCATCGCATACTTGCGTTCCCCGAAAACGAAAACGTCACCGACGCCTTTCACGCGCTTGATCGCGTCCTTCACATACACGTCTAGATAATTGCTCAGGAAAATGCTGTCGTACTGCGTGCCTTCGGTATAGGCGCCCGCCCCCAGGACGAAGCCGCTCGCCTGCTTAGTGATGATGATGCCGGTATTCTTGACTTCATTCGGCAACCGTCCGAGCGCCTGATTCACGCGGTTCTGCACGTCCACGCTCGCCAGGTCCACGTCGCGCGTCACGTCGAACGTCACCGTGATCTGGCTCGATCCGTCGTTGCCGCTCGCGGACGTCATGTACTTCATTCCCGGCACGCCGTTGATCGCTTGCTCCAGCGGAATGGTCACTGCGGATTCCACGGTCTGCGCGTTTGCACCGATGTAACCGCTGCTCACCACCACCTGTGGCGGCGCAAGTTCCGGGAATTGTGCGATGGGCAAAGAAGGAATCGCGATCGCGCCGCCCAATATGATCAGCAGCGCGCACACCGTGGCGAACACTGGTCTTTCGATGAAAAAATCAACGAACACAGTTAGCTTGGCCTCAGTCTTCGAATGACCAGCGCGTTAGCGCTGATTCAAAGCTTTTTCAATATCTCTTTAGGAGGTTGGGGCTTTAGCCCCAACATACGACCCCGCAAAATACGTACGGGCTTTAGCCCCTGAAGAAAGTTCCTCGAACGTGTTCCGCCTGCTGCGCACCACTTTGAAACTCATACTGGAAAATCAGTGCGTCGCGCCGGACTTGTTGTCGGCGGGCCCCGCTGCTGGATTCGCGGCCTGCTCCATCACAGGCATTCCGTCCTGTAAGAACTGCGTGCCGGACATGATGATGTGATCGCCGCCCTGCAATCCGCTCAGCACCGGATAATCGTTCCCGAATGGCTCGCCCACTTTCAGAACCTTTTGACGCGCGAATGTTCCGTTCGATTCCTTCGACGCCACAAACGCAAAGAATTGTCCGTTGACGCGGACCACGGAAAGAATCGGCACTACTGGCCCGTCGTGTACGTTCCAGGTGATCAGCGCGCGCACTTGCTGCGCGATGCGCAGTTTCGCCGTGGTGTTTGGCACCAGCGCTTTCGCCAGCACCGTCTGCGTGTCCGTATCCACCTGAGGCGAAATGAAAGTTATGCTCGTCTCCGCAATAGGCTTCTGATTCTCGTCCACCAGCCGCACCGGCAATCCCAATTTCAATTCCCTCGACCGGTCCACCGGAATATATAGATAAGCCTCAAGCGCTCCCGGCTCATCTACCGTCGTCAACAGCGTTGAAACGCTAACGCGGTCGCCCACGCGTACAGGAATGTCGCCGACGATTCCGTCCATCGGCGCGCTCACCTGGTAATACTTCAATTCCACTTTCTGCGTCCGCACTTGCTCTTCCATCGCGCGGAGTTGCGCATCCGCTGCGTCATAGGTCGTCTGCGCATTGTCGTAATCCTGCTTGCTGATCACGCCCGCATCAAAAAGTTTTTTCGCGCGCTCCAGCGAAATCTGCGCGAATCGCTTGTTCGCTTCCTGCGCCGCCCGCGCCGCTTCCTGGCTGCTCACCGTGGCTTCCTGTTTCAGCGGATCAATCTGCAGCAGAGGCTCGCCCAGTTTCACGTGGTCGCCCGACTTCACAAAAATCTTTACGATTTGCCCTTCTACCTGCGGATTGATCGCCGAAGAATGCCGCGACTTCAGCATGGAAAGGAATTCGCTCGTATCCGGAATCTTCTTCGTTTCGGCTACCTGAATTTGCACGGGCATGGCTCCGCCACCCGGCGCTCCATTATTCGCGGCGGTCTTGTCCCCACATCCCGCAGCAAAAGCCGCGCTCAGGCCTGCCAACGAGGCAATTCCAACCCATAATTTCTTGCTAGAACCTGGTTTCCTGGACGACTGCATATCGGGCTCACTTCCTTTGCATCCAGCCACTATCTTACGACACCCTTCCCTGGTACGAACAGATGCGTCGCATTCGCCCCAGGTTAGACGGGAGCTAAAACGTTTCGTTACAGATTGAAAGAGCGGTCGCCTCGAAAACAAAGCGAAATAAGTAACATGGTCGCAGTTTGCCGTCGCAAGCGCCCCACCTGGGCTCTACGTATGAAATGGCAGGAGAGTTTCGACTTCTGATTGGGTGACCCTAAGCAGTTAGTAAAAATCGTCAGGATTGATTTCTTTGCTGTTCAGTCCGAGCTGCAAGAGCTCGACGCTCTCGGAGCGGTCGAACACTTTGCCCGGAAAGAGCCGCTTCATCAGCAGCCGGAAAACGCCAAACAGGACGCCTGCGATCGCAGCCACACCGCAGAATATCCCTGCCGCGTAGAAAATTGTTTTCAAGACGAGCAACCAGGGCGGATCCGTCAGTGTCTGCGAAGGCTCATTCCACGTAATCGCCGTATCGTACTTGATGGATTGCCTTAGCTTTGCGGCCATCTCCGGTGAACTCGGAGAAAGCACTAGGCTCAGGAGAGAAGCGTCCCGCTCGACCGTTGTTCTCGCAAATTCCGGCTTCGACGCCAGCAATGGCTGAATATGGTGCAACTGCTGCTCCGCCAGTTGAGGCGTCGGAAACTCGACCAGCAACAGCACATCAAACTGTATGACATCGGACGTTTGATGGAGGCTTCTGTAGGCCCCGAGCATAACCTCAGCACCCGACCCGAAACCGAGTTCCGGTGCCAGACTTGCGAAAACCGCCCGGTTTAATTCAATGGAACTTACCGCAGCTTCATATCCTTTTGGCCCCAGGGAATAACGCTGAGTTCCTTGAATAAGTCCGTCAGAAGGCAAGAAGGCGCGCATCGGCGGGAGAGGGGTCTTATCCGCATGACCGTCGAGTGATTTCACCAAAGCGCGTAAATCTGCTTCAGAAGCGAGATTCTGCGAATCGACACGCAGAACTAAATTGCCAGTCAGCATCCAAAGCTGATTTTGCTCAACAGCCGCATTGTTTCCGACAAGCGACGCCATCATGCCGTGATGCAGTCCGGACGTATAAATCTCGTACGCCGCGCTCGGATCATGGAATTTCTGCACCCATACCTGAATTTTGCCGCCCTCGGAAGTGTATTGGCAGGAAACCGCGCCTTCCGCTGAGCCCGCTTCGTGTGAGAGGCTGGCGGCTACTGGCTTGTCAATGCAGCTTGCTTTAGTCCAATTGCCAAACTGGGCAGGGAGCAGTTGCTGGGCGTTTAGAGGCAAGACCGGCGCCGCAAAAACGAGCAAGGCTAGGCTGATTGAAAATTTACGCATATCCCTGGAACCTACTTTGACCCTGTATTAGACACCACTAGGCTACTTCTGGTTGCGGGATTCTTCTACTGCTGAAACGACCGGGGACCGCCTCGGCCCGGAGCCTGGTTGCAGGTTAAAGGTCATGCTGTTCAGGCTTTGCAGGTAGCCTGCGACGCCCTGGTAGATCCCTTCGGCGACGCGCTGGCGGTGTTCCGGCTGCTTCAGCATCTTTTCGTCGCTCGGATTGCTCAAGAACGAAATCTCCGTGAGGATCGACGGCATATCCGCGCCTATCAGCACCACAAATGGCGCTTTGCGCACGCCTCGGTTTTTCACGAGCTTTGCACTCTTCTGCACATTCTTCGAGAGCGAATCCTGCACGTCTTGCGCGAACTCTTTCGATTCGTCGATTTTCTCCGTGCGTGCGATGCGCTTAACAATATCTTCCAGGTCGTGGATTCCGTCCGAGCTGGAAGCGTTCTCGCGTGCCGCAACTTCCATCGCTTCGGCAGAGCCTTTCAAGTTCAAGTAATACGTCTCGATGCCGCGCGCCTGCGCGTCATGGCTCGAATTCGCGTGAATGGAGATAAAGAGGTCGGCTTTCGCTTCGTTCGCAATGCGCGTGCGCTCTTCCAGCGGAATAAAGGTATCGTCCGGCCGCGTGTAAACTACATCCGCGCCGGGCAGTTTCTGCTGAATGATTTTTCCCAGGCGTAGCGCCACGTCAAGGCACAAATCTTTTTCCATCAATCCAGTGGGGCCAATCGTTCCTGTGTCGTGCCCGCCGTGACCTGCATCAATCACGATGCGGCCGATTTTCAGGCCCAAAGTGCGCGTAAGCGTCGCCTGCCCATCGCGCGTAGGAGTGGGAACGCTCGGCGCCTTGACCCAATCCGGTTTGCTGGAAGCGTTTTTCGCCGATTTTGTGCGCAGGTCTTTGTTCTTGGCGACGGCCGGTTCTGCCGCCACCGTCTGCGAGCTCGTTGACGAGGATGGCTTGGATTCTATGGAAATCCCGGTTTCCGAAGAATTTCTTGCGACTGCATTCGTGTCGGGCTTCTCGGCGGCCACCGATCCGCTCATCGAAGAGGAATTCGCCGGGTTTGCAGCCTTCAAAATCTGCGGATTCGCATACAAATCAATCACGAGCCGCGAAGGCTTGCTGAGCAGGGAAGCGGTGTAATCCTTCACGCCGTTCACATCCAGCACGATACGCACAACGCCGGAAGAATTTTGCGCCACGCGCACATTGGTCAGCAGATTCCCGCTGACCTGCACGCCACTGCGCTTCAATTGAGGAGAAAGTTTTGCCGCATGCAAATCGAAGTAAATCCGGTCTGGATTCGCGATGCGTCCGGAAATGTATTGCACCGAATCTTCGAGCGCAATCGTGATACGCGTGGAATCGCCAGAAGCGACGGCGCTAATTGTTTTTACGGTAGGAATTCCGCCTGATTGCGCTGGCGTCCCGCCCTCGCCGGTTTCCTCTTTGTTTGAAGCGTTTTGTGCAACACGAACCGGTTCCTGTTTTTCAATAACGGCAGGCTTCGGATTGGCGGCAACTCTCGTTTCTGGCGCTGGCGTGCTCTGCAAAAGCGAAAGTTCCGTCAACGCCTGCTGCGCTTCCTTGCGATGCTCCGAGCGTGGAAAGCGCTTCAGAAATTCCTGATACGTTTTCATCGCGGACGCGGTATCGCCAAGTTGTTCCTGCTGCAATTTCGCAACGCGCAACAAAACATCCTGCGCAAATTTGCTCTTCGGATATTCGTGCAACAAAAATTGGTATGACTCCACCGCCGCCTGGTAATACGTGCGGCCGAACCGATCGCCCATCTCTGTGTACAGCTCGCCCACGGCGAGCAACGAATCCTGCACATCCGATGCGTGCGGTGAAATTAGGTAAACCTTCTTGTAGCTCGCGACCGTAGCTTTGTATTCCGCGAGTGAGCGCTTTTCCGCGGACTTGGCGTTCAACGCAGCGCGCTGTTCTTCCGCTCTGCTGAATTGGGCTTCTGCCGCATCGCGCTTTACGCCAGCTCTCGTTGGTTCAGCGTTGTTTTCCGATGCTTGAAGGGAAATAGCCGTGAGAGCAAGAGCAAGAGTCGCCGCAGTGGTCATCGCTTGCCTAAAAACAGGCGAAACGCGGGCGAAGGCCCTGAGGAAAAAAAACGAGGTTTTTTCAGAAAACTTCATGCCAACCGCATCCCCAAACATTTGCTGCTACAGACTTATTCTCGCACTAATCGTTGGTAAAAATCGTGCGGCCTGCGGGGTCGGTTTCCTTGCGGATGGAGTGTGCACTAAAGAGCCCACCTTCAAGGCGACCCGAGCCAGGCCTGTAAAACGCGTCCTGCACTCGTTGGACATAGTTTCGTGTTTCCCGAAACGCCGGAACGCCGCGAGCACGATCCACGGCACCCTCTCCAGCATTGTACGCCGCCAGGGCCAGTTCGAGGTTGCCATTGTATCGTTCCAGCAACGCCTTTAAATATCGAACCCCTGCGTCGACGTTTTGTTTCGGGCTGAACAAGTCCTTTACTCCGTATCGTTGTGCCGTTGACGGAACCAGCTGCATGAGGCCAACGGCGCCCTTGCGGGAGACCGCGGCTGCATTCCAGTGGGATTCCGTTTCGATCACCGCGCGAATCAATGCGGGATCGATGCGGTGACGTTCCGCGGCTTCTTTCACCAGGGCTTCGGCACCGTCGCGATCGAGACTCATCGCTTCGTGTTTGCGTCCCAGGAAAGTTTGCTCAGCGGGCAGGTAAATGGCGCGCGGCTTGGAAGCAGTGAGCTTGGCTTTCACCATTGGCTCGGTGCTTACATAAATATTGCGGCCATCGAAATTCTGGACCAGAGAAATTTGCGCGCGAGAAGGACTCGCTGCAAATCCCAGCGATGCCAGGACGATGGTTGCGGAAATGGCCGAACGTTTACCCATACCTTTTGATGCGCGCGTGTCCGAATCTGGTCTGGATACGCGGCAACGGCTGCCTTGGGGAAGGCGACAACAATATCGAGTAAGCCTTGACTGATTTGCTGCGGGCAAATCAGTTTTGCGAAGCCCGCCCGCGGGTTGGTCACACACCTGCGGCCACGCTTCTGGCGCTCCAGCAAACTATAGCAAAGGCTCGAGGTAGGAGGGAACTGACCGAAGGGCCGAATTTAGGGCAGTTGTGTCCTCCCCGCCACCTTCGGCCAAATCGGGTCTCCCGCCGCCCTTTCCGCCCACTTTTTGGGCTAGCGCCTGTATCAGCTTGCCGGCATGGACTTTAGCGGTCAGGTCCTTGGTTACCCCGGCGATTAAGGCCACTTTGCCGTTATCGGGCATGCCCAGGACGACTACTCCGGAGCCGAGCTTCTGGCGGAGGCTGTCCACGAGTTGGCGGAGGCCGTCCCGGTCAATATTTTCGACCTGGCTGACGACTGTTTTGACGCCCTTGATGCTTTGAGCGGAATTGGCCAGATCGTCGAGTTGTGACAGCGCACCTTTGCGCTTTTGTTCGCCGAGTTGCTTTTCGAGCTGCTTGACGGTTTGCGAAAGTTTTTCGACGTGCGCGAGGACGGCGTCTTCGCCGACGTTTAGTTGCTGCTGGAGCTTGGAGAGGATCTCGGCCTGCTTCTGGAAATGTTCGAGCGCGCCGATTCCGGTGACGGCTTCGATGCGGCGGACTCCGGCGGCGACGGATTCTTCGCTGACGATTTTTAGAATGCCGACGTCGCCGATTTTGTGAACGTGTGTGCCACCACAAAGCTCCTTGGAGTAAAAGCCTCGCGGGGCACGCTCATCCGGAATCGTCACGACGCGGACGTTGGCTTCGGGATATTTATCGCCGAAGAAGGCGAGCGCTCCGGAAGCGAGCGCATTGTCGAGCGAAGTGATGTCCGTTTCGATTTGCGTGTTGTGGCGAATCTCGTCGTTTACTTGCTGCTCGATGTCGCGAAGTTCTTCCGCGTCCACGTGGGCGAAATGGGAAAAGTCGAAGCGCAAACGGTCGGGGGCATTCAGAGAGCCGGCTTGTTTGACGTGCGTGCCAAGAATATTGCGCAGTGCCGCGTGGACGAGATGGGTACCGGAGTGGTTGCGGATGATGCGTGCGTGGCGCTCAGCGTCGGCGACAACGCTGACGCGATCTCCTACACGCAAAGTTTCTTTTGCTACGACTTTGTGCGCGACAAGTCCCGCAACGGGATAAAACGCGCCCGTCACTTCGGCGAGGAGTTGCGATTCAGAATTGTCGTAGAACGCGCCAGTATCGGAAACTTGGCCGCCCGACTCGGCATAAATCACAGTACGGTCCAGCACCACTTCACCGGATTCGCCAGCCTTCAATTCGTTGACTGGGCCGCCTTTAGTAACAATCGCTTCAATCCGCGCATCTTTCGATTTCGTGTCGCGGTAAAAATCCTTCTCGGTTTTAAATGTCTCCGCAATCTTCGCGTAAGCCGGATTCGCCGCCTCCTTCGCTCCGCCTTTCCACGATGAACGCGCCTTAGTTCGCTGCCCCTCCATCGCGTGGTCAAAACCAATCGGCTCGAACTGAACGCCTGCGTCTCTAGCCGCGTCCTCAATAAAATCTTTCGGCAGGCCAAATGTGTCGTAAAGAACGAAGGCTTTCTCTCCTGGTAGCACCGCAATATCGGCGCTCCGATTCATTTTTTCTCCGATGGCTTCTGAAAGCAGTTCGTTGAGTTTCTCCAGCCCAATTTGAATGGTATGGTTAAACCGTTTCTCCTCCGCCAAAACGATTTCTGGAACGTGCAAAGCTGCTGGCCCTATTAGCTCGGGATATGCATTTCCCATTAGATCTCGAACGGTCAGAGTCATTTCTGCGAGGAATGGCTTTTTGTTTCTTAGCAATCGCGCGTGGCGAATTGCTCTGCGCATGATTTTACGAAGGACATAACCCCGGCCCTCGTTGGAAGGCAGAACACCGTCTGTGATAAGAAACGTGGTCGCTCGCGCATGGTCAGCTATTACGCGCAAGGACGCAGCGCCAGATAAGGCCTCCTCAAAAGCTTTCTCTTGGCTCAAATCCACACCGCAGAGTTCCGCAGCTCGCTCTGTCAGCGGCGTGAAGAGATCCGTTTCGTAGTTGGAGATTACGCCTTGGAGGACGGCGGCAACGCGTTCGAGGCCCATGCCGGTGTCCACGGAAGGTTTGGGCAGCGGGTCGAGATGGCTTTCGATGCAGTTGCCGCGCACGTCGCATAAATCGCAGACGCGGTTGAACTGCATGAAGACGAGGTTCCAGATTTCGACATAGCGGCCGCAGTCGGAGGGGAATTTGCAGTCAGTATGGCCTTCTTCACATGCGGCGGGGCCCATGTCGTAGAAAATTTCGCTGCATGGACCGCAAGGACCGGTGTCGCCCATTGCCCAGAAGTTGTCTTTGAGGCCGGGAATGGGAACGATGCGATCGGCGGGAACGTTTTGTTCGAGCCAAAACTTTTTTGCTTCTTCGTCCACTCCGAGCGTGTTGCCGGGAGCGACTTCCGCTCCGCCGAAAACTGTGACGTAGAGTTTGTCTTTCGGAATGGCGAACCATTCCGGCGAAGTGAGAAGTTCCCACGCGTAGGCGATAGCGTCTTTCTTGAAATAGTCGCCGAAGGAAAAATTGCCGAGCATTTCAAAAAATGTGTGATGGCGTTTGGTGAAGCCGACGTTTTCGAGGTCGTTGTGCTTGCCGCCGGCGCGGACGCATTTTTGCGCGGTGGTCGCACGGGTGTAGTCGCGCTTTTCGAGGCCGAGAAAGACATCCTTGAACTGGTTCATTCCGGCGTTGGTGAAGAGCAGCGTGGGATCGCCGTGAGGAACGAGCGAACTGCTGCGGACGCGGCGATGGCCTTTGCTATCCGCTCCTTTCTTGCTCTCAAAGAAGCGGAGAAAGGTTTCGCGAATCTCGTTGCCGCTCCAAACTTTTTTCTTGTCCCCGCTTACCGCGGGAGTACCTTCGCCGGTCACATCAGCCTCGAATCTGGAATGGAAGTAATTTTAAAAGTATCGCAGAGGCTAAGAGCACAGCCAAGAGCGGCGGTGCTACCGGAGCCGAAATGATCGAGCGGGGTTGTGCAGTTAACCATAACACCCCTCCCCCTCCCCCTGTTTTTGTAAGTGTTCATTCTAAAGGACTTTAAGTCTAATGATTTGCAAGTGTTGATTATGAAAGGCTTGCAGACGGAAATTCTGCAAGTGTTCATTCTGCGGGAGTTAGCGAGATGGAGAGTGCGATTCACGGTGGAGTATATAACAAAAGGTAATGTTAGTCAAGTGGGTACTAGGACGCAAACACCACAAAGGAAAGAGAGGCACTATATATCGGGCCCCTACACCCTTAAGAAAGAACGGCCTACGTCGGTAGAGTGGATCAGTTCTTAGCGGGGTTGTTCTGAAGTGATGCCGTAGGACTAGCTTTTACCTGTGAGGATAGAGCGAGGACGCTGAGCCAGTATTGGAACTTGGGATTGTCGCGGAGGGAATCGAATTTGGCATCGGTGTTGAGGAATTGCATGCCGCTGGAGTGTTCTTCGTAAGCTTTCTGGAGCCACTCGAAGGCATGAGGCGTATCGCCCAAAGCGGCGTAAGCTTCGGCGATACCGACGGGGTTCGAATACTCGCCTGAGGCGCGAGCTGCGAGATCGTAGTTGAGCTCAGCGCGGAGCACGCCTGAATATCCAGAACGCGCATAGAGTTTTTCCAGCTCGCGGGCGAATTCCATCTCGCCGGTCAGAGCACATTTTTGCTTCCACAGGCTTAGCGTTTCAGCGTACATGCGCTTCTGGGCGTAGACTTCGCCCAAGTTGCCGTAGGCGCCAGCGAAAGAAGGATCCAGTTCGAGAATTTTTTTGTACTCCGCAATGGCGTCGTCATAGCGGCGTTCCCAGGTAAAAACTTCCGCGACGGCCATATTAATGATGGGAGAAAGCGGCTCGAGTTGTTGCGCGCGATGGACTTCGGCTTCCGCCTCTGGAAAGCGCCCGAGGGAAGCGAGCAACAAGCCATACCATTGATGAGCCGTCGCGTAATTGGGGTTGAGGTCAATGGCGCGGCGGAACTCCTGCTCGGCGCCATTCCAGTCCCAGTCATAAGAAGATCGGACCATAGCCAGTGAGACGTGGGCTTCGGCGAGCGAGTCATCGAGAGCAATGGCTTTTTCCGCGGCGGCTCTAGCTTTCGGGAAAGAGTCACGTGGAGCGATTTTGCCCCAGTCGTCGAGAAGATTGTAGGAATCGGCGAGGCCAGCGTAAGCGAGAGCGAAGTTAGGGTCGGAACGAATGGCTTGTTCAAAATAGGAGATGCCTTGCTGGAGGCCAGTTTTCGTGCGCTTGTTCCAGAAGTAGCGCCCTTTCAAATAGAGTTCATAGGCTTCCGGAGAGGCGCTGGACTTGTGCGAGATTTTAGATTGTTCATTTCCCGATAAACGGACGCGCAAGTTTGTGGCGATGTCCTGCGAGAGCTGGCGCTGCAGGCCGGAGATGTCGGCCATGGTGCGCTCATAGCGCTGGCCCCAAAGTTGAGAGCCGGTGGCGACGTCTACCAGTTCGGTTTGCACGACGATGCGATTGCCGTCGCGAAGGAGACGACTTGTGAGGATGGCTTTGACTTTGAGATCACTGCCGACGCGCCGGATATCGAGTTGCGGCTGGCGGTAGTGAGAGACTGTGGTCCAGGCCATGACCTTGAGAGTATGGAGTTGAGAAAGGTCGTTAACGACTTGTTCGGCGATGCCATCGCTCAAATATTGAGAGGCGGAATCGCTATCGGGGTCGGCAAAGGGAAGAACGGCGAGCGAGTCGTACGTGGTGCGAGAAGGAGAGCGCGAGATGCCTGCGATGATGAGTGAGACGAGAAGAATCGCTGCGATGAGCAACGTTACGCGGCGAGCATGGATGCGTTGCCAAAGAGAACGGGGAGCGTGCGTTTGCGCTGAGAGCTCGTGGCCATTGGCGTTGACAGGCTCCGTGGGCAAGAGCAGGCGATAACCACTTTTGTGAATGGTTTCGATAATGCGTGGTTGGCGCGCATTGTCTTGAAACGCTTTTCGAAGAACGGAGATGCAGCCGGGCAAGACATCGTCGGTGACAAAGACATCGGGCCAAACGGCGGAGATGAGTTGTTCTTTACTGACGACGCCGGGGTGCTCGGAAAGATAGAGGAGCACCTGCATGGCTTTGGGCTCCACGCGGGTACGGTCGCCGTTTTTTGAAATGAGATTGACGGCCGGACTGACGAGCCAGTCGCCAAGCTTGAAATCGCCCTGCATGAGAAACAGCTCCGACGTAATGGGCAGTCTGAATTTTTGACATATTGTGTCGCGATTCAAAAAATTCAGACTGCCCACTACCAGCTCCAGCGACATTATACTCGCCGAAGCTGAGGCTGCGATCATCACTTGGACCAGGAGTAGGTGAGCTTGACGGCAAATTTTTGTTCACGGATGGGCAAGGGATTGCCGGCCGCGAGAGTCTGAAAACGGGTTCCGAGGTTGTAGATGACGTACAGATCGCTATCAGGGCGGAATGTGTAGCGCAAGCGAATGTTGGCGCTGGCGGCTTGTGCTTGCGCCGTGTCCGATTGCACGAATGTAGTGAGATTCAGAAAACGGGTGAAGGCGTAACTGACCTGGACTCCGGAGAGCGCGATATTGAAATTTCCCTGAGGCAAGCGAAAGATGTTAACGGTGTTGTTGAGCGCGAGAGTGAGATTGGAATTGGGGCGGTATTGGGCGGTCATGGTGGCCGTTTTTAGCGTTCCGGCGTAGTAGTCACCCCATTGGAAAGATCCGGTATAGGTGAAGCGCGCGGCGCCGGCAGAAGTGTAAGCGAGCTGGTGCGAAGCGAAACGGTAGCTGCCGGCGGGGATGGAGATGTTTTTGTAAAGATGCAGAGGTTGAAGCAGCACTTGCGCAATCATGTCCTGAGGATTGGAATCGATTTCCGCGCCGTCGTTGAAGAGCACGCGAATGGTAGGGCTTACTTCCTGAAAATTCAGAGAACCTGAAGTGCTGGGATTGCTATCGAGAAGACCGCCGAGATCAACTTCGCGAAGATTCCAGAAGTGAGGGCGAGGGGTGAGCGTGGCCTGCAGGATGGTGGACTCGACGCCCGTGCGGGATAAGAAGCCGATTTCGGCATTGAAGTTTTTTTCCGTGATGCCGCGGCCAGCGTAAATGTTGATCCAGTTGTTGGCGTAGGTGAGGCGGCCGCCGAAAGCGGCATTGTCCGACTGCAAGCCGGGACTCCAAGTCTTGGCGTAATAGCCACGGAGATTGAGATTGCTGAAGAGAAGGAATTTCGCGTCGAGACCGCCGGAGCGATTGTAAGGATCGAGCGAGCTTCCGGATTCCTTGTCCGTGGCGATGAAGCCGATGTAGGAGCCTGGAGTGAGCGGACGCTTTACGCGGACGATGGAATAGTTTGCGTCGGGATTTGGACCGACAGCGCGCGTGCGGACGTCCATGATGCCGAGATCGAGACCGGCAACATGACCCGCGATTTTGCCACCTGCGTCGATGGGAACTTCCTGACCGGTGTTGGGATCGATGCCGATTTGACGCGAGAAAAAGAGCAAGTCCTGATTCCAGAGAAGGAAGTCGAAGATGTCCGAATCTTCGAGGAAGAAACGGCGCTTTTCGGGAATCATGACGGGAAACGGAGTGAGATTGAATTCTTGCTGATCCACGTCGGAGTCAGAGAAGTCCGTGTTGACGGTTCCTAATGCGATGAGATTGCGTGCGAGGCCGTACTTGACGTCTACTCCGCCGGAATGAAGCGCGCTCCAGGGCTGGTTCGAAACGCTTTGCGCGCCAAGAAGCCCGTAAGGCTTGACGACGAGCAGGCCGCCGCTCTCGATGCCGGTAAGTCCTTGCAATATTCCCGCTTGAGAGACGCGCCAGAAACCAAAAATTCGATGGAAGCCGGACCATTCGTCTTCTTCATTTTTGCGACGAATGAAGCGGCGAAAATTCAATCCCCACGCGCTCACGGAAGAGCCGCGGAAATTCAAGGTGCTGAAGGGAATGTCAATCGTGGCTGTCCAGCCGTCGGCGGTGATTTTGGCGGCTGAGGTCCAAAGGCCGTCCCAGCTCGGATCAATGATGGAGTCGTTTACCAAGGGAGCTTGTTCTTCGACGATTCGACCATCGCGTTGTGTGCCGAGAGGATTGACCTGAAAGACGTAAGCGTTGCGATGACTGAGCGTGGAGTCGATCGCAACGGCGAAATTGTCGTCGAGATCCTGCGAGAGATCTCTGCGGAGTTGAGTGGCGACGATGGCGTTTGGGGCGGAGTCGAAACAGTGAATGCCGATGTAGAGGTGACGAGAGTCGTAGAGGATGCGGACTTCGGTATTTTCCGTGGCAGGCTGGGTTTCGAGCGGTTCGCGCTGGCGGAAATCGGTGATGAGAGGAGCGCTTGACCATAAGGGGTCGTCGAGAGAGCCGTCTATGCGAGGAGGGCGTTCGGCGCGCGCGGCGGAGGCGGTTCTGGGGCCGGCGGGAGGAGCTTGAGCGTGCGCATTCAGGAATGGCGCGGCGAGGAGAGGCAAGAAAAGTGTTTGTGCAAGGAAGCGGGAAATGGGAAGAGGTTGCCGCATGTCTGCATAGATAAGGGATTGGAGGTTTGCTGGTCATGGCGACGGGATGGGGATTGTCTGAGGAATTTCTGACGGGTGCTGAATATCGCGAGAGATGTTATTGATTTGGGGGAGTTTGGAGAATTTAGGAGTGTTTAGAGATTAATCGGAAAGTCGTCTGGACTCTTGCAAGGATTCGCTGTGATAAGAAATAGAAAACGCCCGTACATTATCCATACGAGGGCGTATGGGTTTGCACGGGCGCTTTGGCAAAACGTTTGAGAGCTATGCCTCAGGGGGCGACGCCGCAGCCGTGGTCGTTATTGCTGTATTCGGGCTGAGTGGCGTAACGATGTTTGCCCACGCGAAAGACCGTGGGATCGCCAAAGACGGCGAACTGAGTGGGCGAGACCTGCTGGATTGTGAAGAGGTCGCACTCATCGCCGATTTCTTGCCCAGCAAGAACGACGGCTGTGAAATTGAACCAGGCATCACCGTCGGGGTCCGTGATTGTTTCGATGAGTTCGTGCGAGAGCGTGCTGTTGGTGGAGTCGATGAGCTGGCCATTGGGCGTGCCGGGGCGAACGCGGCAGCCGTCGACATTTTGGAAAGGTTCGACGGAGTAGAGAACATGGCCGACGTCTTGGAAAGTGACGCTGCTGTGGTAGGCACAGAAGGCGAAGCTGTTAGGAACGTCAGGTGAATAGCAGGCAGTGGCAGCGGCGGTGAAGCACTCGTCCTGTCCTGGCGGTAGAAATACGTGGAAGATGTGCTCGTAACCGGTCTCGCCGCTGAACAAAGCAGCGGCGTGAACGATAGCGCGGATGTTGGCGTCCGTGAGAGGAGCGGTGGGGGGAGTCGGAGTGTAGGACAAGGCAAATTCGTCGCCGAGGATGTAGCGACCACGGGAGTGTTGGTCGACGTACTGGTCGGTGACGTGCGCCAGGTCACTGTTTGCGAAGTCGGTGAGGAAAGATTCGGGGTCGCCCCAGCAAGTGGCGATGGGGCACGCGCCGTTCGGCAACAAGAAGATGGGATGGGATTGCGCGAAGGGAACGACGGCGCCACCGTTGTAAGTAAGATCGGCGGGGAAGCGAAGCTTATCGCCGCCTTCGAATGCAGAAGATGCAGTGAGCGTACTGGCGTTGGAGTTGGCGCGCTGACCAGGCGTGGCGAGTTCGCCGCGCTTGAGAGCTGCTCCTGCGGGGTTTTTTGCGGGATGAACGTGGCTAAAGACCACTGTGGCTTTATCGGCGGCCGCAGTATCGACAGAGGTTAATTGGATTTTGCGAGGAGATGGCGGAGCATTCTGGGCTAGTACAGCGCTTGCCGCGAGACCGCCGAACAGAGCTGCACTGGAAAGAATCAGGACAAAAGACACACCCTTTTTCATGAGACACACCTTTCACTTCGAGTTTGAGACAGGGCAAGGCGTTACGAGCGCGGGAGCGGTATTTAGCACGCTGTAGCGGGAGTGTCAAATGAAGGATCTGTAAACGGGAGAATAACACGAGGAAAAATTGCGGCAGGGGCGTAGAAAGCTTAGCGAGTGAGGGGATGTTAGTAGTGGCGGAGTAGGCGCCGCTGGGTTGGGCGCCGTATCTCTAGAAAACCTCAGGGCAATTGGGATGCGTTCAGGGAAAGTATGTTGAGGAGCGACGGTGGATATTGGACCTGGCTGTTCGCGTCCAAATAAGAGAACGAATAAATATAGTAGTAATACTGATCGCGGAAATTTTTGGAGCTCTGGTCGCTCGCCAGGGCGAGTGAGACGAGCGATTGCTGGAGTGACGACAGGTCGGGCTGAAAATTGGAGAGCAAGCCCCACTCCATTGTGGTTCCGGGAGTCAGGCATGGCCGAATGGAAGTCGGGATGAGCTGGCCGGAATCCGGGCTGGTGTATTGAGTGGAAGGGTTATTGTTGCAGTCTTGCGCGGGAGGGTAGCCAACGTTCGGGGCGTCATAGCCGACGCGATACCAGCCATTCGTTCCCACGTTCTGTCCATTCACAGTGGCATCCACAAAGTTGTTGAAAAGGGGTTTGGCGCGTCCCGCGGAAGTTGCGTGATTTTTGAGCGAGACGTAAGCCAGTTCGCTTGCGGCGTTTTGTATGTCGGAGACCGCCGGAAAGCCGCTGACGAGGGAGCCAACCGCTTTCTTGTTGTCAAAAAGAGTGCGGAGAAACATAGGGACGGATGAGGAGTAGTGGGAAATATCCCAACCGACCGTGGGGACAATCGCGTGAGCAACGGGCGCATTCGAGCAAACGTCGGGAGCGGTGTAGGGAGAAGAGGGGATGATGGGGAAGCAGTCTGTGGTGAAGCCAGCGTAAACCTGGTCGTCCAGGATGGACATGTCGCCATCGAAATAGGAGGCGGCGGTGGCGGCAGCACCATTGAAATCTGTAGTGCTGTGGGTATGCGCCTTGGTCTTGAAGAAATTGACGCCGATTTGGTAGGCACTGCGAAGAGTGTTGGATTGAGAAACCGTGAGCGGGACGTTTGTGGGGTCGTTGCCATTGGCGCCCAGTAATTCGGCGGCCATACCGATCAAATACAGGTCGCTATTAAACATGCCGCGGCACTCGGGATTGGTTTCGCCGGGTGCGAGATTGGGATTTGCGGTGAAGTACGTCCATGCTGCAACGGGCCAGGTCATGCCGGCGCTGTTGGCGAGAGGAGGATTGGCATTCTGCATGGCGGTCACGTCTTGAGGGCAGGGGGCAAAGGTCTGGTAGTACGCCAAGCGGATGACCTGATCGTCGCGAATGAGAGGCAAATAGTTGGAGACGAAAGTGTTCATGGCCGAGGTGCGGCTGTTTTTCGGCACGGTCGAGATCAGACGAATGAGCCGAGCAGCGGGATAAAAGAAAATTTCGTTGCAAAGGTAGCAATCGAACATGCCGTTGTTGATGACGTTGGGGAGCGTTTTGGCATTCCAGCCGTTAGGACCGCTGACGCCGGAGTTGTTGAGCTGGGAAGTGGCTAATCCATGGGCGGCGCCGAACGACTGCATAGCACTCAGGGTCATGAGGCGGCTGTTGGGGCCGTCGAAGTTGGCGTTGGTGCCGTAAAAAGCGTTGTAGAACTGTGCCAACTGATCCATGAGATCGCCTGGAGCGGTCTTGTTGTACACGACGATCTCGTTCAAAGATTTGGTTACGGCAGCCTCGGAGTTTTCCGCCACGGCGCCGACCTCGAAATTGCTCCAGGCGTTGTTTGCCGCGACCCACTCATAACCATAGGACCACGCAGTCGACGGATTGGTGCTGACATTCAACGAAAAAACGGGATTTTGGGAAGAGTTGTAATTCACACCGGCATTGGACCTCAGCCACAAGACACCCTCGTTAGACCAGGAATTGTTCAGATAGGTAGCGAAGGAAGCGCCACCTGGGAGCGCGACACTCCACTTCGAGGGCTGCACCGTCATGGCCTGTTGGATATTGGAAGGGAGAAGGCGAAAGTAATACTTCGTTCCCGGGACGAGGCCATAGTTTAGGACATTGAAGGTGGCGCCCGGCGGCGCGGGGGCGGAGCTGTCCAAGATTGGCGTGTTGAAGCCAGAGGTGTCATCCACCTGAATGCGGCAACTGGTTCCGGTTAGGGTGACCGTAACGTTTTGGCCGGGAGCGTCTTGCGACAAACTCAGGGTTGGCGTGGAGCCGGTAGGAGGAGTGGCAGCAATGGTGAAACGGATGGATGAAGAAACACCGGCGACCGATCCTTGCGGAGAAGAAGTGTATGGAACCGCCTGAACCGCGTAGGTGGTACCGCAACTTGAAGCTCCCGCGGTGAGATATCCAGAACAATCGAGTGGATTGCTTCCGTTCGCGCCGCAGAGGAAGTAGGGCGAGGTTGTGACTGGGTTGGAGTAAAGAGACGCTCCGGTGTAATAGTTGGTCAAATAAAAATAAATGCCGACGAGTGGGGAGGCGGTGACGTTAGCGCGAACGCTGAAATGCTGGTTGGAAAGTTGCGAGAGATAAATGGTCGAATCGCTTTGAATCGAAGTGACGAGCACGTTTCCCGAAGTATCGACGAGATCGAAGCTGGTGATGGCGGGCTGCTGAGCTGTCGCGGACGGCATAGCCAGCAAGAATGCCCCAATTGAAAAAAGGGCAAGTGCGAGAAGCGATTTCATGGCTTCACCTCGGGGACACCGCACTCCGGACAACGGAATAAAGAGCGAAGGACAGGATTTGAACGAAATGATTGTAGGCGACGGTTTGTGAATCGTGGTGAATCCCCGATGAAATTGGGTTAACAAAATGCAAAACTATCTGCGCGTGGTTCAGTTTGCCGCCAAGGGACCGGTGTTTATGGTTGTTCTTCGGGGGTGGTGTCGAGGTCGGGGAGCTCTTCGCGGGTGAGGGATTTTAATTCGCGGCGGATGATGTCGGAAGGGAATCCTGCGGCGAGGAGGCTGCGATAGAGTGAAGCGAATTTCTTGTCGGCTTTCTTTTTCATTTCGGGGCTTGTAAGTAGAAGCCCCGAACCCCGGCCTCGGAAGGAGCGGAGTTTGCGTTCGATGCGCTGGCGGACGATGGCGGCCTCGTCGTGCGACTCGGCGGACTCTGCGATGGCGGCGTTGATGTGGCGGTCGGGAACGCCGCGAGCGCGAAGATCGCGGGCGATACGGTATTTACCTTGTTTGCGGACCTCGGTGCGGCCGCGGGTGAATTGTTTGGCGTAGCGGGCGTCGTCAAGTTTGCCGCCTTCTTTTAGGCGGGCGAGGACGACTTGGGCAAGAAGTTCGCTGTCGGCGCGGCGCATGAGTTTTTGCTTCATTTCGTGGACGGAGTGGGCGCGGCGCATCAGCGTGCGCAGAGCGTAGTCGTAGAGTTCATCTTCGGTGTCGAGTTTGCGCTGCTTGCCGAACATGGGGGAAGAATAGATGTACGAAACGTGGGGCGCAACCAAGGAATGGAGCGGCGAACATCCGTACGAGACCAGGCCGTGCATTTATGGTGGGTTCATCTCCGGGGGGCTACGTTTGGCGAGACAAACGCTCCGGGTGCAAAAGCAAAAGGCATGGAGCGCAATTACGTCGATTGGTATTCACTTCTGGAGGGAGAAGATGAAATCACAAATTGTTTTGACTATTGCAGGTCTTTTCGTGTGCGCCAGCGGGAGTTTGGCTCAGGAAAAGCAAATCAAGAGAGCGGATTTGCCGCCTGCGGTTGAGAAAACGGTTGTGGCGGAAAGCGCGGGCGCGACGATTAAAGGATTCGCCATGGAAAAAGAGAAGGGCGAAACATTTTACGAAGCAGAAATGACGATCGGTGGACACAGCAAAGATGTTCTGATTAGCGCGTCCGGTGCAGTGGTTGAAGTCGAGGAAGAAGTTGCACTTGATAAGCTGCCAGCCGAAGTGAAGGCAGGACTCGAAGCAAAGGCTGGAAAGGGCAAGATTCTGAAGGTTGAGTCTTTGACGAAGCAGGGAAAGCTAGTGGCGTACGAGGCGAAGGTGCTGACGAGCGGAAAGAAATCGGAAGTGCAAGTTGGGCCGGACGGAAAGCAGCTCGACCACGAAGAATAGTTCTTCGTCCGACGAATCCAGTTTCGGGAAACAATTTATTCGGTCGCGGGTTTTGCGCCAGGCAGGCGGCTTTTTAAGAATTTGATTTGGCCGTCGTGATTGGACTCATGCTCGGCGACATGGAACCATTTCGCGAAGTTGTTCATGCCCATTTCGGTGTCGATGACGGTGAGCCATTTGTCATCACGCTTGCGAAATTCGGCGAGGTTTTTCTCGCGGCTTTCGTGCAGGATATTGAGGTAGTAGTCGAGATTGTTGCCCTTGATTGCTTTGCGCGCAGGCTCGTCGAGATTCATGGGAATGTCCCATTTCTTTTTTATCTCGTCGGGCCAACTGTCCCACTTCATGCCGCCGAAAGAGTTCAGCCCGTAATAGGTTTCTGTCGCAGCGAGGTGCAGAAGCAGTGCACCGATGGTGTTGGCTTTGGCGTCGAAGAGAAAGTCGAGATCCTGTTGCGACATGCCTTTTACGTTGTGCAGGACTTGCATGCGGGTAAACGCCATCATGGATACGAGGGTGCCGATCTCTGGCGTGAAGCCTTTCTGTGGACCGATCATCCAGGATTGATCGTCTTGGGCTGGGGCACTAGGAGAGAAGAGAGAAAATCCAGCAATGCTCGCGAACGAAGCAGAGGCGATTAGAAAGCCGCGACGGGTTGCTATGCCATTCATGAGGGCTCCTTGCCGTTGGGAACTCTATAGCCTGCCACGGAATGGTATGACGTTCCATTGCTCCGAACAAGAAGGGAGGACACGATTGCGAGTGAATTGCGACAGGAGTAAAGTCGAAGCCGCTTCACGAGAGAACGATACGTGAATCCTGCCGAATTTTCAGAAACGCGCATTGCAGAGATGGTGTTTGGCGTAGCTTCCTACTACCGCGGGGAGCGAAAACTTTATCTTCCACACACCGAGGCGCTTGCGGGCGAACGGAGAAAGACCCTAGAGCCATATTTTTCGACGGACGTACTGGACAGGATCCGGACGATAGTTTTGCATGGCGCACGAATACCACCGCCACCGTTTTATGCGGAAGCGTTGAAGCTGACGGGCGGGAATTTCCCCGATTTTGTGCACATGGCGTCGGTCACTTTCATTGACGTGATCGTGTTTCACGACAGGATTGAGGCGCGGGCGCTGTTTCACGGAGCGGTTCACGCGGCACAGATTGCCATTCTTGGGTTTGAACAGTACGTGGAGCTTTATATACGCGGGTTTGTGAAAAATTTGTCGTGGCTGGCGATTCCGCTGGAGGATCAGGCGTATAAGTTGGATGCACGCTTTGCGGAAGCGCCGGGCGACGCGTTTTCAGTGGATGAGGAAATCAGAAGCTGGCAGCGACTGGGAAAGTATCGATAGAGGAGCGGCTTCGTTGTGACTCAGCTCACTGGCGAGACGACGAAAGAAAAAGGGTCAAAAGACCTTTGAGCGCAACAAGGAATAGCAAAAGACCGATGGCGGCGCAGGGAGCCCAGGGAAGGAAGTTCCAGTAGCCGCGATCCACCATGGCTGTATCTGGGTCTGCGGGATCAAAGAGGACGGGCACGTGCGTGCCAACGTTGGGCTGGTAACTGGTTGCCTTCCATTCCTGAAAACGAAATTGCTCATCTCCCATCACGAAGACGACAACGGCTTCGTAACTCCTGCGACGAGCGCCTTGTGAGCCCGAAGAGAATTGAACCGGTACAGAGGCGACGATTGTTCCGGTTGTTGTGGCGCCTTTTAATAGAAGACGTGCGTGAACTTTGCCGGTGGAATAGGCGAAGAGGAGAAAGGGCAGCGCGGCTACAAATTGTAGGATAAAAGCGTAGCGAACGATCTTTTCGCGGTTTTCGTTCAGCCAGGCGATTTGTGGAATCGTGGAGGCCATGTAAAACAGACGCCACGCGCGTGTTTATTTGCGGCTGAAGCGTTCGAAGTCGGCCATTTGGGAGGCCATCTCTTCGCGGGCTGCGTCGGCTGCGGAGCGAATGCCCTGAATTTTCAGGCGGAATTCGTCCGGGTTCGAGGCGCGGAGCAGTGCTTCTTCAATGGTGATGAGTTGCTTGCTGTATAGATCGAAGAGCGATTGATCGAAGGTTTGCATGCCGTATTGCGAAGTGCCTGCAGCGATGGCGTCGTGGATGAGGCGCGTTTTATCGGCGTTGATGATGCAATCGCGAATGTACGCGGTGGCGATCATGACTTCGACGGCGGGGACGCGGCCTTTGTCATCGGCGCGGCGCACGAGGCGCTGCGAAACGACGGCTTTTAGTGTGGCGGCGAGCTGCAAGCGAATCTGTTTCTGCTCAGGTGGCGGAAAGACCGCGATAATACGCTGAATGGTTTCGGTCGCGTCGAGAGTGTGCAACGTAGAGAAAACCAAGTGGCCGGTTTCGGCGGCGAGGAGAGCGGTGGAAATGGTTTCGAGGTCGCGCATTTCACCGACGAGGATGACGTCGGGGTCTTGACGAAGTGCAGCGCGCAGTGCAGTTGAAAAGTTCGCTGTATCCACTTCGACTTCGCGCTGATTGATGAAGCTGCGCTTGTCGCGGTGAAGAAATTCGATTGGGTCTTCTATGGTGATGAGATGGTCGGCGCGATTGGCGTTGATGCGGTCAATCATCGCGGCGAGCGAAGTGGATTTACCGGAACCGGTGGTTCCCGTGACGAGAACGAGGCCGCGCTGCTCTTCGCAAATTTTGTTGATGACCGGAGGAAGGTTTAGTTCTTCCACGGTGCGAATTTTGGTTGGAATGACACGGAGAACCATGCCGACGTTGCCGCGCTGCTGAAAAACGTTGACGCGGAAGCGGCCTAAGCCGGCGACGCCGTAGGCCATGTCGAGTTCGGCGGTTTCCTTGAATTTTTGTTTCTGGCGGTTCGTCATCATGCTGAACGCCATGGACAGCATTTCTTCGGGCGTGATGCGGGGAACTTCGGTGATCGGGGTTAGGAGGCCGTCCACACGGAGATACGGGTGATTGCCGACTTTTAAGTGCAAGTCGGAAGACTTGTTTTCGACGGCGCGGCGAAGAAGATCGTCAATGCTTAAGGCCATGTGTGGGTCTCAGTTTTCAGTCGTCAGACTTCAATAAAAGCGAAGTGAGTGCAGTCTTGCCTAAAGGCGAAATTAGCATCCGTGGGTGGGGTGGGCAAGGAAGGAGGGAAGGATGGTAGCGGTGTAGTTACCTAGGCGTGGGGACAGGGGAATAAGCGGATGATCGCTTTAAAAGGCCGGACCCGTACAGACCTAGGTAACGCCGTGGCTAAACAACACAAACGGGAGGAAGGTGAGAAGCAGAGCCATACCAACCGCAAACGCAAACGAAAGGTACAGGCGATGCGAAAACCTCTGCCTGGCTAGAAACCTCTTTGGACGATCAGAGGCACCTCGACGATCCGTACCCATTAGCCAAGCTGAAAAGAAGGATGGAGCGAGTCCACACAACAAAAACAAAATCGCCCATAAATGATAGTGACTGGGCACATCATAAATGCTCCCCGACGTAGGGTGGCTCGCCGCATCCGTTTCGGAGAAGATTCCAGCCATCAAAATCCACGCTGACACTAGGGATGTCGTAAAGACCCCCGCGAATCTGATTATTGCGCTCACGGTTTGCGGTTAAAGAAGGAGTCGTAGAGGAGGCCGGCGAAGAAGCCGCCGAGGAGCGGTCCGACCCAGTAGACGCCTTGATTGGCCCAGTGTGTTGCGGCGAGAGCGGGGCCAAAGGCGCGGGCGGGGTTGAGTGCGCCGCCAGTGAAGGGGCCAGCGACCATGATGCCAAGCGCGATGATGAGGCCGATGCAGAAACCGGCGTAAGGGCGGGCAGAGTTGCGGTCATCCACGGCGGTGGCAAAAACGGTAAGGACGAGGAAGAAAGTTGTGACGGCTTCGAGGATGAGGCCGGAAAGAACGGTGAAGTCGCGGGTAAGGCTTGGAGTGCCGAGAGCGACGGCGCGCCACGTCTCTTCTGGGACGACGGCACGTAGGAGATACGCGGCGGCGATGGCACCAGCGACTTGCGCGACCCAGTAAGTGACAGCTTCGATGGTGGTCATGCGCTTGGTGACCCAGAAACCGATGGTGACGGCGGGATTGAAGTGGCCGCCGGAGATGTGGCCGAGCGCGCAAATCATCAGGCCGATGGCGAGACCATGCACAATGGCGATTGCAAAGAGGCCGACGCCCGCACCGTGAAGGAATTGGTCAGCGCAGATTGAGCCTGCTCCGAAGAAAACCAAGGCGAAGGTTCCGATGAATTCGGCGGAAAGTTTTTGGGGCGTCGAGTACATGCAGATGCCTCCCAGGGCAAAGAGGGATTGACCGGGAAGGAGTTTAGCGAAAGAGGGGGAGAAGAAGCAAAGAAGTAAGAAAAGAAAAGGACGCCCGAAATTTGGACGCCCTTGGTTGAAAGAAAAATTACCGCGCGGCGGCGACGGGTGCGTTTACGGGCGTTAGCCAACCGTGGCGGTCTTCTTTCTTGCCGCTGGTTAGGGCGAAGAATTCTTCCTGAAGTTTGCGCGTGATGGGGCCGGCGACGCCTTTGCCGACCTGAATGTGATCAACGCTGCGAATGGGCGTGATTTCGACGGCGGTGCCGACGAAGAAGACTTCGTCCACGATGTAGAGCATTTCGCGCGGGATGACGGTTTCCTTGACGGTGATGCCGAGGTCTTCGGCCATTTTCACGACGGTGTCGCGAGTGATGCCGGGAAGAATGCTGGTGGCGAGCGGCGGAGTGTAGAGCACGCCGTCGTGTGCGAGGAAGACGTTCATGCCGGAACCTTCGCTGACGTGGCCGCTGGAATCGAGCGCGATGCCTTCGGCGTAGCCGTTGAAGCTGGCTTCCATGCGAATGAGCTGCGAGTTCATGTAATTTGCGGCGGCTTTGGACATGGCGGGCAGCGTGTTTGGAGCGATGCGCGTCCAGGAGCTAACACCGATGTCTACGCCCTTGGTGAGCGCTTCGGGACCGAGATACGCACCCCATGTCCAGCAGGCCATGTAGCAATCGATGGGCGAGTTGAGCGGGTTCACTCCGACTTCACCGTAACCGCGCAGAACGATGGGTTTCACATAACAGGAATTGAGCTTGTTGTGGCGAACAAGTTCGCACGCGACGTTGCCAAAATCTTCGACGGAATGCGGAAGATCCATGCGATAGATACGCGCGGAGTTGATAAGGCGCTGCATGTGCTCACGAAGACGGAAAATCGCGGGGCCTTGCTTGGTTTCGTAGCAGCGAATGCCCTCAAATACGGCGGAGCCGTAGCTGACGACATGAGAAAGGACGTGAATCTTCGCGTCATCCCAGTTGATGAATTTTCCGTTGTGCCAGATTTTCTCTGTCTTCTGAACCGGCATGATAAGTCTCCCGTGAGTTACGTCATTTGGAATTTCAGAATACGGTACGCGAACAGAGGCGTCAATTGAGTGTGCGGGAAAGGGCAGGGGACGCCAGAACCAAATTGGGTGGCGGGAGAAGAATTTCTATTTGCTCTACGCCGTAAGCGGCGCCTGGCCGCGGAACTCCAAATGAAACTAGTGGCTTTCGGGTGCAGGTGCGGATTGGTCGGGCTTGGGAGCTTCTTGTTTTTGCTGTTGGCCGGGTTTTTCTTTTGATTTGTCGGAGTCGTCGAGTTTTTGCATGATGATTTTTTCTTCGGCGATGACACGGCCATTTTTCGCTTCGTAGAGACCAAGCAGGAAAAAGGGAATTGCGGTGGCGAGGACGTAAAGCTTTGCTTTGCGGCCGATTTTGGCTTCCGGCTCCCAGCGGAAGAGTTGGGTGGATAGGAAGAGCGTCAATACAAACCACACGAGAAGAGAGATAAAAATCATGCCGAGAGCATTTGGCCAGAGAGCTTCCATGATGGCTCTTTTGAAGCCGTGGACGAGATAAGTGGCAGGGAGAAACAGCGCAACATACTGAACGCCTTTCGATAGTGCTGTGAAGGGGATAGTGGCACCGGAGAGAAAAATCAGCGGGAGCCAGAGGAGCTGATTGAGTACTTGCGTTTCCTGCATAGTGTTGGTGACGCTGGCGATGACGAGGCCAAGCGAGCCGAAGGAGATGATTCCGGCGGTGGCAAGAAGAACGATAGATAAAACGTTGCCGAGAGAAGGAACGTGGAATATGTATCTTGCGAAGAGAAGTTCCAGGACGACGATGGGGAGCATCATCAGACAACTTGCGAGCAGACTGGATGCAAGCATGTCCGACTCTTTGACCGGGCAAACATGGAAGCGGCGAAGGATGCCTTGTTCGCGGAACATAACGAGGGCGGCGCTGAGTCCCCAGAAGCTGCCCATCACGTTGAAGCTGAGTGCAGGACCCAGCAAAAACTTGACGCCGGCGGGATCGGATTTCGCGAAGACGCCCGCATAGAGAAAGAAAATACCGATGGGCATGACGACGCTGAAGAAGAAAAACATTTTGTTGCGCATGGCGAGGCGCATCCGCATGCGTGTGAGAGTGATGAGGTTCGTCAATCGCGTAGCCTCCTTCCAGTGAGTTCGATGAAGACGTCTTCGAGCGAAGGTGTGAAAATTTCCAGGCTGACGAGTTCATTGTTTTGCGTTTCGAGGTGTTTCACGAGAGCGACGATGGCTTGCGGAGGCCGCTGGCAGTGAAGAACGTAAGCGCCGTTGAGCGCGCGGCAATCATGAACGCCTTCGAGATTTTTGAGCGTGGTGTCGGATTCGGGTTTCGCAAGGCGGACTTCAATGCGTGTTTTATCTCCGGAGGCTTGTTTTAGCTCGTGAGGAGTGCCCTGGCTAATGACTTTGCCGTGGTCGATGATGGCGACACGGTCACAAAGGCGCTCGGCCTCTTCGATGTAGTGCGTCGTGAGGACAATGGTCTTCTTGTCGCGCCGGAGCTCTTCGATAATGTCGTAGATTTCGCGGCGAACTTGGGGATCGAGTCCGGCAGTCGGCTCATCGAGGAAGATAACTTTTGGGTCGTTGATCAGCGCAATAGCGAGAGCGAGACGCTGTTTTTGCCCGCCGGAGAGCTGCGAGTAAAACGCGTTACGCTTTTCTTCGAGTCCGAAGCGGTTCAAAAGTTCTTCAGGCTGCTTGTGCCGCTTGTAAAAGCTGGTGAAGAGTTTGAGCGCTTCCATGACGCGGATTTTGTCCGGCAGAGCAGTGGATTGAAGCGCGGCACCGATTTCATGCTTAAGAGCGTCGGCATCTTTTGCGGGATCGTATCCGCAGACGACGGCAGTGCCGCCATCGGCGGTGCGCAGGCCTTCCAGGATTTCAATCGTGCTGGTTTTTCCGGCCCCATTAGGACCGAGAAGGCCAAAGACTTCGCCTTCCTGAACGTTAAAGCTGACGCCACGGACGGCTTCGACATCTCCGTAGCGCTTGACCAGATTTTCCACTCGCAAGACGGGTTCGGGCATAAGTAAGAGACGGAATTGTATAGCAAAAATTGGATTCGCGCTTCGCGCCAGGGCAGGGGCGGAGCGCGTTCAGTTCTAATACGGATGGCGAGCAGAAACATTTCAGCGAGGGAAGTCGTAAGTCTTCAGGTAGACTTTCGGGCGCGTTGGGAATGAGGAGCATCGTGGGACGAATTAGCGCGTTTGTGAAATCGGATTTTGTCGTGCTGCTGTTCTTGGCGTTGGCGAGTGTGGCGGTGCATACGGCGACGAATGGGCAGTATGGGTTTCATCGCGATGAATTGCAGACGCTGGATGACGCGCGACACATGGATTGGGGATTTGTGGCGTACCCACCGATTACTCCCGCGATCGGACGGCTTGAATTGACACTGTTTGGTACATCGCTCGTGGGATTCCGGTTTTTTGCTGCGGTAGCGGTTAGCGCGGCGATGGTGCTGGCGGGGCTGATCGCGAAGGAATTGGGTGGCGGGCGGCGAGAACAGGTATTAGCCGCTGTGGCGACTTGTGTTGCGCCTGTGGCGCTGGCGCAGGGGGCGGTGTTTCAGTATGTGTCGTTTGATTATTTATGGGGAGTGCTAGCAACTTATTTTTTGGTGAGGCTATGCAAATCCGGCGATCCGCGATGGTGGCTGGCCATTGGATTAGTTTTGGGATTGGGAATGGAGACGCGGTACACAGCGGGATTTTTGACGCTGGGAATTGTGGGCGGAGTTCTGCTATCGGATGCGCGGCGATATTTGTTGAACAAATGGCTTTGGCTGGGAGTTGGGATTGCGGTGCTGCTTTTTGTGCCGAATGTCGTGTGGCAGGCGCAGCATCATTTTATTTCACTGGATTTTCTAAAGCATTTACATGAAAGAGACGTGCGGCAAGGGCGAAATAAGGGATTTTTATTTGGACAGATTTTGCTGTGCGTAAGTGTTGTGACGGTACCGCTGGCGGGCTGGGGGTTATGGTTTTTGTCCGCACGGGAACAGGGGAAGCGATACGCGCTGGTGGCGTGGACGGTGATGTTGACGTTTCTTTTGTTCTGGATCGCAAAAGCGCGGTTTTACTATACGGCGCCGATTTATCCGGTGCTGCTTGCGGCTGGAAGCGTGGCGTTTGGAAATTGGATGAATGCTGCGAAAAGTGGAACCGCCAAACTCGTAAGCAGATTGCGATGGACATTGATTGTTCTGAATGGAGCAGTCATGGCCGTATTCGTGATGCCGATTGCGCCATTTGGCGGCGCTGCGTGGCGCGTGACGAGCAAAATGCATGACCAGTTTCGGGAACAGATTGGCTGGCCGGATCTAGCCGAGCATGTGGCTCAAATCTACAACTCGCTTCCTGCAGAGGAACGAGCAAAAACGGGAATCCTGACAGGGAATTACGGCGAAGGCGGCGCACTGAATTTGTACGGGCCCTCGAAAGGTTTGCCGTTTGCCATGGCAGGAACGAATTCGTTCTGGTATCGCGGATACGATCCGCGTGAACCACAGACGGTGATTGTGGTGGGATTTGACTTGGACGAAGCGCAAGGAGATTTTGCGAGTTGTGTTGTGGCGGGGAAAAACACAAATCAGTTTGGCGTCGAGAATGAAGAGTCGCGGGATCATCCGGACATTCTGTTGTGCAGGGGATTGAAGGAAAGTTGGCCGAAGTTTTGGGCGAATTTTCAGCGGTATGGCTGATCCCCGAAATCTCAAAGGTTGTCGGGCATAGCGGCCTGGCTCTTCAGGAGAATTTCAGAACTTCTTCGTGTGGGCCCGGTCGAATATCCGTCAGGGCCGAGCTTGAAGATAATGAACTCGTAGCCAAGCTTTTGAAGGGCATCACCGAGATTCGCAAGTATTCTAAGTTGGTCCGTTTCGGGCAAGTTATCGGGAGCCGCCAAATTGATTTGGCGAGGTTCTTGTACGCCCCATGTGCCCAGAAAATCGAAGCTCTGTGTTCTCTCTGAGTAGTCAACTTCAACAAACTCTAAATAATCTCGAAACGCTCGAGCCTCTCGAACATTGCGTTTGATTTTGATGCGGTAGGCAGCAGTTTTGAATTTGTATTTGGATTTGAAAAGGCTAAGCATGGTTTTCACGGATACTTGTGAGTTTTCTTCTTAGGATTATTTTTCTTCGCTGATTTCTTGAGCCGCGGAACAGTCCATTCGTGGCGCTTCATATTGACGCGGCGTTCGGTCATTTGAACGCCTTCGGATTCGAGGAGTTTTCGTTGGAGCGAGGCGTAAGGTTCGCGGATTAGAAGTTTCCCACCTGCGCCAAGAACACGATGCCAGGGAATTGCCTTACCGGAAGGGCAGCCCGCCATGGCGCGTCCTGCGGTTCTTGCGCCGCCCGGCAAACGCAGGGCTCTAGCTAAGGCCCCATACGTTAGAACCCGCCCGCGAGGAATTTGTTTCACCAGCTTGTAGACAGGATCCCAGGACATAGGAAGACCAGCATTCCCAAAGAGTTAGAAAACGCCTGGCAATCGTAGGCGTTGGTGTGTACGTGCCGCAAGTGGATTTTGGCGGAGGCGTGTTTAACAAAGTGAATGAATTCGGCGGCACAAATACAGAGAAGTGAAGTAAGGCTTTGGCGCTGCCGAAGGATCGGAAAGAGGAGAATCCACTGTGCAAAATTGGAACGAGTATGCGAAGCGCAAATGGAACGCAGCGAAAAAACAGATGCTAGTTTTGTGCGCTTCTCCGTTAGGTTTGCAGTTAACACATTGGATGCAACTCTTGAAGAGATTCAGCGTCTAATTATTGACGGGTGTAGTGGAAAGAAAATACACTACACCGACGACGAAGCAGGGGAGAAGTCATGGCTTTCGTTCGGCGCAAAGGAAATTCGTTCTACCTGGTGCACAACGTGCGCCGCGGTGGAAAAGTGCGCCAGCTGCACCTTGCGCGTCTTGGCGAAAAGGGAAGAATTACCGAGCAAGTTGTTCGTGAGGTCTCGAAGAAGCATCCGTTCGTGGAGCTCAACTGGCGAGCGTTGCGCGAACAGGCAAGTCAGAAGATAAACCTGGCCGATCCCAACTCACCCGAGGTACAAAAACTCGTCTCCACGCTCCGGTCTCTGCACCTGGAGCTAGCGGATCTCTTTCCGCCCGTAGTCCAAATTTCGGAATCGCCCGCTGTTGCGAAGGAGCTGCTCGTGCAGTTGCGGCTTCTGCAAACGACGATTCAGGTCAAGCTGTCGCAGTTTGACTTGAGATCGCGCGGTCGGTTCGGAAACGTGTCGCAGCAGTCCGGCGGCGCCAGGAGGCGGTCATGAGCACCACAAAACTTTCACTCGATCCGGAGAGACGCAGCACGCAGACGATGGAGTTTCAGGCGTCGTTGAGCTCGAAGATCGTTGGACAGGAAGAAGGGGTACAGGCGTTGGTAGACCTGTATCAGGTGTTCTGCGCGGGGCTGAATTCGCCTGGACGCCCGGTTGGGAATTTGCTGTTTTTGGGACCGACAGGTTCGGGCAAAACACGAATCGTGGAAGCGGCGGCGGAGATTTTGTTTGGCGATCCGAGAGCGGTGATCAAGGTAGATTGCGCGGAGTTTCAGCATTCGCATGAAATTGCGAAGTTGATTGGTTCGCCCCCCGGGTATTTGGGACACCGCGAGACACATCCGTTGATTACGCAGGAAGCTTTGGCGGCGAATCACACAGACAAGCTGAAACTCTCGTTCCTGCTTTTTGATGAAATTGAAAAGGCGAGCGATGCGCTGTGGCAGTTGTTGCTGGGGATGTTGGACAAGGCGACTTTGACGCTGGGAGATAACCGGCGAGTGGACTTGTCGCAGACGGTGATTTTCCTGACGTCGAATTTGGGTGGTGGAGAGATTACCGAGCTGATGTCCGGTGGGATGGGCTTTATCCAACCGAAGGACAAGCCAACGGCGGATTTGGATGAAAAGGTCGAGAGAACCGCCGTGGAAGCCGCGCGAAGAAAATTTTCGCCGGAGTTCATGAACCGGCTGGACAAGGTAGTGGTTTTCCACCCACTGCAGAGGACACAACTGGAAGAAGTTCTAGAAATCGAGCTAGGTCAGGTCCAGCAACGGGTGCTGGAAACGGCACGAGGTCAGTTCTTGTTCCGAGTAACGAATGCGGCGAGAGATTTTCTGCTACAGGAAGGGACAGACCAACGATATGGGGCGCGTCATCTGAAACGGGCGATAGAACGGCACATTGTCTACCCACTGGCTAACTTACTGGCGACCGAGCAGGTGCGTTTGGGCGACCTCATCAAGATCGACTGGGACGGCGAGCACAGGCAACTGACGTTTGTGCGCGAGAGTGAAGGCGCGCTTGTGGAAAACCCCTTGCCGCCCGCGACAAAGACTGCTGCCGCTGCGGAAGCACAGGATGGGCGGTCCGTGGATGCACCGACGGAAGCCGTGGCAGAAGAGCGAAAAACGCGAGCTGCGACGCCAGCTACTGGTCCGGGACCGGCGCCGAGCAGCCGGAAGAAACCCGAGCGGTAACCGCAGACAAATAAATCCTTAAAGAACTACTTGAGGGCGCACAGACAATGCCGCGCCCTTTTTTGTCGTGGGGCGGGGACACAAACTGTTTCAGCTCTCTCACTTTGCACTAAGTTGAAACAGATTCTCACGCGATGAGACAGTTTCCAGGATTGAAACCTCCGTATCTCATTGAGATTCCAGATGTTCACATGCCTGTCAATTTGCGTCAGGGATGGTACTTCTCCTGCTTTGTTTATAGGTCACTGCGTTGATGAGACGCAGCGGTGGCTTTGAAATATGCACCGATATGAGGAAACTCCGATGAAAGCCGCAACCCGCCAACAATTGGATCCCAGTATTCGCAGCAACGACACGCGAGATTTCGAGACTTCTCTTCGTTCGAAGATCGTGGGTCAGGAAGAAGGGGTGCAGGCGCTGGTAGACCTGTATCAGGTGTTCTGCGCGGGACTGAATTCGCCAGGGCGGCCTGTTGGAAATTTGCTGTTTCTGGGCCCGACTGGTTCTGGTAAGACGCGGATTGTGGAGGCAGGAGCAGAGATTTTGTTTGGTGATCCGCGCGCGGTGATCAAAGTGGATTGCGCGGAGTTCCAGCATTCGCATGAAATCGCGAAATTGATTGGCTCACCCCCAGGATATTTGGGACACCGCGAGACGCATCCCTTGATTACGCAGGAGGCGTTAGGGGCGAATCACACAGATAAGCTGAAACTGAGCTTTTTACTTTTTGACGAAATCGAGAAGGCTTCAGACGCGCTTTGGCAGCTTCTGCTTGGCATGCTCGACAAGGCGACTTTGACGCTGGGTGACAATCGACGCGTAGATTTGTCCCAGACGGTGATTTTTATGACGTCGAATTTGGGCGGCGGAGAGATCACGGAGCTGATGACCGGCGGGATGGGGTTCATTCAGCCGAAAGACAAGCCGATAACGGGCTTGGATGAGAAGGTCGAGAGAACGGCAGTTGAAGCGGCACGCCGCAAATTCTCGCCGGAGTTCATGAACCGTTTGGATAAGGTTGTTGTGTTCCATCCTCTGCAAAGAACACAGCTGGAAGAAGTGCTGGAAATCGAGCTAGGTCAGGTCCAGCAACGCGTGCTGGAGACAGCGCGGGGGCAATTCTTGTTCCGAGTGACGAGCACAGCGAGAGACTTTTTGCTTCTCGAAGGCACGGATCAGCGGTATGGAGCACGTCACCTGAAGCGTGCGATTGAACGGCACATTGTCTACCCACTGGCTAACTTGCTCGCGACCGAACAGGTGCATTTGGGCGATCTAATTTGCATCGACTTTAATAAGAAGCAGGAATGCCTGACGTTTACTCGCGAAGGCGAAAATCTTTCCATGCCGGTGCGAAGAATTGAACCGGTTGTGCCCGTGAAAGTTGCGCAGGCGAAGAGCGGCAAGACTGTCGATGAACCCTCTTCCACGAGACTTCCGGAACCTGCGCCGCGTATGGCTCGCTAAAAACTCTTAAATCCTTCCGGCCCGGGCGAAAACGCCCGGGCCTTTTTCTTTTTTAAGCCGGCGCGGTAAAGTAGATCGAAGAGTCCACCGGGAGGCCCCAATGCTCAAGAAGATAAGAAACGGAGCCTGCGTTGCCCGGCGCGCAGCAATGTCTTGCGTCGTCCTTGTACTGCTGGGTGCACTCCCCGTTTTCGCGCAAAGGACTCAGTTGAAGCCAGGATGGAATCTGTTTTCGGTCCAGGACGATGTTACCGTCGGAAAACAGAACGCCCAGCAGGCACTGCAACAACTGCCGATGTGCAATGCCCCGAAGGTGGACGCTTACTTGACGCAATTGGGCACGAAACTGGTTTCGCACTTGGACACGCACGGTGCGACGTATCCGTGGGAATTTCATTGCGTAAACGACCGCGCGATCAATGCGTTTGCGTTGCCCGGCGGATACGTGTTTGTGAATCGCGGTGCGATTGAAGCCGCGGATAACGAAGCGCAACTCGCGGGCGTGATGGCCCACGAGATTTCGCACGTGGCGCTGCGGCATGGCACGAATCAGGCGAGCAAAGCGGAATTCGGCCAGGTGGGTGTTGGCTTACTTGGCGCGCTTTCCGGCGGCGGCGTAGGCGGAGCATTATTGTCGCAACTCGGATCGTTTGCGGCCGGAGGTGTATTGCTACGGTATTCACGGACTGCAGAAACGCAAGCGGACATCAGCGGGACTCAGGTGCTCTACGACTCCGGTTATGACCCACGGGCCATGGCGCAATTTTTTGAAAAGCTCGAAGCGGAAACGAAAGGGAAGAATCCGCCGGAGTTTTTCTCCGATCACCCGAACCCGGACCATCGCGTGGAGCGCGTAGACCAAGAAATAGAAAAACTGGGTGGAACGCCGGCGAATGCAAGAAAAGATTCGCAGGAATTCGAAGCCGCAAAGCGCGAAGTCATGAACTTGCCGGTGATTAAGAAACTCACGCCCGGAGCAACGGGCACAACGGGAATTTCGAAGCCAGCGCCCCCTTCGGCGAACTATTCGACATATCAGGCGACAGGTTACACGCTGAAGTATCCGGACAATTGGAAGAAATATGGTGACCAGAACAACGTAGCGTTTGCGCCCGATGGCGGCGTGGGAAATGACGCGAGCGGACATGGCGCTCTGGCTTATGGCATCTCGGTTGGAACACAGACGGTGCAGGATCCAAATGCACTCGACGCGGCAACGCAGCAACTCATAGATGGCTTGAAGCAATCTAACCCGAACATGAAGGTGACGCGGCAGGCAGCGCGCGTGAGATTGAACAATCAGCCCGCGCTTTCCACCTATTTGAGTAACGATTCGCCGGTCGGAGGCCAGGAAACCGACTGGATCATCACGGTAATGCGCCCGGAGGGGCTGGTGTATTTCGTTTGCACCGCGCCGCAAACGGAATATTCGAACTACGATAGGACGTTTGGGAGTATCTTAGACAGCGTACGATTTAAGTAGAACCTCAGGAGGGGAGGTTTTATGAAACGTGTCGTCTATTTTTGTCTTTTGCTGCTTTCGTGGGCGCCGCATGCGCGGGCGATGCAGCCAGGGGTTACCAGCAAAACCGGCAGGCTGAGAACCTTACAGGGCGTTGTGATGGACGTTCAAAATCTTCCTCTCACTGACACGGTGGTGCGTTTGTGGGGCGACGCCGAGCGCAAAACTCTACTTTTGGAAGGGAAGACCGATGCGGATGGCAAGTTCCGCATGGCAGACCTGAAGCGGGGAACTTACTTTATGGAGTTTCTCGCACCCGGATTTCATCCGTACCTGACGGAAATTCGCGTGTCGAACGTCTCTTCCGCCAGTGGGTTTGTTTTCTCACCGACTATGTCCAGTGCGTACATGGGTAGTCCGGCCTCCTAGCGAGTTGATGCAATAAAAAATGGCGGTTGCGAAAGCAACCGCCATTTTTGTTTTCAGTTGAGCTGCTAAGGAGTGTCAGAAGTCTCACTCTCCATCGGAGAAGAGGGACGGCAACACTGGCGTGCCTTCCTGCCTAACGGCATCGAGTGCGTCCGGATCCAAGCCCAGGAGTTTCAGGACTGTGGGAGCCACCTGAGCGGTTTCCACGAAGCTGTTTACAGTGCGTGCTTCCATGCGGGGATTGGATACCAGCAGCATCACGTTAGTGTCATCCCATGCGAAGCCGCCATGTTCGGATTGCTTCTTCAGGTTTCCGGTGTAGACCACGCCGACGTTTGGAATCACGACGATGTCGGGAGTGCGCGGATCGCCACCTTCCCGAAGCTTGCAGCATGGGCCGGGGTGCTCAGGCACGCCAGGTGGGTTAAAGATGGTGTTGATTGAGGCGCCATAGTAGATCTGGCCCAGTCCGATCGCTGTCGAGGCATTCTCCAAAGCCGTTACTGCGTCCCCGGTGCGGCTTGAATCTGCCAGCCAGATCTGGGAAATATCGTCTTCGGCAAGTCCAAGGCCGTTATTGGGGTCGCTGTAAACTGCGGGGAGAAGATTTCCGATGAATCCAGAAGGTGGCGTGCCGTTGTTGCCGGAATTGCCGGGAATGGGGAAGAAGCGGTTCGGGTCGATCGGCGACTGGCCGTGTTTTGCGGTGATGATGATGGTGGTCGAATCTAGAAGGCCTTCGTGTCTGAGCGCGTCGACCATCTGTCCGATCGCCGCATCCACAAATTCGATCTCGCCCAGCATTAAGGGTCTGGGAGTCCCTTGGGCATCCTCATAGCCGCCTGAGTTTGCGTCGGTTCTGATGGCGGATTTGGGCGCAATCAGCTTCTGTCCAACGCTGACCGCCTGGAAGTTCATCCCGAAGATCACTGGGACTGGGGCTTTGCCTGCGCCCAGGTGCGTCCTGCCGTGGATCTGGTTGAGCACGGCGTTGACCTTCAGTTGGTCGTTGCATTTGATGGCATCGAAACCGACGGTCCAGTCATCGTCGGTAATCGGGAATTTCACACCAGAACTCGAAGTAGAAGGCGTCCCGCAGTCAAAACTGGCTCCGCCCTCAGGAGCAGCTGTCTTAATCCCTGGCAGGAGAATCTCGAGGGAATTAACTTCCGGCGAATAGTAATCATCTACGTTGCTGGGTTGATTGGTTCCAGTGGGGCCGGAAACTGAGGCGTATCCGGCGTGCTTGTCGGACCAGGCGGTATAGCCGCCCGCGGCGTGAATCACGCCAAAGATGGTGTTCGTGCGAACGAAATTCCAAGAGTAAACGGGTTGGCAGTTGTTAAACGGATCGCGCACCAGCCTGTCGGGATTGATTGATTTCACGCCGCCGTCGATAGTGGAGTATCCGGGAAACCCACCGTTGAGCTTCGACTGGTCGAATTCGTTGCCTTCCTCATATTCAGTCTGCGTTCCGTTGATTTGGTTCACATTGCAGGCTCCGCCCGGTAGTCCGTTGCCCGTGGCAATCTTGGGCGGCGCTAGAACGCGATCGTAAGCCACGTCGTAGAACGCGCCTACCGTTCGCGGGCTCCCGCCGGACACGATTGCCATCAGACCGGGAAAGGAGTCGGACGGCCTGGATGTGGTCGTGCGCGTGTAGTTCACTCCGGTCCTGCCTAGAGCGGCCAGATGCGGACAAGTCTTCGATGCCACGCAATTTTCATAGTCAACCGCATGCATGCCGTCGATGCTGATCAGTAAAACGTGCTTGGTTTTGTCGCCGTGGCCGTGTTCATCATTGGCCAGAGTGGAAGCGGGCTGAAGCGCGCCGAACAGAGCAACACTCAGCGCAATGGATGCCAATCGTAGTTTCAAATTCGTTCTCCTTTGTGGACACAACTGCCTGGTGGCAAAAACACAGAGAACAACCCTAGGCTGAGTTTGTTACAGGCAGAAGAATTTCAAGTGTGACCAAGATAAACGGAGTCTGAAAACTTTTTGAGATTGGAAATCGCTAAGCGGTGCGCCATCGGGAGTCTTGTGCGTACTGAGAGGTGTAGAGATCGTTCGAACGGCGAATCGCGTCGGTGATACTCGCAACGATATTTTCTTTGCCAACGTGACGTTCAAATTCGGCCTGTTGCATAAGCTGCGAAGGCTGTTCGCGAGCACCGCAAAGCACCAGAGTCCGGCCGGTCGAGTGGACTTCGTCGGCCAGTTCGCGGATGGCGCCGAGACCTGTGGCATCAATCGCGGTCATATTCCGGAGACGGAGAATCACGATAGGTGGCAGGCTGTTCATGCCACGTAGAATTTCCTCGAACTTATCGGTGGTGCCGAAAAGAAACGGTCCGTGGACGCGAAAGACGGCGGCGTAGGAAGGAATATCTTTACCTTGAAGAATGTGCACGCGGCTGTCCTCAACGTAATCGCGTGTGACGCGAGTGACCGTCGTAGTGCGGGAGACTTTGCGAATGAAAGTGAGTGCGGCGAGGACCATGCCGATTTCGACAGCGAAAGTGAGATCCGTGACGACGGTGAGGGTCAATGTGAGAAGCCAGACGGCGATGTCCGCAGCGCTAAGCTTGAGAATTTCGGGAATTTCCTCCCAATCGCCCATGTTGTAGGCGACCATCATGAGAATCGCGGCTAGCGCGGAAAGCGGAACGTTTTTAACCAACGGTGCGGCGAAAAGAATGATGACGAGTAGTGTGAGGGCGTGAATCATGCCGGCGACGGGCGTTTTTGCTCCTGAGCGTACGTTGGTGGCGGTTCTTGCGATGGCGCCCGTGGCGGGAAGGCCGCCAAAGAGCGGAGAGAAAATGTTAGCAACACCTTGCGCCATGAGCTCCACGTTAGGGTTGTGTTTGTCGCCAGACATTTTGTCCGAGACGACCGCGGACATGAGCGATTCGATGGCGCCGAGCATCGCGACGGTGAAAGCCGCGGAGAAAAGCTGGCGCATTGTGTCGTAGTGCAATGCGGGAATCGCAATGTGCGGCAAGCCGCTAGGGATACCGCCGAAACGTGAGCCAATTGTTTCCACAGGCAAATGGAGCACGGCTACAGCAGCGGTGGCTCCGAAGCAGACAACGATGGCGCCCGGAATTTTGCGGGCGAATTTCAAACAGAAAATCATGATGGCAAGCGAGAGCGCCGCGAGAAGAGTTGCACGCCAATTGAGTGTGGGGAACGCACGGCCCAGCGCAGTCATCCGGTGAAAGAAATCGCCTGGTACAGAATCGAGTTGTAAGCCAAAAAAATCACGGATTTGCGTACTGGCGATAAGGATGGCAATACCGTTAGTGAATCCAACAACGACGGGGCGCGGAAAATATTTTACGGCCGTGCCCATTCCCGTGATGCCAAGAAGTAAAAGGAGGACGCCCGCCATCATGGTGCAGACGAAGAGCCCGCCTACGCCGTACTTGGCGATGATTCCTGCGACCACGACAACGAATGCACCAGTAGGACCGCCGATTTGTGTCTTGGATCCGCCCAGCGCGGAGATGAGAAATCCTGTAACGATGGCGCAATAAAGGCCGGCTTGCGGGGAAAGTCCCGACGAGATTGCGAAAGCCATCGCAAGAGGAAGCGCGACTAAGCCGACGGTGACCCCGGCGATGAGGTCAGACTGGAATTTGTGACGGTCGTAGTTGCGAAGCAGTATTACGGACTTCGGTAACCAGGCATCGAGGGTGGCATTCATCGCGGTTAGAACAGGGTTTGAAAACAACTCTCAAACCATTTTAGCAGCGGGACCTGGCCCGCGCGCTTAGGCGTGGCACAAAGTGTCCTTTTGGAAATGAGTGAGATGGTTACCGAAGTTGGGACTACCGTGCTGCTTTGCTCGCGCTCGCAGGATTCCAGCGGAGAACGGGTTTTCGTGCGGCAGCGACTTCGTCGAGTCGGCGAACGCGCGTCGTGTGCGGCGCGGTTTTGACGAGTTCCGGAGTTTGCGCGGCTTCTTCGGCGATGGACTTCATCGCTTCGATGAAGAGGTCGCACTCTTCTTTCGATTCGGATTCGGTGGGCTCGATCATGAGAGCGCCGGGAACGATGAGCGGGAAAGCAGTTGTGTAAGGATGAAAGCCGTAGTCGATGAGGCGCTTGGCGATGTCCATTGTGTTTACGCCGTTGCGCTTTTGGATAGCGTCGCTGAACACGACTTCGTGCAGTGAGGGCAGCGAATAAGGCAGATCGTAAACGCCTTCGAGGCCTTTGCGAATGTAGTTGGCGTTAAGGACTGCGTCTTCAGTGGCCTGGCGAACACCAGGACCGTAGGCGAGGATGTACGCCAGCGCGCGAACGAGTACTCCAAAATTTCCTGTGAATGCACGCACTTTGCCGATGGAATCGGGGCGTTGCGAATCAAGAGCGAGCTTGCCATTTTCCTTTTCGACAAGCACGGGAACCGGTTTGAACGGCTCCAGAATTTTCTTCATTGCAACCGGTCCTGCGCCGGGACCGCCACCGCCATGCGGCGTGGAAAATGTCTTGTGAAGGTTCAGGTGCATGACGTCTACGCCGAGATCGCCAGGCCGCGTAATTCCGGTCAGCGCGTTCATGTTAGCGCCGTCCATATAGAGCAGTGCGCCTTTGGCATGGAGGATTTGGGCGATTTCGGGAATGCGTTCTTCGAAAATTCCGAGCGTCGAAGGATTCGTGATCATCAAGGCGGCGACGTCGTCCGTGACGAGTTCGCGTAGTTTTTCGACGTCAATCTGACCGTGCGATTCGCTCTTGATGTTTTCAACTTCATAGCCGGCAATGACAGCGGTCGCAGGGTTCGTGCCGTGCGCGGAGTCGGGAATCAAAACCTTCTTGCGCGGATTACCTTGACGTTCGAGATAGGAGCGGATCAAAAGCAAGCCCGTAAGTTCGCCCTGCGCTCCTGCAGCTGGCTGCAATGTAATGGCATCCATGCCTGTGATTTCGAGCAGGCACTTTTCGAGAAGCTGCAGAATTCTGAGGCACCCTTGCGAGAGTTCGTCCGGCTGATAGGGGTGTTCGGAGGCGATGCCGTCCAGCCGCGCGACGAATTCATTGACGCGAGGGTTGTACTTCATTGTGCACGAGCCGAGCGGATACATGCCGAGATCAATCGCATAATTCCACGTGGAGAGCCGCGTAAAATGACGAACAACTTCGATTTCACTGACTTCAGGAAAGCCAGAGACTCCATCTGCGCGGAAATGCTTGCCCAGTTCTGTACTTGCGTTTGCTGAAGGCACATCGAGCGGCGGCAGTTCGAACGCACGCTTGCCCGGGGAGGATTTTTCGAAAATTAGCCCTTCGTTCTGCGAAGTGTGGCGCGTCGCCTTGTTGATCTTATTATTTGAAGAGGGGGCGTTCATAGAGGCTTTTCCAGGGCGCGTCGCAGCGCAGCAGCGAAACGCTCTATTTCTGCACGAGCAGTAGTTTCCGTTACGCAGACGAGCGCAGTTTTTGTGAGTTCGGGGTAGGGCGTTCCTAGCGCGAGCGGGCCAACGATTTTTTCTTTTAGCAATTCTGCGTTGACCATGCGAACGGAACGCGGAAGTTCGATCGAAAACTCGTTAAAGAATGGCGCGCTAAATTTCCGCTTCACGCCGGGAATTTTTTCGAGTTCGCCAAGGGCGAAGCGTGCTTTCGAGAGATTTTGATGCGCCATTTCGCGCAAGCCTTCTTTGCCAAGAAGCGTGAGGTGCACGGTTGCGGCAAGCGCGCACAGCGCTTGATTGGTGCAGATGTTCGATGTGGCTTTCTCGCGGCGGATGTGTTGCTCGCGGGCGGCGAGCGTGAGTACAAATCCGCGACGGCCTTCGGTATCCAAAGTTTGTCCAGCAAGGCGGCCGGGCATTTGCCGAACGAATTTGTCACGCGATGCAATGACCCCGACAAATGGACCGCCATAGCTCGGCGCGAGCCCGAAGCTCTGGCCTTCCATCGCTACGATGTCGGCTTCAGCCGGCGGCTTGAGCGCGCCCAGAGAAACGCCTTCGGTAACAGCGACAACAAGAAGAGCACCAGCGGCATGTACGGCGTCAGCGTCTGCAGCGACGTCTTCGATTACGCCGAAAAAGTTTGGCGATTGAACAACGACCGCCACGACATCATCTTTTATTGCAGAGTGAAGCGCTTTGCTGTCCAGCGTGCCATTGGCGGCGTACGGAATCTCTTCGACGGTCAGGCCTGAATTCTTGGCGTAGGTTCTTAGAACATCGCGATATTCGGGATGCAGCGTTTTAGCGACGAGAACTCGCCGGCGGCCGGTGAGCCGTTCCGCCATGAGCACAGCTTCGGTGGTCGCGGTCGAGCCGTCGTACATGGAAGCATTGGCGACTTCCTGGCCGGTAAGCTGGCACATCAAGGTTTGGAATTCGAAGATCGCTTGCAGAGTGCCTTGTGTGATTTCCGCCTGATATGGTGTGTATGAGGTTAGGAATTCGCCGCGCAACAAAATCGTATCCGTGATGACAGAACGCAGGTGGTTATAAACGCCTGCGCCGAGAAAACTTGTGTAGCCGACGGAATTCTCTTTCGCGCGATCCTGGAAATAAGAAATCACTTCTGTTTCGGAAAATGGCCCGGGAAGCTTCAACGCTTCGCGCAAGCGATAGCGCTCAGGAATACATTCGAAAAGTTCGTTTATGGATTTGGCCCCGATAGCCGACAGCATCTCCTGTCGCTCGGCGGGGCTCTTCGGAAGATAGCGCATCAGGCCGAGGCTTCCTTACCCTTTTCCGCGATGTATTTTTCGTATGCGGTGCCGTCCATCAATGCGCTAATGTCTGCGGCATTGGCAAGTTTTACCTTGATGAGCCAGCCCTTACCGTGCGGATCAGAGTTGAGAAGTTCGGGCGTCTTGGCGAGTTCTTCGTTCGCGGCGGTCACTTCACCGGCGGCAGGTGCGTAAATTTCGCTTACGGCTTTCACCGATTCCACGTTGCCAAAAGACTTGCCGGCTTCGAGTTTCGCGCCGACCTTCGGCAATTCCACGAACACAACATCGCCAAGTTCACTTTGCGCGTAGTCTGTGATTCCGATCGTGGCGACGCCGCCTTCAACGTTCACCCACTCGTGCTCTTTGGTGTACCGGAAATTTGCTGGATATGCCATGTGAAGTCTCCTTCTCTTTCCGATTCGAAATTTTTTACGCAGTACCTACAGCTTGAGGCGCGGTTTTCCTTGTCCGCTTGTAGAACGGTGTCGGCACCACTTGCGCTTTGATTCTTTGTGAGCGCACTTCCACACTAAGAATCGTGCCGATGGCCGCGAACGCCGGCGGGACATACGCCAATGCGATATTTTTGCAGAGCGTTGGAGACGGGCAGCCGCTGGTGACTATTCCGATTTCCTCTCCCGCGCCGTCGAATACTTTGTAGCCGTCGCGGGCAATTCCGCGTTCGATCGTTTCCAGGCCAACCAGTGTGCGCTTCAAGCCCATCGAGCTGGCTTTCGCGAGCGCCCCGCGGCCGATGAAGTCGCCCTTTTCCATTTTGCAATAGCGGTCAAGCCCGGCTTCCCAAACGTTGATCGAATCGCTGATTTCGTGCTCGTAAAGCGCCATCTTCGATTCGAGTCGCAGCGTGTTGCGCGCGCCGAGTCCGCAGGGAACGACACCGAATTCGCGTCCGGCTTCAATAACGGCGTTCCAGACGGCTTCGCTCGTCGCAGTGTCGCCGGGAATATAAATTTCAAAACCATCTTCACCGGTGTAGCCAGTGCGCGCAATCAATCTGCTTGGCAGGCCGCAGACAGTGCCATGCGTGAACCAATAATTTTTGATTGCAGAAAGATCGGCGTCCGTGAGTTTCTGCAAAACTTCGGCGGCGCGCGGACCTTGAATCGCCAGCTGGGTGTAGGTGTCGCTCAGGTCTTCCACGATGCAATCGTAGCCCGAAGTATTTTGCCGCACCCATTGAATATCTTTTTCTCGAGTGCCCGCGTTGATGACGAGGAGGTAGTCATCCTCACCGAGACGATGGACGATCACGTCATCCACAAACGTGCCTTGCGGATAGAGCATCGCGGAATAATGTGCCTGTCCGATGGCAAGTTTTGAAGCGTCGTTCATCGAAATATGTTGAACGGCCGCGAGCGCACCGCCAGGAGTTTTGCCGGAGTGAATTTGAATGTCACCCATGTGGCTGACGTCAAAAAGGCCAACGCCGTTTCGCACAGCCTTGTGCTCAGCCATCAAGCCGCCGCTCGACGGGTACTCGACGGGCATATCCCATCCGCCGAAATTGACCATTTTCGCGCCCAGCTTCCGGTGCAGCGCGTTCAGCGGCGTTTTGCGGAGTTCAGTTTTGGCAGCAGAGTTTACAGAGTCCATCCCACTCGCTCGGGCAGAAAGTCATGGTAACACGCGCGGAAAAGTGGGTCAAAAGAAGCGTTACGAGCGCGCAATTGCACGCGCGAAGGGCATTTTGACATTGGACAAATCTGCTCCCGATACGATGTCGAGTATTGGGCCGGCTTTGGTATGTTCTGGCTACGTCCGCTGAAATGTACATAACTTCTGTTAACAAAAGGGGATTGCTGCATGCTCATTATCGGTACAAGGGTCTTTTTTTGGGGTTCGGAAATGACTTCGGGACTCATGCGTTGCGGAACGTGCGGCACGTCGGCGCAATTTCGGCGCAGAAAAGGCATGCGTTTCATTACCCTGTTTTTTGTAATCCCCGTCATTCCCATTAGCGGAGTGATGCACGTCGCGGAATGCCCCCAATGCAAGACGCGTTACAAGGCACAAGCCCAGTGAACTGCGCTATATTTGCTGCAATATGACTGTTGTGATTTCGCTTCTCCGCGCGGTCAATGTTGGCGGCCATGCTGTAATCAAGATGACCGACCTTCGCACACTCTACGAATCCATCAAGCTGAAAGATGTGCAGACCTACGTGCAAAGTGGGAACGTGGTCTTTCAGACGGACGAGAAGGATGTGGCCAAACTCACAAAAAAGATTCAGGGTGCGATTGCGAAAAAATTTGGCGTGGCACCTGGAGTGATTCTGCGTACAACCGCTGAAATGCGAGATGTCATGGCGCGGAATCCTTTCGCAAAACGAAAGGGGATTGAATCGAACAAGCTGCATGTGTCGTTCCTCGACATGAAACTGGAACCGGCCGCTTGCGAGCAATTACGTGCGCTCCCCTTGACTACCGAAGAGCTGATTCCCAGTGGTAGGGAACTGTTCATTTATTGCTCGAACGGAATGGGGAAGTCTAAGATCCCATGGGCCAAAGTGGACAAGATCTGCGCCACGCGCGGAACGGCTCGAAATTGGAATAGCGTGACCAGACTGCTGGAGATGGCCGAAGCGTTGGAATCCGCAAAGTGATTCTTGACAGGTGAAAGTCTCGCCGCGTTCGTGCCAGCTTCGCCTTGCTCCACCGCTTACCACTCAGGTACAGTTTTTGTGGAGGCATTCATGGCGCGTGGGCCGGTTGTTTGCGTGCAATGCGACAAGGCGGAGCCTTTCTGCACCTGCGAAAAGTACTGCAGCATTTGTAAGGGCGTGGAACAGGTGCATTTGTGTATAGATGGCCTTTATTACTGTCCGGATTGCCGGGAAGCCTGCGACGTGGCGCTGGCCGATTCACGTGTCCACTGATTCCAAGCACATTGAAATAAAGTTGGACGCGGACCCGCGGTTTGCGGCGGCCGCAGCTGGTGGCGCGCGCTATTTGGGCGAAGCAAGCGGCTTGACAACTGATGCTGCGGGAAAATTCCAGGCAGCGATCTTGTTTGCCTGCGAAGAAGCTTTTGCGCATTTGGACGTGCGTCACACGGAAGTAAAAGTCACTCTGAATCAATTTCCGGACCGCATTGAAGTAGCGATTGTCCACCATGCCAATGCGCCTTCCGTCGGCTTGCATACTTTGCTGGGCGCCGGCTCAAATGCGATGGAAGGCGTGGATCGCGTCCAGTACGAACAGCAGGCTGAAAACAGTGTTACCCGGTTGACAAAATTCCTCGGTCCTCACGCTTAAAACTTCTGCATAAAAACAAAAAGACGGGCGAATCGCCCGTCTTTTTGTTGAAATTGGAAATTTGGAAGCGTCAACTACATTTTCAGCGCAAACGTATTCTTCTTAATCAGCGCCGCCATTTGATCGTCACTGAGCGACATGCGCAAGGTCACGCGGTCACCGCCCGGTGTGACCTGTGCTTGGCCCAATAGCTGCGCCAGGTCCGGATTCTGCTGCTTCGCTTGGTATTGTTGGTAGACGAATGCAAGCTGCATCAATTGCGCGAGCGTGTTTGCGTCATCGGACGAGCCGCACACTGCCTGGAATTTGCCGTCAATGCCGCTGCTCGCTTGAATACTGATCAAAAGATTCTGCATCCGGGTCACAAGCTTCGCTGCTTCCGGAAATTGCTGCACTTGCGGAGCAAGCTGGCGCATCGCAAGGCGCGTGTACGCAGGATTCAACACGGCCCAGACTACGCCGCTGCCGTTGATCTCGTTGATCAGCGGAAACAGGCTGTCGTTGCGCATTAAACCTTCTTCGCCGCCGTAACGTACGTTCAACATTTTTTCCAGCTCTGTGCGATGGCCAAAAGCCGCGGTGCTGGAATCGATGAACAGAAAAAACAAATCATTCGGCCCGGAGCCGCTGCCGAAGGCGTACATCGTAAATCCATGCGATTTGAACGTGGGCAGCTTTTGCTGCTTAAAAAAAGCTTCCGTGGAATCCGGATTGTAGCTGCCCAGCGCAACGCCAACGATCTCTTCGCCGGTCGGCACTGCGGTTGAGCCTGTGCCTTCCGTTTTGGTGGTAACCCCTTCCGCGATCAAGCCCCAGGCAACTTCTTCCACCTGTGAGTTCGGGTCAACGCCAGCGGAGGCAAGAAATCTTTCAAATTGGCGAAAACGCTCCGGCAACATTTGTTCTTGTAACTGAGGAAACCATTTTTGCGATCGCGCCATTTTCAAATTTGCGTAAGCAAATTCGCCTACGTTCTTCGGGAAGAGTGCGATCGTGTCGTTCCCCAGATGCTGCGCCTGCGCGGCGCCGGGCGTGAGCATTACACCTGCGGCAAGCACCATTCCCGCCACGATTCGGCCAAAGTTTACAAAGCGATTCATTTCCTGCTCCTTTCGGTAAGGGGCGTGAGAGAGTTCAGTTTCCGCTGCTCTGGACTTGTGGCGTCTCAACAAATTTTCCCCGCAGCGCCGCGATTTTTGCGCGAGTCGCTGTAACGTAATTGGCATCTTTTAAGCCGTCCAGGTTGATCTCAACGTTGGCCAGCGCGCCTTGCGCTCCCGCCGCGGCCATCAACCGGGCTACCTGTAAGTCTGACTTCATGGATGCGGCGGCGATAGCTTCAAGTTGTTTCAGGCGTTCGAGGAGTGCAACTGCCCGCTCGGCCACTTCCAGAGGGACTTCAGCCGCTCCGCGAGTCGCGCTTTGAATCGCGTCATTGCGCTTTTGAATCTCAGCGCTCTCGCCCTGCGGCAATTTGAATGCTGACATGACGGCGTCATACGAAGCCGCGTCGCGGTCAATCGCGTCCGCGAGTGCGTCAGCTTCGTTGCGAAGCGCATCCAGATGTTCTGAGAGTTTGTCCACATGCATCGCTTGCAATTTCTTTTTACGCGAGAGTCCTGCAACCATCTGGCCCAGAGACGCTGCCAATGCCGCTGCAAAGGCCGAGATACTGCCACCGCCAGGCGTCGCCGTTGGCTCGGCCACTGCATCCAGAAAAGGGCGCGCCAGCTTTGCGAGCCTGCCTTCCTCGGACGTTTGCAAAGACGTACCCGTTAAAGTGGCCTCCAGCTTATTTTCGAACACCTGCGCAGGCGAAAAGTTTTCGAGTTGAAGAAAATAGTCGGCAGCCATCTCAATGGCCTTTTTCGGAACCAGGCCTACGATCTCGCTCCCCACAGGCATCGCGCCATAGCGTTCCGCCTCGCGTTTCACCATTTCGTACACGCGATGCATCGGCGTCTGCTCGTAGTCGGTGAGATTGATCGAAACCTGCGCGAGATTCCGCGCTTTCAGCTCCACGCCCATGCTTTTCACGTAACGCAGGCCGCCATTCGAAAACCGGATCGCCCGCGCAACCTTGTTGGCGATGGTTATGTCGGAAGTATTTAAATTCACATTGTACGCGACAAGGAATTTTCGGGCGCCGACGACAGTCACACCCGCCGTTGGATGCACCTTCGGCTCGCCGATGTCCGGCAGGCGATCGTGGTTTTTCTTCAGCTCCTCGCGCAAGCCTTCGAATTGGCCGCGTCGAATATTTTCGAGATTGACCCTCTCCGGCCGTGCTGCCGCTGCTTCATAGAAAAAAATAGGTATGCGATATCGTTTCCAAATCTCATTGCCGACGCGTTTTGCCAATGCGACGCAGTCTTCGATCGATACGCCATCCACGGGGATGAAGGGAACAACGTCCGTTGAGCCAACCCGTGGGTGCGCGCCCGTGTGCGTGTTCATGTCAATCAGTTCCAGAGCTTTGCCCGCGCCGAGAATCGCGGCTTCGCCCACAGCATCCGGCTCACCCGCAAGTGTGATGACGCAGCGATTGTGGTCGGCATCCATCTCGCGATCGAGGACGTACACGCCAGGCACGCTGCTCATCGTGTTGACGAGGGTTTCTACTTTTGCTGGATCGCGGCCTTCCGAAAAATTCGGCACACACTCGATCAATCTCTTCATTGCTGGGGTTTCCTATCGCGGAGCGGAGGAAAATAACTCGGCGGAAATTTTTTCTTGCCATCGGGACCGATCGGCGCCGGTTTACGCGGCGCCGGGCGAATGGGGGTAAAGTCGGGGTTGGGTTCTTTCGGCGGCACAGGTTTTGGCTTTGGTTTCTGCATCGGTTCGTTCTTGAACTTTGCATATTGCCGGAATTGCCAGGCAACCGAAGTAATTGCCGTGACGAGCAACCCTACCAGTGCGCCTTGGTAAAAACCCATGCCCCCCGCTCCGACCAGGAGCGAAATGCAGATAAACTCCGCCGCTAGAACACCGTAATAATATTCTTCAAAGAAACTCTTTGGCCGTTTCTTGCTTGGCGGAATTGTTGTAACCACAACGCGTCTTTTCGCGCCATTCTTTGGCTTATACGGCGGCATGGATTATTTGACCGCCCTTCATTGTTAGCCAGCAGGTGTTCACTCCAAAATAGTAGGGAATTTCGCGATAGTCTTCCACTTCGAACACAGCCAAATCCCCTTGTTTGCCAACCTCCAGCGAGCCGATGCGCTTATGGCGGCCAAGAGAGTACGCGGCGTTGATCGTGGCGGCGCTTATCGCTTCGGCAGGCGTCATGCGAAGTTGCGTGCACGCAAGCGAGAGGATCATCGGCATGCTCATCGTAGGGCTCGTGCCGGGATTGTAGTCCGTTGCGAGTGCCACAATCGCACCAGCGTCGATTAGCTTTCTGGCTGGAGCGTATTGCTTCAAGCCGAGATGAAAATCGCATCCGGGCAAGAGAGTCGCGACTGTGTCCGATTTTGCCAGGGTCCGAATGTCGCTAATGTTGATTTGCTCGAGGTGATCGCAGCTTGCCGCGCCGAGTTCAACGGCGAGTTGCGTTGCGCCGGTCCGCGAGAGTTGTTCGGCATGAAGACGCGGCGCAAGTTTGTGCTGCTTGCCCGCTTCGAGAACTCGCTTTGATTGTGCGCGCGTAAAAGCGCCGCGATCGCAAAAAACATCGCAATATTCCGCCAGCCCATTGGTGGCCACTTCGGGAATCAGCCAATCAGTCAGCAATTTCACGTATTCTTCCGGGCCATTTGGTTTGCCGCGGAACTCCAGTGGTACAACGTGCGCACCGAGGAACGTCGAGGCAATTTCGATTGGCTGCTCCGCGCTCAGTTCCTTGTGAAGAGAGAGAATTCTTAGTTCGCTGGCCACATCAAGGCCGTAGCCGCTCTTTGCCTCGATCGTTGTAGTTCCGTGCGCGGCGAAGATTTCGAGCGCAGCGCGTGCCTTGCGCTTGAGCTGCTGACTAGTCGCGGCGCGAAGATTCTTCACAGAGTTAAGGATTCCGCCGCCTCTGCGCGCAATTTCTTCGTAGCTCATGCCGCGAATTTTTAGCTCGTATTCTTCAGCGCGACTTGCGGCGTGAATCAAATGAGTATGGGAATCGACAAATCCGGGCAGAATGACGCGCCCTGCGACGTCTTGTTTTTCTGCTCTTCGAGCAGCTGCCAGCTTTTCGATTTTGGCCGTCGGCCCAACCGCGGCAATCTTGCCATCGCGCACCAGCACTGCCCCATCTTTGATAATTCCAAGTTGCGAAAGAGATTTTCCACGACGCGGACCGCGTCCGCGCAGAGTGAGAAGCTGCCCCGCACCGGTAATGAGAAGGGAATCACCCAAGGTAACGTCATTATGACGAACCGCAGCACACTTTGCCTAGCCGGAGAAAGATTGGCTCAAGCCAAAGCAGTTTTTGCGTTGTACACCGGCACAAATACTTCCCGCGCCCATACTTCAATTGAAGTAGGAGTCGTGGTCTTCGCTGAGCGTGGCTGCAACTGAACAAGCAATCCATCATTTGCAGCTTCCGTCATCTCTGTCATGAGAGAAGCGGTCTTGCCGGCGGCGCCCATCTGCTTGAGGGCTTGTTCCACCATAAAGTTCGGGAATCTTTGATACGAGAGCTTTGGTTTTCCGATAGCCGCACCAATGGCGTGCGCGGCGTCTTCGAAAGACAAGTCCCGTTCACCATGGAGTTCGAGTATCTCCGCTCCCTTGAAGTCGCCCGCCAGCAGAGAATTTGCAGCCACTTCTCCAATATCTCTTGCAGCGATCATCGGCATTTTAATGTCTCCCTTGATCCCGCCGGCAATGAATCCCATTGAATGGATCAGCCCGGTCAGCATCAGGAAATTCTCCAGAAAGACGACCGGCCGAAGGATGAGCGTGTTCCTGCCATCGAGCGTTGCCAGTTTTTTCTCGAAATCATGGAGCGCCAGAATCGGGCCCGTCTTCGCGTCTCGCTGCGCCCCGATACTACTGAGAGCGACGATGCGTGTCACCGAGGAAGCTTTTAGAGCTGCAGTGATCGCGTCGCTCATCTTAGCGCCGGAGGCAAGCAACTCTGGCTCCTTAACACGCGGCGGAAGCATTACGTAAACGCCTTGTGCGCCTTCAAATGCCTTGGAGAGTGCCGCTGAATCGTAGATATCAGCAGCAAACGGTTCGACCCCGCTTCCCAGCATCTGCTGAATTTTTCCGAGCTCACGCCCGACCGCGCGGACTTTTGCTCCTTTCGCCAGCAAAGTTCTCACCGCCGCTGCGCCGGTGTTACCCGTCGCCCCGAGAATTACATACATGATTTTGTCTCCTGAAGATGATTGCTGCGTTTGCTGCGTGGTGCGGTCTGAATCACGGCATAGGAATCTTCACATTGTTCTTTTTCGCGAACTCGATTGCTTCGGGATAGCCAGCATCCACATGACGCGCGACGCCCATTCCAGGATCGTTCGTCAGAACGCGTTCGATTCGCGAAGCCATCTCTTTTGTGCCATCCGCAACGGTCACTTGCCCCGCGTGCTGGGAATAGCCTATGCCGACCCCTCCGCCGTTGTGGATAGAAACCCACGACGCACCGCTTGCCGTGTTCACGAGTGCATTCAACAATGGCCAGTCAGCAATCGCATCGGAACCATCCTTCATCGATTCCGTTTCCCGGTAAGGCGAAGCTACCGATCCGCAATCCAGATGGTCGCGCCCAATCACAACGGGAGCTTTCAACTCCCCTTTCGCAACCAAATCGTTTAGCGCGAGTCCGAATTTGTCGCGCTCCCCGTAGCCCAGCCAGCAAATACGTGAAGGCAATCCTTGAAATCTCACGCGTTTTTGCGCCAGCGAAATCCAGCGCCGCAAGTGCTCATGCTCCGGAAACATCTCAAGCACGAGCTTGTCTGTGCGCGCAATGTCAGACGCCTCGCCGGAGAGTGCCGCCCAGCGGAATGGCCCTTTGCCTTCGCAAAAGAGTGGACGAATGTAGGCAGGCACAAAGCCAGGGAAGTTGTACGCGTCCGCAACGCCTTCCTGAAATGCAAATGTTCGAATGTTGTTGCCGTAATCGAAAGTCACTGCGCCAAGCTTTTGCAGCGCAAGCATGCCGCGCACGTGTTCGGCCATCGCAGCCATCGAACGCTTCTTGTACTCCGCAGAATCTTTCTTGCGAAGTTCGAGCGCCGCTTCTAACGGCATTCCATTCGGAACATAACCGCCGATTGGATCATGCGCGCTCGTCTGATCCGTCAACAAATCAGGCACAACGCCGCGCTTCCCCAGCTCCGGAATAACATCCGCGCAATTTCCGACGAGTCCAACCGAAGTAGCTTCGCCTTTACGCACTGCGTTCTTCAAAATGCGAAGCGCTTCATCGAGACTCGTCACCATCACATCGCAGTACCCGGTCTTCAGCCGTTTCTTGATGCGTTCAGGGTCAACATCAATTCCCAGAAATGCCGCGCCATTCATCGTCGCGGCCAGCGGTTGCGCTCCGCCCATGCCGCCCATACCGCCAGTGACCACGAGCTTTCCCGCGAGAGTCCCGCCAAAGTGTTGTCGCGCCGCCGCTGCGAAAGTCTCATACGTTCCCTGCAAAATCCCTTGCGTCCCGATGTAAATCCAGCTTCCGGCCGTCATCTGGCCATACATCATCAAGCCAGCGCGGTCGAATTCGTGAAATTGCTCCCAATTGTTCCAATGCCCGACAAGATTCGAATTGCAGAGCAGCACGCGCGGCGCATATTCATGCGTGCGAAACACAGCCACCGGTTTTCCCGATTGCACGAGAAGCGTTTCGTCATTTGCCAGCTCGCGCAGCGACTTCACAATCGCATGAAAGCTTTCCCAATTTCGCGCGGCTTTCCCCGTGCCGCCATAAACAACAAGATCTTCGGGTTTTTCCGCAACTTCGGGGTCTAGATTATTCAACAGCATCCGCAGCGCTGCTTCCTGTTGCCAGCCTTTGCAGGAAATTTGCGTCCCGCGCGGCGCTCGAAACGGCCCCTTTGAAAGCGCAGCACCGCTCAAAATGTCAGTAGTCGCACTCATTGTTTCTCCGCAGCTCATCTTAGCCCAGCGAATGGGCAATTGCATCCGGACCATTCCGTAAACAATGCTTGCCAGTAGTTGATCCTCCATTGCCGCTACTCCATCCTTGGAGTAAAGTTTCCCTATCGCACATGAACAACGGGACCCTCCCTTCCAAGTTCCTCCATGCCGTGGACACCTGGCCGAACCGCCGTGCTCAGATGTTTCGCACCTCTTCTGGCTGGCAGGGAATATCGTCGCAAGAATTTCTGCGAAGGATTGCCGGTCTTTCGCAGGCTTTCTTCGAACTCGGTGTAAAGCCGGGAGATCGCGTCGGCTTGTTCTCGGCGAATCGCCCCGAGTGGCACACGGCAGACCTTGCCATCGCCGGCACTGGCGGCGTGACAGTTCCCGTTTACTTCAATGAATCGCCCGAGCGGATGACGTACATCCTGAATCACGCCGAAACGAAGATCGTTTTCGTCGCGGGCGCGGGGCCGCTGGCAAAGCTCCTGGCGCTTCGTTCCGAACTGAAGCAGTTGGAGCATATTATCGTTGCCGATGGCGGCAGCGACGTGCCTTCGGAATGTCTGCTCTACGAAACGCTGATTGCATCGGCGGGTGGCGCTGATGTTGGCGCCTACCGCCTGCGCGCTTCTCAAGTCTTGCCCGGACAGCTTGCGTCCATCATTTATACGTCTGGAACGACAGGTGAGCCTAAGGGCGTGATGCTGACGCATTCGAATTTTTGTTCCAACGCGTCAGATGTTGGAGTCGACTTCAACCTTCGCTCGCAGGAAGACATAGCAATCTCGTTTCTGCCGCTTGCTCATGTCTATGGCCGCACGCTCGATTACATTTATTTGTTTCAAGCTGTGCCGATCGCGTATGTAGAAGTCGTCGAGCATGTCGCGCAGGCGCTGAAGGAAATACGGCCTACCGTTATGGCTGCAGTTCCACGAGTTTTTGAAAAAATCTACGCCAAGCTCATGGAGCAGGGAAGTCACGAGACCGGACTGAAGCGCAAGATTTTTGACTGGGCAATCCGAACGGCCGAGCAGGCGGCACCGTGGCGATGCGGTGAAGCGAATGCGAGTCCCGTCAAGAAACTGAATTGGTTCCTCGCTGACAAACTTGTCTATTCGAAAATCCGCGAAGGCACAGGCGGACGATTGCGCATTGTTTCTTCGGGTGGTGCGCCGCTTTCGAAAGCGCTCGCAGAGTTTTTCTGGGCCGTCGGCATTCCCATCTATCAGGGATACGGCCTGACAGAAACTTCGCCTATAGTTTCCAGTAACTATCCGAAAAACCGCGTTGGCAGTTCCGGCCTGCCAATCCCTCACTGCGAAGTCCGTATCGCCAGCGACGGCGAAATTCAAGTGCGTGGTCCGATGATTATGCAGGGCTATTACAAGAGGCCGGAAGCGACGCGCGAAGTCCTCGACGACGAAGGCTGGTTTTCCACCGGCGACGTCGGCTATCTGGACAAAGACAACTACCTTTTCATCACCGATCGCAAGAAAGATCTTCTCAAAACGGCCGGCGGCAAATTCGTTGCGCCGCAGCCGATCGAAAACGCGCTGAAGACGAGCCCATATATCCTGAACGCCATGGTCATCGGGGATAAGCGGAAATTCATCGTTGCGCTTGTCGTTCCAAATCCGACCACGGTCGCCGCTAAAATCGCTGAGCAAGGAATTTCGTTCAAGAACAATTCAGAGATGGCAGCTCATCCTGCCGTACGATCGCTGCTGCAAGCTGAGATTCAGCGTTTGACCGTACATTTGGCGCAGTACGAATCCATCAAGCGTTTCGCGATTCTTCCGAACGATTTCACTTTTGATAACGGTGCCCTCACGTTTACGATGAAACTCAAGCGCCGCGTTGTCGAAGAGCAGTTTCGCGACGTCATCGAATCGCTTTATGCGGACGTAGCCGAACCACGTCCCGTCATTCAACCCTAAGGAACATCTCCCACAATGTCGGAACAGGATCGGCCTGCTAGTTTCACCGCCATTGGTGTCGCAATTCTTCGGGCGATCCATCAACTCCACGACGGACAGCCCAGAATTCTCGATGACACCGTTGCTATTCCCTTACTTGGACCGAAAACAATGCGGTGGGCCGAGACCAACATTGCGAGATATCAGACGCCCGGCATGCGCGCACTGCGTTCGCACGTCGTCCTCCGAAGCCGCTATGCCGAAGATTATCTCTGCCAAGCAGTCAGCAGGGGTGTGCGTCAATTTGTGTTGCTGGGAGCGGGACTCGACACGTTCGCTTACCGCCAACCGGAATGGGCTGCCCACTTGCGCATATTTGAGGTAGATCACTCAGGCAGCCAGCAAGCAAAGATAGAGCGGCTGAAGGAAGCAGGAATTTTGATTCCCTCAAACGTAGAATTCGTTCCTGCCGATTTCGAACGCCAATCCATCCGCCAAGTTATGGAGCACAGCCATTTTGATTTCTCCGCACCGGCTGTATTTGCCTGCCTGGGCGTGCTGGTCTACTTGGATGAGGCCTCAATTGAGGCGATATTTCAGTTTGTTGGGTCGCTGCTGCGTGGCACGGAGCTGACTTTCACGTTCTCACCAAAAAATCCGGATGCCGCGAATCAATTTGGAGATGAAAGCAAACTCGCGGAAAAAGTCGCTGCGTTCGGCGAGCCGATGCGCACGCACCATGATCCTTCCGCGCTGCGTCAACAGCTTCTCAAATGCGGTTTTTCAGTGGTCAGCTTTCTTGAACCGGAGGAGTCGCGCCGGCTCTATTTTGAAAATCGCTCGGACGATTTGCCGGCTCCACGCCACTCGTCCATCGCCCGAGCGATCGTTTAGTTTTTCAACGCCTCACTGCACCGGTTTTCCCTGCGCATCCAGCAAGTGCAATTCGCCCAGGTTCACTTCACGCACGCCTGCTTCGATTTTCGCGCGGTCGCCAACGATGACCCACGTCAGCTTATCCGGGTGCACGACGAGACTTGCCGCGTCCGCAAGGTCGCTCGTCTTCAACGCACGGACCTTTCCCGCGTAAGTCTCGTAATAATCGTCCGGCAAGCCAAATTGAACGAGATCGAGTATCGAGCCTCCTACCGCATTCTGAGTCTCGCGAGAGCCGGGCAAACTCAGCGTCTCGTTTGCTTGCACTTTTTCCAGTTCTTCCTGGCTTAGGGGTCGGCTGCCAACCACGTCATGAAACTCCTTGGTCATTTCGACGAGTGATTCTTTGGTCTTATCAGTCTGTACGGGAGCAATCGCTAGATAAGGCCGCTGCCCTCGAGCGTCCCACAAGCGCATGCTTGCGCCATACGACCAGTGCTTGTCTTCACGCAGATTCATGTTCAAGCGCGCGCCAAAGTTTCCGCCGAGGCCGTCGTTCATCGCTTCAATAGCAATCTCTTTCGGATTGCCTTCCGGTGGTGCAACAACTCCCGCAACGATCACGGACTGCTGCGCGCCCGGTTTGTCGATCAAATAGACGACGCTTTTTGCGGGAAGATTAACCGTCTTGACGGTCTTTTTCGGAACATTTCCAGGCTTCCAGCCTGAGAAAAGCTTCTCCAGCTTCGGCGTGATTTCGCCGAGCGTCGTATCGCCAACAATAACCAGCGTAGCGTTATTTGGCTTGAACCATGTGTCCTGAAACTTCACTAGGTCGTCGCGCGTCAACTTCGAAACACTTGCGGTGGTTCCCGAACCCGTGAGCGGATTCCCGTAGGCGTGATCTGCTCCGTACAAAAGGCCCGGCATCAAACGAAGCGCCGCGGCAACTGGCGCATTTTCTTCGCGTTTGATTCCGGCAAGAGTTTGTTTTTTCTGCAATTCAAAATCACTTTGCGGAAACGACGGCGTCAGGACTACGTCTGCATAAAGTGCAAGCGAGTCGTCCAGTTTCGATTTCAGCGCCGAAAGGTGCACGCCGGACAGGTCCAAATTGGAAAATCCGCCGATTTGCGCTCCAAGCAGTTCTTGTCTATCGCTGATTTGCAATGCGTTCATCGTCTTGGTTCCGGCTGTGAGCTGGGACATGGTCAAGCTCGCCGTTCCCGGCGCAGCAAGTTGGTCTGCTGCGTAGCCGGCGTCAAATGCCATTGTGAAATTCACAAGCGGCACTTCGTGGCGTTCTGCGAGTATCACTTTCAAGCCATTCGACAGAGTGCTGCGCTGTAATTTCGGCAGCTTCAATTCCGGTGGAGTGCCCGGTACCGGCGGCTTCGAACGATCGGCTCCATTTGCGTCCGCTTTGTAATCGGGGAAAGGATTCACTTCCAGAATATAAACGCCGTCTGCGAGCCACTTGTTTGCAACGGCCTTCAAGTCTTCCGCGGTCGCATCATGCACGCGCTTCAGCGAAGTCTTATAAGCATCAGGGCTGCCCAAGAAGACCTGGCTCTGTGCTAGGCGGTCCGATTTGCCCCCAAAACCGCCGATCCGTTCAATTCCGCGGATAAAGTTCGCTTCGTATTGTGACTTCACTCGTGCGAGCTCATCCGCAGTCGGCCCTTCCTTCAAAAATCGCCAAAGTTCTTCGTCCAATTCTTTTTCGACCTGCTTCAAATCCTGCCCGGGCCGCGCTGTCGCCTGCACACGGAATTGTCCGCCAATTTCGGAAAGCCCTACGAACGCCGCGGCATCGGTTGCGATCTGATCGTCATAGACAAGCCGCTTATAGAATCGCGACGATTTCCCGCTGCTCAAAACGTCGCTGACCAAGTCCAGATAATCCGCTTCCGCGCTGCCATATTGAGGAATGTTCCAGATCTTATAAATCCGCGCCTGCGGAACACGGTCCTGCACTTTCTGCCGATGCGTACCGGACATTTTTGCAATCCACACTTCGTGATGCGCAACCGGAGGCCCAGACGGAATATCGCCGTAATACTTTTGCACTTTTTCTTTCGCTGTCTTCAGATCAATGTCGCCGGCGAGCACCAGCACGACGTTCGAAGGGCCGTAGTAAGTCTTGAACCACTCCTTTACATCATTCATCGAGGCCGCATCGAGATCCGCCATGTCCCCAATCGTTGTCCACGAATAAGGATGGCCTGCCGGATAAGTGTTCTGCGTGATGAGTTGCCGCGTCACGCCGTACGGCTGATTCTCTCCCTGCCGCTTTTCGTTCTGCACCACGCCGCGCTGCAACGTCAGCGTCTTCTCGTCAAACGACCCCAGCAAATGCCCCATGCGGTCCGATTCCATCCAAAGCGTCAAATCCACAGCGGACGTCGGAACGTTTTCAAAATAATTTGTACGATCGGTGTTCGTTGTGCCATTTAAGTCTGTTGCGCCGATACGCTCCATCACTTCAATGTAGCGTTCTTTCGAATGCTCGCTGCCGCCAAACATCAAATGTTCAAAAAGGTGCGCGAATCCCGTCTTGCCCGGTTTCTCGTTCTTCGAGCCGACGTGGTACCACGTGTTCACCGCAACGATTGGCGCTTTGTGATCTTCGTGCACGATGACCGTCAGCCCGTTATCCAGCACGAATTTCTGATACGGGATTTCCACTTCTTGCGCTTTCGCTGCCGCGCACGATGCAACCACCACCAACAACGCGAGGACGAACTTGCTCTTCATGCTTACCCCCAGAAGAATTGTTTCTACGTTGGGAAATCAGATGTCTTTTTGAAAGTCTTAAGAAATTCCTGACTGCGGTAGTGGTTCAGTTTGAATTTTCTTGAATCGTGACACAAGGAATTGAAATTCAAACGGAACTGCTACCCTGCCTGTTTTAATCTTTGGCACGGCCAACCACGCCGTTTGCGCGCACCAGAGTCTACACCGCACTGTCGAAATTAGGAACATTGCTCTCTAAGAAATAGCGCGCTCGCGATTTGTACTGTGCGGTGCGGAGATTTACAATCTTGCAAGGGCAAAGACCATGTCGGATCAACTTGTCATCGCAGGGCGCGCATTTTCCTCTCGCTTGATTGTGGGAACAGGGAAGTACCGCAGCTTTCCGGAAATGGCACGCGCTCACGCTGCCAGCGGCGCGGACATGGTCACGGTCGCCGTCCGCCGCGTGAATCTCACCGACAAATCCAAGGAATCTCTGCTCGATTATATTCCACGCGACAAAATGTTCATCCTTCCCAACACCGCCGCCTGCTACACCGCAGACGAAGCGATTCGCACAGCCCGCCTCGGTCGTGAAGTCGGACTTTCGAATTGGGTTAAGCTCGAAGTCATCGGTGACCAGCAAACTCTGTTTCCCGACACCGAACAACTG
>Ga0210400_10000151_pt1 | contig 94132 bp, 73 predicted proteins | sample IncBWH26MmetaG_FD_155456 | JGI IMG/M metagenome (GOLD analysis project Ga0210400, IMG submission 155456) | Forest soil microbial communities from Barre Woods Harvard Forest LTER site, Petersham, Massachusetts, United States - Inc-BW-H-26-M | ecosystem: Environmental > Terrestrial > Soil >... | reverse complement strand
CACTCGCACTATTCCTTTTCTGCGCCGTATATTTCACAGGATGCCTCCGGCTCCGCTATTTTCAGAACTGGAAGTTCGATGCGGAGGTCAAACAGGTGTACTGGGTCTTGCGCAACCTGCGCGAACGCTATGGGACCACGCAGGCTTTCGCCACTTGGGAGTATACGTCAAGCCTCAATTTCTACCGTGTGCTGTATAGGGACGAAGTCCTGCCTCCAATTGAGCCTTCGGACGATCCTCTTCCGCGGCAGTGCGCGTATGTCCTGCATTCCGCATGGCAGGCGCCTTTCATCGAGAAGGAGCATCTGGAGATCTACTTCCACGGCCCCCTGAGCGATGTGGCGGTCGCCGTTCGCCGGAGTCAAGACTGTAAGATTCCCTGAGATTTTTCCGAGCGTTCCGGCACCAAATAAGCATGGCTATAACCGAGCGTGCGAAGCTCATTATGCAGACCGTGGTTCAAATGGAGAAGCAGTTTGGCAAGGGAGCCGTCCTGCAACTCGGGGCGCGGAATGCGCTGCCTGTAACCGTGATTTCGACCGGGTCGATTTCGATCGACGCGGCGCTGGGCGTCGGCGGGCTGCCGCGCGGGCGCGTAATCGAAATTTTCGGGCCGGAATCTTCAGGGAAAACCACGCTCGCTCTGCACGTGATCGCAGAAGCGCAGAAAGCCGGCGGGATCGCGGCCTTCGTGGACGCCGAACATGCGCTCGATCCCAAGTACGCCCGGAATCTTGGCGTCGACATCGAAAATCTGCTGGTTTCCCAGCCGGATTGCGGAGAGCAGGCGCTGGAAATTACCAGCGCGCTGGTCGCCTCGGGAGCCATCGACCTGGTAGTGGTCGATTCGGTGGCGGCACTGGTTCCGAAAGCGGAGCTCGAAGGCGAGATGGGCGACAGCTTCATGGGGCTGCATGCGCGCCTCATGTCGCAGGCTATGCGGAAGCTGACGGGAGCGCTCTCGCGAGCGAACGCGTGTCTCATCTTTATTAATCAGATTCGTGAGAAGATCGGCGTGGTGTTCGGGAATCCAGAAACCACCACCGGCGGCCGTGCTCTGAAGTTCTATTCGTCGGTGCGGCTGGAAGTGCGCCGTATCGCGACCTTGAAAGACGGCGAGCAGGCGGTTGGAAACCGGACCAAGGTCAAAGTGGTCAAAAACAAGGTTGCATCGCCGTTCCGCGAAGCGGAAGTCGACATCCTTTATGGAGAAGGAATTTCGCGTGAAGGAGACCTGCTGGATCTGGGGGCGGAACAAGAGGTCGTGGAAAAAAGCGGCTCTTGGTTCAGTTTTCAGGGCGAGCGGATCGGCCAAGGCCGTGATAATGCACGTACTTTTCTGAAAGAGCATCCCGAAATCCGCGAGCGGATCGACGCCGCCATTCGCCAAAAGATCGCACTACCCCCAGCCGAACCGGCGCCGGTGAAGAACGCCGAAAAGGAATCTTCGAAATCGCAATCGCAAACCGCATAAAACACTCCGCTAAAGTTGCTCGCAACGCCTTTGCTGTGATAAAGTAACTGCTTCAGAGAGACAGTGAGTCGTACCACCGTCTCGTTTGTTCGACCGTTCCCAGCCCATTTCTTTGATGGAACAGACTCTCAATGCCCTAGGTGGGTTGATGCTCAAGGCCATTCCCACCATTTGCCTCTTCGTCCTCCTGTATTTCTACATAAAAGCGATGCTGTTCAAGCCGCTCGAGAAGGTCCTCGACGAGCGCCACGCCTTGACCGAAGGCGCGCGAAAAGCGGCCGAGGCAAGTTTCGCGGCGGCGGAGCGGAAACAGGCGGAATACGAGCAGAAATTCGCCGACGCACGCGCCGAGGTGTACCGCCTGCAGGAAGAAACGCGGCGGCAATGGCTGGAGGCGCAAGCGGCACAAGTCGCCACCGCCCGAAAGCACATGGAGGAATCCGTCAAGGCCGCGAAAGAACAGATCGCCGGCGAAGCCGTGACGGCGCGCGATGGGTTGGCCGTGAGCAGTTCGCAAATAGCCGATCAGATCGCTGGGGCGGTGCTCGCCCGCAGATCGGGGCGGGCATGAAGCGCCTGGCCATCGCAGTTTTCCTATTTTCGGCTGCGTTGAACGCCCAGGAGAAAGCCGCTGCTCCTGAAGAAAACATGACCTGGAAATGGGTCAACTTCGTCATCCTGGCCGTCGGCCTGGGATATCTGATGTGGAAAATGCTGCCTCCGTTTTTCAAGTCGAGGACCGCCGAAATTCAGCAGGGCATTCGGGAAGCGCAGGCGATCAAGAAGGAAGCCGACGTGCGTGCGGCTCAAATGGAAGTGCGGATGGCGGCGCTGGGCGCGGAAATCGAAAAATTCCGGACGCAGTCGAACGCGGAAATGGAACAGGAAAGCGCGCGGATCGGGCAGGAAACGGCCCGGCAGATGGCTCGACTGGAGCAGCAGGCGCAGTTGGAGATTGAAACCGCTGCAAAGATTGCGCGCCGGGAATTGCAGGCCTACGCGGCGAAGCTGGCGATCGATCTGGCGGAGCAGCGCGTACGCGAGCGGCTCGACGGCGCGGCGGATTCAGTACTCATCGACGATTTCGTAAAGGACCTGGGGGCGTCGAGAAACTAGCATGCTTTCCGTGGTCGGCACCCGGTATGCGAAAGCTCTGCTCGACGTAGTGGGCGGACAGGATCCTGACAAAACACTTTCGGAATTGCGCTCGGTTCGCGATCTGATCGCGGCGTCCGCCGATCTGCACGTCGCGCTGCTTTCGCCGGCGGTCGCCCAGAGCCGTAAGCGCGCGGTGATCGCGCGGCTGCTGGACCCCATGGGCGTTTCGAAACCGATTCGCAATTTTCTTTTCGTAATCATCGATCATCGCCGCATCAACGAACTCCCGGCAATCGCGGAAGCGTTCGAGGTGCTTCTGGATGAGCGGCTGGGATTTGTGCGCGCCAGCGTGGCAAGCGCTCATGCATTGAACGACACGCAGCGCGCCGGGCTCACCGCCGAGTTGTCGCGGCTATCGGGCAAGCAGGCCAAAGTGGCGTTTGCGACCGATCCGGCCTTGCTCGGCGGCGTGGTGGCGCGCCTGGGGTCGAAGGTTTACGACGGCAGCGTGCGGGGGCAATTGGAGCGCTTGCGGCTGAAGCTTGCAGGCGATTAGGGGATTTTTTATGGCATCGATTCGTGCAGATGAAATCTCGCGCGTGCTGCGCGAGGAAATCGAAAACTATGACCGGGCGGTGGACGTCGCCGAAACCGGCTCCGTGATCTCGGTTGGCGACGGTATCGCGCGCATCTACGGCCTGGAAAACGTAATGGCCGGCGAGCTGATCGAATTCACGGGCGGCGTTTCCGGCATCGCGTTAAACCTGGAAGAAGAAGACGTCGGCGCGGTGCTGCTGGGCGAATATTCCAATATCAAGGAAGGCGACGAGGTGCGGCGTACCGGCCGCATCATGTCGATCGGCGTGGGCGAGGCGATGGTCGGCCGCGTAGTCGACGCCCTGGGGCGTCCGATCGACGGCAAGGGTCCCATCGAAACGAAAACGTTCAGCCAGATCGAGCGTATTGCGCCCGGCGTGGTCGATCGCCAGCCCGTGAAAGAACCGCTGCAAACCGGCATCAAGGCGATCGACGCGATGATCCCGATCGGCCGCGGACAGCGTGAATTGGTCATCGGCGACCGGCAGACCGGCAAGACCACAGTTGCGCTGGACACCATCATCAATCAAAAGGGCGGCGATGTGATCTGCGTCTACGTCGCGATCGGACAGAAGCGATCGACCGTAGCGCAGGTAGTGAAGACCCTCGAAGACTACGGTGCGATGGAGTACACCATCGTGGTGGCCGCCACCGCATCCGATCCGGCGCCGATGCAGTATCTGGCTCCGTATTCCGGGTGCGCGATCGGCGAATATTTCCGCGACAGCGCCAGGCATGCCCTGTGCATTTACGACGATCTTTCGAAACACGCTGCGGCGTATCGCGAGATTTCACTGCTGTTGCGCCGTCCACCAGGACGCGAGGCGTACCCGGGCGATGTGTTTTATCTCCACAGCCGTTTGCTGGAACGCGCGGCCAAGCTCAACAACGAAAACGGCGGGGGATCGCTGACGGCATTGCCGTTCATTGAAACGCAGGCCGGCGATGTGTCTGCGTATATTCCGACCAACGTCATTTCGATCACCGACGGTCAGATTTATCTTTTGACCGATCTGTTCAATTCGAACGTCCGGCCGGCTATCGACGTCGGTATCTCGGTGAGCCGCGTCGGAGGCAACGCGCAGATCAAGGCGATGCGGCAGGTGGCCGGGAGTCTGCGCCTTGCCATGGCCCAATATCGCGCATTGGCGGCGTTCGCGCAGATGGGATCGGAACTCGACAAGGCGTCTACGCAGCAGCTTACGCGCGGAAGCCGCATGGTGGAAATTCTGAAGCAGGGCCAATATTCTCCGGTTCCGGTGGAGAAGCAAGTGCTCATTATCCACGCAGGGACCGAAGGCCATCTCGACGATCTTCCCGTCGAACAGTGCCGGCCGTTTGAAGAGGCGCTTTATCGGTTCGTGGAGAACGCGCATCCGGGCCTGCTGCCGGAGATCAAGCAGAAAAAAGCGCTCGATGACGACTTGAAGGCGAAGATAAACACCGCCATCAAGGAGTGCAAGGCGCGCTTTATACAGGAGCACAAGCTGAAGTAAATGCCGAGCCTGATCGATTTACGCCGGCGTATCCGCTCGGTGAAAAACACTCAGCAGATCACCAAGGCCATGAAAATGGTCTCGGCGGCGAAGTTGCGCCGCGCTCAGGATCGCGCGATCGCGGCGCGCCCGTACTCCGCCATCCTGCAGCAGATGCTGGCGAACGTTGCCGAAGCGGCCAGCTACAGCGATGGCGAAGAGCATCCGCTGCTGGCGGTGCGGCCAGAAAACAAGATCCTGCTGGTGGTGGTCACCGCCGATAGCGGACTGGCTGGCGGATTCAACACCAATATCGCCAAGCTGGCGCAACGGCAAGCCGACGATTTCCGCGGCCGCGACGTGGCTTTCGAAACCATCGGAAAAAAGAGCCGCGACTATTTTCGCCGGCGTGGATACAATATCCGGGCCGCGCACGTCGATATGTTCCGCGCGCTGAAGTTCGCGGACGCCGAAAAGATCGCGGACACCATCATCGACTTGTTCGCGAAGGCGGAGATCGACGCGGTCTATCTCTTTGTGAATGAGTTCAAGAGTGTTATGGCGTCCAGGCTAAGCTCCATGCGCCTGCTGCCCATAGAGGTTCCGAAAACGCCCAATCCCGTGGATTACATCTACGAACAGAAGCCCGAAGAGCTTCTCGGCAGCCTGCTGCCACGCTACGTCAAGCTGCAGATCTATCGCGCTCTGATCGAGTCGGAAGCGGCTTATCAGGCTGCCCGCATGACGGCCATGGACGCGGCGACCAAGAACGCATCCGACATGATCGACCGGCTGACGCTGTACATGAATCGCGTGCGCCAGGCCAGCATCACCCGGGAAATTATCGAAATTGTGAGCGGCGCAGCCGCATTGGACTAGAAGAGGTTCTATGAACGTTGGAAAAGTGATTCAGGTGGCCGGACCGGCCGTGGACATCGAGTTTTCGGAAGGGCACATCCCCGTGATCCGCACCGCGATCCGCATCACCAGCGTGGGTTTCAACGTGCCTACACCGATCGACATCATTTGTGAGGTCGCCCAGCACATCGGCGAAAGCCGCGTGCGAACCATCGCGCTGCAGCCGACCGACGGTCTGGTCCGCGGCATGCCCGCCGAGGATCTGGGACATCCGGTGATGGTTCCGGTGGGCCCGCAGACGCTCGGCCGCGTGCTGAACGTGATTGGCGAGCCGGTGGACAAAATGGGTCCGGTGAACACCGCCAAGCGCATGCCGATTCATCGTCAGGCGCCGCCGTTCGAAGATCAGTCGACTGAACTGCAAATGTTCGAGACCGGCATCAAGGTCATCGATCTTCTGGAGCCGTACCTCAAAGGCGGAAAGATCGGACTGTTCGGCGGCGCGGGCGTCGGCAAGACGGTCATCATTCAGGAACTCATCAACAACCTGGCCTCCAAACACGGCGGCGTTTCGGTGTTCGCCGGCGTCGGCGAGCGCACGCGCGAAGGAAACGATCTGTGGCTCGAGTTCCAGGAAGCGCACGTGATCGATATTCACGATTACACGAAATCCAAGTGCGCCCTGATCTATGGCCAGATGACCGAGCCTCCCGGGGCGCGTTTGCGCGTGGCCCTGACAGCGCTGACCGTGGCGGAATATTTCCGCGATGACGAAAACCAGGACGTCCTGCTGTTCATCGACAACATTTTCCGCTTTACGCAGGCGGGCTCGGAAGTATCGGCGTTGCTGGGCCGCATGCCCAGCGCGGTGGGGTATCAGCCCAATCTCGCCAGCGAAATGGGTGATCTGCAGGAACGCATTACGTCCACAAAAACTGGATCGATCACGTCAGTTCAGGCGATTTACGTGCCTGCCGACGACTACACCGATCCCGCGCCGGCCACCACGTTCGCGCATTTGGACGCAACCACCAACCTTTCGCGATCAATTTCGGAACTGGGGATCTATCCCGCCGTCGATCCGCTGGCGTCGACGTCGCGCATTCTCGATCCACGCGTGATCGGCGAAGAACATTATCAGGTTGCGCAGGACGTCAAGCAGATCCTGCAGCGCTACAAAGACCTGCAAGACATCATCGCGATTCTCGGTGTCGACGAGCTGTCCGACGACGACAAGCTGACCGTCTCGCGCGCCCGCAAAATTCAGCGCTTCCTTTCGCAGCCGTTCAACGTAGCCGAAGCGTTCACCGGCCGCAAGGGCAAATACGTGAAAGTCGCTGACACGGTGCGCAGCTTCAAGGAAGTGGTCCAGGGCAAGCACGACGAAATTTCTGAGCAGGCGTTCTATATGCAGGGCTCCATCGACGACGTGCTTGAAACCTGGGAGACTATGAAGAAGCAAGGCTAACCATGGCCGACACCTTCGAAATCGAGATCGCGACACCGGAAAAGCTGGTCGCGCGGCAACAGGCCGAGTCGGCGCAGATTCCTGGCAAGGACGGCTACATGGGAATCCTGCCGGACCACGCGGCTCTTTTGAGCGAGCTCGGCGAGGGCGACCTCTCGATCACTTCCGGCGGCCAAACCAAAACCTACAAAATCACGGGCGGATACGTCGAAGTCCGCGACAACCACGTCCGCGTGCTTGCCGATCGGGCGGAATGAGGGTGTAGTGAAGAAGCTCGCGCTGCTTCTTGTGGTGGCCGCGGCGTTTGCCGCCGACGACGGTTTCGCGAAGTGGTGGCAGCGTTTTCAGGCCGCGGTGGCCAAAGGAAATGCGGACGCCGTGGTCGAGCGCGCGGAATTTCCCATGGATTGGGAATACGGCGCGACTCGCAAGATTCCAGCCCCCGCTGTCCTGGTGGGCAAGTTCGATTACTACTTCACCGAAGAAATCAAACAAGCCATTGCCACCAGGAAGCCGGAGCGCGTGCCTGCCGGCGTATACATGATCACCTGGAAGGCGCGCGGGAACGAGTATTCCATGTATTTCAAACCCGTCGGCAGCGGGTCGTTCGCTCTGCAGGGGCTGTCTGAAGGGGCGCCGTAGACCTCACTTTACTGGCTGATCCTTCCACCACCACGGCTCGGCGAGCTTCTTTTCCACCGGCCACACCTGGTTGAGCGTGTCGCCTTCCCACATGTCGCCGTTCTTCATCACATAGCGAATCGTGTTGGTGTTGCGGATATTTTCCAGGGGATCTTTGTTCAGCACCAGCAAATCCGCCAGCTTGCCCGGTTCGAGCGAACCAAGGTCCTGCGCATAGCCGATCGCTTGCGCTCCGTAAATCGTCGCGGAACGCAGGACTTCATGATTAGTCATGCCGCCGGTTTTGAGCGCCCACATTTCCCAGTGGCACTGGATTCCCTGGAGCTGTCCGTGCCCGCCGATGCACACGCGTCCACCCGCATGCACAATTTTCGCGGCCTGCGCGGCGAGTTTCGGAAATACCTGTTCCTCTTCTGAGAACCATGGCCGCCGTTTGGCGCGCTCATCGATGACGTCGTGCGGAATGAAACGGCGCAGCTTTGAGTCGTCGTGCACGGTAGTGGTTTCGTAGAAATAATTCTCAGCCCACGGACCGCCGTAGGCGACTAGCAGCGTCGGAGTGTAAGAAATTCCGGAGCGCGCGAAAATCTCGACGACGTCCTTGTATAGCGGCACGATCGGCAGCGCATGTTCGTTGCCCGAAAATCCGTCGAGCGCGTGCGTCAGGTCAAGCTTCAAGTCGAGCCCGCCCTCGGTGGTCGGCATGATGCCGTTCTCTTTGCACGCCATCACCATCCACTGGCGCTGTTTGCGATTGCCCACCATGTACGACTTGACAGTATTCGTCCGGTAATACTTCTTGTAGCGCGCCACCACGTTGCGAGCCTCATCCAGACTCTGGAAATCGGTCGCTGAAAAGATCCCCGGGCCGGTGTTGAAGGCGCGCGGTCCGAGCATTTCGCCCATGTCGATCAGGTCCTGATACGCGAACACGTCGTTGGTCGAGGTCTGCGGATCGCGTCCGCTGGTGACTCCGTAAGCGAGGTTCGCCATGAACACCCAGCTTTGCGGATCTAGCTCGCCGCGCGCGATTTCGATCCAGTGGGCGTGCACGTCGACGATACCCGGCATGATCGTGGCGCCTTTGACGTCCATGATCTTCGCGCCCGCAGGAACCGTGACGGAACCGCGCTTGCCGACGGCGGCGATGCGGTTGTCGGTGATCACGATGTCGCCATCGGGGATCACTTCCTCACCTTTCATCGTGATGATCTTGGCGCCGCGCAGCACCACGGTGCCCGCCGCCTTATGCCGCGACTGCTCGATGCCGACTTCAATTTCGTCGGCCAGCGATTTCTTGGCCGCGGGCTTTGACTCTTCGTCTTTCTTTTCCGCATCGCCTTCGCCGCGCGGCGGATCGTAAACCACGGTCGAAAGCGATTGACGGAAGAAGCTCGATCCCAACGCCCAGGTCATGGTCTTGCCGTCGTCGGCCCACTGGAAATCGTCCGCGCCGATATCCGTCAGCTTTTTCACCGGAACCGACGGCGTGTTGACGTTGATCGCTGGAGTATCGCCGCCCGCGGCCGGCATCGCGATCAGGAAAAGCTGTTCATTGAGCTTCGCCAGCGCGTGTTTCCCGTCTGGAGAAATCCGTACTTCGGACGCCGGCGTCGGCTGCGGACCGCGGCTGCGGCCTTCCACCTTGATCACCGTGCGCCGATCCGTTCCGTCCCATCGGAACGACTGCAAGCCCTGGTTCGAATACACGTAAATTCGGTCCGCGTCGTGTGTGAAATGCGGACGGCCGGTGCCTCGCGCCGGGACGATCAGCGTCGCGTCGCCGCCCTCGGCCGGAATCCAAACCACATCCATGCCGAGCCCCGACTGCGCGAATCCGTTGGTCCCGTTCAGCCGGGCCTGTCTGGCTTGGCGCAGCGTGACGATGCGCTTCGAATCCGGCGACCACACCGGATCGCGATAGAACGCCGGAACCCGGCTCAGCTTGATGGGCGAACCCGATCCATCGGCGCGGATTTTCCATAGATCGCCGCCATCGTCGGTCCAAGTGACGTAGGCGATCCACTGCCCATCGGGCGACCATGCCGGTTGAAATTCGCGTGCGTTTCCCGGCGTGAGGCGCGTGGCTTTGCCTCCGGGAACATCCATTTTGTAGAGATGCGTGAGCGACGAAAACACGATGCGCTTTCCATCGGGCGATTCGCTGGGAGTCTGAATGAGCCGCGCCTTGACTGGTCCTTCTTCTACGCGCGATTCGAACTTCAGCTCCGGCCCCAGTTCCTGCGATACATTCGCGGTGAACGGAATATCGGACGCCTCTCCAGTCGAGACCTGTACGCGATGAATCTTTCCACCGTAGGAAATGATGATGTCTTTCGAATCCGGCGTAAAGGAGAAGCCCGGCAGGACGTCGCGCGTCGCCGCGGACTCCTGATCGTCGCGCTGGATGGGATACTTCAACCACTTTTCTTCTCCCGTGGCGAGATCGCGAACCCGCAATCCGGTTTCCGTATCGTGCCGCGTTCCGAAAACGAGTTTCGATCCGTCAGGCGAAATCGTCGGACGAAACGCCGAACCCGGAGCGCTAGTGATTACGTCCTCGTCACCCGTGATGCGGTCACGCCGGACCACTTGCCACAGCGGCAACGTGGCATTGTAGGTGAAATTTCCGGTCCGGCGGGCGTAATAGAAATACTTCCCGTCCGCGGAGGCGACTACGCCCAGCGCACGCAACCGCTGCTGCGGAGTGGTGGTCGCAGTCGGCGACGATTTGGTCACCTGGACGCCCGATCCGCCCTGGATGTTGTACATCCAGACCTCGTGCAACGCGTTGTTCGGCTTGCGCGACACCAGCACATAGTCGCCGTCCGGCGTCCACGAGGGCGACTCGAAATCGCCCTGCGCGTCCTTACTGACCTGTTTCGGATCGCTGCCGTCGATATTACAAATCCACAGATTCTCCGACCCGTCGCGATCGCTCACAAACGCGATCCGCTTGCCGTCCGGTGAGACCGACGGCTGCGAGTCGAAGGCCATGCCGGTGGTGATCGGCTTGGCTGCGCCGCCGGTGACCGGAAGCGAGTAGAGGTCGCCCAATAGCTCGAAAATGATGGTCTTTCCGTCGGGGGTCAGCGTAAGCGAAAGCCAGGTGGCTTCATCCGTGCTGAACTCGATCTTCCGCTCGCTTTTGAGCGGCAGACCGGGCTTCTTAGCGGGCGGTTTCGAGTCCTGGGCGGCCAAGGTAACGCAGGCGAGAATCAACAGCAAACGGCAGGTCATGACGGGATTCTATCAGGCTGAAATAGCCCTTGGTGCATGGCTATACTTGAAATGGCACATGCTAACCAGCACAACGACCAGCGCACTCCCAACCAGGCTCGGGCGCGAAGAACTCATCAAGGCTTTCAGGATCATGTATCTGTCGCGGCGCATCGACGATCGCGAAATCCTGCTGAAACGCCAGAACAAAATCTATTTCCAGATCAGCGGCGCGGGACACGAAGCCATCAGCGCTGCCGCCGGCTCCGCACTGCGCGCGGGCCATGACTGGTTCTATCTTTATTACCGCGATCGCGCGTGCGCGCTGGCGCTCGGAGTCACGACAGAAGAGATGTTGGAAGGCGCGGTCGGAGCCGATGCCGATCCTGCTTCGGGCGGCCGCCAGATGCCGTCGCATTGGGGCTCGAAACGTCTCAACATCGTCAGCACTTCTTCTCCCACCGGTACGCAATTCCTGCAAGCCGTGGGATGTGCCGATGCGGGCCGCCGGCTCGATCCCGATTCCGACGCGATCACTCTGGTGACTACCGGCGACGGCGCCACCAGCGAAGGCGAGTTTTGGGAATCGCTCAACATCGCGTGCCTGGAACGCCTTCCCATCATCTACCTGGTGGAGGACAACGGCTACGCGATTTCGGTTCCAGTCGAAAAGCAAACCGCTGGTGGAAATATCGCCAGACTGGTCAGCGGCTTCCCGGATCTGAAAATTTTATTCTGCGATGGTACGGATTTCGTCGCTTCCTACAACACGATGTCCGAGGCAGTCGACTACTGCCGGACGCATCGGACTCCCGTGATGGTCCATGCGACCTGCATCCGTCCGTATTCGCACTCTCTTTCAGACGACGAGAAGCTTTACAAAACCAAAGCCGAGCGCGCCGAAGAAGCCACGCGCGATCATATTGTCCGCTTTCCCGAATGGCTGATCGGCGAAGGTTTGTTGGACCGGCACGGCGTCGAGTTGCTGACGCATGAAGTCGACCTTGAGGTGCAGGCCGCGACCGACCGTGCTCTGAAATCCGCGCCTCCTCCCAAGGGTTCTGCGCTGCGATATCTGTATTCCGATCGCATCGATCCTACTTCGACTGAGTTCGAGAAGCAGCCGCAGTTTACCGGCGACCCGCGCACCATGGTCGACTCGATCAACCTGACGATGCACGAGGAAATGCGCCGCAACGAGCGTGTCATTGTTTTCGGCGAAGACGTCGCCGACGCGAGCCGCGAAGCGAATCTCACCGAAGTGAAGGGCAAAGGCGGCGTCTTCAAAGCCACCCAGGGTTTGCAAATCGTGTTTGGCTCCCAACGCTGCTTCAATGCGCCGCTGGCCGAAGCGGGAATCGTCGGCCGCGCCATCGGCATGGCGACCCGCGGGATGAAGCCGGTCCCCGAAATTCAGTTCTTCGATTACATCTGGCCCGCGATGATGCAAATCCGCGACGAGTTGGCCACCATGCGGTGGCGCTCGAACAACGCGTTTTCTTCTCCCATCGTGGTGCGCGTCGCCATCGGCGGTTATCTGAACGGTGGCGCGATCTATCACAGCCAGTGCGGCGAGAGTATCTTCACGCACATTCCCGGTCTTCGCGTGGTGTTTCCGTCGAACGCGCTGGATGCCTGCGGGCTGCTGCGCACCGCGATCCGCTGCGACGATCCGGTGTTGTTCCTGGAGCACAAGCGCCTGTATCGCGAGCCGTACAACCGCTCGCCGCATCCGGGTCCCGATTTCACTATCCCGTTCGGTAAAGCGCGCATCGTGAAACCCGGTGCGAACCTGACCATCGTCACCTACGGCGCGCTGGTCCAGAAGACTCTGCAAGCAGTGACGCAAATCGAGCAGCGCAAACCCGGAATCAGCATCGAGATTATCGACCTCCGCACGCTGGCCCCGTACGACTGGGCGACCATTCGAGCTTCCGTCGAAAAAACCAATCGCGTGATTATCGCCCATGAAGACGTCCTGTCCTTCGGTTTCGGCGCGGAAATTGCCGCGCGAATCGCCAACGAGCTGTTCACGTCGCTGGACGCTCCCATCGGCCGTGTGGCCGCGCTGGATACATGGGTCGGATATCACCCGATTCTCGAAGCGGAAATTCTGCCGCAAGTCGACACCATCGCGGCGGAGGCGGAGCGGATCCTGGCGTTCTAAAGTGATCGTCCCTGGCGCGACTTGCCGCGATTTCGACCGCTCTTCGAAAATCGAGTGGCTCGAAACCAACGGCACTGGCGCGTTCGCGATGGGGACCGTCGCCGGCGTCAATACCCGCCGCTACCACGGCCTTCTAGTCGCCTCGCTTCACCCCCCGGTTCAGCGCAACGTTCTACTCTCGCGCATCGAAGAAGAAATCAATGGGCACGCGCTCGGCGCTTGCCAATACCCTGGCGCGGTCACGCCGCGTGGATTTGAATTTGTCGAGCAGTTCGATACACATCCATGTGCGACGTGGCGCTTCGGCGTGGACGGCGTGCGGGTCGAAAAGCAGGTGTACCTGATCGAGGGCCGGCAGGCAGCGATCATCCGTTATCGATCCGATCGCGCCGTGACGCTGCGCGCGCGGCCGTTTCTGGCCTATCGCGACTATCATTCGCTTGGACACGCCCGAGCCGATTTGTTCGGCGGCCTTCCGCGCATCGAATTTCATCACACCGGCCGTTTCGAGGAAAGCGCGCAGTGGTATTACAACGTCGAATACCTGGTGGAACTCGATCGCGGACTCGATTTTCGCGAAGACCTTTTCACTCCCGGAGTCATCGTGCTCGATCTGAAGCCGGGAGAGTGGACCCCGATCTGTGTGTCAATCGACGGTCCGCACCAAGCCGAGCCCACACCACGCGACGAACCGTTCACCGTACACCGCGCCGATGGAACGCCGACCATCATCGCCGGCTATCCCTGGTTCACCGATTGGGGACGCGACACGATGATCAGCCTTCCCGGCCTGCTGATCGCGCGAGGCAAACTGGATACCGCTCGTGAAATCATTGCAGGATTTCTGGAGCACATCAGCCAGGGCCTGATTCCCAACCGCTTTCCGGATGCCGGAGATGCGCCCGAATACAACACCGCAGACGCAACGTTGTGGATGTTTCAGGCGATGCGTGCACTGGGCGATCGGGAGTTCTTTCGCAAAACGTTTTATCCCGCGGCAAAGAACATCGTCGACTGGCACTTTCGCGGCACCTGGTTCGGCATCGGCGTCGATCCCGAGGATCATCTGCTGCGCGCCGGCACTCCCGGCACGCAGTTAACATGGATGGACGCCAAAGTCGGCGATTGGGTGGTCACGCCGCGTCACGGGAAAGCCGTGGAGATCAATGCGCTATGGCATGCCGCTCTGTCTCTGATGGCCGACTGGGGCGAATCCGGCGAATACCAACGCGAAGCGGACCTGGTCAAGGCTAGCTTTCGCCGGAAATTCTGGAATGCGGAGCGCGGCTGCCTCTACGACCTGTTGACCGATTCGGGGCCGGTCGCCAAGTTTCGTCCGAATCAGATTTTCGGCGTTGGCTTGCTCGCGCCGGATGAACAGCGGTCCGTGGTTCGCGCGGTGGAGCGCGAGTTGCTTACTCCAGTTGGGTTGCGAACTTTGGAGCACAGCGATCCTGAATACAAGGGACGCTACCAAGGCTCGCCCGTGGAGCGCGACGGCGCGTATCATCAGGGCACCGTGTGGCCCTGGCTGCTCGGTCCGTACGTCGACGCGTATCTCTCGGCGTTCGGACCGACGGATCAGAATCTGGAATACTGCGCGGGTTTGGTCGATCGCCTGGAAGCCGCGGGCGGCGGATGTCTCGGCTCGATTCCCGAAATTTACGATGGCGACGAGCCGCATCGCGCCGGCGGCTGTCCTGCGCAAGCCTGGAGCGTTGCGGAAGCGCTTCGAATCCGCTCCCTGCTCCGGCAGGCTCACGTTCCGAAATAGCGCAACGCCTGTTCGATGGAGGCGGCGTAAACGCCGGCAACGCCGGGGTCGACGGTACGGATCGTATTCACATCGTCTTCGAGCGCGTCACGTAGCGCACCAGCAGCGGCCGGGCTCCACGCTTTTTTCCCCGCCTTGCCGTAGCTGCGAACCGCGCGCGTCGCTAGCGCCTGCGCGACGCGAGCCGCATCCGCGCGCGAAAATCCGGCGGCGCGAAGGCCTTCCACTGCCGCGGAATAACCCGGCAGGATCAAGTGGGCAGCCAGATGGATCCCGGCGAAAAATACAGGCTTCGCCGCAGGACGCATTTCGATCAGCTTGCGCCGCTCCTGCGCCGTCACGCTGCGCAGCCTGCGCAGGACATCGGCATGCCCCTCAGCGGCAAAGACGCGTTCCTCCGGGTCGGCGGCGTTGAGCGTCGCCAGGCGCAAGCTGGTATCGAACGAGTCGCTGACGCGTCGCGAATCGCAAACCACGAGCAGACTGTCTTGCAGACAACGCAGCTCGCTCACGGTTCGATCCAGAGCGTCTTCCGGAACCACCATCCAGATGAGTTCGCACCCGCGCAACGCGGAAATGTGCTCGACTGCCTGGCCTGCTCGCAACGAATTCGACAGACGCCGCGCCACCCGCAGCGACGATGACTTCACCGGACCCAGCGTTGCCAGCACCGAAGGCCATCGGGCCAGAAAGCTGTTGCTTACGCCTCCCGCGCACACCAGACCCGCGGGCCGGCGTTTCATGTGATGCCGGCGCCCGCAACCGCTCGGTTGCGCAATTCCTTGATGCGGTCGCGAAACGCCGCCGCTTCTTTAAAATCGAACTTACGCGCCGCTTCGCGCATGCGCTGTTCGAGCTCGCCCAGATATTTGTCCATCTGTTCCGGTGGAATGCTCTCCATCTCGCTTTCCGGCTCCAGTGGAACGGTAACATAATCGGCTTCGGCCACCGCCACCAACAGGGCGTCGATCGGCTTGATGATCGACTGGGGCTCAATGTTGTTGGCTTCGTTGTAAGCCCTTTGCAGGGTCCGGCGGCGCATGGTTTCGTCCAATGCGCGACGCATCGAAGCCGTCATCACGTCCGCATACAGGATGGCGCGCCCGTTCAAGTGCCGCGCGGCGCGGCCCATGGTCTGGATTAGCGAACCGGCCGATCGTAAAAATCCTTCCTTGTCGGCATCGAGGATCGCCACCAGCGATACTTCGGGTAGATCGAGGCCTTCACGCAGCAGGTTAATGCCGATCAACGCATCGTAAACGCCGCGCCGCAGATCGCGCAGGATTTTCACGCGATCGAGCGTCGAGATTTCCGAGTGCAGATACGCGCACTTCACACCGGCTTCCGTGTAGTGCTCGGCCAGATCTTCGGACATGCGCTTGGTCAGCGTAGTCACCAGAACACGCTCGTTGCGCTCGGCCCTGAGTCGAATCTCGTGCAGCAGATCGTCCACCTGGCCGCGAATCGGGCGCACGTCGACTTCAGGATCCACCAGTCCGGTCGGCCGTATGATCTGCTCGATCACGGCGCCCGAGGTCTTAGTCAGCTCGTACGGACCGGGTGTCGCGGAAACGTAGATCAGCTGGTGAACTCGGTTTTCAAATTCCTCGAACGTCAGCGGGCGATTGTCGAGCGCGCTAGGCAGCCGGAACCCGAACTTCACCAGCGTTTCTTTTCGCGAGCGGTCCCCATGATACATGCCTTGGAGCTGCGGAACCGTCTGGTGGCTTTCATCCAGGAACATCAACGCGTCGTGCGGAAGATAATCCAGCAGCGTGGGCGGAGCTTGTCCCGGCAGACGTCCCGAAAAATGGCGCGAATAATTTTCGATCCCGTGGCAGTATCCGATGTTGCGGATCATTTCCAGGTCGAACATGGTGCGCTGATACAGCCGCTGCGCTTCGATCCGCTTGCCTTCTTTTTCCAGCTCCCCCTTCCACCAGGTGAGCTCGTTTTCGATGCTATGGAGCGCGTTGTGGCGCGTCTCCGGCGTCATGACGTAGTGCGTTTTCGGATAGATCGGCAGCCGCAGGTAGGTTTGCTTCACCTGGCTGGTCAGCGGATCGATCTGCTCCAGCGATTCGATTTCGTCGCCCCACAGCGAAATCCGGAATGCGTTGTCGTCGTAGGTGGGAAATATTTCGATCACGTCGCCGCGGACGCGGAAAGTCCCGCGCTTGAAGTCGCCTTCGTGACGTTCATAGAGAATATCGACCAGCCGCGAAGTAATTTCCTGGCGCTCGATTTTCTGACCCTTTTCGAGCATCAGCAGCATGCCGTAGTAGGCTTCTGGCGAACCGAGTCCGTAGATGCAGCTGACGCTCGCGACAATCACGCAATCGCGGCGTTCGAATAGCGATCGCGTGGCAGAGAGGCGCAGCTTGTCCAGCTCGTCGTTAATGGTGGCTTCTTTTTCAATGTACACGTCGCCGGAAGGAATGTACGCTTCCGGCTGATAGTAATCGTAGTAGCTGACGAAATATTCGACGGCGTTGCCCGGGAAGAAAGTCTTGAATTCCTGATACAGTTGCGCGGCCAGAGTCTTGTTGTGAGCCAGGACCAGCGCCGGTCGGCCGGAATGCTCAATCACCTTGGCCATGGTGAAGGTCTTGCCCGATCCGGTGACACCCAGGAGCACCTGGTGCTGTTCGGCATCCCGCAGACCACGCGTCAGCGACTCGATCGCAGCCGCCTGATCGCCGCGAGGTTTATAATCGATCCCTAACCGAAATGCCACACTACCAGTATAGAGTTAGGATCTCGCGATTCCGAATCCCTGCACCGAACCGCGAGCGGCAGCGACCGGGTCCCGGCGTTTTTCGATAACTTCTACTCCTGCCGCAGCGCGACCAGCGGATCGACACGAGCGGCCCGGCGCGCCGGAAAATAACTCGCGGCCAACGCGACGATCCCCAGCAGGGCGATCACCGCGGCATACGTTAGCGGATCGGTGGTCTTCACCTCGAACAACATGGATGTCAGCAACCGCGTCGCGGCCACGGCTCCGGCCAGACCGATCGCTAAACCTGCTGCGGCGAGCATCAATCCCTGACGCAGCACCAGTCCCAGCACGTCGCCCGCACTCGCACCGAGCGCCATCCTCAAACCGATCTCGTTGACGCGCTGCGTGACGACGTACGCCATGACGCCATATACGCCGGCCATGGCGAGACACACCGCCACCGCGGCGAAAATTCCGAGCAAAAGAGTGCGGAATCGTGGAGCCGCCACATTTTCTGAAAGCGTCGCTTCCATGGTTGTGAATTTCACCGGAACCTCGGGCGAATGCTCGCGAATCTTGCGTCGCAGAGTCTCGGAAAGCGCCAGCGGATCCGCCTGTGTACGGACGATCACGCTGAGATCCGTTGCCCATCCGGGGTGCTGTGGGTACGGCATGTAGATCTCCGGCCAGGGCGCTTGGGCGGGTCCGAATTGCCGCACGTCGCCGACAACCCCGATGATTTTCATCGGATTCGGCGAATCCATTCCGCAGAAAATAATGCGGTCAATGGGATCCTGACCGGGAAACGATTTCTTCGCCAGCGCTTCATTGATCACGGCCGTGAAGGGAGCGCTGAGTTGATCGGCGTCCGTGAAATCGTGGCCGCTCTTGAGGACAATTCCCAGAGTCTCGAACGTTCCTGGCGCGACTACGGAAAACACCGCTTGCGGCGCGGTGATGGAAAGCTCACTCGGAGGAGGCAGGCGATCGATCCAATATCCTCCGTTGGACCGAACCTTGCCGGGCGTGGCCGCGGCAGCGCCCACGGCGGACGCCCCGGGCACGTGGCGAAGGTCTTCCAGCAAGCTGTTGTCGAATCGCACGGCCAGTTCTCTCGACGCGCTACTCGAAGACGGGAAACTCGTCTCCGCTATCAGCAGCTTTTCCGGACGGAAGCCATTGTCGACGTTCATGAGCGCCTGGAAACTGCGGATCAGCAATCCTGCGCCGGTCAGCAGCATCACTGAAAGTGCGATTTCAGCCACCACCAGCGAACTGCGGATTCGGTTTCCACCGCCCGTGACACTGCGCGCGCCGCCTTGTTTAAGCGCATCGTTCAGATCGATTTTGGATGCGTGCAACGCCGGAGCGAGTCCGAACAGAATGCTGGACAGAACAGAAATGCCAAACGTGAACGCGAGCACCCATCCGTCGGTGCGCGTCTCCGCCAGACGCGGGACGTTGGACGGGGCCAGCGCCACCAGGGCGTCGGCGCCCCACACCGCGAGGATCAGTCCGACGCCCCCGGATACGAGCGCAAGTACCAAGCTCTCGACGATCAACTGCCGCACGATGCGTCCGCGGCTGGCCCCGACGGCGGCACGAATCGCCATCTCCCGGGTGCGAGAGCTGGCTTTCGCCAGCAGCAGGTTCGCCATGTTCGCGCACGCGATCAGAAGCACCACGCCGACCGCAGCCAGCAAAACGTACAGCGTCATCTGGACATTGCTGACCAAGGTGTCGCGCATACGATCGACCACCACGCCCTTGTTCTGATTGCTTCTCGGGTACAGCTGTTCCAGGCGTGACGCGATCCCGCGCATCTGCGCCTGGGCCTGATCGAGCGTCACATCGGGTTTCAGGCGCGCGATAACCGTGTAGTTGTGCGAGCTGCGCTGGTTGTTTTCCGCGAAAATCGTGTTGGCGGGGAACCAGATATCAACTCCGGCTGGAAAGTCCAATCCTCGGGGCATCACCCCGACAATGGCCAGCGTCTTGTCATACATGCGGAGCGTCTTGCCAATCGCATTTGCATTGCCGCCGAAATGTTGCTGCCAATAGTTGGCGCTGATGATCACCGCCGCCGAGCCTTTCGGCTTTTGCTCCTCTTCACTGAAGGTTCGGCCGAGCAGGGGCTCAACGCCGAACACGCGAAAGAACTCGGACGTCACGCCGGTGACTTTCGCGTAGTCCGCTACGCTGCCCAACTGAACTCCGGTTTGATCGCGGGTGTAATAAGCCATGGACTCGAAGGCGCTGCTCTGATCGTGCCAATCGTGATAGTCGGGCCCGGAAATAAACGCGCCCGCTTGCGCCGTCTTTTTCCAGAAGTTTCGAATCGTGACGATGCGATCCGGGTCGCGATACGCCAGCGGCTTCAGCAAAACTGTGTTCACCACGCTGAATACGGCGGTGTTCGCCCCAATTCCGAGCGCCATCACGATCACCGCCAGCACTGCGAAGCCGGGGTTGTTCCGCAAGGATCGAAGCGCAAATTTCAGGTCCATATTGTCGTGAGCTGCACGCTGCATTCCAACGCTAACTACCAGATTGTAAGCCAGTTAAGGGCAACGCGGTGTCCGATTCCGGGACGAACGGCCTAAAACCGAGATTGTGATAACGTGTGGAAGGCTCATGATCCGTCATCGCAAAACTGCTTTTGCCCTCGCCCTGTTCCTGTCGAATTTGCACGGCGCGTCGGATTCCGAACTTCTGGGATCGGGTCACGGTCTCGATCACGTCGGTATCGCGGTACACGATCTGGCCCAGGCGGAGCGACTGTTTCGCGACACACTGGGCTTCACCATCGGTCTCCGCGGCAGACTCCTGGACGGCACCACCGATACCGACATCGAATTCAAACACCAGGGCCAGTATCTCGAACTGGTCATTGTAGACGACCGGCAGAAGGCCTCAGTTCGTCAGGGTGATCTGGTGCGCTTCCTCGACCAGCACGAAGGGGCGGTATTCGCCGCTCTGGACACGTCGTCTGCGGCGCGCACCGCGGCTTTTCTGCGGAAACGTGGGCTTGCAGTGGACGGTCCAGCGGGCAATGCCTGGACGCTGGACGGCGTGCAGGAGCAGTTTCCCGAAGGCTGGCTGCGCGTCCGCGTCGATGCTCCAAATACCATTTTCTTCCTCGAATATCACAACCGGATCTGGAAGCCGTTGGAGCAGAAATACCCTCAGTTGAAAGACGACCCTCGAAGACAAGCGCACCCGAACGGCGCCACCGCGATTCGTGCTGCATGGATGGCCGTGAAGGATCTCGACACGGCCACCGCCGCCTATGAACGACTCGGTCTGGCACCCGGTCGCAAATTCGAACTCGCGTCTTTGGGTGCGATCGCGCAGGAGATCAAGGCGAGAGCCGGAATCATCCTCCTGATCGCGGCCGCGAATTCCGACGGGCCGGTCGCCAGATTTCTAAACCAGCGCGGTGAATCGGTGATGGGCGTCAGCCTGGAGGTTCCCGACCTTTCTAAAACCGGCGCCGTTCTTGCGGAGCGAATCCACCGAACTCTCCCAATATATACAGGCCCGTATGGCAGGAGCCTGGTGGTTCCCGGCGAACTCGCGAGCGGCGTATGGATTGAATTCTTCGATAAACGCTGATAATAAACCACCTCGGTTCCGAACTAAGGTATCTACAGTAGGTGTTCTAAGCCAATCTCCTAAGGTCTAATCCGAGGGTATTCGTGCGACGATTGACTAGCATAATCCGCAATGAATTGCAGGGAACGGAACACTCTCATGCTCTCACTCCGAAATCGCACCGCTCTCCTGAGAAACATGATCCGCCTCGTTTTGCTCTGTCTGCCGCTCCTTCTGGCCACGCCATCCAAGGCGCAGGCTTATACCGATCCGGGTACGGGAGCTTTTGTATTTCAGGCTGCTTACGCGGCATTTCTGGGTGGCACATATTACTTCCGGAAATTCCTCGATCGCTTGTGGCGCAAGCGTAGTAGCCAGGAATCGAGCACTGGAGCGATTCCAAATGAAGGCCGCAAGTGATTCCCCCCCTTCCGCCAATGGTTCCTTTCGCGATCCTGGCGGCACGCTAATCCAGCTTGACGGGCGAATTCTTCGCGCGCTTCATCCCGAGGCCGCCAACAGTCTGGAAGCTTTTCTTCAGACGCAAACCGCTCACGATGCGATGAATTCCGGAAGACTGGTCCGCTCGGTCCGCATCTCCCCTTCCGAGTTTCCCGGCGTTGAAACCGATTATCTGATCGAGCATGAGCGCATTCCGTTTCCGAGCTTCCCCTACGAATGGCCCGCGGAAATGTTGCATGCTGCAGGCAGCCTCACCCTGAGCCTTGCGCGTGGGGCCCTGAGCGACGGATTCGGTCTCAAGGACGCCACGCCCTACAACATCCTGTTCCGTGGAAGCGAGCCGGTGTTCGTCGACGTGCTCTCTTTCGAGCGCCGCGACGCGGGTGACGCGAGTTGGATGCCCTACGCGCAGTTCGTGCGGACCTTCCTGCTTCCCCTTTTGGCGGCGCGTCATTTCGGAATGCCGCTTCACGACGTTCTTGCGGCGCATCGCGAGGGGCTTGAGCCTGAATCCGTATATCGCTGGACCAGACCGCTGCAACGGCTCCAGTCTCCTTTCCTCAGTCTGGTGTCGATCCCGAAATGGCTGAACGGGCGTGAGAATGCATCCACGTATCGTCCGCAACCGTCTGCCTCGCCTGACAAAGCTCGCTTCGTGCTGAACGGAATCCTCAAGAGCTGCGAGCGCCATTTGAAAGCCCTCGAACCCAATTCTGGCGACTCCACATGGTCCGGGTATCTCGACCATAAATCGCTGTACACCACGGAGCAGTTCGCTCAAAAGGACACGTTTGTCGCGGAAGCTTTGACTCTCGCACAGCCGCGATCAGTCCTGGACGTCGGGGCGAACGAAGGGCACTTCAGTTTCCTTGCCGCGCGTCACGGAGCCTCCGTCGTTGCGATCGATTCGGACCCGGCGGTCGTGGGCTCGATCTGGCGCAGAGCCAATCGCGAGCAGGCTGACGTTCTGCCGCTGGTGGTCGACCTGACGCGTCCCACGCCCGCCACCGGCTGGCGCAATCGGGAATGCGCGTCGTTTCTGGATCGCGCGACAGGTAACTTCGACCTGGTGATGATGCTCGCCGTAGTCCATCACATGCTGGTCACCGAGCGCATTCCGCTCGAAGAAATCCTGGCGCTGGCCGAGGACCTTACTCGCGAATATGTGTTAATAGAGTTTGTGGCTCCGGAGGATCCGATGTTTCAAAGGATTGTTCGCGGCCGTGACGGGCTGTATTCGCACATGACCCGGGCCTGGTTTGAAGCCGCAGCGTCGCGGCGTTTCGAACTGGTCCGGAGCAGGCGGATCGACGGACTTCACCGATGGCTCTATCTCTTTCGCCGGCGGCGAGCGACAAACTAAAAAACCTGCTCATTTGTTTCTCGCTTGGGAACCTGTGTTTCCTGCGGCGCTGGTACGACCTGGAGCACCTTCGGGAGCGCTCCATGGAATACTATCGCAGCGGCCCAGCCGATCCAACCTTGCTGTATGCAACCCTGGCGGGAGCGCTGGTGTTGACTGGTTGTTTCTGGCTCCTGTGGATGTGGGTGGAGTGGCGGCCGACTCCGGGAAAATTGCGGCTGGCGCACACCGGATTCCTTCTAGCCCTGATTTTTCCGCTTGAATCCGTTCGGCGCTACTGGAACACCGAAGGCGAGCGGTACGATCTGGCCACCAACATCGCGCTGGTCGGCATCGAGACGACGCTGCTGGTGGGAATGGTGCTGGCTGCGATGGGCAACGCGCGCATGGTGAACGCCGCAAAACGCGCCACGCTTTTGCTGACGCTGCTGCTGCCCGCGTTACTGGTCGATTTCACGTGGGGCCGTGTGAGCGCCCCTCCACAATCAGCTTACGCGCCGTTGACGCCGCTGCCTATGATCGTCCCCCAGACTTCGCGCCGCGTGCTGTGGCTCCTGTTCGATGAGTTCGACCAGCGCCTGGCATTTGACGTTCGCAGGCCGCAGGTCGATTTGCCGGAACTGGACCGGCTGCGCGAACAGTCCCTGGTGGCCACGCATGCGAACCAGACCGCCTCCTGGACCATGGTGGCTTTGCCGAGCCTTCTGGACGGGCGGATTTACTCGCGTGTCGAGCTGGCGAATCTCAACACGCTCCGGGTATTTCCGGAAGAATCGAAAACCGGGGTCTCCTGGCACGATGAGCCCAACGTGTTCCAACGCGCGCGAGCGCTGGGCGTCAATACTGGGTTGATCGGCTGGCATCATCCCTATTGCCGCGTCATCGGCGATAGCGTGACCGAGTGCGTGGACTTGCCCAACGGCCATCCCACGGCGGCCCTGCTGCGGGAAATCAGCGTGGCCGATGACAGCTTGCCGAAAGCGGTCGCGTTTTTGTTCCGTCTGCAGTTCGCGAACTTGCTCGATATGCTGTACCTGGGCGGAGAAAATACTGTAGCGTCGCGCGATGAGTACATGCAGGCGCGCCAGCAGAAGCAGTATTTCGAAATTCGGAGCCGCGCCTTCGAAGCCGCCGCAGATCCGCGGCTCGGATTCGTCTTCGCACACTTTCCGATCCCCCATTTATATGGCATTTATAACCGCCAGCGCCGGGATTTCACGCTCAATCCGCAGTTGAGCTACGTGGATAACCTGGCCCTGGTCGACCGGACCATGGGGGAGTTGCGCCGCCTTTTGGAGCAAAAAGGAATGTGGGATTCGACGACGATTCTGCTGAGTTCGGACCACGGCCTGCGTCCGGATGTGTGGCGAGGACATCTGGGCTGGAATGAGGAATTGCAGGAACTGACAGCCAGTGGACAGTCTCCGCTGGTGCCCTTCATCATTAAGTTCGCCAACAAAGGCATCAATTCCGAACCCGGCGGAAGCAAAAGTGTGGCGTATGAACGTCCGTTTTCAGCGGTCGCAACGGCGGATCTGGTGCTGGCGACTCTGGCCGGCCGCGTTTCGAACGCTTCCGAAGCGGCGTTGTGGCTGAATGAACATGCAGCAATTACCGGAAAATCTGTGAGATAATTCACGGGTTTATGTCTGATTTGCGGTACGGATTTCGCATGCTTGTGCGCGAACCGGCGTTCACGTTGGCGGCTGCCATCGTGCTGGCGCTGGGCATCGGCGCAACAACTGCAGTCTTCACCCTGGTTCACAGCCTGCTTCTCGAACCTCTGCCCTATCCGGCGAGCGGCCGCCTGGTGTGGATCTCCGGTACTCCGCCGCGCATGGCGCCGGGATCATCGGGTCTGGTCGGCGCGGATTTTTCGGAAATTCGCGACCGGAATCGCTGCTTTCAGCAAGTCGCGGGATTTGTCCGCGGCGCGTGGATCGTCAGCGGAACCGGCGATGCCGAAACCATTCAAGGTGGCCGCGTCAGTCCAGGCTTTTTCGATACGCTCGGCGTGCAACCGATGCTGGGGCGCGTGTTCCTGGCCGACGAGCATCGCCTGGGACACGAAATGGAAGTGATCTTCAACTATCCCTACTGGCAGCGGCATTTTGGCGGAGATCCAGGAGTGGTGGGCCGCCGCGTAACGCTCGACGGAATTTCCTACGAAGTCGTGGGAGTCATGCCCGCCGGGTTCCCGCTCGGTGCAACGTACGATATGTGGGCGCCTCTGCAAATGGATTCGGCCTATGCGACCGGAAGGCGGTCGCGGCTGGTGCGCGCGTTCGGACGGTTGAAGGATGGAATCGCTCTGGAGCAGGCGCAGACAGAGGCGAACGGATTCGCATCCGATTTCGACAAGCGCTTCTATAACGACAAGGGCTACGCGATCCGCCTGACCACCTTTCTGGACCGCGAAGTGGGCAACGTGAGGCGATCGCTGTGGATTTTCGCGGCGGCGGTTGGGTGCGTGTTGTTGATCGCCTGCTCGAATGCGGCCAGTCTGCTGCTGGCCCGCGGCGCGGCGCGGGTGCGTGAAATGGCTCTGCGCGCGGCTATCGGCGCCTCCCGCGGAGCGCTGATCCGGCAGATGCTGATCGAAAGCGGCGTGCTGGCGCTGGCCGGCGGCGCGCTGGGATTGCCGCTGGCTCTGGGAGGCGTCCGGCTGCTCGTCAAGCTGTCCCCCAATGCTTTGCCACGAGCCACGGAAATTCGCGTGGATCCCTGGGTGCTCGCATTCGCCATGCTGATTTCCTTGTTAACCGGCGCACTGTTTGGAATCGTGCCCGCGCTGCGCGGATCGAGCGTGGTCCTGAGCGAGGCGCTTAAAGACGGCGGACGGGGCGGCTCCGGAGGACGTGGTGGGAACCGGTTCCGGGCCGGCCTGGTGGTGATCGAAGTCGCGCTGGGCGTCGTGTTGATGGCTACAGCAGGATTGCTGGCGCGAAGCTTTCAGGCGCTGAATGCCGTCGATCCGGGTTATCAAGTCCGCAATGTGTTGACCATGCAAATCGCCGCGCTCGGTCCCAAGTATCGCGATCTGGAGGCGTGCCGGCGGTTCTTTCAGGAACTGTTGAATAGCGTAGAGCACATGCCCGGAGTGGAGGCCGCCGGCACCACTAATTGGCTTCCATTAAAATCCGATCGCAACTGGACCGGAGCGTGGGTGGACACGCAACCGGTGCGGACCGAAGAGACGAAAATCATGCTCGACAATCGCGTGGTCACGCCGGAATATTTCCGCGCCATGGGAGTCCCGCTGATCGCGGGCCGCCTGTTCGACTGGACGGACCGGCCGGAAACACCCAAGGTAATGATCGTCAACGATGCTTTCGCTCACGAGCTTTTTCCGGACGGTAATGCCGTGGGACATAAGGTCACCATGGACCTCGGGACGCCGTACACCTGCGAAATCGTCGGCGTGGTCGGAAGCTTTCGGGAATTGAGCCTGTCCGAACCACCGCAGCGCGAACTTTTTACGCCGTACGCTCAGACCACCATTGCCGGTCAGACCCTGGTGATCCGCACGCGGGACGATCCGGCGCGGCACGTTGCAGCGATCCGCGGCGCGCTCGCGGCGCTGGACCCGGACGTCCCCATTTACGCGGTCCGTACCATGCAGGAACAAGTGGATCGATCGCTGGCGCAACAACGGCTGCGCGGGACGCTGCTCGCCGTGTTTTCCGCGGTTGCGCTGCTGCTGGCCAGCATTGGCCTATACGGTGTGATCACGTGCGCGGTGGCGGAACGGCGGCAGGAAATCGGGATTCGCATGGCGCTGGGCGCGATGCACGGAGAGGTGCGGCGGATGATTGTCGGTCAGGGATTGGCGCTGACTGGCGTGGGTCTATTGCTCGGATTGGCCGGAGCGGCCGGCGCGACCCGTTTGCTCCAGGGATTCCTTTTCGGCGTGAGCGCGGCGGATCCCGTGACGTTCGCGGGAACCGCGGTCATTTTCCTGGCGGTCGCGCTGGCGGCCAGCTATCTGCCCGCCCGGCGGGCCACCAAACTGGATCCCTTGACGGTCCTTCGAGAAGATTGATTCGCACCGGCGCGCTTTTTGCTACCATTTGAGCATGACCGTCTCGCGTCCTGTGCGCTTCTCCATTTCGCCGGCACAATTCCGCCGGCTCCAATCTGAATGACCCCCCGAGGATTTCCACCCCGCCGGCCGAGAATCCGGGAAAACGTAAATGAAGCCATTCGCGCGCGTGAAGTTCGCGCCGTGTTCCCCGACGGGAGCGTCGAGGTCATGCAAACCTCGGCCGCGATTCGCAAAGCGCAGGATTTGGGGCTCGACCTGATTCTGATCGCGCCGACCGCCGAACCGCCGGTCGCCAAGGCGATGGATTACGGCCAGTGGCAATACGAAAACAAGAAGAAGCAGCACGAGGCCAAGCGGAAACAGCACATCATCCAGGTGAAGGAGCTGAAATTCCGCCCCAACACCGACGATCACGATTACGACTTCAAGAAGAACCACGCGATTCGGTTTCTGCAGGAAGGCAATCGCGTAAAGGCGGTGGTGCAGTTTCGCGGACGCGAAATCGCCCACACCGATTTGGGACGCAAGCTGCTGTTGCGCTTCGCCGCGGATTTAGCGCAGTACGGCGTCGCGGAAGGGATGCCGCGCATGGAAGGCCGCAATGCGCATGTGTTGCTGAGTCCTGTAAAAGCCGCCGCAGCGCATCCGCCCGCCAAAGAGAAGCCTAAGCCGCCGGAATCCGCGCCGCAGAATCCGTAGAATTCCGCTTGGCAGGTCGGGGACCTGCCCCACTGTTTCGGGTTCCCAACAAGTGGGGCAGGTCTCCGACATGCCTTCTTACCGCCAGCGCCCCTCGTGAAAGCGGTAGCGGTCATGGTAACGCTCCCAGCGCGGCTCGACCCATACGGCTCGGGAATGCGGACGGCGGCCATAGTAACCCGGGACCCACGCGTAGTTCGAGCCCCGCCAGCCCCAATATCCATTGATCCAAACATACCCCGGCCCCGGCGCGGCGCCGATGTATTCGGCGCGCAACGGCGGCGGTGGAACCGACGCATAATAGCCGGCACTGCCGGCGCATCCAATCATCGAAAACGTCGCCAGCGCCAGGGCGAGTACTGATCGTCTCATTCAACACCTCCCTATACACAGGAACGCGGCTCGCAGGCGCCCCGTTGCGAGCTTCATATGGCGTTAATATGTAGCGATTTTCATTCTGCGGCCGCTGTGTTAGAGTATTCCCTTGCCCATTAGTATCAGCGTCTTCTTTCCGGCATATAACGACGCGCCTTCGCTGCCGTCGCTCATCGGGAAGACTTTTCAGGTTTTGCGCGAACACGCGTCCGACTATGAAGTGATCGTGGTCAACGACGGCAGCTTCGACCAAACCGCGCAGGTACTGGCACGCCTGGCCGAACAGTATGCTCCGCACCTGCGCGTGATCACTCACGAAAAGAATCGCGGATATGGCGGCGCACTGCGTTCGGGATTCGCCGCGGCAACCAAGGAACTCGTCTTTTACACCGACGGCGACGGGCAATACGACGTCGGCGAGCTGCCCAAACTGCTAGGGGTGATGCGATCCGACATCGGACTGGTGAACGGCTACAAGCTGGAGCGCAACGATCCCTGGCACCGCATCTGCATCGGAAACGTGTACAACGCTTTCGCCCGGCTGATGTTCCGCATCCGCCTGCGCGACGTCGATTGCGACTTCCGGCTGATCCGCCGCAGCATGCTGGAATCGATCCACCTGACGTCCACATCCGGAACCATCTGCGTCGAGCTGGTGCGCAAACTCGAACTGGTCTGCGGAGTGGTCGAGGTGGGAGTGCATCACTATCCCCGGCTGCATGGGCGTTCGCAATTCTTCCGCGTACGATCGCTGGCCGTAACATTGAGCCAACTGCTACGGCTCTGGGTGCGCCTGGTGCTGCTGCCTGCCGCGCCGTCGGTGGATGCAACCGAAGCGACTTCGGCGCGGCTGTCCACAGAGTAATCAGAACGTCAGTTTTGCGCGCCGAGCTTTGAGGCATGCTAGAATCCCCCGAGTGATACAAAAGGGACGATACCCATGCTAAGATTCGCGATGCTTCTGAGCGCGGCAGCGTTTGCGGCCGATCCCGACGGCGCGGCGCTTTACAAGCAACGCTGCTCGATGTGTCATGACGCTTCCGGCGAAACGCGCGCCCCCGCACCCGCCGCGCTGCGGCAGATGTCACCCGAAAATATCGTCAAATCGCTCGAATCCGGATTGATGAAGGAGCAGGGCGCGGCCATGACGGTAGCGGAGAAGCGCACCCTCGCTGAATTTCTCGCCGGAAAATCGGTCGGTCAGTCCCAGACCGCCAAGACCGGAATGTGCCCCGACACGAAGTCGGCGTTCTCACCGGTGGGTGAGAGCTGGAACGGCTGGTCTCCCGATCTGGCCAATACGCGTTTTCAACCGAAAGGCCTCACGGCGGATCAGGTGCCGCGGCTCAAATTGAAATGGGCTTTCGGATTTGCCGGAACATTCGTCGCGAATGGACAGCCGACGGTGGTTGGTGGACGCATTTTCGTACCCAGCGCGAATCGCAACCTCTATTCGCTGGATGCAGGTACGGGATGCCAGTATTGGTCGTTCGAAGCCCAGGCGCCGGTGCGCACCGCCGTCGCCGTCGCAACCGTGAAGGGCGAAACGACGCGCCATATCGCCTTCTTTGGCGATCAACGCGGGAACGCCTATGCCGTCGACGCCTCGAATGGGGAACTGCTGTGGCGCACGCATATCGACGATCATTCGCACGCGAAAATCGTCGGGGCGCTGCAATATTTCGACGGACGCGTGTTCGTGCCGCTGACCGCCGGCGAAGAAGGTCCGGCGATGAATCCGAAATACGAATGCTGCTCGGCGCGCGGAGGCCTGATCGCATTGGATGCCCGCACGGGCAAGCAGCTTTGGAAGACGTACACTATCGAAGAAACGCCGCACGTCGTCGGGAAGACTTCCGCGGGCACGAACATCTGGGGACCATCGGGCGCCAGCATCTGGTCCGCCCCCACCATCGACGAAGAAAAAAAGATCATCTACGCGGGAACCGGCGATAATTTTTCCGAACCGGCCACTAAGACCAGCGACGCGGTGATCGCTTTCGACATGGCTACGGGAAAAATACTCTGGTCGAGGCAGCTCACCGAGCTCGACGTGTTCAACATGGCTTGCATCGGGCCGCAAAAAGCGAGTTGCCCGAGCGAAGCCGGTCCCGACGTCGACATTGGTTCTTCTCCGATCCTGGTGAAGCTCGCCAACGGCAAGCGCGTGCTGCTGGTCAGCCAGAAATCCGGAGTCATGCACGCGCTCGATCCGGATAAAAAAGGCGAGATCCTGTGGCAGACGCGGATCGGCAAAGGCAGCGCGCTGGGCGGAATTCAATGGGGCTCCGCGAGCGATGGCAAGAATGTCTACGCCGCGCTTTCCGATATCGGGTTTGTGAACGATGGATTCACACCCGGCCAGAAACGCGTGGTGGATCCGAAAGCCGGGGGTGGATTATTCGCACTCAAGGTGGAGACCGGCGAAAAGGTGTGGGCCGCGCCTCCGCCGGATTGCGGCGATCGACTTAATTGCAGCCCCGCCCAGTCCGCCGCGGTCACCGTGATTCCGGCCGTAGTCTTTTCGGGATCCGTCGATGGGCATCTGCGCGGCTACTCCACTCGCGACGGAAAAGTGATCTGGGATTTCGACACCGCCCGCGATTTCAGTACGGTCAACGGAGTCACTGCCAAGGGTGGTTCCATGGACGGCCCTGGTCCAACGATCGCCGGAGGAATGCTGTACGTCAGCTCCGGCTACGGCGCGTGGGGCGGTTTGCAAGGGAATGTGCTGTTGGCTTTCTCGGTGGAATAGTCCCGCTCACTACGTTCGCGGTTCGGTGCAGGCGTGTGGCACCGAACCACGAGCGTCAGCGAGTGGGTTCAAGCACTCAGGACGCGTGGATGTCGTAGCACAGCAGCGTGTCCTGCTCACGCAGAAATAATTTCCCGTTGTGAATCACTGGATGCGACCAGCTTGGCTTGCGCACGTTCGGAATCTGAAACGACCCGGTCTCCTTGAAACCTTCCGGCGACGCTTCGAATAGCTTCATCATCCCGTTTTCGTACCGGAAATACAGCCGCTGATCTGCGTAGGCGACGGCTGCCGATCCAGTGGCTCCCTCCGGCCGGATGTTTCCACCCCAACGCACTTTGCCGGTGAGAAATTCGATGCAGATAGGGAACCCGTTCCCATGCCCCTGTCCGCTATACAGGAAGTCGCCCACCAGCACCATTCCGCCATGATGATTCTGAAACGTGCGCGCGTCCAGGAAATATACTTCCTTGGACTCGACGCCTTCGGCTGTCTTTTCGAGCTTCAACAAGACTGAGCCGGCGCCGTAAGCCGTGGACGCGAATACATAGTCGCCGCGGATCACGGGTGTCGAGATGTTCGCGATATCGTTCGCCACCCGGTTATACTTCCACAGAACTTTGCCATCCTCCGCGCGAATCCCGATCAGCCCGCGGCCGATCAATTGAACGTACTGATGAACGCCCGCGCCATCGGAAACCACAATCGACGAATAACCCGCTCCGTTGCTGCCCGCGCCGCTGATCCGGCCAACGTCCGCGCGCCACACATCCTTGCCTGTGCGCTTGTCGGCCGCGACCACCATCGCGTCGAAATTCCCAGGCGTGAACAAGACCTTGTCGCCATCGACCAGCGGCGATTCCGCGTACTTCCACACCGACATCATCTGACCGTTGTAGTCGCGGGTCATCGATTTCTGCCAGCGGATCGCGCCGGTCGCACGATCCAGACACACCATCTCACCTTCGGTCCCCATTGCGTAAACGGAATCGCCGTCCACTGTAGGCGTTCCACGGGGCCCGCCGGTTTCGCCGTCATCCCACACAGGTCCGATGTTCGCCGCCCAAACCTGTTTTCCATCGGCGAGATTTAACGCCAGCACATACTGCCCATCCGCGCGATCGCCCATGGTGAAGATCCGGTCGCCTGCAATGGAGATGCTCGAAAATCCGGAGCCCAGTCCTTGTGCCTTCCACGCCAACGGCGGCCCGCCTTGCGGCCACTGTTTGAGCAGTCCGGTTTCAGGGAAGATCGCGTCGCGATGCGGACCACGCCAGCCCGGCCAATCCGCCGCCAGGCAAAACACTGCCAATACCGGGATGAGAAAACGGGACATGCAAGACCAGACGGCTTTCTTAGGTTTATGTTAGTCTCTCCGGTGCTGGCGCATCAGACTCAATAGGAGCTTCCGTGGCTGCACCGGTGGAGAACGAAAAGCAAATCCTTCAGGACAAAGCGACCCAGCTCCGAATCGATTCGATCCGCGCCACCACCGCGGCAGGCAGCGGACATCCCACCAGCTGCGCGTCCGCGGCTGAAATCGTTTCCGCGCTGTTTTTCTCAGTCATGCGCTACGATCCGATGAATCCGCGCGACCCGCGAAACGACATTTTCATCCTTTCTAAAGGCCACGCTGCGCCCTTGCTGTATGCCGCCTGGGCCGAAGCCGGGTTGTTCCCACGCGAAGAATTGCTCAAGCTTCGAACGCTCGGTTCGAATCTCGAAGGCCATCCAACGCCCAGACTGCCCTTCGTGCCGGTCGCCACCGGATCGCTGGGGCAAGGACTTTCGGTCGGAGTCGGTATGGCTCTCGCGGCGCGACTCGATGGATTGGAGCGGCGGATTTATGTCCTGATGGGCGATGGCGAATCGGCCGAGGGATCGGTGTGGGAAGCCGCGCACATCGCGTCGCATTACAAGCTCGACAATCTGTGCGCCACCATCGACATGAATCGCCTCGGTCAGAGCGAGGAAACCATGGAGGGTCACGATCCGGAAACCTACCGGCGCCGGTTCGACGCATTCGGATGGAACGCGATTACTGTGGACGGGCACGATCTGGACGCACTGCTCGACGCGTATCGCTGCGCTGCGGAAACGCCCCATCGTCCCACGGTGGTGATCGCGCGAACGCTAAAGGGCGCCGGCATTCCCGGCGAAGAAGACCAGCTCGGATTTCACGGGAAGGCGATCGACAAAGCAGAGTCAGAAATAGTCGTCGCGGCTCTCGAGCAGAAACTCAGTCGCAGTGGGAACGAATGGACCTCACATCTCCCCAAGCAAGTGGAAGTTACGCGTCCGCGTGCGACCAAGGCAGGCGATCCACCATGGACACCCGAATCGAATCCCGAGTCGACTCGCAAAGCTTTTGGCATGGCGCTCGCCGCGATCGGAAAGGCGAATCCCGCGATCGTGACTCTGGATGGAGACGTAAAGAATTCCACGTACACCGAGGATTTCGAGCACGCCGCGCCGGACCGGTTTTTCCAGATGTACATTGCCGAGCAGAACATGGTGGGCGCTGCCATGGGACTCGCGGCGGCGGGAAAAATTCCGTTCGCGTCGACGTTCGCGTGTTTCTTCACGCGCGCCTACGACTTCATTCGAATGGCGGCCATCAGCGGCTCCAACATCAAGCTGGTGGGGACTCACGCGGGCATTTCGATCGGTGAAGACGGTCCGTCGCAAATGGGACTCGAAGACCTCGCCATGACCACCGCGCAGCCGGATTTCGCCGTGTTCTATCCATCCGACGCCATAAGTGCGTGGCGCGCGGTTGAACTCGCCGTCGCGGTCCAGGGGCCGGTTTATATTCGGACCAGCCGTCCGAAGACTCCCATGATTTACAGTCTCGATGAATCATTTCAACTGGGCAAAGCGAAGATCGTGCGCCGGGGTGATCGAGCGCTGGTGGTCGCGGCGGGGGTGACGTTGTTCGAGGCGCTGAAGGCGTGGGATGAATTGAAAAACTTCACCTTGGTGGATCTGTTTTGCGTGCGGCCGGTGGATTCCGAAACTCTGCGCGATTGCGCCCGCGTGTGCGGTGGGCGCGTGATCACGGTGGAGGATCACTACCTGCACGGCGGAATCGGCGATGCAGTCAGCACTGCACTCGATACACAGGTCCGCAGACTAGCTGTCCGCGATATTCCGCATAGCGGGAAGCCCGAAGAGTTGCTGGATCACTACGGCATTTCAGCCAAGTCGATCATCGCCGCTGTGCGGCAGTTCGGGTAACAGCTTGGTCACCGCGCTTTCGACCTGCCGCGCGATGGTCGCCGGATCGTCTCCGGTCAATTGCATCGGCTGTCCGATCCGCACCTCGACCGGTCCGCGCCGCGGCCATTTCCAGCGACGATGCAGAACCTGGTCCAATCCCACGATTCGGATCGGGACAACTGGAACATTCAAGTGCGAGGCCATCATCCCCACACCCGGCTGAAACGGATGAATCTCGCCGGTCTCCGTACGATCGCCCTCTGGAAAAATCAGGATCGACCAGCCTTCTTCGATCAACTCGCCCATGTAGCGGATCGTCTGCCCTGTGCCTGCCTCCCTTTGCGGAATCGGAAAAGCGTTGAACACGAACGTCGACAGCCGATAGTTAAGCGAGTTGGTGAAACTTGCCCGCCAGTTGTGGCGCTCCGGAAAGAAGTGCGCATCGAAGAATTCCTTGGCCATCGCGGTCGTGACTCGGTAGCGCCGGCGTGCCGGAAGACTTGCCAGGATCACGGGCACATCGAAATGGCTCTGATGATTCGACGCGAAGATCACGGGGCCTTTGATCGACGCGAGATGGTCGCTGCCAGCGATTTTGATCCGCGCGAAAATCCGTACCAGCGGGAGCAGGAAGTACGGGAGCGCGATGCGGCGGACCGCTTTCGCGACGCCAGATCGATTGTACCGGGGAAATCGGATCGGTTCGGCCACGGCGTTTGTGGGCTTCGCCAGATCGGCGATTTTCCGGACCGACCCGAACGCGCGCTCGTCGATTTCCGTATCGAGCTTCCGTTCCAGCTCCAACATCAACTGCACACGATCCAGCGAACTGAGTCCCAACTCGTCCAGCGTCGTTTCCGGCGTGATGGTCCGGCCGGGCGCATATTTCTGAATGAGCGCCGCAAGCGCGTTCTCCGATCTTGGAGCAGATCCACCTGAAGCGACCACTGCGGCGATTTCGGCGCGCCGTAACTTTCGAGTCGATTGCGTTCGCGGCAATTCGGAGCCCTGCCACATCGAAACCAGCCGGATTTTCTGATGATCCTCCAGTCGCAGATTGGCTTCGCGAACCACATCGTCGGCGTTCGCGCCGGAGTCAAGGACCAGCACCGCCTGGACGCGATCCTTGCCAATCACGGCCGATTCCCGCACGCCGGCAATCCGGTCCAGAACTTTTTCCACGTCTTCCGGAAAAATCTTCAGCCCCTCCGGCGTCACGATCAATTCCTTCTTGCGCCCGCGGATGCGCAGGTGTCCCTCCGGGTCCAGTTCGCCCACGTCGCCGGTGTGAAACCATCCGTCCTCGAATGCTGGCGTGGTCTCTCCCGGAGCCACGAAATATCCGCGGGTGACGTTGTCGCCCCGAACCAGAATTTCTCCGTCTTCGGCGATCTTCACGTCCACTCCGGAGAGCGGTTTGCCCACGGTTCCACCTCGAACGTGGAATGGATGGCTCAGCGTCACGATGGGCGCGGTTTCGGTCAGCCCATAGCCCTGTACGACGACGTAGCCCGAGTGCTGCCAGAATTTCTCCAGCTCCGGCGCAAGCGGCGCGCCTCCCGAAATGAATGCCCAGAATTTCCAGCCGAACATCCGATGCACGCGGCGGAATCGCCACCAGCGAACCGGCCATTTTCCGCGATCGAGTTTGGGATCGTCGACTTCGGGGAACCGGTGCGAGACCAGATCCCGCAACATCTCAAGCATTTTCGGGACGGCGACCAGCGCGGAAATTCGCCGTGAACGAATCTGCCGGGAAATCTCCTGTGCGCTGGTGCTCGAAATGAACACTACCGACGCGGGAATCAGCGGCGGCAGAAACAAGACCAGCGATTGTCCGAACAAATGGCTCAATGGCAGCAGGTTGAGAATCCGCAGCGGCAGAAACGGCCGCGCATACTTGCGATACTTCGCCACTTCGCCCGCCACCGGTTCCAGATTCGCGAGCAGATTGCGATGCGTGATAACGACACCCTTGGGCTCCGCCGTCGTCCCGGATGTGAAGACAATTTCCGCGACGTCGTCGAGCTCCAGCGGCACCGGCTCCAACGTCTGCGAATCCAACGCCAGTTCGATCTCCGCCATTCGCCAGACGGGGGGCGGACCCCCTGGTCCGCGCGCGATCCCCGGATCGCGCTGGTCGGACAATGGAGGAAGTCGATCAGGGGATCGGCTTGCGGACCAGGGGGTCCGCCCTCCAACTAAGACGATCTTCGGCTGCGCCTTCGCGGCGATCCGCTCTACTAAACCGGCTGACGATTGCGGATCGACCGGCACCACAATCACGCCTTCCAGCAGACATCCCCACAGCGCCGCCACCCATCCCGGCCGGCCTTCGGACCAGATGATGGCGGCATCACCCTTCCCGATTCCGTTCGACCGCAGGCGGACCCGCAGCGCGACGGCCATCTGCGCAATCTGGCGATAGCTGTAGCTGCGGCCGCGATAGCCGTCGTCCCATACGATGAACTCCGCCTCCAGCCCTGCGGCACGCTGCAAATAGTCGATTAGCTTGCTGTTCGTAACGGTCCTCTCTTTTCAGTATGTGAAATACGCGCGCAACCTTTTCGCGGCTCGGGCGTAGTATCAATAATGAACAATCTTCGATACGCCGTGCGGCTTCTGGCCAAGAGTCCTGGATTCACCACAATCGCCGTCCTGACGCTGGCCCTTGGCATCGGAGTCAACAGCGGGATTTTCACTATCGTCGATGCGGTGATCCTGCGCGCGCTTCCTTATCCCGATCCGGACCGCATTGTCTCGGTGTGGGAGGTTTCAACCGGGCGGGGTCCGCAAGCGGCCACGAACTCGGGCGGGAACATTGGGGCGTCGACCCCGTCCCGCACAACGGTCTCGCCCGCGAATCTGGCCGACTACGGTCGCGATGCGACCGCCTTCGCCGCGATTTCCGGCGTCGAACTCACCGGCATGAATCTTACTGGCGATGGTCCACCGGAGCGCGTGTTCGGCGAAAGAGCCAATACCGATTATTTCGCAGTGCTCGGCGTTCAGCCCGCGACTGGCCGCGCATTTCTTCCCGAAGAAGACCGCCCTGGCGACCGGCACGTAGTCGTGATCGCACATGAGCTTTGGCAGCGGCGCTTCGGATCGGACCCGAAAATCGTGGGCCGTTCGATCATTCTGGACGGCGAATCCTATCGCGTCGTCGGAATCATGCCCTCGGGATTCCAGCCGCCGACGCAGTTCGCGAACACGACGCGGATCGAGTTCGTGATCCCGGCCGCTTATTCGACGGTTGAGTTGACCCAGCACGGCAGTCACACGGTCGACGCGATCGCGCGCCTCAAGCCTGGAGTTACGATTGGCCAGGCACGCGCCCAGCTCGATGCCACTTCGAGCCGCCTGGCGAAGGCCTACCCAAACACGAATCAGAACGTGAAAGCCGACCTGGGGCCGCTCGCCGACGATATCGCGCGAAACGTGCGCACATCGGTGTTGATCCTGTTCGGTGCTGTGGGTTTGATCCTGCTGATCGCCTGCGCGAATCTGGCCAATCTGTTGCTGGCCCGCGCGGTGGGACGGCGGCGCGAGATCACCATTCGCGTCGCTCTCGGAGCCAGCCGCGTGCGCATCATCGGTGAATTGCTGATACAGGCGTTACTGCTTGCCGGACTTGGATGCGCGGCCGGATTGATGGTCGGAGTCTGGACCAAGGCGCTGCTGTTGAAGTTCGCGCCGGCCGGAATTCCACGCATCGAAAACGCCGCGCTCGACGTACGGGTGGTGCTGTTCACACTTGCGCTGTCACTCGCGACGGGAATTCTGGTCGGGCTTTTCCCGGCGCTGCATGTTTCGCGAGCTCGTCCCGCGGAATCCCTGCGATCCACGGAACGAGGCCTCGCGCCCAGCGGCGTCCTTCGCTGGCGCAGCGTCCTGATGGCTGGAGAAATCGCCATCTCCATGGTCCTGCTCGTAGGTGCCGGGCTGCTGCTCCGCAGTTTCATTCTGGTCAGCGGAATCGACCTGGGCTTCGAGACCGAGCACGTAATCGCGATGAACGTGAATCTTCCGGAGACGCGCTACGTCACCGCGGACCAACGTTTCGCGTTTTTTGACGACCTTGCCAATCGCGTCACTGCGCTCCCCGGCGTCCAATCCGTGGCATTCTGCAATCGCATGCCGATGCGCGGCGGATGGAGCGGCAGCCTGCGAATCGATACCGATCCAACCGATCGCAACGCAGATCTGCAAGCCGTGAATCCGGGTTATTTTCGGACGCTCGGTATGCCTCTCGTTCGCGGACGCGAGCTGACCCAGGCGGACCGGGCCGGCGCTCCCCGCGTCGCCGTGGTGAACTTGGCCTTCGTGCACCAGTTCTTTCCGGGTCAGGACGCCGTCGGTCATCAGATCCGGCGCAATCAGAACTCCCCGTTGGTCACCATCGTCGGCGTGGTGGGCGACATCCATCGCGGAGGCAAGGCCGCTCCGATGAATCCGCAGGTTTATTTCCCCGCCGCACAAACCGATCTCTATCCGGTGCGCCTCGCCGATTTTGCATTTCGCGCGTCAGGCGATCCAAAACTGCTGGTCGCAGCGGTGGAGCAGCAAATCTGGGCGATTGACCGCGGCCAGCCCGTCACGAACGTTCGAACGCTTCAGGAAGTCGTTTCGCAAGGTGTGGCTCAACGGCGCTTTCAGATGCTGCTTCTGGTTTCGTTCGCCGCACTCGCGCTGGTGCTCGCGCTGGTTGGAGTCTACGGTGTGATCTCGTACGGAGTTTCGCAGCGGACCGGCGAGATCGGCTTGCGGATCGCCCTGGGCGCGTCGCGCCGCGATATTTTGGGCATGGTGATCGTGCAAGGCATGACGCTGGTGATTGCCGGCATTGCGGTCGGCGCCGGCGCTGCCTATGGCCTCTCACGATATCTGACGACGCTGCTGTTTCAGATTAAACCGGCCGATCCGCTGACCTATGGAGCACTCGCGCTCTTGCTCTCGGCTATCGCCTTGGCTGCCTGCTACCTTCCGGCGCGCAGGGCAACGAGGGTGGATCCCATGGTCGCGCTCCGGTACGAGTGACTATTTGAGTTTGTCCAGAAACTCTTTGTCATCCAGGATGGACTTATATGCGGGACGTTGCGCGATCTGATCGAAACGCCGCTTGAAATTTTCGCCGTCGACGGCTTTCGCTTTGAGTAATGCTTCGAGCGCCGCCGGCTTATCGCCCGCTACGTAGTCGAGCAAGCCAAGCGTCATTTGCGCCTGCGGATTCTGCGGCATGTAGTGTGCGACCTTCTGCGCCGCATCGCGCGCGCCTCGCGTATCGTTCGCGCTCAGGAGCTTGCCGGTTTTTTCCTGATACAGCAAACCGAGATTGATATCCAGCAGCCGACGCAGCTCCGGAAACGGATTGGGCGCGTCGTCGACGTTAATGTAGATATAGCGGTCGTTGTTGGTGTTCCGCCCGCCGCCTTTGCGAACCACCAGCATCGACGCGGATTGTTTCCCACGCGAATCTCCGCCCGCCTCGTCACCGGCTTTGAGCGCCGCCCACAATTTTTCCGCCAGCTCGCCCTGCGTCGATTCGAACGCTCGCCCCATCGACTCCGGCACCTGGGGACCCACCAGAATATTTCCCTGCGCCGACCAGTTCTTCCCCTGGCGATCGCCCGCCCAGTTCGGCGCATTTGGACCGGTAAACGCGGCGAGGTTGCCCTTGGCATCGACGATTGCCACCTGACGGCCGTCCTTGCCCTCGAACGTATCTTCGTCGAGCAGCCGCTTGAGCACTTCTTTCGCGCTCAATCCCTGCTCCAGGAGTTTGATTGCCTTCGGCCCATACCCGACGTTGACATTCGCCTGCGTGGCCACCGCGCCAACTCCGGCTTCAGCCCACGGCACCACGGATCCCACCGAAAAATATCGTGATGCGACGGCGACTCCCCAGTCTCCGGCCGCAGCGTCGTAGGCGACGATCGAAAACGTCGAGACATTTTCCGCGCCGAATGCGGCGCCAACAATCATCATCGGGATCAGCCATCTCATGGCTAGAAGAATACAATGAAGCCAGCCTATGCGGCTCTTGCTACTGCTCGCTCTCGCATTGAGTGCTCAGGACGCCCGGTTCTCGACCGATGTAAAGCTCGTCAACGTGCTTGCCAGCGTCCGGGACCGAGAAGACAGGATCGTCAAAGATCTGACGAAGGACGAGTTCGTTCTTCAGGAGGACGGCCACCCGCAGGACATCCGCTATTTCACCCACGAATCCGATCTGCCGTTGACGATTGGCCTGCTGGTTGATACCAGCAAGAGCCAAAGACGCGCACTCGATTCGGAGCGGGCCGCGAGCTATACGTTTCTCGACCAGGTTTTGCGCGAAGGTCGCGACCGTGCATTCGTCGTGCATTTCGACTTCAGCGTGGGGTTGCTTCAGGACGTGACGCCATCCCGGGATAAGCTCAGAGCGGCGCTTGACCGATTGCGGATTCCGCTTCTGGGAAGCACGAAGCTATTTGATGCGGTCAAATGGTCCGCCGAGAACGTTATGATGCGGCAGCAGGGCCGTAAAGCGTTTATCCTTCTTTCAGACGGTGGAGAGTTTCGGAGCAGAGCGTCGATTGTGACGGCCATCGAATATGCGCAGCGAGCCGACACCATAATCTATTCTGTTTTGTTCAGGGACAACGGCGCAGCACCCAACGCCACGATGCAGCGCCGCTTGGACGCCTTTCGGGCCATGGGCGTCGGCTACATGCAACGGCTCGCGCGGGAGACGGGCGGCGGTTACTTCGAGGTTTCCGAGGACAATCCGATTGAAAAGATCTACAAGCAGATCGAAGACGAACTGCGGCATCAGTACAGCATTGCCTACACGTCGGATCAGCCGGAGAAGAACAGCAAGTATCGGAAGATTCTTTTGACAACGAGCCGGAAGGATCTAGTCGTGCGGACGCGCGACGGGTACTACGCGAGGTAGGTCACTTCTTCAACCCCGGCAACCCCCCGAGCGTGGGAGCCATCCGCACTGCCCGCAGAATCGACTCCGCCACCGCCTCCGCTGCGGCAACTCCTAAAGCATCGATCGGCGCTCTCATTTCGCCCGCCGACAGCGCGACCACCAGATCCCCGTCATTCATGGTGTTGACCGGGTTGATGGTGCGAGCCATTCCCAGCGACGCGAGCTGCGCCAGTTTGTTCGCCTGCACCTTCGTCAGCGACGCGTTGGTCGCCACCACCACCAGTGAAGTATTCTCGCGAGCCGGAGCAGATTGCGGGCGATTCTTGATCACCTGCGCGCTATCGGCAAACTCCATGCTGTCCGCGGCACGCCGCGCGCCGGCGACGATCTTCCCGGTCGACGGATCGCGCACGTCGCCCACCGCGTTCACCGCAGCCAGCGCTGAAACCTTGACGCCACCCGGAAGGTCGACCGTGAACGATCCGATCCCGGATTTCATGGCTTGCTTCATCCCGAGTAATTTTCCGACCGTGGCGCCGGTTCCCGCGCCTACCGCGCCTTCGACAACTGCCTGATCCGTTGCCGCGGCCGCCGCCGATTCGCCCATCTCCCGCGTGGGACGAATCGCCGGCTTGCCCATCGCGAGATCGAACAGAATCGCGCTCACGACCAATGGCACGCGTGCCGGGCCGAACTGGAATCCGACGCCTTTATGCTCCAGAAATCGGCGGACGCCGCTGGCCGCTTCGAGCCCCCATACGCTTCTGCCCGCGAAACACACGCCGTGAATACGATCGGTTACGTTCAGCGGACTCAGCAGATCCCATTCCTGGGTCCCGCTGGCCGAGCCCCGGATGTCGCCGCCCGCCACCGCGCCCCGCTCGCACAGGACAACGGTGCACCCCGTCAATCCGTCATAATCTGAAGCATGGCCCACCAGGATTCCGGGGATGTCGGTGAGGCCCTTCATAATAGCCACATGTTAGCATCGCTTATGCCGGGGGACATGACTTGCTCGATCTCTTAAAGCGGCCCATCGAGTCGTTTCAAGACTTCATCGTGCTGACCTTCCGCGCCGTGCGAAATATTTTTCGCAGCCCGCACTATGTCGACGATATTCTGATCCAGATGGACGCGATCGGATTCGGATCGCTGTTCATCGTCGTGCTGATCGGAATGTTCAGTGGATTGATCATGGGCTCGCAGATGGCGCGCGCGCTGGCCAATTACGGAGCCCAGGGCCAGATCGGTCCGATTGTTTCGCTCACGCTGATTCGCGAGCTGGGACCGGTGCTGGTGGCGCTGCTGGTGGCGGGCCGCAATGCCAGCGGAATCGCCAGCGAGATCGGCTCCATGAAGGTTACCGAGCAGATCGACGCCATGCGCGCGCTGGGCACGGATCCGATCCAGAAACTGGTTACGCCCCGTCTGATCGCCACCGCCGTGACCCTGCCGCTGCTGACCGTAATCGCGGACTATCTCGGCCTGGTGGGCGGATTCATCATCGCGCGATTGAAATTCGACATCCGTGCGGGACAGTATTGGACTCCCGCGTGGCAGGTGCTTCAATACAACGATGTGGTGCAGGGGCTGGTGAAACCCTTTACGTTCGCGATCATCATTTCCCTGGTCGGCTGTTTCTATGGAATGCGAACCAGCGGCGGAACCGAGGGCGTCGGCCGCGCCACCACCAAAGCCGTGGTCGTTTCCTCCATCTGGATCTTCGTGACCACTTTTTTCATCGGCCAGATTTTCATTAATCTCTAAGATGCCTGACCAGCCCATAGTCCTCGAATTCCAAGACGTCAGCCTGCGCTTCGGCGAAACGCCGGCGCTGGATCACGTCTCGTTCCAGCTCCTGGCCGGAGAAACCCGGGTCGTCTATGGGGTCGCGGGCAGCGGGAAAACCACCCTGCTGAAGGTCGCGCTGGGACTGGTCAAGCCGGATAGCGGCCGGGTTCACGTGTTCGGTCAGGATGTTACCGACTTTCGGGAAAGCGACTGGTTCGATCTGCGGGCCAGAATGGGAATTCTGTTCCAGGAAGGCGGCCTGTTCGATTCCATGACCGTGGCCGATAACGTCGGCTACCCTTTGATGAACCAGCGCCTCCTGCGTCATCCGGATGCCAGTCACGCGGTGGAACGCGTGCGCGAGACGCTGCGTTTCGTGGAACTGGAGCAGACGCTCGATAAATTCCCGAGTGAGCTTTCCGGAGGCATGCGCCGCCGCGTGGGAATTGCGCGAGCCGTGGTCACCGAGCCTCCCATGGTGCTGTACGATTCGCCCACTGCCGGACTCGACCCGATCACGGCCAACACCATCATCAACCTGATTCTCAAGGAGCGCGATTTGCGAAACGCCGCTTCCATCATGGTCACGCATCGCTTTCAGGACGGGCATCTGATGGCGAATTTCCGCTACAATCCGAAGAATGAGCAGATCGAACATATGGCCTGGGACGGAATGGCGGCCACCCCAGGCAAACCCGTGAGCACGGAGTTCTTCGTGATGAACGAAGGGCGTCTGGTCTTTATGGGAACGCAGGAGGAACTGCGGCTGGTTCAAGATCCCTACGTCAGGAAGTTCGCCAAATAAAATGAGGCTCACAGGGCGCGGTGCAGACCGCTGGATAATAAGGAGATCGCGACGCGCTGCATTGTGCGCGGCTGAAGATTAACCATGCCACAGCATAGCCGGGCCAAATGGGCGGAGTTGCGCGTTGGAATCATGGCGGCGGTCGCCTTGGCCCTGCTGGCATACCTGATCATTCTGCTCTCCGGCAGCACCGGCCTGTTCGAGAGCGATTCCAACGTCTTCACCTATCTTGGCGATTCCGGAGATCTCGCCGACGGAGCTCCGCTGCGGCTGAACGGAATTGTTGTCGGGAAAGTCCGAAAAGTGGAACTGTCCGGGTCCAACGATCCATTGCGCGTCATCAAAATCGATCTGGAGATTCAGAACAAATATCTGAGCTCGATCCCGGTCGATTCCATCGCGCAAATCTCGGCCGGCAACCTGTTGGGGACCAAGTACATCAACATCACCAAGGGGAAGAGCCCGGAAACCATCAAGCCCAACGCGGAGCTGAAGAGCGCCGACGTGGCCGAATTCCAAGACGTGGTGCGGCAGAGCTACTCCGCGGTCGCCGCGCTGCAAGGAATTCTGACCAAGGTTGATGCGCTACTCACGCAGGTGCAGAGCGGGGAAGGCACCATCGGCAAATTTCTGGTCGATCCGACGCTGTACGACAAGGCCGTGGGCGTGGTGAATGAGGGCAACAAACTCCTGCTCACGCTGAACTCGAACAAGGGCAGCATCGGCAAGTTGCTCAACGACGACGATATGGCCAATCAGCTACACGAAACCATGGGGCGCTTCAACAGTCTTCTGGAAGGCTTGCAGCAGGGCCAGGGCACTGCGGGAAAATTGCTCAAGGATCCTGCCATGTATAACGACGCGCAAGCGACCATTGCCGACCTGCGGAAGACCATCGCCCAGGGGACCCAGTTGCTCGCCGATATCAACGCGGGCAAGGGCTCCGCAGGCAAGCTGCTCAAGACCGACGATCTGGCGAATCAGCTCCACGACACCATCGCCCGGCTGGATTCCCTGTTGGACAAAGTCAACAACGGCCAGGGCACCATCGGGCAGCTTCTGGTGAATCCGTCGCTGTATGAATCGCTCGACGGAACCTCGCGTGAGATCACCGGATTGTTGAAGGACTTCCGCTCGAATCCGAAGAAGTTCCTGCACATCAAAATCGGCCTGTTCTAGATTGACGTTCATTCACGCTCATTCACGGCCATGAGACTTCTCATCGTCAATGCGGACGACTTCGGTTTCACCCGCGACGTGAACCAGGGAATCGTTGAAGCGCATCGCCACGGCATCCTGACCGCCACCACTCTGATGGCGACCGGAGCCGCGTTCGACGACGCCGTACGGCTCGCTCGAGAGAATCCCACACTCGACGTCGGCTGCCATCTGGTGTTGGTCGGCTCACCCGGATTTCCTGACACGGTCCCGCAGCTTATCCTGGCGATCCGCCGCATGAACGTGTTTGAGTTGCTCTCAAGTCAGGTTCGCAAAATCGTCGATGCGGGAATCCGTCCCACGCATCTCGACACGCATAAGCACACGCATCTCCTGCCATCGGTGCTCGACGCGGTGGCGCGCATTTCGGAAGACTTCAAGATCCCCTGGGTCCGCCGCCCTTTCGATTTTCCGATGCAGGCCGGCGGAATCGGCTGGAAAAAGCGCGTCACCAGCAATGCGTTCGGCACCGTTCGAGGACGCTTCGAGCGCATTCTGTCGAAACACGGCTGTCTTTCGACCGATCACTTCGCGGGATTCCAAATGACCGGCAACTACGACGCCGCGTACCTGGAAAGATTGATCCGGGAACTGCCCGAAGGCTCCACCGAATTCATGTGCCACCCGGGCCGCTGCACCGCAGAACTCCGGTCGCAACGTACGCGCCTCAAGGAAAGCCGCGAAGCAGAATTGCAGGCGCTGGTTGCACCCGGTGTTCGTCGGGCCCTGGAACAGGAAGGCGTGAAGTTGACCGGCTATCGCGGCCTTACGCCGGGACAGCCGAGCGCGCACCCAGCCCGCGCATGACGTTCGCCAGCAGCGTGTCGATCAGGTGGCCCCGCTCCGCCCATTGATAGTGCGGCTTGGCGATCAACAGCGACGTGAGCCCGTGCACCATAGCCCACACGGATTGAGCGCTGGCTTCCAGATCCGTGATCTCGATCAGGTGCTTCTCGGCGCATTCCGCCAGCATTCCACGAAGGTTTCCAAACGCCTTCTGGCCCATTTCGCGCGATCGTGGACAAAGCTCGGGATCGACAATCGCCTGCGGCATCATGAACGTGACTTTGTAATGATTGGGATGTTTCAGACCGAATTCAATATAGGCCCGAAGCCCACGCTCCAGCCGTTCCACCGCATCCGGCACGGTCTGATCGAGCGCGTTCTGCTTGCGCACCAGGCGTGCAAAGGTCTCCTCGCAGATACAGTCGAGCAGGTCGCCTTTGTCGTGGAAATACAGATAGATAGTCGTCGGCGAGTACTCGATCTTCTCGGCGATCTTGCGCATCGAGACGTTCTCGAATCCTTCGCGTACAAACAGGTCCCGAGCCGCGTCCAGGATCTCCTGACGCAACTCTTTCTTTTCGCGGGCACGTCGTTCTTGGACACCCATGTTAACACTGTTAAGTTTATGAGAGTTACTGTCGTGTGTCAAGGGCAATAACTAACATGACTCAGTGTTAAAACGGGCCAGGGCGATGACGAAAGAATATTCCTATGGACACGACGGATTGGGGCCGCTGCAAGCCAAGGCGAGTAGAAGTCCAGAGATGAACTTGTAGAGCAAGGGCAGAGCCAGCAGAACAACAGGGACTGCTATGAAGCTGAGCCAAGCTACGCGCGTTTTTCGCATCTGCCAAATCCCAAGCTTCAGCCGGACTTTTTGCGGCTTGCGCTTTTCTTGGGCTTGCCGTTTCCCTCTTCCATTCCTCTTCTCGCTTGTCGATCTCAACCTTGCGAACGGCGATGACGGCCTGGAAAATATGGTCTAGGGATTCGTAGGGTAGGCCGTCCGGTCGGCACGGCGACGGGAGCGCTGGTTTCATTCAAGTACCCGCCTCCCGTCTTTGCACTTCCGTCTCATTATCTTCGCTACCTTTCCGTACAACTCTCCCTCTAGTCCCGCTAGCGTATGTTCGATATCCTTACCCTCGCCTAGTTTGCTTACCCAAACGCCGGATCCCTTCTGACGAGCAACGTGTAGCGGTGTTTCGTTGCTGCCATAGATCGCGATTCTTTCAAAGTCCACTTCTAACGTAGCATCGCCGCTTTCGCTGTAGCCGTGCTTTGAGAACAGCTCCAGCCATCCTGTCATGGTTTGATCCGAGATGCCATCAAGCCAATAGTAGCCTTTAACGCGACGGCCATTGAAGCGAACGTCTTCCCAGAACGTCTTGTCATCGCCGAGTGCAAATGCCACGCAATTATAGTTCGGATCTTTGTCGCTCTTGGGCTCGTACGCTGAATCAATAAGGCCCGGGAAGTCACTCTCCAATTCCGGGTCTCGCATTAATTCAAATAGCCTCTATCGCGACCCCATGCGAGCCAGGCCCCAACCGCTTCACGAAACGTACTTCCCTCCGGGGCCGGATCTTCATGCGTTATCGCGTGTAGCGCTACGAGCCAATGACTAGGACGCTCATTCAATTCCCTAAATAGCATCGGGAGTACATTGCTTCCGATCTCTATTATTCTCCGGTAGGCTGGGTGTTCAATCCTCTTTCTCACGGATGATACGTGTTGCGTATCCTTATGCCACTTTTCTACGAGAGTCTTAAACTCCGCTTCTAGTGCCGGGTTAGCTGGCGCACCACGTTTTAGACGTCGACCGGTGTGACTGTCCAGCCTAATATCGAGCATCGTACGGGACACTTGAAAAAGTCCCTGAAGCGTCGACCTCCGCTCACTAATCAGCGGCGCGAGAAGACTCCAAGGCATCAAAATATCTGAGGCAACCTTGTTCGCTAGTTGCTCCTTTGAGGTGCTGAGATTGCTTCGGTACAATTCCTTCCCCTGTGGCTCCTCGCGGTCTACAATCTCCCCGTTCTCTAATAGAGTCCGGTGAAGCAGGTAGTGACCGAACTCGTGGGCGATAGTAAAGCGCTTTACGGGTAAGAGATCTCCCTTTCTAATGACTATCGCGAACCCCGAACGCCCTGGCTTGTGTTTGGGATCTGTAGTAAGCTTGCCCGCAATACCATCTGGAAGCGACGTAGATTGCCATATATTGATGCCCAATTCCATCGCGATCTCGCGAAGGTCCACTGGTGGGCCAGTCAACAAATGACGGATTTTTGCCAGCGGATCTTCGTCGCTACGCATCCTGCGTCGCCTCTTGCGCTTTCCGCGCTTTGCCAAGCCCGCGCCGGGACGGGCGCTGTTTTCTCTAGGTCAGCCCTAAATCCAATTCTGAATCAAAAATACCGCGAACAGAGTCGAGTTGTATCCCACATGAACCAACGCCGCCGCGGTTGTCGATCCCGTCATCACCCGCGCAAATCCAAACGCGACGCCGGCTAACGCGATGACGAACATGGACTGCCACGACCACCGTACTGTGGGCCCGTGCAGCAGCGCAAACGGAATCGCGGTCATGAAGACGGCCGCCCATGCGCCCGCCGACGCCTCGAAAAGCGGGAGCACAAAACCGCGAAACACGAGCTCTTCGAAAACCGGCCCGAGCAAGCTGACGAACAGCATCACCGCCACGCGCGAAAGCCGGTCGGTGACCAGGTTCTGAATCGCCGTCTCTGCTGGAGCGTGCAGCGCCGCGGCCAACGTAGCGAGGCCGATCGCGAGCACGGGCCCTACGATCACGCACAGGGCAGCCCCGCGAAATGACAGCGTCCACCCCAGCGATCGCCAGAACGGACGCTTGTATCGGACCAGCAAACCGTACAATGTTAGGACCAACATCAAATACCAGAGCGATTGAAACGCGACTTGCCGTACGCCATCGTTGGGAAAGTGAATCGGACGGACCGCGAAGGAGGCGATCACGAAGGCCGGCAGCGTCGCGCCGAGGAACAACATCAGGTCCTCGTACGACCAGAACGGTTTTGCGCCCTTCATCGATCGCTTTCGATGAGCGCCGCGGCGAGCAGCGGAATCATCAGCTCATGATGCCCGGTGATCGCAAATCCGCGGCCGCCGGATCGAGCGTGAGGACGCTCCACCACATTCAGCTTGGGCCGGTAGTGTTGAAGAAAATCGAAATTGACCGTGGTGAATTCAGCCAGTGAATGTCCCAGGTTCCGCACCACGGAAACCGCCTTCAGAAATACTTCCGGCAGCACCACGGCGGACCCCACGTTGATATATACCCCGCCATGATCGAGCCCACGGACGAGAGAACACAGCAACCGGAAATCGCGATGCGTTGCCGAACCGATAGCGGACCCGTCGGCGGCCGGATGCGTGTGCGGCGTATCGGTCCCTACCGCGACGTGCACCGTAACCGGCGTGGTCGATTGATAGGCCCCGCACAACACGCTGTGTGGAGCGAACTCAGGCCGCGCGAGCGTCACCAGCCGTTTCCCCAGCGCTTCGCCCATGCCGAGCCCCTCGCGATCGCCTTCCACAATCGCGAGATTCATTTCCCGTCCGGTTTCTTCCGCCGCGCCGAAGCGTCCATCGGGAAGCACCGCTTCCACGTCTTCACTGGTCTGTCCTGCAATGGCGATCTCGAAATCGTGAATCGACGCAGCGCCGTTCATGACGAATCCCGTAATCCATCCGCGCGTCCGCAGATCGAGCAGCACATCGGCAAGCCCGCACTTGATGACGTGTCCGCCCATGCCCCACAACAACGCACGCTTGTGATCGCGTGCACGCCGGATCGCGTCAATCACACCGCGAAATGCATCGGCGGCAAGAATCTTCGGAAGCGAGTCGATCAGCGCCTGGACGCCGCCCTGGTTGTAAGGCCGCGCGAAATGCCCGACCTGGACCTTTCCTCCGCGCGCATCGATCGGCACGGTCTTGAGGCCTTCAAACGAGAGCGGCTTTTCGGAATATCGGCTCATTCAAAACAGTCTCACGCAAAGACGCAAAGTCGCCAAGAACTTCTCTGGTGAACCTTTGCGTCTTAGCGTCTTTGCGTGAAAAATCTTCACGCAGCCCGTCCATGGCGCAGAAAATCGCGCAATGCCTGCGCCGTGTAGCTTTTCTGATTCCGCAAAATCTCCTCCGGCGTCCCCGCCGCCACCACCGTGCCCCCGCGCTCCCCACCCTCCGGCCCCAGGTCGATGATCCAGTCCGCGGTCTTCACCACGTCCAGTTGATGCTCGATCACCACCACTGTATTACCCAGGTCGACCAGGCTGTGCAGCACGTCCAGAAGTTTGCGTACGTCCTCGAAATGCAGCCCCGTGGTCGGCTCATCCAGAATGTACAGCGTTTTCCCGGTCTGCCTACGGCTCAATTCCTTGGCGAGTTTGATCCGTTGCGCCTCGCCCCCGGAAAGCGTGGTCGACGATTGCCCCAGGTGCAGATACCCGAGCCCGACTTCCACCAGCGTCTCCAGCTTGGCTTTGATCTGCGGGATATTTTCCAGCAGCTTTAGCGCGTCTTCCACCGGAGCCGCCAGCAGGTCCGCAATCGATTGTCCCTTGTACTTCACTTGCAGCGTCTCGTGATTATAACGGCGCGCGCGGCACACATCGCAGGTGACATATACGTCGGGCAGAAAATTCATCTCGATGCGCTTCAGGCCGTCGCCCTGGCACGCCTCGCACCGGCCGCCCTTCACGTTGAAACTGAAGCGCCCCGGCTTGTAGCCGCGCTCGCGCGATTCCGGCAGCCGCGCATACAGATCGCGGATCAGCGTGAACACCTGTGTATACGTCGCCGGATTCGACCGCGGTGTCCGCCCGATAGGCGATTGATCGATCTCGATCACTTTGTCGATCTCGCCTAGCCCCGTGATCGATTCGTGCGCACCCGGATCGGTACGCGATCCGTACACTTCCTTCGCGACCGAGCGATACAGAATATCGTTCACCAGCGTCGATTTGCCGCTTCCGGAAACGCCGGTCACGGCGATGAACATCCCCAACGGAAACTCGACATCGATCTTTTTTAAGTTATGTTCCGTGGCCCCGCGGATCACGATTTTTCGATCCGTCGCTGTCCGCCGCACTGCGGGCGTCGCGATTTTCCGCACTCCGGCGAGATACTGGCCCGTCAGCGATTCCCGATTATTTTCGATCTGCTTCGGCGTTCCCTGCGCGACCAGTCCTCCGCCGAGCCGTCCCGCGCCCGGCCCCAGATCGATCACATAATCCGCGCGCTCGATCGTTTCGGCGTCGTGCTCCACCACCAGTACCGTATTTCCCAAATCGCGCAGGCGAGCCAGGGAATCCAGCAGCCTTCCGTTGTCGCGGGAATGCAGACCGATGGAGGGTTCGTCCAGCACATACAACACGCCGCGCAATTTCGACCCGATCTGCGTCGCCAGCCGGATGCGTTGCGCCTCACCGCCGCTCAGCGTCGCCGCCGAACGTTCCAGGCTGAGATAGTCCAGTCCAACCGCGACCAAGAATTCGAGCCGGTTACGAATCTCTTCCACCGCGCGCCCGCCAATCAGCTTCTCGCGTTCGTTCAGCTTCCACTTCCGAACGGTTTCGAGCGCCCGCGTAAGCGAGATCCCGGTCAGTTCCGCGATGGTCAAACCGTTCACGCGAACCGCCAGGCTCGATGGCTTCAGCCGGCGTCCGTGGCAATCCGGGCAGGTCGACGGCGACATGTACTGCATGTACCACTCGCGATACGTCTCGCTCGCGTTCTCATCCAGAACGTACGATTCCAGGGTTTCCAGGACGCCTTTCTGTCCGCCCGCGCCCTCCAGCAGAATGGTCTGCGATTTCTGCGGAAGATCCGCGAATGGCTTGTTCAGCGGGATCTTGTATTTCGCGGCCAGCGTGGTGATCGCATGCGACATGTAGCTGGAACTGCCGCCCGGACCGAGCCCACCATCCAGCAGCGGCCGCGATGGATCGATGATGATCTTGGCCGGATCGAAACTCCATTTCGACCCTAGCCCGCTGCACGTTTCGCACGCTCCAAATGGACTGTTGAAGGAAAACGACCGCGGTTCAAGCTGCGGCACGTTCGCTCCGCAATCCGGACACGCCAGCTTTTGCGAATACAATTTTTCCGCGCCGTTGACGATGACCAACTGCACCAGCCCATCGGCCAGTTTCGCGGCCGTGTTGATGGACGCCTGCAATCGCTTTTCGATTTCCGGCTTGACCAGCAGCCGGTCGACCACTACTTCGATGGTGTGATTTTTCCTCCGGTCGAGAGTGATCTCTTCATCCAGCGCACGCAGCGTCCCGTCGATGCGCGCCCGCAGGAATCCCTGTTTTGCGAGCTTTTCCAGTTCTTTTTTATATTCGCCCTTGCGTCCGCGGACGATCGGCGCAAGAATCATTACGCGCTCGTCCTTGCCCAGCGCCATCACCTGCTCCAGAATCTGATCCGGCGATTGCCGTGAGATTTCGTGTCCGCAGTTGGGGCAGAATGGCATGCCGATCGCGGAATACAACACGCGCAAGTAATCGTAGATTTCCGTGATGGTGCCGACGGTCGAACGCGGGCTGCGGTTGGTGGTCTTCTGCTCGATCGAAATGGCCGGACTCAACCCGTCGATCGAATCGACCTCCGGCCGTTCCATTTGATCCAGAAACTGGCGCGCGTAAGGCGACAGCGTTTCGACGTACCTCCGCTGTCCCTCGGCATAAATCGTGTCAAAGGCCAGCGACGATTTTCCCGATCCGCTCAACCCGGTAATAACGGTAAACGTGTTGCGCGGAATCTCGACGTCGATATTCTTCAGATTGTGTTGCCGTGCGCCATGCACGGTGATGCGGTCTAGCAAGACTCCTATTTTCCCATACCGAGGTTGTGGACAGCCCTATCGCTCGCGGCCCGGTGCTTCAGCAGAGCCGCGAGCGTAGCGACCGCGTCCAGACTCGCGTGAAAGAATCGCCGTCAGAATCAGCACGCAGAGCGCGAGCAAGCTCACTAGATCGGCGATCCAAAGCGACCCGGTGCGCGTCCATTCTACGGCAACTTTGTGCTCGCCGCTGGGAACATCGAAACGGATCAGGCCGGTTTTCTCCGCCGCTCGCGCCGCGACCGGCTTCCCATCGACGAAAACGGTCCACGCTGGGAAATAGGCGAGCCTCAGTTCGACCGTCGCAAGCGTGTTCGCTTTGACGACTCCGGTCCAGGCCGCACGCGATTTCGACGTCTGCTGGATCTCCGCGTCACCCGCCACGATTTCACCCGGGCGTGGATCGTACGGCGGCGCCTCGTCCATCTCGCGCGGACGATATTCCGCGAAACTGGTCACCTCAATGCCGCGCTCGGCAATTTCCTGCGGCGACCAGAACTTCATATCGATATCGCGGAACTGCCGTGGCTGGAAATGTGCGAGATTCGGAACAATCAGCAGGATCATCGCGGACGTGAACGCGGCCGATCGCCAGCGGCCCAACTTTGCAGCCGGTGCGCCGAACGCCGCGATCAGCGCGGCGAGCACCATCGCGGTGGGGCCGAGCAGCCGCCAAGGAAACGCGACGAACTGTAGCAGAGGGATCTGGTCCCATACCGGCTGCGCGTCCGGAAGCATCAGCATGCACAGGACTGCAGCCGCACCGGCGAAAAACCAAACCCATGCTTTATTCGACTTTACAATCATCAACATGACAGCGATGGCGATCGGCACATGGGTCCAGCCGAGCGAAAAAGACATGCCATCCTCATCGCCGGGTAGCGAAAAACCGTAGCCCCACGGCGAATCGATCAACTGGTGCAGGTACACGAAATGATTCGAATAGCGCGTCGCCCCTTGCATCAAAGCGTCGACGTGCACCAACTGATTCATGGTCAGACCGGGAATCCACACAAAGGCCGCGAGCGCCAACCCCAGCGCCAGTCCCAGGGCCTGGTTTCGCAGAATCGTCCACGATCGAGCCATCCACGCGGACAGCACCATGAATCCTGCGAGCACCGGCGTGAACAACAGCGCCGCCGCATTATGACTGGCCAGGATCCCCGCGTAAGCCACCGCGCCGACCAATAAATATTTCCGCGCGCCGGATTTCGCGTACGCGCCGAATCCGTATAGTGCGAACGCGAAGAAAGGGAACGCCGCGAATTCAGCCCATGCGGTTCGAACATACAGATCGACGGCGAAATACGGAGCGTACAAATACGCAGTCGCGGCCAGCCATCCGCCTGCGTCTCCGAAATACAACCGGCCCAATAGAAACGCTCCGGCCGCCGACGCGAGCACGATGACGATGCAAGCCAGATTCATCGCCTTCACGAAATCGAATCCCGCCAGATGCCAAACCTCGGCCAGGTAATAGAACATCGGAGGATTGTAGAGAAACAGCGGCTGGCCGGTTCCATGACTCAGATCCGGCGCCCATCGCGGCAAAAGGATTCCGTGGCGAATATTTTCATGAAACTCGACCATGCGCGGCAGATATTCGGTCGCGTCGTGCCCATCCGGAAGCCGCGCGCTCAGCAGCGAAACGCACGCCGGCAGCGCCAGCAGAAACAGCAGAGCGGGGAGGCGCGCTCGCTGAGGAATAGTAAAACTCGGCACTCGAATCTCTGGCTTAAATCCGCGGCGCTCGACGAAGATCAACACGATTCCGAGCAGCGGCCCCAAAATCGCGAGGACCGCTTTCCACCTTTCCGGTTGGTAGCGCAACTGAAGCTCGTGACGGCCGGTGGTGACCGGGACGCCCACGAATCCGGGCGAAAGCATCACAGTGCGAACCGCTTGTCCGTCAACCGTCGCGCGCCAGTTGGGATGCCACGTCGTTTTATAGAGAACATAGCCGTTCCGCGCAGCCTCGAGGGTCGCGCTGTGAAGATCGCCATCGTGACGCTCGGAAAGAATCTCGCCGGGCGATGGAAGGGAAGCCGCGCCGGGCAGAGGATCGTCGGCGGAAAGCCGCGCCAGTTGCGACGGCGCGTCGCCATACAGATCCAGCAGCAGGTGTTGCCGGTTGCCGACCCACGCGCTCTGCTGCCAGGGATCGTTGACGTCGTAGAAATTGTTCTTGGAGACCTTGACGGAATAGAAAACATCGACGACGTCGAAAGCGGTACAGTCGGGTGCCGCCAGAATCTTCAGCGGACCCATGCTGACCAGCGGCGTCAAAAACTCTGGCAAGGGAACATGTCCGTCCGCGGGAGCGATGACGGTTCGAATATCGAACAGGCGGTAGTGTGCCAGGCTTCCGTCGTTAAATCGCGTCATGGTCTCCGAGCTGAGCGACATGGAGTGATACATGAACGACAACGCTGGAACCTGCGCCTCGCTCAGGTACGCGTAAACGGCGGGATCGCCGATCTTGAAGGTTCCGCCCCAGGTGGCCGCGAGCCCTGCATAGGTGCGCCCGCCGCGTGTTTTCGCGATTTCCGCAGCCGTATCGATCGCGCGACGATTCGCGTTGTACGCGTCCAGATTCCGGCGTCCCCAAGTCGAATTGTTCGAAAGATAAATGCCGCGCTCGCGGAGCGTCGGATAAAACAGAATCGCCGTGACCATCACGGCCGCCGCGACGTTCACACGCTGAGTGAGTGTTCGCCAGATAAACGCGAGCCCCACCGCGGCAATCAGAACCAGAAAAATATGCGCGCCGCCGATCACGCGATGCAGTTGCATATCCGGCGACACGCCCAGCAGCAGCAGAGCCGGTCCCCAGACCGGGCGCCCGAAAAACATCAGGATCCATAACACTGTTCCGGCGGCGAGGAACGTTCGGGCAGGGAATCGTCCCACGTTTCCGCGCAGTTCGATCAGGTACACGACCACGCCGGCAAGAGCGAGCAGGGATAGAACCGGAAGACGGTCATAGTCGAGCAGATCGCCCGTGAACAAAAGATTCAGCACCTGCGCTACGCCGAACGAGTCCCATTTCCAGACTGCTTCCCACCGGCTGTGATTGATGATCGAGCCGTCCATCACGAGTGGCAACAGTTCGAACGCGGCCACCAGGAACGCGACCGCGCCAATCCAGACAGTACGCAGGATTCGAGTGCCTCGCGGCGAATCCCGATCAGGAATTACCGCGAGCAGGCACAGCGTCAACGCCGCGATGTATCCATAGATAAAATGCCCCAGGAACGTCAGGCCCACCAGCACGCCGGTCCAGGCGATCGATCGTCCCCGGCGAATCGCGTTGTACCCGAAACCGATCGCGAGCAACGCGAAGTGACACGCGACGGCTTGCGTGAATAATCCGCTGCCTGCCCATACGTAGCTTCCATATTCGAGTCCGTAGAGTGCGTGCGTCGAAATGAGCGGCGAAAGCATCGCGCCTGCGGCGGCAGTCAGCGGCGATAACGTGAGTAATCGCGCCGTCACGAAAAACGTCAGCGGCATCAGCAGCACTGAAAGATAACGCACCCAGACGAACACGGTCATCAAGGAAACGCTCTTGAACAGCGCGTAGTAGATGACCACCACGATCGCGTGGGCCAGCGGCTGATAGGTCCGCAGCACCGGGTAGCCCAGCGACCATTCCGGAGCCCACCAGTCGAATGGATTGTCGCCGCGCTCGATCGCCTGCACCATGCCTTGGATCAGCGGCCAGTGCATGACGTTGTCGTTCAGATCGACGCTGCTGATGGTCAGCTCCGGCGCCAGGACCACTGCCTGGACTGTCAGCACGGCCGCCAGGATCGACAGCGCGACAATGTTCTCCTTTGAAATCCTCATGTAACTCTGATAGACAAAGATGGCACATCGCCCAGCCTGAATTGTGATCCTCTAAGAAAAGGACGTATGCGAAACTTTGACAGTCTCACCGAACCTGAAATTATCGCGTTGGCGATTTCGCTCGAAGAGGAAGACGAGCGCATCTACGCCGATTTCGCCGAGGGCCTGCGTCAGGATTTTCCGGCGTCAGCCGCGGTCTTCGATGGCATGCGCGAAGAGGAGTCGGGCCATCGACGGCGGCTCCTCGATCTCTACCGAGCACAGTTTGGCGAACATATCCCGCTGATCCGCCGTCACGATGTCCGTGGATTCGTCAACCGGCGGCCGGTGTGGCTGATCCGTCCGCTCGGACTGGACACGGTTCGCAAGACGGCTGCCGCGATGGAGGCTGAAGCGCGGCGCTTCTACGAGCGGACCTCGGCGCGCGCCCAAAATGTGGCTCTGCGCCAATTGTTGGACGATCTGGCGCAGGAGGAGCGCAATCACGAGAATCGCGCCGAGGAATTGGAAAAAGAAAAACTCGGCGGCACTGCGATGCATGACGAAGACGAAGCGAATCGCCGGTTGTTCGTATTGCAGATCGTGCAGCCGGGGTTGGCCGGATTGATGGACGGGTCGGTTTCCACGCTCGCTCCGGTGTTCGCGGCGGCGTTTGCCACGCACAATACGTGGGACGCATTTCGCGTCGGATTGGCGGCATCGCTGGGCGCGGGGATCTCCATGGGATTTGCCGAAGCCCTTTCCGATGACGGGAGCCTCACCGGCCGCGGCCATCCCTGGGTGCGCGGCTTGGTCTGCGGATTGATGACCGCGCTGGGCGGAGTCGGCCACACACTCCCGTTTCTGATTTCGGATTTCCGAGTCGCGATGTCGGCCGCGATGGTCATCGTGATCGTGGAGCTCGGCGTGATCGCCTGGATTCGCAACCGCTATATGGAAACGTCGCCACTATCCGCGGTGTTGCAGGTGGGCTTGGGCGGAATTCTGGTGTTCCTAACCGGCGTGCTGATCGGGAGTTCGTAGCGCACGTTCCTGTTTCGTCGCCGCAATACACCCCAGCATCGCGAAAAAAAACGCCGCCAGCGTTGGCCTTTGTTGCATCGGGTAATCGATCATCGAATGCACGAACACCACGAGTATTCCAATTCCCCACAGCGATCGCAACGCTGGACGAACGCTCCACATGGCGATACCGAGCATCATCAGAAAGAAGGGAATGCCGCCTTCCACCGCCCATTGAATCCAATCGTTGTGAGCTTGATTGACGAAATGCCCGTCGTCGAAATGCGCGTACGCAGGATAAGCATCCGACCACGTTCCCAGGCCGAATCCCATCAGCGGCCGGTCCCTCACCATCTCGACCGACGAACGCAGCAGTTCGGCGCGCACCGAATAGGGGTTGGGTTCCTGCAATCGATTCCAGATGACTTCCCATCCGACCACCGCCGTCAGGATCGCCACTGCCGCAGCACTGGCGCCGAGTACCCGCGCGAGCGTTCGTCCGGGGATTAGCCCGCGCGTGTAGGCGATCAGAGGAACGATCAGAATTTCCGCGAGGCATAAAATCGATCCCGCGCGTGAACCTCCGGCGACCACGGAAGCAAACAGCGTCGCCGCGATCGCAATGTAGACTAGCGATCGTTTGCGGTCGAGAATCGCGCGGACGATCGCCAACGGCAGCACCGCTTCGACGAATGCCGCGAATTGGTTGCGATACACGAACGGTCCGAGCGTCGGATGCGGGTCCATGTCTGCATCGAAGATCCACAACACCTTGTCGGCCGGCGACGTGAGCACGGTGAGCGTCCCAACGATGCTGAGCACGAACGCAAAAATGAGCGTCGCTTGCAGAAATCCCGCGCTCCCGCGGCGCAGCGCGACCCAGAACGCTACACCGTTCGTGATCCAGAACAGAACGGCGTCCCAGGTTCGCCATTCGTAGATGGTTTGATGCGTGGCGATCTGCAGAATCCCCCACGCGGCCGCTGCGCCGAGCAACAACGCAACGGGACTCCACGTAACTTCGCGCCGGCGGAAAACTTCATACGCAGCCAAGGCAAATAGCGCGATCTGGAACGCCGTCAGCGCCCATCGCCCGGGCGCCCACAGCGTCAAAATGCCGAAAAAGAAGATCGCAGCCAGACGGTCATTCTATCCTGTGGGGCAGGCTTGCAGCCTGCTCGCCGGTTTGTAACCGGCGTACGTCGGGAGGATCACAATTCCGCCGCGGGCTCCAAGCCTGCCCCACTCGAAGTGCTACGCTGGCCCATGTGATTGGGATCGATGCATTCGAACAAGCCCGCCGCCGCGTCGCCGCGCACGCCTACCATACGCCGATGTTGACGTCACGGCTCCTCAGCGAGCGCACCGGCTTCGACATTCGCCTGAAGGCGGAAATCTTTCAACGCACCGGATCGTACAAGATCCGCGGCCCCCTGAACAAGCTTCCGCAGTTGACCGACGAAGAAAAACGACGCGGCGTGATTTGCTCCTCCGCGGGCAACCACGCGCAAGGCGTCGCGCTCGCCGCGGCCATCTATGGAATCCGAGCGATTGTCGTCATGGCGGCCAATGCCACGCCGTCGAAAGTCGCCGCGACGCGCGCCTATGGAGCCGAAGTCGTCCTCCACGGCGCCATCTGGGACGAAGCCAACGCCAAAATGCTGGAAATGGCGCGCGAGCATGGCTACACCATCGTGCACCCCTTTGACGACCTCCAATTGATTGCCGGCCAGGGCACCATGGGTCTGGAGATTTATGACGATTTTCCGCAGGCTGATGTCGTGATCGTGCCCATCGGCGGCGGCGGGCTGATTTCCGGCGTCAGCATGGCCCTCAAGGCTCGCAATCCGATGATCCGCGTGATCGGCGTCGAATCGTCGGACGGTCCTGCAATGAAACGCAGCATCGAGGCCGGTCACGTGGTCACGCTCGATTCAGTCGACACCATCATCGACGGCCTGCGCGTAAAGCGCGTGGGCGAGAATAACTTCCGCATCGTCCGCGATTTTGTCGACGAAATCGTCACGCTGCCCGACGCGCAGATGTTCGAAGCGATGTTGTGGATTATGTCGCACTGCAAACTGGTCGTCGAAGGCGCAGCGGCGGCACCGGTCGCGGCACTTCTGAACGGATTGATCAAGTCGCGACCGGGATCGAAGGTCGTGTGCGTTCTCAGCGGTGGCAATGTGAATCTCGATCAGTTACGCGGCTTGAAGTGGAACTAATGGCTTGTATTTGTGGCGCACGCACTCGTGCGTGCCGTGTCGAGACTTCCGGGGTGCGGACCCGTGCCGGGCTTCTCGACACCTTGGCCGCGGTTGACATGTCCTTCCGGAGCAAGCGTCGCCATGAGTTGCGACGCGGCACGCACGCCCGGAACGGGTCCGCACCCCAGAAGTGCGCGCGCCACCACGCGTTGTGTTGTCAATGAAGTTTTCGCGACAGGCTCAACGCGAGCGGAACTGATCACTTCTTTAGCAGGGAGGTCCAGTTCAGAATCGCCGTCAGCAGTTCGGGGTTCTGGCCGAACGCATCGGTTAGCACGACGAATTGTTGGCCATCCCGAGTCACGGCGTAGTTGATGGAGGATATCCCCTCGTCAAAGTTGTTCCTCGGCGACTGGAATAAAGCTTTGGGCGTACCGGCGTCCACTGCGGCACCCGTGCGGATGTCGATCGCCGCCATACTTTGGTCGGAAGTGCGGTAGAACAACTCCTTGCCGTCGCCTCTCCACCTGGGCTGGACGCCCCCGTCTTTCGAAATTTGCCATTTTGCGCCTTCGGGGAAGGCCAGCACATAGATCTGGTCGCGTCCGCTTTCGTCTGAGGTAAGCGCGACCCATTTCCCGTCCGGGGAAAATTGGCCGCATGCCTCATTAGCTTTGGTCTGGAGGAACGGGCGGGCCGTGGCGCCGGGCTCGGTGGGATACAACCACAGATCGTAACCGGTAGTGTCGCTCGTACGCTGAACCAGAATCCATTTCCCATCGCGCGACCAGTCGCATGCGGTTTGCGTGCCGCTGCCCCCCAAGGCTGCTAGAGGCTCCGCTGGACGGCTCCCGTCCGACGTCTTTTTGTCGAGCCAAATCTCATGGTTCCGCACTTCGATGAACGCGAGGTACCGCCCGTCCGGCGACCAGACCGCGTTGGCGCTCGTGGGTATGCCTCCGAACGTAAATCGAGTGGGAATCCCTCTCGCGATATCAATGAGCCAGATATCCCAGAAATTCGTTCTTGGATCGAGCGCGCTCACGCTGAGCCGCTTGCCATCCGGCGAGAGCTCAGGGCGGAAATACGATGAATCCGTGGCTTTGATCCCGAAAACACGCTTTCCAACGCGATCGAACCAGACCATTTCTCCAGGGCTGGGCTGGCCGCCGTGGATCAACAGCCGCGAGGACGCCGCGAATTGAGCCGCAATCGCCGGATTGCTCTCGGAGATCCCTTCCGCCAAAACAATCGGGTCGCCCGTGAACTGGAGCCGGTCCGAATCGAAGGGCTGCGCCACCAGCGTCCGGTTATGCACATGGAGCAGGTGACCGGATTCATTCGTTCCCTCCGCCGACACGAACATTACGTTCGACCGCGTCTTGAGAATCAGTTTGCGCTCGGAGCGCTTGGCGGGATCGAGCCAACCCAGATAGATTCCCGACTCGTCGGGATTGGCAGCGCGCACCCAATACAGGAAGCGTTTGCCGTCCGGAAGGAATTGGGGCCAGCGATGCGAATTCTCCCCGCGAGATGCGTCCGGCGTCGTCACGGGCGCGGGAGTTCCGCCCGACGCCGCAACCCGATTCAATCCGGTGAGCACACTCGGTGCAAAAACAATGACGCCGTCCTGGTTCCAGGAACCGCCGCGTAGATTTGGGGCATCGCAAATGGTTTGAACTGCTCCGCCCTCCGCCGACGCCCGCTTGAGTTTGCCAGCGGCGTTAAAACCGACGTTTTTCCCATCCGGCGACCAGAAGAGTTCATGCCCGGCCCCCTCGGTGCCCGCTAGCAGCCGCGACTGCATGGCGTCAAGCGATCGAATCCAGATACGCGATACGCCGGCGGAGATCGCCACAAACGCGATGCGCCTTCCATCCGGCGAAACGGCAGGCGTGCTACGACCGGCGAAATGTCCGTCCTGCGGCGGAGGAATCGTGAATGTCACCGCACCCGGCTCCGCCCGCGGAATCCAATAGTAGGTCACCGCCACCGCGATCAATGCAGATACCACGGCCGCGAAGAGTCCCCACGCCAGCCGCTTGCGACGAGACGGATCGAATTCGGCTTGCACCGGGGTCGCCGGTTGGTCCATCACCAACTCCAGCGCAGCACCGACATCCCGCGCGTTCTGCCAGCGCTGATCAGGGTCCTTCGCAAGACATCGCCGCACAACTCGTTCCAGCGCCACCGGAGTCACCGGCTGTGTGTCTCGCATCGGCGGCGGATCCGCAGACATGATTTGCGTGATCAGGCTCGCTCCCGATGATCCCTTGAACGCGCGCCTGCCAGTCGCCATCTCATACAGCACCGCGCCGAACGCAAAAATATCGCTGCGCGCGTCGCCCGGCTTGCCCTCCAGTTGTTCCGGCGACATGTACGGCAGAGTCCCCAGGATCACGCCTTCGCGCGTTAGGGCGATAGTCGCGGTCTCGCCGCCCGGCGGAACCGCCTGTGTGCCCAGCGCGCGAGCCAGTCCGAAATCCAGCAGCTTCACGCCGCTCTTCGTCAGCATGATGTTGGCCGGTTTCAGATCGCGATGACAGATCGCCGCGCGATGCGCGTGGTCCAAAGCTTCCGCTATATGGACAGCCGTGAGTACCAGCTCCGCGAGCGGTAGCGGTCCCTTTTCGAGCCTCTGCGCCAGCGTCTGGCCTTCCAGGAACTCCATCACCAGGTACTCGACTCCGTCCTGGTTGCCGACGTCGAAAAGCGTGCAGATGTGCGGATGCTGGAGCTGCGAAATGGCGCGCGCTTCGCGCTCGAACCGCTGCCGCTTTTCGGGATCGTCGCTCTGCGGAAGGATTTTCAGCGCGACGGTACGGTCGAGCCGGGTGTCCCGCGCCTTATAGATCTCGCCCATTCCGCCGGCGCCGACGAATGCCACGACGCGATAGGGCCCAAAAGTGGCTCCGGCGTTGAGCGGCATGCGTGCTAGTCTATCGCAACCCTGCGCAAACGAAGTTCGCGGCATCGTCTATGCTGCCCGAGCCCTTGTATTTCGCGACTTGCGGATAAGGGCACAACGGCCGCGTCCGATCCACCTTGCGATCGGTCAAATGCGACGCCACGATTTGATCGGGAGCCTCCCCGTGCTCCACCCATTTTTCTAGTGCGCCCAGCGAATCGAGCGAGTTCGGACCCGGTCCGCCTCCGCAGTGGTTCATTCCCGGCGCAAGAAATAATCGCGCAAAGGATCGCGGATTGCCCATCGCGCCTTCGACTTTTTCGTAGTACTCGATAATGCGGATCGGCGGCACCACCGGATCGGCCCATCCGTTGTAGATGATCATTTTTCCGCCATGCTTGTTGAAGCGCGATAAGTCCGGATCGAGCGCGTTATGCAGCTTTCCAAGCACCGCGACTCTCGACAAATCCTTGTCGACGTTTAATTGCCGCCAGTCGTAGTTTGCATCGCCCGGCTGGAACGCGAGATAGCGGAAGAATTCCCGCTGGAACGCGAACTCGTACGGCGCTGCGTTCGCATCCTTGATATAGTCGCCCGGAAACGTGAGCAGGTTATCGCGCGTTGCGGGCTGGACGTTGCCGAAGATGTAGGCCGCGTAGTTCGGCGAATCTTCATGACCGATCGGCATGCCGGGAAAAATCTTCTGGCCTGGTCCCGCATACAATTTCTTCAGCGAGTCGACTTGCGCCGCGGTCAGGCAATCGGCGCCATCGCCAGCGCGGCATTGAAGCGTCGCCGGATCGAAATCGCATTTCCGCGGCTCGCTAATCAGTCCATCCGCCAGCCCATCCTGGGTGTCACAACGCGCCAGCACCGCTTTCGCGATCAGCGGCAGCTTCGAGGCTGGAATGTACGACGCCGGCGAACTGAGCAGCACGCGTTCATTCCAGTTGAACTCGATCATGAGTCCCGTGTAATCCACCGCGGGCGCGCCGGCGATGATGCCGTCGAAATCGTCAGGATAACGCTGCGCCTCGATGAAGGCTTGCTTACCGCCCGTCGAGCATCCCACGAAATACGATTTCTCCAGCCGCGTTTCATAAAACGCCTGCGTCACCGCTTTCGCTGCGACGGTCCCAACGTGGATGCCGCGATCGAAGAAGTCGACTTTTTTCGTCATGCTGCCCAGCGCCCAAGTCGCGTCGACTGCTGAGGCCGCCTCGTGCCCGGTATCGGTATACGCCGTCGCGTAGCCCTTCGACATTGGCGCTTTGTTCGACCGGCCTCCGATGAATCCGCTGCCTCCGGCGAAATACAGTTTGCCATTCCATCCCGCGGTCGGCAGATCGACCTCGAAGTTGACCTTGTTGTCCGGTTCGCCCGTCAGGCCTCGCGTGACCACGTAGCCTTGCACCTGGCAGAATTCAGGCAGCGGAGCCGCGGCGGGAATGGTGGACGATGAAACGATGTGCGTATCCGGGAGCTTTAGTGTGATTGAGCAGGCAAAGGCACTGGTAGAACACAACCAGATCCAGGCGAGACGTCGCATGAGAGTCATTATGATCGGTTGCGGACCTTCAATACAGGATCGACGGAAGCCAGGCGCCGGCCGGTTCGTTGTAAAGGCCCATCGTCATCAAGGTCATCGGCTGCACCACGCGAAGACCGTGCGCCAGGCACCAGCGAAACAGTTCAGCGTTCCGGGCGGGCACCAGGATGCCGGGTCCGGCCAATCCCTTCGATGCCGCGATCATGGCCTCCAGATCGAGGTTGGTCTCCGCGACCGCGTGTCCAAAAAATCCCAGGATCGTTGCGTATCCCGTAATCCTCCCATCGCGTTCGACGACCACGGCGTTTCTTCCGATCGCATCCGACAATTCCCCTCCGCGATCGTGTCCGTGCACGCGCCGGCAGAGCCCGTTGCATTCGTCGAGGTCACCAGCTTCCGCAGGGCGGACCTTGCAGTGTTCCATCGGTTGCTGGATCGGGGGGCCTTGCAGACACACCAGCAGCTCGCGTGGATCGAATCCAAGCGTGGTATAGAGCGACAGCGACCGATTGTGAAAGGTCGCCTGCACCAGCCGCACTCCGGCGGCATTGCGCTCTCTCGCGCGTTCCATCACAGCTTCCATCAGCGCGCGGCCGACACCCCGGTTCTGCCCATCGGGATCGACCGTGATCGGGCCGATGCCGGCGACGGAGCAGCGCTCGTCCAGACAGTTGCTTCCTACTACGCGGCCATCGGCTTCGGCGACCACGCCGTAGAAGCCAGGATGGGAAAACATCATGGTGAGTACCCCGCGCGCCACGTCGACGGATGGAAAGTCGGGCGGGAACGAATGCTCGGTGCTGATTTTCGTGAACGCGTCGAAACAGATTTTTCCACACACCGCAGCATCCTCCTGCGTCGCACGGCGAATACTCAATGCCATCCACAATCTCCTTTTGCGGCTATTCTACATGGAAGCGCATATATGAGTTTGCCTCTTGCAGGAATTCGCGTCATCGATTTTGGAAGATTCATCGCCGGCCCGTACTGCGCGGTGCTGCTCGCCGACATGGGCGCCGACGTGATTCGCGTTGACCGGCGGCAAGGCAGCGAGGATCGCTATACCGGTCCCGTCACGGAGCAAGGCGAAGGCGGGGCTTTCCTCTCGCTGAATCGCAATAAACGCAGCGTCACACTGGATACGTCGAAGCCCGAATCCGCGGAAATCATTCGAAGGTTGGTAAAGACCGGCGACGTAGTGGTGGCCAATCTTCCGGTCGCGGTGATGAAGAAGATGGGGCTCGACTACGAATCGCTGCGCGCCATCAAACTGGACATCATTCTCGCCCGCATTTCGGGCTTCGGACCGGACGGGCCATACGCCAACCGCCTCGGGTTCGACGCCGTGGCGCAGGCCATGTCGGGAGCCATGAGGCTCACCGGGTTTCCCGACCAGCCGACGCGCTCGGTCGTGTCGTTCGAAGACTATGGAACGGCTCTGCACACCGCATTCGGAGTCATGGTCGCGCTCTATCATCGCGCCCGGACCGGCGAAGGCCAGATCGTCGACGGGTCGCTGCTGGCAACCAGCGTGACCTTCATGCAGGCATTTCTGGCCGAGAAAAGCGTCCTCGGAATCGACCGTGAGCGGCGTGGAAACGCCGGGTTCTACACCGCTCCAGCCGACGCATATCGAACCAAAGACGGGTGGATTATGGTCCAGGTGATCGGCAACGATATGTTCGCCCGCTGGGTTCGTTTGGTCGCACGAGAGGACCTTCTGGGCGATCCACGCTTCGCGACCGACCTTTCCCGGGCCGATCATCGGAATATCCTTACCGAAGCGATGAACGCGTGGCTGGCGTCCCGAACCAGCGCGGAAGCGATCGCCCAACTGGAAGCCGCGCGGGTCCCGGCCGGACCGGTTCTTACCACTGCGGAAGTGCTCGAAGATCCGCAGGTGGAAACGCGCAAGTTGTTGCAATATCTCGATTATCCAGGCGCTCCCCAGCCGGTGCCACTGGCCGATACAGCCGTCCGCCTCTCCGCGACGCCAGGTAGCATTCGGCATCGCGCGCCCATGCTCGGTGAGCACACGGATGAGGTTCTCGGCGAAGTTGGCTACACCGAAGTAGAGATCGCCACTCTTCGAAACAATGAAGTCGTCTAGTTTCAAATGTAATAAGCGCGCTTCTTTGTAGTGATACCCCCTCCGGCTTGATTCCGACCTGCATTTGCTTTACGCTGGTGACACCAGTCTTTCTCGCAACTGTAACGTAACGTAATTCATTTTTCGCTTTGGACTCAAGGGAGTAACTTCATGAAACAAATCACTCTATTCACGGCGCTTTGTATTCTCATTGCGTCGCAAATGTTTGCCGCATCCGTGGGAAGCGTCTCCGGAACTGTAAAGGATTCCACCGGCGCCGTGGTCCCATCCGTTAAACTAACTCTCACCAGCACCGGCACCAACGCGCAGGTGACCACCACAACCAACCCCAGCGGCGAATTTCAGTTTCTACAACTGGCGCCGACCACCTACACCTTAACGGCGGAAACGCAGGGGTTCAAGAAAATTAACGTCTCCTCGGTGTTGGTCCAGGTCGATCAGATCACGCACCTGGAGTTGACCCTCGAGGTGGGTACGGTCACCGATTCAGTTCAAGTGGAAAGCGCGGCTCCACTGCTGGAAAACGACAAGAGCACGCTAAGCAGCGTGGTGGATAGCCGCAACATTGGAAATATGCCACTGAACGGCCGCCAGGCTCTCGATCTGGCGCTGATCACTCCGGGCGTGTTGCCGACGGCATCCGGCACCCAAGTGCTGAGCTTCAACGTCGCGGGCGCGCGGTCGCAATCGAACACCTACTTGTGGGATGGCGCCAGCAACATGGACACGCAGGTGAACGGGAACCTGAACAATTTCCGCATCGGCGACGCCATTCAGGAATTTTCGGTCCAGACCAGCGTAGCGTCGGCCGAATTCGGTCGCGGCACCGGCGGAACCGTCAGCATGGTCACCAAGAGCGGAACCAACTCAGTGCACGGTTCCGTGTTCGAGTATCTCCGCAACAACGATTTCGACTCGACCGATTTCTTCATCAACAAGCAGGGTGGCACCAAGACGCCGCTGCATCGCAACCAGTTTGGCGGAACCATGGGTGGTCCCATCAAGAAGAATAAGACCTTCATCTTCGGCTCCTTCGAGGAATTCCGGCAGGTGAACCCGACTCCGACTCTGACTCGCGTTCCCACTGCGGCCGAGCGCGCCCAGGTTACCGATCCGATCTCCAAGGCGCTGCTGAAATACTGGCCCGATCCGAACACCACGGGCACCAACAATTTCATCGCCAACGCGACCGCCAGCACCTTCGACTACACCGGCTTGGTTAAGGTGGACCACAAAATCAACGACAACGATCAGCTATCGGCACGCTTTGCAAACTACCAGGGCGCGACCTTTACGGCCGGCGCACTTCCGCTCGAAGGCGGAAATGGCAATACGCCTGTGAGCCGCAATGGCGTTTTGATCGAGACGCACACGTTCAGCCCCACCTTGTTCAACGAATTCCGCGCCGGATACTCACGTAACCAAACCTTCATCACGGTGCAGGATAACGGATTGAACGCGGCCAGTATCTTCACGGATTCGACTGGAAAACCGCTGTCTGGAGTTGTCGACGGGACCAAGAACATTCAAGATTCCGGTTTGCCGACAGTTTCGGTTGCGGGCGGATTTGCCCCGTTGGGCAGCACTACCAATCTGCCGCAGGGCCGCATCACCAATACGTTCGAGATTTTCGACAACATGTCGTGGGTCTCGCCGTTCGGCGCGACCAAGCATTCGTTCCGCTTCGGATACCACCAGCGGCGCGAGCAGGCTCGCCGCTATCTCGACAGCACCGAGCGTGGATCGTTCAACTTCTTGAACTGGGCCGACTTCGCCGCCGGCCAAATCAACACCTCGAGCTTTAAGACTGGCAGCACGCTGGCCTACTGGGATCGTATCCCGTGGGACATCTACTTTCAGGATCAGTGGAAGGTGAAAGACAACCTGACGGTGAACTACGGAATCCGCTACGAGTATCCTTCGGCGATCTATCAGACTCGCAACGACGCGACCAACTTCATTCCGGGCGTCGGACCGGTTCTGCTGGGCACCAACCAGCTTCTTTCCATCGATCCGACCAAGAAAGGCTACGCGGCTCTAGCTCTCAGCCCGTCACCGGTCAGCGTAGGCAACAGTGGTGTGAACTCGGACAAGAACAACTTTGGTCCGGTAGTCGGCATCGCCTATACACCGCGTTTCGCCAAGCGCCTGTTTGGCAATGACGACACCGTCATCCGCGCGGGATTCCGCGTTGGCTATGACGATATCTTCAACAATATCCCGGCCAACATGGGGTTGAACGCTCCCTACAATCTGACCACCACTCAGACCGCAGGCGTCACTCAGCCAGGCAAATTCTCATACGCCACGGGCTTCGATCAGAACGTACCGCTCGTCAAATTCGATGCGAACGGGAAGCCGCTCATCGGATTGGTCGGCTTCAATGCCGAGGATCCGAACATCCGCAGCTCCTATCTGTATCAGTACAATCTCGGCATTCAGCGCAGGGTCGGTCAGAACTTCTCCATGGAAGTCGACTACCAGGGCAGCGCTGGCCACAAGCTGGGTCTGTTCGTCGACCAGAACCAGCCGACGGTCATCGTAAACGATTTGACCAAGCGCGGAAATCAGTCTCCCAACGTGCAGGTCTATCCCTACCCGACGTTCGGTTCCATCGGAACCGGCGTGGACATCGGCAATTCGCATTACAACGGAATGGTGTCCACCGCAAAGTATCAATCGCGGCGCGGTTACTTCCTGCAAGCGTCTTATACGCTGAGCCACTCGATCGACTACACCTCGGCCTTCTTCGGTTCAAGCGGTGAGCTGAGTTCGGCAGCGAATCCCAAGCAGCTCAACCTGGAGCGCGGTCCGTCGTCGTTCGACACACGTCAACGCGCGGTGGTGGTCTACAATGCAGATCTGCCGATCGGGCCGGGTCACCGGCTGATGGGATCGAACAACCTGCTAAATCGCCAGCTATTTGGTGGTTGGTCGATCTCCGGCATCACCAGCGCGCAGACTGGGCAGCCTTTTACGGTCTACAACACGTCGAACGATTTCAGCGGCTTTAACCAGTTCGCCGACCGCCCTGACTACATCGGTTCGGGTCCGCTGCAGACCAACTACAGCAACCCGGATCTCGCCTTCAGCCCGTCGAACTTCTCGGCCACGCCGCCTACCGGCCGCGTCGGGACCTCGGGCCGCAATGAGTTTGTTGGTCCGGGGCTGGTGAACTACGATTTCACCGCGTTGAAGAGCTTCCCGATTTGGGGTGAGAGGACTCACTTGACCATGCGGGCGGATTTCTTCAACCTGTTCAACCATACGAACTTCGCCAATCCGGGGCACAGCGAAAGCAGCACGGCTACATTTGGCAAGATTACGCAGACTCTGGGTAGCGCGGTGGCCACAGCGGTCGGCACGACAGCCGGCGCAAACGGCGGGCCGCGGACCATCCAGTTCGCGTTGCGTCTTTCGTTCTAACGCAGTTTCAAGCACTACAGCACAGGGGGCAGGCGTTCGCGTCTGCCCCTTTTGTTATATCCTCGCCCTTATGAAAACTCTGCTCGTCTTGCTGCCCGCGATGGCCTTCTCGCAGCCGCAACCGCCAGTCTGGCAATGGGAGCTTCCGCAGATCAAAGCCATGGTCGATAAAGTCCGAGCGGGACGCGACTTGACGCCGAAGACCTGGCCCAACGGAGCGCGCGTGGCCGTCGGATTCTCGTTCGATATGGACGCGGAGACGGGATTCCTGCGGTCGGCGCAATATTCTCCGCAGCCGCTGTCGCGAGGCGAATACGGGCCGCGTGTCGGTGTGCCGCGCATTCTGAAGATCCTGGAGACCAACAATATTCCCGCGACGTTCTTCGTCCCGGCGGTCAGCGGCGAGCTTCACAAAGACACCATCGACGCGATTCTAGCCGCGAAGCAGCATCACGAAATCGGCGTCCACGGTTGGGTGCATGAACGCATCGCCGAACTCAAGCCCGACGAGGAGCGGAAGCTGACGCGCCGCGCTTACGATTTCTGGACGCAACGCCTGGGCCACAAACCAGCAGGTATCCGCACGCCGAGCTGGGACTTCACTTCGGAGACCCTGGCCATCATTCGCGAGCTGGGGCTCAGCTACGATTCCAGCCTGATGGGCGACGACCGGCCATATGAGCTGATCGCGCAAGGCAAAGCCACAGGGCTGGTGGAACTGCCGGTGGAATGGATTCTCGACGATGTTGCGTACTATAACTACGACCGCACTGTTTCGGCATATTTTCGGATGGGCGATGACGACGTGTTCCAGGTCTACAAAGCCGAGTTCGACAAAGCCTACGAAGAGCGGACGCTGTTCCTGGTGACCATGCATCCATTTGTGAGCGGACACCGGTCGCGCGTCGCACAGTTCGAGAAGCTGGTGGCGTATATCAAATCGAAGCCGGGGGTTTGGTTCGGGACGTGTGAACAGATTGCGAAAGCTTCGTCGAATCAGTTGGCAGGGAAGTAGCGAATCAGTTGACCGCGGCCACGATGCGCTGGATCATTCCATCCATGGCGCGATTTTCGTGCCAGTGCCACACGAATACGATGTCGTGATCGGGATCAATCCAGATGGTATTGGAGCCGTTTCCTAGCGCGGCAAAGCTCGACGCCGGACCGTGCGGCCATTGCTTCTGTTTGGTGTTCAGCCACCACAGGTAGCCGTAGTCGGGGCCATGCTCGCTGGGCGTGACGGCATCCTTCATCCACTGCTCGGAAACGACCTGCCGCTTGCCCCACGTGCCGTGATTTAGAATCAGCAGACCGAAGCGCGCCAGATCCTCCGAATTGATCCACAAGCCCCCGCCCCAGCGGGTTCCGCCGCTGACCGATCCAATCTTCCGGCCTTTGATCTCGACTGTCGAATTGTCATATAGGACCCAGCGCCAGTCCTGCGACGAGCCGATGGGGTCCATGATCTCGGTCTTGAGAACTTCGGGAACGCCCTTTCCGAAAAGGCGCAGCAGAGACAGCGAGAATCGATTGATGCGCGCATCGTTGTACTCATAGAACGATCCAGGTTCCTGGATGGCGCGAGGCTTGCGCTCTCCGGCGCCGAACTGTTCGTGACCGACGAAATCGGCGTTCTTGCCCCACATGCTGCCTTCCCATTCGCTGGTTTGTTGCAGATGATTCTTCCAGGTGATTTCAGCGTTGTGCGGCGAATCGTAGCCTCCGTCGTGGATGTAGTTCGCGACCGGATCGTTCACATCCTTGATCAATCCCTTCGCGACGGCGATGCTGCAGACGGTGGACAGAAAACTCTTGGCGACACTATACACCGGATCGTTGGCCTTGACGTCGCCGAACTCCGCGACGATGTAGCCGTGTCGAAGAATGATTCCGTTGGTGGCGGCGCGCGTTTTCGGAAGCGGCCCCAGCGGCGTGCCGAAGGTGCGGACCTGATCCTTTTCGAAATCCCACTTGCTGCCGCTGGCCTGGGCGAACTCGACGGCGGCCGCGAGTTTAGCCGCGTCCATGCCGGCCTCGGCCGCGGATTTTCTTTCCCATTTGCCGGTGGGCGGGAAATAGGTCTGCGCCAACAGCGCGGGGACAAAGAAGAGAGTGAACGTCAATTGGAAGCGCTTCATTGCCGTCCAGTTTGACATAAAAATCTCACGCAAAGACGCCAAGGCGCAAAGTAATCTTGAGTTTTCTAGCCGCGATCGCCGAGCGGAGCAGCGGCGCCACGCACCACGGCCGCGCGCTTCTTGAGGCGTTCCATGCGCAGCAGTTCCCGGCGCCGGCGCACTTTGACCTGATGGTCGACTTTACGCCAGAACTTGCGGAAGTAGTCGGCGGCGGAAACGATCCCGAAAATCATCACGGTCCACATTCCGATCAGCGCGGGCGTTTCCAATGCCGGCCACTTGATTCCGCCGATGACCAGCGAGATCGCAGCCACTTGCGCGGCCATTTTGGTCTTGCCCAGTTCGCTGGCCGTGATCATGTATCCCGACGCGGCCGCGATGGAGCGCAGGCCCGAAACGGCGAATTCGCGACCGATGATCAGGATCACGATCCATGCCGGTGCGCGATGAATATCCACCAGCGAAATCAGCGCCGCCGAAACCAGCAGCTTGTCGGCGATGGGATCGAGCAACGTGCCGACGGTGGTGACTTGCCGCCAGCGCCGCGCCAGATAGCCGTCCAGCAGGTCCGTCAGCGCCGCGGCCAGGAACACGGCGAGCGCGAAGATCTCCCGCGAGATGGGAACAAGGCTCTGCCAGCGCTCGATCCACGTGCCGTCGGCCAGCAACGCCGCGACCAATAGCGGAACGAAGAAGATCCGCAAAAGCGTAAGCAGATTCGGCAGGTTCACCCTGTAAAAATGATAGCCCAACAAGGAGGAGTCAGGAGACAGGAGTCAGAATGGACACCCTGGCGACCGCAAGACTTTATTTTGACTTCTTTCTTCTGACTCCTGACTTCTTAGTGACCACGTACTGCGCCAACCGCCTGCGCAGGGATTCTGGAACCACCGCTTCCACCTCGCACGTTTTGCCCGTATAGCGCGTGCTGGTCACGACGGCGTACTCGTGAAGCAAGTGCAGCGGTCCACCTTCGGCAATGGGGAAGCGGAACACGCATGCTGAAACGCGATCGACCGGCATCACTTCATCGATTTTCCGGAGCAGCACGTCGAAGCCCGCGCCTGAAACAGCCGAAATCGCCACCGCGCCTGCCGGCTGATGTTCGGGATCGCCCAGAATCCTGCGCGCGAGCGCCCCGGCGTCCGGATCGCCTGGGATGAGATCGGCTTTGTTCAGCACCAGGATCTGGGGAGTTTCCGCCGCGCCGATTTCCATGAGCGTGGCCAGGACGTGCGCAGTATGGTGGGCGGCTTCAGGAGAACTCGCGTCGACCACGTGGAGCAACAGCTCCGCTTCCACCACTTCTTCGAGTGTGGCGCGAAACGCCCGCACCAGCGTTGTCGGCAAATTGCGGATGAAGCCGACGGTGTCGCTCACCAGCGCGCGTCGATGCGAGGGAAGCGTGATGTGCCGCACCGTCGGATCGAGCGTCGCGAACATTTTCGAGTCGGCTAGCACTCCCGCGCCGGTCAGTCGATTGAACAGAGTCGATTTGCCGGCGTTGGTGTAGCCCACCAACGCGATGGTCGCGAGCGGTACAGCTTGCCTTTGGCGGCGCTGCGTGGATCGTCCGCCGCGGACGCGTTCGAGCGACGCTTCAATGGCGTGAATGCGCTGATGAATCCTGCGGCGGTCGGTTTCGAGCTTGGTTTCGCCGGGTCCGCGCGTTCCAATTCCACCGCCCAGCCGCGACATCGCGGCGCCGTGTCCCGTCAGGCGCGGCAGAAGATAATTCAACTGCGCCAGCTCGACTTGAAGCTGGCCTTCCCGCGTCCGCGCGCGCCGCGCGAAAATGTCGAGGATCAGCTGTGTCCGGTCGAGCACCTTCACGTCCAGCGCTTTTTCCAGGTTGCGCTGCTGGGTGGGGGAAAGCTCACGGTCGAAGATCACCGTGGTGGCTTCGAAGAAATGAACCTTGTTCTTGAGCTCCTCGACTTTGCCGGACCCGACCAGCGTAGCTGCGTCCGGGCGGGCGCGCGATTGAATGCTCGCATCGGCCACGCGTGCGCCGGCGCTGTGCGCCAGGGCGGATAATTCCTCCAGAGACTCCTCCGCCGAAATGACCTCGGAATCGACTCCGCCGGGCGCCCGCTGCGCGGCGCGGCTGGTCAGATGGAGTCCAGCGAGGAGCGCGATTTCTTCGCTCAACCTAGTTCTCTGCGTCTCCTACGGGGACGCCGGGCACTCCATGTGTGCCGGCGGAAGCCGCATTGGAATGGATCGGAGTATGGAAAGGTTTGGAAACAACCAAAGTCGAAATCGCGTGTTTGAAGATGAGTTGTTCCTGATTGTTGGATTCCAGAATGACGGAGTACTTATCGAAACTCTTGATGCGTCCCGAAAGTTTGACACCACTCATTAAGTAGATGGTGAGAAAAGTTTTATCTTTGCGCGCGTTGTTTAGAAATGCTTCTTGTATGTTTTGCGCTTGTTTTTCCATGGAGCTTCCTTCCCCACGGGGCGCCCGCCCGCCCCGGCCGGGCGATTTGAATCATCTCCATCATAACGTAATGCGCACGTGGAATACTGGACCGGATCTAAACGTTGACCGCTTCGCGACGTTGGTGGTCCACCACGAGTTTCGCGATCCGTTCGCGATGAAAACTCGCGTCGCCGAAGGCGATTTCGCTGGCCTTGGCACGGCGGTAGTAGAGATGCGTATCGTTTTCCCAGGTGAAACCCATGCCGCCCTGGACCTGCACGCCTCGATTGCCGACCTCGCGGCACGCGTCGCTGGCATACACTTTCGCGACGCTGACCGCCGCGCGGGCGTCCGGGACTCCGTTCTCCAAAGCCCAAGCGGCATAGAAGGCCGCCGAGCGCGAGCTTTCAGTCCACAGCAGCATGTCGGCGCACTGATGCTGCACGGCTTGATATTGCCCGATGGGTTTGCCGAACTGCTTGCGCGTCTTGGCGTATTCGACGGCGATCTCCATCGTCCGCTGCATTCCGCCGGTGATTTCGGCGCACAGCGCCACGGTCGCGATGTCGAGCGCGTGATCCAGCGCCTTGCGAGCCGCATCGCCGCGGGCCAGCAGTTCGCCACCGCCGCTGAAATCGATTTTGTATAACCGGCGCGTCAGATCCATCGACGGCATGGGCGTCTTCGCGGCCGATTTTCCGTCGACTGCGTATAACGCCAATTCGCCACGATCGCGAGCCGCGACCACGATCACGTCGGCGATCCCGGCATCGGGAACGAACATCTTCTCGCCTTTTAGGCCGGACATTTCGACTGCGTCGGCATCCCATTTCGCGCTCGACTCGAGCAGCGCGAGCGTGGCCTTGGTCTTGCCGGACGCGATCTCGGCGAGATGCTTCTTCGACCCCGCCGCATGAATCGCAGAGGCCGCCAGCAGGTTCGAAATGAATGCGCCCGGAACCAGTGCGCGGCCCATCTCCTCGGCAAGCGCGGCCAATTCCACCATGCCGAGCCCCATTCCGCCCGCGTCTTCAGGAATCACGACGCCCAGGAATCCCTGATCTGCCATGTGGTGCCAGAGCTTCTCATCGTGCGCAGTTTCCGTTTCCATGATGCGCCGCACTTCGGCCATGGGACACTCGGCCGCAAAAAACTTGCGGGCATTGGTCTGCAGAATCTTCTGCGATTCACTCAATCCAAATTGCATGATGTTTTTCCGTTAGTAGCTCTTTGGCAACCCAAGCACGAAATGCCCGATGATGTTCCGCTGGATTTCAGACGTCCCCGCTTCGATGGTATTGCCGCGCGAGCGCAGATAACCGTAGGCCCACTGGCCTTCATCGAACGCGTCCGCGGATCCGTGGGCGAGCTGCCCATAAGGACCCAGGATCTCCATCGCGGCCTGCTGGAAGCGCTGATTCAGCTCGCTCCAAAAGATTTTCTGGATGGATCCTTCCGGCCCCGGAACCCCGGTTTCGTTGATCCGGCTGAAGGCGCGCATCTGATTGCAGCGCATTACTTCGATTTCCGTGTAGCACTGCGCAAGCTTTTGGCGGACCAGCGGATCGCCGGTGCGCTTACGTTCGCGCGCGATCTCCACCAGGCGATTGAAGTTGCGACGGTAGTGCACTTGCAACGCCGCGCCGAAGGTTCCGCGCTCATGCATCAGCGTCCCCATCGCAACGCGCCAGCCGTCGTTTACCTTGCCGACCACGTTCTCCACCGGGACGCGCACATCGCGGAAGAAGATCTCGCAGAATTCGCTCTCCCCGCTCATCTGCTTCAGCCCGCGGACTTCCACGCCCGGCGATTTCATGTCGACCAGCAGCACCGTCAGGCCCTTGTGCTTTTCCACCGACGCATCGGTGCGGACCACCAGCTCGCACCAATCCGCCGCCCAGCCGTAACTGTTCCAGCACTTGTGACCATTGACGACAAAGTGTCCGCCGTCGAGCTTCGCTTCGGTCGAAAGCGCCGCCAGGTCGCTGCCCGCGTTGGGCTCCGAAAATCCCTGGCACCAGATCTCTTCCGCGCTCAGGATCTTTTGCAGATAGCGCTTTTTCTGCGCCTCATTCCCGTAGCCGATGATGGTGGGACCTATCAATCCGAGCCCAAGCACGTTCGCCATGGGAGGCGCTTCGGCGCGCGCCATTTCTTCGATGAAGATCACCTGTTGCATCAGCGACACGCCGCGGCCGCCGTATTCCGTGGGCCAGGAGACGCCGGCCCATCCCGCGTCGAACATCTTGCGCTGCCACGCGCGCAGGTATGCGAAACGAGCCTCCATGGACTCTTCCGCGTTGCGCCGCTTGATCCAGTCCTTGGGGACGTTGGCGGTGAACCAGGCGCGCACTTCGTCCCGAAACTGAAGTTCTTGAGGCGTTAGATTCAGATCCACGTGGTGAGTTTATCACGCGGGTCGCGTTGCTTCGTTCGATCACGAACCGGTCGCTAGCGCTCGCGGCTCTGTTGGCTGCACGGCGTCAGTGCGCCGATCAAACGGCCAGTTCGCCGTGATACAGCATGTCCTTCAGATTGAACTTGGCTTTGACGTTCATCCTCCCGAACTGTGTGGCGAAGGCAACTTCCTTGTCGTCCACTTTTAGAGCCAGCATCTCTTTGGAAAATCCGAACAGCACGTTGCCGTAGCTCGACATCTGCTGCTGCACCACGCCTGGCTGGAGGTCGCGCTTGCCCTTCACCTCCAGGTAGGTGACGCCTTTGAGCCGCTCGACGTCGGCATTCGGATCGTCGTCCTCGGATTGCGACCGGCGCCGTCCACCGTTCAGTGGAAATCCGCTTACGCTGATCACGTAGTGATTCGAGAACGCCTCGGGAACTTTAGATTTCATGGCATCCAGGATGGGCTGGGCGCTCTCCCAACGAACCGTTCCGCTGTGAGACTGAACTGGTGGAGCTCCACCACCGCCATTACGCCGTCCTCCACCGCCACCGCCACCGCCGATCCCGCCAATGCCGGGAATACTGCCGCCGACGCGTGGCGAACTGGATCTGGAACCACCGTTTCCGTACTCGCCCGGCGCGCTCGCGCTGACTTCTTTCGCCCACGGCGACTTCGAAGTAAGCTGATCGATCTCCTGGCTGGACCACTCGGAGGGATCTTTCTTATTCCAAAAATCCGGACCAAAGCCGTACAGCCGCCCGGCAGCGGCTCCGCATGCGATGGTCAACACACTGCGCCGCGTTAATCCTTCACTGTGCATGCTTCCCCAGACGTGTGCGGAGGCGTTCCGGGTTGCATCAATATATGGCTCAGGCTTTTTTCTTTCGAAACCGGCGCACTCCACTGACGGATATTTTTCTTAACAAAGGGCGCGGAATCATCTTCATCCCGGCGACGACCAGCTTGTACCGCCAGCCCGGAACCACGATGATTTTTCCGCTCGCCAGGCCTTTCAGCGACTCTTCCACCACGAAATCCGCCGGCATCCAAAGAGAACCAGCAATTGCGCTTCGATCCATGCCCAGGACGTCGTGGAACTCGGAAAACGTAAATCCGGGGCACAGTGCTTCGACCTTTACGGCCGATCCTTTCGACGCCAGTTCGATGGACAACCCTTCGCTAAAGCTGATCATCCAGGCTTTGGTGGAGCAATAGCTCACGTTCTGCGGCGATTGCCAGAAGCCCGCCACGGAGGCGACGTTGATCACTCCGCCGGCACCCCGTTTCACCATGTTTGCCAGCGCCGCGTGCGCCAGCCGCATCGTGGCGAGCACGTGCAGCCGGTGCATTTGATCCTGGCTGGCAACGTCGATTTCGAAAAAATATCCATGCGATCCGAAGCCTGCGTTGTTCACCAGGAGCGCGAGATTCGGCGTCGATGCAATGCGCTCCGCAACGCTGGCCAGATCCGCATCCAGCGCAAGGTCCGCGGCCATGACTTCCGCTTTGATGTGATGCGCCTCGGCCAATTCGGTGGCGAGCGATCGCAGACGATCCTCCCGCCGCGCGATCAGCAACAGATCGTATCCAAGTGCCGCAAGCTTGCGGGCGAACGACGCACCGATTCCGCTCGACGCGCCAGTAATCGCAGCCAGTCCTTTTTCAGGAACGCTGGGCTCAGGCATGCTCCTCCTTAATTTTGACGTGATGACCGCGCGCGGCCCATTCCGCTCCCGCCAGCACCAGCATCGACGCTAGAAATCCCAAGAAAATCAGCGCAACGGAATACTGAAAGACGTTGTACTCGTTTTCCAGTTTCTTCTGGAACCACGGCCACACCAGTTTGTTGAAATACTTCAAAACTTCCAGCAGGATTCCGACGACGATGGCCGCCGCGATCACTCGATTCATCGGCGGCCTTCCGTTCGGCAGGAAATAATAAATCAGAAACAGCACCAGCACGGCCATCGGCATTGCCGCGAGCTTAAAAAACAGGATTGGGAAGAAGGCCGCGGGTCCGCCGAAAGTTTGGAGTGCCGCATGATTCATTCCGGTCAGAATCATCGAGAGCATCGCGAGGCTGCCGCAGGCGAAAATCAGCCCGAGGCTGACCAGTTGGTTGCGAAAAAAACTGCGATTTCGGTGGATTCCCCACACCCGGTTCAGCCCGACTTCCAGCGGCTCGAAAATTCCATTGGCCGTAAACAGAAGCAGGACGATCGACACTACTTCAGTTGAGCGCCGGATCGGCAGGTTTTCATGCTGTCCTTTGGTGTACAGGAAATTCGTGAAGGAGTCCGGAAAATAATCGCGCAGAGCGAGCTGAATCGCTCCGACGGTGGTCTGTTCGTTGAACAGCAGCCGCGACACCGACATCATTACGATCAGGAATGGATAAAACGACAGCAACACGTTCGCCGCAACGGAAAACGCGTACACGTGCACCTCTGTTTGCATCCAGTACCGGAGTGTTGGGCCGAGCGAGGCGGCCACTCGTCGCATCTTTACAGGGTAACTGCTCAGGACAAACGCGCTCCATAACTGTCGCGCCTCAACTGACGGCCGTCAGGCGCGACCGTTGGTCGCATATTCTGAAGACAGGTGAAGATCGTTCTCATCTCGACCTATGAGCTGGGCCATCAGCCTTTCGGCCTGGCATCGCCGAAGGCGTGGCTGGTGCGCGACGGCCACCAGGTCCACTCCGTCGATCTCGCGGTCGAGCGGCTTCCGGAGCATATTGTTCGCGACGCGGACATGATCGCGTTCTATTTGTCGATGCACACCGCGACGCGCCTGGCCGTACCGGTGATCGATCGAGTAAAGCGTCTGAACCCCGGCGCTCGGCTCGCCGCGTACGGTCTCTACGCGCCGTTGAACGAAGAACTACTGCGAGGGTTGGGGATCGAGGCCATCGCGGGGGGCGAGTTCGAGCCGTCTTTGGTCGCTTTCGCTCGTGGAGAAAACGCGCCTCGGGTGGCACTCGATCGTCTTCGATTCCTAAAGCCCGACCGCTCGGAGTTTTCGGCGGACTACGCCAGGCTCCAGCACAACGGCGTGGCGAAGCAGGTGGCCTACACCGAAGCCAGCCGTGGCTGCAAGCATCTATGCAGGCACTGCCCCATCGTTCCGGTGTATAACGGCCAATTCCGGATTGTGCAACACGAAGTGGTGCTCGCCGACATCCGCCAGCAGATCGAAGCCGGCGCGCAACACGTCACGTTTGGCGATCCCGATTTCTTCAACGGCCCCACGCACGCGATCCGGATTGTCGAGGCGCTGCACGGCGAATTTCCGGCAGTGACTTACGACGCGACCATAAAAATCGAGCACTTGCTGAAACATCGCGATCTGCTGCCGGCGCTCCGCGACACCGGATGCCTGTTCATCACCAGCGCGGTCGAATCGGTGGACGACGCGATTCTGGCCCGGTTCGAAAAAAACCACACGCGTCGCGACTTCTTCGACGCTGTGGCGCTCACGCGCGAGTGCGGCCTGACGCTTCAACCGACGTTCATCGCGTTCACTCCCTGGACCACCATCGCCGGCTATCGGGATCTTCTGCGCGTGCTCGCGGATCTCGATCTGGTCGAGAATGTCCCGCCAGTGCAGCTCGCGCTGCGATTGCTGATCACGTCGAAATCGCGGCTGCTGGAGCTGGATGACATCGAAGTGGGCCCTTTCGATCCCAAATCCCTGGTGTTTCCCTGGAAGCATCGCGATCCCGAAGTGGATCGCCTCGCGGCGCGCGCGTTCGCGATCATCGGCGCCAAGCGGACGCGCTCTGAAATCTTTCGTGATGTTGCCCAGCTGGTCGATCTGCCGCTGGAGAATTACGATTTGATTCCACGGGCCGCGATTCCGTATCTCGACGAGCCCTGGTATTGTTGAGCGGAGCCCACGGAAGCGCAGGTTGCGCTTGTTTAAATTGTGAGCGGGTTTCATGTCGGTTAACGAGAGCGCGGCAAGCCGAAGAAACCCGGTCGCTGTCGCTCGCGGCTCGGTGCGGACACTCTGATCGCTAATCGCGGCACAGAACCGCGAGCGACAGCGACCGGATACTGACGACGGCAGAAGGTGTCACTGTAAGCTGGGAGACTGCGGAAAACTCAGTATTCACCGATCCCTATGGTCGCGGCTCTGTATCCGGCTGAAATCGGAAAGCGCCGACCCTGAGCCGCGACCAAAGGAAGCGGTCGATGTAGACGTGTCACCACGACGGCTGAAGCTTGCTCCACTTGGAATTAATCGTAGCGAAGCGTGGATGCAGGATCGATACGCGCGGCGCGCTGCGATGGGACCAACGAAGCGGCTAGTGCGGCGGCCAGCACCGCTGCGATTCCGGCGGCGTAGGCGAGCGGCTCATACGTGTTGATCTCTTCGAGCAGGGACGCGAAGATTCGCGATACTCCCAAGGCCAGCAACACGCCGATTCCGATTCCCCACAGCGCGAAGCGCGTGCTTTGGGCGATTATCAATCGGACCACCGATCCGCTGGACGCGCCCAGCGCCATGCGAATCCCGATCTCGCGCGTTCGTTGCGCGACCAGGTAGGAAAGGACTCCGTAGACTCCGGCAATCGCCAGCACTAGCGCGAGCACTCCTAGAAATGCGGCGATCGCAAAGCTCAGCCGGAAAGGGAACAATTCTATGGTGAACATCTCATCCAGCGAAATCGCGAGGCGAGTACTGCCCGGCGCTACGCGTTCCACCAGGTCGTTCAGAGCTCGACGAGTGGCCTCGGTATCTTCTTTGATCCGCACCAATACAGCGAGGGCGTTCGCGCTGTGCGGGTTGGTGGAGAAATAAAACATGGTGGGATCCGGACCATCCGAAATGTCGCCGGTGGTCACATCGCGCACCACGCCGACGATCTGCGCGCGATGAAACGCCGGAAGTTCTCCGCGGTCCACCAGCGGCTGCGGCTCGATGCGGATCACCTCCCCGATGGGGTTGCGGCCGGGCCAGAATTGACGCGCAGTCTTTTCGCTGACGATCGCGACGGGGGCCTCGGCAGTGGATTCGTCCAACGTGAAGGTCCGGCCGTGAACCACGCCGATCCGCAACAGCGCAAAGTATTCCGGCGTCACAAAATTGTAGCCGGAGCGGATTGTTGCCGCGTTTGCCGGGCCGATGGCGACGGTGCGGTAGCCGCTAAGGGGTATGCGGGAGGAGGCCGCGGATTCCACCGCCCATGGCTCCAGCCTCAGCTTTTCCATGATGCGGGCCGCGGAAGCAGTCTGCAAATTGAGGAACACAACATTGCGGGTTGCGACGCCGCGATCGTGCCTTTGGAGCGCCGCGCTTCCACGCAACAAAACTCCGGCAACGATCAGTAGCAGCGCGCACACGGCGACCTGGCTCACTAACAGCGCGTGCCTCAGACGCGAAGGCCGGAAGCCGCCAGACTCTCCGCGCGCGGCAGCAGCGATATCTCCCCGCGCGGCTTGGATCGCGGGCGCGAGTCCGAATGCCAGGGTGGCGGCCAGCGACGCGGCGAGAAGAAAACCGAACACCCGTACATCAGGGTCGAGTGGCAGAATACGGATCAGCTTTCCGAGCACGCCCGGGGCGGTCGCGAAATACAATTGCAGACTGGTGCGAATGCTGACGCGCGCCACAGCGAATCCCGCAAGCGCCGCCGGGACCGCCAGCACAGCGCTCTCCACCAGAAGCTGGCGGATGATGCGCGCGCGTCCCGCTCCCAGCGCCAACCGCACACCCATTTCTTTCTGCCGCCCCGCCGCGCGCGCCAGCAACATGTTGGCGACATTCGCACACGCGATCACCAGCACCAGTCCGAAGGCGACGAAGACGGGCGCGAAAAGGATATAGTTCGCGCCCTTGTTGAGCGACAGTGGAGTTGCATTGGAGACCAGCACCACGCCCGTCGCACGCTGGTCAGCGGGCCGATCCGCTGTGATTCGTGCGGCCACAACCGTCAGCTCCGCTTGCACTTCACGAAGCGCCGCGCGAGGTTTCAGTTTGACCAAGACTCCCTGAAGCTGCGGCGGATGATCCGTCGCGAGCGGTATCCAAAAGTCGATCGCAGCCGGACTTACGCCCTCGAAACCCCGGCGTGCGACGCCCACTACTGTGTACGATCTCCCCATCACTGGAAAGCTTCGTCCCAGAATGTGCGGATCGGAGGCAAACTTCGCGGTCCACGCACCGTAGCTCAACACCATCCCCTGGGCGTCGTCTTCCATAAGCGGACATCCCATGGCGGCGCCGACGCCGAGCATTGTGAAATAATCGCCACTGGCCCGCTGTCCGACCAGCGGTTGCCCGTCGACGGTCGCGATCAGGTTCTCGGTCAAGACGACGCCATCCAATCCGGACGCTTGCGTGCGAAGCTGCTCGTACTCGGTGAAGCTGAGAGACCGCTGCCGGCCCTTCGTAGCCCACGCGAGGGTGTACAAGCTATAGGGATCGCGAACGTCGAACGGCCGCAGCACGTACGCGTTGAAGATGGTGAACATGGTTGTGTTCAGGCCCAGCGCGAGGCCGATGGTGACGATCACAGTGAGGGCAACTCCCGGTGCGCGGCGGAATCCTCTGATCGCGTACAGGATGTCATGCAGCATCGAAGCAGAGACGGTGGAAGAAGTGAAAAATTACAGGTTGATGTGGCAGGATCTCCTCTCTAAATGAATTTGCGGCCGCAATTCGCCGTTAATTAGCCGCAACGGAACGGCATCGCCACAATCACGTGCGACTGCTAACCAAAACTAACGCAGAAGGCGCTCGCTCATCGTCACACTAAAAGCTAGCTGCATGTCACGTTGCGATGGGAGAATCTCAGAGAACTTCGCCGCCGCGCGGTAGGTCTGGAAGCCGATGAGAGCGCCAAACCGTTCTGAGCTTAGGGTAGTGGGCGGGTTGCGAATTGCGGTCGCACGGAAGTGGGAAGTTGTTGAGGGGCTGGGAAATCGGGTCGAGCGCGATCAGGGGATCGCGCGCGGACCAGGGGGTCCGCCCCCCCTTTCGCTCATACTTTTTGGGCCTTCCATTTGCCTGTGCGGAACGCGAATACCGCGATCACTGCGAGCAGCGCGTCTGCAATTGGAATCGACCAAAATACTCCGTTGACGCCCATGCTCAGCTTGAAAGCGAACCACCACGCCAGCGGGATTCGCAACAGCCAGTAGCAAAGAACATTCAGGACGGTGGGCGTGTACGTGTCCCCCGCTCCATTGAACGCGGAAACCATGACCATCGCCCAAGCGTAGAAAATATATCCGTAGCTGATCAGCCGCAGCGCGGTCGCCGCGACGGGCAAAACGGCCGGATCGCTGGTGAAGATCGAAATCAGCGGCCGGGCGAAGATCACGAAAGTCAACGCCACCAGACCGAGGAACGCCATGTTGTAGAAACCGGCTCGCCAGACGGATTGCTCGGCGCGATCCGGCCTCTTGGCGCCCAGATTTTGTCCGACCAGTGTCGCCGCCGCGTTGGCCATTCCCCAACTGGGCAGAATCGCGAAAATGACGATGCGGATCGCGAGCGTGTACCCGGCAACCGCGACGCTGCCAAACGTCGCGGCGATACGCACCAGCGCGATCCAGCTCGCCATGCCGACGAAGAACTGAAAAACTCCGCCTGCGGAAACCTTGATCAATCGCAGCATAACCTCGGCGTGGAACCGAATATGCCTGAGATGCACGACGACGCGGCTCTTCCCGCGCGTTAGTGCCCAGAGTTGAATGAGGACTCCGGCCGAGCGGCCGATGGTGGTCCCGACGCCCGAGCCCATCACGCCCAGCCGCGGAAAGGGTCCCAGCCCGAAAATCAGCAGCGGATTCAGAACGATGTTGATCAGGTTTGCGATCCACAGCACGCGCATCGCGAGCACGGCGTCGCCAGCGCCGCGAAACACGCCGTTGATCAGGAACAGCAGCATGACCGCCGCGCTGCCGCCGTAAATCACGCGAGTGTATCCCGAGCCGGTCCGAACGATCGCGTCGGAAGCTCCCATGGCTCGCAGAACGTCGGGCGCGAACCAGGCGCCCAGGACTCCCATCAGGCCCGCGAATCCGAGCCCCAGCAGAATTGCCTGCATGGCGGAGTCCGCCGCGCCGTCCTTATCTTTTTCGCCGATCCTGCGCGCCACCATCGCCGCCGTCGCAGTGCTCAAGCCCATGGCGACCGCGAACAGCAAGGTCAACACTGCCTCGGTCAGTCCCACGGTCGCGACGGCATCGGCGCCCAGACGCGCGACCCAGAACATGTCGACGATGGCGAACAGCGATTCCATGCTCGCCTCCAGCACCATGGGGATGGCGAGCAGAGTAATCGCGCGGCCAATGCGCTCCTGGGTGAAGTCGCGATGCGAGTCTCCTTTGATGGCATCGCGTATAGTGGCGAAGACGCCAGTATTTTCAGAAATCAGTTGGGGCACAAAAATCCTCCGGTCTCGTTAAAGGGGAAAACCAGCCGACGGGAAGCTCGCGTTAGCGGAGCGTCGCAAGTACGGCGAATCGAGATTGGAGGATGGAACGCATCGGAATGACCAGATTCGAGATTAGCTGAATGGCGGGGAGAGTGTCAAATGCACGGTCCGACACTTCAGATACGTGGAGGCTGGCTCCGCGAGCTGTACCGCGTATTCTATCGATTTGCGATAAGATCGTTCGGATCTCATGAAATGGCGTACGTCTCAGATCATAAAGATCGTTGGCAGTTTCGTATTCGCCGCGATCATCTCTTCTATTCTCCTATGCGTACTTTGTGGCCTCGGTGACAGGATGGCGTGGTTGGCGTGCGCGATAGGGTTGTCGGTGGGCTGGCCCGTCGGAATACTGTTGTCGCCGTATCAAAGCGAGCAGAATGTATTCAGGGAGTACGGCAAGGTTGTCGCCGCGTTTGTGACTGGGTTCCTCGTCAGCAAAGCGGATCGCGTTTTCGAGCTCTGGATTGAACGAAGCCGCGGCCACGTGTTGTTTGATGAGCAACTCGCTTATCGCTGGATGATTGGGTTGACCAGTTCCATGCTGGCTCTCGTGGTCACGTATGTGGCGAGAAAGTACGTCCGTTTCGGACCGAACGCTGAGCCGCCCGGCGGTACAACTCCCTAGTAAACCGGTAGGTGAGATCGCTATGGCACAAGGAATGAATGAATGATGAGCAAGATAACAAAGCGGCCGCCAATCCATCCCGGACGCATCTTAAAAAGCGAACTGATGGAGGCCGGGTTGTCGGCCAATGCCGCGGCGCTGGCCTTACGGATTCCAGCCAACCGCCTCACTGAAATCATTAACGAAAGGCGATCCATCTCGGCCGATACGGCATTACGGCTCGGGCGATACTTCGGAACATCCGCACAGATGTGGATGAATCTGCAATCTCAGTACGAGCTTCAAGTCGCAGAGGATGAATGGTCCAGCAGGATCGAGCGTGAAGTCCAGCCGCTGGCCGGGCGCACTTCTTAACCCTCGCGCACCGATTGTCGGGCACTGAACCCCACGACGTGGGAAACTAGAAGCGTGCAGGAACGATGTACCTGTGGCGCGATCCTTCCGGAAGACGCCCTGTTTTGTCATAAGTGCGGCAAGCCGCAGCGCGAGATCGTGGCTGTGGAAATGGAAGCTCCTCCGCCCGTCGTGCCGCCTCCGATGCCGGCAGTGGCCGCTCCTGCGCCCATCGGGTTCCATAACGGATTGGCGGTCAGGATCGGATTGCTGGCCGGACTCCTGCTGATCGGCGTATCGCTGGTGCTGGGACAGGTGGGCTTCTTTCGATACCTTGCACCGGTGTGGCCGGTGGCCGCGGGATTCTGGGCGGTGTTCGTGTACCGGCGCCGCACGGGTCAGCGTCTTTCTCCGATGAACGGCGCGCACCTCGGCTGGATCTGCGGAATCTTTGCGTTCCTGATGACGACCATCATGATCACCATGATGGTGGTGGTGCTTTCCGAGCCGTCGGTAGTCAACAGCCTGCGCGACCAGTGGAAGGATTACGGCCGCTCCGAAGCCGACCTCAATCTGATGATGCAGGCGCTGCACAGTCCCGCCACCATCGTGGGGATGCTGCTGACGTTTCTGCTGCTATTCTCCGTACTGCCCGCTTTCGGCGGCGCGATCGGGGCCAAGCTTCTGGACCGCGACTGAAGCCCGTTTCACGATCGCGACTCCGATAAAGATGATCACCATCGCGACTGCTTCGCGCCAGCCGAACGGCTCGTTGTAAATCATCCATCCCAGCAGCACCGCGACGATCGGATTCACGTAGGTGTAGATCGACGCGACCGCTACCGGCAGGCGGTCCATCGCAAAAATGTAGGCGCTGTAGCCGATGATCGATCCGAAAATCATCAGGTAGATCACCGCGCCGACTCCGCGCGCGCTCCAATGGATGGGATCGTGACGAATCGCTGTGGGAATCACGTAGACGATTCCGGTCGCGAGCTGCTGTACGGCTCCGCTGACGAAGGGATGGGCGCGTGACGACGTTTTGCGCTGCGCGATCGAACCGATGGACCATCCGGCGCATCCCAGTTGAAGCAGCAAGAATGCGCCGATCACCATTGGATTCGCCTGAAATCCCGCAGCGGCGGGCGCGACGAGAAATGCCACGCCGGTGACTCCGACCAGCATGCCGCGAACCGTGGGAGCGTGTAACGGCTCGCCGCGCGGCGCGAGCGCTTCGGTCCCGACTAACCAGAATGGCGACGTGGTGACGAACAGCGCGGCGAGTCCGCTGGGTACCCACTGCTCCGCGAACGCCAGGCATCCATTGCCGATTCCGAGTGTCACCACGCCCAATCCCGCTGTCACCCACAGCTCACGACCGCGCGGAATGTGCCAGCCAGCGGCTGCCGCGACGATCAGCATCACCAGGCCGGACGTCAGGTATCGAAAACAGACCAGCGTGGTGGGCGTGAAAGATTCGAGCGCCATGCGGATGCCGGCGTAAGTGGTTCCCCAGAAGAAGCAAACGCACACCAGCGCGACGTATGCACCGAAAAGAGGATGGGATTTGCGGCTCAGGTTACTATGTTAAATGAGCGCGCGGCCACGTTGGACAGGGCGTTGTGCGCGACTAATCCATTGATCATCACGCTGACAATCAATCCCGCGATCGACCGCACGGTGAGCGTCGACAAACTGGTGTTCGAAGATCGCGCCTACATTCTGGACCGGACCGACGCGGCGGGCGGCCGGGGCGTCAACGCGTCGCGGGTGATTCACACGTTCGGCGGAAAAACGCTGGCGCTGCTCACCGCCGGCGGATCGAACGGTGAGCGGATCCAGACGTTTCTCACCAGCTTCGGCTTCGCCTTCGAAGCGGTGCGCGTCAAGCAGGAGAGCCGCACCAACTTGATCATCTCCGATAAACAGGGGTTGACCGTCAAGCTCAACGAAGTGGGTACGCCTCTGGATAAACGCGAGTTGAAGGAAATCCACGACCTGGTGGAGGCGCGGCTGCCCAAGGCGCACTGGATCATGATTTGCGGAAGCCTGCCACCCGGCGTTCCTCCGCATTATTATTGCGAACTGATTGAGCTGGCGAAGAAGCGTGGAGTGAAGACACTGGTCGACACCGATGGGGAGGCGCTGCTGCACTCACTCGAATCCAAGCCGACCGTCATCACGCCGAATCAGCACGAGGCGGAGCGCCTGTTGGGACGCGCGCTGATTACACGGAGCCAGTGTCTGGAAGCGCTGGATCGAATCCAGCAGATGGGACCGGAGTCGGTGATCCTCTCGCTGGGAAGCCGGGGCGCCGTGGCGTCGAGCGCGGAAGGCTCTTTCGAGGCGCTGCCGCCGCACATCGACGCGGTGAGTCCGATCGGCGCCGGCGACGCGATGGCGGCTGCGTTCACTTGGAGCATGGAGAAAAAGAAGTCATTCGCGGAATCGCTGCGCTGGGGCGTCGCGGCGGGAACGGCGAAGGCGACTCTTCCGGGGATGACCTTCCCCACGCTCGATCAGACGCGGGCGATGTATAAGCAAGTAGAAGTTCGACCTGCGCGTTGAGAAGAGCCCGCAACGAGCCGTGACCAGAGGGAGCGGTTAAAGCCGCAATCGTTGAAGGATCTTCAGCGCCTGATCTCGAATCGCGGCATCGGGACTCTGCGCGGCTTTTCGCAAATACTGGGCCGCGGATGTATCTCCTGAATCGCCTAGCGCCGCACCCAGATCGAGATTCGCGCGTCCGGATTCAGGCTTGAGCCGCACCGCTTCCCGAAAATGCTGGATGGCGCGTTGTGGTTGTCCTTTGGCGCCGAGCAGACTACCGAGCAGACCGTGCGCGTCGGCATTTTGCGAATCGATTCGAAGGGAGGCCTCGATTTGCGTTTGTGCTTCATCCATGCGGCGCGCTTTGGCCAGCACCAGCGCATAGTTGTAGCGCGCTTCGGAATAATTGGGTTGGATGCGAATGGCCTCCTGCAGCGCTGGTTCGGCTCGCGCGGAATCCCCAGCCTGAAACAAAGTGGCTCCGAGGCTGTTGTGCGCTTGGGCGAAGTCGGGATCGATCTGAATCGCCTTCTCGAACGCAGCCATCGCGTCGGCCGTTTTGCGCTCGCCCAGAAAGACCGCGCCAAGCCGCGTCCAAATTGCGGCGTCCGACGGTAATCGCTTCAGAATCGCTTCGGCTTGCGAGTACTGCTTCAGGTCCGAGTGGGCGAGCGCCAGCCGTTCGGCGGCGGCAATCGATTCCGGCTCGCGGCGGAGCGCTTCCCGATAGACGGGCAAAGCGTCCGTGAATCGTCCAGCGTTGCGCAATGCGTCGCCGAGTTGGAGGTAGTATTCGGCGCGCGCGGGACGATATTTTTCGATTGCCGCGGAAAGCCGCGCGATCCCGGTGGTCAAGTTACTGCTCTCGCTCACTTGGGCGATGGCCAGATAAAGTTCGTCGGACGCTTTGAGTGGGACGGGCGGATCATACGGGACCACTTCACCACGATAGGATGTCAAGCGTTCAGGAATTTCCGCGAGAAGATCGCGCGCCGGCCTTTCGCGCTGGATGTAGTGATCCGTCATGACGGCGTGGACCACGTCCTGAGTGCGCCGTTTGGGCATGTGGCAACCGACGCAATCGTCGAAATGAGCGTGGGATGGTGTAGTCGCAGGGTGGCATTGACGGCAGATCTTCACGTAGTTCTGCGCGGTCGAGACCTGGTGCGGATCGTGACACGTCGTGCATGTCATCCGGCCGTTGCTTTTCAGGAAACATTGCGATTTCCGGAGCCGGTACACGGATCCCGTAATTTCGAACTTGTCATCACGACCCGTGCCTGGAGCGTGATCGAAGTGCAGTATGAACTCCGAGAGCGGCTCGCCCGGGACGAAAGAAAACGGCTGACGTTCGTAGCGCACGATCGAATTGGGCAGCGGAGAACTGGTGGTTTCCAGGTGGCATTGCATGCACACCTCCATCTGCCTCGCCGCGGTCAGGCGCGACGGATTCACGATCGCGTTGCGAATCTCCTCCGCACGGGCACGGCCGCGCGCCAGGGCGATGTGCTTTTCTCCGCCGCCATGACATCGCTGACAATTGATCCCTTCAGGCACCGCGGAAAATACAGGCGTCGAGCGCGGATTGGCGGCGGGAATTTCCGGATAGGCATTGTGGCAGAACATGCAGTCGTAGCCGATCTTGCGGCGGAATCCTTGATGGTCGGGGCGATCGTAGCCGGGATTCATCGCCCAGTAGCCGCCCTTCTCGGCGTACCAGGCCAGCGGCAACTCGATCAGCAGATTCTCCGGGGTGCGGTGCAGGAAGGCTCGCGAGTGGTTGCCGGATCCCAGAACAAAGTCGACTTTCTTTTCGCTCAGATTGATCTGCTTCCCGTCCGGGGCGATCTGGTATTGACGCTGGAAAGAGTCGCCGTCACGCTCCACCATCTGGTAGTAGATGTCGGACGCGCGGTGATAGAAAGCGCTCGGGAGGTTGCCTTCACTTTTCGCGCGAGCAAACGATCGCGCCATGCCCGTGCGCCGGTAAGTTTCCCAGATGTTCGAATGGCAGCCAATGCACGCGTTCGAATCCTGGCCACTCTGCGCGAATACGGCGCCAACGGATATCGCCCACCAACCGAGCCGCGGCATCGGTCAATTCTACCCCGCAGGTCCCACACAAAATGCGAAACTCAAGAATGATGACCGAACAACAGCGCATGGCCCGGCCCTTGGCCGAGGTGGATCCCGAAATCGCGGATCTGATTCAAAAGGAAACTGAGCGGCAGAATTCGCGGCTCGAGTTGATCGCGAGCGAGAACTTCACGTCGGAAGCGATACTCGAAGCCGCGGGAAGCGTGTTCACAAATAAGTACGCCGAAGGTTACCCCGGCAAGCGCTACTACGGCGGGTGCGAGCACACCGATGTGGTGGAGAACCTGGCACGCGATCGCGTCAAGAAACTCTTTGGCGCGGAATACGCCAACGTGCAGCCGCACTCCGGCTCGCAGGCGAACCAGGCGGCATACTCCGCGGTGTTGAATCCCGGAGACACGATTCTGGGCATGAATCTGTCGCACGGCGGCCATCTCACGCACGGGCATCATTTGAATTTCTCCGGCAAAACGTACCACGTGATTCCGTACGGCGTGCGCAAGGAAGACGAGCGCATCGATTACGAAGAACTGGCCCGGCTCGCCGAAGAACACAAGCCCAAGATGATCATCGCCGGCGGCAGCGCCTATCCACGAATCATCGATTTCGCGCGTTTCCGCCAGGTCGCCGATTCAGTGGGAGCGATCTTCCTGGTCGACATGGCGCATTTTTCGGGCCTGGTCGCGGCGGGCGTCCATCCGAACCCGTGCCAATGGGCGGATATCGTGACGTCGACCACGCACAAGACTCTGCGCGGTCCGCGCAGCGGCATGATTCTGTGCAAGGAAAAGTACGGGGCGACTATCGACAAAGTGGTTTTCCCGGGGGTCCAGGGTGGACCGTTGGTTCATATCATGGCAGCGAAAGCCGTGTGTTTCCGCGAAGCCGCGACCCCAGAATTCGTCGTATATCAGAAACAAGTAATCGCAAATGCGAAGGCGCTTGCCGCCAGCTTGCAGGAAGCGGGTTGCCGCGTGGTGTCCGGCGGAACGGATACCCACGTGATGCTGGTGGACGTGTTCGCGAAAGGCGTCCGCGGCAAGGACGCGGAATTGGCGCTGGATCGCGCCTATATCACGGCGAACAAGAACGCCATTCCGTTCGACGTAAATCCTCCACTGAACCCGAGTGGAATGCGATTCGGAAGTCCCGCCGTCACGACGAGGGGATTCCGGGAAGCAGAGATGCGCGAAGTCGCGGAGCTCATCGTCCGAGTGCTCGAAAACATCACCAGCGAAGACGTTCTGGCCGAGGTGCGGCGCAAGGTGGGGACCCTTACCGATCGTTTCCCGTTATACGCGTGGAGAATGGCAGCCGCTGCAAGCCGCTAGGGGGAGAAGCACGGAGATGCTCCACATCGTCATCGATGTCCGGCACCTCCAAGACTTCGGGATCGGCACTTATATCCGCAATCTGGTGCGCGCTTTGGCGGGCCGGGACCAGCAGAACCGGTACACACTGGTAGCCCGTCCACAGGACGTGGCTGACCTCGCCGGGATCGGCCCGAACTTTTCCGTCGCCTCGTACGCCCGGCCGGAGACCGAATTAGCACACAACTTTACATTTCCACGCTTTCTAAAAACATTTGATGCGCATTTGTTCCATATTCCACTAAATTTAGTTGCCTGGTGGATGCCGAAACCATACGTGGTCACGATTCACGACATGAGCAGCCTGCTGTTTCCGGCGCGGCGCGATTTCCGGAACACCTTGCGGCAGGAGAACTACCGCCGCGGCGCCAGCCGCGCAACGCGCGTGATTACGGTATCGCATTCGACACGGCGCGATCTCGAAAACGTCCTCCACATTCCCACCGAGCGCATTCGCACCATTTATAGCGCTCCCGACCCCGCGTTCGGAGAAGCCCCTGACGCCTCCATCGAGAGTCACATCCTGGAGCGTTATTCCATCCACTATCCGTTCATTCTGTACGCGGGAACCATTCGTCCGCAGAAGAACATCGCGCGGCTGATCGAAGCGTTTGCAGTGGTGCGGGTGGATCTGGAAAATCACCCCGAATACCGCAATCTCCATCTGGTCATTATCGGCGACGAGTTATCCAAGAATCCTTCCGTGCGGCGCGCCGTGGCGCAGGCGCGGATGGAATCGGTGGTGCGGTTTTTGGGATTCGTTCCGCTGGAGACGCTACGTGTGTTCTACCGCGCCGCCTCGCTGTTCGCTTTTCCATCGCTCTATGAAGGCTTCGGGCTGGCACCGCTGGAAGCCATGGTGTGCGGGACTCCGGTGGTCGCTTCGGACATTCCCGCGCTGGTCGAAGCCGTGGGAGACGCTGCCGAATTAGTGAGCCCTGACAACGTTTTCGATATCGCGCGCGGCTTGCGCGAAGTTTTGCTGGACGATAATAAGCGGCGCGGTCTGTCCGCTGCGGGACGCGAACAAGCCCGCCGTTTCCATTGGGATAATACCGCGCGCGACGTTTTACAGATTTATCAGGAAATGCAAAAATAAATCCGAGATAGATTGACAGTATTTTAACAATGGCAGTACTATACCTACGTAACTATCCTCGGGATAGATGGTTCGGGAAGGATATGTCGTTTTATGCAATGGACACGTTCGGAGACTCTGGCGCTCGCCATGTACAAATGCACGCAATGCCATGGATCTGGATTGCGGCTGACGAGAAATGGCGCGGTCGCGCCCTGCAATTGCGTCTTGCGGGGAATTTTCAGAGTGTGTTGGGATCGCTTCCTGCGGTGTGTGACGCAGGAGAGGCACTTGAGCAAGGTTTCACTGGAGCCGCACGTGGGCCGGTCGCGCCCTTCGACTTGGGGGCGCAAGGATGAGGAGTATATCGCGGATTTCTGCCTGATCGCCCATAGATCCCTGGACGAATTCGAAAACCGGCTGTTTCGATACCACTTCCTGCTTGGCGCGGATTGGAAATTATGTTCGCGGAGACTCGGCATCGACCGCGGAAATTTCTTTCACGCGGTGTATCGTATTGAGCAGAAACTCGGCCGCGTGTTCCGCGAACTGGAACCTTATGCGCTGTTTCCAGTCGACGAATATTTCAACGGGCCCCCCAAGATCGCGCCCGCCCGGGCACTGGCGATCCGGGAGTTCCCCCATCGTCCGAAGCACCTCGAGTTCCCGCACCCGCTGGGAAAGACGGCATGACTTAGCGCCGTTGGGCAAAGAAGGCTTGCATCAGCCCGGTACATTCGGGTCCTAAGACGCCTTCCACAATCGCGGCTCGATGATTGAGCAACTCCGAATCCGCAACGCGAAACTTGCTGCGGATCGCGCCGAATCGCAAATCGCGGGCGCCAAACACCACGCGGGCAATCCGCGCGGCCACAATGGCGCCCGCGCACATGGCGCACGGTTCGATGGTTACGTAGAGGGTGGCGTTCTCCACCCGGTAGTTGCCGATCGCGGCGCCGGCTTCGCGAATGGCCAGGATCTCCGCGTGGGCAGTCGGATCGTTTAACGCAATCGGCGAATTTCTTCCTCGCCCAATTACGTGATTGTCCAGAACAACCACGGCGCCGACGGGAACTTCGCCGGCGCTCGCCGACTCAATGGCAAGATCGAGCGCCAACCGCATGTAGGACTCGTCGCAAGGGGGTAGTGGCTGATCCATCGGAATTCGCCGTTCGGCGATAGGTGCGCTAAATTT
>Ga0210400_10000150_pt1 | contig 94202 bp, 89 predicted proteins | sample IncBWH26MmetaG_FD_155456 | JGI IMG/M metagenome (GOLD analysis project Ga0210400, IMG submission 155456) | Forest soil microbial communities from Barre Woods Harvard Forest LTER site, Petersham, Massachusetts, United States - Inc-BW-H-26-M | ecosystem: Environmental > Terrestrial > Soil >... | reverse complement strand
AGAAGGCGGCCTACGAAGCCTATGTGGCCAGGATGCTGACCCTGGCGAAGTGGCCGAACGCGGCGGCCAACGCCAAGGCGATCGTGGCGCTGGAGACCGAGATCGCCCGGGACTCCTGGACCCGCGCCGAGCAGCGCGACGACGACAGGATGTACAACGCCTACGAGACGGCCAAGCTGGCGGAGATGGCGCCCGGCTTCGACTGGAGCGCCTTCATGGCCGGCGCGGGCCTGGGCCAGGCGACGCGGGTGGTCGCCCAGGAGAACACCGCCTTCCCGAAGCTGGCCGCGATCTACGCCAGGACGCCGGTCGAGACGCTGAAGGCCTGGCAGGCGTTCAACCTCGTGGACCAGGCCGCGCCCTATCTGTCGCAGGCCTTCGTCGACGCGCGCTTCGATTTCCGCGGCAAGGGCCTGAACGGCCAGCCGGCGCAGCGGCCCCGCTGGAAACGCGGCGTGCAACTGGTCGATGGCCAGATCGGCGAGGCGCTCGGCAAGGTCTATGTCGCCGCCTACTTTCCGCCGGAGAGCAAGGCCAAGATGCTGGCCCTGGTGGGCGACATCCGCACCGCCATGAAGGGCCGGATCGAGCGGCTGGACTGGATGAGCCAGCCCACCAAGACCAAGGCGCTGGAGAAGCTCGCGGCCTTCACCGTCAAGATCGGCTATCCGGACAAGTGGCGCGACTATTCCGGCCTGACGATCAGGGACGACGACCTCTACGGCAACGTCCAGCGCGCCACGACCTTCGACTGGGATTTCCGCGTGGGCCGGCTGGGCGGGCCGGTGGACCGCGCCGAGTGGGGCATGACCCCGCCGACCATCAACGCCTACTACAATCCCAACGGCAACGAGATCGTCTTCCCGGCCGCGATCCTCGCCCCGCCGTTCTTCGATCCCGAGGGCGACATGGCGGTCAACTATGGGGCCATCGGCGGGGTGATCGGCCACGAGACTACCCACGGTTTCGACGACCAGGGCCGCCACTACGACGGCAGCGGCCGCCTCACCGACTGGTGGACGCCGGAAGACGCGGCCAAGTTCCAGGCCGAGACCGTGAAGCTCGGCAAGCAGTACGGCGCCTTCGAGGTGCTGCCCGGCGCCAGGATCAATGGCGACCTGACCATGGGTGAGAACATCGCCGACCTGGGCGGACTGCTGCTGGCGCTGGACGCCTACCATACGTCCCTGCACGGACAGCCGGCCCCGATCGTCGACGGCCTGACCGGCGATCAGCGGGTGTTCCTCGGCTGGGCGCAGGTCTGGCGGGGCAAGACCCGCGACGACGCGCTGCGCCAGCAACTGGTCAGCGATCCGCACTCGCCGGAACGCGCGCGGGTGGACGTGCCGATGCGCAATGTCGACGCCTTCTACGCCGCCTTCGGGCTCAAGCCCGGCGACGCCATGTACGTGGCCCCGGCCGACCGGGTGAGGATCTGGTGAGCTTATCCCGCCCCTCGATGGGGAAGGTGGCCGAGGCGAAGCCGAGGTCGGGTGGGGAAGTCGCGTTCAAGCGCTGACTCAACATTCCGGCCGACACTTCCCCACCCGTCTCGCTGGCGCTCGCCACCCTCCCCAAGATGGGGAGGGATAATTTTGACTCATGCGTCAAAAATGGTTCCGGGCAAAAATTTGGCCCGCTGCGGGGGATAATCGCAGCGGGCCGTTTTTTGAGCAGTCGCTCTTATTAGAGCGGGCGTTTCCTCCCCGAAACGCCGGAGATCGAAGGTCTTGCGCCTTCGTGTCTCTCGCGAAGTGAAGAAACGGCAATTTTTGACCCGAGTCAACGCCTTCAAGGCCATTGCAGGGCACGACAGCATCAGATTTTCGCGAGGCCCGGGAAATATAGGTCTCGTTTTGACGGGATCGTCAAAGAACGCGGTGTTTCAAGGCCGCAAATGGCGGGCACTCGACTTCGAAGACGAAGTCGGGCTGCGAGACGGTCACCGGTCCCAGGCCTGCGGCGGTCAGCGCCGCGGCGGCCTCCGCCGCCCGGCCGGTCTCGACCATGAGGCCGTTCGGCCGGCGCTGGGCGCCCGCGGCGGCGAGACTATCGACGACGGCGGCCTCGGCGGCGCTTCCCGCCGCCGGCCAGATCAGGGTCGCGCTGGTCCGGGCCGCGGCCCGCGCCTCCACCGCCCGCAACAGCCGCTCGGCCGCGGCCAGTTGCAGCGCCTCCCAGCTCACCTTGAGGCTCGCGGCGAGCTGCGCCTGGCTGCGCAGGATCAGGCCATCGGAGAGGATCTTCAGGCCGTTGGCGGCGAGCGTCGCGCCGGTCGTGGTGATGTCGACGATCAGCTCGGCCGCGCCGGAGGCGGGCGCGCCCTCGGTGGCTCCGCCCGATTCGGTGATCCGGTAGTCGACCACCCCGTGGCGGGCGAAGAAGGCGCGGGTCTGGCCCAGGTATTTGGTCGCCACCCGCATGCGCCGCCCGGTGCGCGCCACGAAATCGTGCGCCACCTCCTCCAGGTCGGCCATGGTGTCGACGTCGAGCCAGCTCTTCGGGGCGGCTACGACCAGGTCGGCCCGGCCGAAACCCAGGGGCCGCAGCAGCAACACCCGGCTCTCCAGGTCGCCGCGCTCGCGCAGCAGGTCCTCGCCGGTGACGCCCAGGTGCGCCTCGCCGGCCCCGAGCGCATCGGCGATATCGCCCGCCGACAGCAGGCGCACCTGCGCCCCGGGCAGCCCCTTCAGGCTGGCCAGGTAGCCGCGGGCGCCGCCGCTGACCGACAAGGGAAGGCCGCAGTCGGCCAGCCATTCCTCGACCTGCTCCTTCAGCCGGCCCTTGGACGGGATGGCGATGATCAGCTCACGGCTCATGCCTCGCCTCCGGCAAAGGCCCGCCAGGGCCGCACGACGCAGCCCACGGCCCGTGCGCCGGACGCACCGCCCAGCCGCGCCAGCAGGCCGTCATAGCGCCCGCCCGCAGCCACCGGCCGATCGGCGCCGAGGGCGGCGCTGCGCACCTCGAAGGTCAGGCCGTCGTAGTAGTCGAAGGCGTGCCCCAGGGCCGGCGCGAAACTCATGCGCCCCGGGGGAATGTCGGACAGCGCCGCCAGGCGGGCGTCCCAGTCGTCCAGCGCCGCGTCGAGGCCGGCGCCCCGACCCGCCAGGGACCGGACCTGCTTCAACCCCGCCGACGGGGCCTCGGAGATGGCCATGAAGGCGCGGATGGCGCCGGCCTGGGCGTCCGTCAGGGCCGGAGCGGCGGCGGCCTCGGCCCTGCGCACGAGTCGGGCCGCGATCTCGCCGGCCCCTCGGCCGCCCACCGGCTCCACGCCGGCCAGCGCCCAGACCTCTTCCAGCATGGCCGCGGCCTGCGGCTGCGAGAGGCCGGACAGCATGGCCGCGAGTTGCCCGCCATCGGCCGTCGAAGCCACCGCCTCGCCGGCCCGCGCCAGTTCCGCCTGCAGCAGCCGTGGTCGGCCCGCCACCCGCTTCAGCCGCGCGGCCAAGGCCTCGGGCAGGCCGAGCGATTCGATGAAGGCGGCGAACAGGCCCACGTCGCCCAGCCACAGCGTCAGGTCCTCGCGCCCACCGGCCATGGCGGCGCGCCAGGCGAGGCCCGCGACCTCGGCGTCGGCCGGCGCAGCCGAGCCTCCGGCCGGCGCGAACAGCTCGACCCCGAGCTGCAGGAACTCCTCCGGGCGGTCGCCCTCAGGCTCCGAGCGGAAGGCTGGCCCCTCGTAGATGTAACGTCCGGCGACCGCCCCGCTTTCGATGTGCCGGCGGGCCACCGCGGCGGTGAAGTCGGGCCGCAGGCAGGCTTCTGCGCCGCCCTCCGCCTGGACCACGAACAGCCGAGCGCGCATGGCCTCGCCGGCCAGGTCGAGCAGCAGGCCGAGCGGCTGCAGGATCGGAGCATCCACGGCCTCGGCTCCCGCGGCGGCAAGCGCCGCGCGGATCGCCGCCAGGGCCTCGGGCGGAACCGGCGGCTCGACCCTCACGCCGAACCCTCGCTCTTCGGCGCGTCCACGATGCGGCGCACGGCCGCCACAAGCTCCGCGCGCGGAACCGTCATCTGGCCGGGCCGTTCGGCGCGCCAGGCGGCGTTGTCGGTCACCCCGGACGCCAGCTCGCGACCAAGGTCGAGGTCCTTCAGCGTCACGGTCCCTGCGGCGAACTCGTCGCCGCCGATGATCACCGCGGCGGGCGAGAGCCGGCGATCCGCATACTTCATCTGCGGACGCATGCCCGAGGTCCCCAGATAGACCTCGGCGGCGATCCCCGCGGCCCGCAGCTCGCCGGCCACGGCCATGTAATCGGCCATCCGGTCCTGATCGAGCACCAGCACCACGACCGGCCCGCGCGCGTCGGCCGCCAGGTCGCGCCCCGCCGCCTTCAGCGCCGCCGCCAGGCGGGTCACCCCGAAGGAGAAGCCGGTGGCCGGGGTGCGCTCGCCGGTGAACCGCGCCACCAGGTCGTCATAGCGCCCGCCCCCGCCGATCGAGCCGAACCGCATCGGCTGGCCCTTGTCGTCCGTCGTCTGAAGAAGCAGCTCCGCCTCGAACACCGCGCCCGTGTAATATTCAAGGCCGCGAACGATCGATGAATCGAAATTGGCTCTCGCCGGACTGACACCCATGCCGGTGAGCGCTTGATCGATCTTGGCGAGCTCTTCCAAACCTTCTTCGCCTAAGGCGGACCCTGACAAGACGGATGACATTCGATTGAGTACGGCAGATCGGTCGGCGACAAATTGGATCGGTTGGCCGCCGGCACCGGTGAATTGAAGAGGCGCTCCATCCGCACCGATGAACTTCAGTACGCTATCGATGCCGTGGTGGCTAAGTTCAGCCCCAGTTGTGTACGCTCCGGATTCATCAAGGCGACCCTTACCCAACAGCATACTCACGCCTTCGGGCCCAAGCCGATCAAGTTTGTCGACGGCTCTTAACACCACGAGCTTTTGACGCTCATCCATCACTCCGACGGATGCGAGGAGCCCATCTAGCAGCTTCCTATTGTTGATCTTCACGATCGCCGAGCCGGACGGCAGGCCCGCGGCTTCCAGGCCCGCCACCGCCATGGCGATGATCTCGGCGTCGGCTTCCGGCCGCGCCGAGCCCACGGTGTCGGCGTCGCACTGGACGAACTCGCGGTAGCGGCCGGGGCCCGGCTTCTCGTTGCGCCACACCGGCCCGAAGGCATAGCGGCGGAAGGGCTTTGGCAGGGTCTCCCAGTTCTGGGCCGCGAACCGGGCCAGGGGCGCGGTCAGGTCGTAGCGCAGCGCCATCCACTGCTCGTCGTCGTCCTGTAGCGCGAACACGCCCTCGTTGGGCCGGTCGGCGTCCGGCAGGAACTTGCCGAGCGCGTCGGCGTATTCGAACGCCCCGGTCTCCAGGGCCTCGAAGCCGTAGCGCTCATAGACCTCCGCCACCGCGGCCAGGATCTTCCGCTCGGCGGTCAGGTCACGGGCTCGGCGGTCGACGAAGCCGCGGGGACTGCGGGCTTCGGGTCGGGCGGTATCGGTCATGGGCTCGCGCTTAGCCGTTGCGGGGCGCTCGCTCAAGGAAGGAAGGTTTTCCATCGTCTTGTCCTTGAAGAAGGGAGGCGACGGACGGAGCTGAAGATCGTCGAGCCCCGTCCGCGGATGCGGGGCTCGGAGAGGGTCGCTTCAGGCCAAGCGGTCCCAGGCCGAACCCTGCCGGGTCGGATGGTGGGGATGGCCGTGGTGGTGCGCGAAACCGCTCATGGGGACGCGCCTATAGCCGAGGATCGTGAACAAGGCGAGTCAGCCGCCGAGCCTGGCGATCAGCCGGGTGGTCGACGGATCGTGCTGTCCGGGCGCTCCGCCCTGCAGTTCGCCCAGCACCCGCGTGGCCAGCGTCTTGCCCAGTTCCACGCCCCACTGGTCGAAGCTGTTGATCCCCCAGAGCACGCCTTCGACGAAGGTCTTGTGCTCGTAGAGCGCCAGCAGCGCGCCCAGCCGCTCCGGGTCCAGGCGCTCCAGCAGGATCATCGTCGAGGGCCGGTCGCCGGGGAAGGCGCGTTGCGGCGCGAGGGTCTCGATCTCGGCGGCGCTCACGCCCTTGGCGGCCAGCTCGCCGCGGACGTCAGCCTCGGAGCGGCCCACCATCAGGGCCTCGGCCTGGGCGATGACGTTGGAGTTGAGGATCCGCTGGGCCGCCGGATCGCCCTCGCGGGCCTCGCGCACGGCGATGAAGTCCACCGGGATCACGTCGGAACCCTGGTGGATAAGCTGGAAGAAGGCGTGCTGGACGTTGGTGCCGGCGTCGCCGAATACCGCCGCGGCGGTGGCCTGGGCCACCGGGCGGCCCTGGGCGTCGACCCGCTTGCCGTTGGATTCCATCTCCAACTGCTGCAGGAAGTTCGGCAGCAGGTGCAGACGCTGGGCGTAGGGCACGACGGCGCGGACCGGCCGGCCCATCCCGTTGCGGTTGAAGATGTGGGCCAGCGCCAGCAGCACTGGGGCGTTCGCCGTCAGCGGCGCGGACTGGAAGTGGTTGTCCATCGCCGCGGCGCCGGCCAGCAGGGCCTCGAACACCTGCGGCCCGAGGCCGATCACGCAGGACAGGCCCACCGAGGACCAGACCGAATAGCGGCCGCCCACCCAGTCGCGGAAGCCGAACACCTGGGCGCCCGGCACGCCGAAGGCCTGGGCGGCGTCCGGGGCGGCGGAGACGGCGACCATCTGGATGTCGCCGGCCGGGCCCAGCGTGGCGCGCAGCCAGTCCCGCGCCGCCTGGGCGTTGGTCATGGTCTCCTGGGTGGTGAAGGTCTTGGAGACCACCACCACCAGAGTCTGGGCGGGATCCAGCCCGGCGAGGGCAAAGGTCAGCTCGGCCGGGTCGACGTTGGCCACGAAGCGCAGCTCGATCTGCGGGTCCACGGGCCGCAGGGCCTCCCAGACCAGCCGCGGCCCGAAATCCGAGCCGCCGATGCCGATGTGGACCACGGCGCGGTAAGGCTTGCCCGCCGCGCTCCTCAGGTCCCCGGCGCGGACGCGGTTGGCGAAGTCGGCCATCCGCACGCGCATGGCCTCCACTTCCATCGAGACCGGCACGCTCTGCGCCCGGAAGGCCGCGCCCTTGGGCGCACGCAGCGCCATGTGCAGGGCCGCGCGCTTCTCCGATGCGTTCACCGCCTCGCCGGCGAAGAACCGGCGGCGCGCCCCCTCGACGTCGGCCGCGCGGGCCAGCGCCAGGGCCAGGTCCACGTCGCCCAGCGACCACGGCTGTTTGGAGAGGTCCAGCTCCAGGCCCGCGGCGCTCACCGACAGGCGGTCCAGCCGGCCGGGCTCGGCATCGAACAGCGAGACGATGCGCCGCGCGCCCGCGGCGGCGGCGGCTCGGGTCAGTCGCCCCCAGGCGTCGGTCAGGTCGGACAAGCGTTTCAGCCCCTCGGGTTCCGGCCTAGTCGGCGGAGTTGTACTTCACGCTGCAGCCATAGGGCTGGGACACCGGCGTGGCCACCGGCCGCCCGGCTTTCAGGTCGGCAAGGGCCATGGCCACGTAGGGCTTGGCGCCCTTCAGGCTCTCCGGGTCGGCATAGGGCCGGTCGTCGATGCCGCCCATGTAGGCGATGCGCCCGGCCCGATCGATGACGAACATGTGCGGGGTGTTCTTGGCCCCGTATTCGCGGCCGATCCTACCGGCGCTGTCGAGCAGGATGGCGGTGCCGGCCCAGTGCTGCCGGGCGGCCCAGGCCTGGGCCGTCTTGCCCGTGAAATAGCCCTGCATGTCCGGGGCCGAGGACGAGACGGTGAGCCACACCACGCCGTCGGCCGTCTCCTTCTTCTGCAGGGCCTGCATGGTCCCGGAGCCGTAGTGCTTGCCCACATAGGGACAGCCGGAGTTGGTCCACTCCAGGACCACGGTCTTTCCGGCGAAGTCGGACAGCGAACGCTCGTGGCCCAGGGCGTCCATGGCCTTGAAGGCGGGCGCGGGCTGGCCGAGCTGCGGTTCGGCGAAGGCGGGCGCCGCCAAGCCCAGGCAGGCGACGGCGGCGAGAAGCGTGCGGCGGGCGATCATCGCAGGGCTCCCTGGCTAGTGCGCGTCGGCGGCCTCCACCGCCTTGACCACGATGTCCGGCGTCAGGATCGAGGGCAGGATAGCGCCGTCGCCGCCGCCTGTCCCGTACACCAAGTAGAGCGGCACCCCGGCCCGGCCGTGGCTGGCCAGTTCGGCGGCGATCGCGCCATCGCGCTTCGTCCAATCGGCCTTCAAATAGGCGACCTTATGGCGGGCGAAGGCCTCGGCGACCTGATGGGTGGAGAGCGCCACCTTGTCGTTGACCTGGCAGGAGACGCACCAGGCGGCGGTGTAGTTGACGAACACCGGCCGGCCCTCGGTCCGCAGGGCCGCCAGCCGCTCGGGGCTATAGGGCTCCGGCTTGAGCTCGCCGGCCTTGTCTTGCGGCCAGGCGACGGCGGTCACGGCCAGCGCAGCCACCACGCCCGCCGCGGCGCCGAGGACGAGCGGCCTGCCGCCCTGGGCGGCGCGGCGCTGGGCGAGGCCCGCGAGCCAGGCGGCCAAGCCGATGGCCACCGCGGCGGCGAACAGTTGGGCGAGGGCTTCGGGCCCCGCCTGCTGCGACAGCACCCAGGCGAGCCAGGCGGCCGCGCCGTACATCGGGAAAGCCAGGGCCTTGCGGAAGATCTCCATCCAGGCGCCGGGCCTCGGCAGGCGCGAGAGCACGCCCGGCGCATAGGCCACCAGGACGAAGGGCGCGGCGAACCCCAGGCCCAGCGCCAGGAAGACGGCGAGCGCGGCGACCGGCGTCTGGGTGAGCGCCCAGCCGAGCGCCGGGCCCATGAAGGGCGCCGTGCAGGGCGCGGCGACGACCACGGCCAGCGCGCCGGTGAAGAAGGCGCCCAGGGCTCCGCCGCGGCCGGCCAGGCCCGAGCCTGCGCCCTGCAGCGAGGTCCCCACCTCGAACAGGCCGGAGAGGTTCAGCGCCACCGCCAGCATCAGCAGCGCCAGCACCGCCACCACCGGCGGCGATTGGAGTTGGAAGCCCCAGCCGATGGCCGAGCCCGCCGCCTTCAGCGCGATCAGCGCGCCCGCGAGCGCCAGGAAGGTCAGCACCGCCCCGCCTCCGAAGGCCAGGCCCTGCCGCCGCGCGGCGGCGTTCTCCGCGCCCCCATGGCCCGCCAGGGAAGCCGCCTTCATCGCCAGGATCGGGAACACGCAGGGCATCAGGTTGAGGATCAGCCCGCCGAGAAAGGCGAACAGGGCCGCAGCCGCCAGGCCCAGGTCCGCGCCGCCCGCGCCCCTGGCCGCCGGCGCGCCGAGGCCGGAAGCGCCGGCGGGCGGGACGCCCGGGACGGCCGCCACCTCATAGGCCTTGCCGCCCGCCTCCAGGACCCCGCCCATGCCGGCCGGGGTCCTGCCGCCCTGGAAGCCGTAGCCGGGGGCCAGCGTCAGGGTCAGGCCGTCCGGGCCGCGCTCGATGGCCTGCGGCTTGGCGTGGTCGATGGCCGTGGACTCGAAGGGGAAGAAATAGGCGCCCGCCGCGTCCGAACCCTTCAGCGCCGGCCCGGTGATGGCCAGGGCCACGCCGCCGGGGCGGGCCTGATAGACGGCGTTGAGGCCCGCGGGCTTCGGCGACGCGGCCACCGCGGCCATCACCTCGGCGCCCGCCGCGCCGCCGCCTGCCGTGGGGGTCGCCACGACCGGCAGGGTCAGGCTGAGCGCATCGTCTTCCGGCACGCACACCTCGGCGCAGACCAGCAGCGAGACCTGCGCCTTCAAGGTGACCTTGTCGCCGGGTTTGGCTCCGGCCGGCGCGGTGACCGGAACCGGCAGCAGGACCTCGTCCTCGTAGCCGTAGTTCATCAGCGGGCCGACCGGGATCTTCTTCGGGGCGGGCCAGACGATGTCGCCGGCGCGCCAGCCGGCCGGCAGGTCCCATTTGATCCGCGTGGGCTCGCCGCTGTCGCCCGAGTTGCGCCAGTAGGTGTGCCAGTGGGCCTCGATCTTCTGGCGCAGGGCGACATAGACCGTTTCGCCCGGCGCGACGGCGTCCTTCGAGGCGACGAGCGATGCGGCCACGTGGTGGGTCGTCCCCGGCCCCTGGGCCAGGGTTGTGGTCGGCAGGGCCATCGCCAAAGCCAGGAGCACGCCTGCCAGGAACCGCATCATCGCCTCGTTGCGCACCGTCAATCGGGCGCTATATGGCCCGGCTGGGCCCGTCACGCAAAGCGAGGCTCGACTTGGGCGCCGGGGCCAGCCCATCATCGGCGGACCCCGGCTATCCGAATCGCGTTTTGCAGGACCCGCCCGTGCCAGCTTCCTTCGACGACATCCAGATCGGCCAGGTGGTGTCGCTCGGCGCGGCCGCGGTCGAGGCCGAGGCGCTGCAGAGCTTCATCGGCGCCTTCACCCCCGGCTGGGCCCCTGAACGCGGGGCGCCGGACGCCATGGTCTATGCGATCTGGGCCCGCCTCGACGCGGTGGCCCACACCGACTGGCCGCAGACCAAGCGGCTGGGGGTCGACGCGCTCCGCTGGGTGCGCAACCCGCCGGCCGGCGAGCTGCTGCGCGGGCGCATGACCATCATGGCCAAGGACCCGGTGGGCGACGGCAAGGGCATCGTCATCGCCCAGCACGACCTGCTCGACGAGGCCGGCCGGCTGGTCTTCTCGTGCCTGACGCGGAGCGTCTTCGCCAGGTGAGCATCCCTCCTCTTTAGGGGAGGGTGGCCGAGGCGAAGCCGAGGTCGGGTGGGGGTGTGCGGGCCAAGCTGAGAGCCAGCCGCCTGAACGCGACTGCCCCACCCTGGCCGCTGGCGCGGCCTGTCCCTCCCCTAAAGAGGAGGGATGAGCGGGCTTAGGCGTTGGCGGCTTGCGGCTGCTGCATCTGGCGCGACAGGGTGATCGCCACCAGCCGGTCCCAGCCGAGCAGGGAAACCAGGTGGGCGTGGATCTGCGGCAGGGCGCCGTTGTCGCGCAGCTCTATGTACTTCTCGGTGGGCAGCTTGGAGAGCTTCTCTTCCGATACGCCGAAATAGTCGGCGATCTTCTGCGGCTCGCCGGGCGTGCCGTCCGGGTTCATCGGGTTGTAGGTGGAGGTCTTGGTTTCCAGCAGGTCCAGGTCCTTCAGGATCTGCACGAAGTTGGCGGTGCGCTGCCGCTCCAGCTCGAAGTTGTTGCAGAACTCGATGCAATTCTTGGTGTAGGCGCTGGGCTGGCTGTCGGGCTCGAAGAAAGGCATGTCCCAGCCGCTCTCGACGATGAACTCCGCCGCGCGGTCGATGCACAGCACCATCTGCTTGGCCGCGTCGTCGTTGGCGAAGATGAACGGATAGCGGCGGACGTAGGCCGGGATGTAGACGCCCGGCTCGAACAGGCCGTCGGGACGCACGAAGAGGTTCTCCCCGGCGTTCAGGCCCATGACCGAGATCGGCAGCTTCTCGTCGCCCACGAAGATGATCGGACCTGTCGAGGCTGCGGCGGGAAATTCGCCGACCGTCAGCGGCACGGCGTGGCCGGCCTTCGCGAAGCCGAACGGGCCGTCCATGTTCTTGACGCCCATCTTGCCGTGCATCTCCGGGGAGAGCGGTTCGGGCTGGGAGTAGAAGAGGACGTTGCCGGTGATGCCGGGCTGGGCGGTGGTCGTCATGAAGCGCCTTCGAGGTCGAGGAGAACCGTGGACGGCTGGAAGCGGCCCGCCCGCCGGAAGTCGCCGCTTCTAGCCGATCAGGCCCTGCCCCGCAAATGCGCCCCTCGGGCGCCTGCGCGCGCCCTGCCGGCTTGCGCCCCTCGGGTCCAGGCGCTTTGATCTTCGCCATAGTTCAGCGGCCCTCAGAGCCAGCCCATAAATTCGGAGGAATAGTCGTGCCCATCTATTACCCGGACGTCCTTGAGCAGGGGACCAAGCCCCGCACCTTCACCTATGGCGACAAGGACGTGATGCTCTACGCGCTGGGCGTCGGCCTGGGCGCCGACCCGATGAACGAGACGGAACTGGCCTTCGTCTACGAGAAGGGCCTGAAGGTGGTGCCGACCGCGGCCACGGTGCTGGCCGGGCGGGGCCAGACCGAAGCCCTGCCGACCAAGCCCGGGCACCGGCCCAGCCAGCCCAACTACCTGATGCTGGTGCACGGTGAGCAGAAGGTCGAGCTGCACAAGCCCCTGCCGTCCAGCGGGACCTTCACCACCGAAAGCCGCACCATCGGCGCCTTCGACAAGGGCAAGGACAAGGGCGCGGTGCTGCTGAACGAGACCATCTGGAAGGACGAGGCCGGCGAGCTGGTGGCGACCCTGACGGGCTCCAGCTTCTGCCGCGCGGACGGCGGCTTCGGCGGCCCCTCCGAAGGCCAGCCCGAGCCGCACGAGATCCCCGCGCGCAAGGCCGACCTTTCCGTCGATATCTCGACCCGCGAGGACCAGGCCCTGCTCTACCGCCTGAACGGCGACCGCAATCCGCTGCATTCCGATCCGGAGAGCGCCCGGCGATCGGGCTTCCCGCGGCCGATCCTGCACGGGCTGTGCACCTACGGCATCACCTGCCGCGCCGTACTGCAGGCGATCACCGGCTACGACCCCGACCAGATCCTGTCGCACCAGGCGCGGTTCTCGGCCCCTGTCTTCCCCGGCGACACCATCACCGTCGACCTCTGGAAGGACGGCAAGGTCATCTCCTTCGAGGCCCGCGTCGCAGCCCGCGGCGCGACGGTCATCAAGAACGGCAAGACCGTGCTGCGGTCCTGACGGCGGGGCCTTAGGGCCGCGGCGCGACGTAGACGATGTGCCGGCGCAGGGGATGCTCCGCGGCCAGCAGCGGGTGGTCGAAGTCACGCTCGGCGGCGCGCAGCATGCCCAGCCGCCGCATCACCGCCTGGGAGCGCAGGTTGGCGGTTCCCGTGAAGGCCAGGATCTCGGCGGCGTCGGTGCGGGCGAAGCCGTCGGCGATCACCGCGCGGGCGGCCTCGACCGCATAGCCGGAGCCCCAGGCGTCGGGCGCCAGCGCCCAGCCGATCTCCAGGCCCTGCGGCACGGGCTTGGTGTCCGGCGCGTGGGCCAGGCCGCAGTGGCCGATCAGGCGGCCGTCGGCCTTGCGCTCGATGGCCAGCCGCCCGAGGCCGGTCTCGGCCAGGCTCGCCGTGAAACGCTCCACGCGTTCGTAGGCCTGCTGGCGCGTGAACGGCCCGCCCAGCCAGGGGCCGACCTCAGCGTCGATCATGATGTCGGCGTAGGGTTCGCGATCCGACTCGCGCCAGGCCCGCAGGATCAGGCGCTCGGTCTCGATCACGCCCCTCGCCTCATTGCGGCCGGCCCTGGGTCAGCGCGCCGTAGAGGTCCGGCCGGCGGTCGCGGAAGAAGCCCCAGGCGGCGCGGTGGGTGCTGAGGAAATCGAGGTCGAACTCCGCCACCAGGGCGCCCTCGTCCTCCCGCCCGAAGGCCTGGACCAGGTCGCCGCGATGGTCGGCGACGAAGCTGGAGCCGTAGAAGAGCTGCCCGCCGCCCGGATAGTTCTCCCAGGGCTCGAAGCCGGTGCGGTTGGCGCCCACGACCGGGATCACGTTGGAGACGGCGTGGCCCTGCATCGCCCTGCGCCAGGGCGCGGCGGTGTCCAGGCTGGGATCGTGCGGCTCGGAGCCGATGGCGGTGGGATAGAGCAGCACCTCGGCGCCCATCAGGGCCATGGCGCGGGCGGCCTCCGGATACCACTGGTCCCAGCAGATGCCGACGCCCAGCCGCCCGAAGCGGCTGTCCCAGACCTTGAAGCCGGTGTCGCCGGGGCGGAAGTAGTACTTCTCCATATAGCCCGGTCCGTCGGGGATATGGCTCTTGCGGTAGACGCCCATCAGCGAGCCGTCGGCGTCGGCCATCACCAGGCTGTTGAAATAGTGCGGGCCCTCGCGCTCGAAGATCGAGATCGGCAGCACCACGCCGAGCTCGCCCGCCAGCGGCGCCAGCGCCCTGACGCAAGGGTGCTCGCGCCAGGGATGGGCCGCCTTGAACCAGCGCTCCTCCTGGGCGACGCAGAAGTAGGGCCCCTGGAACAGCTCCGGCGGCAGGATCACCTGGGCGCCGCGGAGCGCCGCCTCGCGGATCAGCTCGGCGGTGCGGGCGATATTGGCGTCGAGGTCCAGGCCGAAGCTCGCCTGCAGGGCCGCCACCTTGATCGTGCGGGTCATCAGGCGGGCTCCTGCTGGCTGATGCAGTGGAACGAGCCGCCGCCGGTGAGGATGGCTTGCGAGGGCAGGCCGATCACCTGGCGTCCGGGGAACAGGTGCTCCAGGGCCTGGACGGCGAAGCGCCCCGCCTGGTCCTCGTAGAGAGGCACGATCACCGCCCCGTTGGCGATCAGGAAGTTCATGTGGCTGGCCGGCGCGGCCTTGCCGTCCGCTCCGTCGATCCAGCCGGGCGAGGGGATGCGCATGACCGTGAGCCTGCGGCCCGTTGCGTCGGTCATGCCGGCCAGCCGCCGGGCCGCGTCGTCATAGGCCTTGGCGTTGGGGTCGCCGCGCCCGAAGGCCACCGGGCAGGCGACGACGCCGGGCGCGACGAACCGCGCCAGGTTGTCCACGTGGCCGTCGGTGTGGTCGTTGGCCAGGCCCTCACCGAGCCACAGCACCTTCCGCGCGCCCAGGGCCTGGGCGAAGGCGGCCTCGGCGGCGGCTTGCGTCCAGCCGGGGTTGCGGTTGGGGTTGAGGACGCACTGGCCCGTGGTCAGCACCGTGCCCTCGCCGTCGTGGTCCACCGCCCCGCCCTCCAGGATGAAGTCGTGGGTGACCCGGGGCGTGGCCGAGGCCGCGGCGATCTGGGCCGCCACCTCGTCGTCGTGCGCCAGGTCGTACTTGCCGCCCCAGCCGTTGAAGCGGAAAGCCAGCGCCCGCGGCCCCGCCGGCCCTTGCGCGAAGATCGGGCCGGTGTCGCGCAGCCAGATGTCGCCGAAGGCGCCCGGAACGATCTCGATCCCGTCGACGCCGCCCAGCAGGGCGCGGGCGTCGGCCTCGCCCGCCGCCGAGCCGGTCATCAGCCGCACCCGCTCGCCGCCCGGGCCGGCCAGCGCCCGCGCCAGGGCCGCGACCTCGGCCTGGGCCGGCGCCAGGTCGTCCTCCCACAGCTCCGCGTGACTGGGGAAACCCAGCCACATGGCCTTGTGCGGCGCCCATTCGGCGGGGACGGTTAAATTCATCCGAGAGCTCGAACCCCCTGAACCAAGGCCCAACGAACCGAGGTGTTGAGAACGCGCGCAGATGGGCCGTGCGGCCCCGGTCGTCAAGCCGCGACCCCGCGCCAAACGAAAGGGGCGGCCCGTCGCCGGGCCGCCCCCTCGATCTCGAACCCGATCCTTGGGCTTAGAACTGCGCGTGCAGGGTGACCGACAGGGTCCGCGGCGCGTTGTAGAAGTAGAAGTAGGGCCTCGCTGAGATCGGCGTGCCGCCGACGGTCAGCGCGGTGGCGTTGGACACCGAGGAGACACGGTAGGGCTGGCGGGTGTTGGTCAGGTTGGCGACGTTGAGCTGCAGATAGGTGTTCTGCGCCCCCCACCAGGTTACCGGCATGCGTGCGTCGAAGTTGACGATCGTGGTGTCGGGCATGCCGATCGTGTTCGTGTCGTCGAGCCAGCGCTTGCCGGTGTACTTCACCGACATGCCGGTATCGATCCAGCCGAAGTCGTAGCGGGCGTTGGCCGAGAAGGTCCGGTCGGGCGTCAGCACCAGCTCCTTGCCTTTGGTCGGCAGGGCCAGGGCCACGGCGCCGGCGGCGGCGACGATCTCGTTGCTCTTCACGTCGCTCTTGGTGAACTCGGCGCTGGCGTAGATCGTGAAGTGCTCGAACGGATGTGCGCCGGCTTCGAGGTCGAGGCCGTAGATCTGCACCTCGCCGATGTTGCGGTCGATCGACAGGGTCGGGTCGTTCGGGTCGAACGACTGCACGATGCGGTTCTTGTAGTCCACGTCCCAGGCGCTGAACGAGGTGGTCAGCAGGGCCGACTGGTAGCGCCAGCCGACCGCGTAGCTGTCCGAGGTCTCGGGCTGCACGATGGCCGTGGTCGACGAGTAGAGGTCGTCGGTCTTCGGCGCGGAGAAGCCCTGGGCGTAGGTCGCGTAGACCAACTGGTCGTCGTTGATGCGGTAGGTGACGCCGGCGTTCGGCAGGACCTTGTTGAAGTTGAAGGTCTGCTGGAACGGGAAGCGGAAGTTCGGGGTCTTGGTCACCGCGTTGAAGGAGATCGCGCCGTTCCGGCCGAACAGCAGGGTCGAGAGCGCGTTGGTGTTCCCCGCCGCGACGCCAGCGTTGTAGGCCGCAAGGACCTGGCTCTGGTCGATGGTGTCGCAATAGGCGCTGGTGCCGTTGAAGGTGTAGCAGAACTGGTTCAGGTCGCGCTTGAAGAAGGGCGCCCGCACGCCGATGTTCACGTGCAGCCTGTCGTCCATGAACTTGCCGATGTAGTTCCCGGCGACCTGGTTCAGCTCGGCGATCGAGTGGCGGTCGCGGCCGCGCATGATGCTGCCGTCAGCGGTGACGATCGGGGTCGAACCCATCATGCCGTTGCCGCCGAAGACCGAGCCCGGCATGCCGGTCATCGGGTCGATGTAACCGTACTCCTGGGTCTGCCGGTGCATCGCGTAGTCGAAGGTGTAGCCGAGCGCGAAGTGGTTGTGCTCGTCCAGATCGTAGAGCAGCGACGTCAGCAGGCCGTAGCGGTGGGTGTTGGTGTTGTTGGGGCTGTAGACATCGACGGTGTCCAGCCTGTCGCCGTCGCCGTTCAGGTCGACGCCCGGCGAGCCGGCCTTGTTGCCCTTCAGGCGCGGGTCGGTTTCGCTGAGCGCGGTCACGCCGCCGCCGTTGGCCAGGGTGTAGAAGAACGACGGGTCGAAGGTGAAGGTCAGCTTGTCGGTCAGCGAGAACTTCGAGGCGCCGCGGATCGTGCCGAAGACCACCGGGTTCGGGTGCGTGGCCCAGAAGTTGCCGTCGTAGCCGCTGGCCCCGGCGCTGCCTTGCAGCTGGCCGGGCGAGATCGCGGGACTTCCCGCGGCGCTGCCCGCCGGCGTGTCGATCTGGCCGTTGACCGCGGTCGGAACGATCCATTGGGTGTTGTAGTCGATGTGGCTTTTGCCGAACTGCGCGAACTGCGCCGGCGACGACGACTGGTAGAAATAGCTGTGCTCGAGGGTATAGCTGGCCGAAAGGCTGATGAAGTCGCTTCCCTTCAGCGGCTGATAGATCCGCGCGTCGAGGCCTTCCTTCATCTCGGTGCCGGATCCGACCCACTTGTCGGAGTTGTCGTAGTTGCCGGCCAGGTAGAAGCGGGTGCCCCAGGGGCCGAACTCGCCGCTTTCGCCCTCGACATAGTAGCGGGTGAAGTTGTTGCTGCCGACGGTGGGCTGGATGATCAGCTGGCGGTCCTTGGTCGGGACCTTGGACACCAGGTCGACGGTGCCGCCGACGGCCGAGGCCGTGGGGCTGTCCACCGAGGTCGCGCCCATGTTGACGGTGATGTGGTCGGTCAGTTCCTCGGTGAGGTATTCGCCCGGGAACACCGCGTAGTTGCCGCTGTCGTTGACCGGCACGCCGTCGATCGTGACGCCGATGTGGGCGCCGTCGAAGCCGTGGATGCGAATGTCGCCGCTGAGGTTACCGGTCGGGTCCTCGGAGGTGTAGTTGACCCCCGGAAGCAGATTGATCAGTTGCGCGAAGTTCTGGCCTGCCGGCTGGCGCTCGAAGAACTGGTGATTGACGATCGACTCGTCCTTGGCCTCCTGGACCTGGGTGATCACACCCGCGACGGTCGGTTGGCCATGGGCGCCGGTGACGACGAGCTCCTGGACCTGGGTGGCGGTCGACTGCGCCAGGGCGTTCGACGCCAGCAGCAGGCCAGTGGCCAAGGCGGTGCTCGCGCACAAGGCGCGATTGAGTTTCAGATGCATAGTACCCCCTCTTAGGATGCCCCGAAGCCGTCACCCCGGACGACTTCGCTGCCTTGATTTAGCCGTATAGCGCGGAAATCGCACCCGTTGGTGACGGTTTTGCTACGGTGGCAGTCGGTCGCGCCAAGAAGCCGCCATCTGTGGCGCCGGCGCCCCTCGTGCGGGCGCCGGGTCGCGGGCGGGATCAGCTCGATGATTGGTCCACGGATTTCGGCGGCGCGGCGGTCGACGGACCTGGACGCGGACGGCCGCGGGGGCTGCGGCGCGTCGCCGGGCTGGGCCGGCTTCGGGCCATCCGGATCTTCCGTACACCTCTCGGGCGCTATCCGGGCGAGCTATCCCGCTCCGACATGGACCTGGGCGGGCGGCGCCTGCCCCAAGTCCGGATCTAGCCGGGGGCCTTCGCCCACACCGCCTTGAGCGTGCGGTCGCGCCGGCAGCCGATGCGGTAGGTCATGTAGGCGACCGGGTTCTTCTCGGCGTAGTGCTGGTGATAGCCCTCGCCCATCCAGAAGGTGGTGGGCCCCAGGATCATGGTCTTGATCGGCAGCCCCAGCTCCTTGCCGACCTCGGCCTTCACCTGCTCTGCGGCGGCCTTTTCGGTGGCGTCCGTGGCGAAGACGGCGGTGCGGTAGGACGGGCCCTGGTCGCAGATCTGGCCGTTGGGGTCGGTCGGGTCGATGTGGTGGAAGAAGGCGTTGACCAGTTGCGGATAGCTGATGACCGCCGGGTCGTAGGTGACCTTGATCGATTCCAGGAAACCTTCGTGGTTCTCGTAGGTCGGGTTCTTGCCCGAACCCCCCGCGTAGCCGACGACCACGTCCTTGATCCCGGGCGTATGCTCGATGTCGTGCTCGGCCGACCAGAAGCAGCCGCCGGCGAAGACCGCGGTCTTCAGGGCGCCCGCGGCGGGCGCGACGTTGGCGAACATCAGGGTCGTGGCGGCGATGGCCGCGAACAGACGGGTCTTCATGGGATCAGCATGCCATTCGTAAGCGCTAGGGTCGCCTGAGTATACGCGATCACGCCGGCATTGGTTACAGGGGCGCTCTTCCCTCCGCGTCACGGGGAGGAAAACTAAGCGACCTCGAACGCCGCCTCGGTCTTGGCCCTGACCTCGTCCGCCGTCACGCCGGGCGCCAGCTCCGTCAGAGTGAGCGGGCCCTTGCCGCGGCTGACGTCGAAGACGCCGAGTTCGGTGATCACCAGGTCGACCACGCCCTGGCCGGTGAGCGGCAGGGAACACGCCTTGACCAGCTTGGGCGCGCCGGACTTCTCGGTGTGTTCCATGACCACGACGACACGCTTCACCCCAGCCACAAGGTCCATGGCGCCGCCCATGCCCTTGACCATCTTGCCCGGCACCATCCAGTTCGCCAGGTCGCCGTTCTGCGCCACCTGCATCGCTCCCAGGATCGACAGGTCGATGTGGCCGCCGCGGATCATGGCGAAGCTGTCGGCCGAGGAGAAATAGGACGACGAGGCGAGCTCGGTGATCGTCTGCTTGCCGGCGTTGATCAGGTCGGGGTCGATCTCGTCGGGATAGGGGAACGGCCCCATGCCCAGCATGCCGTTCTCGCTCTGCAAGGTCACGTGCACGCTGGTCGGGATGTAGTTCGCCACCAGGGTCGGGATGCCGATGCCGAGGTTGACGTAGAAGCCGTCGCGCAGCTCCTGGGCCGCGCGGGCGGCGATCTGTTCGCGGGTCCAGGCCATCAGGCGCCCACCTTCTCTTCGCGCGGCCGGGTGGTCGCCTGTTCGATGCGCTTCCCATAGACCGCGCCCTTGAAGAGGCGGTCCACATAGATGCCCGGGGTGTGGATGTTGTCCTTGTCGAGCTGGCCGGTCTCCACCAGGGCCTCGACCTCGGCGACCGTCACCTTGCCGGCGGTCGCCATCATCGGATTGAAGTTCCGCGCGGTGCGGCGATAGACGAGGTTGCCCTCGTGGTCGCCCTTCCAGGCCTTGACGATGGAGAGGTCGGCGGTGAGGCCGCGCTCCATCACATAGAGTTCGCCGTCGAACTCGCGAACCTCCTTGCCGTTGGCCACCAGAGTGCCGACGCCGGTCTTGGTGAAGAAGGCCGGGATGCCCGCCCCGCCGGCGCGGATGCGCTCCGCGAGCGTGCCCTGCGGGTTGAACTCCAGCTCCAGCTTGCCGGAGAGGTAGAGCTCCGCGAACAGTTTGTTCTCGCCGACGTAGCTGGAGATCATCTTGCGGATCTGCCCGCCGGCCAGGAGGACGCCCAGGCCGAAGTCGTCGACCCCGCAGTTGTTGGAGACCACTGTCAGCTCCTTGACCCCTGTCTCGCGGATCGCCGCGATCAGGTTCTCCGGGATGCCGCAGAGGCCGAAGCCGCCCGCCATGATCGTCATGCCGTCGAAGAGCACGCCCGCAAGGGCGTCGGCGGCGCTGTTCACTGTCTTGCTGGCCATTCCGCCCTGTTACGCCGCAACGCAGCATCTGGAAACGGGCAAGCCGCCCTGACGCTGAAAAAGACTCGTCAAGACCCGCCGGGCCTGCCTCCATGACCGAATCGCCGGCATGGAATCCGCGAGATGAACGGCTACTCCCTCCTGGTCCAGGCGATGGTCTACCTGGCCGCGGGCGTGGTCTCGGTGCCGATCGCCAAGCGGCTCGGCCTGGGCTCGGTGCTGGGCTACCTGATCGCCGGCGTCCTGGTGGGGCCCTTCGCCCTCGACCTGGTGGGCCCAGAAGGCGACATCCTGAATTTCGCCGAGTTCGGCGTCGTGATCCTGCTGTTCCTGATCGGGCTGGAGGTGCGCCCGGCCCTGCTGTGGCGGATGCGCACCGCGATCTTCGGCGTCGGCACGGCGCAGCTCCTGGCCACGGCGGCGCTCGTCGGGGCCGGCTCGCTGGCCTTCGGCCTGGACTGGCGGCTGGGCTTGGCCACCGGCCTGATCCTGGCGCTCTCCTCCACCGCCATCGTCCTGCAGAGCCTCGAGGAGAAGGGGACCCGGCAGGGGCCGGTGGGCGAGGCCTCCTTCGGGGTGCTGCTGTTCCAGGACCTGGCGGTGATTCCGCTCTTCGCCCTCCTGCCGTTGCTGGCGCCCGCGGGCGGCCCGGCGGCGGGCCCGGCGCACGACACGAACCTGGTCGGCGCCCTGCCGATGTGGGCCCGTGTGGCGGCCCAGCTCGCCGCGGTCGCCGCGGTGGCGGTGGGCGGCCGCTACCTGACCCGGCCGATCTTCCGCTTCATCGCCGCCGCGCGCCTGCGCGAGATCTTCACCGCCTCGGCGCTGCTGGCGGTCGTGGCGGTCGCCGCGCTGATGGAGCTGGTGGGCCTGTCACCGGCCCTGGGCGCCTTCCTGGCCGGCGTGGTGCTGGCCGAAAGCGAATTCCGCCGCGAGCTGGAGACCGACATCGAGCCGTTCCGCGGCCTGCTGCTCGGGCTCTTCTTCATCACCGTCGGCGCCGGCCTGGACCTTGGCCTGGTGCTCAAGCATCCCCTGACGATCGCCGCGGCGGTCGGCGGGCTGATCGTGCTGAAGACCGTGGCCATGTACATCTGCGGCCGCCTCTTCCGGACGCCGTCGAGCGTCGCCCTGACCACCGCCGTGGGACTGGCCCAGGGCGGGGAGTTCGCCTTCGTCCTGCTGGGCTTCGCGGTGGGGGTCCATGTGATGGACGCCCAGCTCGCCCGCCTGCTGACCGCCGTGGTCGCCGTCTCCATGGCCGCCACGCCCCTGGTGACCGCCGCCTACGAGAAGCTGGTCCTGACCCGGCTGGAGGAGAGGCCCGAGCCCGAGAACCTGCCCTTCGACGAGGGCGACCCCGACGTGATCGTCGCCGGCTTCGGGCGCTTCGGCCAGATCGCCACCCGCCTGCTGCTGGCCAACAACTTCAAGGTGGTGCTGCTGGAATCCTCCATCGAGCAGATCGAGATCCTTCGCCGCTTCGGCTGGCGGGTGCACTATGGCGACGCGAGCCGCATCGACCTGCTGCGCAGCGCCGGCGCGGACAAGGCCAGGCTCCTGCTGGTGGCCATCGACGATCGGGACAAGGCCGTGGAGATGGTCGCCGCCGCGCGCCAGGCCTTCCCGAAGCTGGCGATCTTCGCCCGGGCGTTCGACCGGCGGCATGCTTACGAGCTGATCAAGACGCCGGGCGTCATAGTCGAGCGCGAGACCTTCGAGAGCGCGCTGAACTACGGCCGCCGCGCGCTGCTGACCCTGGGCTTGAGCGAGCGGCGCGCCAATAGGGCCGCCAGCCTGTTCCGCGAACAGGACAACCTGCTCTGGAAGCAACTGGCGCCGATCGCCGGGGAGGAGGACCGCTACGTCATGGCCACGCGGGATTCCCGCGAGACGACCGAGCGGGTGCTGCGCGCGGAGATGGAGCGCATCGCCGAGGAGGAAGACCGCGAGGACGCGCCTCAGTTGGCGTCGGTCCGACGGCTGGAGGCCGACGAGGAGCGGGTATAGAACCTAGCGGATGAGCCAAGCCCACACCCTGCCGCCCCGCATCGCGCCCGTCTCCTTCGAGGGCTTCGGCCGCGACTTTCCGCATTTCTCCGAGACCCTCGGCGCCTCGTTCGAGCGGTTCGGGTTCGCGGTCATCTCCGATCACGGGATCGCCCAGGCGCGCATCGACGCCGCGCTCGCCGCGGCCAAACGGTTCTTCGCCCTGCCGGAGGCCGACAAGCTCAAGTACAAGCTGCCGGTCGGCGGTCAGCGCGGATACACCCCCTTCGGCGTCGAGACCGCCAAGGGCGAGGTGAACTACGACCTCAAGGAATTCTGGCACGTCGGCCGCGACCTGCCGCCGGGGCATCCGTACCGCAGCCACATGGCCGACAACGTCTGGCCCGACGCCGACGTGGCCGAGTTCCACGAGACCGTGGGCTGGCTCTACGGCGCGCTGGACGCCATGGGCCTCAAGGTGCTGGAGGCGATCGCCGTCTACCTGGGCCTGGACCGCCACTTCTTCGACGGGACCGTCGATTTCGGCAACTCGATCCTGCGCCTGCTGCACTACCCACCCGTGCCGTTCGACGGGCCGCACATCCGCGCCGCCGCGCACGAGGACATCAACGTCATCACCCTGCTGCTGGGCGCGGAGGAGGCGGGGCTCGAGGTGCTGGATCGCGACGGCCAGTGGCTGGCGGTCAATCCGCCGCCGGGCGCCCTGGTGTGCAACATCGGCGACATGCTGCAGCGGCTGACCAACAACCGCCTGCCGTCGACCACCCACCGGGTGGTGAACCCGGCCCCGGAGCGGCGCGGCTTCGCGCGCTACTCGACGCCCTTCTTCCTGCATTTCAACTCGGATTACCTGATCCGGACCCTGCCGAACTGCGTCGATGCGGGCCACCCGGACCGCTACCCGACCCCGATCACGGCGGACGCGTTCCTCCAGGAGCGGCTGCGCGAGATCAAGCTCGCCTGAGGCCAGATCCGAAGACGGCGAAAACGCCAACCGGCTGACCTGGATCAGGTCAGCCGGCGGGCGGTCGTTCGCTCGGATCTAGTGGGAGATCCGCAGCTTGTTCAGGTCTGCGGCGATCGCCTGGAACGCCACCTGCAGCGCCGCGCCGGTGGTCGGCAGGTAGGCGTGGGCGGCGTCGGTGGCGCAGTTGGCGAGGATCGCCTGGGCCTGCGGATCGGCCCCGCCGTGCAGGAAGCCCACGGTGTAGATGATGACGTTGTTCGGCGCCGCCTTCATCGCGCTGCAGAGCGACTGAGCCTGGGTGAAGGAGTCACCGTTGGGCGAGGCGCAGGCGGCGTGCTCGTTCGAGCCGCCGCTGCTCCCGTCGGTGGCCGAGCTGGGGTTCGAGATCGCGCCCTTGCAATAGGCGGTGTTGAAGGCGCCGTCGGTCATCAGGATCACCACCTTCAGCGTGTTCGGCGTGCCGTAGGCCGCCCCTTGGCTGCCGGACGGGAACAGGCCGCCCCAGTTCGGGGAGAGCATGTACCAACCCCACGCCACGCCGATATGGCCCGCGGTCGAGCCGCCCGCCGTCAGGGTGCCGATCATGTTGTGGAGGGTCGTCTTGTTGCTGCTGAGCGGCTGGATGGTGGCGCCGATGCAGGGGTTGTCGGCGGCGGGATAGACCCAACCCACCGGGGCGCCGTTGTAGGAGGCGTCGGTGAAGGCCTGGGCGCCGGTGCGCTCGCTGACGCAACTGCTCACGTTGAACGTAGGCGGCGAGCCGGACGCGGTGGTGAACTTCATCTTCGTGCAGCCCGGAAGGTCGATGCACGGGGCGGCGATGGGCGATGGCGCGGTGATGGGAACGCCCCGCACTGTGGCGGCGTAGGCGCCGACGTTCACGGCGTTCGAATAGGGCACGACGGCGATCTTTGAATAGAAAGGCGTCTGGGTGTTCGAGACGACCAGATCGATGAGCTGGTTGGCCGCCGATTGCAGCGACGAGAGCGGCGAGCCCGCCATCGAGCCGGTGTTGTCGAGCACCATGGCGACTTCGATGTTGTTGCCGTTGCGGGTGACCTCGGAGGACACCTGGACCGGCGAATGGCCCGCCATCGGCGAGAAGGCGCTCAGTTGGACCGCCGCCTGCGCCTGCACCTGGGTGTTGTTGTTCACCAGTGTGAACGACGAGGAGGTCAGGGTCGCGCCCGGGACGAGCTGGAGGTTGGCGGCCAGCGCCTTGCTGCCGATGCTGTTGATCGTGGGATTGTCGGTGGCGCTGGAGCGGGCGGCGTAGAGGGTCGCGGCGTCCAGGGCGTCCTGCAGCTTCCCGTGCTGTTCGTTCGCCTGATAGACGTCGAAGAGCCCCAGCGACATGGGCGCCAGCACCGCGAAGGTGATGGCGAAGGCCACCGCGCTGACCCCTCTCCGGTCGCGCAGGGCGCGCGACACGAATTTCGGGACGAGTCTGGAGAGGTGGAGTTGTCTGAAGGGGTTTCGCATTTGATCACCCGAGTCCGAGTTCAACGGGTGAAAACTGACCCATCAGCGTAAAGGAATCAGTTACGAAGAAGGGTAAATCTTTGATTCAGCAAGAATATGGTGAAGACCTCTGAAGCCCTAAGCCTCAACCCCGTTCTCCAGCCGGTCGAGTTCGGCAGGCCCGCCCACGGTGACGCCCAGGTCGTTCACCAGGCCCGTGGCGATCGAATAGACCCAGCCGTGGACGCAGACCTTCTGGCCGCGCGCCCAGGCGTCCTGGACGAAGACGTCCGAGGCCACGTTCCTCACCTGGCGAATGACGTTGAGCTCGCAGAGCCGGTCGAGCCGCGCGCGCTCCTCGGGGATGGCGTCCAGCTCGTGACGGTGCTCGTGGCGGACCTCGCGGATCGGGTGCAGCCAGTGGTCGACCATGCCGCGGCGCTGGCCGTCCACGGCCGCGGCGATGCCCCCGCAGCCGTAGTGGCCGACCACCAGGACGTGCTCCACCTTGATCACGTCGATGGCGAACTGCAGCACCGACAGGTAGTTGGAGTCCTGCGGCGGGGCCAGGTTGGCGACGTTGCGGTGCACGAACATCTCGCCCGGATCGAGATCGACGATCTCGGTGGCGGGGACCCGGGAGTCGGAGCAGCCGATCCACAGGTATTTCGGCGCCTGCTGGCCTTCCAGCCGCTTGAAGAAGCCGGGATCGGCCGCGATCTTGCGCGCGGCCCAGGCGCGGTTGTTGGCCTTCAGGTCGTCTAGCATCTAGAGCGGGACCGCGTCGGGTTGCTGGTTCGGGTGGGCGGCCTGGAAGGCCGGGTGCGATTGGGCGCGCTCGTTCACCGCGCGGATCGCCGGCCAGGGGCCGAGGTCGAGCTGATAGCGGTTGGCGGAATAGACCTGGGGGATCAGGCAGCAGTCGGCCAGGCTCGGGGTGTCGCCGAAGGCGTAGCCGCCGCCGTACTCGGCGACCATGGGCTCCAGGGCGTCGAAGCCGTCGCGGATCCAGGCCTGGGTCCACTCCAGGATGCCCGCCTGGTCGATCCCCATCTGGTGCAGCTTGCGGCCCACGCGGGTGTTGTTCAGCGGGTGGATATCGCAGGCGACGATCAGGGCCATGGCCCGCACGATCTGGCGGTCCAGCGACGTCGTCGGCAGCAGCGGCGGGTCGGGGTATTCCTCCTCCAGCCATTCGAGGATCGACAGGCTCTGGGTCAGCACCCGGCCGCCGCCGAGGTCGAGAGCGGGGGTGAGCTTCTGGCGATTCACCGCGGCGTACTGGGGCTCGCGCTGCTCGCCCTTGATCAGGTCCAGGGCGGAATAGTCGTAGGCCACGCCCTTCAGGGCCAGGCCGATGCGGACCCGGTAGGGCGCGGTGGCGCGCCAGGCGCTGTAGAGGGTGAAGCTCATCCCACGCGCGCCTAGACGACCTTGAAGCTGAGCTGGCCGACGCCTTCGACCTCGCCGGTGACCACGTCGCCGCGGACCAGGGGGCCGACGCCTTCCGGAGTGCCGGTGTAGATCAGGTCGCCCGCGGCGAGCGTCCAGAGCTTGGAGGCCTCCGAGACGATCTCGGCGGTGGCCCAGATCATGTCGGCGACGACGGCGTCCTGGCGGACCTGGCCGTTGACCGAGAGTGTGATGCGGCCCTGCGGCGGCGCGCCCGTCCAGGGCTTGATCGCCGAGATCGGCGCGGACTGGTCGAAGCCCTTTGAGGCGTCCCAGGGCTGACCCTTGTCCTTCGCGGCGTTCTGCAGGTCTCGCCGGGTCATGTCGACGCCCACGGCGTAGCCCAGGATCAGGTCCAGGGCCCTTTCCACCGGCACGTCGGCGCCGCCGGACTTCAGGGCCACCACCAGCTCGATCTCGTGGTGCAGGTTGGCGGTTTCCGGCGGATAGGCCACGTCGCCACCGGGCGGGACGATGGCGTCGGCCGGTTTGCCGAAGAAGAACGGCGGGTCACGGTCGTCGCCGCCCATCTCGCGCCGGTGGGCGGCGTAGTTGCGGCCCACGCAGAGGATTCGGCGCACGGGGAAGACCGCGTCCTGGCCCTGGATCGGGACGGTGGTCACGGCGGGCGGGTCGAAGAGATACTGGCTCATGGGCAAGCGCCTTACGCCGGGCGACGGCGAGCGTCCACCCCATCCGCAGGACCGTCATTCCCGGGGCTTGTCCCGGGGACGCATACGCGGCATCGCTGCGGGCAAGGCTCCGGCGCCGGTGTCGGTGGATAGCCGGGACAAGCGCCGCCATGACGATCGGGAAGAACAGGAAATGACGACCAGCCAAGGCCCGCTTTCGGACCTCGTCGTGATCGAGATGGGCTCGCTGATCGCGGGGCCCTTCGCCGGCCAGATCCTCGGCGACTTCGGGGCCGAGGTGATCAAGCTGGAGGACCCCAGGGTGGGCGACCCGATGCGCCAGTGGGGCCGCAGCCTGCCGCAGGGCCACTCCCCCTGGTGGCCGGTGATCGGGCGCAACAAGAAGTCGGTGGGCCTGGACCTGCGCAAGCCCGAGGGCCAGGCGATCGCGCGCCGACTGATCGCCGGCGCCGACGTGGTGATCGAGAACTTCCGGCCGGGCGCCATGGAGAAGTGGGGCCTCTCCTACGAGACCCTTTCGGCGGACAACCCCAGGCTGGTGATGGCCCGGGTCTCCGGCTTCGGCCAGACCGGCCCCTATGCCGAGCGCGCCGGCTACGGCCTGATCGGCGAGGCCATGGGCGGCCTGCGTTACGTCACCGGCGAGCCGGACCGGCCGCCGGCGCGGGCCGGCATCTCCATCGGCGACAGCCTGGCGGCGATGCATGCGGTGATGGGGATCACCATGGCCCTGCACGAGCGGACCCGCACCGGCCGCGGCCAGGTGATCGACGCGGCCCTCTACGAGAGCGTGCTGGCGGTGATGGAGAACCTGGTCACCGAGTACGACATCACCGGCTATGTCCGCGAGCGGTCGGGCGCGATCCTGCCCGGCATCGCGCCTTCCACCGACTATCCCTGCGCCGGCGGAGAGCTGATCCTGATCGGCGGCAACGGCGACACGGTCTACGCCCGCCTCACCGAAGCCATGGGCCGGCCGGACTTGAAGACCGACCCGAAGTTCGTCGACCACGCCAGCCGCGGCGTGAACCAGCAGGAGCTGGACGCCATCGTCGCGGCCTGGACCTCGACCTTCGCCCTGCCCGACCTGCTGGCCCTGCTCGAATCCCGGGGCGTGCCCGCCAGCCGCGTGTTCCGCGCGCCGGACATGCTGGAGGATCCGCAGTTCGCCGCCCGCGAAGCCATCGTCACGACGGAGCATCCGGTGTTCGGCCCGATCCGGATGCAGAACGCCTTTCCGAAGCTCTCGCGCACCCCGGGCTCGGTCCGCTGGCCGGGCCCGGCCCTGGGGCAGCACACCGGCGAAGTGCTGGCCGCCCGCGCGGGGGTCTCGGCGGCGCGGCTGGCCGAGCTGCGCAAGGCCGGGATCGTCTGAAGCCGAAATGCGCCGGTCCGCGACCTCTGCCGCGGACCGCACAAGGGAGTTCCGGTCGCTTGAGTCGGGCGAAGTCCTTTAGGCCGCCGGTCCAGCCCCTGCGATGACACCGCAGGCCCCCCCGGCCACTTGCTTAGCCCGCCCTCGAAGCCGAGCCGAGGCGGCGCCTTGTCTCAGGGGCGGCTTTGGGGGTGCGACCTGTTGACCTGCAGCAGCTCCGCGACCGCCGAGGCCACCTGGGTCACGTCGTAGGGCTTGCGGATCACCGGGGCGTCGAAGCCGCCGGGCGCTCCGCCGGTCTCACCATAGCCGGTGGCGAAGACGAAGGGCACGTTGCGCGCCGCCAGCGCCTCGGCGACCGGGCTCACCGAATGGCCGTTCAGGTTGGCGTCGAGCACCGCGGCGTCGATCGGCTGGCCCAGCAGGGCCAACGCCTCCTCCAACTCGTAGGCCGGGCCGATCACCGTGGCGCCCGCGTCGGAAAGGCCGGTCTCCAGCTCCATGGCCAGCAGCACCGCGTCCTCGACGATCAGCACCCGCGCGCCGCGCAGGTTTGTCGGGCCGGCGACGGTGGTGACGGCCTCGACGACGCGGGCGGCCGGCGCGTCGGGCACGGTTTCCGGACGCGGCGCCACGGCCGCCGCGCCGGCCCGCAGGCGCACGCACACCCCGGCGGGCCGGTAGTCGATGGCCGCCTCGCCGTTCAGCTCGCGCCCGGTCACCTGCTCCAGCAGGGTCGCGCCGAAGCCGCGGCGCACCGGCGGGCTGACGGTCGGGCCGCCGCTCTCGGTCCAGGTGAGCTCGAAGCCGCCGTCCGGCAGCCGGCTCCAGCGCAGGTTGACCCGGCCCGTCTCCACCGAAAGCGCCCCGAACTTCACCGCGTTGGCCGCCAGTTCGTGCAGGCCGAGCGCCAGCGCATTGGCCGCCCGGGGGGTCAGGAACAGCTCCGGGCCGTCCCAGGCGGTCTGGCCGGGCGCCAGCGCCCCGAGCTCGGCGGCGGCCAGGTGGTCGATGGCGGCGCCGCGCCATCGCGCGGCCGTGAGCAGCTCGTTCGCCGAGCCCATGGCCTTCAACCGCCCGCCGAAGTTGGCCAGGAAGGCGTCCAGCGAGGTGGTCCGCTTGGCGGTCTGCTGGGCCAGCGCCAGGACCGTGGCCAGCACGTTCTTCACCCGGTGGTCGAGTTCGGCCAGCAGGGTCTGGCGCTGGTCCTCCTCCAGCTTGCGCGAGGTGACGTCCTCGACGACGCCGGTGACGCTGAGCAGCCGTCCGTCGGGGCCGCGCGCCAGCACGCCCGCCACCCGCAGGCAGACGGTCCGCCCGTCGTCCGGCCGCACATGGCGGAACTCGAATTCATAGGCGCCGTCCGGGCCGCGGCTTTGCTCAGGAGGTATGAAGGGCTCCAGCGCCTGGGTGGTCTTGGCCGGCGCCGGGCCGGGCCGCAGGCCGGTGATCGCGGCCATCCGCGCACTGACCGCGAACAGCCCCGCCGCCGCGTCCCACGCGAATTCTCCGAGGCCCGCCACCGCCACGGCCCGTTCCAGGCGGCGATGCTCCTCGCTATGGCCAAGGTCACCTAAGGTCATAGCCTGAACATAAGGCGGCGGCGGCCGGACCGCGACAGGAACCGTGCTCGGAAGCCGGCGTTTCCGACCGCTGGGGAGGCGGCCTCGCCTTTGCGGCCAAGGCGGGAACCCGCTAGGGTGTCCCACGTTCAGCGTTCCATCGCCCCGCCGCTCGCCGGGGCCAGCCTTCGGAGACGTCCCAATGCCCGCGAACAGCATCGACCATACCGCCGAGGATGCCACGTCCGCGGTCAACGCGGCCGCCGACAAGGCCTCCAAACTCTCCGCCGAGGCGCAACGCTCCTTCGCCGACGCCGCCAAGCGTATCGAGCGCGCCGTCACCGAGGGCATCGAGCAGCTCCGCGCCCAGACGCGCGCTTACAGCGACACCGCCGGCCAGCAGCTTGACGAGGCGCAGCAGTACATGACCGAGCGGGTCCGCGAACGGCCCCTCGCGGCCACCGGCGCCGCGCTCGGCATCGGCGTGCTGATCGGCCTGTTGCTGGCCACGGCTTCCTCGTCGCGCCGCTAGACGCGCACGATTGACGTCCGGGGGCATGATTTTCAGGAAGTTCGTCGGGCTGATCGCCGCCTTCGCCGCCATCGCGGCGGCGGCGGCCATCTGCATGGTCGCGATCGCCTTCGCGATCTATGCGGCCTTGCGCGAGGTCGTCGGGCCGGCCTGGGCCGCTGCGGCCGTCGCCGGCATCGTGGCGTTCATCGCCCTGGTCATCGCCCTCCTGATCACCCGCAAGGTGCGGCCGAAGCCGGTGAAGGGCGACACCCAGAACCTTACCGCCAAGCTGATCGATCTGGCCCGCGAACGCCCGCTGGTGGCGCTGGGCGCCGTCGCCGCCGCCGCCACGGTGGCGTTCAAGAACCCGCGCATCCTCACGGCCATCATCGCCGCGGCTTTCGCGCCGCGGCCGTCGCCGCCGAAACACTGACCCTGCCGGGCTTCGCAAGGCCTTAAGAGAGCAGCGTTCGGAACGCGGCCGAGCTCCAGGCGTTGGTTGGCCGATAGCGCCATAGGCGCGCAAACGGAGGAACCGCAATGCTCGGCTGGGCTCTGACTTTCCTGGTGGTCGCCTTGATCGCAGGCGTACTTGGCTTCACGACGATCGCCGGTGCGGCGATCGGTATCGCCAAGATCGCCTTCTATGTCTTCCTCGTGCTGTTCGTGGTCTCGCTGATCATGAACTTCGTGCGCGGCCGGGGCACGACGCTCTGACGCGACTTGCCGACGACCCGCGCCGTCCGCCTTTGCGCGGCGGCCGGGCTTCGTCCTAAGACCCTGCCGCCGCGTTCGGGCGGCGGCGGTCGAGGGACCAGGTGCGGTTCGCCTCGTAGTGCGATCCGGTCCACCCCATGGCGGCGACGCGGATCGCCGCATCCTCGATTTCCACCACATTGAAGCTGGCCGGCGTCCCGCGTTCGCGGATCGAGAGCGTGCCCGCGCCGACCGCGTAGGTCTTCCCGTCGGCGAACGGATAGGGCCAGGTGAAGGGCGCGTGGATGTGCCCGGAGAGCACCAGGTCGACCCCCGCCTCGGCGAAGTCGCGGGCCGCGGCCTCCCCGCCCCAGACCCGCGCGGTCATCGGGCCGCCGATCATCTCGGTCAGCGGATGGTGGCAGGCGACGATGCGCACGCACGCCGGATGGGAGTCCTCGAACCACTCGACCGCCGCGGCCACCTGGCGCCGCGAGATCTGGCCCTTCGACCAGTTGATCCGCGGCTGCGCGCCGCGCGCGGTGTTGAGGCCGCGCACCGCGAAGCCGCCGCCCAGATGCGCCTGGGCGGCGGCGGGCCCGATCGCATGCTCATAGCGGCGGAACGGCGCGAAGATCCGTTCGGCCCAGGCGAGGTAGGGCGCGTCGTGATTGCCCGGCGTGACCAGCCTGGGCGCCTGGATCTGCTCCAGCCAGGCCGCCGCGCGGTGGAACTCCTCCACCTCGGCGTACCGCGTCAGGTCGCCGGTCACCACCACCAGGTCGAAGCCGCCCGCGTTGACGTAGTCGGTCGCCGCCGCGACGGCCTGGGCGTTCTCGCCGCCGAAGTGGATGTCGGAAATGTGCGCCAGTCGGATGGTCACGGCTCACGCGTCCTTGGGGAGGGCCAGGATGCGGGCCACGCGGGCCACGTAACGCACCTCGGCCAGGGTCTTCAGCTGTACGGTTTCGCCGTCGAGGAGCGCCGGAATGTTGTGCGATCCCCAGACGCGGGCCGCCTTGCAGGGCCTCACCACGACTTCGGGCGAGTCGCGCCAGTCGCCGGTCACCGCGTGGAACCCCAGCCGCAGCAAGTCGGACACGCCGTGCACGTCCAGCGCCGCGGCCTCCAGCGTGTGGGCTTCGTTGTCCAAAGCCCGCGACGTGAGCGGGCAGATGAACACCAGGGCCTCGGCCTTCTCCCGCTCCGCGCCGTCGAGCATGTAGCGCAGCCGGCCCTGAAAGGTGCGCCGCAGGGCGCGACGCGCGCGCAGCCACGCCAGCTTGGGCTTGCCGAAACGGGCGGCCTCGCGAGCTGGCGCCCACAGGGCGGGCGATCCGAGAATGGCGGCCACCAGGAAGCTGTGTCCTGCGATCGAGCCGCCGCCGATCGGCCGCTCGTAGCCGTGCTCGAGGGCCAGGCGCAGCGCCTCGGGCCAGGGACGCACGCCATAGACGGCGTGGGGCAGCATATTCATGGTTCCCCCCGGCAAGGGGGCGATGATCGGCCCCTCGGGGCCGCAGAGCTCGGCCGCCGCGCGGGCCGTTCCGTCGCCGGCCAGCACGACCAGCAGGTCGGGCGCCTTGTCGATGGCGGCGCGCAGGCAGTCGACCACCTCGTTCGGCTCCGGCGTCCAGACGTGATGGGTCAGGCCGAAGTCCGAAAGGATCTTCTCGACCTGGGCGGGCGCGTCGCGGCCCACGCTGCCGGAGGCGACGTTGGCGACCACCTCGACCGTTTTGACCTTCGCCCCCAAAGAATCCCGCCTAGCTCGGAGAACCGGCGGCCTTGGCTTTCGCAGCCTGCCCGGCGTCGCGCAAGGACTGGCCGGCCTGACTGGCGGCGTCACGAACCTGGGGCTCGGCCTTGTTCACCGCGGCCTGCAGGTTCTCGTCGGCCACGCTGCCGCCGCGGCTGAATGAGCCGTTGGCCGCGGCCAGGACCAGCAAGGCCACGCCGCAGACCGCCGCGGCGAAGGTGAGCGTCATGAAGATCGGATGCCGGCGGCGGCTCGCGCGTTCGTCGGCGCGCCCGCGTTCGTAGGCTTCGCGCACATCGGCCTGCACCTCCTTGATGTCGAGGGTGTCGACCGGCCGTGCGATCCTGTCGTCGGTGTCTAGGCGTGCGCCAACCATCGAAGGGCTCCCGTTCAAGGTGCTGTCCCCACCCCAACGGCAGGGCGCGACGCAGGTTCCGGGAAGCCGCCGGCCTGGATGCGGCGCCGCGGACGGAACTGGGGCGCCCGGGCGGCGTTTTGCCCGACAGGGACGGAGAGGGCGGCCGGACTTCTCCGGCCGCCTTTTGTCGTCCTGATGAGGGGCTTTGACATGACGATCCGCGCGACGGCGAACGGCATAGCGATCCTGGGGCTGAGCCTCGCGCTCGGGCTGGGAGGCTGCGCCTCCACGGAGACCGCGCGGGGCCGGATCGTGAAGGCGGCCCCCCGCTGCGCCGACCAGACGGCGCAGATCTATTTCGACAGCTTCTCGGCCGAGCTGACCAAGGAGGGCCGCGCGGTAATCGCCGCCGCGGCCCAGCAGGCCAGGCCCTGCAAGGTCACCGGCGTCGAGGTCCTGGGCCTGGCCGACTCCGTCGGCGGCGCCTCCGACAGCAATCTCGACCTCTCCAAGCGCCGTGCGCAGGCGGTGACCGCCGCGCTCGCCGGCGCCGGCCTGCCGGCCGCCGAGTTCAAGATCACCGCCGTCGGCGAGACCGGCTCGACCACCGCCGACGGCCGCGCCCGGCCGCTGCGCCGGCGCGCCGACATCGTGGTGCACCTGGCGCCCAGCTAACGGCGCCAAAGGAAAGGGCGGATCCCTTCGAAGGACCCGCCCAGTGTGCATCATCGAGAAAAGGGGTGCGGAGACGGCAGACCGGCATGGTCGCCGGTCTCAAGTCGGGGGGGGCGTCGCCGCCTCCGCAAATCTAGAAACTCACAGCCCCCAAATGCGTTCCGGCGGCCGTCCAACTTTTTTCAACTTTTTTCACTATTGAAGACGATGCCCCGCAACTCTTTGTTATTGCATCTTTTTACCTGGAGATACGGCCGGGCGTGGCGGGCGTTCGGGGAACGCTGTCGCGCGGCGGGCGTTTGCCAGACCGACGGGCGCGCCCCGCCCGCGCTTGCAGGGAACACTGCGCCATGCCGTCAGGCCATGCCGTCGGGCGCGGCCCGGTCCTCGTGAAGACGCCGAGTTGGCGCCAGCAGGCGGGACGCCGCCGGCTGGCCGTGGTCTGCGCCGTCCTGGGCCTGGCCCTCGCCAGCGCCGTGATCGGCTCGCTGATCCATCCCGTCCACGCCGTCTCCAGCCGACCGGCCACCGGCCCGTTCAGCTACATCCCCCCTGAGTAAAGGACGCTTCCATGGCCGACACTTCGAGACCCGACGACACACCCCAGCCGGTCCTGGCCGCGACGCCGGCCCGGCAAGGCCGCTTCGGTCGCCACATGTTCTGGGTGCTGGTGGCCGGCACCCTGCTGGCCGCCCTCGGCCTGTTCCTCGCCTGGACCTGGAAGGCGCCCGACCTGTCGCGCGCCGACGCCCAGCGGACCAGCGCCCACGCCGCCGCGGCCCCGGCCTATGACGCGCCGGCGCCGGCGCCCGCCACCCAGCAGAAGGGGCCGAACCCGACCGCGCCCTGAAGCGGCCGCAACCCGCCCAAAACAAAGGCCGCCCACTGCTGGGCGGCCTTTTTCCTTGCGGCTCTGCCCGCCGAAGCGGGGGAGACAAAACGTCGTGGCTAGACCACCGACTGGCCGCGGAAGGCGCGGATGACGAAGCTCGCCACCAACAGCACCAGGAAGACCACGAACAGCACCTTGGCGATGGTGGCCGCCAGGCCCGCGAGGCCCACGAACCCCAGCACCCCGGCGACGATGGCCAGGACGGCGAAAACGAGCGCCCAACCGAGCATTGGCATCTCTCCTCGAACGAAGACGGGCGCCGCGATGGCCGCGGCGCCCTGTCTCAACGTGGAGCCTGTTCGCCCGTTCCGCCGGCCTAGAGCCCTTCCCACTCAGGTTGGCTGACTTGATCCAAGTCAGTCGGGACAGAGTCTAGGCCGCCTGCTTGGACGCCTTGCGCGGGTGGAAGAACAGCGCCTGGCCGATGGCGGCCTTCACCGTCTCCGGCTGGAAGGGCTTGGTGATCAGGAAGGTGGGCTCCGGCCGCTCGCCGGTCAGCAGGCGCTCGGGGAAGGCGGTGATGAAGATCACCGGCACGTTGTAGCGCGCCAGGATGTCCTTCACCGCGTCGATGCCCGACGAGCCGTCGGCGAGCTGGATGTCGGCCAGCACCAGCCCAGGCGTCTTGCGGGCCACCGCGTCCACCGCCTCGGTGCGCGTGGCGGCGATGTCGACCACGGTGTGGCCGAGTTCCTTGACCAGGGCCTCGATGTCGGCGGCGATCACCGGCTCGTCCTCAATGATGAGGACGTCGGTGGCCAGTTCGGCGTCGATCTCGGTCTGGGCCTCGGCGATCAGTTGCTCGACCTCGGCGAAGTCGGAGTCGAGGATCTGGGCGGCCTCGGTGGGGGTGAAGCCCTCAAGGGCGGTGAGCAGGAAGGCCTGGCGCGAACGCGGGGCGATGCGCATAAGCCGGCGCGTGGTGTCGTCGCCGCTCTGGTCGTCGTCCTGCGGCGCGGCTTCCAGTTGGGCGCCGGAGGAGCACCAGATGGCGTGGAATACGTGATAGAGGGCGACGCGGGGCGTCAGGTTGGCCTCCAGCGTGCGTTCGCCCGCCGCCAGCGCCTCAAGCGCGACGCGGACGTAGTGGTCGCCGGTCGTCTGGTCGCCGGTAAGGGCCCGGGCGTAGCGCCGGACGTAGGGCAGATGTGGCGCGAGACGTGCTAGCAGACTCAAGGGCGAACCCCTCCCGTTGGTATTGAACGCTTTGGCCTTAGATGGGGGCACCCGAAGGCGTTCCCCCACAGACCCCATCATGATGCAAAAACGCAACGATGGGGAACTTGTTCCCAAGACCGGGAGTTTTCCGCATCTTGCGCGCCGGGTGCGGGAACCCCAGGCCAAGCGGGGCGTTGATGGGCGACGAGGATTCCACGAGGGGGCGGCCCCCGCGAAAGCGGCACGCCGACAGTATGATCGAAAACATGTCTTCACCGGACCCACGCAAACCTTCCGCCGCGTTGGATGAAGCGCGTCTTCGCCAGCAGGCGATCGGCGTGCGGCTGCGCCAGATGTTCGACGAAGTCGTCAACGAGGACGTCCCGGACGAGTTCCTCGAAATCCTTCGCCGGGCTGACGGCAAGACGGCGGAGAACGGCTGATGTCGGACACCCCCGCGGCCCGTCCTTCGCGTTCCGGTTCGGACGACGAAGGCTTCAAGCGCGAGCTTGTCCAACTCATCCCGCACCTGCGGGCCTTCGCCCGCACCCTCTGCGGCGACCCAGCCGCGGCCGACGACCTGGCGCAGGACGCCATGATGAAGGCCTGGGACGCGCGCGCCAGTTTCCAGATGGGCACCAACATGAAGGCCTGGACCTTCATGATCCTGCGCAACCAGTTCTATTCCGAGAAACGCCGCTCCTGGCGGCAGAGCCAGCTCGACCAGGAGGCCGCCGAGCGGACCCTGGTGGCGGTGGACGATCCGGAGGCGCCGGTGGCGCTGGACGAGCTGCGCCAGGGCCTCGCCATGCTGCCGCCGGAGCAGCGCGAGGCGCTGATCCTGGTGGGCGCCGGCGGGTTCGCCTACGAAGAGGCGGCCGAGATCTGCGCCTGCGCCGTCGGCACGGTGAAGAGCCGCGTCAGCCGGGCGCGCCGGGCCCTCCACGGCATCCTGGAGTCAGGATCCTACGACCGCGACGGCGCGTCGGCGGGGGACGCCATGCGGGCTATCCTGGCAGATGCGGAGCGGCTAAGCACCGTCCGTTGAGGACGGAACTCGGCTCTCCATGACCGGCCTTGCCTGGGGTTCGCTGAGCACGATCAGGGTCCGCCTGACAGCGGCCCTGGCGGCTGCGCTGCTTCCCGTCCTGATCATCGGCGTCGCGCAGTCCGCCATCGCCTTCAACCGCGAGCGCATCGCGCTTCGGCAAAACCTGGGCTTCGCCGCCGAGCGCAGCGCGGCCACGGCGCGCAGCCGCATGGAAGGCGCCGGGATCCTGCTCCAGACGCTGGCGCCCGGGGCCATCGGCTACCAGTGCGCCGACCGCCTGGCGGAGGTGACCCGGCGCATCCCGGGCTACGCCAACCTGGTGCGTTTCGACCGTCGCGGGCGGGTGGCCTGCGCCGCCGCCGACGTGCCCCTCGACCCGCAGCGTACGCTGAAACCCTGGTTCCAGCGCCTGCAGCGCGGCGACCAGTTGGTCATCACCCGCGATCCCGGCGCGACCTCGGCGGCCCAGCCCTCGGTGCTGGCGGCCGTCCGGGCCAGCGCGCCCGACGGGACCTTCGACGGCGCCTTCGCCGCGGTGATCGCGCTGGCCAGCCTCGAGCCGTCGGTGTCGGACCCGACGTTGCCCGCCCACGCCGACGTGGCGCTGGCCGACGCCGGCGGCCGCTACATCAGCGAGACCGACGGCAAGGCCTTCCCCACCCTGCCCGGCGGCTGGCGCGACCAGGTGCGCCTGAACGGGGCGCTGGTGTGGTACGGCGCCGACGCGCGCGGCCAGCGGCGGGTCTACGCCGCCGCCCCGGTGGCGGGCGACGAGGTCTATGTAGTGCTGTCGGCCCAATCGCCGGGCATCTTCTCCTGGGCGCGCCTCAATCCGCTGTCGGGCATCCTCTTCCCGATCATGACCTTCGGCTTGGCACTCGCGGCGGTGCTGCTGGTGACCGACCGGGTGGTGATCCGCTGGATCGCCTATCTGCAGCGCATCGCCGCCCTCTACGCCCGCGGCCGGCTCTCGGTCCGGCCCGTGCAGGCTGAGCAGATGCCGCCGGAGATCCGCGAGCTGGCCGAGACCCTGGAGGACATGGCCGACGCCATCGTCGGGCGCGACGCCTCCCTGCGCGACAACCTCGCCCAGAAGGACGCGCTGATGCGCGAGATCCACCACCGGGTGAAGAACAACCTGCAGGTCATCTCCTCCCTCCTGAACATGCAGCAGCGGGCCCTCACCGACCCGGCGGCGCGCGCGGCCATGTCGGACACCCGCCAGCGGATCACCGCGCTGGCGCTGATCTACCGCGCCCTCTACCAGGGCCCGGACCTGAAACGGGTCGACCTGCGCCCCTTCCTGGAGGAACTCACCGCCCAGCTTGTGGCCGGCGAGATCAACCAGGGCCAGCCGGTGCGCACCGAGCTTTCGGTGGACGCCCTGGTCATCGACCCCGACCGCCTGGCGCCGCTCGCCCTGTTCGCCGTCGAGGCGATCACCAACGCCCAGAAGCACGCCTTCGGCGCCCGCGGCGGGGTGCTGACCCTGGACTTCCGCGTGCGCGGCGAGGAGGCCGAGCTGGCGATCTCCGACGATGGCCAGCCGGCCGACGACGCCCTGTCGCGGTCCGGCGTCGGGCGCACCCTGATGACCGCCTTCGCCCGCCAGCTTCGCGGCCGCGCCGAGGTGACGCGGAACGAGGCCGGCGGCGTGACCGCGCGACTCTTCTTCCCGACCCCCGCCGCCGACCCCCCGCAGGCGGATGCGTCGAAGGAAGGGAACCAAGCGGCAGCATAAGGGTTGTTACGGGACGAGTTTCAAAACCCCCGGAGAGACCCCATGCGCAAGTTCGTCATCTTTGCCGTCCTGGCCGCCAGCTTGGCCACCGCCGCCTGCAACACCGTCGCCGGCGCCGGCAAGGACGTTTCGGCGACCGGCCACGCCGTGACCAACACCGCCGAAGACGCCAAGCACTAGGTCGCCTTCGACCAAGGATCTGAGGAGCCCCGTCGCCCTGCGGCGGGGTTTTCTTTTGCGTGGGGTCTTAAGCTGCGACCCGCGCAGAGACGCCGCGGCCGTGGAAGCCCGGGCGCCCGGCCACGGCGCTGAGGCCCGGCGCGGCCTCGCCCTCGCCCAGCACCAGCCAGCCCCCCGGCGCGAGCGTCCGCTCCAGGGCGCCCAGCACCCGGGCGCGGGCGTCCTCCAGCAGATGGCCCAGCAGGCCGCGGCACAGCACCAGGTCGAACTGGCCCAGGCGGCCCAGATCCTCCATCAGGTTGACGCGCCGCCAGCGCACCATCTGGCGCACCCGCGGCGACAGCGAAAAGCCGTCGTCCAGCCCCTCGAAATGGGTCACCAGCCGGCGTGCGGAGAGGCCGCGCTGCACCTCGAACTGGCTGTAGACGCCGGCCTGGGCCTTCTCCAGCCGCCGCTCGCAAAGGTCCGAAGCGAACACCTCCACGGTCACGCCCGGCGGCGCGGACTCGGCCAGGGCCATGGCCAGGGAATAGACCTCCTGCCCCGTGCCGCACGCCGCCGACCAGAGGCGGATCTTGCCGCCGGCCCGCCGCATGGCCAGGTCCGGCAGCACCTCGCCCACGATCCGCGCGAAGGTCTGCGGCTCACGGAAGAAGGCGGTCTCGGCCGGCGACATGGCCTCGACGGCCCGCCAGGCCAGCCGGTCGTCGTCGCGGTCGCGGATCGCGCAGACCAGGTCGTGGACCGAGGCGAAGCCCTCGCGCCGCGCCACCGGCGCCAGGCGGTTCTCAAGCAGGTAGGCCTTGTCCGGATCGACTCTCAGGCCCGCGCGCTCGGCGCTGAGGCGGGCGATCAGCTCGCGATCCTGCGGGGTCACAGCGCCCCCGCCAAGGCCAGTTTGGAGGCGAGGATGTCGCCGTCGAAGGGCTTCATGATGTACTCGTCGGCGCCGGCGTCCAGCGCCTCGCGCACCCGGTCGAGGTCGCTCTCCACCGAGCAGAACACCACCCGGGGCGCGCCGCCGCCGGCCTCCTGACGCAGGCGGCGCAGGAACTCCAGCCCGTCCATCACCGGCATGTTCCAGTCCAGCAGGACGAGGTCCGGCATCGCGCTCCGGCACCAGGCCAGGGCCTCGGCGCCGTCGCCCGCCTCGGCCACCTCGAAGCCCAGGTCCTCGAGGATCCGGCGCGCGACCTTGCGCACCACCCGACTGTCGTCGATCACCAGGCCCAGCTTCACGCGCGGCGCGTCCTTAACCATGCCCCGTTGTCGCGCCGCGATGGTTAAGGAGGGGTGCAAGACCTCCTTTCAGGAGACCACAAAGCGCGGCCGATCGCCGTTCTTTTCCAGTCGCGCTCGACTGGGCCTCGACGTATCGTCCTGGCCGAACACGCTATGCGACGGGAAGCGCGGCATCATGGGGACGAGGCGGCTGCTGATCGGCCTGGCGGGCCTTGCGCTCAGCGCCCCGGCGCTCGCCAGGGAGACCGAGCCAGCCCTCACGGCGCCCACCGTCAGCGGCGTGACCGTGGACGCGCCGAAGACGGCCGATCCGCTGGTCGATCCGGCCCGCGAGTTCGTTCGCCAGCGCCTGCCGGAGAGCACCTTCTCCGAACAGTACCCGCGCTTCCGCGACGACGTCTGCGTGAAGGTCGTCGGCCTGCCCGACGAGTACGACGCCTTCATCGCCAGGCGAATCGTCGAGATCGCGGGCCAAGTGCATGCGCCGGTCGCCAAGGCCGCCGACTGCACGCCCAATGTTCATGTGATCATCACCGCCGAGCCGCAGGCGCTGCTCAACGACATCGCCAAGCGTAAGGACATCCTGCTGGGGTTCTACTGGAACGAGGCCAACCTGAAGCGCCTGGCCGCGTTCACCCGGCCGGTCGGGGCCTGGTATGTCACGCGGACACGGGGACCGACCGGCGAGAGCCGGCTCGAAATCCACGACCCGACGGACCATCTGAACCCGCGCGTCGGCCGCGCCGGCAGCCGGCTCTCCAACGGCATGAGCACCGAGGTGGTTCACAGCCTGGTCATCGCCGACGCCAACAAGGTCGCGGGCGAGAAGATCGAGGCGGTGGCCGACTACGTCGCCGTCCTCGCCCTGGCCCGCTGGCGGAAGCTCGACCGCTGCAGCGGCATGCCGACCATCCTCAACCTGATGGCCGACGGCTGCGACGCCGACGCCAGACCGGAGGCCGCGACGCCCCAGGACCTTGCCCTGCTGACCGCGCTCTACGCCGTCGAGGCGCGCGAATCCGGCGACCAGCAGCGCTCCACCATCGCCAGCGCCGTGCGCAAGGCGAACGCCGCCGACGGCCGCCGCTAGGTGCGCGCCGCCGCGGTCATCGCAGCCCTGGCGAGCGCCGCGGCGTTCGCGGCCGCCGCGGCGCCGACTCCACAGGCCGGACCCGTCCCCGCCAAGGCGTCGCCGCCGGCCTCGACGGTGAGCGGGATCACCGTCGAGGGCCCCGCGAAACAGGACCCGCTCGTCGACCGCGCCACCGAGTTCGTGCGCCAGCGCCTGCCTGCCAGCCGCTTCGAGCAGTACGCCCGGTTCCGCGATCCGATCTGCGTCAGGGTGGTCGGCCTGCCGGCGGAGTTCGACGCCTTCGTGGCCAGGCGGGTTGTCGAGGTGGCCCGGGAGGTCAAGGCGCCGGTGGCCGAGGCGGCGACCTGCACGCCCAACGTCAACGTGATCTTCTCGCCCCGGCCGCAGGCGCAACTGGCCGATATCGCCAGGCGGCGCGACATCCTGTTCGGCTTCTATTTCCGAGCTGAGTTGAAGAAGCTGATCACCTTCAGCCGGCCGGTCCAGGCCTGGTATCTCACGCGCGCGGTGGGCGCGGACGGGCGAGGCGTGCTCGAGCTCAACGACCCGGCGCCTTGCCAGGGGACCGGCTTGCCGGGCGCGCCGCCCTGCGACCTCAAGGCGCCGCCGCTGACGGGCCGGGCAGGCAGCCGGCTCGGGACAGACATGAGTTCGGAACTGGCGCACAGCCTGATCCTCGCCGACGCCAACCGGGTGGCCGGCGAGAAGATCGAGGCCGTCGCGGACTACATCGCGGTGCTGGCGCTGTCGCGGTGGCAGGGGCTGGAGCGCTGCTCCGGCCTGCCGACGATCCTCAACCTGATGGCCGACGGCTGCGAGGCGGAAGACCGGCCGGAGGCGGCCACGCCTCAGGACCTCGCCCTGTTGACCGGGCTCTATCGGGCCAATGCGAGGGAGGCTGGGACGCTGCAACGGGCGGAGATCGCCGGCGCGATGCGCAAGGCGGGCGAGGATCCCGGCAAGGGGCGGCGCTGAACTTCGGGCCCGGCTTGTCCGGGCCGCCCATGATCTCCGTGCGCGGCGGCTGTTCGCGGCGCGGCCTCGCCTCTTCATCCGACCTCAGGCGATCATGGGTCGCCCGGACAAGCCGGGCGATGACGAATGGAGATGATGTGGGGATAGCCAAGCCGCCAGAGTCGATTTACATATGTAGTTTATGAGCCCGACACCCGACGCGCCGCGGCCCGATCCCGAGCGTTTCGCCCAGCCGATCCGGCTCAGCCGCCGCCGCGGGCCGCTGTTCGCGCGGCTGCAGACCTTGGGCATCGTGGTGCTGCTCACCGCCATCGCCGCCATCCCGATCTCGGTCGGGGTCGGGACCTGGGCGGCGCACCGGGCCAGCCTGCGCGAGTGGGTCGTCAAGGGACCGGCCTGCCCCGTGTCGCGCACGCCCTCGCCGGCGACCCGCGGCGCCAAGCCGCCGGCGCCCTTCGTCTTCCAGGGGATCGGCTTCGCCTACCAGATCGGCGACGCCTTCTGCGCGGTGGTGCCGGTGGAGAATGTCTTCAGCCAAGCCAGCTTCCCGGTCTGCAACTTCGACGCGCCGGCGGCGGTGGAGGTGACGCTCGGCGGCCGCAAGGTCTTGTTCGAGCCCGGCGTCGGCCACTCGGCGACGGTGGCCATCCGCGACGGCAGGGTCAGTTGCGTGATCGGGGCCGGGCTTCGGGACTAGGGTTTGCCGCCCCGAGGCTTCGCGCCAGCGACGACTCCGTTTTTGAACCACCAAGGGCGCCAAGGTCGCCGAGACGCTTTGCCGCCGAAACGTGGCGCCCCTCGCTTCATGAGCCCCTTGGCGACCTTGGTGGTTTAAGATTCTGGCGCTCGCTGGGCGGGCCTCTCAGGACGGTCTTCCCCGGACCATGCTCAAGCCGGGATCGTCGCCGCCAGGGTGACCTTCTCGTCGGCCACCTCGGCGAGGACGCGGCCGCCGGCGTCGGTGACGAACAGGTTTACGTAGCGGGCCTGGACCCAGTGGCCGTGCATCCCCTCGCCCGGCCCGTCGCCCGCGAGGCCCGCCAGCACCTCGGGGCGCAGGCGCGCGCGAGGGCCGGTGGCCTCGACCGCGATGGCGATGGAGCCGCCCTCCTCGACGGCGCGGATCCGCGCCACGCCCCCGGTGGGCAGGGCCGCCCCGGCCATCTGGGCGAGGTTCAGCAGGGTGCGGGCGGCGGGCTTGTTCACCCCGGCCGGCTCGACCTGCCAGTCGAGCTGGGCGCGCATATGGCCGAACACGCCCTGCGCCAGCTTCTCCAGCTCGCGGGCGTCGAAGGTCTCGGCCGAGGCCGAGGCGCCGAAGGCCACGCGGGTGAAGGCCAGCAGGTCCGCGAGCTTGCGCGCCGAGGCGCCGATCAGGCCCATGGCGTCCTCGCGCATGTCCTGCGCCGTCGGGTCTTCCAGCAGATCCAGGCCCGAGACGATGGCGCTCGCCGGGCTGATGAAGTCGTGGCACATCCGCGCGGCCAGGAAGGCGGCGAGCTCGGCCGGTCGAATGGAAGCGGTGGTCGCGGGGGTATCCGTCATGGCGCGGACCTTGGCTTGATTTGAGCCTTTGGAAAACCGCGCCCCGACCCTAATAGGTCGCCATGAACGACATCGGGGCCGAGCTGGCCGACATCTGCGACGCGGCCGCGGCCCTCATCCTGCCCCTCTGGCGCTCCGGCCTAGCGGTGACCCACAAGGCGGACGAGAGCCCGGTCACCGAGGCCGACCGGGCCGGCGAGGCGCTGATCCTCAAGGCCCTGGCCGAACGCTATCCCGATATCCCGGTGATCTCGGAGGAGGACGCCAGCGAGTTCGGCACGCCCGACGCCATCGGCCCGCGGTTCTTCCTGGTCGACCCGCTGGACGGCACCAAGGCCTTCGTGCGCGGCGACCCGCACTTCACGGTCAACATCGGCCTGATCGAGCATGGCCGCCCGGTGGCCGGCGCGGTCGCCGCCCCGCCGTCGGGCGAGGTCTGGTATACGGCGGGCGGCCAGGCGATGAAGCGGCTGAAGGGCGTGGCCGCCAAGCCGGTTCGCGCCCGGCCCTGGCCCCAGGGCGCGGCGCTGGCGCTGACCAGCCACACCATGAAGGTCGAGACCGCCGACAAGCTGGCGGCGGAATATGGCTTCGACCTGCGCGAGCCGATGGACTCCTCGATCAAGCTCTGCCGCATCGCCGAGGGCATGGCCGACATCTATCCGCGCCATGGGCCGACCATGGAGTGGGACACCGCGGCCGGTCATGCGGTGCTGGAGGCGGCGGGCGGGCGGCTGACCACGCCGGAGGGCGGACCTTTCGCCTATGGCAAGGCGCAGGACGGCTTCCGGAACGGCTGGTTCGTGGCGCGCGGCGCCTGAGGCGGGGTCAGACCGCCTTGGGCGGGTTGGGGGCGTCAGCGTCCGGGGTCACAGCCACGTCGGCGGGGGTCGCCGCCGAGGCGTGCGCCGCGGCCGGACCGGCCGTCAGGTCCAGGACATTGGCGGGGCCCAGGATCAGATAGCCGCCGAATCCGGCCAGGAAGGCCAGGGCCGCGAGCGCCAGGAACGGGCCGACCGCGCTCAGCAGCGAGGCGGGGCGGACGGGATGAAAAGCGGCGACGGTCATCAGCTGGCTCCCTGCCGGAGTCTACGGATGGACAACACGGTCAGATGCGTCGGGTTTCCGGGACCTTAATGAATATTTACGGCGTCAGACGTCGGCCCACATGCGCAGCAGGTTGTTGTAGGTTCCGGCCAGGCTGACCAGGGCCGGATCGCCCTGGCCGACCTTGGCGGTCAAGGCCTGGATGGCGTTGTCGAGGTCGTAGAGCAGGCTGCGCTGGGCGTCGGCGCGGACCATCGACTGGGCCCAGAAGACGGCGGCCCAGCGCGAGCCGCGGACGATCGGCGCGACCCGGTGCAGGCTGGTCGCCGGATAGAGGATCATGTCGCCGGCCGGCAGCTTGATCGCTTGCTCGCCATAGGCGTCCTCGACGATCAGCTCGCCCCCCTCGTAATCGCCCGGATCGCTGAGGAAGAGCGTCGCCGAGAGGTCGGTGCGGAAGCGCACGGGGCCGGCGAAGCGGATGGCGTTGTCCACGTGGGTGTCGAAGGCCATGCCCGCGTCGTAGCGGTTGAACAGCGGCGGAAAGACCCTGAGCGGCAGGGCGGCGGAGACGAACTGCGGGTTGCGCCCCAGGACGCCGAGGATCGTCTCGCCGAGCTCGCGCGCGGCGGGCGCGTCCTGCGGGAGCTGCAGGTTGCGCTTGGCCAGCGCCGACTGCTCGCCGGCGGTCGCACGCCCGTCGGCCCAGGTCTGGCCTGCGAGGGTCTCGCGCGCGGCGGCCACCTGCTGGGCCGAAAGGACGCCTGGGACATGCAGCAGCATGGCTAGAAGGTCGCTCCCACCGAGACGATGATCGTGCGGCCCGCCGCGGGGGTGGCCCGCGTGCCGAAGACCTGGCTGTAGTTCAGCCGGTCGGCCAGGTTGTAGCCGTTGACCGCGAACCGGTAGTGGCCGGCGCGATAGCTGACGAAGGCGTCGAGGGTCAGGTTTTCGGGCGCCTCGGCGATCCTCAGCGCGGTCAGGGTCGAGCGGTCCGTGAAGCTGACGCTGCGGGCCGTGTAGCCCAGGAACAGCCGGCTCTGATAGGTGACGTCCCCGCCGACGGACAGGCCGTCGATCCAGCGTGACGCGTCGTAGGTGGTGAAGAGGGTGGCGGCGTTCTTCGGCGTGAAGGTCACCTGTCGGCCGACCGCCACGGTGTTCAGCACCGGCAGGGCGGCGGTGACGCCGGCCGGGCAGACGACGCCGGCGGGCGTCCCCGCGGTCACGGTCGGCACGGCGCAGGTGGCGAAGGACTGTTTGATCCGGTCGTCCAGGTAGGTGTAGCCGGCGCTGATCGTCCAGGCGGAGGTGAGCTTGCCGGTGAGGCCGAGCTCGACGCCCTTCACCTCCTGCCGCTCGCCGGACTGGGCCTGCAGGAAGCCGGTGGCCGGGTCGGTCTGCAACGCATTGTCCTTCCTGATGTCGAAGACCGCGCCGGTGGCCGAAAGCCGCGTGCCGGGCAGGGCGAACTTCACGCCCGCCTCCCAGATCTCGCTGTCCTCGGGCGCCAGGTCCCTGGCGGTGACCGTGAGGTTGGCCGCGGCGCCCACCACCGAGGTCCCCTGCGGCGTCTGCGACCGGCCCCAGGAGAGGTAGAAGGTGCGGTCGGCCGCGGGCTCCCAGACCACGCTGGCCCGCGGGCTCTTCAGCGTCGGCTTCACCTTCAGGTTGGAGGTCGCATTGTTGAAGAAGGTGGAGTCGAGGTCGGCCGTGTAGCGGTCGAGCCGGTAGCTGGCGATCACCGAAAGGGTCTCGGTCAGCCACAGCCGGTCGGTGAGGAAAATCGCGGCGTCGGTCGAGGCGCCGTGGCTCTGCTCGGTCGCCGTCCCCAGGGTGTTGGTGAAGACCGTCGCACCGTTCACGGTCGTCGTGCAGTTCGCGGTCAGCGACGGGCAGGCGATGGTCTGGCCGGGGACGGCGCGGAACACCGCATAGCCCGTCGGGAAATTCGGGTCGGGGTTGACGATCGGGTGCGGGATCGCCGGCCGCGTCGTGAAGCCCGCCGGCAGCAGGTAGGTGAAGAACTGCTTGTCGTTGACCTGGCGCGAAACGTCGACGCCCACGATGGCCTGGTTCTTCCACCGCCCGAGGTCGTCGTCGATCCGCGCCGCGGAGATGTTCTGCAACCCCCAGGCGTCCATCTGGTAGGGGCCCTGGCCGCCGATCCCGCCGAAGGGCTCGGTGGCCGGGTCGCCGTCGAACAGCGCCGTCGTGCAGGCCGCGTTGCACTGGTCCAGCGTCGTGTACTGGAAGTAGCGGCTGTAGACCGCGTAGCGGGTATCCGAGGTGAATGTGACCTTGTCGTTGACCCGGTGGGACAGCCGCACCGTCAGCATGTCGGTGTCGGACCGGTCGATGTCGTTGCGGAAGCCCAGGAAGTTCGAGCGGCTCACCCCCACGCCATATTCGGTGGCCGGACGCGCGATCAGGTCGCCAGGCTTCTGGACGATCACGACGCCGTAGTCAGGCCGCTGGTGGTCGTGCTGGTGCAGGTAGCTGGCGGTGGCCTGGGTGTCCGTCCCCAGGCCCCAGCCGACGGCGAGCGCCGCGCCCCAGCGGTCGGAATAGATCAGGTCGCGGTCGACCACGCCGGTGGAGTTGGCCATCAGGGTCAGGCGCGCGGCGGCCGTGTCGCCGAATTTGCGGTCGATGTCGGCCAGGGCGCGGTAGTAGCGGCCGTCGCCCACGTAGCCGTCGAGGCTGGTGAAGTCGTCGAGCTTGGGGGCCTTGGAGATGGTGTTGATCGCCCCGCCCGTCGTGCCGCGGCCGAACATGGCGCCGGAGGGGCCTTTCAGGACCTGCACCTCCTCGTAGTTGAAGCTGTCGCGGGTGTAGGCGCCGAAGTCGCGCAGGCCGTCCACATAGACGTCGTCCTTGGCGTCGAAGCCGCGGATCTTGAACTGATCGCCCGACAGCGTGCCGCCTTCGCCGATGGCGATGGTGATGCCCGGCACGTTGCGCAGGGCGCCCTCCAGGCTGTTGATCCCCTGCGCCTTGAGCTGCGCCTGGGTGACCACGCTGATGGCCTGCGGGGTGTCCTGCACGGTGGAGGTCAGCACGCTGAGGCCGGTCCCGCGGTCCAGGGCCCTGGCCTCGCCGTTCACGGTGAGGCCGGAGACGGTGGCGGCGTCGGCCGCGTCCGCGGCGCCGGCGGCAAGCTCGGCGGCGTGGGCGGCGCCACAAAGGCCGGCCGCGCCGGCCATGGTGGCCAGGCCCAACCGCACAGGCCGCGCCTTGCGATAGCCCACCACCCCGAACCCGCCGCCACGCATCGAACATCCCGCTGCAATTGCGAGTCGTTCTTAATTAGGTCGTTTCGGCTTTGCAATGAGAATGATTTGCAGAAGCAATATCACGTCTTCTCCCCGCGAAGCGGCGGGAGGTACGATTCGACGGCGCTGCGGATCGGCGCGATGCTGGGGACGGCCGGGGCGGACGGCGGAGGAACGACAGTGGCTTACGAGGCGGGCGACTACGAGACCATCACCCTGGAGCGGCGCGGCCACGTGGGCGTGCTGACCCTGAACCGGCCGGACCGGCTGAACGCCATCAACCGGGCGATGATGGCGGAGGTGACCGCCGCCGTGGCCACGGTGAAGGCCGACGACGCGTTCCGGGCGCTGGTGGTCACCGGCGCGGGCAAGGGCTTCTGCGCGGGCGCCGACCTGATGGGCGTAGGCCAGGCCGTGGCCGGCAATGCGCCGGAGCCCAAGGACCAGTTCGACCGGCTCGACGAGATGGGCTGGGTAGGGCGCTGGGCCGCGATGTGGAGCGGGCTCGACAAGCCGACGATCGGGGCGATCAACGGCGTGGCGGCCGGCGCCGGCATGTCCACGGCCCTGGCCTGCGACGTGCGCATCGGCAGCGAGGCGGCGCGGTTCAAGAGCGTCTTCATCGAGCGTTCGCTCTCGCCCGACTCCGGCCTGTCGTTCTTCCTGCCGCGGATCGTGGGCTATGCGGCGGCGGCCGACATCATCTTCACCAGCCGCGCGGTGGGCGCCGAGGAGGCCAAGTCGCTCGGCCTGCTGAACCGCCTGGCAGGCTCCGCCGAGCTGGTCGACGCGGCGGTCGACTACGCCAACGAGATGACCCGCTGGCCGCCGGTGGCCCTGCGCGTCTCCAAGCGGGTGCTGCAGCACAACACCGAGGCGACCTTGGAGGAGGCCCTGCGCTACGAGAGCGCCGGCCTCTACTACGCCCGCCGGGCGCCCAACGACGTGCAGGAATCCCGCGCCTCGTTCGTGGAAAAGCGGCCGGGCGTCTACACAGGAACCTAATATCCCTTCATAAGGCGCCGCATTCTTTCTGGAGATTTTCCATGCCCCTCGACACGGCCGCCGAACAGAAGACCTTCCGCTGGGACGACCCGCTGGACCTCGCCTCGCGGCTCTCGGAAGAGGAGCGCATGGTCTGGGAGGCGGCGCGCGCCTACGCTCGCGACAAGCTCCTGCCGCGGGTGGTCTCGGCCTATGCCGAGGAGCGGTTCGATCGCGAGATCATGACCGAGATGGGCGAGCTGGGCTTCTTGGGCCCCACGCTGCCGGAAAAGTACGGCTGCGCCGAGGTCAACCACGTGGCCTACGGCCTGATCGCCCGGGAGATCGAGGCGGTCGACAGCGGCTACCGCTCGGCGATGAGCGTGCAGTCCTCGCTGGTGATGTACCCGATCTACGCCTTCGGCTCCGAAGAGCAGCGCATGAAGTACCTGCCCGGCATGGCCAAGGGGACGATCATCGGCTGCTTCGGCCTGACCGAAAGCGATGGCGGCTCCGACCCGGCCTCGATGCGCACCGTGGCGAAGAAGGTCGACGGCGGCTACGTGCTGAACGGGGCCAAGATGTGGATCACCAACGCGCCGGTGAGCGACGTCTGCCTGGTCTGGGCGAAGCTCGACGGGGTGATCCGGGGCTTCCTGGTGGATCGCGGCTCCAAGGGCCTCGAGACGCCGAAGATCATGAACAAGCTCAGCTTGCGCGCCTCGGTGACCGGGGAGATCGCGCTTTCCGACGTCTTCGTGCCCGACGACATGATGCTGCCCAACGTCAGCGGGCTGCGCGGGCCGTTCTCCTGCCTCAACAAGGCGCGCTACGGCATCGCCTGGGGCGCGATGGGCGCGGCGGAATTCTGCCTGCACGCGTCGCGCGAATACACCCAGACCCGCAAGGTGTTCGGCAAGCCGCTGGCCGCGCGCCAGCTTGTGCAGAAGAAGCTCGCCGACATGCAGACCGAGATCGCGCTCGGCTTCGAGGGCGCCCTGGCCCTGGGCCGGCTGATCGACGAGGGCGCCTGGGTCCCGGAGGCCATCAGCCTGATGAAGCGCAACAACTGCGGCAAGGCGCTGGCCATCGCCCGCGAGGCCCGCGACATCCACGGCGGCAACGGCATCTCGGGCGAGTATCACGTGATGCGCCACGCGGCGAACCTCGAGACGGTCAACACCTACGAGGGCGCCCACGACGTCCACGCGCTCATCCTGGGCCGCGCGATCACCGGGGAAAACGCCTTCTAGAGGGCGCGCCGGCCCGCCAACCGCGACCAACGTTACGTTTACGACTGAGCCTTATGGTCGCACCCCTACCTCGGGGGGTGGACGTCCATGGCCGGAAAAAGCGCGTCAAGCGCGGCCGACAAGGCTGAAATGATCGGCTCGCTGTTCGAGTACAGCAGCGACCTCATGCATGTCGTGAGCGCCGACGGCTTCCACAAGCTGGTCAACCCGGCGTGGAAGACCCTGCTCGGCTGGGACGAGGCCGAGGTGGTCGGCCGGCGTGCGATCGACTTCACCCATCCCGACGACCGAGCCGGCGTGATCGAGCGCTTCGTGGGCATGGGTCCCGGCGGGGTGGTCGAGCGCGAGGTCCGCATGCGGGCCAAGGACGGAACCTACCGCTGGTTCTCGGCCCGCACGCAGAAGATGCCGAACGGCGACTTCATCGGCACCCTGCGCGACGCCACGGAAGAGCGCGCCCAGGCCGAAGAGCTGGAGGACACGCGGCGCGCCCGGCGCCTGCTCAGCGAATCGGCCGGCATCGGCACCTGGGTCTTCGAGCCCCTGGAAGGGCGCGTGGAGTGGTCGCGCGACCTGCTCTCCCTGACCAATATCCGCGCCGAGGACATGCGCACGGTGGAGCAGTTCTACGCCGTCGTGCACCCGGCGGACCGGAAGCGCACTCGGACGCTGATGGCCGGGGCGGTGACCAGCGGCGTGGGCGGCAGCCTCGAGCACCGCCTGAAGGTCAACGGCCGTTGGACCTCCTGGCGCTCCACCTTCCGCACCGACCCGCGGCCCGGCGGCGTCTTCGCGCTCAAGGGGATCTCCGAGGACATCACCGAACTGGCCAACGCGCGGGACATCGCCCGCCGCGGCGAGCTGCGGATGAAGCGGACCGAGCGCGAGGCCAAGGTCAACGCCCAGCGCCTGGCCGTGGCGCTCGAGGCCGCAGAGGCCGGGGTCTACGAGATCGACCACGTTTCGAAGACCTTCTGGGCCTCGCCCGAGTTCGTGAAGATCACCGGCCAGGGCGTCGAGGCCAGCTACGAGGAGGCGACCCAACTTCGCTTCCCGGGCTTCCATCCCGACGACCTGGATCATGTGCGCGAGTCCTTCCGCACCCTGCACACCGGCCAGGGCCGCTCCGGCGCCTTCGACGCGCGGATCGTGCGGCCGGACGGCGAGACCCGCTGGATCCGTGTCTCGCACCACCTCAAGGTCGGCAAGGGTGGCCGCTGGCTGAAGGCCGTGGGCCTGATCCAGGACTTCGACGCGCGCAAGCGCCAGGAGCTCGCCCTGCTGGAGGCCCAGCAGGCGGCCGAGGCGGCCGGCGAAGCCAAGTCCGCCTTCCTGGCGAATATGAGCCACGAGATCCGCACCCCGATGAACGGCGTGATGGGGGTCTTGCATCTCCTGAAGGGCGAGAAGCTCACCGAGGAGGGCCGCCACATGCTGGAGGAGGCGCTCTCCTGCGGCCAGATGCTGGCCGAGCTGCTCAACGACGTCATCGACTTCTCGAAGATCGAGGCCGGCCGCCTGGAGCTGACCAACGAGGCGCTTGACCCGCAGAGCCTGCTGGACGGCGTCACCCGCCTGCTGCGGCCGCAGGCCGAGGGCAAGGGCCTGCTTCTGCGCCTCGACTGCGAGCCGAACCTGGGCTGGGTGCGCTCCGACCCGGTGCGCCTGCGCCAGGCCCTGTTCAACCTGATCGGCAACGCGGTGAAGTTCACCGAGCGCGGCTCCGTCACGGTGCGCTGCGGCTCGCCGCGACCCGGCTTCGTGCGCTTCGACGTGATCGACACCGGCGTCGGCATCCCCGCCGCGGCGCAGAGCCGCATCTTCCAGCGGTTCGACCAGGGCGACGCCTCGACCACCCGCAAGTTCGGCGGCTCGGGCCTGGGCCTGGCGATCACCCAGAAGCTGGCCGAGATGATGTCCGGCGCCGTCGGCTTCAGTTCCGAGGAGGGCCTGGGCTCGACCTTCTGGCTGGAGGTCGCCGCCCAGCCCGCCGAGGCGGTGGTCGAGACCTGCGAGAACCTGGACCCGGTCCTGGATGGCCTGCGCGTGCTGGTGGTCGAGGACAACGCCACCAACCGGATGATCGCCACCAAGCTGCTGGAGAGCCTGGGCGCCCAGGTGGCGACCGCGGCGGACGGCTACCTGGGGGTCGAAGCCGCCAGGCATGGCGACTTCCACCTGATCCTGATGGACGTGCAGATGCCGGGGATCGACGGGCTGGAGGCCGCGCGGCGCATCCGCGCCCTGGGCGGGGCCGCCGCCGAGACGCCGATCGTGGCGCTCACCGCCAACGTGCTCGCCCATCAGCGCCGCGCCTATCTCGACGCCGGCATGGACGGGGTGGTCGGCAAGCCGATTTCGCCGGGCGTCCTGCTGCGCGAGATCGCCCGCCTCAGCTCCCCGGCGCCCGAGGGCGAGCTCGAGGCCAAGGCTGCGGCCACCGCAGCCTAGCCGCTTCCACCGGCTCGCATACCGATGCTAAGGCTTCCCCGAGGACACTAGCCTTCGGAGATGACCTGAGATGCGCCTGCGCCGCCCTTCCGCGACCCTCTGTCTGGCGGCGATCGCCGCCGCGGCCGCGACCTCCGCCATGGCCCAGCCGGCCACGCCGCCGGCCGACTTCGCCGTCTGCACCTCCTGCCATGAGATCAAGCCGGGCGGCGTGTCGCTCGGCCCCACCCTGTTCGGGGTGGCCGGCCGCAAGGCCGGCGCGGTCGCCGACTATGACTATTCGCCGGCCCTGAAGGCCTGGGGCATGAGCTGGACGCCGGAAAACCTGACGGCCTTCATCCTCGACCCCGCCAAGACGGTGCCGGGCAACAAGATGGACTATTCGGGCGCCAGCGATGCGGCCACGGCCAAGGCCATCGCCGACTACCTGGCGACCCTGAAGCCCTAGACCCTGTCCCGGCTGACTTGGATCAAGTCAGCCGGGAAAGAACAGGGGCGCCGCCTATATCTGGAGCCCTTCTTCGCCACTCAGGTTGATTCAACCTGAGTGGGAAGGGCTCTAGCCTGGCGGGACGCCCGCAGGGGCCGTCACGTCTTCGAAAAACGGGTACGCCCCAGCGTCGGGGCCTTGCCACTTGTGGCAGGGGCTTGAGCGCGGTAGGTCGTCAGCCGACGGGACTGAAAACTGGGGGGCTATGCTGAAATCGTTGGGCTTCGCCTGACGGGTGCGGCGGCTTCCAGACACTGCAACCTACCCGCCCGCTTTGGCTGCGGGCGCATGCCGGAGCCTGCAATGACGCCTTCTCGAACTGCCCTGTGGGCCACCGCCGCCGGCGCAGTGCTGGCGATCGGGATTTCCTCGCTCGCGCTCTCGGCCGGCAACCCGGTCGAGGAGCGGCAGGCGACGATGAAGCACGTCGGCCAGACCATGAAGGAGTCCGCGGCCTTCACCTCGGCGGCGACGCCCTTCGACGCGGCCAAGGTCAAGACGCTGATGGACGGCCTGGGCGCCGACGCCAAGAAGCTGCACGGCCTCTATCCGGCCGGCAGCGGGGCCGACCCCAAGACGGCGGCCGACCCGAAGGTCTGGGAGAACAAGGCCGACTTCGACAAGCGGCTGGCCGAGATGGGGACCCTGGCCGCCGCGGCGGGCAAGGCGACGAGCGCGGAGAGCTTCAAGCCGGCGTTCGCCGCGGTGGGCGCGAGCTGCAAGTCCTGCCACGACATCTATCGCAAGAAGAAGGCGGCCTGATCCAGCGCCGCGCCGGGGCGCGTCTGACGCTGGACAATCGAAGGATGGAAGACGGCGATGCTTAGGCGCGGTTTGATCGTCGTGGGCGCGCTGGCCGTGGTCGTGGCCATCGCGCTCTGGGTGCTGACGGCGCCCAAGACCCTGCCCGCCTCCGAGCTGACGGCCGGCTATCATCCCGACCTCGCCAACGGGCAGGCCATCTTCACCGCGGGCAACTGCTCGGCCTGCCACATGACGCCAGGCCAGGACGACCGCGCCCAACTGGCCGGCGGGCTGAAGCTGAAGTCGCCCTTCGGGACCTTCGTCACGCCGAACATCTCCAGCGACAAGCAGTTCGGGATCGGCGGCTGGACCGAGGCCCAGTTCGCCAACGCCATGAAGCGCGGGACCGGCCGCCATGGCGAGCACCTCTATCCGGCCTTCCCCTACCCGGCCTACAGCCTGATGAAGACGTCGGACGTGCGCGACCTCTTCGCCTACCTGCAGACGTTGCCGGCCATCGCCAAGCCCACGGCGCCGCACGCGCTGAAATTCCCCTATGGCCTGCGTCCTGAGGTCGGCTTCTGGAAGCTGTTGTTCTTCAAGCCTCATGAGTTCGCGCCCGATCCCAAGCAGTCCGCCGCCTGGAACCGGGGCGCCTATCTCTCAGAGGGCCCGGCGCACTGCGCGGAGTGCCACACCCCGCGCAACGCGCTCGGCGGCATGGAAACGGGCCAGCTCTACGCCGGCGCGCCGAACCTAGAGGCCGGCGGGCGGTTCGCCAACAACATCACGCCCTCCAAGGACGGCATCGGCGACTGGAGCGAGCAGGACATCGCCGACTTCCTGAAGTCGGGTACGGACAAGTGCTTCAACGAGCCGACCGGGATGAAGGACGTGATCGCCTCCACCGGCAAGCTCTCCGACGCCGACGTGACCGCCCTCGCCACCTACATCCACGCCCTGCCGCCCAGGGCCGGCAACGGCAAGAAGAAGACCTGCTAGCTCTCCTCTACCCGCTTCGCGGGGAGAGGGTAGGGTGAGGGGCGGCTCGTAGAGGCGTGATCCGCCGTTGGTCCCGCAATGGCCCTCTGGCGGCGAAGCTTCACCGATCCTACCCTCGCGGCATGGGCAAGATCCGAACGCTCAAAGACAGGACGCCGACGCTGCGCGCCCAAAGGCTGCGTCGGGAGGATACCGAGGCTGAAGCGCGTCTCTGGGGGTCACTCAGGGACCGTCGGCTGGGCGGCTGGAAGTGGCGCCGCCAAGTCCCAAGAGGTCCCTACATCGTCGACTTCCTCTGCGTCGAATCCCGCCTCGTCGTTGAGCTCGACGGCTCTCAACACGCCGACAACCTCGACTACGACGAGCGCCGCACCGCATATCTCGAACGCTCTGGCCTAAGAGTTCTCCGGTTCTGGAACTCCGAGGTGCTCACGAACAGCGACGGGGTCTGCTGGGCGATCCTTGAAGCTTGCGGTGGCGAGCAGCCGGGGTTCGGCGAGACCTCGGGCCCTCGCCTTACCAGCGGGAGAGACTGAGAGGTCCCAGCCGCCCCTCACCCTTCCCTCTCCCCACGCTTCGCGGGGAGAGGCGATAAGTGGCGACTCTTCCACCAGCTTGCGAACGAGTGCTAATCCGTCTCGCACAAGAGCCTGGGGAGACGAGCGTATGGCGGAGATCGCCGCAGACGAAATTGAGACGCCGGCCAACCACGCCTCGCTGCGCACCGTGGTCGCCGCCTCGTCGCTGGGCGCGACCTTCGAGTGGTACGACTTCTTCGTCTTCGGCAGCCTTACCCAGGTGATTTCCAAGACCTTCTTCTCCGGCCTGAACGAGACGGCCGGCTATATCGCCGCGCTCGCCCTGTTCGGCGCGGGCTTCGCCTTCCGGCCGCTCGGGGCGCTGGCGTTCGGGCGGATCGGAGACCTGGTGGGCCGCAAGGGGGCCTTCCTGGTCACCGTGGCCCTGATGGGCGGGGCGACCGTGGCCATCGGGCTTTTGCCCAGCTACGCCACCGCCGGGATCGCGGCGCCGGTCCTGCTGCTGCTCATGCGGATCCTGCAGGGCTTCGCGCTCGGCGGTGAATATGGCGGAGCCGCGATCTATGTGGCCGAGCATGCGCCCAAGGGCGCGCGGGGCCGCTCCACGAGCTGGGTGCAGACGGCGGCCGCCTTCGGCCTGTTCGCGGCCCTGCTGGTGATCCTCCTGACCCGCCTGACCCTGGGCAAGGCGTTCGGCCCCGCCGCCTTCGACGCCTGGGGCTGGCGCATCCCGTTCCTGTTCTCGGCGGGCCTGCTGGCGGTGTCGATCTTCATGCGCATGAAGCTGCAGGAGAGCCCGACCTTCGCCGCCATGAAGGAAGAGGGCGGCCTGTCGGCGGCGCCCTTCGCCGAGGCCTTCGGCCAGTGGAAGAACCTGAAGCTGGTGCTGCTGGCCCTGGTGGCGGTGATGTTCGCGCAAGGCGCGGTCTGGTACACGGCCTTCTTCTACGTGCAGACCTTCATGGAGAAGTTCCTGAAGGTCGAGGCCACCGTCATCAACGGCCTGATGATGGCCATCGTGGCCGCCAGCGCCCCGCTCTACGTCTTCTTCGGCTGGCTGTCGGACAAGTGGGGTCGCAAGGTCGTCATGCTGGGCGGCATGACCCTGATGCTGGTCGCCTACTTCCCCGGCTTCCACATGCTGGCGGGCGCGCTGAACCCGGCGCTGGCGGAGGCGCAAGGCCGCGCGCCGGCCACGGTCATCGCCGACCCGGCCGACTGCTCCCTGCAGTTCGATCCGGTGGGCAAGGCCAGCTTCACCTCCTCCTGCGACATCGCCAAAAGCGTGCTGGCCAACGCCGGGGTCTCCTACGTCAACGAGGCCGGGCAACCGGGACAGCCGGCGATCGTGCGCGTCGGCCTGGCGACCATCCCCTCGCTCGACGCGCGCGGCGCGCCGCCGGACGTGGCGAAGGCGATCAAGGCCAGCGTCGAGGGCAAGATCAAGGAAGGGCTGGCGCGGGCCGGCTACCCGGCCAAGGCCGATCCCAAGCGGATGAACCTGCCCGCCGCCTTTGCGGTGCTGATGGTGTTCGTCGTGGCCTCCACCGCCCTCTTCGGGCCGATCGCGGCCTTCCTGGTGGAGCTGTTCCCGACGCGGATCCGCTACACCGCGCTCTCGCTGCCCTATCACATCGGCACCGGCTGGGTGGGCGGCTTCGTGCCCTTCACCGCCTTCGCCATCGTGGCCTCGGTGGGCGACATCTATTCCGGGCTCTGGTACCCGTTCGTCTTCACCGCCATCGCCTGCGCGACCTGCCTGTTCCTGGTCCCGGAGACCCTTGACCGGCCGCTGGAGGCCTAAGGCTTCGGCGCGCCGTCGAGGTCGGCGAGCGTGGCCTCCGAAGGCTGCGCCGCCTGCAGCCGCCTGGCCGCGGCTTCGGTCTCGCGAAGCGCCCGAAGCACATTTCCGCCGGCGACCTTGCCGAGGTCCTCGTCCGACCAGCCCCGACGGGCCAGTTCGGCCAGCAGCGCCGGATACTTGTCGACGCCCTCGAGCCCCTCCGGCGTGTCGGGAATGCCGTCGAAGTCCGAGCCCAGGCCCACGCAGTCGACGCCGCAGACCTTGCGGATGTGCTCGATGTGGTCGGCGACCTGGACGAGGGTGACGTGCGGCCGCGGATGCGTCCGCTCCCATTCCGCCAGGGCGGCCTTGGCCTTGTCCGGCTGGCCGATATAGAGGCCGCCGTAGGGCGGGGTGTTCTCCCGGGCCTGCTCCGCCGCGCGCTCGGCGTTCCACACGGCCCGCTCATGGCTGACATAGGCCGTGGCGAAGTTGGCCATCACCACCCCATGGTTCCTGGCGACCATTTCCAGCACGTCGTCCGGCACGTTGCGCGGATGCTCGTCCACGGCCCGCGCCCCGGAATGCGAGAAGATCACCGGCGCCTGAGTGATAGCCAAGGTCTGGCGCATCACGTCCGGCGAGACATGGCTCAGGTCGACCAGCATCCCCAGGCGGTTCATCTCGCCGATCACCGCCTTGCCGAAGGGCGTCAGGCCGTGGTGTTTCGGATTGTCGGTCGCCGAGTCCGCGAAGTCGTTGGCCGTGGCGTGGCTGAGCGTCATGTAGCGCGCGCCGAGCGCATAGTAGGCCCGCAGCACGGCGAGCGAATTGTCGATCTGGTGGCCGCCTTCGACTCCGATCAGCGACGCGATACGGCCTTCCTTGTGCAGGCGAACGATGTCGTCCGCCGAATAGGCCATTCCGAGATCCGCCGGATAGCGGGCCGCCAGACGCTTGACCACGTCGATCTGCTCGAGGGTCGTCTGCACCGCCGCCGGGCCGGTGACGGTCACCGGGATCCATACCGACCAGAACTGCCCGCCCACCTGGCCCGCCTTCAGGCGCGGGATGTCGGTCATCAGGCCGCCGGTCGAATCCGAGCCCGGCGCGGCGGGCGCATGGGTAAGGTCGCTCTTCATATCGAAGGCGCCGGTCTTGCCCGCCCAGCGCTCGCGGACTTCCCACGGAAAGTCGTTGTGGCCGTCGATCAGCGGAGTCTTGGCCAGCACCCGGGCCACGCGCGCGTCGATCTGGGCCGCCGTTTGGGCCGGCGGGGTCTGGCTCCAGGCCGGCGACGCCGCCGCCAGGGCCAAGCTCGCCGCCAGGACCGCCGCTGTTGAATTCCGCATGAAATCTCCCCCGCCCGATCCGCCACAATGGGCCCGGCGCGAGCGAGCGCGTCAACAGGGTCTAGCCGGCGATCGGCAGGACCTCGGCGTCGACCCCATGCTCGGCCAGGGCGACCTGCTCGCTGCGCCAGCCCGGGCCCGTGACCAGGCGCGCGACGCGCAGGCCCTGGGCGGCCAGTTCGGCCAGATGCTCGATCGTCTGCGGCCCGGTGCGTTCGGCGTCTCTGCGGGCCAGGGCCAGGATGTCCGGGTGGGCCGCCTCGTCGCAGACCAGCACGTCGGCGGCGGCGAGCGCGCGGGCGGCCTTCAGCGTCAGCAGGTCCGCCGGGCCCCGCGCGTCTATGAACTGCACCAGGCCCGCGCCCGGCTCGTCGCGCGCCAGGGCCTCGCGCAGCAGGGCCGCGGCCCGCGCCTTGTCGCCGAGCATCGCGGCTTCGGCGATGGGTCCGGTGAGCGCCGCGCGCAGGAAGGCGCGGCGGCGGTGCGGCTCGGGGAGCGCGCGGCGCACCTCGGCCTGCATCCCGGCGAGCAGGGCCGCCACATGGCCCGCGCCCTGCGGCACGCGGGCCTCTATGTCGTGCCGCAGCAGGGTCGCCAGCATGGGCGAGGCGCCGCCGGTGCCGATGGCCGCCACCACCTCGCCCCGGTCGATCAGCGCCGGCGTGGTGAAATCGCAGAGCGCCGGGCGGTCGACCACATTGACCGGCACATGGGCCGCGCGCGCCGCGCCGGCCGCGGCCTCGGCGAAGGCGTCGTCGTCGGTGGCGACGAAGGCCAGGGCTGCGCCCTCGTAGGAGCGGGGCTGCAGCGCCGCCTCGCCCTCCAGCCGCCGGATCTCAGCCGGCGAGTCCGCGAACAGCCGCAGCTTCGCCTCGGCGGCCTCGCCGGCGCCGGCCACGACGATGGTCTTGCCGGATAGCGGATAGAAGGCGGGAAAGGCGTGCATGGGCGGGTTCTGAATAACCGAGGCCGCCGTCGCACGCCACGCCGGCCTCATTTACCCCGCAGTCTGAACATTGTTAGGATGCGTCGCGGACTCGCCGGAAGGATCCTGAGACCATGACTGCGACGCTGAACGTGAACGGCAGGGCCGTGCCGGTGGAGGCGAGCCCTGAGACGCCGTTGCTCTGGGTGCTGCGCGACGAGCTCGGCCTGACCGGGACCAAGTACGGCTGCGGCATCGCCCAGTGCGGCGCCTGCACGGTGCTGGCCGACGGCCAGCCGATCCGGTCCTGCTCGACGCCGATCGCCGCCCTGACGACGGCCAAGATCACCACGGTCGAGAGCCTGGGCGGCAACCATCCGCTGCAGGTCGCCTGGGTGAAGAACGACGTGCCGCAGTGCGGCTACTGCCAGTCGGGCCAGCTGATGAGCGCCGCGGCCCTGCTGGCCCAGACGCCCAGGCCCACCGACGCTCAGATCGACGCGGCGATGAGCGGCAACATCTGCCGCTGCGGGACCTACCAGCGGATCCACGCCGCGATCAAGGAAGCCTCTGGGCAGCCGGTCGCCAAGCCTGCCGCAGCCAAGGCCTGAGAGGGACCGCCATGAACCAGCTCCTCCGGAACCTCACAGCCCTCGAACCCGTCCCGACGCGGCGCCAGGCGCTGGGCATCGGCGCGACCCTGGCGGGCGGCGCCCTGCTGATCGGCTGCTCGCCCCAGACCATCGGCAAGGTCATGAGCATCGGCGCGGCCCACGACTTCGGCGCCTTCGGCCCGTTCATCAAGGTCGCCGCCGATGGAACCGTGACCGTGGTTTCAAAGCATATCGAGTTCGGCCAGGGCAGCCACGCGGGCCTGGCCGCCATCGCCGCCGAGGAGATGGACGCCGACTGGGACAAGGTGAAGGTCGAGCAGTCGCCGGCCAACGCCTCGGTCTACGCCAACACCGGCTTCGGCATGCAGGGGACCGGCGGCTCCTCGGCGATCTCCAATAGCTGGATGCAGCTTCGCAACGCCGGCGCGGCGGGCCGCGCGATGTTCGTGCAGGCCGCCGCCGCCGCCTGGAACGCGCCGGCCGGCGAGGTCTCGGTGAAGGACGGCGTCGTCAGCCACGCGGCCAGCGGCAGGCAGGCGCACTTCGGCGAGCTGCTCGCCGCCGCCGGCAAGGTGCCCCCGCCGCAGAGGCCGGCGCTGAAGGACCCCAAGGCCTTCACCCTGATCGGGACCGACCGTGTCCGGCGCAAGGACTCCGCCGTCAAGTCCAGCGGGACCGCCCGCTTCACCCAGGACGTCCGCCTGCCGAACATGCTGACAGCCATGGTGGCGCACCCGCCGAAGTTCGGCGCCAGGGTCGCGAGCTTCGACGCGACCGCCGCGAAGAAGGTCCCGGGCGTGGTGGATGTCTTCCAGATCCCCGGCGGCGTGGCCGTGGTCGCCAAGACCACCTACGCCGCGCGCCAAGGCCGCGACGCCCTGGTGGTGACCTGGGACGAGACCAAGGCCGACAAGCGCGGCTCGGACCAGCTTCGCGCCGAATGGACGGCGCTGGCGAGCAAGCCCCTGCCCACCGGGGCCAGCCTGAAGTGGTATCCCTTCGAGGCGCGCGGCGACGCGGCCCGGGCCGCCTCGGACCCGGCGGCGCTGGAGGTCACCTACGACTTCCCCTTCCTCGCCCACGCCACGATGGAGCCGATGAACTGCGTGGCCGTCGTCGACGGCCATCACGCCAAGCTGATCCACGGCTCGCAGATTCCCACCCTGGACCAGGTCAACACCGCCAAGATCGTGGGAACCCTGCCCGGCGCCGTCGAGATCGAGATCCTGTTCGCCGGCGGCAGCTTCGGCCGGCGCGCCAACTACCAATCCGACTACGTCGCCGAGTGCGTCCACATCGCCAAGCATGTGGGCAAGGGCCGGCCGGTGAAGCTGGTCTGGACCCGCGAGGACGACATGACCGCCGGCTACTACCGCCCGCTGGTCCACCACGCGGTGCGGGTGAGCGTCGACAAGGACGGCTATCCCGCCACCTGGCGCCACCGCATCGTCACCCAGTCGCTGAGCAAGGGCTCGCCCCTGGGCGGCGGCGGCCTGGACCCGACCTCGGTGGAGGGCGCCAAGGGCTCGCCCTACCTGAAGGCCACGCCCGTGGTCGACGGCCAGGCGATCCATCCCGACGCCGCCGTTCCGGTGCTGTGGTGGCGCTCGGTGGGGGCGACCCACACCGCCTTCGCCATGGAGCACACCATCGACCAGCTCGCCCGGAAGGCAGGCAAGGACCCGGTGGACTATCGCCGCGCCCTCTATGCCAAGGCCGGCGCGGACCGGCATCTGGCGGTCCTCAACCTGGCCGCCGCCAAGGCGGGCTGGGAAAGCCCGGCGCCCGCCGGCTGGACGCGCGGCGTGGCCGTGCACGAGAGCTTCGGCTCGGTGGTGGCCCAGGTGGCGGAAGTGAAACTGGTCAACGGCGAGCCGCGCGTCGGCCGGGTGGTCACCGCCATCGACTGCGGCGCCGCCATCGCGCCGGACCAGATCGCCGCCCAGATGGAGGGCGGGACCTGCTACGGCCTGTCGGCCGCCCTGTTCGGCGAAATCACCCTGAAGGACGGGGCCGCGCAGCAACGCAACTTCGACGCCTACCGGGTGCTGCGCCACAACGAGGCCCCGACGGTGGAGACCTACATCGTCCCCTCCGGCGCTCCGCCCAGCGGGGTCGGCGAACCCGGCACGCCGGTGATCGGACCGGCGGTCGCCAATGCGCTCCTGGCCATGGGCCGGCCCCCGACGACCAGCCTGCCGTTCGTGAGAACCTGACTCCTCTCCTCCGGCGAAGCCGAGAGGGAGAGGGTAGGGAGAGGGCCGGCGGCACGCTGTCAGTCTCTTCCGATGGTGCGGCGAAGGCCCTCGACCGATCGTCGGGGCTCCCCCGCCTCGCAAGCCGCGCTCTCCCTACCTCGTCCCTCGCTCGCTCTGCTCGGGAGAGGAGCCGCTTGGGGAGAGGAGTTAAACCCGCTAGGTAAGGCTCAGTCTGAGCAAATGGGGTCCGGATGGACGACGGCGGCGCGAGCTTGCAGGCGCAGATGAGCGCGATGGGGCGAGCGGCCCACGAGGCCGCCGCGGCGCTGCGCCTGTCCGACGCGGCGACCCGCACCCGCGCCCTCGCGGCGATGGCGGAGGCGATCCGCGCCGCCGCCGCCGACATCCTGGCCGCCAACGCCCGCGACGTCGCCGCCGCCCAGGCCGCCGGCCTGACCCCCGCCATGATCGACCGCCTGCTGCTGGACGGGCCCCGCGTCGAGGCCATGGCCGAGGGCGTCGAGACCGTGGCGGCGATCAAGGATCCGCTGGGCGCGGAGATGGACCGCTGGGACCGGCCCAACGGCCTGGACATCGCCCGTGTCCGCACGCCCATCGGGGTCATCGCCATCATCTACGAGAGCCGCCCCAACGTGACCGCCGACGCCGCGGCGCTCTGCGTGCGCTCGGGCAATGCGGCGATCCTGCGAGGCGGTTCGGAGTGCCTGGCCTCAAACCTCGCCATCCACGCGGCCGTCGCCAAGGGGTTGGCCGCCGCCGGCCTGCCGCGGACCTGTGTGCAGGTGGTGGCCACCGCCGACCGTGCGGCCGTGGGCCTGATCCTCGGCGGCCTCGAGGGCGCGGTGAACCTGATCATTCCGCGCGGCGGCAAGAGCCTGGTGGCCCGCGTGCAGGCCGAGGCCCGCGCCCCGGTGCTGGGCCACCTGGAGGGGATCAACCACGTCTTCCTCCACGCCAGCGCCGACCTCGACAAGGCCGTCGCCATCGCCGTGAACGCCAAGATGCGCCGGGTGTCGGTCTGCGGGGCGGCCGAGACCCTGCTGGTCGATTCCGCCGACGCCCAGCGCCTGTTGCCGCCGGTGGCCGAGGCCCTGCGCGCCGCCGGCTGCGAGCTGCGCGGCGATGCGCGGGCCCGCTCGCTGGTCCCCGGCATGGCCGAGGCCAGCGAGGGCGACTGGTCCACTGAATACCTGGCGCCGATCATCAGCGTCGCTGTCGTGGACGGGGTCGAGGGCGCCGCAGCCCACATCGCGGCCCACGGCTCGGCCCACACCGACGCCATCGTTGCCGAGGACGGGGCGGCGGCCGAACGCTTCGTGGCGCTGGTGGATTCGGCCATCGTCCTGGTCAACGCCTCAACCCAGTTCGCTGACGGGGCGGAGTTCGGCTTCGGCGCCGAGATCGGCATCGCCACCGACCGCCTGCACGCCCGCGGTCCGGTGGGCGCGGAGCAACTGACGACCTACAAATATGTGGTCCGCGGGACCGGCCAGACGCGTCCCTGACGGGGGACGCCCGGCCGCGCTCCGGCCCGGATTCCATCTGACGCCCGGAATGCGTGTGGGCCTCTATGGCGGCTCGTTCAACCCTGCGCACGAGGGCCACGCCCACGTGGCCGAGACGGCCAAGCGGCGGCTGAACCTCGATCGGGTGATCTGGCTGGTCTCGCCGCAGAACCCGCTCAAGACCCGCCACGAGACCGCGGACCTCGCCGAACGGATGGCCGGCGCCCGGAGCCTGGCCAAGGGGCCGGGGATGATCGTCTCCGACGTCGAGAGCCGGCTGGGCAGCGCCTACACCATCGACACGGTCCGCGCCCTGAAGCGCCGGTTTCCGGGGGTGAAGTTCGTCTGGATCATGGGCGCCGACAGCCTGGCGAGCTTCCACCGCTGGCGCGGCTGGGTGCAGATCATGCGCGAGACGCCGGTGGCGGTGGTCTCGCGCCCGTGGATCTCGCTGAAGAGCCGGTTTTCGCCCGCCGCCCTGCGCTTCGCGTCCTATCGCCTGCCGTCGACCGCGGCGCTCCGGCTGGCCGACGCCAAGCCGCCCGCCTGGGTGTTCCTGTTCGGCCGGTTCAATTTCCTCAGCTCCACGGCGCTGCGGGAAAGGCTGAAACGGCTCAGGCCCTGATGGGCGGCTGACCAGGGCCCCTGCCCGTGCTAGGGTCCCTCTCGCGAGGATTTCAAAGGAGCACCCCGCTGACCCGTGAAGCTGCGCCCCGTGCGCACGAAGGCCCCAAGCCTTCGGAAGATCCCGCCCGTCCTGTTGGGGACCGCATCCGCGCCCTGGAGGACATGATCCTGAGCCGCCTGGACGACGACAAGGCGCAGGATGTTGTATTCATCGACCTCAAGGGCAAGTCCGCCGTCGCCGACGGTCTGGTGGTCGCCTCCGGGCGTTCGCACCGCCATGTCGGCGCCATGGCCGACCATCTGTTGCGCGCCCTGAAGGACGAAGGCTACGGCCGCGCCCGGGTCGAGGGCCTGCCGCACTGCGACTGGGTGCTGATCGACACCGGCGACGTGATCATCCACCTGTTCCGCCCCGAGGTCCGCAGCTTCTACAACATCGAGAAGATCTGGTCGGTGGACAGCCCCCACCGCACCCAGGCGGCCGGCCAGGTCGTCTAGGCTGACGGCCCAATCAGCTCGTTGTAATTCCACCATTTCTTCTGTCATTCCCGGCCTTGTCCCGGGAAAGACGATCAAGAAGGAAGACCGTTGGGGACCGCGGCGGAACCGGTCGCCCTACCCCGCGGACCGCACAACCCTCGGTTTCGCCGCGTTGGCGGAGCGGGAATTCGGCGGTTTCCGCCCGCCGCCCGGAGACTGAAGCTTAGGTTCGGCAGGCAACCTTATCCGTTTGAATCCGTTAGGGTTGCATGCCCAGGATCATCATCGACTGCCCGACGACCGGCGCGGAGGTCCCCACCGGACACCGCACCCAGGATTTCGCGCTATCCGCGATTGTCGAGCCGCGGTCGTTCCGCTGTCCGGTCTGCCACGAGGTGCACGCGTGGCGTGGCGAGGACGCCCGGGTGGAAGGCGCCGACCGGAACTCCGGGGCGCTGGACGGCGCGATGGAAGCCGCCGGCCCGAACTGAATCCCGGTCGGCCGCGTTTCCTCAACTCCGTTGAAGGGGATCGCGACCATGGCCACTCGTCCGACCTGGCAGGGCTACCTGCGGCTTTCGCTGGTGAGCTGCCCCGTGGCGCTCTACACGGCCACCTCGCGCGGCGGCGAGGTGCATTTCAACATGCTCTCCAAGGCGACGCACAACCGCATCCGGATGATCCCGACCGATCCCGAGACCGGGCCCGTGGAGCGCGCCGATATCGTCAAGGGCTACGAGATCGAGAAGGGCCGCTACGTGGTGGTCACCGGCGAGGAGCTGGAGAACGTCCGGCTGGAGACCACCCGCACCCTCGACATCGAGCGCTTCGTCGATGACGACGACATCGACCGCCTCTACTGGAACGACCCCTATTTCCTGGCCCCCGACGGCGACATCGCCGCCGAGGCCTTCGCCGTGATCCGGGAGGCCATGAAGACGGCCGGGAAGGTGGCGCTCGGCCGCCTGGTCATGCACCAGCGCGAGCGGCTGATGGCCCTGGAGCCGCACGACAAGGGCATCGTCGCCTACACCCTGCGCAACGCCAGCGAGGTGCGCGCCGCCGACGAGATCTTCGCGCACATCAAGGCGGTCAAGCCGCCGGCCCAGATGGTCGACATCGCCGCCAAGATCATCGACCAACTGGAGGGCCCCTTCGACCCCAGCCAGTTCAACGACCGTTACGAGGACGCGCTCAGGGCCCTGATCAAGGAAAAGCAGAAGGGCCACACCGTCGAAGCGCCCGAGGAGCCCAGGGAGGCCGAGGTCATCGACCTGATGGAAGCGCTGAAGCGCAGCCTGGGCCAGACCGGCGGCGAGCGCCGCAAGCCCGCCGCCGCGGCCAAGAAGGCGCCCGCCCGCAAGGCCCCGGCCAAGAAGCGGGCGTAGACCGATCACTCGGTGACGAGCCCGCTTCCTTCTTGATCGTCATTCCCGGGCTTGTCCCGGGAATCCATAGTCGCCGGCGATGCCAACAGATCTCGGGCGCCGCCGCGGCTCTTCTTCACCTCGGAGTCTATGGGTTCCCGGCACAAGGCCGGGAATGACGAAGGAAATATTGGTCGTTAGGCTGCGGCTCCGGTCGAGGAGCGCGCCATGGCGGCCTATGTGGTCAACGAGATCTGGGTCAGCGACCCGGCGACCTTCCAGACCTATGTGGTCCAGGTCCCGCCGACCCTGGAGCCGTTCGGCGGGCGCTATGTCGTGCGCAGCGGCGCGACCGAGGCCATCGAAGGCGAGCCGCCCGGCCGCATCGTCATCCTGGAGTTCCCCGACCGCGCCGCGGCGCTGGCCTGGCGCTCATCGCCGGCCTACGCCGCTATCCTGCCGATCCGCGACGCCAGCTCGACGTCGCGGGTCTATGTGGCGGACGGATATTCGGGCTGACGCACTACTTCGACGCCGTCGGCGACGCCCCGGCGCCGGCCTTCACATTGGCTTCCTGCCAGTCGAGCTGGGCCTTCAGGAAATGGTCGTGCGGCGACGGGCCGTCGGCGCCGAACTCCATGTAGGTCTCGTTGGGCGCGAACTTCGGCCAGGCCGGGCCGCCGGCGCTGTCCGGGGCGCCGCTCTTGATGAAGGCCGCCCAGTAGGCGTTGACGGCCTTGGCCAGCGGCAGGTCGACCTCGGCGAACTGCTGCTTGGGCCCGGCGAAGGCGTACTTGATCTCGGCGGTGTGCGGCGCGCCGTAAGGCAACTGGGCCTTCGCACCCGGGCTCACGTAGGAGAAGTAGTAGGTGTAGACCGGCTGGCCGGTCTTGGATTGGGCGCGGCTGATCGCGCGGTCCGGTTCGGTGATGTACTGGCGCGTGGCCATGTCGTTGACGATCTGGGCCTTGTTGCCGGTCCCCTTGGGATCGAAGGCGGCCAGGGCGGCGGCCTTGCGCGCATCGGGGATGGCGTCCAGCGCCGCGGGCTGCGGCCGGAACAGGCTGGCCTCGTTGGAGTTGCCGCCGATCATCAGCGGGATCTTGGCCTGCTTGCCGGCCGCAAAGCCTTCGTAGATGCCGCCCTGCACATAGCGGCCGTCGAGGATCGGGCCGGCGCGGGAGGTGAAGGGGCCGGTGTAGGGCATGGCGCTGAGCGGCAGCTTGCGCAGCGCCGCGGCGGCCGCGGCGTCCTCGCCGCTGACCCCGGCGGCCGACGCCGCCTTCACGCCCGCGGCCTGGGCGTCGGCCATGGAGGTGGGCTCCAGCCGGCCGAAGCTCGACTCGCCGATCGCCTTCTGGAAGGTCCCGCGCGCGTCGGGCGCCAGCATCAGCTCCAGCACCGAGATGCCGCCCGCGCTCTCGCCGGCGATGGTGACGTTCCGGGGGTCGCCGCCGAACGAGGCGATGTTGGCCTGCACCCACTTCAGCGCCGCGATCTGGTCCATGTAGCCGTAGTTGCCGCAGGGGCCTTCCTTGCAGAGCGCCGGGTGGGCGAACCAGCCCGCGCGGCCCAGGCGATAGCTGACCGAGACGGTGATCACCCCGTCCTTGGCGAACTGGATGCCGTCGGTCTGGGCCCCGAAAGCGCCGGTGGCCGAGCCGATGGTGAAGCCGCCGCCGTGGATCCAGACCAGCACCGGCAGCTTCGCGCCCGGCTTGGCGCCCGCCGGGCGGGTGACGTTCGCGAACAGGCAGTCCTCGGTATATTCGCCCTTCTGGGTCGGCTGGCAGGAGGCGCCGGCCTTGGTCGCGTCGCGCTCCCCGGTCCAGACCGGCGCGGCGGCCGGCGGCTTCCAGCGCAGCTCGCCCACCGGCGGGGCGGCGTAGGGGATGCCCCAGAATTCCTCGACGCCCTCGACGACTGCGCCCTTTAGGGCCCCTTGCTTGAGCTTGACGGTCGGCGCGGCGTCCTGCGCGGCGGCGGCCAGCGGTAGGCTGAGCGCGCTCAGCGCGAGCATGGCGCAGGCCAGTTGGCGGCGAACGATCATCCGTAATCCCCCCTTGTGCTTTGGCCGGTCTCTAGAGCGCGGCTGTTGCGCGATTGTGTCTCGGAAGACCGGTACGGTCGAGGGCGGATGCGCGAACGGCGGCCGCGCCGGGGGGCAAGGCGGCCGCCGCCGGGCCGCCCCTAGGCGGCGAGCGGTTCGCCGTCGGGGATCACGGCCTCCAGGGACAGGAGGGTGACGATCCCGCCCTGGGTGGTGATCACGCCGCGGACGAACTCGTGGACGCGCGGGGCGCCGAGGTCCGGGGCCGGTTGCAGCATGCCCTCGCCCAGGGTGAGGATGTCGCAGACCGCGTCGACCATCAGGCCGACCAGGCGGTCCCCGACCTCGGCGACGATCACCACCGAGGCGGTGTTGGGCTCGCTTTCGCCGAGGCCCAGCCGCGAGCTGAAGTCGACCACCGGCAGGACGGAGCCCCGCAGGTTGATCATCCCCAGCACGTGGGCCGGCGCCTGCGGCAGGCGGGTGGAGGCGCACCAGCCGCGGATCTCGCGCACCGACATGATGTCGATGGCGAACCGCTGGCCGCTGATCTCGACGATGATCAGTTCGTGGCCGGGGCTGACGTCGAGGGCGCCGGCCATGCTCAGAACTCCGACCATTCGGACGGCCGGGCCTGATCTGTGGAGATCATCTGCGCGACCCGCGTCTGGGCGGCGTGGACGGGATGGCGGGGCGCCGGCGCGCCGCGCGACCGCGCCGGCTGGGCGTGGTCGGGGCTCAGCCGGAACTGGCCCATCAGGTCGGAGAGGTTGGTCGCCTCCTGCGACAGGGCGTGGCTGGCGGCGGTGGATTCCTCGACCATGGCGGCGTTCTGCTGGGTGACCTGGTCCATCTGGTTCACCGCGACATTGACCTGGGCCAGGCCCGTGGCCTGCTCCTGGGCGGCGGAGGCGATCTCCTCCACCAGGGCGTTGATGCGGCCGACCTCCTCGACGATCCGCTCCAGCGCCTGGCCGGTCTCGCCGACCAGCTTGACGCCCTGGCCGACCTTGGCCGTGGAGTCGGAGATCAGGGCCTTGATCTCCTTGGCGGCGTCGGCGGAGCGCTGGGCCAGGGCCCGCACCTCGGAGGCCACCACCGCGAAGCCCTTGCCGGCGTCGCCGGCGCGCGCCGCCTCGACGCCCGCGTTGAGCGCCAGGAGGTTGGTCTGGAAGGCGATCTCGTCGATGACGCCGATGATCTGGCTGATCTGCTGGGCCGAGCCCTCGATCTCGCCCATGGCGGTCATGGCCTGGGCGACGACCTGGCCGCCGGTCTCCGCGCCGCTCTTGGCGGAGGAGACCACGTCGCGGGTCTCCTTGGCGCCCTCGGCGGTCTTGCGCACGGTGGCGGTGATCTGCTCGAGCGCCGCGGCGGTCTCCTCCAGGCTCGCCGCCTGCTGTTCGGTGCGCCGCGACAGGTCGTCGGAGGCGACGCTGATTTCATGGCTGCCGGAGTGGATGCCCCCGGCGTTGCCGACGATGACGCCCATGGTCTTTTCCAGCTTGGCCATGGAGCCGTTGAAGTCCTCGCGCAGCTTTTCGTAGGCCGGGGCCAGGTCGTCGTTGACCCGGTAGGTCAGGTCGCCGGCCGACAGCTTCTCCATGGCGGCGCCGAACACCGACACGACGGAGGCCTGCTCGCGAGCGATGGCGGCTTCGCCCGCGGCGCGGCGTTCCTGCTCGGCGCGTTCCTTGGCCTCGACGGCCTCGGCGTCGGCCTTGATCTTGGCGATGGCGCTGTCCTTGAAGACCTGCACCGTGCCGGCCATCTGGCCGAGCTCGTCGTGGCGGTCGGCGCCGGGGATCTCCACCGAGTTGTCGCCGCCGGCCAGCTTGCGCATCGCCTCGGCGATCCGCAACAGGGGCTTGGACACCTGGTTGATCACCACGTGGCTGGCGAAGGCCAGCATGGCCGCGGCGATGGCGGCGATGACGCCCATGATCGTCAGCGCCAGCCTGGCGGCCTTGGCGGCGGCCTCGCCGTCCTGGCGGGCGACGCGCATCTGCAGATCGACGAGGTCGCCGACCGCGCCCGACACCGGATCGATCGCCGGATAGAGGCCGTGGTCGTTGAAGTCCGCCAGGGCCGCGGCGTCCCCGGTGTTCAGGATCGCCACCAGGCGGTCCGTCGCGGCGTCCGCCGCCGGAAAGCCGGCCTCGACCTTCCTGGCCAGCGCCAGCTCGTCGCCGGCCATTTGGGTCTCCCGGTAGCCCTTCCACTGGGTCTTGATCGTCTCGCGGGCCTGGGCGATCTGCTGCAGGGCCTTGGACGCGGTGTAGGAGCCGCCGCGGACCTTGTGGGCGGCGTCGACGATGCTGTCGGCGTAGCTGTCGGCGACCGCCTTCAATTGCTGCATCGGTTCGACGCGGTCGCTGATCACCGACTGCAGGCGGGTCTCGCCGACAGTGGTGGAGATCCAGCCGCTGGCGCCGATGGCGAGCATGCCGACGCCGAGTCCGGCGAGCGAGCCGACCAGGCGCGCCTTGATGGTGAAGTTCATGGTTTCCGTCCCTGAATTCGAGCGGCGAATGGCCGTGGGGACGTGCTTAACGGCCACAGATTACCGTTCTCTAAATTCTGGGAATTCCCGATTCCGCGTGGGAATCGGCCGGCGTCGCGGCGCTATTTCGCCTTCAGCCTGGCGATCGCGGGCGCGAGCGGCTGCTCGGCGTCGCAATAGTCGGCCCAGGCCCTGGTCTTCTTCAGCAGCGCCGGCGCGGTTCGGACCGTGAAGGCCTTGGGATCCAGCCCCGGCTTCACCTGCCGCCAGGTGAGCGGGAAGCTGACCGTCGCACCGGGCCGCGCGCGCGGCGACAGCGGCGCCACCGCCGTCGAGAGGCGGTCGTTGCGCAGGTAGTCGAGGAAGATGCGGCCCACGCGCTTGGCCTTGGCCATGTTGACCACGTAGCGGTCCGGCTGATCGGCCGCCATCGCCAGGCAGAGGTCCTGGGCGAAGGTCTTGGCGGCGGGCCAATCCAGCTTGCCGCTTCCCGGCGTCTTGGCGACGTCCTTCAGCGGCGTGACCACGTGCAGGCCCTTGCCGCCGGTGGTCTTGCAGAAGGCTGCGAGGCCGAGCGCCTCCAGGCGCGCCTTCACCTCAAGGGCGGCCTCGATCACGCGCTCGAACGGGATGGCCTCGTCGGGGTCGAGGTCGAAGACCAGGCGGCCCGGGACCTCGGGTTGGAACGGCTGGCAGTTCCAGGGATGAAACTCGGTGGCGCCCGACTGGGCGAGCGCCGCCAGGGCCTCGATGCGGTCGATCTCCAGGTAGGGCTTGTGATCGCCGAGCACCTTGACCTCGGAGATCAGGGCCGAGGAGCCCTTGCCCACATGGCGCTGGAAGAACCGCTGGTCGCCTTCGATCCCGTCGGGCGTGCGGACGATCGAGCAGGGCCGGCCCTTGATGTGCGGCATCATCCACGGGCCGACGGCCTCCAGGTACTCGGCCAGGTCGCGCTTGGTCACCGGCGCGCCGTCGCCGCCGTCCGGCCACAGGGCCTTGTCGGGATTGGAGAGGGTGACGCCCATGACGATCGGTGGCCCCGGCTTCCTGGCCGGCGCAGCCTTGGCCCTGGGCGCGGGCTGCGCAAGCGCGGCCTTGCCGACCGGCGCAGGCGTGTCGGCCACCACCTCCTCGGCGGGCTTGTCCTCGCGCAGGGCCTTGAACGCCCCCTGACGGACCATGCCGGAGCCCGTGAAACCCGCGAACTCGATCTCGGCCACCAGGTCGGGCGTGGCCCAATGGACGTCGGCGTCCTTGCGCGGCGCGCCCAGCCCGGAAAACGGACTCTTGTCGGTCTCCAGCCTGACGAGCCGGGGTAGCACGCGGGCGACCTTGTCGCGGCCGAAGCCCGTGCCCACACGGCCCACATAGACCAGCCTGTCGCCGCGATGGACGCCGACCAGCAGGGCGCGAAGTCGCCCTGCCTCGCCCGTCCAGCCGCCGATCACCACCTCGTGGCCCGCGCGGCACTTGGACTTGAGCCAACTGTCCTCGCGGCCGGAGCGGTAGGGCGCGTCGAGGCGCTTGGACACGATCCCCTCGAGGGACATGCGGCAGGCCGACTGCAGCACCGCGTCGCCCGCGATCTCGAAATGGTCGACATAGCGGATGCGCTTGGCGGTCTTCGGCCGCGCCTCCAGAAGCGCCTTGAGCCGCGACTTCCGTTCGCCGAGCGGCAGGTTCCGCAGGTCGGCGCCATCGGCGAACAACAGGTCGAAGGCGAAGAAGATCAGGTCGTCCGTCCTGCCGTCCGACAGGGCCGCCTGCAGGGCCGCGAAATCGGGCGCGCCGTGGTCGTCCAGGGCGCAGGCCTCGCCGTCGATCAGACAGGGCGGCAGGCCCTCAGCGTCGGCGGCGATGGCCTTGAACTTGCCCGTCCAGTCAAGGCCGGCGCGGGTCTTCAGCGTGGCGCGGCCGCCTTCGACTCGAAGTTGCAGGCGATAGCCGTCGAACTTGATCTCGTGGCCCCAGCCCTCGCCGTGCGGCGGCCGGTCGACGGACTTCGCCAGTTGGGGCGCCACGAACCCCGGCAGCCCGGCGGCCTTCAGCGCTGGGGGAGCCCGGAGCTTCGGCGGCGCGGCGGCGCGAAGCTGGGCGGCGGTCTCGGCCTGGCCGCCTTTCGACCGCCAGACCCGCTTGGCCGCGGCGCGGGCCTTGCCGGTCATGAAGCGGGTCGGGCCCTTGCCCTTGCCTGCCGCGATCTGGTCCATGGTTCGGCCCGAGGCGACGGATGTGGTCTCGCCCTCCACCAGGGCGTCGCCGTGACCCTCGAGCGCCCAGCCGTCGTGGTGCTTGATCAGCAGCCAGTTGTCATGACGCTCCTTGGGCCGGCGCTTCATGCGCACCAGCACGAAGCCGCCCTTCAGCCGCTCGCCCTCCAGGACGATCTTCAGGTCGCCCTTCTCGAGGCCCCGGCGGGCATCGGTCCCGGGTTCCGGCGCCCAGTAGCCGCGATCCCACAGCATCACCGTGCCGCCGCCGTACTGCCCTGCGGGGATGGTCCCCTCGAAGTCGCCGTAGTCGAGCGGATGGTCCTCGACCTCGACGGCGAGCCTCCGGTCATGCGGATCCATCGACGGGCCCCGGGTCACCGCCCAGGACTTGAAGGTCCCGTCGAGTTCGAGGCGAAAATCGTAATGCAGGCGCGAAGCGGCGTGCTTCTGGACCACGAAGCGGCGGCGCTCGGAAGGCCTGACCGCGTCCTCGCCGCTCGGCTCGGCCGTCCTGGAGAAGTCGCGCATCGCGCGGTAGCGCGCGAGCTTGGTCTTGGCGTCGGGCTTGGCGGCCATCCCGGGTTCCTCAGCTCGCCAGCGCGGCCTGCGGCCACTTCACGCCCGCCAGCGCGCCCACGAAGGCGTCGCGCCAGGCGGTGACGTCCTCGCGCTGCACGTTCTCGAACAGCGCGCTCCAGCGGCGGATGCGTTCGGTCTTGTCCATGCTGATCGCCCGCTTCAGCGCGTCGCCGATCTCCTCGGGGCTGTTGGGGTTGACCAGCAGGGCCTGGCTCATCTGCCGCGCCGCGCCGGCGAAGCGCGACAGGATCAGCACCCCGGGATCGTGGGGATTCTGGGCGGCGACGAACTCCTTGGCGACCAGGTTCATCCCGTCGCGCAGCGGCGTGACCAAGCCCACCCGCGCCGCGCCATAGATCCCCGCCAGCTCGTCGCGGCGGTAGTTCTTGTTCACGTAGCGGAACGGGTTCCAGTCGATGTCGGAGAACTCGCCGTTGATCCGTCCGGAGAGCGCGTCGAGCCGGGCGCGGATCTCCTGGTAGGCCTCGACGCTTTCGCGGCTGACCGGGGCGATCTGCAGCATCAGCACCTCGCGGCGCATGTCGGGATTGTCGATCAGGTACCGCTCGAAGCCGAGGAAGCGCTCCTCGAGGCCCTTGGAGTAGTCCAGCCGGTCGACGCCCACGACCAGGTGACGGAAGACGGTGGCGGCGCTCATCAGATCGCGCATCCGCCGCGCCTTGGGGCTCGTCAGCATCTGGGCGAACTCGGCGGCGTCCAGCCCGATGGGGAAGGCGCCGACCTTCACCGAACGGCCATAGGCCTTCAACCGGCCGGGCTGCGGCTGCGAGCCTCCCGCCTCGGCCAGCACATATTCCTCGAAAGCCTGGCAATATTCGGCGGTCTGGAAGCCCACCAGGTCATAATCGAACATGGCCTGCACCAGTAGGCCGTGGCCCGGCAGGGTGGTGAACACCTGATGCGCCGGCCACGGCACGTGCAGGAAGAAGCCGATCCGGTTGCGGATCCCCAGGGCGCGAAGCTCCCGGCCAAGCGGGATCAGGTGGTAGTCATGAACCCAGATCAGGTCGTCCGGCTGGATCAGCGGCGCGAGCGTCTCGGCGAACCGCTTGTTCACCCGGCTGTAGCCCTCGCCATAGACCCGGTCGTAGGCGGCGAGGTCCGTGCGGTAGTGGAACAGCGGCCACAGCGTCTTGTTGGCGTAGCCGTTGTAGTACTCCTCCAGGTCGATCTCCTCGAGGTCGACGACCGCGGACGTCACCCCGTCCACGGTCTGCATGGATAGCTTGCCGTCGAACTTCTCGGTGGTCTGGCCGCTCCAGCCGAACCACAGGCCGGAATATTCCCGAAGCGCCGCGGCCAGGGCCATGGCCAGGCCGCCCACCGTCTCCTCGCCGGCGCCGCCGGGCGGGTTCACGCGGTTGGAGACGACGATCAGGCGACTCACGACGCAGCCTCCAGCCAGGCGAGCGCGGCGTCCACGTCGGCGAGCCGGAAGCGGGCGCCGGTGGCGCGGTGCGCGCCGACCATCACGCCCATCCCGCCCAGCGCCTGGGCGGCTTCGAAGCCGTCTTCGTCGGTGGTGTCGTCGCCGACGAACACCGGCCGTGCGCCGGCGAAGCACGGCATGACCATGAAGGCTCGCACGCTGTCGCCCTTGCTGGCGCCGGGGGTGCGCAGCTCCTCGACCATGTCGCCGTCCTGCAAGGCGAGGCCCGTCTCGGCGGCCAGCGCGCGGGCCAGGGCCCGCGCCGCCTCGGCCTGGTCCCGCGCGAGCCGAAAATGCAGCGCCACCGACAGCCCGGCCTTTTCCTCGACGATCAGGCCGGTGTCACGCGCCGCGAAAGCGCGCAGGGCCTCGGTCGCGTAGCCCAGGGCCGGGTGCGGGCGGCTCTCGAATACCTGGCCGTCCGGGTCGCGGCGCACCAGGCCGTGCACTGCCGCCACGGCGACGACGCAGCCCTCCAGGATGCGGTCGATGTCAGCGAGCGTGCGGCCGCTGATCACCGCCAGGCGCCCGTCCAGGCTCAGCGCCAGGCGCTCGAGCAGGCTGGTGCGGCGCGGGTCGGGGCGTACATCCTGCGGTCGCGCGGCGATGGGGGCCAGCGTCCCGTCCAGGTCGAGGAACAGCGCCGTTTCCCCAAGCCGGAGCGGCTTGGGCGCGGGCAGTCCGACAATCAGGGTTTGGATGGACATCTCGACACGCGCCCCAGTGTCTGCCGAACGCACAGTGGGGCTGTTCGATCCCGGAAACGGACGGGGAATCCCTTGCCGGCCTTGACGTTCCGTACAGCAATCGACGCTATGCGGCGGTCCTGCTTGAAACGTTCCGGAGATGACGCCCGATGGCCCAGGCCGAACTGCCGCTGGCCGATGCGATCGTGCTGTTTGGCGCAACCGGCGACCTGTCGCGGCGCATGCTCCTGCCGTCGCTCTATTTCCTGGACGCAGACGGCCTGTTGCCGGTGGGCTTCAATATCCTGGCCACCGCGCGGGCCCAGCACAGCCGAGACGAGTTCGTGGACCAGGTGCGCGCGATCCTCGACGCGCGGCCGGAGGCGGTCGACGACGCGGTGTGGGCGCGGTTCTCCGGACGGATCGATTACGTGGCCTGCGACGCCACCACCGCCGATGGCGCGGCCCTGCTGAAACCGCACCTCGACGGGCGCGGCCGGCCGATGTTCTTCCTGGCGATCTCGCCCAGCCTCTACAGCCGGGTCTGCGCGGCGCTCGCGGCCTCGGGCCTGGCCACCGAGGAGAGCCGCATCGTCCTGGAAAAGCCGATCGGCCGCGACCTGGAAAGCTCGCGCCAGGTGAACGAGGCGGTGGGCGCGGTCTTCGCCGAGGACCGGATCTTCCGCATCGACCACTACCTGGGCAAGGAGACGGTGCAGAACCTGATCGCGCTGCGCTTCGCCAACACCCTCTTCGAGCCGCTGTGGAACAACCTGACCATCGACCACGTGCAGATCACCGTGGCCGAGACCGAGGGCGTCGGGGACCGCTGGCCCTACTACGACGAGTACGGCGCGCTGCGCGACATGCTGCAGAACCACATGCTGCAGCTTCTCTGCTTCGTGGCCATGGAGCCGCCCGCCGACATGGACCCGCGCTCGGTGCGCAACGAGAAGGTGAAGGTGCTGCGCAGCTTGCGCCGCTTCACCCGCGCCGACGCCCAGAACGCCTCGGTCCGCGGCCAGTACACCAAGGGCGTGGTGGGCGGCAAAGAGGCGGCCGGCTACGAGACGGAGCGCGGCCAGCCCACCGGCGCCGAAACCTTCGCGGCGCTGCGGGTCGACATCGACAACTGGCGTTGGGCCGGCGTGCCGTTCTTCCTGCGCACCGGCAAGCGCCTGCCCGAGCGGCGCACCCAGATCGTCATCCAGTTCAAACCGGTGCCGCACTCGATCTTCGGCGACGGCGCCCGCGATGACCTGGTCGCCAACCGCCTGGTCATCGACCTGCAGCCCGACGAGGACATTGCGCTGACCCTGATGAACAAGTCGCCGGGGATCAGCCGCGGCGGCATGCGCCTGCAGTCCATGCCGCTCTCGCTCAGCCTGCTTCGGGCCTACGAGGGACCGGGTTCGCGCCGCCGCATCGCCTACGAGCGCCTGCTGCTCGACGTGGTGCACGGCAACAGCACCCTGTTCGTGCGTCGCGACGAGGTGGAGGAAGCCTGGCGCTGGGTCGACGGCGTGGCTGACGCCTGGGCCGAGGCCGGCATGGCGCCCAAGCCCTACGCCGCCGGAAGCTGGGGCCCCTCCGGCGCCTTCGCCCTGATCGAGCGGTCGGAGCGGGCCTGGGTCGACTAGGACGCGAGAGCCCTTCTCGCTCAGGTTGGATCAGCCTGAGCGGAGAAGAAGGGCTCCAGATATAGCCGACGCCCCTGTTCTGTCCCGGCTGACTTGATCCAAGTCAGCCGGGACAGAGTCTAGGCGGACCGCGACTGCTTCAGCTTGCGCACACAGGCTTGCAGCAGTTGCGCGCGTTCGGTGCTGAGGCCGCCGGCCTTGAGCTCCGCCAGCGCGCCTTCCAGGGCTTCTCCCCGGTGACGGACGCCCAGGCTCCAGACCTCGGAGCGGACCTCGGCGTCGCTGGCGCCGCCGGGCAGCCAGGAGAACAGGCTCATACGCGGGCTCCGGGCCGCATCTAGACGGCCGCCGGCAGGGCCGCGGCATGACCGGTCAGCGAGATTGCCGCGTGCGCGACCGATATCCGGGTTCCCGGATCGGTGTCGACCACCTCGACCACGGCGCCGAGTTGCTTGGCCAGGGCCTGGACGATGCTGGTGCCGAGGCCGGCTTTGGCGGGCGTGGACCCGGTGGGCATGCCCACGCCGTCATCGCTGACCGACAGCGTCCACGCGGCGCCGCTGACCTTGTAGGCGACGACGATGCGGCCGCCGCGGGCGCCGGGAAACGCGTGCTTGAGCGCGTTGATGACCAGTTCGGTCACCACGAGCCCCATGCTGACCGAAGCCTCCGGAGCGGCGGAGCCCTCGTCGGCCATCACCTCCAGCGTCAAGGTCTTGCGGTCGTGGATCATCGAAGCCGCGATGCTGCCGCAAAGTTCGGTGAGGTAACCCTTCAGCTCGACGTCGCCGACATTGGACGCCGCCAGTTGGTGCTGTAGCGCCGCGACGGACATCACCCGGCTATGGGCGTCGCGGAGGTAGCCCTTGGTCTCTTCCGACGACACGCGGCGCGCGCTCTGCATCAGCACGCTGGCGATGATCTGGAGGCTGTTGGCGACCCGGTGCTGCAGTTCCTGGAACAGGATCGCCTTTTCGCGCAGCAGGTCGTCCTTGAGGCGCTCGGCCAGGCGCGCGTCGGTGACGTCGGAGACCGCCAGCAGGAGGCGGATGTTGGCCGGGTCGCCATAGTCCAGCATGTGGGCGGTGATCACCAGCCGGCGAGTCGGGCTGCCCTGACGTTGCAGGTCCATCTCGTAGGTGTCGATGTTCGCCGCGCCCGACAGCGTCGCCTTCAGCAACGAGCGAAGCTGGGCCACGTCCCACTCGCCCGCGCCTAGGGCGAACAGGGACCCGCCCGCCAGACGCGCGGAATCCAGCTTGAAGGCGCGCGCGAAGGATTCGCTGGCGGCGATCACCTCCAGGTTCCCGTCGAGCAACAGGATCGGGGCGTACGACGACGCCACAAGCGCCAGCGCCAAGCTGTGAGCCACGACGGGAAGAACGGGTAAATCGTTGGCCATTTAGGCCCCAAGCGCCCGCCGGAGGCTCGCGAAGCGAAAGCCATTCCCGGCGCTAGTATCGAACGGTTGCGTCGAACCCGTCCCGGTCCTCAACGCTTCCAACACCCGACCCTATCACAGGTCGGGGGAAAGGCGGCCGCATATCGCATCGGGCCCTGCGGCATCGTCGGCGCTAGGTGAGAGGAGCCCCTGGCGCGTGGAGGACGGCGGGCTCGGCCGTCGCTTCCACCGAACCGAGGAAGATCGTCCGGACGGCCATTGCGCGCCATTGCGCGGCGAGCCGCATGAACTCCAGTTTCACGGGCTCGCTGACCGCAAGCTCGGCATTGGCCGCACACTGGCCGGCCCGTTCGTGGCATTCGTCGATCGTCATGGGGTAGATGACCTTAGCATCGCCCCATAGAACCCCAAGCTGCATTGCGTTCCCTGACGGCGCGAATTTGCGACCACTTGCCGGCCCGAGGTACAAGGCTAGCGCACGCTCGACCAGGGCCGGGAGAGCAGGGTCGCGCAGTTGATCAGCCCGACCAGGGAATAGGTCTGAGGATAGTTCCCCCACAGCTCCTTGCCGTCGAAGGTGATGTCTTCCGAAAGCAGGCCCGCCTTGGTGCGCCGGCTCAGCATCTCCTCGAACAGCTTGCGCGCCTCGGCCGTGCGGCCGGACAGTTGCAAGGCCTCGATCAGCCAGAAGGTGCAGAAGTTGAAGGCGGTCTTCGGCTCGCCGAAGTCGTCCGGCAGGGCGTAGCGCAGCATGAACTCGCCGCGCCGCAGGCCCTTCTCCACCGCCTCCATGGTGGCGACCATCCGCGGATCGTCCGGCGCCAGGAAGCGCACGTCGACCATCTGCAGGAGGCTCGCGTCCAGCTCGTCGCCGCCGAAGGTCGAGGCATAGCGGCCCAGCCCCGGATTCCAGGCCCGCAGTTCGATGGTCTCGCGGATCTGGGCGGCGCGGCCGTTCCAGAACTCCGCCCGCTCGCCCAGGCCCAACTGCCGCGCGGCGTTGCCCAGCCGGTCGCAGGCCGCCCAGCACATCACCGAGGAGTAGGTGTGCACCGCCTCGCGGCCGCGGAACTCCCACAGGCTCGCGTCCGGCTGGTCGTGCAGCTCGAAGGCGCGCTCGCCGACCCATTCCAGGGCCGTGAAGTCCTCCACCGTCGCCGGACGGATCAGCCGCTCGTCGAAGAAGGCCTGAACGGTGGACAGCACGATCTGGCCGAACACGTCGTACTGCATGTGCTCGTGGGCCTGGTTGCCGACCCGCACGGGCCCCATGCCGCGATAGCCGGGCATGGCCGGGGCGACCCGCTCGGTCAGCACCGGCTCCAGCCCCACGCCATAGACCGGCTGCACCCGGCCGGTCGCCGCCACTTGGTCCACTAGGTTGCGCAGGTAGGCCAGGTAGTTCTCCAGGATGTCCGCCGCGCCCAGCCGGTTCAGGGCCTGGACCACGTAGTAGGCGTCGCGCAGCCAGCAGTACCGGTAGTCCCAGTTGCGGGCGGCCTCGCCCGGCCCCACCGCATGCTCCGGGATCGAGGTGGTCAGGGCCGCGACGATGGCCCCGGTGTCCTCGTGCGTGCAGAGCTTGAGCGTGATCGCCGCCCGGACCACGGCCTGCTGCCACTCCAGCGGCACCGACAGGGTCCGCACCCAGCGCCGCCAATAGTCGGTGGTCTCGCGCAGCATCCGCAGCGTCGTGGTCGTGAGGTCGTCGGGGAAGCCCTCGTCAGGGCCGAGGAACAGCGCGATCGGCTCCTCCAGGCGGAACAGCCGCTCGTCCAGCACATGGCTCACCGGCCCGTCGGTGGTCAGGCGCAGCGTGGTCTCGCCGCCCACGTAGCGGATGTGGTTGGAGCCCATGGTGGTGCCGGCCGGCGCCTCGCCATAGTTCACCATCGGTCGAAGCTTGATGCGGATGCGCGGCGTGCCGGCGACGGGGCGGATCAGGCGTACGAACGCCAGCGGCCGGTAGAGCCGCCCGAACTGGCGGTAACGCGGGCAGAAGTCGATGATTTCCAGCTTGCCGCCGGAGGTATCGGTGATCTCGGTCACCAGGATCGGGGTGTTGCGCCGGTAGGCCTGGACGGTCTCGGCGCGGTTCTCGACCTCGATGCACCACAGGCCGTGGGCGTCGTCCTTTTCCAGGTCCGCGCCGCCCAACAGGGCGCAGAAGAACGGATCGCCGTCGACGCGGGGGGCGCAGGCCCAGACGAAGCGGCCGTGCTCGTCGATGAGCGCGCTGGCCGCGCTGTTGCCGATCGGGAAGAGCTCCAGGCTTTGGCTCAAGCGTCTTCCCCCACGGTCTGCGGCGTCTGCATCATCGGGAGTCCCGGCCTTTTTCACCCACCTCGGGTACTAACGCGCCTTGATCAGCTTGGCTCCGGAAGCCTAAGCCTCACGCCATGATCCGAGCGCGCAGAGCCAGAATCGTCGCGACCCTGGGACCGGCCAGCCGCGGCCTCGACAAGGTGCGCGAACTGGCGCTGGCCGGCGCCGACGTGTTCCGGGTCAACTTCAGCCACGGGGTCCACGCCGACCACGCCGCCACCATCGCCTCGGTGCGCGGGGCCGAAGCCGTGGTGGGCCGCCCGCTGGCGGTGCTGGCCGACCTGCAGGGCCCCAAGATCCGCCTGGGCGAGTTCGCCGATGGGGCGGTGCGCCTGAAGAGCGGCCAGAGCCTGCGCCTGGACCTCAGCGCCGCGCCCGGCGACGCCGCACGCATCGGCGTGCCGCACCCGGAGGTGTTCGCCGCCCTGCGCAAGGGCGCCGCGATCCTGCTCGACGACGGCAAGGTGCGGCTGCGCGTGCTCGACCACGGCCCCGACTTCGCCGATACCGAGGTTGAGGCCGGCGACCACCTCTCCGACCACAAGGGGCTGAACCTTCCGGGCCTGGCGATCCCGATCCCGGCGCTCACCGAGAAGGACCGCGCGGACCTGACCTTCGCGCTCAACGAGGGCGTCGACTGGGTGGCGCTCTCCTTCGTGCAGCGGGCCTCAGACATGGCCGAGCTGCGCAGCCTGGTGCAGGGCCGCGCGAAGGTGTTGGCCAAGATCGAAAAGCCCTCGGCGCTGGAAGCCCTCGACGAGATCCTCGACCTGTCGCAGGCGATCATGGTGGCCCGGGGCGACCTGGGCGTCGAAATGGCCCCGGAGGAGGTGCCGGTCGTCCAGAAGCAACTGGTCCGCGCCGCGCGCCTGCGGGGCATCCCGGTGGTGGTGGCGACCCAGATGCTGGAAAGCATGACCCATTCGCCGACGCCGACCCGGGCGGAGGCCTCCGACGTGGCCGGCGCGGTCTACGAGGGCGCCGACGCCCTGATGCTGTCGGCCGAGAGCGCGGCGGGCGACTATCCCGTCGAGGCGGTGGCGATGATGGACCGCATCATCACCCGCGTGGAGCGAGACCCGCGCTGGCCCGAGCTGATGCGCGCGGAATATCCCGTGGAGGACGCCGACGCCGACGCCCTGGTGGCCGCCGCCCGGCGCGCCGCCGAGGCCGCCTCCACCGCCTGCCTGGTGACCTTCACCACCACCGGCCAGACCGCGCTGCGGCTGGCCCGCGAGCGGCCTTTGCAGGCGACGCTGGCCCTGACGCCCAGCCTCGACACGGCCCGGCGCGCCGCGCTGATCTGGGGCGTGGAGCCGCGGGTGGTGCCGGAACCCTCGGACCCGGAGGACCTGGCCCGCGTGGCCGTCGAGCAGGCGGTGCAGACGGGCCTGGCCGGGCCCGGCCAGCGCATCCTGATCCTGGCGGGCTTCCCCATGGGCTCGCCCGGGGCCGCCAACATCCTGCGCATCGCCCACGCGCCCTTCGCGCGCTAGCCGGGCCACGCACTAAGTCCGCTTCCCGGCCTTGGCCGGGATAGGCGGGGCTTGGGGACGTTAGCGAACGATCAGCCGCCGCCGGTCGCTGGCCTCGACGAAGACCCGCGCGCCGTGGCGCTCGATCGCCAGGTCGACGGCGTGCTCGCCCACCTGCAGGCCGTCGATCCACAGCCGGTCGATGCCGATGGGCAGGCGCGGGTCGTTCACCGTCACCGCGTGCGGCGTCACCTCGAGCCCCAGGCAGGCCTGCAGCATCATGAAGACCGAGCCCGCGGCCCAGGCCTGCGGCAGGCAGGCCACCGGATAGGCCACGGGCGGCTCCCCGGCCCGGCGCGGGAAGCCGCAGAACAGCTCCGGCAGGCGCATCTCAAAGCTGACGGCGGTCTCGAACAGGGCCGCCGTCAGGGCCACCACGCCGTCCCGCTCGCCGTAATGCGACAGGCCGAGCGCGCAGAGCGCGGTGTCGTGCGGCCACACCGAGCCGTTGTGGTAGCTCATCGGATTGAAGCGGGCCTCGCCCAGGGCCAGGGTCCGCACGCCCCAGCCCGGCGCGAAATCGCCCGACAGCAGGCCCTTCGCCACCCGCGCCGCGCGCTCGGGCGACGCCAGCCTGGCGAACAGCAGGTGGCCGGTGTTCGACGCCCGGACGCGGCAGGGCTCGCCCGAGCCGTCGATGGCGATGGCGTAGAGGCCCTTGTCCTCCATCCAGAAGCGGTCCTCGACCGTGGCCCGGATGCGTTCGGCGCGGGCGGCCCAGGCGGCCGCCATCTGCGGCTCGGCCCGCTGGGCGGCCAGCGCCGCCATCGCCCGGTAGGCCGCGAAGGCATAGCCCTGCACCTCGACCAGGGCGATCGGCCCGGTGGCGAAACGGCCATCGGAGTGGAAGACGGAATCCTGGCTGTCCTTCCAGCCCTGATTGGCCAGGCCGCTCTGCCGGCCGCGGGCGTAGTCGATCAGTCCGTCGCCGTCGGTGTCGCCATAGTCCTCGATCCAGCCCATGGCGGCCTCCAGATGGGGCCAGATGGCGTCGATGAACGCGAAGTCGCCGGTCCGCTCGGCATAGGCCCCGGCCAAGGCGACGAACAGCGGCGTGGTGTCGACCCCGCCGTAGTAGCTGCCGAACGGCACCTCTCCGAGCGCCGCCATCTCGCCGCGCCGGGCCTCGTGCATGATCTTGCCCGGAGCGGAGTCGCGGAAGGCCGACACCTCCGTCGCCTGCCGCGACGCGAGGTAGGACAGGACGCCCTTGGCCAGGGACGGGTCCATCCACAGGACCTGCCAGGCGGTGATGATCGCGTCGCGCCCGAAGGTGGTCGAGAACCAGGGGATGCCGGCATAGGGATAGGGCCCGGTGGAAAGCTCGGTGGTGAGCAGCGCCAGGTCCGAGCGCGACTTGGCCATCCAGTCCGAGAACAGCCGCCCGGAGCTGCGCAGCCTCGCCCCGTGCCGGCGGCGGGCGCGCATGGCGAACCGCGCCAGGGCCGCATGGCTGCGGAACCGCTCGCGCGTCGGGGCCGGGCCGGCCTTCAGCCCCACCTCCACATAGAGCTCCAGATGCGATTCCGGCCCCAGCGGGTACATGAACTCGGCGCGGTGCTCGCTGAGCCGGAACGGCGGGTCGGAGAAGCTGATGACGCTCACCCGGTCGACCCCGTCGAGCCCGGTGTAGCGCACCGAAACCGCCCGGCCGTCGATCTCCGCCGGATGCTTGTAGCCGCGCTGCGCGCGCTTCAGGCCTCGCACCTCGAACATGTCGCGGAAGTCGGCGTCGAACTCCACCACCAGGGGGACGATCACCTCGTCGCGGCTGTAGTTGACCATCGAGATGCGCTCGAACAGCCGCTGGTCCGATAGGAACCGCTTGCGCGAGATGTGCAGCACGCCAGGGGGCGCGACCGGCCCACCCGGGAAGGGCAGGCGCTGGTTCGTGGAGTGGGAGGTGAAGTAGACGTTGTCCTGCCCAAGCGCCGCCGACAGCAGCGCCGGCCGTTCCATCCCCAAGGACACGGTGAAGCGCGACAGGATCCGGGTGTCGTCGTGGAACAGGCCGTCGCCCAGGCCCAGCACGTCGCCCAGCGCATCGGCGACCATGAAGACGTCACGGTCCTTCAGCGCATACATCCGATGCGGCACGCGGGGTTCGTTGGTTTCGCCGAGGGCGGCCTGGGTCTCAGGCGCCGGCGCGAGGTCGTCCATCCGCTACCTCATTCGGCGGCGAGGCCGACATCCGCCTCGCTCAACTCCCCAAGCCGACGGTACAGCTCGACGTAGCGACGCGCCATGGCCGTGGCGGAGAAGCGCTGCTCGAAACGCAGCCGGATGGCCCGGCGGTCCAGGTTCTCCAGCCGGCCCACCGCGGCGATGGCCTGCTCGTCCGAGCGCACGATGAAGCCGGTCAGGCCGTCCTCGATCACCTCCGGCACCGAGCCGCAGTCGTAGGCGATCACCGGCGCTCCACAGGCCATGGCCTCGATCATCACCAGGCCGAAGGGCTCCGGCCAGTCGATGGGGAACAGCAGCGCGTCGGCGCCGCCCAGGAAGGCCGACTTCTCCCCGTCGCCGATCTCGCCGATGAACTCGATCAGCGGATGGGCCAGCAGGGGCTCGATCTGCTCTTCGAAATAGGTCCGGTCGGCCGCGTCGACCTTGGCGGCTATCCTCAGGCGGCGGCCGGTGGCGATGGCGATGGCTATCGCCCGGTCCGGCCGTTTCTCCGGCGATATCCGGCCCAGGAAGGCCAGGTAGCCCTCGCCCTTGGCGTGAAAGGCGTAGAGGTCGGCGCGCACCCCGTGCTGCACGGTGGCCGCCCAGTTGGCGAACGGCAGGGGCCGGCGCTGGGCGTCGCTGATCGAGACCAGCGGGAAACGCGGCCAGCGCTGGTAGACGCCGGGCAGGTCCTTCAGGTCGAGGCGGCCGTGCAGGGTCGTCACGGTGCGTCCGTTCCAGGTCTCGAAGAACGGGAACTGGATCAGGTCGGTGTGGAAATGGATCACGTCGAACTGGTCGGCGCGGCGCCGCACCTCGGCCAGCAGCGACAGGTGGGCGGCCAGGTCCGACTTCAGCGGCGCGGGGTCCAGCCGGATCGCCTGGTCGCGGACCGGCGCCAGCCGGGCCTTGGTCACCGCGTCGGCGCTGGAGAACAGGGTCACCTCGTGGCCCAGCTCAACCAGCGCATCCGTCAGGTGGGCGACCACGCGCTCCGTCCCACCGTAGAACCGCGGGGGGACGGCTTCGTAGAGCGGGGCCACCTGGGCGATTTTCATGGCGGACTCCGTCATCAGAGGCTGGGGCGGAGATACGAGAGCGAGCCAAGGCGCCCCCGCAACCCATGGTCTATGTGCGGGAAGCCGGTTGGTTCCCGGATCACCGCGGTTTTTCTGCCGGCCGACGGAATCCCGCGCAGCGGCGGGCGGCGGACTGCGCTATGAGCGGACGGAATGCTCGAGATCTTCCCAGGTTCAGACGCTCTGGCGGACGCGGCGAGCAAGGCCGTGCTGGGGGCGCTCGCCGCGGGGCTCGAGGCGCGAGGCCGGGCCAGCCTGGTGACCACCGGCGGCCGCTCGCCGGGCCCGGTCTACGACCGCCTGGCGCGCGCGCCCATCGACTGGGCCCATGTCGCGGTCACCCTCTCCGACGAACGGCACGTGGACGCCAATTCGCCCAACTCGAACGCCCGCCAGTTGCGCGAGCGGCTGCTGGTGGCCGAAGCGGCCAAGGCGCAGCTCCTGCCGCTTACCGACTACGCCGAGCCGGCGCTGAAGCGGCTCATGCCCTTCGACGCGGTGATGCTGGGGATGGGCGAGGACGGCCATATCGCCTCCCTGATCCCCGGCAGCCCGGTCATGGCCCAGGCCATGCACCCGGACGGCGCGGCGCTCACCGCGGAATCGCCGCAGGGTTTCGGATCGCCGCCGGTGGCGCGGATCACCCTGACGCTGGCGGCGTTGTTGCAGAGCCGGGCCATCTTCCTCTTGATCGCCGGCGAGGCTAAGCGGCAGGTGATCGACCGGGCGCAAGCCGGCGCCGACCTGCCGGTCGGCGCACTCCTGGCGCAGGACCGGGTCCCGATCCGCATCTTCTGGGCGCCGGACGGAACGCCGAATTGAACGAGGACAGCCCCATGCATCCGGTCACGGCGGAAGTCACCGAACGGATCGTCGAGCGCAGCCGCGAGAGCCGCGCCGACTACCTGGCCCGCATCGAGGCGGCGCGGTCGGCCGGGACAGGGCGGGCCAAGCTCTCCTGCGCCAACTGGGCCCACGCCTTCGCCGCCGAGAGCGACGCGGAAAAGCGGACCATGCGCGACCCGACCGCGCCCAACGTCGCCATCGTCAGCGCCTACAACGACATGCTTTCGGCCCACCAGCCGCTGGAGCGCTTTCCGGCGATCATCAAGCAGGCGGCGCGCGAGATGGGCGCGGCGGCCCAGTTCGCCGGCGGCGTCCCGGCCATGTGCGATGGCGTCACCCAGGGCCGGCCGGGCATGGAGCTGTCGCTGTTCTCGCGCGACGTGATCGCCATGGCCACGGCGGTCGCCCTGACCCACGACGCCTTCGACGCGGCGCTGCTGCTGGGTGTCTGCGACAAGATCGTGCCCGGCCTGACCATCGGCGCGCTGGCCTTCGGGCACCTGCCGGTGATCTTCGTCCCCGGCGGGCCGATGACCTCGGGAATCTCCAACGCCCAGAAGGCCAAGGTCCGCGCCCTCTACGCCCAGGGCCAGGCGACGCGCGAGGAGCTGCTGGAGAGCGAGATGGCCGCTTACCACGGCCCCGGCACCTGCACCTTCTACGGCACCGCCAACTCCAACCAGATGATGATGGAGATGATGGGCCTGCACCTGCCGGGTTCGGCCTTCGTGCATCCCAACACCCCGCTCCGCGACGCCCTGGTGGCCGCCGCGCCCAAGCGCGCCATCGAGATCCGCGACGGGACCAACGCCTACACGCCCATGGCCCAGGTTGTGGATGAGAAGAGCCTGGTCAACGCGCTCGCGGGGCTGCTGGCCACCGGCGGGTCGACCAACCACACCCTGCACCTGATCGCCATGGGCCGCGCGGCGGGCGTGCAGTTGACCTGGGAGGACTTCGACGACCTCTCCCGCGTGACCCCGCTCCTGGCGCGCGTCTATCCGAACGGAAGCGAAGACGTGAACGCCTTCCAGGCGGCGGGCGGCATGGCCTTCGTGGTGCGCCAGTTGCTGGACGCGGGCCTCGCCCACGACGACGTCATGACCGTGGCCGGGCCGGGCCTTCGCCGTTATCAGACCGAGCCCTTCCTGGACGGCGGCAAGCTGGTCTGGCGCGAGGGGCGGGCCGCCTCGCTGAACACCGACATCCTGCGGCCCGCGGACAATCCCTTCCAGCCGCACGGCGGCCTTCGCCTGCTGAACGGGCCGCTGGGCCGCGCGGTGATGAAGACCTCGGCGGTGAAGGACGAATACCTGGTGGTCGAGGCGCCGGCGGTGGTGTTCGAGGACCAGGAGGCGCTGCAGGCGGCCTACCATCGCGGGGAGCTCAACAAGGACTTCATCGCCGTGGTCCGCTTCCAGGGGCCCCGCGCCAACGGCATGCCGGAACTGCACAACCTGACCCCGCCGCTGGGCGTCCTGCTGGACAAGGGCTTCAAGGTGGCCTTGGTCACCGATGGCCGCATGTCGGGCGCCTCGGGCAAGGTCCCGGCCGCGATCCACGTGACGCCGGAGGCGGCCGACGGCGGCGGCCTGGCCTATGTCCGCGACGGCGACGTGATCCGCGTCGATGCGCTGAAAGGGACTTTGGAGATCAAGGTGGACGAAGCCGAACTGAGGTCCCGCCCCCGCGCCGCCTGCCCGCCCTCGGGCCCAGGCTACGGGCGCGAGCTGTTCGGCCTGATGCGCCGCGCCGCCTCCACCGCCGACACCGGCGCGTGCAGCCTGTTCGAGGCCGCCTGATGAAGCCTTACTACTCGGGCCTGGTGGGCGACGTCGGCGGAACCAATGCGCGCTTCGCCCTGATCGACGGCGAAGGCCGGGTGCGCAACCTGCACATCTATCCGGCGGCCAAGTACGCCAGCCTGAACGAGATCATCGCCGACTACCTGGAGCGGACCATGGGCCGCAAGCACCCCCCGCGGGCGGTGATCGCGGTGGCCGGGCCGGTGCTGGACGGCGAGATCGAGTTCACCAACCTCGCCTGGCAGGTCTCGGAGGGCGAACTCCTGGCGCAGTTCGAGTTCGAGGCCGTGCGGCTGATCAACGACTTCGCCGCCCAGGCGCTCGCCTGCCCGATCCTGGGCCCCGACGCCCTGAAGCCGCTGGGGCCGGTGATGCGCGGCGACGCCGACGGCCCGATGGTGGTGCTGGGCGCGGGCACCGGCTTCGGAGTCGCGGGCCTGGCGCGCAGCGAACGCGGCGACGTGGAGGTCTCCACCGAAGGCGGCCACGCGGCCTTCGCCCCCTCCGACGACGTGGAGGTGGAGATCTGGAGCCAGTTCCGCGCCCGCCACGGGCGGGTCTCCATCGAGCGCATCCTGTCGGGCCGGGGCCTCTTCGAGCTCTACGGCGTGCTGGCCGGCCTGCGCCAGGCCGAGGCGACGCTGGCTGACGAGAGGGCGGTCTTCGAGGCCGCGACCAAGGGCGATCGGCTGGCGTCCGACACCCTGGACCGGTTCTGCGGGATCCTGGGTTCGGTCGCGGGCGACCTGGCCTTGAGCTTCGGCGCCCGTGGCGGGGTGTTCGTTTCCGGGGGCATCGCGCCGCGCATGGCCGAGCGCCTGGCCACCGGCGACTTCCGCGCCCGCTTCGAGGACAAGGGCCGGCTCAGCCCCTACGTCCGCCAGATCCCGACCTCGCTGGTGGTGCACCCCTACCCGGCGATCCTCGGCGCGGCCCGCGAACTGGGGATGATGGAGCGCCTATGACGCTGGAAAAGATCCTGGGTCTCGCGCCCGTCGTCCCGGTGCTGATCATCGACGATCTCGACGACGCCGTGCCCCTGGGCCGCGCCCTGGTCGCCGGCGGCCTGCCGGTGCTGGAGATCACCCTGCGAACGCCGGTCGCCCTGCAATGCATCGAGCGGATGGCCGGCGAGATCGAGGGCGCGGTGGTGGGCGCCGGCACCGTGCTGACGCCGGCCCTGCGGCTCGCCTGCGCGGAGGCCGGCGCGCAGTTCTGCGTCAGCCCCGGCCTGATCGAGGGCGAGACCGCCGAGGGCGCGGCGCCGCTGCTGCCGGGGATCGCCACGGCCACCGAGCTGATGGCCGGCCTGGCCGCGGGCTTCAGCTTCTTCAAGCTGTTCCCCGCCAACGTGGCCGGCGGGATCGACGCCCTGAAGGCCTTCGCCAGCCCCTTCCAGCAGGCCCGGTTCTGCCCGACGGGCGGGGTCGGCCCCCGGAACGCCGCCGACTACCTGGCCCTGCCCAACGTGGTCTGCGTCGGCGGCAGTTGGGTCGCCCCGGTCGAGGCGGTGAAGGCCGGCGACTGGGACAGGATCACCGACCTGGCCAGGCAGGCCCGCGCCCTGGCGCCCGCCCGCGGCTAGCCGGCATGGCCCAGAGCAACGACCAGCTCCGCTGGGAGATCACCGCCCAGGCCCAGCCCGGCGAGGCCGGATCGGCCGTCGTCAGCGTGGTGGGCAGGAACGCCATGACCCCGGAGCTGGCCTTCGACATGCGGGTCGACTGGCTGCCCGGCGCCGAGGCCGCCGACGTCGAAGGCCGCGCCCTCATCATCCTGTCGCTGCTCTTCAAGGAGCTGGCCGACGAGTGCGAACGCGTGGCCGGCGAGCGCTTCGAGCGGGGTTAGGCCGCCTCTCCCCCGAGCGAAGCGACAGAGGGAGAGGTCGGAGAGGGCGGCGGATTTTTGACGCCGGCGGCCCGATGGCCCTCGCCCCACTGCCGCCAGCGCTCCAAGGCCGAGCCGCCCTCTCCCGACCTCTCCCTCTCGGCTTCGCCGGGGGAGAGGAGAGATTACCGCCCCACGAAGTTCCCCACCCGACGCTCGGCGACGGAGCGGACGCCTTCCTTGTAGTCCTCGGTGTCGCGCAGCCAGCCCTGCTCGGCGGCCTCGATATCGGTCTGGGCGCGGACGGCGGCGGCGAGATCGCCGCGCAGGGTCTTGCGGGTGGCGACCAGGGCGAGCGGCGCGTTTTCGGCGATCTCCCGGGCCAGGCGCAGCGCCGCCGCGCGCAGGTCCTCCAGGGCCACGACCTCGTCAACCAGGCCCCAGGCCAGGCCGTCCTCGGCCTTCACCCGGCGGCCGGTCAGGCACATCAGTTCGGCCTTGGTGGGCCCGATCAGCCGCGGCAGGGTGTGGGTCAGGCCGAAGCCCGGGTGGAAGCCCAGCTTCACGAAGTTGGCCGCGAAGCGCGCGTCGGGCGAGGCGATCCGGAAATCGGCCATCACCGCCAGGCCGAGGCCCGCGCCCACGGCCGCGCCCTGCACGGCCGCCACGATGGGCTTCTTGGCCGAGAACAGCCGCACCGCCTGGTCGTAGAGCGGGTTCACCGCGCCCAGGCCCCCGGCGCTCTCACGGCTCACCAGGTCGGCGCCGGCGCAGAAGTTCTTGCCCGCGGCCTGCAACACCGTGCAGCGCAGCCCGACTTCGCCGTCGATGGCGTCCAGCGCGTCGGCCAAGTCGCGCATCAGATCGACGCTGACGTGGTTATTCGGCGGCTTGTCCAGGGTCACGACCGCCACGTGGCCATCGATCTGGACTGTGATGTGCTCTCCGAATTGGCCGTTCATTCGCGGGTCCCCAGTTACTTTCTTATGCCGAGCAGGTTCCGGGCCACCACCCACTTATGGACTTCGGTGGGGCCGTCATAGATGCGCATGGTGCGAAGCTTGGCCTGCATGAGCGACAGGGGCAGCTCCTTGGTCATGCCCATGGCGCCGAAGGCCTGCATGGCCCGGTCGACGGTCTCATAGGCCATCTCGGTGGCGTACCACTTGATCATCGAGATCTCGTTGCGCACGTCGCGGCCCTGGTCGAGCTTCCAGGCGCAGTCGTAGGTCATCAGCCGCGTGGCGTGGATCTTGGTCGCCGCCTCCGCCACCCAGAACTGCACCGCCTGGCGCTCGGAGAGCGGCAGGCCGAAGGTCTTCCGCTGCGGGGCGTACTCGATGACCATGTCCAGCGCCCGCTGCGCCATGCCCACCGACCAGGCCGCCATCTGGATGCGCCGGGTGCCGAGCCGGGTCTGCATGGGCGCGAACCCCTGGCCCTCGGTCCCCAGCAGCTTCCAGCCCTCGACCCGGCAGTCCTCCAGCGCGATCTCGTAGGTGTAGGCGCCGCCGATCATCGGGATGCGCCGCAGGACGTTGAAGCCCTTGGTTCCTTTGTCGACCAGGAAGGCGGAGATGCCGCCCCGGGCCCGCTTCTCCTGGTCGGTCACCGCCATCAGGATGGTGAAGTCGGCGTCGGCGGCGCGCGAAATCCAGATCTTCCGGCCGTTGATGACCCAATCGTCTCCGTCCCTCACGGCGCGGGTGGTCATGCCGGCAGGGTCGGAGCCCGCGCCCGGCTCTGAGATCCCGATGGCCGAGACCGTCTCGCCGGCGACGTAGGGCGCCAGGTAGGCGGCGCGCTGCCGATCGTCGACGGTCTGCATCAGCATTCTGAGGTTCGGGCTGTCGGGCGGCAGGGTGTAGGGCGTGACGCAGCGCCCGATCTCCTCCTCCACGCCGACCATGGCGGTCATCGGCAGGTCCGAGCCGCCCACGTCCTGCGGCGCGTCGAGGCCGAACAGGCCGAGCTCGCGGGCCACCTTGTCCAGCCGGGCGTGCTCGTCCGGGGCCAGCCCCAAGCCCTTGCCCTCGGCCTCCCGGGCCAGAACCCCGGCCTCCAGCGGGGCCAGCTCGTCGCGGACGAAGTTGGCCACCAGGTCCTTGAGCATCCGATGCTCTTCGGCGAGTTCGAAATCCATGGCCCCTCCCGTCGCGCGTACGATCTTGTATGAGGGATCATAACGACCCGAAGCGGCGTGGGGAGCAGGAAGTGGCCAGGACGATGAAGTTGGCGAGCAAGGCGACGGGGCCGCTGAGCGGCATCCGCATCCTGGACCTGACCAGCGTGGTCAACGGCGCCTACGCCACGCAGATCCTGGCCGACCAGGGCGCCGACGTGATCAAGCTGGAGGATCCCGGCTCCGGGCGCGGCGGCGGCGGCGACATCATGCGCTGGGCAGGCCATGTGCCCGACCATGCGCCGCGCGACATGGGCCCCATCTTCCTGACCATCAACCGCAACAAGCGCTCCGTGGTCCTGGACCTGAAGACCGACAGCGCCAAACGCGCGATCCGCAAGCTGATCGAGTCGTGCGACGTGTTCGCGGCCTCCGTGCGGTACGAGGGGCTGAAGCGGCTCGGCCTCGGCTATGAGGAGGTCCGGGCGATCAAGCCGGACATCGTCTATGTCCACGCCGCCGGCTACGGCTCCGACGGCCCCTACGCGGGCGAGCCGGCCTACGACGACCTGATCCAGTCGGCCTCAGGCCTGGCCGACGTCCTGCCGCGCACCGACGGGAACGACACGCCGCGAATCCTGCCGACGCTGGTGGCCGACAAGGTCTCGGGCCTGTTCATGGCCCAGGCGGTGACCGCGGCCCTGCTGCACAAGGCGCGCACCGGCGAGGGCCAGTTCGTCGAGGTGCCGATGCTGGAGTGCGTGACCAGCTTCCTGCTGGTCGAGCACCTCTACGACCACACCTTCGACCCGCCGCTGGGCCAGTGGGGCTATCCCCGCGTGGTCAACCCGCACCGCAAGCCGTTCAAGACCGCCGACGGCTACATCGGCCTGCTGCCCTATACGGACCGGCAGTGGGACCAGTTCTTCGAGGTCGCCGGCTGGGGCGACAGCCTGGCCAAGGACCCGCGCTTCGCCGACTACGCCGCCCGCGCCAAGCACACCCACGAACTCTACGGCCTGGTGGAGACGGTGACCGGGACCAAGACCACGGCCGAGTGGCTGGCGCTCTTGAAGCCGCTGTCGATCCCGGTGGTGCGGACCAACCGCCTCGACGACCTGGAGACCGACCCGCACCTGGAGGCCGTCGGCCTCTTCGAGCGCTACGACCATCCCGAGGTGGGCGGCTACAAGCAGATGCGGGCGCCTGTGAAGTTCGCCGGCTCGCCCTCAAACATCCGCCGCCACCCGCCGCGGCTGGGCGAGCACACCGAGGAGGTGCTGGCGGAGTTCGGGATCCAACTGGGGGCAGACGAACCGGCCTGAGCCCCTCGCGTCCGAGCCTCTTCCCATCCGGCGGCGCAGGTCTATTCTGTAGGCAGCGCCGACCGCCAAGAGTCGGACGGAGGATTTCAAAGCCATGCGCATTCTTTCCCTGACCGCCATTTCCGTGACCGCCCTGGCGCTCGCCGCGCCGACCGCCTTCGCCCAGACGCCGGCGCCCTACCACGCCCCCAGGACTTCGTTCGGCCAGCCGGACCTGCAGGGCACCTACACCACCGCCACCATCACGCCCCTGACCCGCGACCCGAAGCTCGGCACGCGCAATGTGCTGACCAAGCAGGAAGCCGACGCTCTCGAGCAGGCCACCCGCGACCAGATCGCCCGC